>Ga0256845_1000001_pt1 | contig 409147 bp, 588 predicted proteins | sample RiftiametaG_FD_189101 | JGI IMG/M metagenome (GOLD analysis project Ga0256845, IMG submission 189101) | Tube worm associated microbial communities from hydrothermal vent at the East Pacific Rise, Pacific Ocean - Riftia | ecosystem: Host-associated > Annelida > Integument > Unclassified ...
ATCTTTTTTTTCATTTTCATAACCTTATAATTCCTTTAATAGATGATTATGGTAATATAATTACATTAGCCGGTAGAACAATTATAGATGAAGATGAACAAAAAAATCTTAAAATAAAAAAATATAAAAACGCTCCTTTTAAGAAGCAGTTGCATTTATTTGGTCTTAATGAGGCCAGCAAGACAATTGAGTCTAAGGACTCTGTAATAATTGTAGAAGGCCAATTTGATTGTATTAAATGTCATCAGATTGGTCTTTTAAATACTGTAGCTTTAACTGGGTCTGATCTTTCTATGCAACAAATATTCATATTAAAACGCAAAACCAATAATTTTTATTTATTAATGGATAATGATAAAGCTGGAGAAAGAGCTGTTGAAAAAGTTATTAAGAATTATTCTAAATTCATAAACATAAAAACCATTAAATTACCAAAACAATATAATGATGTAGATAGTTTTATAGTAAAATCTACAGATAAAGAAATTAAAAATAATTTTCAAAGTTATTTTTAACCGCTATATAACATATGTAAACTTATAATTAAAGGATAATAATGGTAAAAATAAAAGTTAATCGTGATTTCACTAAAAATCGTAGTGATAAATATCAACATGTTTTAGTTGAATCATGCTGTTCTCCAAATATCTTAACTGAGTTTGCTGAAAGCCGTGGTTTTGCTACACTTTTAAATTTAACAACTAATAATGAAAAGATGTATGATTTAAAAGAAGAACTTAAAGTTGAGTTTTGGAGGATTATGAAAGATGTTTTAACTAATAGGCAGTATGAAGTTATTAAACTTTCAGCAGATGGGCTTACTCAAATTGAAATTGCTAAGATGTTAAAAGTGAACCAATCCAGCATAACGAAATCAATAAATGGAAATTGTGATTATCGAAACGATAAGAAAAAGATTTATGGTGGAGCCAAAAAGAAACTCAGAAAAGCCGCAGCCGAAGATGAAAAAATCCAAGAAATATTAGATAGAATGAGAGATCTGGTTGATGACGCAACTCTATAAAGAATGCTCTATATGTAAAGAAGAAAAATCTGTTGATGATTTTTTTAAACGAAAATTAAAATCTGGTAAAATATCAAGGGTTTATGCATGTAAACCTTGTTATAAAATCATCAACAAAAATAATAAAAAGAAAGATAAAGAATTAATTAAAAAAAATAAGAAATATATACTTAAAAGTAGAAATAAAAAATTAATTAAAAAAAACAAAAAAGAATATTATCTTAAAAATAAGGAACGTATACTTAAAAGTAGAAAAGAATACTACCTTAAAAATAAAGATGATATTCTTAAAAAGAAAAAAGAAAAAAGAGGAACTCCAGCTTATAAAGCTTGGAAATTAAAAAATAAAGATAGGCATAGAGAGCAAAGAAAGCTTCATGATCAAAAAAGAAGGCTAAACGATAAAAGTTATAAATTACGAAAAAATGTCAGCAAATCAATTAATGACGCCTTAAAAGCTCAAGGAAGTTCTAAAGCTGGACAATCTATTATTAACTATTTGCCTTATAGTGTTATTGAATTAAAAACACATCTAGAATCTTTGTTTGAAAACTGGATGTATTGGGATAATTGGGGAGTTTATAATCCTTATACATGGGATGATAATGATTCATCAACTTGGATATGGCATATTGATCATATTATTCCACAATCAAAATTACTTTATGATTCAATGAATAATTCTAATTTTCAAAAATGTTGGAGTTTAGATAATTTAAGACCTTTATCTGCTAAAGAGAATATACTTAAAGGGGACTCATAGGCATAAATATTCATTTTAAAGAACATGTAATTATCAGGTATATTATTATACATGTCTTTAGGAGTTAATATGAATAAATTTGCTGTTAATTATAAAACATTAGGAGATGAACTTAAGGATAAACCTAAAGTTTTTAGATTAGCTGATGTTCAACATAAATTGAAGAAAGTAGCATTTGATGTTGTTAAGTTTCATGATTCTGATGGTTTAGATGGTTTATGGCAAATCAAGCAAACTGATGAAGGAGAATATATTGTAGCAATGTATGACGAATCTGAAACTGCACTTGTATCTGAAGCCTCATCTCCTTGGAAAGCCATAGCTGAAGATGATTGTATCCATGTATTTTATAAAGATGAAGCAGTAACCAAATTATCATTAGCTTCGATGGGAATTTCCAAAGAAGATTTTAGAGAAGTAGCCAGCCAATTACCTGATTCTTTAGCTTCTAACAAGAAGTTAGTTACCAGCATGTTAAAAGAACTAAGTGATGAGGGTCGAAAAGAACTTTTTGTAAGTTACCCAGAGTTGCAGGACTAATATGAGTTATAACGAACTAAGCAAAATTCAAAATCTCGTCTCAAAAGCATCTCAAGCCGTTTTTCTTAATGAGAAATTGCCAATTGGTATTTTGGCAGTAAAAGCAAAAAGAGTGGCTGAAGGTTACCCACGTGATACCACTTGTATTAGTATGTATAGGTTTCTATCTAAAAAATCTGAAAATTCAAGAGATATATTTATATCTCGGGGTGAATTTAAAGACGTATATAATAAATTATATTCTAATAATAATAAGTTTGCATCTTTTTTTAAAGAAGAATTAGGTCTAGTAGATAGACCTGATCCTTCTAATGTTATGAAACGTGATGTGAAAGAAAATCATATGCTGACTGATTTGCATGATAAAATGGCGAAAAACTTTAACACCTCTGCATTTGAAGCGTTTTCAGAAGAATTAGGAGCCGTTCTTGATAATAAACCAATTCTAGGATACTCTCAAGAGAATGCGAAATTAGCTAAAAAAACTTGTGCACGAGAATTAAATAGTCTTGGATTGTTACCAAAAGATATTTCAGTAGTTGTAGGACAAAAGGATTTACTTATTTGCGAAGCTACTTACGAGACTCCTAAAGGAACTACATCAGTTCTTATTCCAGTTGAAATTAAACAAGGTTTAATTATTCCACCTGGTATGTTTCTTTCTACAGCTGGCTTTGTTAATTTAACAAGTAATACTGTGAAGCAACATTTACAAGCAACAGCAGGTAAAAAGTTTCAGGTTAATTCACAAGAACTTTTAAAGAAAATTTCTCAAGTAAAAAACAGCGGAAAAAAAGTTAGCGAAGTTGAGCAAATTGTTCGGCAAGCATCTTTATCTAAAGGAACTAATATTTTAGCTGGATCTGAAGGAATTTTACTAAAAGAAATTGATCCAGCTCATCCTGATGTTAAGTTATCAGCACCAAAATCCAATAAGGAAATTGATTCAATTGCTGATTATCTTAATTCTCAAGATGGTGCAGCTGAATTTATATTTGGTCGTTCAGCTTTAGAAATGGGTAGAAGCATGTTATCTTTAGCTTTGAAAAGAGCTGGATTCAAAGCTCCTCAAATCACAGTATCGGGAAGTCAAAAAGATTCTATAACATACGCAATTGCTGTAGGTCAATTTGGGTTTAAAACTAATATTAAATTTGTTGATAGAAAACCGGTACCTCCTAAAGTGGTTGTTGCTAATGGTATGGTTTATGATTTTAGCGTAAAAGGTCTTAATAAACTTGTTGCTTCTGGGGCGACAGATCCTACTGCATTAGTAGTTAATTCTCCCAATTACAAAGTTAAACCAAGTGAATTGGTTAATCAAGTAAGAAGAGCTATGACAGAGAATAACTTTGATGTAGCTACAGACGCGCTTCATGTCCTCAAGCACTCAGGAGATGATGTAGCTTACAGAACGGCTTACAACTTGTTTGTGACTGGATTACAAGGTAAGACAGCTGCTGAAAAGACTACTTGTTCAAAACCAGTTAAGCTTAGTTCTTCTCAAAAAGTTATTTGCAGTCATACTGGTTTGCCATTAGATAAGGTTTATCAAGATAAGCATGGTGATTGTGCACCTCTTTATCGAAGAGGGATGGAAGATACTTCCACTGAAGGTGTTTCCATGATTACTAGCCGTATTTATTTTGAATAAGGAGATATAATGGGACTTAAAAATAAACTCCAAGATTTATATGACGAATTAACAAGTCATGATAATGAAATTTTAGTTTTAGCTGAAGAGAGTAATAACCCTGCTTTGTTAGAAGTAGTAGCTTACAATCTTGGTTACGCGGCCGAATCAATTAAAAATGCAATTAATGATGCTGAACATTTTCAGGATTTAAAGAAAAAATCTGAAGAAGTATTAACTCATGATAAAATTGATGAATTGGCAGCTTTTGCTACTGATTTGGATATGAGTTGTGATGAAGAATTACAAAGTAAAGCAGCTGTTATTGATCAGTTGCTTCTTAATATGGGTGTAAAAAAAACATTTGAGCAAGTTGAAAAGTCTGCCCAAGAAGAAGAAATCGCCAAATTAAGAGAGAAATATCGCGAAAAATCTTTAGAGAGACCTTATAATTTTCCTTCTGAAGAACTTGATCGTGATATTAAATCTGCAGAAGCAGTAAAAGCAATTAAAGATACAATTAAAGAATATCGCCCAATGGAAACTGCGCTAAGTACTCGTTACTGCCCAGACCATCCTGGCACTTCAGTAATGAGAGTTGCTGATGATACTTATCAATGTCCTTTAGATAAGTCGATATATAACTATCGTGAAGGTTTTACAACAATGAAAGGTAATAAAGTGCCCGGAACTGATGTGCAAAATCAAACTCAAAATCTGGGTGATAGAAATTTGGAAGAAATGAATTTCAGCACTCGTGAAAGTAAGTTGAATCAATAATGGCAGAATTTGGATTAATAAAGGATCATCCTGATAGTAAAGAGATTTTAAGTAAATTACTATCAGGGTCAAGCCCTAAAGACGTTGGTCAATGGTTAAAGATAAAATATCCTAACAGGAACCAATCTCACTTAAGATTAAGCCAAAAGCTTCTTAAAGAATTTAATGATAGCCAATACACAAGCTATTATGACCAATTTAAAGAAGATCTTTCTGCTTTATCTAATCCAAATAAAAAAGATGATAAAGAACTTTCATTTGCTTTAACGAATATAAAGCCTTATCGTATTCGAATGGAAGAGTTGGCAGATAAAGAGCTTAACACTCTTGTTACTGTTGAAAAAAACATGGGTATTGTGTTAACTCGTATTGAACAAATGTACGATTTAATTCAAAATAATCCAACAGATTTTAAATTAGATCATACATTCATAAAATATCAAGCTTTACTTAACAGTGGATTAGAAACCATTGAGAGAATGAAGATAAGCTCAGTAGACTCATTAACTGATCATAACTTCACAGTGCAGGCTATGCAAGAAAATGTTATGGTTATGCAAGATGCTATTCGTGAAACAATGGCCGAAGTAGATCCTGAGCTATCATCTATCTTTATGGATAAATTATATAATAAATTAAATGAACTAGAACCAGCTAAAGCTTTATCTTCAGATCAAAAAGCAAGAGAAGCCCAAAAATTTGAAGCAAAAGTTCTTAAAGAAACCTAAGTGGTAATTAAATGGTATACTTTAGAGGTAAACCATTGAAGTATTCTGTATTACAAAAACTAGCTAAACTAACCAATAGCCATGAAATAAATGATTATTTTCATGATAAATTATATGATAGGTTAGATAGGTTTCCTTCAGAAGATCAAGATAAAATGATTAGTGAAGCGGTAGTTTTAACTAGCGTTGGGGTTAAATCTGAAGAAGATCATAAAATTATAGCTTATATTAGACAGCATATTCGTTGTGTTGCGGAAGATATTTCTGGATTAAAATTGTCTCCAGAATTATTGGCAAAAATATCTAAAAACATCTTTGGTTATAGAGATCAACAACCTCTAAATACTGTTGCTAAATTTTACCAAACAGTTGCAAAGGAGCTGTGTAAGTTGGGTTTAAGAAAACAATCTTATCCTAATAGAGATGACGGACAATTAACACAAAGCCCTCATAATTTAGATAAATGGATGTCTTCAATGAAAGATATGTATTATACAATACATGAAGGCTTATCATTTAAACAAGCTTTTGATAGCGTAACCAATGATTGGGAAAAAATGGAAAAGAATGATTTTGAAAATTGGCTTAGCTTTTATCAACAAGGCACGCAAAATAAATATAAAACTGCTCAAAAAGCAAATATACCTCACAATAATTTAGTTGCTAGACTTCCTGGAATGCCATCAATTGATAGGTATGAATCCAAAAAGAAGATGGATGATGATTTAAGTAAATTAAAAGACTTAAAAAAGAATGAAGAAAGTACTGCTAGAAAAGAGGATTTAAGAAGTAAAATTATTAGCAGATTAAATGCTGCAGAAAAATTAGTTTCTAATCCAAGCATTCAAAAAGATTTAAACAGTGCTATTGATATGGATTTAAGTAAATGGTTAGAAACTTTACATTACCTAAAAAGAATAATTCAAATTTCCAATGTTAAAAGTGCCTCTTCTCCAATTCTTTTGGATCTAGTTGTTAAGCAAGGCAACCAATTAAACGCAGAAGGTTATCCTAAAGCAGGGTTTTTCTTAAAAAAATTAGCTCAAGAAATAAAACAAAAACCTGCAGCCGTACCTCAAGCTCCGCCTTTAAGCCCCTCTAAAGAATCTAAATTAGATGAAGCACCTCCAGCGCCAACTGAAGTGCCGGAAGCTGTTTTAGCCCCTATTGAGGACGAAGGCGCAGCAATGGAAGACTTTGTTAAGAAGATGAATAATGAATTCACCGAAGATGAAGCTGACATTGATGACATTGATGATGAAGTAATTACAGTAACAGCTCAAGCTTTGCCTGAATTTCCGTTGGAAGAAGAACCTATTATTGAAGTTGGTGAAGATCCTCCACCCCCACCTCAACCACTTCCTGAACCAGAAACGAATCCTAGTGATATTTCCGAAGTTTTAAAAAACGTCACTTTGCCAAAAGTTATTGATAGATTAGAAGTGGTGGCAGATATTTTAAGAAAAAGAGATATTCCTAGAGAATTATCTGTGGTTGATTTGATGCTTAACGAATTAAATATGAGTGGTTTTTTTCCTGCATTAGCTGAATCTCAAAAATCTGCCCTTGATTCAAATCAATATATGACATCTCGTGTTGATGAAGTTTTATCTAAACTTAGGAGTTCAATTCAAGTTGTGTCACCAATTGATTTAGAAACTGAACATAAAAAAGATAATCCTATTTTAGAGCAAGTAAGAGATAATTTAGAGAAATCTGAAGAAATAGAAAGAGCTAAACAGGATAAAAGAAAAGCTGACCGACAAGCAAAAGAAATGGAAGAGCTTGAGCAGGAACAAGCTGTACAAGATCTTGGCGCACCTGTTGAAATAAAACAAAGCCCATCTAGAGTTATGTAATGAAATTAAGAGAATTACTTCTAGCGATTGATAAGATAGCTGAAGATAAAGGTTTTTCCAAGCCTTATATCGTTGGCGGTCTTACGCGAGATAAACTTATGGGTAGAGAAGATGATATTAATGATGTTGATATTACCACTGGTGATGAAACGATTTATTATCTAGCTAGGCATGTTAGTAATGCTATAACTGGCCCAAATATTACATTTACAGTTATGGATGATGGTCACTCTAAAATTAAAATAAGTGGATTCAAAATAGATTTTTCTAGTAATTTTAATTTACCACATATTGAAGATTATTTAGTTAAATATGGTATTACTAATCCTACTAGTATGGAAAGAGAACTTTATAGTAGAGATTTTACATGTAATACATCTTTAATGACTTTAGATTTAAAGGAAATTATTGATCCGACTGGATTAGCAATTGAAGATATTAAAGATAAAATTATTAAAACATGTTTAAGCCCAACTCTTACATTAGGTTATGACAATAAAAGAATTGTTAGAGCTATTTATTTGGCTGGAAAATTAGGTTTTGACATTGATTCTAAATCAAAAGATTGGATTAAACGTCATCCGCAACTAATTGCAAACTCTGGAGCAGATTATATTGAGAAAAAATTCTTAAAAGGAATGAGATATAATCCTGAAATAATAATTTCATTAATAAATGAATTGGGCGTTGGTCCTTATTTACCATTAATGCCAGAAATAACTCCTTACTTAAAATAAAAAAAAATGGTTAAAAAGAAAAATAAACGTGTAGATTTAGATGTTAGACCAAACCCATCACCACTGTTTCAAAATTATGATTATGGTGGGCCAGAAGATGGTTCAGAAATTAGTCCAGGAACTGGTCTTTACAATGGCGAAATGGATAAATATGATAGTGTTGAAGATTTCTTAGAAAAAGCTAGGAAAAGAAAACACAGAAAAGAAGCGCTTTTAATGTTAGTTAAAAAAATAGCAAATGAGTAAAAAAATACGAAAACTAGCTGTTATCAGATCAGATAACGACCAAAAATGTCCATATGGATTACCTATTTCTAGTGCTTGTCAAAATGTGGGAGAGGTTATTTATAGAATGGCTCCTATTGATGTTTTAGGATCAGATAGTTCTGAAGAAGAAAAATTTGAAATAACTGAAGCTAATAATCACTTATATAGATGGAAATCTGAAGGAGAACAATGCCCATTTGCTGGGAAAATTTTCAAAAAAATATCTGGAACTGTTGAATGTAATTGGGGATCTAATGCTCCAGGACAAGCACCTAACAGTTTAAAAGGTTCTCCATTATTTTGGCGAATGTTTGGTGGAGGAGAAAATGTTGGCTTAAATGGATTATTTAGTTATCCATTAAATATGTATTACGCTCCATTCTCAATTGAGTCAATGTATAATGATGATGAAGATTAAACGAATATTGTTCAACTAATAAAAAGTAATATAAATAGAATACCTACAGCTTATAGTGAGAAATATGAATTTAGCAAAAAAAGCACAAATTAATTTAGATGGAATGAGTATTCCTATGTTAGAACCAGAGGTTCCAGAAGTTGTTGATGATTTCACTATGGTTTATAAAGATTTTTCTATGGCTAATGATGAACCAGAAGAAGTTTTAATTCATTTAGATGAAGATGACGTTATTCCTGAAATGTTTAATTTCACATTACCTATGGTTCCTGGTGGAGATGACCAAAGCGCCTTTGAACCATCTATTATTGAAGTAGAGGATCAAGAAGATATCGAAGTAGAAAGCGATCCTTGGAGATGGTCAGTTAGCAATTTTCTTCCTTGGCTTCAAGGAATGCTTAATAATATTCCTAGACATACAGGTCGTGATTCATCTGGCTTAGAACGAGCTATTTCTTATTTAGAAGCTCTTGATAAAGAAATTTCAAAAGCTGTTCGAATGGATCTTAAAAATCAAATTGCAATTGACGCTGTCGAACAGGCTAGAGAAGAAATTCACAAAGGTCTTGAGCGTTTATATGATCGTTATGAAAAAGTTATGGCGAACAGATACCCTAAACGTAAAGGCAAAGCCAAGAAAAAGAAAGCGGACTTTGACGGTGAAGGGTTAACAAAAGAAGCAGGAACAGATCGTGTTAATGGTATTTCCGTTACTGTTCCGCTATTAATTTCTGGAATTGTTAGAACTTGTATTAACTCTATGGTTAGTGCTGGTAAAGATATTGAAGATTGCTTTGAAGGTTTGTCTAAAAAATATAATTTAACTAATAGGGAAATATTTGAATCTTTTCAGTTATTTAGCGATATGGGTTATTCAATTCGTAGACCTCGTGGATATGATTTAGATGAAGAAATTGATACATCTTCTACCGATAATAATGATATAATGGCACAATACCCTGGATGAGGATTAAATGAGCAGATCAAATAAAATTCAAAGAGACTCTTTTAATTATGTACGAAGTGAAAGGGTAGATTGGATTGATCAATTTGCTGATAGTATTGAAAAAGCATCAAAAACCGCTGTAGAAGTGGCTAGAGAGCGCAATCAGTCATCAATACAAGATCAAATCAACTCTATAATCAATAACAAACCAGCTAATAGCCATCATACTGTAGAAGGTATTGTTCAGGAAATGCAAGAAAGAGCAGGTTTAAAACAATACCTGCAAAGCATGATTGATGATAAAAGCTCAAAAACGGCTGAACAAAAACTTTTCCCCAAATTATCTGATGATATTGAAGACAATATAAAGATTTATATTGAAAACAATGTTAAAACTCACAGAGGTCAAATAACTGTCCCAGCAGTTCAATATGATATTTTATCTGTTTTTAAAAATAGCGGGTTGATGCCTGAAGATGTTGATAGTTTAGTAGTTGGGACTTATATTAATAATATAATTGCAAGAGAACAGCAAATGAATACCACTCAATTTACCAGTCCAGACATTGGAAAAGGAGTTGGAGTTATTGATGTTGATCATAATGACTCAAATAATACAGATTTCATGAAAGGTATGATGCCAAATAATGACTAATTAGCTTATATTCATATTATAACATGAATATATGAACATACTTGATAAACTTAAGGACGGGGTTCTTTCATTAGACCCCGTTCATTTCGTTCAAAACAATTTAACATTAGATGGAAAGCCATTTAGACTTTACGGAAATGGATATAAACCATTTTGCGATATTTACCGTTATATCGGAATTAGAGCTTTAGATAAAAACTCAAAACCAGTTGTCTTGGTTAAAGGACGTCAGGTTGGGGCTACTACCATGGCTGCAGCTTTGGAGTTGTTTTTCGTTGCTTCTGGAAATTTTGGAATTAATGGAAGGGCCCCTATGAGGGTTTTGCACGCATTTCCTTTATTAGATATTGCTTACCAGTATTCGAAAACTAAATTGAATCCGATGATTACTGGAGCTGTTCAAGATAAAACGTCTAAACTAAAAGGAAAACCAAGAAGCAAAATTGAAGCAAAAATTGACAAATCAGTATCTTCAAATAACTCTCTTAACTTTAAACAGTTTGAAAATGGTAATCATATTCAAATTGAATCAACTGGATTAAATGCAGATAGACTTAGAGGTCGACAACTTTGTTTAGAAACTGAATTACCTACTCCTAATGGATTTGTTAAATTAAAAGACTTAAAACTTGGAGATGAACTTTTTGATGAAAATGGAGAAATTTGTAAAGTCACAAAATTACATCCAATTCAAGAAAGCCCAGAATCTTATCAAATAACTTTTGATAATGAAACTACAGTTGATGCTTGCGCAGAACATTTATGGTTAACTTATACCAAACGAGATGCAAAACTAAAAATTAAGAATACCAAAGAAATTTTATATACGATTAAAGATAACCATTCAATTCCTGGATCTAAAAAAGAGTCTAAAGTAAAACAAAGATTTATTAAATCAATAAAATCTATTAAATCAAAACCTATGAGGTGTATTACTGTTGATAGTCAATCTCATTTGTATTTAATAACTAGACAATATATTCCTACTCATAATACTGTAGATTGCATACTATACGACGAATTTCAAGACATGAATCGTACAGCTTATGTTAACTCATCTCAAATTTTAGCTAAAGCTCAATATGGAATTCCAGGGAAAGGAATTCGAGTTTTATTTGGAACTCCTAAACAAAAAGGAACAGTTTATTGGGATATTTGGCAGAATTCAACTCAACAATATTATTATTTGGGATGTGAGAAGTGCGAAAAACACTTTCCACTATATACGCCAGAATCAGATGAATGGGAAAGTATTTGGATTGAGGATGATGGATTAGCTGAAAGTCACCCCAATAAAGGTTTTATTGTTAAATGCACTCATTGTGATCATAAACAAGATAAACGTCCAGCTGCTGAAAGAGGAAAGTGGGTAGCTACAAAACCTGATGATGAATGTGAATATATTGGATTTCATATTAATCAGCTTTATATGCCAGATTTTCGTCGTAAAGATATTATCAGTAAAAAACCTGAAAATAATGTTGAATATACAGAACGAGCCTGGATGAATGAGATTTTGGGTGAATTTTACGCAGGTGATGCAGCTCCCCTTACTCCAGAAGAAGTAAAAGAATTTTGTGGAGATATGGATAGAAGTTATAGCCTAGGTATTTCAATTTCAGATCAAAGAGAAATTCATTTAGGTTGTGACTGGGGAGATAAAATTGATATGAGTCAATTTTCAATTGGTGATCGTGAAAAGAAAACCAGAGGACAATCTTATAGTTCAGCAGTTGTTATAGCTGTTGATGGTAGTGGATTAGTTAGCATCGAATATGCCGGACTTTTAAAAAGAAATGATTTCGAATATAAAAAATCTTTAGTTAATGAGCTTTTTAGGCGATATTCAATTAATGGTGCTGTAGGTGATATTGGACACGCCAATGACTTAACTGAAGTTTTACATGCTGATTATGGTGATAAGTTTTTAGGATCAAGAGCAACTGGAAGTATGACCAATCATATTAAATTTATGGATGATATTTTTCCAAAAGAAATTAGATTTGATAAAAATCATTATATTGCTGAATTATTAGATTTAATGAAACATGGTAAGATTAGGTTTCCATATAAAAAATATGAACAAGTTGGTTGGTTAGTTAACCATTGTACTAGTATGGAAATTAAACCATCTCTAGATAGAGCAGGAAATATTAAAATTGGTTATGTAAAAGGAAGTACGCCTAATGATGGATTTATGGCTTTACTAAACGCTTGGTTGTCTTACAAATTTTCTATCACTAAAGGTTTTAAAGTTAAAAACCCTAAAGATATGAGATCATCTAAATTTAGTGGTCCTCCAATTATAGGAGCGTATATTCCTGAATTGAACCCTTGGAAGAAATAATGCTTCGGAGTTAAAACTCCGAAGCCGTTTAATTTAAAGTAATAAAGCAGCTTCTTCAGCCAATGGACTTCTCTCTCCTTTTTTAAGAGAGACATGGCCGGCTAATTCAGAACCCTTAAATTTATCAACAACATATGTTAACCCATTATTAAGAGCATCTAATTGATGAGCATCAATTTGTTCGATATCGCCTGTTAAAACGATTTTTGATCCTTCCCCAGCTCTAGTTAAGATGGTTTTAATATCTGCTTGAGTTATATTTTGAACCTCATCTACTAGGATGAAAGTATCTGAAATACTTCTTCCTCTAATATAAGCAAGGGCTTCTATTTGAATTTGATCAGAAAATTGGCCCAAACAATCTTTCCAATTATTTTTATTCCTAGAATTATTTTTAAATCTATTAACTGAAAGTATTTCTACACTATCTTTAATTGCCCCCATCCAAGGATCTAATTTTTCATCCAAAGTTCCTGGCAAATAACCCATTTCAGCCCCTACAGATTGAATAGGTCTAAATATCATCATTTTTTTATAAATTTTCAATGATGCTACAGACTCAATTCCTGCCGCCATTGCCAAAATAGTTTTTCCACTTCCGGCCATACCTACCAAAGAAACTAAAGGAATATCAGGATCCATTAATAAATCTAAAGCAATTGCTTGTTCAGCATTTCCTTTTCTTGCCTCTAAACCCCAAGCCTTAGTTTGGTTGACAAATTTAATTTTACTACCTTTTTTTCTGCCATAAGCAATTGTTTTTCTTTTTTCATTTAAGAAAATAACACTTTCGTTAGGTAATAATTTAGTTAATTGGTGATTTTCACAACAATCAATCATATAATATTCTTTTAACATTTCCCCACAACGTTCATCAACAATTGTTTTAATTCCACCATAAATTTCTTCAACAGAAGATCTTTCTTTTTTATGACTAACTGCATCAACACCAAGAGTCCTAGCTTTAAGTCTTAAACTAATGTCTTGAGATATCACAGTAACTGAACTATATTTGTTTAAACAAACAGCACAAGCTATTAATACATCATCTGTATAATTTTGATCTCCAAAATCAACTTCATAATGATTTGAGTCAATTTTAACTAAAGTTTGTTCTCCTATATAAATTCCTTCTGAAATATTTTCTTGTTCGGAAACCTCATCTAGCATTCTAATGAAAACTCTAGCATTTCGACCTACTTCTCCTGGAGTGGTCTTTAGCTTATCTAGCTCTGCAAGAACTTTTATGTGAATGATAATATCTGAATCTGGGAAACTATCCAAACAATATGGGTCTGAGATAATTGTTGAAGTGTCTAGTACGTATGTTTTTTTCATATTTTATTCTCTTTATAAATTAAAACTAATAACCTCCTAATGATATATATTATGTTATAAACCCTGAATTATTATCGTGCATCATATGCTTTGTTTCTCCTTAATAGGACCTGTAATCATATGCAAAAAAATTAATACATATGATAGGGTTACACATATGCTATATCTCACAAAAAGCACTTATCAATAAAAAGACCTTAACTAATGAACTATAAAATTACGGTGACACATGGTTGAAACATATTTAGAAAAATTTATCAAAAACGCTGGTGCTCCTCCAATGGCAACTGAGAAGATGGTTAGAAGCGTTAGTAAGTATCGCAGAGAGATTTTAGAAGAAGAAGTAGCACAAGGTAAATTTAGAGAACGTGGTAATACAGGTTACTCATCTCCCCATATTAATTTAAAAAGTGATGCCGGAACTGTTATTGGCTCCTCAATGAACAAAACCGCATCTTTTAGCTCATCTGGTGGTGGGAACAGTTGGGGAGGCTCTGGAGGAACAGTTAGGCAAGCACCAGAAATTTATTCACCTTTGTGGCTTAATTCCAACATTAACTTGCCACGTGATAATGCGACTATTAATGCTTGGAGCCGCGCTTTCATGGCTTTAAATCCAATTGTACAAAATGCAATAACTCTTCATTCAACTTACCCAATTTCAAAATTAAACATTACTTGTAAAGACGAAAAAATTCAACAGTTTTTTCAAGATATGTCTGAAGAAATTGGGCTTATGAATATTTGCAGCCAAATAGCTCAAGAATATTGGGTATTAGGAGAAGCTTTTCCATATGCTGAATTAGATGAAACTACAGGTAAGTGGAGTAGAATAATTCTTCAAAACCCTGATTATGTTGCTGTTAAAAATTCTGCAGTTGCTGGGGAGCCCGTTCTTAGTTTACGTCCAGATGAAAATTTAAAAAGAATTGTTAATTCTAATAGACCTACTGATTTACAGCAAAAACAAAGATTAGACAGATCTATTATTGAACATGTTAAGCGTGGAGAAAATATTCCATTAAGCAATTTTTATGCTTCACATATTGCAAGAAGACTTAGTCCACAAGAAACTAGAGGAACCAGTTTAATTGTATCATGTTTTAGAAGCTTAATGCTTTATGATAAGTTAAATGAATCTAAATTTGCTCAAAGCGATAATATGATTAACCCTTTAACTTTGGTGAAAGTAGGAGCCGGAGCAGATGGTTTTAAACCAAGTCAAGAGGATTTAGAGGCTTATCGTCAGGTCTTCGAGCAAGCAACCTATGATAAAGATTTTAAGATTTTTACCCATGATGCAGTTACAGTAGAAAGAATTGGTTACGGTGCTGGAATTATCGATGTTGCCCCTGATATGGAAAGACTTACAAAAGAAATCTATATAGGTTTATTTATTCCTCAAGTTCTTATGGATGGTGGCGGAGATGTAACTTACGCCAATGGTGGAATTACTTTAGATGTTCTTAAACAGCGTTATTTCAGATTTAGGAATATGCTTTCAGATTGGCTTAGGACCAAAATTTTTGCTCCTATTTCTAAAATTAATGAATTTTATGAATACAAAGATGGAAAAAAAGTTCTAATAGTTCCTGAAATTGAATGGAATCACATGTCATTATTTGACGCGGGTGATTATATTTCCACTTTAACAACATTAAGGTCCGCTGATCCAGAAAATAAAGAAGTATCATTGCAAACTATTTATAAGTCACTTGGTTTAGATTACAAAAATGAAAGAAGACAACAAAAAATGGAAGCTATTGATGATGCTATTTTTACTGCTGAAAAACTAGCTTTGAAAGGTTACACTTTGAATGAGCTTAGAAATTTGGGCCCTGATGATGCTATTGAAATGAAAGATGAAGACGCACTTCCAGGTGAACAAGAAAACGACCAAGAAGGCGGAGCAGGTGGCGGAGGAATTGATTTAGGTCTTCCTGGTGGGGCGCCAGATTTAGGAGGAGGTCTTGAAGGGCCACCAGGCTTGCCACCTGAAGGTGGGGTTGAAGAATTCGTTCCTCCAGTATAATTCACTCAACATAACATTTGAGGCATAATAAAGTATAATATTGATTAACTGTGTTCCAACTGCGTTTGGTCAATTTATAGAGGAAAAATATGCCTAAAAATGATGAAATCATTATTATAACTGCGGCTCGGCCAGGTCTGTGGGCCAAAGAAAGATTAACTCCATCTGCCATTAAACGTTGGCTTGGTGAAAAATTCTACAAAGATTATGGCAAAACTATGAAAAAGTTACGCCAAATTGATGATGCGATTTATGAATGGGTTAAAGATATTGAAGTATTAAACAAACAATTAAAGGAAAAAAGAAAATCTCCTGGACCAATGACTGACAAAAAAGTTATTGATATTGCAATCTTATTAGGTTCTATTAATAAAAGATTTAAGAAAATTAATCATGCAGGTGATATTCTTGAAGATATGAACGAAAAATATCTGGAAAACTTTGAAGATCAATATACTTTAGAGGTTCCAGATAATGGAGAAATTTATGAATTAGACTCAGGTGAACGTGAAGAAATTGAAATGCTTCGTGAAGATGAAGACGAAGACGAAGCTGAAGATGGTTCTGATGATATATTTGCTACTGCTGGATTCTGGAATGATTTAAAGCAAAAATGGGTTTCTCGCAAACTTGAAAGAGATGATGAAAAGAAACGTAGAAAAGAAATAAATTCTATCAGTCAAAAAGCTGAGAAAATGGTGCGCTCTTTAAAGAAATACCTCAAAAACTTAAGCAAAGCTAGGGCCGCTGGAGATGTTGGTCAATATTTAGATACAATTAATATTATCAGTCAAAAACAACAAAGTTTTGAAAATGATTTCTCCGAAGTTTATAATAATTACGTTCGGGGCCCTGTAGAGAAAATGCTTGAAGAACAAGCCCCCGCAACTATTCAAGACTCACCTAATACAGAAGATATGACAGAACAAATTCCTTCTACTATTCCTGGAGAACCAACAATTCCAGAATCAATTGAGGTAGAATTACCTGAGATTCCTTCTTTAGACCTTCCAATTAAACATATGAAGCGGCCAGAATCAGATCCTATTCCTTCAACTTATCCGGCAGACTACCCTTCAGTTTATCCTTCAACAAAAGATCAATTTAAATGGCCTTCAACCCGACGAAAAGTTCCAGTACTTGATGAAGAAACTCCTTCAACCCAACCTGCTTCTCAACAAAATCTGCCTTCAATTGAATTTGAAGGAATTTCACCTGAAGAAATGGATATTCCACCAACTTTACGATCTCAAAGAACTGCTTTGGAAGCAAAACTTTTCTTAGAAGGAATTAAGAAAATTTCAAATCCATATGAAAAAGCTGCATTAATTGCCAAGTACTCAGAAAGATTTGAAGATACTAATTCTGACAAGAGTATTAAACTTTTAACTATTGCTGAAAATATCATCCGAAATGCTAAACGATAATTTCATTAAAACAGCTAATCAACTTAATAACACTAGTCAAAAAGATGTTGTTAAAGTTGCTAATTTAGTTCGTAAACTACAAAATCTTTGGAGATCTTGGTCTGATCCTGATCATCAAGAAACTGTTGCTAGATTACGAGAAGAAGCTGCCGGCACTTTACATAGTGCTGATAAACTTATAGATAATCTTAAGGGTCTTAATTTAGCTATTAACTCTGGAAATGTTGAAGATTATGTTGGAGCTTTAAACTTAGTTAAAATGGAAATAGAGAATCTCGAACATGAAGTTGAAGAATTAAAAGTTGGAGCAAATGCTGAATTTAATGAAACTGCAAGTAATTTACCTGAAGGTTTCGATTTAAATTTAGAAACTGAGTATGAAACCCCGTTAAAGGAATTTTCTTGGTTTAAAAATAGAGAACCTGATTTATATTTTGGTGCTGAGCCTACTAAACATTTATTGTTAAGAACTTTAAATGCGACTAAACCTATTTATTCAGATCGTAGTGAATTTGTTAAAAAACATTTAGATGGCCCAAACTTAAAACAATTTTTGCAAAACTTTATTTATGCTGTTTTTAATGGTATTTTAAAAGGTAAAATTAAAGAAACACCAAATGGTAGAGCTTTAAAAGTAGAAACTGCATCGTTTTCAATTCCTAATTTACCTGATATTCAGTTAACAGCAACTGTTAGGTTAATGGATAATACACGTGGTTTAAATGCAAGAATGTCTTTAAGAAGTACAGATAATGTTATTATGACATCAGGTGCTCAAAAACCAATTGTTACTCCAGAAAAAAACGAACCCATAATTCAAGAAGAAGAGATTGAAGAATTACCAATTATTGAAACTTCTAGAAAATATGCTTTAACTAAATTATCTTTATATAACCAGCGTTTACCATATCAAGTAACTAAATTATCTGATGTAGAGTTTGCTGAAGCTTTAAAGGAGGGTTATAAGAAAGCTTTTGGAAAAACTCCAACAGCAGAAATACTAGCTGGAGCTTGGGCACAAGCAACACTAGAAAGTGGACGACCTGTTAAATTACCTAATAATAATATTGGAAACATCAAAGCTACTAGCGGTTGGATTAATGCAGGTAGCCCATATTTTATTAAAGACACAGCTGAGTTTACAGGTAAAGGAGAAAAATACATTCATAGAAGAGCAAAATGGAGAGCTTATAGTTCTCCCATAACTGGCGCTGTTGGTTATTGGAACCTAATTGGGGGCCGATATTCAAAAGCTATGGAGTGGATGGCTGCAGGAGACCCTCAGAGTGCTTCAATAGCTTTAGGATTAAAAGGTTATTACACTGCTAGTCCTAAACAATATGCAACATCAGTTGGCCGCATTTATGATTATTTCATGAAAAAGATTTATCCACAAATTTCTGATGTAAAATCTGATCCAACTCCTCCTCCTGGGCCAAAACCTGAACTTAAAAAGTGGACCAATGATTATTCTAAAGAGGAAAAGAAGGCTATTTTAGCTCCTAAAAAAGAAGTTATCGAAGAAACTGTAATATTAGAAGAAGATGATGATGATGATTATATTAGTAAGTTAATGAAAAGATTAGTTGGTAATAAACCTTTAACTAAATTAGTTAAAAGAAGTATTCTTAAAAATCAATCAGGGAAAGTTATGATTTCATTATCATCTAAATCTTCCAAGATTGAAATTGTTGAGTTTGCTAATGTTCTATCATCAGTTATTAGAAAACTTCTTAGAGTTAATGCTGACGTTTGTTGTGATGAAAATAATATAGAAATTAATTGTTACGGATTAGTTAATTCTGAAAAGTTAGCCATTGCAGCTCAAGAATTATCTAGCGTAACATCTAAAACCATGTTTGACAAAACTGGTTCATTTATTTCTCCAACGGTTTTGCCTGAATGTTCATCTAAATTTAACATTTTAGATATTGATGATATTTTATCAAATCAAAGAAAATACAACTTAAAAAGGATTTCTAATGAGTGATATAATTTTACATGGATTTGCAGCAGCTTTAATGAATTTTTATAAAAATAAAATTATTGAAGTTAATACTGGTGAAATAAAAACCACTCATATCATGGATCAGTTTCAGCATGAAGTTAAACATTTAATTCGTGGAGAATTAATTGACGCTTTTGGTGATGCTATTATGCTTAGATGTCTTATTAAAGGTGGAACAAAAGATATAATGATTAATTGTTGGTCTATTAATTCTGTTGTTGAAACAGAAACTCCAGGATCTTTAACAGATGTATATCGGGATTCTAATGCCAAAAAGTAACACAAGAAAAAAACAATTAAACTTTTTAAGTAAATTAGCTAAAGAAGAAGATACTTCTACTTACTCATCTACTATGAGAGATCTTAATAAGAAAAAAGAATTTGATAAAAGAAAAATATTCATGAAAGCTTTTAAAAAAGCTTTTGATGATGCTATGAATCAAAGCCTTGATGATCATCAAATGATAGCTTTATTAGAAGCTAAACAGGAGATTGATGCCTGATAGATTTGGTAAAATTTCTGAAGATATTTTTCGTGGTGGAAAACCAAGTGTAAAAGACCTCGAAATTCTTAAAAATGTATATGGTGTTGAGAGAATTATTAGTTTAGATGGAAGTATTGGTAATTTAATATCTCCTGCTTGTTATAAATTGGGACTTGAGCATATTATTATCCCAATTGGCGGTAATGAATCAGGCCATTTAACAGATTTTTTAAAAGAAAATATTTTAGAATTACTATCTGATAAACCTGCTTACATTCATTGTAGACATGGGAAAGATCGGACTGGAATGGCTGCGGCTCTTTATAGGATAAAAACCGGATGGACTAAAGAAGATGCATTTAAAGAAGCTTTATCATTTGATTTTGGAAAAGATTTAAATCCTGAATCAAAAGAATTTTATCAAAATGTTTTTATGAACGCTGTAGACTTAAATAATTCAGAAGATTTTCGTCATCCAGTTCAAGAAAACGCTCATGATGCCTTGATACCAACTCCTTATCAAAAACCTTCAAATGTAATGGGAGATGACATTGTTGGTTCAATGAGAGATGATTTTAATTTTGGAGATGTTGCTCCAGCATTTAATCCTCAACAATCTTTTCAAGCTAAAGATGATATTAAAAAAGCTCCATTTGGAGAAGAAATATCAAATCCACCACCAGAATTCAAAGATCCTTATTATTTCATGATTTCTCAAGAATTCAATCGGCCTTCTGAAGAAGAAATTATGGAAAGAAAAATAAGAAAAAAAATATTAAGAGAATTATCATCAGGAAAAACTGCACCAGAAGTTGGCGTTTATAATAATGGCGGTGGAATTAGAGGAGCAGGACCGTTGGCCGGAGATAATGCAGGAGGCGGTTTTGTTCAAGATACATCATCTCCTGGAATTGGTGGCGCGGGGGCAATTGAGACTGGCGGTTTTCTTAATTTATAAACTAATAGATTTACATGAATATGATGTCAAGTTTAAATGATAAGGAGCTTTTTCTTAAAAAAGTTGCTCAAACTATTGAAATGTCTTTTGATATTCCTGATTCTGAAAAAGAAATAGCTAAAGAAGCAGTTTTACGATTTGAAGATACTATGAAGTCTTTACAAAAAGCAACTGATCATTTAGATGTTATTTATGAACCGTTTAGTAAACATAAAAATATTCCAACAAAATCAGTTGTTGAAAAACGTGGAGTTCTTAATAGGTTTAAACAAGCTTCAAAAGAAAAATTTGAAAATTTCAAATATTTATGCGTTCTTTCAATTCAGAAAATAAATCATTTTGCAAATGGTGACATGGAAATTAAAGAAATAATTAGCACTTTCGAATCTAGCGTTCTAAATGTAGAAGATGAAGTTGAAGATTTTTTTGATATTCTCGGGGATTATGAATCAGAGGATTTTCAAGAAAAAGTTTTAGAATCAATTGATTCTATTAAAAACAAAGCAGAAGAATTAAATGATTTAGTTTATGATAGTATTATAGATCATATAGATACTAATATTGTTGGAAAAACTTGGATGAGCGAAAATAATAGTAAGTTTAAAATCGAAAAGGAAGAAAAAATTCCAATGGTTTTAGAATTGTATAAAAAAAGACAAGAGTTATTAGGAAATAAAATGTATGCTGTTGAAAAAGAAAAGCAAATATTAAATCCAAGTGATGCTCCTAGAGTATATTCTCCTGATAGCGCAAGAACAGTTAATTTCACAGAATTTGGAGAATAATATGAATTTTATTAAACGAGGCGATTCGTTGCCTATTTTACATGTAGTCAAAACTAGCGAAGAGTTAGATGAAAAACGAAAAGAATTTTCATTACCTCAAGACGAAGAAATAAAAACCGAACTTGAAACAGATCAAGAAAAAAAGGTTGAAGAATAAAAACATTTTATCAATTTTAAACACAGTTAAGCGCCTTAAGTACAGGAAAATAACAAATTAACTGGTAATAAAATTGAATCTACTACAGAATCTAATTATAACTGAGATCTAATATGGCTTTAATTAAAATAGGAGAAGCGTTAACCATTCAACCGAGTGATATCAAAACACCTGAGGCTGTATTGTCAGACCCAGAGGTTTTAGCTAGGTTTGAAAAAATTGCTGCTGATATTAAGAAAGTTGCCCCCAAGGCTAATGATTTTCTTTATTTTACAGCTATCATGATGCACGCAGCAGAAGCTGCTCTTCTCGAAGAGAATGGTGATTTAAAAAAAGATTCATCAGGAAACTTTTTAACCTCTTCTTGGATTAAAGAAGGAGAGTCTTGGAAATGGTCTTGCAGTGATTCTACAGTTTTCCCATTAAAAAATGCCAATCGAGATATTTTTCCAGAAGAGGAATTAGTTAAAGCTCATAAAAAATGGGTTGGGCGGCCTCTTTGTTTAGATCATCGTTCAGATTCTGTTGATTTTATTCGTGGTATCATCATTGATACTTATTATGATCATTCTAAAAAACGCGTCATTGCATTATGTGCATTAGATAAAAAGAATCATCCCGAATTAGCAAGAAAAGTTCAAACATTAACCACAACAGCTGTCTCAATGGGGACTGCCGTAGGTAAAGCTATTTGTACAGATTGTGGCAAAGTTGCCAGAGCAGAAGCTGATTTCTGTAATCATATGCGTAGTAGAACTTGTTATGGTGAGATTAATGTTGATCTTAACCCAATTGAGCTTTCCATTGTTGTTAATGGAGCAGATCCTAAAGCTCATATTCGACACGTAATGGCCGCAGTAGATAATATAGCCAAATATGTTGCTAAAAAAGAAAAAAATATTTCTAAAATTTCTTCCATGCACGAAATGGTAGATCCTAGTGTTATTTCAGATTTGAAAGATGATTTGAAAAACATTTTAGATAAGATTGAAAAGCTTGAGGAACAAGCTGAAAGAGTTGAGGGTATTGAAGAGGCTGAAGAGTCAAATGAATATCCTGGCGAAGCAGAGGAAAAAGAAGCTTCATCAAAACAGGAAATGCTAAAGGTAGCAAAGGTTTTACACGACCTTCACTCAAAAGTAGATCAACTACAGAGTACAATGGATAAATTGCAAAATAATAATGAGGAATCAATAATGAGTAAAAAACAGGCTTATTTCCAGGGTGGTGGTGGAGTGAATGAACCAACTCCTGGCAAACCAAAATACGAATCAGAAGATTATACTACTGTTCGTGATAAAGAAGATAAACAAATGGTTGGTCAAATGGAGACAGGTCCTGTTGATGGGATGCATCCAGGATATTCCAGCTTTGGCGAAACCGAAGAAGCGCGTAAAAAACGTCTTCAAAGAATGGCTGCAGAAGCAGAAAAACGAACTTTACGACGTAAAGCAGTTGTTGACCGTGTTAAGAAGTCTCTTGATAAAGATGCTTACTTTCAAGGTGGCGGTGGAGTGAACGAACCAACTCCTGGCAAACCAAAATACGAATCAGAAGATTACACTACTGTTCGTGATAAAGAAGATAAACAAATGGTTGGTCAATCACCATTTCCTGACACTGGAGCTATTGACGGTTTACACCCAAGCCCAGCTTCTTGTGATGAAAAAGATGAATTAAAACGTAAGCAAATGCTTTCACGAGCAAAACTTAGTGGAAAATTTGTTCCCTTCAAAAATGCTGATGGCACAGCCAATAAAGGAAAATATACCTGGAATGTTTTTGCTAATAAAGAATTGATTCTTACTGCTACTGTTGATCAAATTACTGGTGGTAAATCTGAATTACTCTTTAGTTCTGTTGCTACTGAAGAATTTGGAAGTAATCTTCTTAATTTAATTCGTAATAATGATGTCAAAAAAGTTGTTTCTCTTATTAAGAGTGCACAATTAATGGAAGCTCCTGAAGCTCCGGCTGAAATGGCTCCTCCTGCAATGGAAGAAGCTCTGCCTGATGCTGGTGGAACTGGAGAACCTGAAGAGGGAGTTATGGAATTACTTGATGTTGCAGAAAACACTTTATCTGATCTTCGCGAAGCGGTTGAAGCTCTTACTGAAGAACCCGGTTCTGAATTAGCTGAATTTGACGAGTTAGCTGGTGAAATGCCAAGAGCAGCTGAAGTATCACGACTTGGAAAACTTCAAGTTAAAATTGGTAAAGCCGTTCTTGTTGGAATGAAAAAAGCTTCTGCTGAATTAGAAAGCAATATTGAAGAGCTTCAAATGGGTAAGCACATTCAAGCTAACAAAACCCTTCCAAAAGAGCAGATGAAATATGCAGCTGGATTGATTGGAGCTGCGCTTGAAGATACTAAATCTACTTTAGCTGAATGCCGTAAATTAATGAAGTCATTTGTTATGTATGCCAAAGGTTCTGAAGCTGTAGAGAAGAAAGCGGCAAAACTTAAATCTGATTTACTTAAAGTTGCTCAACCTGCAGATCCAAATGATCCTTTAATGGGTCTTGAAGGGGAAATGTTAGACTTAAGTCCTGAAGGATTTGAAGCTGAAGAAGCGGAAAGAGCACGTCAACAGCGATTAGTTGATTACAAAGCAAAAATGCAACGTCAGCAAGGTGCTGCATATGAAGCTCCAAAAGAAGCTCCAGGTTTATTTGATGTTCCTGAAACAATGGAAGAAGCAAAAAACCAAAGAGGCGGAGAAGCAGGCGGATACCAAAGTGGATTAACTGGACCATTGTCTGGCCATTCGCCAGGTGGAAATAGGTTGCTTGACGACTTAGATATGGATGATGTTGATATGGATGATGCTGATATGAATAATTTAGAAATGGTTCTTCAAGATGGTACGAAAATTACCGCTGCAAAGAAGCTTGATAAAACCACCAAGTCTGGCCGAGCTGCCATTCGTGAGAAATTAGCTCAAAAAGCACTTCAGTACTCAGATATGCTTGAAAAAGCTCATCCAGGTGGTGGAGAAACAACTCAGTTAGATGTTAAGCCTACTGGTGATCTTGCTAAGGTTGAACGTATTGATGAAGTGCAAGCCAGAATGATGGAAGTAGCAACTGCTCCTCCACGTGTTCAGAAAATGGCTGCAGAAATTCAAGAACTGGTTATTGAAGGTAAAATCAATCCTGATACTGATTTTCCAGGACTGATTGCTCAAAGCCTTGACCCTGCCGCAGTTAAATACTGGAAAGATTTTTACGGTGAAATTAAAGATGGCGGGAGTGAATTCGCTACTGAATTGGTTAAAGAGATTGCAACCAAAAAGAAAGCTGAAGAAACGCAAAACCTTCATGTTAAATATGCTCGCGCATATGAATTAGCTGATAATATGGTTAGCAAAGGCATGTTAGCCAATGATCGTACCGCTAAACAGTCACAAATTAAAGAAATTCTTAAGTTTGATGATAATGCATTTAGTAGCTTCAGAAATTTTGTTGCCCGCCAAGCTACAGTTAAAAAGTTTGCAATGCCTCAGGTTGGATTAATGGGAGATTCAGGAGTTTTTCTTCCTGCTCCAGAAGTTAAGCGGTCTGATTTATCAAGTGAATTAGATGCTATGTTTGCCGGAAATGGTCTGAAAACTCGTAACTTTTAATTAAAGCGAAATATGGGTATGGAGCAATGCTTCATACCCATATTTAATCTTAACCTTTTAATGGAATAAAAATGCCAAAAAACAGTATTGGAAACATGGTCGCTTTAGAAATGAAATCCGTTTTAGAAAGTGACGAACATAAAAAGCTTTTTTGTAAAGAAGCTTCAGTTAATGAAAATAAAGAAGCTTTAGTTTCTGATGAATTAGAAACAGTTGCAACTATTGAGGTTGAATCTTTTGGAGTTAAAGAATCTTTTGATAACTTAGTTAAACGTTTTGTTGCTCTTTCTGAAGATTTAGATAATCTTGGTTTCGAAAAAGCTTCTTCGAGCCTTTTAAACTCTTTTGATGTACTATTGAAAGAAGCTAATGGTGAAAAAATTGAAGAGATGATTGAACAAACCCTCCAAGGTTTTCAAGATCCAAATTCAGATTTTGAAATCAATGTAGATGTTGATATGAAAGATCCAGTTTTAGAAGCCGATCCTCGTCTTTTAGGTGGTGAACTTGAAGAGCCGCAAATGATGGATCTTGATGAAGCGTTAAAAGCAATTGAGGAATTAGGTTTAGACCATCCAGAAGGACCTCTCTCCCAGGAAACTAAAAAAGAAATGAAAGATGTTGGCCTTGGCGGATTAGCTAAAGAAATTGCTGAAGCATCTAAAAATGTAGATGCTTGGTTATCAAAAAATGCTGATTTAGATGAACAACCATTTAGCGATTTAGAATTAGATGCAGATTTATCTGCTCTTTTAGGTTCTGAAAGTTTAGATGACCAACTTTTCGCCAAAGATGAAGACGAAGATGAAGGCTGTTGTTGCTCAAAAGGCAACCTTTGCCCTTGTAAAGATGATTGCTCTTGCAAAAAAGACAAATGTTCCTTCGATAAAGATGAAGATTCTTCAAAAGCTGATGATGAAGATGAAGAAGATGATTTAAAAGCTGATGACGAAAAGGATGACACCGATGCAAAATTCGAAGAAGAAGATTGATATTGGCGCAGAAATGGAAGCGTTACTTAACCCTAACACTATTCAAAAAAGTGCTAAATCAAAAAATGTTAAAGACGCTTTAGATAGTTTAAGTAAAGCTGCTGATATTCTAGATGACTTAGGTTTATTTGTTATCGCTGAAGCCGCAACTCAAATGATGGAAAATATTCATAACAAGGATTAAATATGCTTTTTTTAGACCATACCACTGAAAATGAATTCTTTTTATCTTTAAAGCAGGGAATAAAGAAAAATGCTTCTTTTAATGAAGATTTAATTGAATCTAAAATTAAAAAAGCTTCTTCTTACTTAACTTATGCAGCAATCTGCTTAGAACAAGCTGGTTTCAAAAAAGAAGCCCAAATGATAACTGTTTTGGAAGAAGCTTGTTCAGATCCTGCCACAGAAGGATTAACTCCAGAAAATATGCTTTCAAATTTGGAAGAAAAAGGTTGGGTTTTTAATGATTCTGATGAAGGATGTTCTTGTAAAAAAGATGATTGCGCAATGTGTTTAGAAGGTGAACAGCCGCAATTAAGCCAATCAGAACTTTCCAAACTACGTAAAATTCTAGGTGACGAATCTAGTGCTATGGATGGTGATGCTAAAGAAGGTTTAACCGATATGTTTGGTAGTATGGAAAAAGAAGATAGAAAAGAGATGTTAAAACGTCTTAATAAAGATTTCTAATCTACGTTATATATATAATAAAAGTATCCTGATATTCAGGAGAATAATATAGGGTGAAAGTTATTTTTCGCATTTTACATAGCGGTAATACTATGCCGTATTCATTTCCTGTTGATCCTGATGCTGAATTTGAAGCTGGGCAAATTGCTCAGCTTTATTTAAGAGGAAACCAGGTTGTTTGCGGTGTTAGTGATGGAACAGCTCCATTTGGTATTATTGATGATATTAAAAAGAATACATTTTCTTCCACATCAATTGATGAAACAGTTATAGTTTACGTTGCTCCAATAGCTGCTCCAGGACCTGGTGGATCATTGGTTACCTCTGTAGATATATTAAAGGAACTTAATAATCCAAATATAAAAGGCGCATCGTTTATTTCAAGTCCAGTTGATATTGAATTAATTGAAAGAAATGGAGTTGTAAGATTTTTAGCGGGAACTACTCTTAATTTTGATCAAGATGGAGATGGTATTGCTGATTCTATTAAGACAGTAGTTAGCTATTCATTTTTTGTTCCTAATGTTCCTGGAGATGATTCAACTCTTTCATCTGGGCGCATTACTGTTTGGTTTCAAAAGTTAATTGGTGCTACTGATGCTTTCGAAACTAACCGAAGGTACCCTCTTAATAACCCTTTATTTGTATCTGAGGCAGGCTTATTTACTACTAGGCAAATTCAACCTGATTATCCAGCAGTAGCTATAGTAATGAATCCGCCAACTAACATACATGGCAGTCTAGAATTTTTATTATTATAATTGATATATATATTATATGTGATTGAAATAATTGAACAAGTTGGTAAGCCTTTAATGATTAAGGCTTATCATAATTTTGCTTTAGGTTTGTTGGTTAAACTAATTAGAACTCCAAACGATATTTATGCATCATTAAGTTTGGGAAAAAAACCTTTTGGTGTTGTGGCGGGACCACCTAATCAATTTAAAATGATTCCTGTTCTGTATAACAGTTCAACTTTACTTAAGCTATATTATTTTGAGAATGAATTATCTTATTCTTTAGGAGATCTTTTATATTCAAACCCTTGGGGAAGAATAACTTCAAAAAAAACTTACCCTAATTCTATTCCTATAGCTTTTGTTGAGGAAAATTTAAAAGAAAATGAAAATTTATTAAAAATTCGATTAATTTAGCCTATTTGTCCCATGCATAAATTCACATTGTTGTGACCATTATTAAAGGTCTTAGGATAATTATGAACGAAGATTGGACAGCAATAATGGATTCCGAAGTAATGCGGAATTACCTTCAAGCAGAATTGGCAAAAGAAGCCGCTGTTAAACCAAAACCTGAAATTGATGAGGAGTCAGTTGTAGAGGCATTTGTAGACTTTGAAGATCAAATTAAAAATGATCCTAAATTACTATTTGCGTTTAAGCAGTACCAAAAAAAGATTGGTAGCGATTCAAATTATGCTAAACAATGCAACCCTTTATTTGCTCAAGCAGTTATGATGCTTGATCTTGATGAATAGGATTAATATGACAATAGCAAAAAAAAGCGGAAACTTCTTAGATAGTGAAATAATGAGAAGTCTTGAAACAGTAGCTATTAAACGTGGTTTAATCACTCCTGATCCTATCAAAAAAGAAGCCTCATCAAAAGATTTAAAAACGTCTGATGATTTACATGATGATTTAATTAATTTAGTTTCATTATTAAAAAATAGGGGATATGAAAAAGAAGCTAATCTATTAGAAGATAAAATTCATATTCATAAGATGGCGGAAACTCATTTGTACAATACTCATGATGAGACCGGTGAGGATTTAATTGATTTTGCTCATCCTGATGGTGATTTTGAAGTTGCTCCATCTAAAGATGATTATGGTAAAGTTGAAACCGTTTTATCTACTCAGAAAAAAATTATTGAAAAAATTCACAAAATTCCTACTGGTAAATATGCTGCAATGGATCCTATTGTAACTATGAGTTTAACTTTTGGAGAAGCTATGTCTCCTATTGTTAGAATTCCTGCAGATGATATTGCAGATACAGTTATGGAAAATTTGGTCCGTTCCATTAAAGAAGATTATAAAGGTCCTGTTTCGGGCCTTCATAAGATTGCTAACTTATTTCATACTGATATTAAGAATGAAGCCTCAGATTGGGGTCAGCAAATTCAAGAAGAAAAACAGAAAAATCCAAATTACAAAATGGATGAAGCTTTAGGTATTATTGCTGAAATAACTTTTGCTAGGGCTCATAGTAGATACAAACAACCTCTTCGTGAAGGTACATTTTCATCCATTACTCAAAGTACTTTAAAAAAAATGGCTGAACCAAGAAGTAAAGCTGAAGCTGAAGTATGGATTACTCAAAATGTAATTCCTTATACTAGAAGTTTAGTTGATAAATTAAAAAAATCAGCTGATGATTTGTTTTGGTGGGAAAATAAAACTTGGGGTTTTAGTGTTGACGTCATGACTACTAAATTATCACAAGCTATTTTTGGATATCTTAAAACTTGGCTTAAAAACGGTTTAGACCCAGAAAGTTTAATTAATTCAATTAGCAAGCAAATGTTAGCTAATCATAAATTAGGTAGCTGGTATGATAATGAAGGTGATCTTTGGGTTGGTAGATTGTTTTCCGCTGGAACCGCTGGGGATGGATTTGATTTTATTGAAGGTCAAAACATTTCTCCCATTAAAGAAAAACTTGAAGAGAAATCAAAAGCTGAAGAAAAAAAAGAATTTAACCTTTCTGTAACTAAAAAAACGCTTAAAGATAAAATTTTATCTTTAAGAAGTATTAGAGAAAAAAATAATGTCCATGCTGATAATCGTAAATTAGCTTATCAAATTGAACAAGAACTATTAAGCATACATTCCGCTATTAAATCATCAAATACAATTAGCGAACTTATTGGTATGCTAAGACAATCTGTTAGTGATGTTGATAATTGGGATGAAATCAATGATATTACTGATATTAAACGCCTTCTTAATATCGAAATTGATGCTGTAAGCAGTTGGTTGGACATTTTAAATAGTCCAGAGTCTTATCGTAAAGAAGCTTCATCAAAATCTGATTTAAATAAAAAAGCTGTAGTAAAACCACCTAGCGGAACAAAAAAGCAAGAAGTTAAACCAGGTGGTGCAGCTTATAAAGCCGTTAGCCCTCTTACACAATTAACTTTAAAAATACAACTAGAGCTTAAAAAACTAGCAGATGCTTTTGAAAAACGAGGTGGTAAAAAAAATCTAGCTGATGAAATGAGAAACACAGGTGCTCCAGGGTATGGGCCTAAAGTTAAAAGAGCGCTTGAAATTGCCGAAGGTATTAGAGCTAAAAATTTAGAATCAAATCCCGCTATCTCAATTCCTCCAACTAATGCTACTTTAAAATCTTTGGAAGCCCTTACTTCAACTCTTGAATCAGGGAAAACGAAAGCATCAAATGTTTTGGGAATATATAAAGAAAATATTCCAGTTAACAGAAAGGATACTTTATCACCTTTCTATTTTTACCGTTGGGGTCTTGAAAATAATCTCATTCCATATGATACAGATGAAAGTGGAGAGGAAACTTTTAATATTAAAAATTTATCTGACTTAATCAAAGATGTTGAAGAGACTTCCAGAACACAATTTTCTAAAGCTGAAGGTAGAGAAGCAAAAGTTGCCTCATTAAGATTTGTTAAAGCTATTAATGAAATAAAAAAAGCTTTTGCTAAAATAATTGTAACAGGTTATTATAACTGGAACCCACAAACTAGAAGATGGAAAAAAGGAATTGTCCCAACACATATGAGAGTTAGTGATCTAAAAATAGTACCATCAGTTAAAGGTAGACTCAGAACTCCTGGACAACCAGGACAGTCAGGAACAAATCAAACAGGTTCAATGAATGTTGATGAAAACGGCCGTTTATTAGATGGTGTTCAAATTGAATTTATTTCCGGGCAACCACAAAGAATTGGTAAAGGTTCAGCTGTAAGCCAAATTCCACCCATTACCAAAGTGATTAACTTGAGTGATAAATTTTGGTGGAGAAAAATTCCTGAAAGATTCCCAATGAGTTATCATGAATGGGAAAATGCTAACGTTAGATCATTAGCAAACTTATACTTTGGTCATAATGATGGATTATCTGACGCTGAAATTCAATTAGCTATATCAAATACACCATATAGATTTACTCGTATGTATCAAGGACAAGCTTATGTATTAATTGCTGATGGAAAAGGAGGATCAACAGAAGTTTCTGCTAATAGTGTTCCTGTTGTTAACCAAGCAATTCAATCAATTGAATCTCAAAGCTCTTTATCTAAATTTGCCAGATTCTTAAGAAGAATGAAAGCAGAAGTGTCTTCTGTGTTTTTAAGGTATAGTCGTGGAGTCACAGATCCAATTGTTAAACAAAAATTAGTAAATAGATCTGCCCAAACTGCACTTGCATGGCAAGCTCTTTTTGATGCATTAACAGGCGAAATTGGTCGTGAAATGCGATCAGTTCAAAAACAAAGAACATATCGATAATGAATAGACACGCAAAATTACAAGAAATCTATGATGAATCTATTGTCAACACTTTAGCTTCATCAAATGATTTTAATATTATCAAACAAGCTGGTCTTTGGGATGAGTTAGGGTTTGGTTCTATAGCCTCTGTCATTAAAGACCAAGTACAGACCCATGTTGTTAAAGAAAACTCCAAGGAAGGCTATTTAGATGCCTTGGGTAATGTTTTATTATCTGGAGCACTCTTTAAAATTCATCCCGTACTTGGAATTGCCAATACAGTTGCAGGCGCACTTGGAGTAGATGTTATTGGAATTATATCAAAAGTTTTTGGCGCAGCAAAAAGCGCCTTAATGCAAGGCGGAACATTATCTGAAAGTACATTTAATTCTTTAACCAAAACGGCTTTTAGTAAAAATCAATTAAAAAAAGAAGCTCAAATTTTTTCTAGAAGAAGAAGCTTAAATACTCCTGATATTCCGTTTTTACCAAAAAAGAATCAATCTGTAATAGTAAGAGTTTTCGGAAATCTTTTCGCAAAAGGAAAAAGAACAAGAGCATCATGGTTGGCCAAAGGAATTATTATCTGGGCTCTTAAAACAGCACTACTAGGAGCAGGATTATTAACAACAACAGGAATGGTCACTTCTTTTGTTAAAGATTTAACTGATAAAAAATCTGAAGAAACGCCAACAGAAACAATTGAAATGCCAGGCAAACATGAGCAAGCTTATGTGGCGCCAAAACAAGAAAAATATGTTTCTAAACTTAGATCTAGTGGGGCGGGAGAAAAAGTTTTTAAAAATGATCTTGATCATATGTGGATTGTTCCTCTTATTGGAAATATAAGCAATACTGTATTAGCTTGGACCGAAGAAATTTACCCACAGTTATCTGGATATGACCACATAATAAAGAGTAATCCTGCATTTCAAAGAACTGTAGCTTTACTAGGAAGAGATAGAAGTTCTACTAGCCAAGATTCACTTTTAGTGCCTCCTGGTTTTACTAGTCGTAAACAAGTAGTAGATTTATTTGCACATGAAGCAGCAAAGGGTTTAATATGAGTGATATTTTTGATGAATACGCCAAAATTGCAATTGAACAAGGTTTAATTAAAAAAGCCGAGGATGTAACCAAACAAACAAATCCTCGTTTTGATTCATTAGATCTAGAAGCTATTGAAATGCTCTATGGCGTTAAACCAAATGGCAAAGATGATGACATTCATATTGTTGAACAAGCTCATCTAAAATCCGTTGTAGTGTCCCCTTCCTATGATCGAGTTAATGGATTGGTAGAAAATATTTTGGAACGACAAGATATTATGCATTTTATTGCTACCAAACCAACTCATGGAAAACTTATTCAAGAACGATATGTTAAAGCTCATCAGGAATTACTTGATGAAGTTATTAAAGTTGCTTTTATTTTAGATCGCGATGATGAACAAAATTTAATGTCTTTTGCAGATAATTGTGCAGAAAGATTAACTAAAAAGGGGTTTGTTTTTACTGCTTCTACTGTTTTAATAGCTTTAAAGATTGGTGCTGTAGCTTTGGCGGCTACTGGGTTAATTAATAATTTTGGCGGAATGATGGATGCTGGATTTGTTGATAATGCATCTAGAGCTGTTGAAGAATTAACCGATCTTGTTAATGATAATGAATTACCTGGAGAGCAGCAGTCATTACAAGAATTAATTGAGTTAATTAAAATCGTTAAACAACAATATCAAGATCTTAACTCTTTTAGTATAACTGGTAGCACAGAAGAAGAGGTTAAGGCTGAACTTGGTATTGGAAAAAAAATATTAATCCAATACGTTAAAGATGCTAAAAAACTAGCTTCACAAATTACAGTTTTCCTTAGGGTTATTGAAAGCTCAGGTAAAACAGAAGAAAGTTGGATGAGTAAAAATTTAGGTGATGCTGGCTTAGCTGTAGAAAAAGTTTTTGAAAGTATTTGGAGTGATGATAAACGAGACGCTTTAACAATTTTAGATACTTTAAAAGAAAGCCTCTTAAATTCTGTCTCTAATATGCAAAAATATTTTTCAGCATTAAAAGCAAAAGCCGAAACAATGAATGTAGAAGAACTTACCGAATCTTTAACGGAAAAAACAGAATCTGAATTTTCTGAATCAACATTATCTGATCTTGAACTGTAATGAGTAAATCAACCATAACAGACAATACTCAAAATGATGGTTTACTAAATACAACAACCATTAATGAATTTTCTAATGCTACAACTTTTGTTGTTCCATCTGAAGATAGGGATTTCTCACGTCCAAAAGAGCCTTTTATGAATCAAACTTTCCCCGAAGATTCTGCTTTAGCCAATGATGGCGGAAAAGATTGGGTTAAACAAATTCAAAAAATTATGAAAGGAAACCCCATTAGCCCTTCATACCCAGGACCAATTGATGGCAAAATTAATCGAAAATTATTAGATGTACTTCTTAATTTCTCCTGGACTCTCAAAAGAAAAACGGGAAAATCTTTTAATCTTATTAATGGTAACTCTATTAATCAAAGCCAATTTCTTAAAGCAATGGTTGTTTTGAAAAATTTTCTTAAACCAAAAAAAAAAATAAAAACAGAAGAAGTCACATTAAAAAAAAATGAAATAGTATTAGCATTTCAAAAATTCTTCTCAAGTTCTCATCCAATTATTGGTACCCTTTATAATGGATCTAAAGATGGTGAAATTAATTCTGAATTAATTACAGCAGCTCAAAAAGCAGAAGGAAAAATTTCTTTGGCAATTAATAATAAAAGTGTTAAAGGAATGATTTGGGGAGGAGATAATTTCTCAACCTCTCCTGATGATGTATCTACTGCTTTAAACTTCATTAATCAATATAAACAAAATACTTAAGTTATATAATGTAAGTATGAGAGTTATTAAAGATATTTTACATAATTTTGGAATTATTAAATACTCAGGAATAGATCTTGCTATATATAATACACAAAAAGCAGTTACAAGATTGAGAAGCAAAATTACAGACCTAGAAATGAGTGAATATGAACAATATGAACGGCCTGATTTAAATCATCTTTATGAAAAAATTGGCAGACAGGAAAAATATTTAAGTAGAATGAAAAAAAAACGTGATAAAAAATCAAATAAATAATGCTAATCATTAAGAATATTTAATTTTCTATTAATATAGGTACATTATTATCGACCGATTCTTTTTAAAGCAATTTGGACGAAGTAAGACCTTTAAAGAAAATTTAAATACGCTCAATAAGCGTTTATAGGATATAAAAATGGCACTTAAACCGTTATTTGGAAAAAATCTTCCATATGGACAATTCGATGGTCTTGACTCACAAGTTACTAGCTCCCTTGGTGGAGAGGTTTGTACTTTCACTTATGTTGCTTTAGCTACTGATACCCACGCTGCTGATGTAGAAGATGGTTATATGGCTGCTGCTAATACTCGGGCTGCAGTTACAAGTACGTTAACTACTGGCGCACGTCCTCTTTTCCTTTGTGATGAAGGAACTTCAGGATATGGAACCATTTTCGGCTCCCTTGTTGGTGCTACTGTTGGTCAAATCGTTACTGGTGGAGCTGTTCTTGGACCGCACACTGCTGCTGGTTCTGGCAAAGTGACGCTTTGGGACGCTCATGGTATGTACGGTATCACTCTTGATGCAGTTGATACTACAGTTAATAGCGGTTTAGTTCCGACTAACCCCGCTCTTGTTGGTGGAGATGCGATTTATGCTACTGCTGCGGGTCTCTTGACTCCTGACGCAGGTTCAGCATTTGAAGCAGTTGTTCTTGGTCGATTCATTGAATTCGCGCCTAATGGAAATCTTGTTACTTCTAGTCTTGGTCAGATTCAAGGTCTTAACTCTCCAACAGGTAGCTCTGCTCCTGGCGCACAGTTCGATATGGCAGTGATTCACTGGGCACCCGAACTTAGCTAATACTTTTTAGCTTAACTTTTTAAAAAAGACCTAGTTTTCTAGGTCTTTTTTTTGTTTAAAATGATATATTCAATATATGCATCCATTAAACATATCTAAAGATAATCTAGAATATTTATATCTGAATCAAAAACTATCTGATTCAGAAATTGGAAAAATACATAAAGTTTCACTAGGTAGAATTCATAGACTTAGAAATAAATATAATATAAGTACAATTGAAAATTACCAAAGACATCATAAACAAAACTTATCATTAACAGAAAAAGAATTTTTAATTGGAACTTTACTTGGAGATGGGCATTTAAGATGGAGAAATAAAACATCTAAAAAGTCATATCCACAATTAATGCTTGAACAATCTATTAAACATCATGAATATATTATTTGGCTTAAAGATCAAATGAATGATTGGCTTTTTAATCCTAAAAAAGAATTAAAACAAATAACAAAACCAAATAAAAAAACAAATAAAACATATTATTCTTATGCTTTTACTACTATTTGCCATCCAGTTTTTATTGAGTTTTATAATGGGTTTTATAAAGATAAGAAATCTATTAATATAGAGTTTATTTCAAAATACTTTTCTAAATTATCTTTAGCTGTTTGGTTAATGGATGACGGAACGATCTCTAAAAACAGAAATATTATGCTTTGCTCTCATAATTTTACAAAAATGGATAATGAGTTGTTATCAAAATTTCTTAATGATAAATTTAACTTATCTTCAAATATTTGGAAGAGTAAAGATAAGTATTATTTAGGTTTTTCAAAAGAGAATTCAATTAAATTAACTAACCTTATTAAAAATTTAGTGATACCTTCTATGCAATATAAACTTATTTCCCAATAAACATAATATACTCATATAGTTCTATCAATTTTTGAATATGGAAATGCATTAATCTTTTTAATGCGTTTGAACAAAATCACTGGTTAAGTCGAGTGATACCAAATTTGGAGAACATATATATGAGTAATCTTTTTAATGCTCAAGGAGAAACGAATGCATCAAGTTTACAGGATGCACTTTCTGCCTTAGTAAAACACGCAGCCATTTTGCAAGACAATATGTCGTCAAATGTTGGCCTGACTGGTCAACCCGGATTGGGCGATGATCAGCGTGATGAGTTAATCACTCGCGCTATTCAGACTCATGAAGGAAAACTTGCTTTGGCTCAAGCGATGGCTAATCCTATTCGTAGGAACCTTGATTATCAGGGAATTGCCAGAAGAGCGTTAGTTGTTGATCCGTTAACGGTAGCGGCTTAATCAAGTAATTGATTAAGAAAATTTGGCTATATGCTGGAAACTCTGTTTAATATAATTGTACTTTTTAAAAAAATATCCTCGATACTGCATCAGGATGACATAGAAAAAGTAAAAATCAATTAAGCTGCGCAGACAATCAGCAGGAAAGAGAAAGATGATTCCTAAAGAAAAACTAATAGAACTATATGTCGAAAAACGATTAACTACTTATGAAATTGCAGAGATTTACAGTCTCAATAGAACAACGATTTCTAAATGGTTAAAAAAATATGATATTGATATTAATCCGAAACAAAGAAAATTCGAATTAATAAAAAAAATACCATTTACCAAAAAACAAAGAGAGTTAATTTTTGGTACGTTATTAGGCGATGGTTGTATTGCTCCACATGGTCGTAAAAATAAATCTCATAGATTATATATAGGCCATTGCGAAAAACAAAAAGATTTTGTTTTTTGGAAAAAAGAAATTCTTGGTAACTTCGTTAATGTAGTTAACAGGAATGTAGATAAAAGGGGCAATTCAATTATGTATAGTTTTGTATCCATTACCCATAATGAATTCAAATTTTTTTATAACCTTTTTTATGAAAATAATAAAAAAATAATAAGAGAATGCATGATTCATTATTTAACACCTTTTGCATTAGCAATTTTTGTTATGGATGATGGAAGTAGATACAAAGTAAAAAATACAATGAGAATATCTACAGATGGTTTTTCAAAAGAAGAAAATGAACTTTTATCAAAATTTATTAAATTGAATTTTAATATTAACGCAAAAGTTTGTGAATATAGCAGAAATGACAGGAAATATTATTACCTATCATTTAATGTTAGAAATTCAGCTCTTCTTTCGGATGTTATTAGGCCATATGTTATTGACTGTTTAAGTTATAAACTATGCCCTTCTCGCTCCTCAACGACTGAACGCCAAACTCCTGAAATTAAAATTATCCCAAAAATCTCTAATTGGAGAAAAGATTGGAAAATTTTAAAAAATAAAATTTCAGGAAGATGATACAGTCTGATCTGCATGTAAACATGTAGAGTTAGGCAGAAATGACCTAACCAACCTCACCGGAGGTTGTAACAAAACTCCCATTATGTACCACAGGGAGCCCTTCCGGTTTATGATCGTGATATTGATGTGACTGCAGTAGTCATTTCAGCTCATGGTTCTGGTCCTGAATCTCGTGTTTTTGGAGATCGTGTTACGATTCCTGAGTTTGAAGTTTATTCAAACCCGACTGTTCGTATCGCTGAAGTGAAAAGACGTAGATTCAACGTAATTGATCGTGCGGTTCAGAAAGCACGTCAAGAGATTATGGCACAAGAAGACGCTAACGTCTTCGCAGCTCTCGATGCTTCTGCTGTAGTTGAAAACCAACCTCAGGATGTTGCTGATGGTGGTCTTCTTAAGCGAGATCTTGTTGAACTTAAGGTTCAGGTTGATCGTTGGGACCTGGTTACGACCAAGTTCTTCATGAACATCAATGAATTCACTGATATCCTTAACTGGGCATCTGGTGGTGGACAAGGCGCTGGTGGTGGAGAAGTTGATGCTGTCACGCAGCGAGAGATCCTTCAAACTGGGCTTTATGCTCACATTTGGGGAGCTGACATCATGGTGTCAAAGATCGTGCCTCCTGGAACGATTTACTCTTGTGCCGATCCTGAATTTGTTGGGGTCATGCCGATTAGGCAAGATATCGAAGTATTGCCAGCGGATGAACCTCGCAAGCTTAGCCTGGGTTGGGTCGTCTCAGAAATCATTGGAATTGGTATTGTTAACCCCCGAGGCGTTGCAAAGGGCAGCAAATCCCAAGCACCTGGTTGAGCTAAAACCTAGTAAATAGATAGTTAAATAGGGCCGCTGGAATTCCAGCGGCCTTATTTTATTTGTCCGAATAACGCTTTGAATATCCTTGTATATTATTTTTAATTAGACATTGTGTCTCATCTATTTGATTAAGCAACTTTAAATATATTGAATGTTTACGATCCATAAATATATTGGCATCACTGTAAAGCCATTTCATAATTTTTTCTACTTGCCTATTACCAGCCGATGTAACATCAAATACTACAGAGTGTTGTGTACTTAAATAAATACCCATGTTTACATTTACATTATCTATAATCACTTTTCTAACTTCTTCTGCAAATTGTTTAATAGAAGTAATTTTAAAATATGAACTGGCACCTTTTTTAGTGTTAACATAAATACTACCATCGCCATCAAAATAACCTCTTATGAAGTGCTTTTGTAATTCTGAATCTAACCATGTTGGGAAGGTAATTTTAAATGTCTTAGCTGGCATACAACCTTGCTTCTCTAAAATTGAACAAATGTGTTTACTGTTTATATTCAAATAACAGCTGTAGTAGTTTTTAAGACCATTTCCTAAATCTCTTTTTCGAGTGCATGATTTTACATGAATTTCGGGATTTTCTTTATAAATCAGTTTGGCAAATTTATGTAAAATATCATTATCTTGTTTTTGCAATTCAATTCGCACAAAATTCCCAGATTTAACATTGCCACCATCAGCGTAAAGAAAACCTAAAAAATAAGCTTTTTCTTCTGTGTTTATCACATCAAAAAAATCTTCATTAATTGGATATTTCCTATGACATTCAGATGAATTACGTATTTCAATATTGTTTCTTTTTAAATATCTAAGAATAATCGTATTACTTACATTGTAAGTATTTGCAATTTGTGAGGCAGATTGTCCATCGGAATAAAGTTGACACATATCCTTTATATCTTTATGTAAAAGTTTACAAATTTTAGTTCTAATTTTAATATCTTCACTTTTTAATAGTTTAAGTATATATGTTGAAGATCGACTAAATCTCTTAGCTATCTTGGTTGAACCTATGCCGTTTATATATAGTTTTTTAATATCTTTTTTTTCTTCATCTGTTAATTTCGCCATTTTAAGCCTTTTTTTTAAGGGGTGCTAGTTAGTCTCTGATGGTTATATAAACAACTATGGCACATTTGACTTCACCTCAAATAGATGAAATTATTGAATTATATTTATCTGGAAAATCTCCAAAAGAGATTGGTAATTTGTTTGGAATTTATAATTCCAGTGTTAGCAGAATAATTCGACGAAATAATATACCATGCAATCAACAAAACAGAATAACAGATGAACAATTATTTTATATTTGTGAAAATTATGTATTAGGTAATAGCTCTGAGAAAATAGCTAAGGAATTAAATATTAATCCTAGTACAGTTTGTAGGATTTTAAAAAGAAACAATATTAAAATTAGGGACAACTCAGAAAATAAAAGAAAATACTGGTTGAATAAACATTGGTTAGATGATATTGATTCACAAGAGAAAGCTTATTTCTTGGGGATATTTTGGGCTGATGGGAGTGTTAGTAAATCTAAAAATGACATTTCTTTACGTCTACACACCAAAGATAGAGACGTATTGACGAAAATATCTCACTTTTTCTATGGAAAAGATCGTGTTAGTGATTATATTGAAGACACCAACAAGGTCAGCACACCTGTGTCAAGGATATCCTTGTATTCAGAATATTTAAAAAACAGGATGAAATGTTTAGGAATTAAGCCTAACAAGTCTAAACAGATTAAATTTCCGACTAAAAAAGCAATTAAAAGCAGTTTATTATCTCATTTCATTCGAGGCTTGTTGGATGGTGATGGTTGTATATGTATAAGGCGAAATGGCAGAGCTACTGTTGACTTCACTGGAAATACATATGTGATTAACGCTTTGAATTATAAATTATTGAAGCTTGATTTTAATAATAGAGTTTATTATAGTGAAATTAAAGATTCGTGGTCATTACAAATTAATAGTGATAGTAATATTATTAATTTTTTAGATTGGATTTATAAGGATAGTACAATTCATTTGGAAAGGAAATATGCAAAATATAGAGAAATCAAAAATAGATCAGATCAAACAAATGACTGAAGAAGGGTATTCTGCGAGAAAAATTGCGAGAAATCTAGATATTAAGTTCACAAAAGTTAAGGAAATTGTTAAAAGCAACGAATTTTCAATTAAAAAAGAGTTATTTGATTATGATTTAATTGATAGTATAATTAGATTATATGAATTAGGTGTTTCTGCTAAGAATTTGGGTATTAAATTTTCTATTGATAAGAGAAGAGTGCAGCGTTGGGCTAAAGAGAAGGGTCTTTTAAGAGAGAGAGGTGGTGATAATCGATTAAAACATCAAATTAAAGTTAAACCTATCACAGCTAAGAAAATTATTGAGTCTATTATTGTCCCTAAAAAGGTAGAGAAGGTTAGGGTGGAGAAAAAGATTTCTGTTTTAAAGCCTTGTTTGAGCGAGAACCCTAATTTAAGACCTGAAAAGAAAAAATGGGTTGGAGAGATTAATTTTCCAAAGACTAATAATATAAGTAATGATCATGACACATTAATTTATAATGATCATTTAATTTGGAAAGGCAATAAATTAACGGATAAATTTTTAAGAACTGTTGATGAGGAAGCTAGAGATGAGATTGGTAAAGATATTTTTAATTTCTATCTTAAGTATGATTTTGGTAATTTCAGAGTTCCTGAGGATAGAATTAAGAGAAGCATGTTATCTTTGAAAGCATATAAACCTAAAAGTGAAATTATTGATGATATTGTTTATTTATCTAATTCTGGGACTACAGGTTATGATGTATATAAAGGTTTTTTTCCAAATATAATTAAGATTAAAGGAGTTGGTCGTCCATCTGTATATGATGTTGTTACTAATAGAGAGAAGTTATGGGCAACTATAAGGAATAGGTTGGGAAATACTTTATTATGGAATCCTGGTGGGGGAACGCCTGTACAGTTCCCAATGAATCAAACATTGTCTCAATTATTAATTGGGGCTAAGAATTCTGGTTTGGCTAGTATGGGTTCTATTTTTAAGCCGACTGTAGCTAAGGCTATTTATCAGCAGTGGGCTGGAAATGATTTTAATGTATTGGATTATTCATGTGGTTTTGGTACTAGATTGTTGGGTTTAATGGGTTGTGGTTTTGATAATGTTAAGTATTTTGGATATGAACCTAATACAGAAACTTATAATGGTTTAATTAAGATGATTGATTATTTTGATTTTGATGCTAAGATTAAAAAATGCGGTTCTGAGGTGGAGTGTTTTTCTGAGAAGATGGATTTGGCATTTAGTTCTCCTCCATATTGGACTCAGGAGATTTATAGTGACGAGGCTACTCAGTGTTATAACAAATTTACTGAGTATAAAGATTGGTTGAAGGGTTATTGGAGAGCTACTGTTAAGAATATAAACTTTATGTTAAAGGATGATGGTGTGTTTGGGATTAATATTGGCGGACAATCAAATCCTTTAATGCAAAAATTAGCTGATGATCTTAATAAAATTATTGTTGATGAGGGTTTTGAGTTAACTGATACTTGGTATATGAAAACAAGCAAAAGTCATTTATCTGGTAAGAAAAATAATCCTAATAAGAAGATTAAATTGGAAGGGATCTTTTTTTATAAGAAAAGATAATTAAAAATGAAAGAATTAATAATAAAATTAGCTGAAAAGTATAGTGCCAATGGATCTTTTGTGAGTTTTGAACATGATGGTAAATTGAGCGAAGAATCCCAAAAAAAATTTAAAGATAATATAGATTGGGCTTACATTTCTCAATTTGAAGTGTTATCTGAAGATTTCATTAGAGAATTTAAAGATAAAGTAAATTGGATGTATGTATCTTTTTATCAAGATTTATCAGAGAATTTTATTAGAGAATTTCAAGATAAAGTAGATTGGGTTAAAATATCTTCTTACCAAAAGTTATCAGAAGAGTTTATTAAAGAGTTTAAAGATAAAGTAGATTGGTTTTCTATATCTTATAATCAAAATTTATCTAAAAAGTTTAAAAAAGAATTCCAACATAAATTAAATCCAGAATCAAAAAAAGAAGTTATGAAAAATTCATTAAAAGAAGAAATTAAGAAAATTGCCAAATTAAGTGATTGTTCAGGGATGGTATTTAATGATAATGGTAAATTAACTGAAAAATCAAGGAAAAAATTTAAAGATAAAGTAAATTGGATGTATGTATCTTTTTATCAAGATTTATCAGAGAATTTTATTAGAGAATTTCAAGATAATGTAGATTGGTTTTGGTTATCTTGTGGTAATAATCCTGAAGATTTTATTCGAGAATTCAGCCATAAAGTAGATTGGAAATCTATATCTTCTAATCAGAATTTACCTGAAGAGTTTATTCGAGAATTCAGCCATAAAGTAGATTGGGTTTGGATATCTAGACGTCCGAATTTATCTAAAGAATTCGAAAAAGAGTTTCAATATAAATTAAATGAAGCTATGAAAGATTCATTAAAAGAAGAATTTGAGGATAATATAAATTGGTTAAAGGTATCTGAATCTCAAAAGTTATCTGAAAATTTTATTAGAGAGTTTCAAGATAAAGTAGATTGGGGTTATATATCTTGTTATCAAGATTTATCTGAAAATTTTATTAGAGAGTTTCAAGATAAAGTAGTTTGGTTAAATATATCTAAATCTCAAAAATTATCTAAAGATTTCAAAAAAGAATTCCAACATAAATTAAATCCAGAATCAAAAAAAGAAGTTATGAAAGATTCATTAAAAAAAGAAATTATATATCTTGCTCGTTTAAATAATTGTTTAGATATGACGTTTGATGAAGATACTGGTAAGCTAACAACAAAATCAAAAGAAGAATTTAAAGAGAGAGTATTTTTAACTTGTCACCATGAAGAATTATCTGAAGATTTCATTATAGAGTTTCAAAATGAAATAGGTTGGACATCTATATCTATTTATCAAAATTTATCAGAGAATTTCATGAGAGAATTTCAGCATGAATTAAATTGGGTTAATATATCTAGATGTCAAAAGTTATCTGAAGATTTTATTAGAAATTTTCAACATAAAGTAGATTGGTTTTGTATATCTAAATATCAGGTATTATCTGAAGATTTTATTAGAGAATTTCAAGGTAGAGTTAATTGGCCTGAAATATCTTGTAACCAAGTATTATCAGAAGATTTCAAGGAAGAATTTAAACATAAATTGAATCAAACAAGAATAAATGAAATTGATTTTTTTAAAAACCTCCATAACGAGACAAATTCGGAATCGCTATCTACAGAATTTTTTATAGAACTACAACATAAACTAGATATAGATAAATTAAATTCAGGCTTAAAAAAAGAAATTAAGAAAATTGCCAAATTAAATAATTGTTCAGAGATGATGTTTAATTGTTATAATGGTGAATTAACTAAAAAATCAAGAGAAGAGTTTATAAATAAAGTAGATTGGATAGCTATATCTACTCAAAAACTATCAGAAGATTTCATTAAAGAATTTCAAGATGAAGTAGATTGGCGTAATATATCTAATAATCAAAAACTATCAGAAGGTTTTATAAGAGAATTCAAAGATAAAGTGTGGTGGTATGAAATATCCATTAATCAAAAACTATCAGAAGGTTTTATAAGAGAATTCAAAGATAAAGTGTGGTGGTATGAAATATCCATATATCAAAAGTTATCTGAAGAGTTTACTAAAGAATTTAAAGATAAAGTAGTTTGGTTAAATATATCTCATAAGCAAAATTTATCTGAAGATTTTATTAAAGAATTTCAAAATAAAGTAAATTGGATTAATATTTCTTATCACCAAAACTTATCAGAAGGTTTTATTAAAGAATTTAAAGATGAAGTAGATTGGGATGGTATATCTAATAATCAAAAACTATCCGAAGATTTCATTAGAGAATTTCAAAATAAAGTAAATTGGTTTTCTATATCTTATAATCAAAATTTATCTAAAAAGTTTAAAAAAGAATTCCAACATAAATTAAATCCAGAATCAAAAAAAGAAGTTACGAAAGATTCATTAAAAGAAGAAATTAAGAAAATTGCCAAATTAAGTTATTGTTCAGAGATGGCGTTTGATTATTATAACGGTAAATTAACTGAAAAATCAAGGAAAAAATTTAAAGATAAAGTAGATTGGTACAATATATCTAGTTGGCAAGACTTATCTGAAGAGTTTATTAAAGAATTTCAAGATGAGGTATGTTGGGGTGATATATCTTGTTATCAAAAATTATCAGAAGGTTTTATTAGAGAATTTCAAGATGAGGTATGTTGGGGTGATATATCTTGTTATCAAAAATTATCAGAAGGTTTTATTAGAGAATTTCAAGATAAAGTAGATTGGGTTAACATATCTCATAAGCAAATTTTGTCTGAAGATTTTATTAGAGAGTTTCAAGATAAAGTATGTTGGCACTACATATCTTTAAGTCAGGTATTATCAGAAAAGTTTAAAGAAGAGTTTCAGCATAAATTAGATCCAACAAAGAAAAAAACAAAAATAGATCTAGTAAAACAATCTGGAAATAAAATTAAAGATTCAATCAAACATGGAATTGCAGTTGGAGCTGCTACAGAAGCGATTAATTATGTGTTTAATTTAATATCAAAACAACTTGGGTTATCAGAAGAAGCTTTAAATAATCCAGTTAAACGAGAATTAGTTATGGGGTTAAGTTTAGCTGCACTTCATATAGGATCTACCGTTTTCCAAGATCAAATTCCTGGAATGGATAAGGTTCAAACTGGATGCGAATTAGTCATTGAAGGTAAAAGCAAAGATAATTTTTCAGCAATGGTGAAACATCTTGCACCTGTTTTAATTAAATCTTCAAATTTAATGGATCCTAAGCAATACCTTTCCAATTCCATTAAAGAAAACAGTTTAATTGAAAAAGAACTATCTTCAAAAGAAGAAATTGAAGAAATTGAAATTACATATGATTTAGAAAGAGAAACAATATGAAAACAAATGATATTTATTGTGGTGATGCTTTAGATTTACTAGAAACAATGGATAATAATCCAAATCTCATTATTATGAGTCCTCCAGATATAGCAGAGACAAGTTATTCACTACCAGAATATAAAAATTTCCTTAAAAAGGTATATGGTTTAGCTGTTAGTAAACTAAGTAAGAATGGTGTTATTGCATCTATTACTACAGATAGAAAAATGAAAGGAAAAATATATACCAAACATGTGGATATTATTAATTTTACAGATTTAAATCTTTTTAATTACAAAATTTGGGCAAAATCACTTAAAACAAATCTTTATATTCTTAATTATTGTCATATGTTGTTTTTCAGGAATAAAAAGTGTACAAATAATAAAGTTAAAGAATATTATCCAGATGTTTGGTTGATTGAATTAGATAAATTGCCTTGGTATCCTAGCAAAGATAGTTTTCCTAGTGAATTAATTGAAAGAATAATTCTTAATTTCACAAATCCAGGAGATTTAGTATTAGATCCATTCATTGGATCTGGAAAAACAGCTAATATGTGTATTAAAAATGATAGAGAATTCCTTGGATTTGATTTAGATCCGAAAATGATTGAATTAACAAAGAAACATTTAAACATTTCTTAAGGTGAATATGAATAAAATAACAAAATATTACACTTATCTAAAAATGAAATTTGGAATTGAGGTAAAATTATCAGAAGAGTTTATTAGAGAGTTTAAGGATGAAGTAGATTGGTTTTATATATCTAGTAAACAAAAATTATCTGAGAGTTTCATTAGAGAATTTCAAGATGAGGTATGTTGGGTTGAAGTATATGTTAATCAAGTGTTATCTGAGGATTTTATTAGAGAATTTCAAGATAAAGTAAATTGGAGGTATATATCTCAATTTCAAAAATTATCCGAAGATTTCATTAAAGAATTTCAAAATAAAGTACATTGAGATTACATATCTGCTTATAAAGAATTATCAGAAGATTTCATTAGAGAATTTAAAAATAAAATAGATTGGCACCAAATATTTATTTTTCAAAAATTATCAGAAGATTTTTTAATAGAATTTAAAAATAGGGCAGATTGTATAGATTGGGCTAAAATATCTTGTTATCAAACATTATCTGAAGAGTTTATTAGAGAGTTTAAAGATAAAGTAGATTGGTATAATATATCTAAATGTCAAGATTTATCTGATAAATTCTTAAAACAAATGTATTATAAATATAAAAAATTAAAATAATTATATTATTTTTATTAAAACTCAACAAAACATTCCAAAGGCAATATTTTAACATATTTTTGATATGAGCATCAAAAACAAAACATTGCCTTTGGATGGGTGTGTCAATTTAGTTAATAGCTTAGTAGAAGACTTCGTTAAAACAGCTGATACTGGAGCAGAATTCCCCTCTAAGAAGGATTATAAAGTTATTTCAAGGGATGAGCCGGCTCTTGTTAAAAGAGCCGCTAGAATGGCTGCTATGAAGTCTTTGCAAATAACCCCATTAACAAAACTTGCCTTTGATACTCGAAGAGTTGACCAAAAAACAGAAAGAGTCCCAAGAGCAAACCTGCAACATTGGAATAGATCCCAACAATTTCTTGATGATGAAGTTAAAGAAAAAATCAAATCATTCTCAAAATTACTTCCATCACTAGAACAAATTAAAAGTAAATACGGTCATCATCCAGAATATTTCCAAAGCTACGCCAAAACCCTGTTAGATTCAGTTAAAAGAATAGCAAGAGTTGGCGAAAGTGAAATGGATATATTTAGACCACAAGTTGATTATTTAGAACAATTATTATTTACTCGTTATAGATTAAGTCTAGACGAAATAACAAAATCTTCCAAATCCAAAATTTATGACAAACTCATGAAAAAAGATGAAGATCTTGTTAAAAGAGACGCTTACCTTAAAATGACTGGTGACTCTCAAGAAGAAAATACCAAAAACTCCTCAACTAATTTTGCCAAAGATGGTAACTCTCTAAATGATACAACTCAAGATAGTATTATTAGCGCCATTTTCGGGAATCAAGATTTAAGAAGAGATGGTGAAAAAAAAGTAGAACGAACTATTACTATTACTATTAAGGATGAGGTAATTGATTAAGTGCCCAAACATTTTCACACTTTCTTCCCCAAAGCTGGAACGTGTTTTATTGTTAAAAATATAGCTCCCCAAGGGAAAAGAATTCGTATCTTTAACTGCCCTATACCAAATGGGGAAGAAAAAGATCTATTAGCTATTCCTGAAATCTCAGAATCCGTTATCCGTCACTCCCTACTAAAAGGAGAACTACGCATTAAAGGTGTTTGTCAAGAAATCTTAATAACTTGTAGTGATATCGATCTTACTCAATACAATGAAGAACAAAAAGCTTTTCTTATTAGTATTGGAATTAGCGATGGCCTCGATGGACCAGGACAAACAGAAATCCCATTCTTATTCAAACAAGGCGCAGAACTATTAGGAACAAAAGATTCCTCTAATAGAATATTTACTACTCCAGATAAATTCATCAACGGAGCGTTTGGCGATAATGACTTCAGAATATCAGTAAAACATAATGGTAGAGATCTAATAGCTGGTTGCGATTTTACCATGATAGAATCTGCTGGTCCAGGAACGGGATTCGATACATTAACCTTTATAACTTTTGTGCCAAATAGTACTAGCGAGTTATTTGCTGACTATGTTACAGAAACAACATAAAGGTTAATATGACAACTCGCAAAAATGCATTAGATCAACAATTAGATGTAAAAGGTTCATTAAACCAAAATTCATCTAAAAATCTAACAGATGAAACCAATTTTTTTGGCCAAGCAATTACAGGTCAAACAGGATCTTCTATTAGTATTGATTCCGTCACTTCTGGAATCGTAACAACCTCTGGATTAACAGGAATGTCCTCTGCCTCAATTGGTAGATTTATTACAATTACCAATGCAACTACACTTGCTAATAATGGCACTTTTTTAATTACATCTTTTATCTCTCCAACTTCAATTACTTATTCCAATTCATCAGCAATATCTCCCGATGCCAATAATGGCTCAATCTCTTGGACTGAAAGAGAACCATATTCATTAGAAGACAATCTAAATTTCACCAGAACTGATAGAGCCAACATTAAAGGTACAAGTTTTGATGATGATATCCCTACTTACACAAGACCTGATGATACTCTAACAGATGTATCAGCAAATCTTACCAATATTGCCAGTAAAACATTAGATGCACACGCTTGGGTAGAATCAAGATTCCTTGAATCAATTTCTGTTTCGACTAGCGATAGCTTTATTACAGTTTCTGATCTAGGAAATCTAAAACACGCTGATTCTACTAATATTTTAGGCATCCCAATTACAGATGGCTATGATTCAGGAAATGAAAGATCCGCATTCGTTGAAATTGTTGACGCAGAAATTGATGGTTATGGAGATGGCGCTAACCTTAGAGTTCTAAATGGCGCTAGAACCGGTGAAAGAATTATTGGATTAACAAGAGAAGGATCTTCCACTTCTCCTAACTCAGTTGAAATTGAATTTTTCTCCATTGTAGTTGGCAATTGGTCTCTATCTTCTCTTACCCCTTATTCTTGGGAAGCAGATCAGCCAAATACTATCAATATTTGTTATGGATATAGGCAAAGATTAGACCTTTTTAATGAAAATGCTACTAGAGAAGGTCTTATTAAAGGTTATCTTAGTGATATTTATGGAACTGGTAATTCTGGAGGAGGTAGTGGAGGCGGTTTATCAGAAGAGCAACATAAAACTTTACGTCATTTAATTCATTTTATTGATGATGGACCAGGGGATGGTTTTGCTTCAGGAGCATTTAAAGAAATTTTACCTCAAGGAAACCCATTTCATACATCCGAAACTTGGTATGTATCAGCAGCTAAAACTAATAAAATTGTTGAACTAATTATTACTAGAGGATCTGGACAAAAACCCATTCTAGAAATTTGGAATATTTATGATACCGATGGATCAACTATTTTAGCTTCAATATCTGACGCTATTTCTTATACAGGTCCATTTGAAGATTCTCGCACAAGAGTTATTAGCTGATTTATCATTAATTTAATATATAATTAGTTAAATGAGAAACGTTGCAAAAATATTGTATGACGGATATGGGCAACCATTAGCGATCTTAGAAGATCAAACCATCTTTGGAGACCAACCTGGATTAATCTTCGCGGGAAAAGATGATAATGGCCTTGCTAGATTCTTTAGAGTTACAGATTCAGGAGCAATTAAAACCGTTTCTGGAGAAAGAACTGTTTTAGGAGAGTATTATTTTGGAAGTGACTTGATTCTAGGATCAGGCTCAATTCAAGATCTAATTACTCTAGAAAATCCAATTGGTTCTGGATTAAATCTATACATAAATAAAATAACCATTAATGGAACTGTAGATTCTAGATTCACAACCGCTTTTCTTTATAGAATTTCAAGAACTACTGGATTACCTTCCGGGGGAACAACTCAAACACCTCAATTAAGAAACTCTAATGATACATCACCAACTGGAATTATAAGAACTTCAGCAATTGTAACTTCGGCAACCGGTAACTTATGGACAGGATCTCCTGGTATAATGACAAAAGATGGAAGTCACAATGTTAGATTAGAAGCAATTGCTGCTTTTGAAGAGAAAAAAGAAATAGTTTTAATTCCTGGAGAAGGAGTAGTTATTAGCGCAGATCCTAACTCTTCTAGTTGGAGGCATTGGATTAATTTGCATTGGAATGAGGTATTAATCTAATGGTTGATATATTTGATGTTTCATATACAGTTTTTAAAGAAGCTGCGACTAGATATACTGTTCATTATTTCTCTAGACCAGCTCTTGATGGATATACCTTAGGAACAGGAAATAAAGACGTGGTTTATACTACTAATATTGTTGAATCTTCTGATGTTAATGATTTTATTAATAATCTACTATTAACTGCAGATGAGTCTGAAAAAGAAGGTGATGTTTTAGCTAAACCAACTCTATCTACTCAAGGAAATGTTCAAAAACAATATGATCTAACAGATCCAAGTTTTCTTTATATAGGAACTGCTAAACCTGGAGTCGCTACATCATCAATTGGCTGGACAATCATACGTCATGCTTTAGATAATAATGGAACTGTTGTTGATAAAAAAAGCACAGTTGCAGACATTGCTGTGTGGGACGACAAAATCTTAGAAAATTATGTTTAATATACGGATAATAAAATGGCTATTTCTGGAATAACAACAACAGCAAATAATGGAGTTGAAAGAATAACTAATAAGCAAACTATCACAGGTATAGGAACTGCTGATGGCGAAACTTTAGTATTAGATGGAGGAACATCTACTCTTGAAACTGGAACATCAACAGGAACTGTGACTATTACTAATTGTCAAGTTAAATTAGATTCAGATACACCTACAGGAAATGATGCCGCAGGAGCTATTAATTATGGAGGAAGAACTATAACTACAACCACAATGGCCTTCCGAGATAGTTTAATTTTGTGTGGGCCTTTTACAGGACGTCATAATATTCAAGTAACCGAATTAACTAGAACTAAAGTTATTGAAGCAGATAATACTGGAGAAATGTTTGTTTATACTGGGACAGATGCAATTATTGATGATGTATTGTTTAGAGGAATTAATGTATGGGAAGTTTTTGCCCCACCTTCAATTCTTTTCAACGTTATTGTAGATGCCGTTGATTACGCATACCTAAATTGGGAAGGGGGAAGATTAGATTTTTTTAGTTTTGTTGTTTCCAATATTGGAATTGCTCATGCTTGGCACGGAACTGGAAATACCGGAAATAATTTTGTTTATCAGTGGAATCCTGATGTTAGTTGGGATCCTGAATTAATGTATTTAACTGATACAAACAATAGAGTTTATATTGGGTATACTGCCACATGGAGATTTGCCGATAGAGATACAGGATCTTCAGTTGAAGATGCTTTATTAATATTTAATGATGACAGAACTGGTAGTAGTTCAGAATTAGGTAGATTTACAACAAATAGTAGTGGTATATTAACCGGAACTTATGACTCACAAAATAATTCCTCAGGTGGAAACATAGAAAGACCAACATTATTTATACAAACGTTGGAAGTAGAATCAGTTGACGAAGGAAGTCCAGGAGCTTTTACATTTCCTGTATCTGTTATTGGTGGAGATCAAGGCAATAGGCAAGCTAACTATGATATCGATACCATAACTCCAGAAATAGAAATTAGATCTTATCTACATGAATCTCCAACTGGTTTTGCTGTTGGTGATTCTTTTACTCCTACTGAAGAAATTGGAGCGATCGCATCAGATTTATCTGTAACTAGATTTCAAGATTTCCTTTTACCTCCTGATGCTGGGATTACTGTTAATAAAACAACCGCTGATGCTTACTCAGGATTAGCTGATCTAGAACAACTTTTTGATAGAACTAAAGCTGAATGGAGAGATAACGACGGTTTCCCATTACCAATGAAAAATGGTGTTATTTTAGATTTTGGAGCAACTAATCTTGTTTTAGACGGAAATGCAGGGAGCACATTTGCTTTTGCTGGAAATACAATTACAGTTGATACAAGTACATCTAGTATTCCACCTATATCTTTAGTAGGAACTACCGAATCTATTAGTTCTGGAGAAGATGACGAAATCACAATAGCTTTTCCTGGAGGAATTGCTGATGATGATTTTGCCATTATTATAGTCGGTCATGCTCAATCTGACGAAAATGCATGGAACACACCAACTGACTGGGCAATTCCTACCGGTTTAACTGAAGTTCAAACAGGAGGCTCTCCCGCCTCTATTCCTGGAATTAGCGTTTTCACTAAAGTTCTTTCTAGTGATAGCGGAAGTGTTACTATTACTAATGTTGGAACAAATATTAGCGGAATAGTAGCTCAAATGAGAGTTTATAGAAATGTTGATACATCAGTTCCTATTGACGTTAACTCAACAACTGCATCAAATGCAACTGGGGATCCCAATCCTCCATCAATAACATCTGTTAATGATGGATCTATGATAATTGCTATTGGATTTCAAGATGATGGAGATCAAGCTGATCCAACTGTTCCAGCAGGATATGGTAACTTAGTTTCAACCGCAACATTAGATGGTGCAGGAACAGGAGAGTAAATGCCAGGACCAGGTTTACTATTAGCTTCAGCAGATTTTTTACAAACAACTGCGGGATCAGAAAATCCAGGAACTTTTAACTTTGTTAATAGTGATCCTTGGGGAGCTATAACTATTGCTCTTAGAAAAGGGGTAAACACAACCGCAATTTTAGCAACAGATAAATTTACAACCATTGAAACAACTGGTACTGTCACTATTCAAGATGGCGCTATTGTTGATAATTTGATGTTTAATTCTGATGTCGTTATAGGAACTGTTACAGATCTTAATAATGTGATCATTAATGGAGATCTATCAATAACATTAGGAGGAACTTATAACTTCTCCAATGTTACCGTTACAGGAAATATAACTAATGATGATAATACTCAAAATGTTGCTATAATTGGAACAAATAATTCTTCTTTATCAACAAGTGAACCAGGAACAGGTGCAACAGAAGTTGAAATAACTAACGCTGTTTTAATATTAGTAAAAGTTGTTAATGAAAAAGGGGGCAATGTTCCAAATGCACAAGTATTTGTTAGAAGAATAAGTGATTCAACTGTTTTATTAAATGCTGACACTAATGGATCTGGAGTAGCTTCAGCTCTTTATGATTTTACCATCTCTGAAGATGTAGAATATTCTGTTAGAAAATCTTCTCCAGGAGATACAAGATATTTAGATGGCTCAGGAACAGGCTCCATCATTTCATCTGGATTCTCTGTAGTATCATTATTATTAATTGATTCAAATATAGGTTAAGAAAATGGCAATTACCAATATAGGAACAAATACAAGTAGTACCGGTAACTCATCAATACCATTAACGTTTAACCATACTCAAGTTGCTGGTTCAAATAGAGTTATTGTAGTTTTTGCAGGATCCGAAAATGCCAACGAAACTAGCACCTGGACAGTGACTTATGGTGGTCAAGCTATGACCATTGTAGAAGCACAACAAGGAGCGGGTTTTGCCAATAATGCTTTAGTTTGTTACCTATTTGAAGCTGATTTACCAGGAGATGGTTCCAATACAATTTCAGTTACATTCTCTGGAACTTCTGGATCCCTTAATATTAACGCTTTCTGTGCAGAATATGATGGAGTTACTCAATTAATATCAGATACAGACATCGCTAATATAGGCAGTAACACTACTATTACTAATACTATTACTGGAGCAAATACAGACTTACTCTGTTCAACTCTATCCTCAGGCGCAACAGGTAGTTTCACCCATAGTGATAGTCAAAATGAATTAATAGATTTTAATGCAAGTAGCTCGGTGTTTTCCGCCACCGATTTATTAGCAACTGGAGCTATCTCTTCACTTACATCTACATTTAGTTCCTCCGCCAATAGATTAGCTAGAGCTTGTATAGTCTTTAATGAGGCCCCATCAGGCGGAAACTACGATCAAACCAGCTTCAGAGGTAGAAACGATGATGGAACTGAAACAACAGCTACATGGAAAGCTGTTGCTAATACCAATTGGAATCAAAGACAAAATACAAATTTTAGAGTTAGATTTTTAATCCAAGAAGATGATGATGTTGAAGACCTTAATGTAGAATACCAATTACAATATAACTTAAATGCTGCAGGTTGGAATGATGTCAATGGAGCTTCAGCTGTTGTAAGATCCTTCACATCACCAAACTTTGCAGATGGAGATAGTTGTACTCAACAAATTGGAGCAGGAACATTTATTGGATCCCAAAATGGAATGGATGAAGTTAATGGCCTTGTTGGTGGGGCCAATATGGATTGGTCAACAACTATTAATGAAGAAACAGAAGTAGAATTTTGTTGCCAGATTAGAGGTGTTGATACAGAACGTGGAGATACTATAGAATTAAGATTACTACAAGAACCTGATATTGATTTTGGAACCTATACTTCAATTCCAACTATCACTATTCCTATTGGTGCGGGTTTAGTGTTAGCCTCATCTGATTTCTTTCAAACAACTGCGGGATCAGAAAATCCAGGTACATTTAACTTTGAAAGATCTTTACCGTGGGGAGCTATCACTATTGCTTTACGTCATTTAACTGGGGGAGCAACTAGTATGCTTCCAACAGATAAATTCACAACAATTGAAACTTCTGGCACAGTAACAGTTCAAGATGGCGCTACCATTGATGATTTAATTTTCAATGATGATGTTGTTATAGGAACCGTTACCGATCTTACAAATGTGATTGTTAATGGAGATCTGTCAATAACAGCGGGAGGTACTTATAACTTTTCTAACGTTACTGTCACGGGAGATATTACCAATGATGATAACACTCAAAACGTTGTTGTAATTGGAACAAACAATTCCTCCTTATCAACAAGTGAACCGGGAACAGGAATAACTCAAGTTGATATTCAAAATGTAGTTTCATTAATTATATCCGGTATGACTATTGGAAGTAGCGCTTCTATGATTGGATTCGGAGGAATTGAAGATGAAAACGTTTTACTGTCTGGATACGCTGATAGCTCAGGTATTTTATCAGGAACATTTAGCGGAATAACTCCTCAAAATGTTTTCGTTAGAGCGAGAAATGGTGGAGTTATCGCAGCTGCAATTCAAGATGATGCCGGGGCTTTTACTGATTTTACTAATGAAGCAAGGGATAAGGCTGGTTCAAATGATGTGTTAATATTTCCCGCTACTCCAGCTGTTAATGATGCTTTTTATATGTCAGGTTTAAATGAATTTGAAGAAATCTTATTAAATGTAACAACTGCAGGCTCTGGAAATACTATAATTTGGGAATACTCACAAGGATCAAGTTCATGGAATACACTTTCTATTACTGATAATACATCTAGCTTTGAAACAACTGGTTGGAATACAGTCACATTCTCCAAACCTTCAGATTGGGCCACAGATACAGTCAATAGCTTGGGGCCATTCTTCTTTGTTAGAGCTAGAATTTCTGGCGTTAGTGCACCAACACAACCTGCCGCAGAAGAAATTACAATTAATAAAACTATTAAATATCTACCATTTGGTACCGTAGGAGTCATCTCTACTAACACAGGATTAACTGTTCCAGTATCATGGGTTATTGATACTATTAATCCATGACAAAAAAACATACAAATTTAACTTTTATTAAAAAAGCTAATATTATTCATAATAACAAATATAATTATTCAAAAATTAATTATATAAATAATAGAACTAAAATAATTATTAATTGCAAAATTCATGGAGATTTTAATCAATCTCCAGACAATCACCTAAGAAAAAAAGGATGCCCTACTTGCGGATCTATTAAAACAAAAACTTCACAAAGAAAAAATACGAACAACTTTATTAAAGAATCTAAACTTATTCATAACAATAAATATTCTTATAATAAAACAAATTATATAAACTCACTTTCTTCAATTATTATAATTTGCCCTACTCATGGTAAATTCAAACAACTACCAAATAATCATTTACAAGGAAAAGGATGCTCACAATGTGGAGGCTCCAATAAAAAAACATTAAAAGAATTTATTAATCAAGCAAACTCCATTCATAATAACAAATATAATTATTCTAAATCTAAATACATAAACTCAAATACTAAAACTATAATTATTTGTAAAATTCATGGAAAATTTCATCAAACCCCTGCTGCTCATATTAATCAATCTCAAGGATGCTTTAAATGCTGTAATTGGGCCTCACAATTAGAAAGCAATTGGCTTGATTCAATTAATATATTACCAGAAAATAGACATAAAAGAATTAAAATTAAAAACAAATTATTTATTGCAGATGGGTTTAACCCAAATACTAACACCATTTATGAATTTTATGGCGATTATTGGCATGGGAATCCAAAGGTTTATAAACCAAATATTATTAACAAAACTAGGAACTGTACATTTGGTGAACTTTATAAAAATACAATTAATAGAGAGTTAATATTAAAAGAGGCTGGGTATAATTTAATTATAATTTGGGAATCAGATTGGAATAATAAATAGTAATATTATTACATGAAATTGGAAAACCACTTGTGGAGAAAATTTTATGGCAATTCAAGACGATATTACAATAGATGTAGTTAATAAAAAAATAACCTATACTGGCGGATTTACTGACGACCGACCTAACAGCATCTATACTGTTAACGCATTGTACAGTTTTCTCCAGGATACTTTCGATGAACCAGGATTCATGCAGCATTCAATACCAATGACTGCTCAGACTCCTACTCAGTATTCACTGATTAATATCTGGTTCATGGATCCAGAAACTATGAAAGCTCTTTATGGGGGATCAATTCAAACAACCGATTGGACTAAGAATGGTTCAGTAGGAATTACCGCAATGAGATTTGATAGTGGATCCGCAGATGCTCCAACAAGTGGTGATTTAGGCGTAACTGTTACGGGTGGTACTTCTACAGCAACTGGAGTCCTTCTATTTGTTGATGTTTCTCCCTCACAAAATGGTACTGCTTCCAGAGACGTTGCTTGGGTTAGAAATTCCTCAGCCGCTCAATTCCAGGATACTGAAAATATTACTGGAACTGGAGTTGTTTGGGATAATGAAGGAAATACAGGGTTCCAATCTGGAGAAAATATTTGGGTTAACCTTTTTAGCGTTGGTTCCAAATCTGCTACTACAGAGGTTTATGTAGGGCAAGAAGATGATTACATGGGCGGAAGAGCTTTTCATGATGGAGCCCTTACTAGTGCGGATATTTTAGATAGAAGAGTTGAAAAAATTGATGAATGGTGGGATACAGATGTTGACTTCGCTTCAGGATCACCCAACCTTTTAGGTGGTGTTGACCATTTCGATATCTTAATGCTTACTCAAGAGGCTGGGAGATTGATTGATTCTGGTGACTTATTTGTTGGGGCGCGCCAATTTGGAACCATCTATAGTAACTTCCGCCTTACCGCCTCAACTGCTGGTAATTTCGTCGTGCCCTTCGCATCCACTGGAAATGATCTTAACTCAGCCGAAGGTCCATATAACTCAACATTTACAGGTAGATCTGGAAATGATCTTGAAGTTGGCGATATTCTCGTTAATGATGGCGCCCCAGCAGGGCGTTTAAGAGCAGTTGTAACAGCTGTAACTGGAGGCGCCAGTGCAACTGGTAACTTTGATTACTACTTAATTGGAGAAAACGAAGATTTAGCAACTACTGATAGAACTCTTAATCAATTAACAGCAGCTGAAGTTTTAGATGTTCGAGGCGATACAACTACTTTCACAGTTGGTACTGTTACTGAAGTAACTAATGGTCCAGCACAAGCTCAAGGTATTACTATTACATTTGCGAATGCGCAAAGAGATGTTAACGAAGATTCAACAGATGAAGAATATTCTTGTGTAATTGATTGTAACAATGTTGTATTACAAGACGTTTATCAGTATATTCAATTTCTAACATCTCGTGGTAATCAGGACGGAAGCACTCCAGATACACAAGATACTTTAATTCCACTTACAAATGTAGCTGTTGATGAAGCAGGGGAATTTTACAGATCAGTTGGTGATATTACCGTTCCTTGGAATTCTAGAACAGGTACAGCTCCAGCAGAAGGTGTTTTAGTTACTAACGCAAACACTAGTTGGACAGCTTCTGGAATCGTTGTATCTTTATCAGATCCGACTGGATCAACAGGTCAGTTAACTTTGACTCAAGTAAAAGGAACTTGGGCAAACTCAGATACTGTAGCTATTGCTGGTAACCACGCAACAAACTTTGTTACTATTAACGGATCTCCAAGTTCAATTACTGCTAATACGGGTGCTCCTTTTGGATCATTCGCTGGTGGACGTTGGTTCGTTACCAGAGGAGTTGTACTAGATAATGTTCCTACCAGTGATGCTAATAATTGGCAGACAGTTGATTTATCTGGTAGCATCGTTACTCCACCTACTCAAAGAGCAATCACATTTGCAGGCTTAGTAGCAAATGATCGGGCTTCTTTATTTGAAGTTAATGTAGCTGGCACAGATCAAATCACCAAAGCTCAAAATGGAGTTGGGGCTGCTGGAGCTTCTGCTGGAGATTCAGCAATCCCACTTGACAGCAATGTTGCTTTGGATGTTCCTGCTACTGATAGCTGGGTTAGGGTTGTAGACACCTCTAGCGCTACTGGTGAGGAGTATAGGTTCTACTTTACCTCTGTTACTACATTAACCGTAACTCTTGATTCTGGAGCTAACACAGCCGGAACAGCTACATCATTAGGATCTGGAACTGTATTAAATGATACTGGAGCTTTTACAGCCTATGGAGCTAATGCAAGCGTTAGAACAGGTATGGAAATTAGAAATACTACAGATGGCTCTAGAGCGGTTGTATTAAGAAAAATTGATAATGATTCAATCGAGACAACTCCTCTCTCTGGAGGAACTGATGATACTTGGTCGTCTTCGGATGTTTGGGATGCAAATAGAGTGGTGGTGGCACTTGTAGACGCGGATACAATATATTTCCCCTATATCGATGATGAGAGTACGGGTTCATCCCTAACTGCTTTGATTAAATATGTGTCGGATACAGACCTAATTGCCAGGATGAGGTTCTCAGACCCCGATGTTGGGGGAACAAGGATCCTACCTTTTCAGCAACTGAGTATTTCGCTAATAGACGCAGATCTAACGGTCACAGCTATTAGGACAGCAGATAGCATCGCAACTCCTTGATATCATTGAGTTAGAGGAATTTAAGACTGTTTGGGCTCACTTTTTTGCTCTGTTTAGGTTCATTTGGTTCAGAAGTGACCCCAAACAGATTCAGTGAACCCAAACACATGAGCCCAAACAGATAAATTAAAACCTACCATTTGGTAGGTTTTTTTTATTTGTATTCGAGTTGGTCTTGATCAGCACTCCTTCTTTTATTAGAAGGAGATTACGAATTTGAATAACCTAACAGAAAAAGAAGAAGTAAAAATAAAAAAAATGTTTGAGCAAGGATTTGTGGCGTCAGATATTAGTTATAAATTAAAATTAAAACCAATGTCAGTTAAAACTTTTATTAAAGAAAATAATATAACAATAAAAAAAGAAAAATTTAACGAAGAATTAATTATTAAATTATATAAATTAAAAATATCAATTAATAATATTAGTTTAAAATTTTCATCTACCCCAAGAACTGTCAAAAAAATTATTTTAAAAAGTGGATTAGTTTTAAGAGATAGAGTAAGTGTTGAAGACTGCCGTAAATTAGCTATTAATAGAGGTGGAATTTTTCTTAGTGATAAATATATAACTGCAAGAACTAATTATTTATGGGAATGTGATAAAAAGCATCAATGGGAAGCTCTTTATTCAAAAGTAAGGGGTGGGACTTGGTGCCCTACTTGTAATACTCCTACAATTTTAACATTAGAAGATTGCCATTTGGCTGCTAAGAAAAAAGGAGGCGAATTTCTTAGTGAAAAATATATTAATATAAAAATAAAATACAAATGGAAATGTGCTAAAAATCATATTTGGGAATCCGCTTTTGTAAACATAAAAAGTGGATCTTGGTGCCCTGAATGTGCGGGTAATAAAAAAGGTAATATTGAAGATTGTTATAAATTAGCTAAAAGTAAAGGTGGCTATTGCTTGGATGAAGTTTACTATAACAATGGTTATTTATATACCTGGAAATGTGAATTTAATCATGTTTGGAAAGAAAGTTATTCAAACACAAAATCATGGAAATGGTGCCCTGAGTGTTTTCCTAGTAATAGATTGACTATTGAAGATTGTCAACAAACTGCAAAAGAAAAAGGAGGTTATTGTTTAAATAAAAAATACACCACAAATCGTGAAAAACTTAAATGGAAATGTAAAAAAAATCATATTTGGGAAGCTACTTATATGAACATAAGAAAAAATAGTTGGTGTCCATATTGTTCTAATAGAGCTGGAGTAACAATTCAAGCATGTATAAATGTAGCAAAAGAAAAAGATGGTTACTGTTTAAGTTCTAAATACACAAGGTGTGGAGATGAATATGAGTGGAAATGTCATAAAAATCACATTTGGAAAGCTTCATTAAATTCAATAAAAGGCGGTAGTTGGTGTCCGCTTTGTAAAACTAAAACACAAGCACGCATTTTTTCTATAATTAAAAATATGTTTCCTTTACTTGAAGTTAAAAATAATTATAAAGGTTTTGATTGGTTTCTTTCAGAAAAAGGCAATAGGTTAGAAATAGATATTTTTGTAGCTGGAATAAAGTTAGCGATTGAATATGATGGGGAACAGCATTTTTTACCTGTTAAATTTAATAATTATTCAGATGAAAAAGCTAAAAAGAATCTAGAAAACCAAATAATAAGAGATAAAATCAAGAATCAGCAAATTTCCGAGCATCCAGAAGATGTAAAATGTTTTATTAGATTTAATTATAAAGAGAAAACAACTGAAGATTATGTAAGAGATAAGGTTTTGAAAGCATTAAAAGAAGTAAATATAACGCATTAGTATGAGGTTATATAATAATTATGGTAGAAAAGCAAGGAAAAGTAACTGGTTTTAAGATTGAAGCAACCAGACCTGAAGATTCAATTGCATTTATTGCGATTGAGTTATCTGGTTGTTTGCAGGAAGAGATGAATGCAAAAGGAGATGCTAAGGAGTTTGGAGAACAAGCTGTTAGAGAACGTCAGAAGGCAAAAAACTTTAGTAATTTAATGATCACATTAGGTGAATATAACCGTAAGAAGGAGAAAGCATTAAAAGCTGGTGAAGTTCGAAAGGTAAGCCGTATGGAACCTATGGAAACATATGATATGGTTGAGATTAAGAAAGAGAGATTAATCATGTTAGAGCGAGCTACTGAATTAGATGAGAAGGTAATTTTTCATTTAGATATTGCTGACGAAGCAAGAAAGAAGTCTGTAGAGTTGCAGAAAAAACTATTAAAAGCTAAATAATATATTTTGAGGAAGTAAATGGCGATCATAGATAATGTTATTGTTAGGTGGGATTTATCTCCGCGTTTAATTGTAATACCTATTCCCATTACCGAGGTTACGGTTCAGTCACTTCATGATACATTAAAAGAGATTGAGTCAAGGCCAGGCAATATGATTTACCCAATTTTAATTACCACAACCGGTAAGGAAGATTTGGGTGGAGGTGTTTCTGTAGGATTAACCGCAACGTTGCAAAATGCTCAAGTATCTTTTGAAGCTAGGTATCCTAGAACATCAATTGGAGTATCAACAACAGCAGCATCTTCAGACGGTATTCTTTTAACAGACACTGGAGCTACATTTATTTCAGATGGAGTTATTAGAGGTGCAACTATAACTAACTTTGATGAGCAAGCATATGCAACGGTAGTAGATATAATTTCAGAGACTGTTATTAGGCATGATCCTTTACAGGACGGTATTAATAATGATTGGGAGATTGGTGATACTTACAAAGTTCACAATGAGATTCAGTGTGAAGTAACTGGAGGTAATTTAGTTGCAGTTGATGATTTAATTGTAAGCATTGATCCAATTTCACCTACTGCATTTGTACAGATTGTAAGGACATCAGCATCATCATCAACTAATCAGAACTCATTAGATATTGAGTATGCGAGTTTTGGTGGTGGAGTTAGTGTAGATATTAATAATTTCACTGGTTTGTCTTCTTCTGGCACTAATTTTCCGGCTGGCACCCCTCGACAGCCATGTAATAATTTTGAAGATGCTTTAGAAATTTTAAATACACGAGGCTTTACAATATTATTTATAGGCGCTGGAACTACTTTAATTGACTCTGGATTAACTTATATAGGGATTACATTTATAGGATCATCAAAAACAAAAAGTAATTTTGAAATTTCTTCTGACGCAATTACAATTGGTTGTGAGTTTGAGGATGCTACTATTACTGGAACTTTGGATGGTTATTCAGTTTTGAAAAATAGTTTATTGGATGATATTAACTTTGTTGATGGTTTTGTTGAAGATTGTGTTTTACGAGGTACGATTATTTTAAGCGGTTTAAATCAAGCTAGTTTTTTACATTGTTCTAGTGCTATAGCTGGTTCTAATTCTCCTACCATTGATATGGGAGGGTCTGGAAGTAATTTAATTTTACGAGATTATAATGGTGGTATTAAATTAATAAATAAGAGTGGTATTGAAAATGTCAGTATTGATATGAATTCGGGGCACGTGAATTTGGATTCAACTATTACTAATGGAACTTTAACTATAAGAGGAATTGGTAAGTTAACTGATAACAGTGGTGTTGGAGCTATTGTACAGGCTATTGATTTGATTGAAGGTATTAAGATTCAACGTTTAGCTTATGAGAGTAGTATTCATATTAACTCTCAAATAGGAATTGCTGGAATTACAGCAGGTGTTAATGGTTTACCATCAAATCCATCTAATAATATCCAAGATTCTTTTATATTAGCCGATACATTAGGTTTAAACTCGTTTAATATTTTAGCATCCCTATCTTTAGATAGGGATATTTCTAATTGGAAAATTAAAAGTGATGGTTTAGGTTTTTTAACTTTTGATGGATACTCAGCTGACTCTTCCACATTTAGTAATATGATTTTAAGTGGGGAAATTGGTGTGGGAAGTTCTTCTGCCGTATCAAGTTTAATAACTGATAATTGCGATTTAATTAATATAACTCAGTTTAAAGGGGTTTGTTCAAATATACAATTAGCTGGTACAGTTAGTTTAAACCCAAATGTCGCAACATTAATATCAAATTTGGCTACCGATGAAAGATCTTTACCGTTTTCAATACCATTAAGTATGACTGAATCTATTATAATATCTGAGCCCCCAACATTGGATGTTAATGGTGGTGAAATAACTATTCAAGGTTTAGATGGTTATTTAATTGTAGATAATGTAAATGTTTCAAGTTCATTATGTGTAATTAGTATGAATTCTGCCGAAGTATTTATATCACCATCATGTACTGATGGTGATATTATAATCAGAGGAACAGGTAATGTTACCAATGCTGGTTCATCTAATTTAAACATATCAGGCAATTTAAATGTTAATGAAATATCATCAGATATATTTAATAAATTATTCCCATTCACCGCTGGGGCCCAGTAGTTAACCAATAAATAAACATGTTGTTGAGGTAAATATGACTGTAGGTTTCGATACTTTTTTTTCAAAGATAGCAGACGCTAAATTTGTTGTTAAAAATATTTTAACAAATAAGACTATTAAGATATTCGAAATTAAGATACCACCTGGATCATTATATGATTTAATGACTATACCTGAAGTATCTGAGGCTGATATTAAGCATTCTATTTTGAAGGGTGTATTGCGAAATAGGATGAATTCTGGGGATGTAATTATCACAGATAGTAATATAAATTTAGTTCAATATAACACTGAGTTTATAAGGTTTATGCAGGGCAGCGGGATTGAATTCGGGGTAAGAGATCATGAAAATGACGAGAGGATTATTACTAATTTAATCGATCTTCCTGCAGCTGTAAACGGTGTAATCACTTTAAATGAAGATAATATTTTATATAAGATTAAAGGTCAGGTGGATCTTGGGTCTAATAAAATATTAGTCACAGCGATTGGTACTCAGTTTGAAGGTAGAGGTCCAAATTTTGATGCATTAATTGGAAATGTGGCAGGTCCATTATTGGATTTTACCAAATCTACAACAATATTGAATTTAGTAATAATAAATCCGTCTGGAATTGGATTAAAAATTGATTCTATTAATGATACATCTATATTAGAATTTGTATGGTTTTTTAATTGTCAGAAAGCCGCAGTTTTTCAAAATATTAATGCTTTATTAATTCAGGAACCTTTAATAGGTTTTTGTTTTGATGGTATTACGGTTAGCAATATTAATGCGGTTCAAATTTCAGGTTTTTTGTTTACAAATACTAATTTTGGATCAGCTATTGGTTTAACAATTCCTCCAAATAGTACTTTTAACTCTGTCAATTTACATAACTCTTCATTTATTCCAAAAGCTGGGCAAATTGCATTAAGTATTGATCCAACTGTTATTATTGGGGACAGAGGAATTATTCATAATAACACATTTGACGCTTTAGGTCCTGGGACACCGTTGGTAGGTATTGATAAGAAAAGATTATTATGGAGATTTTCAAATAATTCAGGCATTAGTGATAGTTTAGCTATTGGTTCTATTGGTTACGCATCATCAACTCCAACAGAAGTAACTATAAATACTATTAATGAATGGGTGTTAATTAATGGTCCATATGTATTATCAGATGATAGTGAAAGGTTTTCTTTACAAAATGGTAATAGTATTATTTATGATGGATATTTTACTCATCAATCAGAGATATCTGCGATTATAAACATCAAAGCGGCAACTGGTAATAGTAATTTGCAGTTAGCAATTGGTATTAACGGAATTCCAGATCCAGATTCAATTATAGAATCTGAAGTTAAATCAACTTATTTATCATATTCATTATTATCAATAGCTACATTGGAACAAGATGATGATGTTGGTGTTTTTGTTAGGAATATTACCAACACAAATAATTTTGATATAAGAACAATTAGACTTATAGCTTTATAGGATATATTTATGAGAGTTTTAGTGATGTCTGGGGGAGGAAGTAAAGGAGCATTTCAAACAGGTGTTTTAAAGCATTTATTAGGTGATTTAGAAAAGCATTACGATTCAATTTCTGGGGTTTCGGTTGGGGCGATTAATGCTGCTTATTTAGGAATGTTTAAAAAAGGTCAAGAAAAAGAATGTATAGAAAATTTAGAGAAGTTTTGGAATAATTTATCTACCAAAGATATTTATGTCGGTTGGGTTAATTTACCAAAACCATTTTATTATTTAGGTTACTTAGTCTCTTTATTTAAATCTAGTTTATACAACAGTACACCATTAGAAAATTTAATTAAAAATAATTATAATCTTAAAAAACTATCATTAAGTGGCAAAACAGTTAGAGTGGGTGCTGTTAGTGTTAATACAGGTAAGTACAGATTATTCGATCAGACCTATGAGAATTTTATTGATGCAATTTTGGCTTCATCATCATTTCCAATGGCTTTCAAACCAATTAAGATTGAAGGTGAATTTTGGACGGATGGTGGGGTTAAAGAAATCACTCCATTAAAATCAGCTTTTTTGGAAAAAGATATAGATGAAATTGATGTTATTATGACCTCTCCAAAAGGAGAAGGAATTCGTAATTATGAGAAGCCACCTAAATTATTAAAGCTGGGACCACGTATTTTAGATATAATGTCAGAAGAAATTTTAGATAATGATCTTGATAAAGCTTTAAAAATCAATGAGTTAATCAGAAATGGCGTGGTTATTCCAGGAAAAAAATATGTTCCTATCAATATTTACCGCCCTACCAAGCAATTTAAGTTTAGTTCTTTATCTTTTGAGCAAGAAGATATTCAACCAATGATGGCTGCCGGATATAAACGAGCAAAAGAAATAACAGGTGCATAAAATTATATTAATTTGAGGTTTAACTATGGTATTTCCTGATCCTGATAATAAAATTACATATGGTAAAAGATTTAATTTCTTTTTTGATGGCACCGCCGCTGGGGCAGCTTTTCCTATTAAAGCAGATTTCCTTACAAAAGTAAGAGGCCCATCTGTTAGTTTCTACATTAGAAATACTGGAGGTAACACTTTAGAATATTCTTTTAATGGAAATCATCTTGATGGAAGAATAACAGCTGCTCAAGCAGAAAGGTTTTTTCCAAACAGATCTATTTCCAAAATATGGTTTAGAAATGTTGGTGGTAGTACTACAGTTGAAGTTGAAGGTTGGGTTGTGGCTTAGGTTATATCTACCTTTATGAGGCAGATATATTTAGATTCAAATGCTCATCTTCCAATGAGTAAAAATACATTAAAAGTCTATCAAGATTTTAATAATTCAATTGCGGGTCATGGAAACCCATCTTCTCCATCTGTTCCTGGAAGGGCTGCTGCAAGTGCGCTTGAGTCTTCTAGAAGGAAAATTGCAAAATTAATTGGGGCTGAGGATGCTTCACAAATCATTTTTACCAACGGAGGCACTCAAGCATGCCATTGGGGCATGAGAATGCTGTCAACCCGGTTTATTGGTCTAACATACATATCTATAATTGAACATCCAGCTGTAACTCAAGGATGTGAAGCTGAAAAAGGTTTAATTTATTCTAAATTAGATGTTACATCTGATGGAGTGGTATTATTTTCAAAAAATATTGATCCAGGATCTGTTGCTTGTACACATATACAAAATGAAATTGGTACAATTCAAGACATTAAAAGTATTAATTATTCAAGTTGCGGTGTGTTTTCAGATTTTTCTCAATCTTTAGGTAAAATCCCTGTTAATGTTAAAGATTTAGGAGTAGATATAGGGGTTTTTTGTTCTCATAAATTTGGTGGGCCAAGTGGTGTGGGTTTTATTTATATTAAGAACCATAGTTCATGGATTGAATTTGGTTCTGGATCAAGATATTTTATGGATATTCCAGGGACTCCAAATGTTGGTGGAATTGTAGCTACTGCTGCAGCTTTAGAGGAAGCTTTAAGTACATTAAATATAAGAACTGAGAAAATGTTATCATTTCAAAATGCTTTGGAAAAAAGTTTGATTGATTTTAATTTTGAAGTTATTGGTAAAAATGTCTCAAGAAGTCCTAATACTACATTTGTTAAAACTCCAACAAATGTAAATGCTTTAAGTTTAATGCTTGAACTAGGAACTTTAGGAATTCATTGCGGATTGGGGAGTGCGTGTGGATCTCTTTATACAGGAGGAAGTCCATTAATGAATGCATTGGGAAGAAAAAGCGATGGCCAAGAGTATCTTAGATTTTCTCAGTTTGGAGATTATGATGATAAAGATGCTAAATTTGTAATCTCTAAAATTGAAAAGGTGTTAAATGTCTTATCTCGTTGAAAAAAACTTACTATAATGGGTATCGCTGTTCTTGTTGTGAACAATCTTATGAGGAAAGTAATGAATATGATACATTAAAAAAAGCTTTAGAGGAATACCCTGAAATCCCGCCTAAAAACCAACAAGAATATAAAATAAAAGAAGTCATCATTACTAATAATGAAAATCAAGAAGAAATTGCGGCTTTAACAGTTGATTGGATTCACAACCCTCAAAATCGCAGATATAATTATACTCAATATTATGGTTATAAAGGAAGTGAAGATTATTTTTGCATTGTAGTTAAAGGAGATTCAGAAGAAGTAATTGATAAATCTTGGGATGAAATTAATAAAGATGTTATTTTAAAAGATGATGAAAATAAAATTAGAAGATTAAAAGAACAATTAGCTGAAGCTGTTAAAGGATTAAATTACTTAAAAATTAATGTGAAGGTGGAGTTTGAAAAGGATAAAACATAATAACACAATAAATCAAAAATTACATAAAGATTTTTGCGAAGTTTGTTGCTGTACTGATAAAGAAACTTTACAACATCATCATATTGTTGAACAAACAGAGGTTAACACCTCTAATAACTCATACAATTACGCTGTTCTCTGTAGCAATTGTCATAATTTATTCCATCTTGGAGATAGATTAAAAATAATTGGCGTTTATCCAAGTACAGAAAAACATGGCAGAACATTAGTTTATGAACTTGACGGTATTTCCAATGTTCCAGGAATTACTGAGCCTTATTTTAAATACAAAAACCCTCAAATGAAGTTATATAATAAAGACAATGGCAAAAAATAAAACAGAATCAGAAACTAGAAAAAGTATTATTAAACAAGCTTTAAGGTTTTACGGCCCAGAAGCTGAAAAGCAGGTAAGAATGCATTTTGATAAATATGATAAAATTCTTAAATCAACAAAAAATGAATCTGAACATAAACATATTAAACATTTAGCATTGGCAGAATTATATAAAATGATGGGTTTTTATCAAGGGTTATCTGTTGATGGAGAAGAATTAATTCCACCAAAAGAGACTCCAACAACAAAATCATAGGCATAGATTAATATAATTGTGCAATTACAGTAAGTTAGGAGTGCATATGGAAGAAGAAGTTTTTTTTGGGGAAGTTATTTGGTTTAATGTTGAATGTGGATACGGTTTTATTTCATGGGAAAAAGATGAAATAAAACAAGATGACATGTTTTGTTATTATACTGATATTAATCAGGATGGTTTTAAACAGTTAAAAGCTCAAGAAAAAGTTTCTTTTGAGTTAGGATCTAATAATTCTGGAAAACCCAAAGCTGTTAATATCACAATTCTTTAATGAAAAATAAAAAAACAGAATTCTGGATTTGTAATATTTCAGAAATGAATGTTACTTTAAGAGATTTAGCTATATCTGTTCCTGCTAAAAAGGGAATTAACCTTTTATCTAAACATTATTCATTTAGTTATGATCAATTAAAAAAATCAATGACTACTGGATCTATTTTTATTAAAAGAGATAAAATTAAGGTTAGCAAAGGTCCACCTCAAGAGAACACTCCTCCTGATCAAACTGTTTGTAAATACCCAATAGTTATGAGAAGGAAAATTTATGTTCCTGAAATAGAAGAAGTTACATTTGATGAATTTAATTTTTCTGACGAGCAATTTGCAGATGAAATGTCAAAAGAGTTTGATGAAGACTTATAATATAATCTTATTAAGACATGACTATAGGAATATCAGCTAATCCAGGACAAACTGTAATTGTCGCTCTTCAAATAATTGATTTGAATGGTGAGAGAATTGACGGTTATGTTCCTCAAATAGATTTTGTTATTAACCCAGCAGGATCTCAATTTACTGGTTATCCTGAAAATATGGCTAGATTATCTGAAGGTCTCTACAACTCTTCCATTGTTATTCCAAGTGGATTAGCAGCAGTAGGAACTTATTTGGTTAGTGTAAGTTGGTCACATCCAAATACAGGATTTACTCAATCAGAATTATTTTTAATCAATGCTGCTCTTCCTTTTGGTACTAGCAGTGTTTCTCCAGCTTAATTAATTATATTATTATTTTTATATTATTTTTTTGATATAAAGTTGTAATGGCTATTAAATCTAGATCTCAGATAATTCAATCCACAGATGTTGCGCAATTAAAAGCACAATTCAAGGACTCATCATGTCAACCTGCAGATCTTGATGCTTTCCCTAGTATAACCATCAATCAGCCTTCTGGTAACATTTCTGTTGGTCCTACCAGCATAGGGGTTGTTAGGCTGGACACTGGATTGTATTCTTTTGATTATGATGTTGGTTGTAACCCTTCCTTAGGTGTTTATTCAGATATTTGGGAAGGATTATTGAATGGAATTCCTGTTAAAGGAGAATTTAATTTTATTGTTCATAATACACAAATGCCATTTGTTAATTCGGATGGATATAAATCCGTTGGCGATGACCCAGGAATGTGTTTTAGTCAGTTAGCAATTTGCAATATCAATAGACTTTTAAAAAGTTTAAGGGGAAGATTGGATTCTCGTGGTAAATCTAAATTTTGCGATGAGTTTGGAAATCCAGTTTATGTAGATTGTGATATTTTTTCTCCAGATCAATTGGTTACTTTTCTAGAACTAGGGTTATCAATGTTTAATGAGATTCCTCATTTTACAAACTTCACTTTTGAAGACACTCAAATCATTGATCAATTCAGAGAAGTTTTAGTTCAAGGGGCGACTATTTATGCTTTATCAAGCAAAGCTTTATTGGAAAGAGGGAGGGAATTTTCATTAACTGATAATGGAATTAACTTTGTTCCTCCTGGAGTTAGCGATATAATGTCAACTCAATATAGTGCAGAGATGACCCAAAACTTTGAGAAAATTAAGCTTATTAAGTCTCAAATGAAACCATTCCCAATCGCACTCGGTACCTTGACTTTTTCAACGAGCCGAAACCCAGCTATTGCACGTTTGCGCCACCTTAGATCAAGACAATTGTTCTAAGATATTGTTTGAGTTCACTTTCATTTGATATATAAATATGTATGGACAAATCAAAATTAGAATATATATATAATGAGATTGGAACCATTGTTGGAACAGCTAAGTATTTCAATTGTTCGTATGGCAAAATACGTTACCAACTAGATAAATATAACATTGAATACCAATTACAAAGAAATACAAAAAATATTTCCTTTCAAGATCTTAAAGAAGTTTATGATAATACTCAAAGCATTCGTGAAGTGGGAAAATATTTTTCTATGTCACATGAAAAAGCTAGACAGTTATTAAAAAAATATAACTATATAAATAAACCTGTAATTTATAATTGTAATAAAGATTTTTTTTTAATAATTCCGAAAAATCTTTTTATTGGGCTGGGTTTATTGCTGCAGATGGATGTGTATTAGATAATAAATCACCTTCTAAATCATTATCTATTGGATTATCTAAAAAAGATAAAAAACATTTAAATAAATTTAAACAAGATATCGAAGCTGAAAATCCAATACATGATTGTTTAGTTAAAAATAGTAAAAGAAATTCAAATTGGAATGACACATGGAAAAGCGAAATAAAAATAACATCAAATCAAATTTGTAATGATTTAATAAAATTCAATATTGTTCCTCGTAAATCTTTAACATATACATTTCCAAAATGGCTTATTAATCATGAATTAGTTCATCATTTTATGCGAGGGTATTTTGATGGGGATGGTTCATTTTATGAGTCCAAATTGACCCAAGGAAGAATGGTTAAGCAAGTAAACTTTTCACTTCGGGGAACAATAAAATTTCTTAAAGTATATCGATCAATCCTAGAACGAGAATGTAACTTAAAAAAGCGCACCAAGGATATTCGTATTAACAGCGGAATAGGTGTCTTAGAATATGGTGGAAATGGTGTTATTAAACAAATTGTTAAGTTTTTATACAAAGATACCGTAACTCACCTTGATAGAAAAAAAGAAATTATAAAAAAAATGTTATAATCACATTATTACTATTACGGGAGAAGTTATTAAATACACTATTTATTTACATAGAAATAAGATCAACAACAAAGTTTATGTTGGTTTAACTATTAAAACTATTAAAATTCGTTGGATTGAACATAAAAAAAGGGCTAAATACCATTGTAAATTAGATAATGGTAATTATTTTCAAAGAGCTATTGTTAAATATGGTTCTGAAAATTGGGAATCTGAATTATTGGAGATTTGCTTTTCTTTATCAGAAGCAGAATATGCTGAAATTAAATGGATTTCACATTTTAAATCTAACCAAAAAGAGTTTGGTTATAATTTAACTTCTGGAGGAAATGTATCTCAGTCAAGTACTGATCCTAGAGTTAAAGAGAAAATCTCAAAAACAATGATTGAGAAATGGAAAAATTCAGAATATAAAAATAATTTTAAATCCAAAATTAAGGATTGGCATAAAAACAATGATAATCCATTTTTAGATAAGCATCATTCCGAAGAATCGAAATTAAAAATCGGTTTAAAATCAAAGAATTGGCATAAAAACAACGATAATCCTTTTTTAGGTAAGAAGCATTCTAATGAATCTAGGAAAAAAATGAGTGAAGCAGCTAAAAAACGATGTAAAGATCCTAATTGGGTATGTCCATTATTAAGAAAACCAATATCTGATGAAACTAGAAATAGAATGAGTAAATCAGGAAAAAAACGTTTCAATAAAAAAGAATATAAAGAAAAATTAAATGATATTAAAGTTAAATTATTTGAAGCTGCCAAAATTTGCAAAACACAAATAGAGATTTCCAAAAAAATAGGATGTACACCGTCTAATATTAGTTATTTAATAAAGCGTCTAGATATAAAAGACGAAATTAAAAATTTACTAAAAGAAAACTCTAAAAAGATTGATATATAATCATGTATGAATGAATTTATTAACATAATATCTACTCTTAAACATAAAGCTCGCCAGACTGGTAGAACAATTGCTATGCTTGAATCAATGAGATATATTGAAAATGCGGTTTTTATTACTATGACTGCTAGTGAAGCTTTTCAATATGAAAAGGAATTTAAAATTAAAGCTTGTTCAATTAACAACATGAAAAAATTGATAGGGTCTAATTCTGTTCTTTTTTATGATCATTTTGTTATTGAAAATATGGCGAATGAACTATTAAAATCTCATAATAAATTAAATAAAATCAAATTAATGTTAGAGTAGTTAATAAATTCTTATATAGATAAAGGGCTAAATAATTAGTTTAAAACACAAAGTGAAATTGGATTGGAAATGAAAAAACCTAACTCAACCTATTACTCATCATTTGAGTCTGCTCAAATAAGCATGTTAAAATACATGAAGACAAATGATCTTCATTTAACTCCAATTCATAAACTAAATAGACATAGTAATATTATGTTTTTTGGTTGGAAAGATGTAAACTCTAACTTTATTTGGAATATTTATAAAGGTGATTTCGAAAAGTGGCATGGGTATAAAACTTATGTAAAAGATAATATGTGCAGAAGTAAAGATTTTTCTGATACTATTAATAATATACTTAAATTAAGTTTTAATATTCTTTATAGGTAAATAGGATAATTATGAACCCATCTCATAAAGAAACTCTTCCAATCTTAGAGGAAGGAAAAAATAAAATTAAAGAATCTGATACATATAAAGAACTTTGCAAAGAGCATGGAGTCGATGAAGATATTATTGATTTAATCCCAATGGCTTTTTCAGATCTTGATGTTTCTGCTAGAACTGAAAACGGATGTATTTACTTTAATTATAAATTACTTGATAATTTCGATTCTAATTTACATTATATGTTACATGAATTTACTCATGCTCTTCAGCAATGTTGGGGAGATGGGCCAACTCAAGGAGCAGATGACGGAGAATATTTAGATAATAAATTTGAGCAAGAAGGTTTTCAAGTTCAAACAAAGTATTTATCTGAAACTGAAGGAGACGGTGCTGCTGAAGCTTATACTGAAAAAGTCATGAATCATCATGATGTTCCTGAAAATGATAAGGAAAAAAGAAAAAAAGATCTTCTTAATTTAGCTAGTATGATTTAAAAATACACCAATATTAAAATATAATTAATGTGGTATGTATTAATTTAAAACCTGTTTATGCTCCTCAAAAAATGGGCGGCTTAAACTTAGCTGCATCTAACAATGATGGTTACCAAATTGTATTAAGGTGGGATAAAGCTTATCCCAGTTCTTTTGGTAATCAGATTGCTTATAACATATATTTCTCAACTGTTAGAGAAGATATTATTAGTGAGGGTATAAAGTACGTATCAATTGATGGATATTTAAGTGCTTGCGTTCCCGATTTACCACCTGGTCAAACCTACTTCTTTATTGTTAGAGCGACTGAATACGATCCTTCTTGGTATGATTTATCGCTTTTAGAAGATGGTCCTACTGGATTAAAGATTTATACAGAAAGTATTTTATTATCAAATATTACAGAAGATGATTTATTAATTCCAGTATCTGATGTTGAGACTTGGCCATCTTTTGGAATAGTAGTTGTAGGTACTGAAATTATTAGTTATTCTTCTAAAGATGTTCCTAATAATAATTTAATTGTTTCTGAAAGAGGTTTTTTAGAATCAAATATCAGGCTTCATAATACAGATGGGTATGATGGTTATTATTTTCAGGATCCTATTGTTAGATTTTTTGGTGGTTTTGATGATGGAAATGAAAGAGTTCAGATTGAAACATCAACATTTTTTCAATCAAATGCCGCTTTTACATTTGCAGATGGTTACGCTACAAATGATGATAAGTTAAATACAGATTTTTCTAGTTCTGATGAAAATTTAGTAGATGTTCCTAAGTATGATCAGGTTGGTTGGCATAGGACTGATCCTAGTAAAATAATTAGTGGTGCTTGCATCGGAACTTACATTGGTGGAGAGCAATGGTGTGCAGACGGATATTTGGGAGTTGGGAGACAGACCAGAGGCATCTCTTTAAACGACCAGGCGATGCGTAGAGAGGAGGTTCTACTTGATTCTATAGGTCAACCCGTTGTGTTAGTTAAACGCCTTTGGGCAGGGCTTAGGTGTCCTTGTGTTAAAATGGTTAATGAACAACCAGAATATAGATGTAGTTTATGTTTTGGGACTGGTTTTTCAACTGGTTATGATCAATATTACAGTCCTAGAAGAAGTGATAGTAGAATAACGGTTCGCCCTGGTCCTTATCCAGATGATCTTAAATTTCACAATGCTGGGTTAGAATCGGAGGCAATTTTGGATCTTTGGACTTTGCCGGTTCCAGCAATTAAAGTTAAAGATTTTATTATAAGGTATAATAAAGACGGCACTGAGGAATTCAGATATGAAATTATCAGTGTTACTAGAAATATGCTTTTTAATCAAGAATTTGGGATTCAGAAGTTTAGAGCACAAAGAGTAAGGAAAACTAGTCCAATTTACATGTGGAAGGAATTTGGTAATACGGCTACTATGCCTAGTAAGTTAACTGTTTCAATTGGAATGTTAGCTGGAGCTGGTGGTAGTTTGATTCCTCATACACATGAGATAGTAATTAATGAAGGAGTTACATCTTTAGGTCAGATAAATCAAACTACTTCCGTTGTAGAAGGGCACAATCATGAAATTCGTTCGGGGATTATTCAGGAAGAATACGGGCACTCTCATCAAATAGTTTTACCTTAAAATCATAACAATTTAATATTAACTATACCATTACTCCAACTAATAATTTTACCAACTGGCCTAACATTAATATTATGTTTTGATGTTAATTTTCCATTAGTACTAATAAATAGCAGATTTTCAGTGTCTTAAAATTTAACATCTTCTTCATACATATTGGTTGCAAATTCAAACCCAGATATTAATGGCCAAGTAGTAATTTTATCACTAGATAAACATGAATTATCATCTTTTGTATAAATGTCATCAATAATACCATAGATACTAGTACCTCTGATTTTAACATAGCAAACATGCCAGGTTCAAAGTGCTTACTATAATCAACATTATTACTTGTCGGTAAATTTAATTTTATATTTATAATTCTTAACATTTTATGCCTTTTATTTTGTGTGTAATTCTCCTTTCCAATCTACTTTTTTTTCAAATTCCATTATGAAATTTTTAGATAATTTTTGACAGCTGAATATACTAATCCATTTTACTTTATTTTTAAATTCATCAATAAAATCTTCTGATAATTTTTGATATTTAAATATTATAAGCCAATCTACTTTATCTTGAAACTCTCTAATGAAACCTTCTGATAATTCTTGAGAACCAGATATATAAAACCAATCATCATTGTTAATTTTTTTAATAAATTTTTTCTTTTCTTTTTCAGTTAATTTACCGTTTTGTTTATATTTTTTAATTACTTTTTTAACTAATTTATTTATATTCACAATATGCCTTTAAATTTAAATTATTTTTTTTTTAAAATTTTTTTTAAAAAATTTTTGGATCAACTTAGATCTCACTCTCTCACTTCGTTCGTTCATTCGATCTAAGTTGATGATTATATATATTAATATTTAAGTTGATTAAGTACTTGCCAAGGTGTTATAATTACCTTCATTCACTCTCTCACTTCGTTCGTTCGTTCATTACGTTAATTATAACGGAGGTTCGTAGGAACTATATCATGGTTTTCAGAAAAAAAATGGAGATCTTGAAAAAAAGATCACTTTTAAGCAAAAAAAGTTCTAAAAGAATGTCTACAGATGTTTAAACATTAATACTTATAATTAGATATTTTTTATTTTAGAAGCTATTCCTTTAATTAATAATATGACATGGTACTGAGGTTTTTATGACAAATAGATTTACTGGATCTGGAAGATTACAAGAAGGTGGCTTTTTAGCCACTCATAAACATGATTTCAATGTTCATGTTGAAGGAAATGATTGGAGGCATAAAGCAGATCATATTGATATGAATCCTTCTTTAGTTCAATTTCCTAATGATACAGTTCAAGGAACATTAGAGCTTTTAGGAAACTTTACTTCTTCTCAAGGATCAGGATTTATTTCAATTGGAAATACAACTACTGATGGTTATGCTACAGGATCATATAATGTAACTAATTCAGTAACTTTAGAAACTGCTTTTGATTCTGCATTTACAGATACTAGATTACAAAATGGTGGTGTTATTCTAGTAATGTCTGGAACTTATAGATTATCTAATACAGTTACAGTTCCTTCAGGAATTACAATTATTGGAGAGAATGCTGGAACTGTAATTATTGGAGAAATGGGCGAACTTCCTATGTTTAATTTCTCTTTGGGAGAAACTTTACCTACAATTGGAGGAGATTCAGGATCTGGAGATATTTTATTAGAAGTAGGAGCGCCAATTGATGAAAGTAGATTAATGAATATTATTTTAGCAGATAATATAGATGGTTATGCTGCTTCAGGAAATTCTTCAATGCAAACTACTCCTATGGTTACAGTTGAAGCTTCTTCCAGAGTTCATTTTTATAATGTTAAATTTTTAGGAAGAATTAATAATGGAACAATTGCCAATAGAAATAAAACTTTAAGAGCAATTGGTACAGTAACAGGTGGTGGAGATTCTACTCATTTAACAATTGAAAGATGTTTTTTTGACGGAATGGAAACTGCAGTTAGATTTAATCCACAAAATGGAGATTCAGATCATTTAACTGTAACTGGATGTAGGGCTAGATTATTTGGAACTGAAGATCTTAGCGCTATAGCAAATGAAGATAATTGTTTCGTTTCAATGAGTCTTTGCAATTTATTAGCTGATAATAATTATGTGATTACTGGAGATAGTGGGGCAGATGAAATTTCTGCTTGTTTTGTAACTTTTGAGGTTGGGGCAAGCGGAACTGATTATTCAATTATAGTCGGTTCTACTTCTGGTGGACCAAGTGCTGGTAATAATGTTAAATCTGTATTTTTAGATAAAACAAGTTCATCATTAAAAACTGTTGTTACCAATAATAATTGGGGAAATGATGTAGCCAACCGATGGTTTGTTACAGTTGGAGTTGGAGGTAGTGCAAGTTCTTCTTCTGGTGATTTTACTGGAGCTGGGTCAATTGATCTTCTTTTAAGCACATCGGTGAATTACCCAACTACAGTAATTGTTAATCCTGGAACTTACACAGTTACAAATTCTGGTTCATCTAATTATAATTTCATAGGTAACCCTATGGTTAGTACTAATAATCCGGTTTTTGATTTAAATATTGGATCAGGAACGGATCAACTTGGTAATAGATTATTTACTTGTGGTAGACTTCTTAAATCAATTAATTTTCAATCTAATATTCCTTCAGGTAATTTTCATTCGGTTAGACCTGGTGGTGTAATTGGTGGGAGTATATCTGTTTATGTTGATGATTGTATTTTTAAAAATACAACTTTATCAGTTAATGATACAGTAACTAGTTTCGGTTTTGAATTTAATAATATTAAAATTGAAAACACGGCTTTTAATCAAAATGGAGCTTTTAATGATAATGTATCATTTTTACTACCAGTTTTAGATACTACTGAATTAAGTAATTGTAAATTTGTAGGTTTTGGATATGCTGGTTTAATTGGAGATGATTCAGGTTTAGCTTATTCTACTTCTACAAATTTTGGTCAGGTAATAATTAAGAATTGTAATTTTGATCAAACTGGTTTTACAATTGATGATGCTACTCCATTAACTCAAGAAGGGTTTTTAATAATTGATCATACAACAGCTAAAGTAACTATAGATAATACTATTATTACTGCTGATAGTGGTTTAGGATCAATTAGTACAATTAATAGTACGTTAACAAATGCTGGTTTTGATAAATATATTTACATAAGAGCTGCGGATATTAATATTGATAAATGTTTAATTCATTCACCTAACAGAACATTTATTGATACTGCAGTTACATATCCACTTTTTGGATTAAAAATAGAACCATATGAAAATTTAAATTTAACTGATTCTAGAATTTTATATGGAGTTTGTCAAATTGGAGGATCATCTTCCGTTTTATCTAGCACAGAAACAGGAAGTGTTAATATAATTAACAATTTGTTTTCATCATTTACTGGAGCCGTTTCTTATTGTTTGTTGGATTTTGACATTGATCCCACGATAACGGCAGGTTTCCCATATATTTTTGTTAAAGATAATAAATTCTTAAACTTTTCTCCCCAAGAAACACCAATTCCACCAATTCATTCAACTTCAGGCGCAACTTATGATGCTCAGGGACATGTTCAGATTTTTGTTGATGACATTAATGTAAAATTTGAAAGCAATACTCTTCAAGGGGTTATTAACGCTGCTGTTCCTGCTGGTATTGACCATGTTTCTGGTGTTGTTATCGATGTTACTAGACCTAGTGGAACTGCAAATACACATTCAATTATTAATGTTATTAATAATGAAATAAAAATAACTAATCTATACACTACAGCTACAGCAACTGATTCAGCTTCAGCGCTTTATGTAATAGCAGCCGATCTTGTTATTAATGGTAATTTTCTTGGAATGAGAAATGAAGCATCTCTTTCAAGTAGTATTATTTGTTGTGTTCATATAACAACTCAGGTTTATAATTCGGTTTCTCCAGAAAAAGCTTTAATAACAAATAATACTTTATCTAGAAAAAGATTAACATCTGGAGTTGATACCTCTTTAAGAGGAGGTTTTGTTGTTGCATTAGGATCGGAAGGTGGAATTATTAATTCAAATGTTTTTAGTAGTGATACAATTGATGGAGCAGATGAGGATTTAATTTCTGCTAGTACTAGTTGGGCTTCATTTAATAATGTTAATGAAATAAAAACAATAATAACTCGTGGCGAACTTGGAACCATGGGTCTTCATGATCAAACTGGAACAGAACCAGTTTTTTATTTTTTAGGTGGAGCTGGTCTTGGCGTTACAATGTCATCAGCAATTACAGTTGATGTAACTAATTCTAGCGTACCTATTACTTTTGATTACACAGACACTGGAGATGATGTTAATTTTAAATGGTCTATACCTTTAGTTGGTATAATTCCTTGGGGAGCTACAATTTTAGAAATATCTGCAGACGTTGATGTTAGTGGTAATCCTAGTGTTACAAGCACTTCAAGACTTAGGTTAATAACATCTGGTGGAGTAGATACTGATACTCAAGCTACTTTAACTACAGCTGGTCATAGCCATATATTAACAGGTTTATCAAGAAAAATGTTTTCCAATACATATAATTATGTGGAAATTTTTGCCGAGATAGAAAGCGCAGGAACAATTGCTTATACAATAGCTCCTTTATCAATCAAATATAAGCTATAAGCTAAACGCATAATCAGATATTTAACTGATAAACTTTTAACTTATTTAAGGACTTAGAATGGATGTGTTTAATCAGCTTATTTCGGTAGAGAATATAGTATTATGTTTTGCTATTGTGGCTCTTGTTTGGTTTCAACGTAAACTTGTTGAATTATCATTTCCTGCTGTTTTAAAAGAAGGGACTAAATTAAGAAAATGGTGGAAATCCTTCTTCATTCCCCTAGGGCCGATTGGATCTGGTGGGTTACTAACTTTGATTCCACAAATTCCAGTTCCAGAAATGTTTGCTGATGGCAGTGTTTCGAGGATTGTTTTTGGGGTATTTTTAGGTTTAATTAGTGGTTTAGTTTTCAGATTAGTTAAAAAGAATTTTATTAATCAAATTGGAGCTAAGAAGAAAGAAGATGAAACTGAATATTTATAAGAATAATATTTTTAAATAAATAAAGTTTTAAATTTTTTAACAATAAGGGTAATAAATGAGCGTATATCCGTTTGAAATTGATACAGATGCTGAGCTTCCACGAGTTGATGATGACATAACAGAGACTGGTGGGGAAGCAATTAATGCTACTCGCACTGCGATTTTTGCTATTGAAACTGAATTAGGTATTACTCCATCAGGAAGTTTATCTTCAGTAGCAGATCGGCTTGATGTATCATTAAATTCTGATGGTAGCATTAAATCATCTGCTTTAACTAGTATTGGTTTGGCTACATTACCAATTACTAATAATCAAGTTGCGTCTTCTGCAGGAATTCAGGAGTTCAAGTTAATTTTAGATCACTCTACCTCAAATCTTAACACTTTAATTACTTCCAACTCAGCTTTACTTAATTCTTTAGTTACATTTACAAATTCAACTGATTCTAATTTATCAACTCATATTGGTGGGGGAGCTATTCTTAGTGATGGTTCTGCTGGTCGTCATGTAGCAAGCCATATTGATATTAATGTCACTCCATCAGATCCAAGAGACATATCTTTTACTTGGGCAGGTCTGTTTAATAAAGATGGGAATCAAAGATCTGCTACTGATGTGGCGACAGCTCTTCAGCAAATTAATGATGATTTTGTAGCACATCAAAATGCAGTTTCAGAAGCACATTTAGCTTCCGCCATAACACTTGATACATCTAATTTCGAAGCTTTACCTTTAACTGTAGATACAACTCAAAAATTAGCTGATTATCTCGATGATTTTCAGGTAATAACGGTTGGACAACATGTTGCAACTCAGCATGCTAATGGAATTCCATTAATTGCTCGTTCTCAAGGGTGTAATTTAGATGGATATAAACAAAATGTTGTTCCATCAACGTCAGTTAGTACATATTTAGTAAGATCTCCCAACACTACTCCAGTAGATGATATTTCTGTTGGTGATAATATTATCAAATTCTCACCAGATAACACAGGTTTTGTTTTCGACTCTCAATTTAGCCAAGTGCAAACTGGCGATATTATAACTGTTAATTATGGGACAGGTTTTGAGGCGTCTTTTATAATTGATTCTCTTAGATTTGTACCTGGTTCTGAATGGATAGTTAGAATTAATGGAATTAATTTATCTGATAGTGATGGTTATGCTTTAGCAAGAATTGATCGCCCATCATTTGATAGAAGAACTGAAGGTGTTTTAGCTCTTGCTTCTGCCAATGCTACCCCTACAGGATCATTTAACACTTTTCTTTCTAGTGTTATTGTTGGAAATCCTCGTGGAGCGATGGCTTTTGGTTTAGGTTTCGATCCTGGACAGTTAGATGCCAGTCATTATAATCTTTATATAGAACTTTATCCAACAGGTAATCCATCTGATAGAGTTATTTCATTACCAGCTGTTGATGTCACAGGAGATTTTGGAACAACTGTAGGTAGTTATACGTTAGATGGTGTTGTTCAGAATATTAACAATAAATTCAGGGAAATTGGGTTTAACTTTAGATTTATTGCATTTTCAGAAAAAGGAAATGTAGGAATTATGATGGCAGACGCCATTGATTGTGCTAGTTTTGCAATTATTAAAGGAAGCAATAGTACCGGAACATTAATTGGAGGTATTTATTCTAATAATATTATTGGAGAAGCATCTGGAACTGATTTTGATGCTTTAGGATTGGGAGCCGCACATGCAAATGTGTCTAGCCCTGCATTTATTTCATCCTTTTCTGATGCAACAGCAGCTCAAATTCCAACCAAAGTTATTGTGCCACTTAAAAATAGAGATGTAGTTGTTAATGGTGTTAGATTTGATACTTTTAATCCTACTTGGAATGAAAATGAAGATGCTAATGGCGATGGTTATTGGGATGGTTATATTTCAGCGAGAACTGAAGTAGGATCTTTTACAGTTGAAACTACTTACACTATTAATTTGGATCTCAAAGCTGCTGGACTTAAAGCTGGTAAAACTATTGTCATTCAACCTAAAGTTGAGTTTTCAGATTCAACATATTTTGATGTTGATTATGGTAGATTTATTATTAAATCAGTTAATTTTGTTCCGCCTTGTCCAGGTGATCCAGATAACACACAAATAACAGTTATCAGTGGGGTTCATGGGGTTGGTACAGGCTTTTCGTTCAGTTCAGATGCTGGACTACCAGTTAGGGTTTATTTCTCTTCAGATTCCGTTAGTTTTGATAGCGAACAAGTTATCAATCAAACTCCAACATCAGATGATTATCATCGCAGTCATGAAATTTATATTAATGATGAAGGTAGAACTTTTAGTCATGAACGAGCAAGAATGCTTGTACAGTCTGGAGGGGGGTCTTTGTTAGGTAGTGGAAATTGGCATGTAGATTTTGTTAGCCCTAAATTAAGAGGCTATAAAGATGATAGTATTACCTTTAACAAATTTATAAGGTTTTATGTATTAGAATATGATACTGTTAGTGGTGAATTTGATGGGTATATTGGTAAAAGAAGCTCCACAACTTCAAATATCCTTAATGTAGGACCAATTACACGTGGAAGGAAAAATGTTTCTACTAGATTTTATGATGAATCTAATTTAGATTATGTTGATTTAACATTTACTGAATTGGCTACTACAGTTGCGTCTGCTTCTGATATTTTAGGAGGTGGAATAGCTCCAAGATATGTTGATATTGAATTGTTTGATTCTTTAACTCAGCATGATGAGATATTCTTAATAGGAACTGCCGAAGTTAACTGGGATCCGGTTAGTGGTCAAGCAATTATTCAGCGAGTTGTTAATAGAAGAGAATTTGGCAGTGTTGATGAAGAGGATTTTACTCAATCTGCAATAGATTTTATTAATGCAGGAGATCGGGCTCTTCATGAAAATGGAATTATTAGAGGTTTTGACTTTGATTTTATCAATACGACTGATAATAGAGAAATTTTTTACAAAGGCGGCTCAGCATTAGTTAATGGAAGTATTGTTGTTTTAAATGCAATATCTGTAACAATCCCTGAATTACTGTTAGAAACAGATTCAACTCCTGCAACTGTTAATTGGGTGGTTTGTGTTAATAAAAAAGGGAAATTAGAACCTATTGTTGTAACTCCTTCTAAATCTCAGTTTTTTGCTGAAGACAATGTTAGTACTAATACTTATTATGTACCTTCTGTTACATTTTTAGAGCTTGTTGAGAATAGAAAAGACCTAACTCCAATCGCTATTGTAACTGCTAACATTGCTTCTGTTACAATTTCTGATTCTGATCATCTAGATGTTCGTAGATTCATTGATAATGGAATTAAAAGGGAACTTGTATTTTCACCTACTGATTTTTCAGGAACTTTTCATACTTCTTCAGCTTTAGTTAACTGGGTTAATAATTACGGAAGCACTAATGCTCTTAAAGTTAAAGTTAGAGGAAGTTTTGATATAGCTAGTTCGTTAGATTTTACTGGATTAACAAGTCCGTTAGAATTAGATGGTGATGGAGCTATTTTTAATATCACAGCAACTCGTGGTTTATTAATTAAAGATAATATTACCATTAAAAATATCATATTGAATTATAATCCTAGCGAATTAATTACTTATATTTCTAGTGATATTATAAATGTTGATAATGGTTGTATATATTTGGCTGATGGTTCTGATTCGGCCAATATAACTATTGAAAACTGCGTTTTCAACTCATCTATTGCTGGTCAAAGACCTGCCTTCATCGCTCTTGAAAGAGATCGTGGAGATGTTATCCAGGAATTAACAATCAAAGGAAATAATTTTAATGATTCTAGTTCTTCTGCAGAAGTTATGGCCGCTATTGCGATTGTAACTAATAATACAGGTGTAAGTGTAGAACCTGCTGTTCTTTACAAATGCAGAATTGAAGATAATACCTGTGATAGATTACAAGGGATATGGATTACTCAATTTGGAGATAGTAGTACTGGTGACATTTTAGAACCTGGGATTACAGTTTTTGACACGAGAATTTCTGGCAATAATTGTGGGGCAATTGGTTTTATAACAACATCAGTTGATTCTTCATTAGCTGTTTTAGCTAATATTGATAGGCATAATGGTCTGATTATTGAGAGCAATAATTCAAATGTTATTGGTAACTATGTTAATTATCCCACTGGCGCTACCAATGAAGGAACCTTAGCTGCATTGGAAAATGAATTTACAGATATGGCATCTGGTAGTGTGACTATTAGAAATAATGATACTAACTTCATTTGGTTTAATAATACAGATAATGATGATGCAACAGGTTATTTCTCTAGAAAAATTATTACAGATAACAGAATTTCAGCACCTAATTATTTAACTTTAGATAAATTTATTAATACTGGATTTTTCAGTTTTCTTAGCCAGGTCCCTGGAATCACTTCGGGCCATGGTGGTGGAGATTTAGGTGAAGTTATTATTACAGGTAATTATTTAACTGCTGGTAGATTTGATTCTATTAATTATTTGTTTAATACAGGTATTTTTGTATCATCTGGAGCTAATGTTGCCAATAATATAATTAGAGGATTAAATACCAGTTCTTTAGGCATCAAAGCTTCTGATTCTGGAATAGATCCTAAGAGAATTAATATAATCGGAAATGATATTGCTAGAGGAGCTGTATCAATTGGAAGGTTTATATCGCTTTCTAGTAATGATGCAATTATTAGCGGAATAGTTACTGATAATATTTTTGATAGTACCACTATTGATGGTGGAGATACTGAGTTAATTAGTGATTTCTCTATTAGTGCGTGGATTATTGAAAGAAATAAAAATCAAACTAAATCAATAAGATTATCTGCTGGAGCAGGTGCTTGGACATTAGGAACTAGTACTAGATTAGCAATTGGAGATGATTCGCTTTTAGCATCTACTGCTTCGGCCAATATTGCGGTTTATTTAGGAGATCCTACAAGTGCTTGGGTTTCAGTGTTTTATAACTCAGCCGCTTCAGATAGAAATCCAGCCTGGCATTTTAATATTTCTGATGTTGTGCCTATTGGAGCGCATATTGTAAGCGTAACTGCAAGCGTTGATTCTAGTGTTAATTTTTCAACTGCAGATTTTACACTTGCGATTAAAGGAGCAGGGCTTACGACCGTCACTACAGGAGCAACAAGCATCACAACTGTAAATCAAAATTTAACAGTAACAACTGGTAGTACTGATTTTTGGGTAGACTCTACTAGTAGAGTTGGTTTATTATTATCAGGAACAATTAACGATGCTGGTGCAGGAGCTGTTTTTATTAATTCTATAGATATTGTTTATAGGTGGTAAATGGCAACTGCTAATTCATTTAGAACAGATTTATATTCTTTGCATAGTTATGTCCAAAATACATGTATAACTCATCCTAAAGAAATTATTATTGAAGTTTTAAGGAACTTTTTTAGTAGAGATTCTTATTATCATTTTGTTAAAGATGAATGGGGATTCCCTAAAACTCCAGATCATACTGGTTTAGATCTTGAAGCTGGCATTAATGATGATGTTACTACTAGACTATTAATTGGCGAACCTTATAGATATGATATAATATATTACCCAGCTATTTTAGTTAAATCTGGTGGTTGTAGGTTTACTCCAATTTCATTTAATAATAATAGAGATACTGTTCAAAGTGAAGTAACTCGTTTTATTGACGGTTATGGTAATGAGAGATTTGTTTCTATCCCTATGTACATTGTTAATGCTGGAGCTTGGGAGGGTACAATTAATATTGATATTGAAACAAGATCTCATCGTTCTAGAGATGAATTATCAGAAATTGTAGCTTTATTTTTTAGTGATACTATGAGGTGGGAGCTTCAAAATGCCGGAGTTTTTATTAAAGGTGTTAATATTGGATCTCCAACTGAAATTGATGATAGAACAGATAAATTATTTAAAGTTACAGTTACTTGTGATATTAGATCTGAGTGGGAAAGGAAAACTCCAATATCTAATGTTATTGATGCTATTAATTTATGTGTAGATTTAGGTAATTTAGAAGTAACTCCCCCAGTTATTGCTCCTAATATCAGGATTAATTCTAGAGTTGATTTACTTGATTTATTAATTGATTTGTAAAAATAAAAATAATTTAAATATACAGTTTTCTTATGATATATTATATTATAAGAGGATTAAAACACGGCATAATTGAGTATAACTTTTGAAGTTTAAAAGCTAATAGAGGAATATTCATGGGAGCAAACTATCCAGGCGGAACAAACGCGGTACCAGGCGTTGCAACTGACGTTGAAACACTACCTAACGGTTCTTCCGTACCAGGTGGCTTAAGACTTGCTGCTTTAATTGGTGAAGGTGCACGGCAAGAAATTTTAATTCCCAGCGCAGTTGGTGGCGGGAATGATGGACTTGATCCTACTTGTACAACTACAACTGGTAGTGATGGTAGGCATTTTGTGCTTGGTAACGTGCCAATTCAATCAAATAGATTGTCTTTATTTAAAAATGGAATTCCCTTAACAGGTTTAGAATCTGATAACTTTGTTATTTCAGGTCCTTCTACTTTTAGTTCCCGTTTTGAATATAGATATGATACATTAACAGGTTGTATTGAGTTGCAAACTGCAGCTTTAGTAGATCAAGGTGGAGATTTCTTTTCTACTGGATCTACAAATACAGGAGATGGAATACTTAGTGGCTTGACATTAGTTGATACTGATGCTCCCACTGAAACTTGGACAGCTAGAGTATCTACAGTTAGACGAGATGGATATGGTAATCCAATTGATGGTTATGCTAAATTTGTAGTTCAAGGATCTGTTAGTGGTGTAATTCTTGATGGTTATGGTAATGCAATTACTTGGACCTCAGATGGAACCACAACAAGTAATACTATTTTACAATTTTCTGTTGTTGAAGGATCAACTCCTTTTGTTGAAGGTGATTTTTTCATCATACAAGTTAAAAGTGGAGCTTTAATTGCTGGAGATTCGTTAACTGCGACTTATATTGCTGTTACAGATCTTAATGATCCTGTGTTTTTCGATGTTTTAGATAGTTTGCAAGCAAAACACGGAGCTGCATCATTAAGTAATACACTTTCTCTTGGATCGCAAATAGCATTTGCTAATGGCTCACCTGGAGTGTTTGCACTTCAGGCTGCACCATCTATTCCCCGACGTGTTTCCTACATTTTAGAAGAGGCAGCTTCTGGAGGAATGGCGGTTGATGATTTACAGTTTGCTTTACCTCTTGCGGTTATTCCAGATACAGATGCGAACATTAACTTTTTTGTTACTGATGCTGCTACTGGAGTTGAACAACAAATCATTCCTAATAAGACTGCTTTTTACGACCCGACTATTACAGCTTCCCCAAGTTTGTTTCATTTTGGATCAGGTTTTACTTTTTCTTACACCGTTGTTTTAGAAGATGCGGTTCTTAGAGATGGTGATGATGGTGATATTGTTTCGTTAACAGCAACTACAGCTACAATTAGCAGTGATACTTTTACTTTTAATACTAGCGATGTTGGTTTGACTAAAACGCTTAAGATTTTAACTCCTGCTACTAATGCTGGTGAGTATGCAATCGTTGGTGTTGTTGATGGTGTTATGACCATTACCGACCCAGGTGGTTTTATTACTGAGTCTGATGTAGAATTTCAGGTGATTGATTCTTCAGATCAAAGCGCAAAGATTCTTTTTACAGATGATTTAGCTCTTGATACTGGAGATACTTTGAGAGCTACAGTGGTAGATACCAAAGATGCTGATTTCTTTGATGTTGGTTGGTTAAACGCTCTTGAGTCCTTAGAATTAATTGAATGTGATATTGTAGTTCCACTACCTACGCAAACTATTAGTGCTATTTTCCAAAACTCACGAATTCATGTTGAGACAATGTCCAACATTAAGAGTAAAAAAGAGAGAATGCTATTTATTGGAGCCATAAATGGATTAACTCCAGAAAATGTAATTGGAACTTCTCCTGCTGCTGTTGAAGATATTGGTGTTCTAGAGGGGATTCAGGGTGATGAAACATCTGAAATCTTAGCAGGTAGCGTTGAAGATCTAACTGATTATGGAGTACAGAATTCATTTGGTGATTCTTTCCGAGTGGTTTATTTCTACCCAGATCAGATTGTTGTTCAAGTTGGAGCTGATAGAGCCATTGTTAGTGGTTACTACATGGCAGCCGCTGCAGCTGGTTTACTTTCAGGAATTCCTTATATCGCAACTCCTCTTACCAATCGTACTTTAGCTGGATTTACAATCTTACGTAATAGATTGTTTAGACCTATTACGATTGAACAGATGGCAGCTGCAGGAATCACTGTTGTTCAACCTGCAATCGGTGGTGGACGAGTTGTTTGGGGTAAAACTACCACTAACTCACTCTTTGCTGAAGAAGAGGAAATTAGCGTTGTATTCATTAGGGATAGAATTGCTAAGAGTATGAGAGCAGCTTTCCAGTTTTTTATTGGAACAGCAGAAACTCCAACTACTCAAGGATCTTTAACGGCTATTGGTAATAAGATTTGTCAAAGTTTTGTGTCTCAACGTTTAATTACTACATATCAAGATTTGGTAGTTAGGAGAGATGGTTCAGAATCTAGGCAATGGAATGTTACAGTAAAGGTTCAGCCGGTACTACCAATAAACTGGATTTTTATTAGAATTGGTGTTGGAATTCTTTAATATTGTTTTAAATATAGGGGTAATTTAAAACTATCCCTATATTTTTAGTTTAACTAAAATAATTCTTATGAATATTTTAACATAAAGTTAATTAAGAATAAATATAATGCATAAATATATTTATGCTTAACTACGAGGTTTAAATTATGCCCAGAAATACTGGAACACAGATCTTTGATCCGCAAGGGAACAATAGAACAGGTACACATTTATCTACCAACATTGTAATTATTGTTAATGGTAATCCTATTGGAGCCATTCAAAAGATGACCATTACTGAGTCAAGAACTTTGAAGATGATTGATGAGGTAGGAACTGATGGCCATATTGATTCTGCACCAACTGCTTCAACTGATTATGCAATTGATTGTGATCGTGTTCGTTTTAATCGAATGAGAGTTGCAGAAGCTTTTGGACGTGGTTTTATTCATCTTAAATCTCAAAGGATTCCTTTTGACATTGAGATCCATGATAGATTTGCTGATGCAGATCCTGGAAATGCCATTGTTACTACTATTCAAAATTGTTGGATGGAAAATATTTCCTACAATTACGCTGCAGATAATTTTATTATCTCTGACAATTTAAAAATGAAAGCTGAAGATATTTTTAGTGTTTTTAGCGGAAGTAACAATGTTGTTGGTCCGTTTAATGCCAGAGGAGAACCGATTATTATTAATCCGTTTGAGCAAGAGGCAGATCGGGGAGTCTATAGAGGTAGTTTGGACCAAAGCGGGCTATTAAACGCCTTCTTAGAAGGATAATAGTTTGGGTTCACTATTTTTATTCTAAAGTTTAAGATATTAATAATTAATAAGGCGTTTAAAATAATTCACTTCGTTTTTACGAGGTGAATGTTATTTTTAATTAAAATGCAAATCTTATATAAGATATATATAACTGCACAACCCCAAAATTAAAGAGGTTATTTATGGTTGATATTAATAGTCCATTAGGAAGAATGACAATGGCTGAAGAAAATGCTCGTCTAGGAGGCCAACAAGGCCAAAGGCAGACGTTTACAGTTGATGACGGGACCCAGCCGGTTCAACAAGCTCAAGCTCCTCAGAGGAGAAGGACACAGCGGCAAGCATCTTTAAGTCAAGATGCTCAACAATTTGCTCAGGATATGTTTAATGAGGATTTGGCTCCAACGGGAGTTACACATCAAATGGAGTTTAGAGGAACAGAAGCTTTAGGAGAATTGAAGAAAGTAAGAAACTCATCAGCAGATAAATATGCTGGAATTAGCGCTGCGGCTAGACAAAGAGTAGAGATACTTGCAGGTTTAGGTAGAGTTATTGATGAGTGTGATATTGAAGGTACAAAATTTACAATGAGGTCACTTAAAACGGTTGAGGAGAAAGAAATTCTAAAATCTATTTTTGAGGGAGAAGATAGTGATAGAGTATCTATGAATTACAAGCATAGAATTAATGCTTTAGCAAGAGCTGTAACTCATATTGATGGTCAGCCAATTAATTTAGTTTTAGGTTCTAATGACATATCAGTTAGAATATATTTGTTTAGCGAAATGGATGAACCTGTTACAGATTACATGTATAAATGGTTTGAAAAAAATATTGTCGAAGTAGGTGTGGGAAAATTTAAATTAACTCAAGAGGATGTGGAGGGGTTAGTTGAAGATGTAAAAAAATAGTTAAGGAATCAGATCATAGGTTTAAATGGCATTTATGTAAGACGTTTCAGAAGTCTCCAGACGATCCCTGGTTTGAGGAAATGAATCCTTTATTATATTTATGGATGTATGAAAGTTGGATTCAAGATTTAAGAGAAGATAACGAATCTAAACGTACTTATGCTATTTTGACTGGTTCCTTTGCTAATATGGAATTAGCTAAAAAGATGATTGATAAAGAAAACCCAACATTCCAATCATCAGATGAAGATTTTGAAGAGACTTATAGAATGATTGAAGAGGATGTTGCTAATAAAGAATCAAAAACAAGACGTAGAGCAAAGAAAAGAAAACGATATGGTGTAATGAATGGCTGATGATTTTAGTTTAGATGGTTTAAAGGAAGCAGTTGTAGATATTAATGATCTTAAAGCTGCCGCAACCGATACATCGGCTATTGTGTATTTTAAAGATTCAATTAATGATGTTAGTCAATCAGTTAAAGATTTAAGTAAAACATTACCAATGCAATCTAATTTAGTAAAAAATTTAACAAGTAAATTTAGTGATTTTACCCATTTAAATTCTAGTAAGTTTTTTACTGATATGAAAACTAATTTTGCTGAAATGAATGAAAGCGGTGAATTATCAAGTAGGCAATTATTAAAATTATCTGGAGGTATAGCTGCTGTTTACGCTTCTAGTACTAATAAATTAGAAATTTCTGGAGAATTGGAAAAAATTAGTAAAGAAGCAAGTGAATCTTCTGGCCAATTAAGTGATGTTTATGATAAAATTATGAAATTAATTCCTGGAGGAAAAAAATTAAAAGAAGTTTTGAAATCACAAGGTGTTGATCCGGGAAATACTTTTAAACAAGCTGATCATGCTAGAAATTTAGAGACGGCTTTTCTTAGACAAGCCACAGCAGCAGGAGATTTTGAGACTGTAATCAAATCATTAAGAGGTAATTTTGATGGTCTTGGTGGAAAAGTAATTGGTTATACAAATCAAATGGCCAATGTAGCTAATGCTAACAATATTAGTTTTGATTCTGCAGTTAGATTATCAAATATGTTAAGAAAAATTCCTGATGCTTTAGATATGACTGTTAGAGTTGGTGGTGAATCAGGTAAAACAATGAACATAATGAATGCAGCATTAAAGGTTGCTTCAGGAACTGGTCAAGATTTTAAAGATGTTATTGGGGATATTAATCTTGTTTTGCTTAATTTTAATTCAACAGGTACAGACGCTTTAGAGTTTGTTTCTAAATTACATACAGCAGCTTCTGCAATTAAAATGCCTATGGATTTAATGCGTTCATTTGTTGGAGATGCGGCAAAACAATTTAGATTTTTAGGTGATAATACTGAGTCAGCTATTAATATTATGTCAAGATTTGGTCCCGCATTAAAATCATCTGGAGTTGGGCCAGAAGGAATTAAAGATATTGTAGGAAATCTTATTAGAGTAACTTCTCAATTAGATGTAGCTCAAAGAGGTTTCGTTTCTGGTCAAACTGGGGGTCCTGGTGGGTTGCAGGGTGGTTATAAGATGGCTCTCGCAATGAAAGAAGGGAAAATGGACGATGTTTTTTCAGATGTAGAAAAAACATTAAAAAAAATGATGGGTGGAAGATTAGTTGGGTTAGAAGATGCTGCTACTAGTTCTGTTGACGCAAATCAAATGGCTAAACAAGTTCAAATGTTAACAACTGGACCATTAGCTATTGCTAGTTCTGAAGGGGAAGCTTTTAAAATTATCGAAGCTTTTACAAAGGGAATGCCTTCAATGGAAGATGTTTCTGCAGGAATGGGATCGAAAGAAGATATTTTAGCCGAATCAGTTAAAACAGGAAATGATATTCAAAAACATCAATTAAATGCAACTAATGCAATTAGAAATGAGATTGAAAAACAAAGTGTTTTAGAAGCTTTTAGTTTAGATGCTCTTTTAAAAATGTCTTCAGGTAAAGATAGTAATATAGGTCAAATGGCTTTAAAGAAAATGAGCGAATCGCAAAATGTATCTAATAGCACTAAAGTGATATCTGGCGAGCCAACAGATTTAGTTAGTGAAATAGATAAAACTTTATCTTCAGCAAAAGATCTTGCTAATGATGCTTTATCTTTAATGCCTTTGGTTGGAGACACTGTTAAGAAATTAATTAAAAGTGATTACCAAGGTGATGTAGCTAAAAATACAGCTAAAGATATTAATGCTGGTGCGTCTTCAGTTGAAAATCATAAAAATCAAGAAAAGAAGGCTGTTGATGGTAGATCAACTGGCGAACCAAGTACAATTATTATTAAAGTTATGTCAGATAAAGATGTTGAAAGAATTATAGAGGTTAAACTTGATGAATATGGTAAAATTACTAGTCATAAAGAGGCTGCAGCATCTTATGGACAGTCTGGACGATAAATGGAATAAATTATGCCTTTAGTACCACCATTACAGTCTAGTGATATTTTTGATATCTCTCAACAATTATTGGGAAGAAATCCCCAACCAGCTAATGGTTTTCAAGCAGCCAGCGTTCCAACAACAACTGGTTTAGGAACTAGAACTGGGCGTCTTCCAACTGAAGTAATTGCTTCATCAACTAGAAAAATGGTTCATTGGTTGGTTCCTGAAGGGCCGATTGTTGAAATGTATATTAATCCTCAAAGTATCGTCACTAATCATAAAAAAAATATAACATCTCAAAGAACTAAAGGTGGTTTCTCTTTACAGTATTGGGGAGAAGATCTTACTATACTGAATATTTCCGGGACTACAGGTACAAGTGGTATTGAAGGGATTAATGTTCTTCATGATATTTATAGGAATGAGCAACTAGCTTTTGATCCTTATGCTTTATTTTTAGCTCAAAAACAACAGCAAGAAACTTATGCTGGAGATGTTTTTGGTATTGGTTCTGCATTATCTGGTTCTTCAGCTGGAGAAATTGGAGATACATTTGTTAATTCTTTAATTGGTGCATCAGAAGAAGCTTTTCCTCAAGCGGCTGGTCAAGCCCCAACGTTGGCTTCATTAGCTTTTCAGGTAGAAATGTATTGGAGTGGTGAGGTTTACAGAGGATATTTTACATCTTTTCAAGTAACTGAAAGTGTTCAGAATTTAGGTATGTTTGATTATCAAATAGGTTTTACAGTAACTCAAAAGAGAGGTTTTAGAAGAAACTTCTTAGCTTGGCATCGTAGTGCTGTATATGGTCCCAGTAATTCTAACCCAGATTTTGGAACTCCGCATAGTTTTGGTAATTTAATTGATGGAAATATTAATGCTCCGAGGAAAACTGCTCAACTTGATGTTATAGATCAACTTGAGAGTTTAGGTGAAGAATTTGCGAGTTTATTTGGGTAATTAATATGGGTTTTTTAGATAGTCTTAGCTCTTCGCTTTTGCAGCAGTCTGGTTTAGCAGAAAATACTCCTGGAAATTTAGATTTCAAAGGTAGGCCATTTGGTAAATTAGGTGATATTGCTAGTAAAATTGATGCAACAGCACAACGTCAGTATATAGAAACTGGTGCAATTAGAAATATACGACCACGAGCATCAGAAGTATTGATGCAAGAACCAGATATTACAGTTGTAATTAAAAAAAGAATTTTCGCTTCATTATCAGAAAATTATCGCACTGATTTAATGGATAATTATGAAAAACTTTTTCTTAGAGCTACAAAGAAATTATTTCATAATAAAATCAGATTAATTTCCGCTTATGAACGATTATCTAAATTTGATAGGATAGCTTCTAAAAATGAAGGTATTATTAGCGACTATGCGTTACCTTTTATTTTTGATTCTGTAGATATTATTTCGAATTCTCCACTTAGTGGGATTATTGATAATAATACACGCGCTGTGTTAGAAACTATTAGAAAAGTTAAGAGGTTTTCAGACCCTCAATTTTTTACTACTTGGAATATTGCTTCAGAGCTTCCTTATGCTACCGAAACTGGTGAAGGAACAGGTACATTCGATTTAACTTTAGTTAGCTCTATTGATACTACTAATAGTGTTAATTTAGGTGGCGGCAGTGCTAATATTACTATTGAAGATCCTTATAAGTTAATGATTATTACTGAGCAGGATATTGAGCAAGCTCTTTCTGATTCAACAAGTTTATTTAAGCAAAATAATTTTTTTAGATTCTCTCAAAATCAATTAGGTAAAACTAATCAAGATCTTAAAGATCGTTTAACTCAGATTAGACAAAGGCGTGGAGCGGCTAGTATATTTTTTAAAATTCAAGAAAATACAATTTTATTTAAAAAAGTTAGGGCTATTATTGATGAAGAAGGAAGAGAAATTGATTTCAGTTTTGATGGTGGGGTGCTTGGAGTTGATCTTTTAACTGGAGGAGATAGTTCTGTATCTATAGATTCATTAGCTTTTGAAGGTGATAATGGTTTACAAGGACAAGAAACTAATTTATTTAAACAAATCGTTAATAATATTTACTTGTTATTAGGTTTTGCTCAAACAACTCAATCGCAAAACAGGGAATATAATGTAAAAACAAATTATATTCGTAAAAAAATGTTTTTGCATTATCATGGTAAGCCTATTATTCAACCAATGGATACAGTTACTATCTTTGCGTCATCAAAAACAATGACTGACTCTAAAGTAACTCAAGGTTTAAAACATAATTTCGCTCAAAATTCATTACTTAACAATATTAATGATACTATTTCTAATATAGAATCTAGTTTTAATAATATTAAAGACACTTTTAGTGGTGGAGGTAGTGGTACATCAAATTTAGAGCAAGAAAAAAATGCTATTGCGGGCCCAGCTTTTCCTTTATGGCTTTATGGGTTAATGAGAAACGATTTTACTAGACAAAATTCTGGAACATGTGTTTTTTCTGGTATTTGTGATGTTGCGCCTCATAGATATGAAGCCAACAGTGGTAAATATGTTTTAAGTGTTAGTTGTAATGATAATACTTCATTCATGAATATGGGGCAGATTAATGTTAACCCATCTGTTGAGGTATTTAACGGATCATTATATGATCCTTTAACTCCTTTTAAATCTGATTTTGATGAAGCTTCTGGTTTTGATAGAGGTGAATTCCCAACTCTTTTAGATGCCAATGTTAGGCTTCTTAATTCACGTTCAGTTAGAGCTAAATTAGGTAGACGGAGAGGTTCCAGTATTAATGAGTCTACTTTTCAGTTGTCTGATACGGAAAATGTTAATTCAGGTCAAGGTTTTGAATCTAATAAGGCTTTTGGAAGAAGATCTAGAAATAAATTTCATCCTCCAGACGGTTTTGTCTATCGTTGGAAAGAAGGTATTGGTTCTTTAGTATTGTATGGAGAACCTCATTCTCAATTTGATGTTAGTTTAGGCTCTTTCAAGGCTGAAACTTCACCAAATATAACTCAAAACCAATATGCTGGCCAAGATGTAATGAATGTATTATCGTTATTGATAACTGGGCAGCCGTATAACTATAATAATTTTGTTAAAGGATCTGTTGAGTTTGCTAAGCTTCAAAAAAATGATTCAACTAATAAAAATTTATCTTCTTCCTTTTTTAAAGGTTTAATAACTCAAATAACAGATCAAAATGCTACTTGGGGTAATTTTATTCCTTTTAAGAAATTAATTATTAATGAAAGAGCTTATCAGTTTTTAGCTAGTGGTCAAGTAGACTTATCTGTTAAAAATGAAAGGTTAAATTCTCTTTTAAGACAAAGAGCTGAAACTTTTGATGAATTAACTTCAGTTGCTTCAGGTTTCGCAAACTCTCCTCAAAATTACAGAACTGGAGCTGAAGGAAATGTTGAAGGTTTAGCTGATGATAATATATCAGCTCTTAATGATTTTGTATCAAGTTTGAAACAATTTGATGAACAGATTAGACAAGCAGAATTGGCTTTTAGCGAAAGTATTGATAATGTCAATTTACAATCAGATGAAGGTACATTGGGTATTTTTGGTGATGATATTTCGTTTGATCCAGCTGTAACTGGTATAGGTAATGAGGAAAATGAAGAAAAACGTAGACAAGAAAGAAGTGATTTAAGGAGTCGCCTTAATCATCTTACTCGTAGAAGAATATGGAAAGTTAGAGGTAATGAAGATCCTAATTTATTCATTGTTGATGATTCATATGACAAAAACTATGATGTTCAAGCTTTTGAAAAGGCTTTATCTACAAATCTTGAATTATTTAACAGTACCTACAGTAGCGTTTTCGACCAGGTTAAGATTGTTTCTAAATTAATAGGATTAGAAGTTTTTGCTGACTCTCAAGGTCATATTCAAGCAAGACCTCCTCAGTATAACCGAATGCCTAGTTCAGTTTTTAGGTCTTTAATTCAGAAAAGAGCACAAACAGGTGTACAAATTTTTCCTAGTTATTTGGAAAGGTTATTTTTTACTAGTTTACAAGGTCTTTCTGATGAATTAGAAATTGTAGAAGATCAAATTAGATTAAGGACGGCGGCCTTAGGTAGAACTACTGATTTTGACTCTCAGAACATATTAACTTCAGGTGTTTCTGGTAATGGGAGTGGGGCTTTTCAATTCTTAACAGAAAGAAGTAGCGGTAAATTAAATAATGATATCCGTAGTTTATTAGATCAAGATGACCCTGATCTACAAGAACAAAGAAAATCCGGTCCATTAACAAGGTTTTCCGCCCTTATTAGAGGGCCATTGAATGCCACAGTTAATTTCAATGCTATTTCTCGTGTTAATATAGTTCAAAGTGATAAATCTTTCAATGGTAATGTTAATAACATTAATGATGAGATTGCTAAAATAGCAGCTAGATTAAAACAACGTACTAGACAGAATCAACCTTCTAATTTACAAGCTGTACTATCTAATGATAGAGTTATATCATTATCAGGAAGAAAACAGGTAGATGTTTTGAGGGTTACTAATCAGATTTCTCAATTCGTTTCTGAAAGGCAAAGAATAATAAAAAGATTGGCTAATTCTATTAAGAATCTAACCTCTGGATTAGAAGTAAATGCTACAGATTCTAGTAGTTCTCAAGAGTCATTAAGTTACCCTAACTTATTTCAGAGTAAATCAACACCAGAAATCCTTGAACACATGATTGAGGATGAAAATATTGATGATTTTGGTGTTGGTTCAGGTGGTAGGTTTATTATTGAGGATTTTCAAATTAAATCTTTTGAAATAACAGAAAAAGCACCTCCATATTGTTCAGTTCAAGTAGATGGAAAATTAGATGGAGGACTTGTTCCACAACCTCAAGGATTAAATGTTGGGAATGGCGGAAACGGTAATGGTACAGCTTGGGCAATTGATTATGATTTATGGAGAATGTATGGGTTTAGAGGATCTCAACAAGTTTCCGCCCCATTTTTTTCCAATCCAAATACTCAATGTGCCCCATATGCTGTATTTCTTCTTAATTTAGCTAGAAAAAATATATTTCAAGCTAGCTGTACCGTTGTTGGTAATGAATTCATACAAGCGGGTGAAGTTTATTATATTGAAGATAGAAATTTATTGTTTTACGCAGAATCAGTAAGTCATAGTTTTACCTATAATGGAAGTTTTGAAACTACATTAACTCTTAAATATGGAAGAACTCCAGGGGAATATATTCCTACTCATCTAGATATCATTGGGAAAGCTTTATATTCAAATAAGCATGAGGCTGAGTTGGTTCGCCAAGTTCGGCATGGTAGAGTAGATGATTCTACCCATATTGGAACGCTTGTTTTTGATAATTCAGTTTCAATTGTTAATAATGCAGATGGTTTGAAGGCATTAGTTAGTGGTGAATACGCAGAAACTAATAAGCAGACTTTAAGTAATATTTTATTAATGACTAGTGGATTATTAACACCGTCTAAATCTAGTAAAGAATTAAAATTAGAAGTGCGTATTTATAAAAACTCTGACACATCAATAAGCTTGATTTCTAATTCTAATTTAAAAAGAGTTGCCCAAGGAGTTAGAGGTTGGGTGATAGATCCTTCTTCAAAAGTTTTTGGTGAAGACACTTTAATACCAGTTAGTGAAAATCCACCATCAATTAATGGTAATAAAATTGATTTAACTGAAGTTGATCTTAATCCAGCTATTCAAAATGAGATAAGATCTCCCTCCTCTTTAGCTTGGTCATCTGCAAGATCAATTGCTGCTAGTTCAAATATTTCTGTAGAAACACCTATTACAACTCAAGAAAATGAGGTTGGACAAACTGGCGGTACTGTTAGTGAAGAGACTCAAACTGATGCGACTAGTAATGCATTAATAGATAGAGAAAGGAAAGCTTTAGTTAACTCTGTTATAGATATTTGGGTAACTTTTAATGATCCTGCTCAAGTATTACAATCTTCAAAACAACCAACTGAAACAAATCAAGCTGCTCAACAAGAGCAGGAACAAATAAATAAATAATGCCAGGTAAATTAGGTACACAAATTGGAATGATCCGTGAAGGAACCATTCTACGATATAATGGTGATGGTACTGTACGTGTTGCTTTGAATGAAGGTCAATTATCTGGCCCACAAAACGTATTTAATACAACTGTTCCTTCAGCTTGGTCTGGTCCTAATGGTGAATTTATGGGTGGAGGCCCAGTTGAAGGAAGCGCTGTTAATGTTAGGCAAGGTCATGGTGGGCAATGGTACATTGTCGGATATGGAACATCTAATGATGTATTTGATTTAGGATTTATTACAGCTGATGTAACTCAAATGTCTGCTTTAGTTCCTGGTAGAGCACTTATTCAAGTTAAAGATGAAATTAGGATTTTTGTAGATCCTAAAATAGGCATTCAAGCAGGAGACGATGTCTCTTTTTTACACGCTAATCCTAAAAGAGATTTATATAGTAGAAATTTTAATGAAGAATTCTCTTTTACTGGATCTGGGTTTGAATTAAAGCAAGTTATTAAAAGAGATTTAGTTGAAAATTCAAATAGGAATATTTTAGGTTCTACACTTGATTCACAAAACTATGAAAATTCACTTTTTAGGGTTGGAATTGATCCTACATTAAAAGTTACCAATAAAACTCAAGGAGATAACGTAAGAAATCCTGCTTTAATGGAAAATAGGGAACTTATAACAGAATTTGATATTAATTTTAATTTTAGAACTGATAGAGAAGAATCAGCCGCATATGTGAACGCAGATGCTTTAGAAAATGATCCTCCAGTTGATAAAAGAAAAATGAGGTCTGATTTATTAAGTCTTTCTTTAGAACATCCAAATCATCTTATTGAGACTGTTAAAGGCACTGTTGTTGATTCTTCTGGTAATATTTTAGACATAAATCGTGTCGCAATTCCAATTGGAAGGTCTGATGGTTTATCTTTAATTAAAAACCCTAATAAATCTGAAGCTTTTGACAAAATTAGAACTAGTTTACGTAAATCTGTAGCTTATCATTTTGAAATTAACACTAGAAAGGGCGGTTCAAGTATTACTCCGCCACAAAATCCTCCAAATGTTGTTGATAATTCAGATTATGCTAGGGATAGAAGTAAGTTTTCAGTTGATATTGATAAAGAAGGTCAATTTAAAATTAATGTACCATCATCTAGTGAAGTAGGAAATATCCCTCTATTAACTAGATATGAAAATTACTCTAATATCTTAGCTGATGAAGATAATACAGTTGATCCTAATGCATTTGTTAGGAATGAAGAAAAAAAAGATATATTCTTAGAAGATTTTTCTGGTACAGCTAATATTACCTTAACTCCAGGAGGAGAAATAGCTGAATATGGCCAAGCAGTTGATAGATTTTCCAATGAGCCAATTAAATTAGGTACTTCTTTTCATGATATTACTAAAACTGTTAGTGAATTTCAAACAAGTGCCGGTTGGGTTGAAGTAGACCAATTATTAGTTCCATTTTGGGAAGGTCATCCATTAAATACAACTAATATTCAATTAGATCAAATTGTTTCAGAAGAGATTATTGTTTCTGGTCCAGATGCTAATGGGGGTGGACGTAGTGGGGCTATTACTTTAGATGGGTTTATTTCATTAAATGTGGGGGCTAACACAATTGATCGTCAATCAATGTGGTTTGATTATGCCGGCTCTGTAATTGGTCGTTATGGAAGAGATAAACAAGGAATTAGTTACGCCGCATCTATGGATGGAGATGTATTAGTTCAAATTGGTGGTCCAGGCATTGGTAATAGTTTTGATAGTCGTTTTGAAGATGAAAATGATGCTAATAGAAATGGTAAATTAGATATTCGTGTTTTGCAAGGTGCCAATAGATTGATTTTAAGAATGGATGAAACTGGAATACATATTATTTCTCCCGGACGAATCACTATGACTTCACAACAGGATATGATTTTTAAATCAAATGGTAGTATGAAGTTTGAAGCAGAAAATATTGTTATGTTCTCTGAGACTTCTAAACGAATTATTAATAGATTTCCAGAAACATCAATTTAACATGTTAAAAAACTGTAATAAATGTAAGGAAGATAAAGTTTGGAGTGATTTCTACTTAAGAAAAGGTAAACCCAGATCTTATTGTAAAGAATGCACACTAAAATCTAATAAAAGTTATAATAAAGAAAATCATAAGGCTAAATGTAAAGAATATTATATTAAAAATAAAGATAAATTGTTAAATAAACAAAAAGAATATAATATCAATAATAAAGATAAAATAAATGAATATCATGATCAATATCGTAAAGATAATGCAGATTATTTAAAAGAATATCGGGTTGATTATTATGAACAAAATAAAGAATCAATTAAAGCTAAAGTAAAAAAATATAGAAGTAATAATCTTGATAAGATAAAAGAAAATAATAAAAAGTTTTATAATGATAATAAAGAAGAAATTACTAGAAAAAATAGAGAGTATTATCAGAAAAATAAAAGCAAGATAATAAAAAAAAATATTGAAAGTGAAAAGAGGAGATTATTAACTGATCCTTCTTTTAAGTTAAGGAAAAGGGTATCTAAATCTATAGCTCGTTATATTAATGGTAGTAAAGATGGATCTTGCCTTAACCATCTTCCATTCTCAATAGCAGAATTGAAAAATCATTTAGAAGATAATTTTGATGAATGGATGAATTGGGATAATTATGGCCCATATATAAAAGATAAATGGGACAATGAAGATCAAAATACTTGGAAATGGAATTTAGATCACATTATTCCTCATAGTGAGTTTAAATATTCTTCAATGAAAGATGAGTCATTCAAAAAATGTTGGAGTTTAAATAATTTAAGACCTTTATCTGCCAAACAAAATGTATTAGATGGCACAAGACGCACAAGACACGAGATTAAATAATGCCCTGCCAAGTTAGCGATATTTCAATAGATGTAACGGCCCCACCTGGTCCAGACATCCCAGGTTTTGGTCCACCTTTTTCGCCAATTCAAATACCATTGCCTGATTTAGATCTTCCCACAGATTTGGTTGAAGATCTGCTTGCATTAATGCAACAGTTAGGAGCGTTATTCCCATCTGGTTTATTTAAAGCTAACTTAGATGGTTCAATGAAGGATGTGTTGGATTTTATTGCCAGTATATTGAGCCAAATTAGCCCTTTCCTAAGTTTCTATAATTTTATTATGGCTTTATTGAACCTAATCGTATGTATTATCGAAGTTCTTTGCGCTATTCCAAATCCATTCGCGGTTGCCTCAAAACTTAAGAGGCTTTTTGCCGAATGTTTGCCAGCATTTTTGAACATTTTCCCTTGGTTAGCTTTATTAGCTATGATTTTAGCTTTAATTCTATTAATTTTAGCTTTAATTGAATATATCATCAATACTATATTGGCAATGATTGAGCAAATCATTAGAAACATCATTATTCTTACTGAAGGTTTAACTTTACAAGATTCTGAAGCTGTTTTAGCTGCAGCAGAGAAAATTGCCTCACTTTTATGTTTGATGGAAGGTTTATTTGCAATATTAATAGCAATCGCAGCTATCATTGCGGTTATTCAGGCATTAGCCTCATTTGCTGGTCTTGCAATTTGCGATGAAGGTGATGAATCAGGTTGTTGTGCTGCAGAAATTTGCCCAGACTTCATCAGACTTAATAATGAAATTAATGCACTTGGCGGGACGCTTGTTTATTATAATAAAATTGGTCCAGATTTATCAGCCAGTGGTTTGCCGCCATCTCTTTTAAGCTTGTTAGGTGGTAATATCACTTTACGCCAAGAAAGATGGCAATTATATGATGAAACTGTAGATCCTGAGTTTCCAATTAATGGAATCATCATTCCAACTGTTCCTATATTTTTTGGAGGATCGATTTTTTACCCAGATCAAGAATTTGCAGCCGATACAGCTCCATCAAGGGCGCCGTATACAGTTGATATGACAATGTTTTTTGATCCAAAGGTTTTTAATTCATCTCTTGGAGATCCTAGAACTTTCTTTATTAAAGATTGTATTGTTATTAGAAAACCAATTAACGGATTAAGATCTTATAATAACATTATAACTTCAGGATTTGGTTCTGGTACGTTTGATTTGGAAGGTGGCTTGGTTTTTGAAGAAGATCAAGAAACCCCTGTTCAGTTAAATGGAACTCAATTAACATTAAATGAATTTATTCATGAGCCTGATGTTATTGCGATTGATTTACCAACATCTGATGATGGATATGTCATTTCTGATATTAATTTTGTTTGGAAACCAATTCATCCTACTTTAGCTGGCTTCAACCTTATTACTGTAGGTTGTTTTCCAGAAGTTACAATTGAAAAAGCGGTTCAGAATAGTATCATTTTAGCCGAAGGTATTGAGCCAATTATTGATAGAGTTCCTGATTTATCAACTTTAACAGATGATCTTTTGAGTACATTGGAATGTTCGCAAGCTGCAATTAACAAATTTAGGTCTGGAATTAATTTGGAAACTGTTGAAGTTTTTAGGACTGAAGTTATTGATTGTTTAACAGATCTTCAAGTTAAGGTTAATACTATTTTCTGTGACTCTTTTTCTGAAGCGGTATCAATCTTTAAGAGTACTTTTTCAATTGATACTGATATACAATTCACTACACGTCCAATTACGACTACAGTAATCTTAAGAGATGCTGGAGGAACTAATATTGGCGGTAATCTGCCTGATGAATGTTTGGAAGAGTTATTAGGAGATGGGTATAATGCTAAACTTGTTGGTAGTGTTACATTTGGTGAGATAACTAGTTTTGAGTATAATAAAGCTGACTTATCATTTACTGCAGTTATTACTAGTGATGCGCCTGGCTCTGGAGAATTAACTGTATCTTATGAAGGGCAGGATTTTAATACATTGGTTGCTGGTGTAGATTTTGATAATCCTTCATCAATTGAACAGCAAATTTCAGCATATGAATTTATTGCTGATATTGATGAAGAAGCTGTACGTCGTGGTCCTGAGGATGTATCTGGAGGCTAATATGGTATTACCTAAAAGAAGGTTTGAGACTGGTGATGATGATATTCAGACAATTGACCAGAATATTGAAAGCTTGAAATCTAAATTTTTAACTCCAGTTGATAATATCAGGAGTTATTCAAGACCGGGCCCAGTTTTTTCTGGGAAGGTTAATGAAGCTTTTAATGGTTTAGAAACTTCAACTAGACCATTGGAAAGTCGTGCTCATGCTTTTATGAGATTTATTGGTTTTCCAGTCGCTATTGAGGGTGATTTTTATAATCCAGGTTTTGATCCTTCGGGAACTCAGTTTTTAGGAGATTTGAAAGGTGTAGCTAAGAAAAAACAAGATATTAATGATAAATTTAATAAAGCTCCATTTAAAAATGTTGTAAAAAATAGAGAAGATGATGCCGAGATTAATAGAGAAATATTTGCTCGTCAAGATTTAAACTCTTCTTTGTATTCTATTTTATTATCTACTAATATTAGACCTTTTCAAACCATATCAGATAAAGGTCCGTTTGAAGTAGATGAGCAAAATTTTTCAGTTGCTTTTAGGCAACTTACAGCTGGTGTTTTTTTTAACAAAAACATAAATTTATCTTCAAGTGACACTTCTAATTTAATAGAAGTGGCAGGAATTAATTATACAGAAAGTAGGCATATTTTAAAACCTTTTGTAGTTGATCCAAGAATTGATATCACAGTTATGCCTGACACTAGTCGTATTGCTGTTCCATTTTTACCTGATGAACAAAGTTTGAGGATAGAACAAAATAAATCTGTTTTGAGACCTGGTTTGGAATTAATCATACGAGAACGGTTAAGAAAATCATCAACAGAAGACTCGGCTTATCTTGATACTTTAAAGAAAATTGCCAATAATGAAATTGGCCCCAGTGATTTAGAATCATCTTCTATTGATACTAGAAGCCTTCGTAGTACAGCGGAAGCTGTTTTAGATGATAATGAGGTTAATAGTTCTTCAATTTTGGAGCTTCAAGGTATAACAACGGTACAGGTTAAATATTTAACTGATTTAGTTAAATTATTAAAAGGTTTAGTTTCTGTATTAAAAAATTCAGTGGAGGCTATTAGTAAAATACAAAATCAAATTAATTGGGTTCCAATTCCAGATCCAGAAGGTCCTGAATTAGGTAATGTTAGAAAGCAAGCTAAATTAGCTACAGAAGGGACTTCTAATACTTTATCTGTAATTGATAAAAGAATTAATAGTTTAAGAATTCAGAAGTTTGCCAATGATAGGCAAGTTACTAGTAACACTCAAGATATCGGGAATTTCGCATCTCCTTGGGCACAAAATACTAACGTTAAAGATGTTGAGAGTATTAGCTCTGAATTATCTTCATTAATTAAGAAAAGAAATAAACTTAGTAATATTGGTTTTGAGGCAATGAGTAGAATTGAATTAATTGTTGGAGAAGCTAGTGGTTTAGGTTTAATTGATGTTATTTCTATATATATTTCTTTGTGGGCTATGGATGAAAAAGCTTTAATTAGTTTATTAGATAATGTTTCATTTGACAGATTGGTTAATAATTTTGGTGATTTAATTGATGGTGGGGCTGCAGCTGATCGTAGAGATAATGGAACTAAAGATGATATTACTACAGCACTGCAAAATTTTGAAGATAAATTAAGGAATGTGTTTGCTTTTGTTGAAAAAGAGTTTGCTCGTCAATCATTAGCTCCAGGGGAAGAGGAAGGTGGTTTAATCTCTTCAGATAGCTAATAAAATATTATTAAATTAACTAACTATGTCATTTGATTTGAAAATTGTAAAAGGAGATATTGCTATTGGAAACAATGGTGATCTTCAAAAAATTGAAGATACAGAAAAGTTAGCACAAGATATACTAAAAATGTTAATTACTCGATTGGGTAGTAATATATTTTATCCCTGGTATGGATCTTTAGTTTCTCAATCATTAGTTGGGCAAGCTTTTGATTTTGAGTTTTCTAATACTATAGCTTCTTCTCAAATACAAAATGCGTTAGAATCTCTTCAAAGATTACAGCAACGTCAAGCTGCAGAGCAAAGGGTTACTCCTTTTGAGCAAATAGCTGCTGTTAGAAGAATTATTGTTAGTAGAAATAGGACAGACCCAAGAAATTTTTCAGTTCAAGTTGAAGTTGCGACAAGAGCATTATCAGTAGTATCTGTTGCTTTTGATATCACTCCAACTTTATAATAATTAGCAATTTTCCAGCATAAGATTGGATTAACATATTCTTAACTGGTAAGATATAGGTAAAAGTATGAGAATTAAAATAGAACACTTACGTGATAAAGATAAAGATAAAGATAAAGATAACGATGGTAATAGCGATTATATACCAACAAGAAAAACTATAATTCGTGATGCCGAAAGTGGTGAGAAGATTGGTGGTATTCAAAAAATCAATATTGTTTTTGACGCACATGAGTTTGTACCTAAGGCTACTTTAGAATTTTTTAACTTTGAATTAAATTTAGATGATGTTGAAGCAAATCTTGAATGTTCAGAATTTTCGATTTTTTCTCCTTATTTTCTTCGTATTTCAGAAATGGGTAAAGATCAATTAGTAGAATCTTTAAGGAGTGAAGCCGAAATTCGATTTAAACAAAATATCAAAATTAGAGTTTTAGAAAAGAGAATAAAAGAGTTAGAAAAATAAAAATAAATTTTAGAAGGGTATATGGCACGTATTAGAACATCAAATGATATTATTTTGAGTTTGCTTGAATTTTTCAGGACAGCTCAACCTTTACTTGATACTAAACCAGGAACTGTATCAAGAGATTTGGTTATTGATGCTCCAGCAACTCAGACAGCAAGAATGTATGAAGAGCTTTCTGGAATTTCAAACTTACAATCTTTAAGGTTATCCTCTGGATCAGACTTAGATAGAGTCGCTAAGAATTATGGTGCCATTCGTAATAAAGGAGCTAAATCTTCTGGACCAGTTCTTCTTACATTTTCATCTTTAGATGCTGATATTGCTATTAATAAAGGTGAAATAGTTATTGCCAAAAATGGCGCATCTTTTAAAATTCAAAATAGCCAAACTGTCAGCTCAGTTTTTGAGACCGCTTTCAGAGCTACAGCTTCCAAATTTAGAGCTGATCTTGATTTTGTCGGAATTACAGATGAATTCGCAGTTGAAGTTCTAGTTGAAGCAACATCTACTGGAATTGGCGGAATCATATCTAAGTACTCTGTTAATAGAACAAATATTCCTAATGTTAATAATGTCACCAATGTTTTTCCTTTTAGTGGCGGAAAAGATACGGAAGATGATGCAACTTTTAGAAATAGAGTGTTCTCAATATTTTCAGGAGCTAATACTGGAACAGCCTTAGGTTATAGAAATGCCGCCTTATCTGATGCCTCAGTTATTGATGTTGTGATAATTGAGCCTGGAAGCGTTTTAATGACACGAGATGGCACCCAAGTGATTGAGTACGAAGATGGTACCAAAACTATCCTCTCAGATGGCACAGGTGGCAAGGTGGATATTTATATCTTGGGTACTAGGATTCAAGAAGTTATTGATAGTTTTATTTTTAGAGATCTTAGTAATATAGGTGATGTAACTAATGAAGCTAACAATATTGTATTAGGTCAAATACCTGGAGATGAAAATAAAACAATTTCAAGACGTAGATTAGAGAATCTTAAAAGCGGAACATTACCTAATCAACCAGTTAACAATGTTATTCAAGTTACAGGTTCACTTAGTGGATCTAATTTTGTTGAAAAACAAACAGATTCTTTAGGTAGAGTCACAGGTAATTTTGAAATCATTAAAGATACTGGAGCGTTTGCTGGTTCGCCATTTGGTTTTGACGCTTTAAGTTGGATATCTAATACCATTGAAGATTTTCAAGAGAGTAAAACTAAACAAGATTTTAATAGTCAAGATCCTTTAGCTTTTACAGATCTTACTGAAATTAATGGCGCTAATCAAAATATATCTGTTACTAATGAAAATAGTACAGTGTCATCAACTGATAGAAGCTCAATTCAATTATCACATTTTCCAGTAACTAATGTTACCAGAGTTTTCAATGTAACTACAGGAGAAAGGTATGTTGTCACTAGTCAGAACCCAGATGGTAGCGGAACTTTAAATAATACTGGTAGGATTGTTATTAATGGGCAAACTCTTCCAGCAATTAGCGATACTTTACAAACAGATTACACTTGGGCATTTAGTTTTGATCCTAATTGGGATTTTGATGATAGAACGACAAGTACTAACCCAAGAGATGTTAGAGATAGTGTTGATTGGGGATTCTCTAACGCAGTCAGAAGAGAAAGAGCAACTTTAATAGCTGCAGGTTCAATTTTAACAGTAACAACAACTCATCCGATTAGTACTGTAGTTAACACGAATGTCTTTACAGAAGAGACTGGGTCATTAACCTTATCTTCTGGAAGAGTTTCTTTTATATCTGTTAATTCAGTTGCTAATGTTGTTAGCATTGTTAGAGATTCTGATGAAGCTGAGTTATGGAATACTAGTGATGAAGATGGATCTTTTAGTGGATTAACAATATTTCTACCTACAGATACATTAGGCTCTTTTGGAGAAGATGTTACTGTAGTTTATAATTCAATTGATGTTTATAACGCAGACACACAAGGTAACTTCAATGAAAACGTAATAACTATCACTCCATCTACTGATGCTGTTGCTGGGTCATTGGTTGAGGTTAGTTATATTGCCAATGTTAGCACATTGTTACCTGGAACTACTTTAGGTAATCTACCAGCTATTCGAAATAACAACACTTTTGATACCAATGTAAGTTCAGAAGTAGGGGTCCAGCCAACAACTCATGTATTTAGTGGTTCTACCATAGTATCAAACTTAAGGCAAGCACCATCTTCAGTTGGTTTAAATATTACAGGGTCTATTTCTGCAGGAATTATTACCTTAACAGGTACAACTATTTCAAGTGTTTTTGATATTGTGTTTACAGCTACTCAAAATAGTTTAAAGCAAAATTTATCTTCAGCTATTAAAAGTTCATTAGGTTTATTGTCCAATCAAAGCATTCCGTCAAATATTAGAGTTGGAAGAATATCTAAATTAGAAAGAGTTTCTACTAATTCTAATCTAGATGTTTTGGAAGTTTTAAATGCATATGATTTACGTGGTTATAAACTGCTTGATAATAACTTTGTTAAAGAAGAATCTGTTCAAGATATTTCTTTGACCGCTACTGAGTTTGAATTACCAGCAACTCCAGATAACTTATCTAATCAACCAACAGTTGGTGATAGGTTAAGAATCACTTTTTACATAACCACATATAATGACAGTGAAAACGTATCGTTTAGCAGATCTGGATTGTTATATACTAATAAAGTGTTTTCTTTTATTGATACTGTAGCAATTTCAAGTGGGTTTTTATCTACAGCGTCATCTTCTGCTGTATTATCTTTGGTTAATTTGAATCAACCAGGATCTAGATCTAGATATCAAGCAGTTTATGATTACACATCTCCGAAAGTTAATGAAAGAATTAATGTACGTTACAATTATGACCGTTTAATTACAGATGTAACTTTAGCAGTTGAAAATACAAGACCTATAAGTGCAGATGTTCTTACAAAAGAATCTATATCAATTTTGGCTGATGTTACTATGAATATAGTTGTTACTCAAGCATTTGTTAACAACACAGAAACTGTTAAACAGAATGTTAAAGATGCAATTACTGCAGAACTTAATACTCAAACTTTAGGAGTGATTGTTGACTCTTCAGATTTAGTTGATGTTGCTTATACAGTTGATGGTGTTGATAGAGCTAGGATTTTGTTTTTTAATAAAACAGGGGAAGCCGGCTCTGTCCTTAGTATAGTACCTGGTGAAAATGAGTTCATTCAGTCAAATTTAGTTACTGTTAATATTGAGTCGAGATAATGGTTAATCTAAGATTTGTTGTAATAAAAGTTATTGATAGTTCTTTAATTAGAGTTAGGTTTAATGACAACCTTAATCCTCTTATTAATACTGGAAATGTTACCGTTACTTCTAATGTGCCAGGAGTTCCTAATGCACTTGTTCGTAAAGTGACTATTGATGCAGATATAATGGAAATTATAACTCTTCCAATGACTCCATATTCATCTTATTTCGTTACATTTCAATCTACCGATGAAGTTGTTTTTAATTCTTTAAATGGTCAATCGTCTTTACTTGAAGATGGTATTACTAATGCTCCATTAGTTTTAGGGGCAGAAGAGCCTGACAGTAATATTAGAGATATTCTTATTAACTATCAAAAAGATAGTGTTTATAATTTAATGACTGGCAGTATTTGTCGTGACATTGTCAATTCTCAAGCAAAAGTTTTATCTCGTGCCCTTTATGATATTGGACAAGTTAAAAACGATAACTATTTAGAAGTTTTAGTTGCCGATGAACGTCATGAAAGAGGCCGAGGACCTACTGATAGGTTAAATGAAGAGGGAACATTTAGTATTATTAGAGTTGGTTTGAAAGAAACAGGTTCTACAGTTTCAGATACTATTAGTTTTACTTCATTTCCAAGTAGCCCAGTTACATTACAAGCCATTAATATTGGTTCTGAAACTTTAATTGCTGGAGCTGGTCCATCTACTTTTAATGGTCTAACTTTAACTACATCTAAATTTCCAATTACTAAAGTTAATTTTATAACTATTAATTATAATGCTGGTGGTTCAGCTACTTATTCTATTAGCCAGTTTGGATACCAGCTAAAAAACCCAAGGTATGATCAAGAATTTGCTTCGACATTATTAACCTTAGGAGATGATCAGATTCAATTAAGCCAAGAATCTGTTAGATTTGGTTTTGTCGCACCTGTATCTGGAGATACGGTTGTTGTTAATTATGACTATCAAAATAAAGGAAGATTTGTTGATGAAGATAGTGTAACTGTTAGTCAAGTTTTAGATGCAGTTCGTGAATTAACTCCCCCAATTTCTAATGAATTTTCATTAATTAATGCTCCAGTTGTTAATGTTAATGATCAAATTCCTACATCAGGAGAGATTCAGTTCTTAGACTCTCAGTCTAACCCACCATTTTCTGGGATTCACCCAGCTTTTACTAGAGAAATACCATTTAGATTCGAAAAGTTACCTTCTAATACTGGAGAATACTCGGTTGAATATTCAACAGGTCGTATTTTTGTTTATGGAGCTTCTGAGAATGATGGGACTGGTAATTTTCCACCTGTTGCAACATATAAATATCGTAATGTTTTCGCTTCCAGATTAGATTACACATATAATCCAGAAACTTATGAATTGGTTGCCAACCCTCTTAGAGATCTTAGGACCAAAACAGCTAAGATTTCATTTGATTTTGAACCTACTTTGGTTCCTGGAATTGATTTTATAGCTCAAGATCATAAAGAAGAATTAGATGAGCGAATTGATAACAGATTATTATCTACAAACTCATTAAGAGTTCTAAATTCTCCTGTCACCAATGCGTTTAGAGTATTCAATGAAACGTCTGGGGAAATTTACGGGATTACTAGATTTAATGACAATACTATTTTCTTTAATTCAAGAATTCCTCCTAGAATTTTTGATGCAGAAAGAGAAGCTTCATCTTTTAAAGATATATTTAATGAGTTATTAATTGTTAATAATGAATTTTTAAATGCTTCAAGTGTAAGAATTTTCACTGTTCTTCTTCAGAATAATAGAATAACAGCAGCTTCTGAAGATGCATTAGGGTCTAGTTTTAATAGTAGCGCTACTTTTGATAGAAATGATGTATTTGGAACAGAACTTTATTTTGATGGTCAAGTTATTAATTTGTCTCAGAATACTGATAGACTTATTGTTGGTCAATATTTAGTTGATTATGATAATGGTGTTGTATATGTTGGTGTTTCAGGTAGTCAAGCTGTTGATATTGGAACTATTAATTATAAAACAGCCTTAATAGTTCCAGAAAATTCTCATCTAATATCTGTTAATGAAATTTACAATAGTATTTCTACTATTCGCGGTGTTGCTAAAAGAACAGCGTTATCATCTTTTGATGATGGAGAGATAGTTCCGCAAACAATTGATAGAACTGATGAAAGATTTACTAATAAAGACTCAACATTACCTTACATAATAAGTGGTAGTACCATAACAGTTACTGATGATATTAAAAATGTTAGGAGTATTTTTGATGCTGCTGATTTAACTACTAATTCATCTCCAACTGATTTTGCTAGTAGCTCTACATTTGCGGCAAACGTTATAATTTTAAGTTCTGATGGGATTCAGAAACAGGAGTTATCAACTATTTTAGCTGGCCCAATTGTAACTGTATCATTTATTTCTGCTGGAATTGAAATTTCAAATGTTGTTAGTGTACTAAGAGTTAGTGATGGTGTTGAATTATTTGATACTAGCGGGTCTTTTTCTGGATATGATATTACATTATCAGGAGTAGGATTTCCGGTACCTGGTGATATTGTTTCAGTTACTTATAAAGTTTTATTGAATGGAGCTGCCACACCTGTTGTAGATTATAACCGCGGTGATTATTTTATAGATTACACATATTTAGCTGATGAAATTTTGGTTAGTTATGAGTATGGTGATAATGTTGTTGATTTTAGGGAGTCAACAACTTTAGATTTTGGTGATGAATATTTTGTTACTTATAAAGTTGGTGCTTTAAGAGATGCTCTTCTTAAGAATTTTGGCTCTTTAGTTGACGTTCCTGTAATGAATAGTTTTGATACCACTTTACCAAGAGAAGTTTATAGGGATGCTTTGCAGGGGGCGCTTCAGTCATTCACTAAAGGACCTACAATTCCTTCAATGAAGACTTTAGTATCTAGTATTACTAAAATTGATCCTGAAATTACAGAGGCTGTTTTTAATGTATGGTCATTAGGAGTTGGTTATCTTTTTCCAGATGATATTTTGGATACAGGTGATGTTAGTTTGATGAGTGCTAAATTTGACAATGGTGCTTTAATATCTAACCCAGATGAAACAATTTCTTTTCCTTTATCTTCTAATTTTAGAATTGAAGAAGGAACATTGGAATTTTGGGCAATTCCTGAATGGGATGGGATTGATAATGATGCCACTTTAACTTTTAGTAATCTATTAAAAGATGGCACAAGTTTAGATTCATCTGAAATCTTTATTGGAGCTAGTAGTTTTAATCCAACTTTTAGTGAAGATGGAGCTTTTTCTATCAATAGAACTGATACATTAAGCCCAATTGGAATTCCTTCTAAGATTTTTACTCATACAGGTCTTTTTATTCATTATGATTTAGATGAGAAGGATTGGAAAATTCATGCAAGAGATCAAGTAATAGATCCTAATAATACTGTTTATAGTGGAAAAATTATTTCTTCTGGAGAAGTATATGATGTTAAGTTTATTCCCGGTTTAGGAGAGCTTAATGATATCTTGAGAAGTGGAATAAACGATATTGTATTTTCTTTTAACTTAGATGGATATGATGAATCTAGCCCTGATGGTTACGTTGATGGATACTCAATAATTGACGGTTATTTTCCTGGAGATGGTTATGTACCTGGATTCTCTTTTGATGGAATGCAGTTTATGGCAGATGACCTTCATTACTTTTTTGATTGGGCAGAAGAAAAAAACAAAAATAGGTTCTCAATCTTCAAAGATGGTAGAGGTTATTTGAACTTACATGTTTATGATAAGAATAAAAACAAATATCCTATTTCTGTTGATATTTCTGATTGGCAAGCTGGTTTACGTCATCATATAGCTGCTACTTGGAGAATGAATACATCTAACAGGCAAGATGAGATACATCTTTTTGTAGATGGTCAAGAAGTTTTTAATATTATGCGATATGGTGGACGACCTGCTGCTACCAGTTCAGATCGTTTTCGAACTGTTAAGCCTGAAATTATTGCAGGAACAATCCCTAAAAATGTTGTTAATAGTAATGACTTAATTACCACTCAAGGGTCTGCTATTGTAGAATCTTCAGTTGATTTTGATGTTGCTGGAATTCTTGTTGGTGATACAATTAATATTTTGGAATTAGGTTTTGGGGTCTTTACTATCTTAGCAGTTAGTGGTGCATTCTTAACATTAGATAGCGTTATGTCAACTACTTTAACTGATGCTAGATTTTCAGTTAATGAATTTACTTCTATAGTTGAAACGCAAATTGATTTGTTTACTGAAATTGCTGTGTCTATAATTGATGGTGTTTCAGGAGATGAGATAGAAATACCTGGATTGAAAGCAATTATTCCTGCTTACAGTATCTCTAAAAATCTTTTCAATCAAAATGTTTTAACACTATTAGGCAGCGCCAACGCTGGTGACCAAGTAGCTATTAGAACATTTGGTTTAAATCATAGAAGAAATAGAGATAGAAAATTTGTTTGGGGAGGTTCTTCAAGCATTATAAAAACTCAATTACCGCCACCCATCAGTTTGGATGAAGCTAGCATAACAAAAGTTATTATGTCTAACACTCCAATTGGGCTTGATAATTCGATTTTATCTAGTGGAGTTTTTGTAGCTTCTGGATTAACTACTGACCAAACAACTAATAATACTGAAGGTAGAACGTTATCTATTAAAGTTACAGGAAACAATGTAACATTTAGTACTGCAGTTATGGTTACTATTAATGGAACTACTGCTGGTGGCCCAACTACTGAGACTATTTTGTTTACAGAAGCTAGCATGTCTAATACTGTTAATAAATGGAAAACAATTACAGATGTTGATATTGAAGCAACTCCATTAGATGATACTAGAAATTCTACTTCTGTAGAAATTAAAGAAGCTTTTGTTATAACTGAATCAGAAGGTAACGCAAGCTTCCCAGTTATTCGTTTTAGTTATCAAACTCAACAAGGAGCAACCTTAGAAGGGACTGGTAATCAAATCATAATTGATGACAGCGGTTTCTTTGGAGATTCGATGGTTGGCCAAACGTTGGTTATCAGCTCTCCTGCTCCAGTTGCTGGTACATATGTTATTGCTTCTAAATTAGATAATAATAGAGTCACAGTTACTCCAACTCCACCAGCTTCATTTTCTGGTGGTACATATACTATTTTCAATACTTCTATTGGGCGAAGCGGTTTCCAAAATGGATTCTTTACTTTTGAGACTGCTGGGTTTGTTAATGTGCCATTTTTACTAACGGAAGGTTTTTACGATTTTGATTATGCTACATATCTAGAAATTCCTATTGACCCAGTATCTGAGATTAGAGCTTTTGTAGGATCTGATTTTACAGGTTCTAATCAAGCAGTAGCTATAGTTGATGAACTTAGGATTCTAACACGTAAGTTAGATGATGTTAGAGTTGGTGAAACATTAGAAGATAATGAAAAATCAATTACTACAGACTTTACAGCTTTAAATCCTTTTAAGCCTGATAATGAAACAACAATGTTGATTCATTTTGATAACATTCCATTTACAAATGATTCTGATTTATGGATATCATCAGATAGGAGATTTATTCAATCAGATAGTAGTTTAAATAGTTCATTTGAGAAAAGTATAGTTCTTCAAGATAGAAATTTGATTTTAGATAATAAGAATTCATTAACAAATGAACAAGGATCAATTGAATTTTGGATCAGTCCTAGGTTTGACACCTTTAATGATCCTAATACTAGATTTTATTTTGACGCTTCAGCAGCCGTCATTGAAAAAATTGAAACAAGTAACCGCGGATCAATTAGTTTATTAGGTAGCGCTTCTCAAGTATTAAGTGTTCGTTTGCAGACTGATTTAGACAATACGGGAAGAGAATATTTTGCTGGAGGTAGTATTAGTTTAGATGGCTTGACTGTTTTCTTGGGTAAAGCATTACCACAACAAAATACACCAATTAAAATTACATATGTACCATCTGGTTTACAAGGTGATAGGATTTCAATTTTCAAGGACGATCAAGGTTTTATTAATTTCAATGTAAGAGCTACAGGAGTAGATTATCAAGTTCGTCAACCTATTTTTTGGGCCAGAGATACTTGGCATAGAGTTATGGCCACTTATAAAGTTAATTCTCCAAACAATCAGGATGAAATTAGATTGTTTGTTGATGGTGATGAACAAGGAGCGGTTTTGTTTGGAAGTGGTTTGTTGTTTGGTGCGGGAGCAGTTTTTGGTCAAGGGTTTGCTGGAGAAGATAATTCAATTTTAACTAGTGATATAAATTTTAATGATCCTATCAATCAATTATTTATTGGGTCATCTTTTGATAATGCTAATTTTGCACAGGCTAGGTATGATAATATTAGGTTAAGCAACATGGTTAGAGAGCCTTTTACAGTAGGAGGTCAAGACAAAGATGTTAATTTTAATTCTAATAGAGCGGTAGTTCTTCCAGTTGTTGAAGATTTATTTACTACTGAGTTGTTAGATTTTAATAAATTAGTATTTAAAGCAGAAGATTTCGCTATATTAAGAGATGAAGTGTTTGGTTTGTTTAATTTTGATATTACAGTCATTGATTCTTTTGACATAGTGTTAAGTAGCGCCAAAATTAAACAAGTATTAGAAAATCTTATTTTAGCTCTCAAACCTGCTACTTCTAAAGTTAATATTGAATATGCGAAATAGTTTTCGCAATAAAAGGTTATAAATGACAAACAAAAGAGATGTATCTTTACCACATAATCTTTGGAATGACGCACAAAGAGTAGATAAAACGGATTTTAACTTAGAGCAAGATCGTAATATTGCGACTGATGCTTCTATTGTTCAAAACCATTTTGGTTCTGGCGTTCTTCTTAAAGGGCCTACTCAGAATGTTGTTTTTGATTCTGATAGTTTAACTTCAAGTCAAGCTTCAATTTTAGCAGCAAATAACTTTGATGGATTAGGTCTAGATGCTCATCAACAACCTAATGATTCTAGTTTAGGAAATCAACTAGAAGTAGAATTAACTAATACTGTAGGAGCTGTTGGTCGATTTAGTACCAAAGTTGCTATTATTGGATTAGCTTTTGATGGCACTCTTATAGTAGATAGGTTATATTTTTACAAAAATGAAAAACAAGTAACCAGAAATCATTATAAGCAAGTTTTATCTATATTTTTTAATGATTTTAAAGGGAATAATAATTGTTCACGCAATTTAGGTGGTTCAATTGTTATTAGCGAAGCCGCTTCTTTTCAATTGTCACGTGATTCAATTATGGTTGCGCAAGATTTGGAACCTGATATTTTTTGGAGAGACTGGAAGGTATCTGATCCGGCATTAACTTTATTTACCACTATTCAAAATGGAATTGGTTCTAGTTATAGTGTTGACTCTTTAAATATCACAACAACTCCGAGGAATCTTAGGTTTTTGGAAGCGAATGATGTTGTTAAAAGATTAGGTCAAAAATTTCAAGCGCAAACTGATAACATTCAAAAAATTACATTCTTAATGGGGGCTTCTTTAGATGGATATGTAGAAGCAACTCAATTTGATTGGTTAGGCGATATTGTTATTAGTGTATATTCATTACAAACTACTACCAATTGCCCAACTGATATTGTTCCAGGTTTAGCTATTGAATTTGATCCTTCCAATGAACCTATTGCTCAATTAAGTTTTGATCAAGCATCTTTGGAAGCTCTTGGTTATGTATTAACTGATGTGGCGCAACCAATTGATTTTGTTTTTAATTCTACCAAGTTAAGTTCTGGTACTACTAGTACAGTTGTTTCGGATCGTTTTTATGCTGTTACAATTGGAAGGTCTGGTGCTTCCACATCTGGAACATTATTTTTAGAAATTGGTGCAGATAGGGTTGAAAACTCTAGACTAACTGTTTTCAGTGGTGTTTGGACAGATGTAGTTGAAGAAGATTTATGGTTTCAGGTTTGGTCAGATGCAGCTAAGATTGCTGATGGTCAAGGGTATGATAATGGCATTGGTATGCAGTTTAATAAAACCGCAACTGATCCTAATACTGGTGGAACAATTGATAATCAGATTAATTCAAAATCATTTACTGATACTGGAGAAAGTGTATTAAATATTGGTGTGCTACAAGCTAGTGAAGATAAAACTGTTACTGAACAGGATGAGAGAACTGGTAATGATGTTTTTTCTAGAAAAGAGTTTGCCCCTGAGTTTAATTTTCTTAGTGAGAGTGGTTTAGCTAGTTTACGTACTAATACAGATCCAATTGTAATTGGTTGTGCAGAGGATTTGAACCCTAAGCAAAATGTTAATTTAACTAAAACTCAAACATTTCCAGGTTTAGCTAAAGGCGACAAATTTAATGTTATTAATCCTGATCCTGATTTGTTATCATTAAATTTAGTTGGTAGTAAATTAATTCCTAACGTTATTTGTTCTCAAGAAGACTTTTTAATTGTTAAAGTTGAATTATGTACAGATGGTTATGGAGATGTTAATGGTGACGGGATTATTGATTTAGCTGATGTTGCTAGGGCTTCTGAGTTAATTGGTGAAAGTTTAGATTTAGATTCTACTCAGCAAAAGATAGTTGATGGATATTTTTCAACCTTAGAGGTTATTAGAGCGGATGTTGATGGAGATGGTTATGTTACATCTAGTGATGTAAGTTTGATCACTCAATTTGTTAACAAGGAGATATCATCATTTGAGGTTGGAGCAACTTTTCAACATTTATGTATCACTGTACAAAACACAGTTGGTCGTTATGATGGATATTGGGATTGTGATGGTTATGTTAGAATTGATGGGTACAGTGGCACAACCATTGTAGATCCTGATGATTTAAGTGTTTCGCAAATTAAGTATCTTGGTAATTTTGTGGATCCAATGATTGATGCGGATGTTACGTTTTCCACAGTGCCATTTGCGGGGGTTACATATCAAATAATTTCTCAACCATTTTGGCAACCTCAATTTGTTGCATTTAATTCTGGTGCAAAAGTTGTTCCATCTTCTTTTTGTAGTTTGACTGGAAGTTTGCCATCTATTGATTGTGAAGCTGATCCTGTGTTGTTTTCTTGTGAAGATAGGAACGCTATTACACCAGTTTGTGATCCTGGAGTTAATACATTTTATGTTCCTGGAGATTTAATTATTGATAGAGGGCAGATTAGAAGACCTGATGGAAACTTGTTTAGACCGGATTTTGAGGTTGGAAGCGTAACATTGCAGTTACCAGATACTCCTTTAGAGGAAGTTTCGTTGAATATTTTTGATAAATTTGTGGCAGATCGTGGAGATGGCTTGACACGAGCTTTGTTTCCTGCTATGAAGTATGCAGATTGTTCTACGGTTCAAGATGAGGACTTGAGTTTGAATAAAATTAGGTTCTCTGTGTCGATTCAGGCTTTCGTTCCCAACTTAGATGGTTATAGTGAAGAGGATGGGTATGGTATAGTTTGTGATGAAATAATAGGTATTTTTGTTGACCCTACAACTGGTATTTTAAAATTATCTGTTAAAGATTTGTTTGTAGATCAAGTATTTAAAACATTAGTTACTAAAATTCATATAGATGTATATTTGAAAAAATCTGGTTGGGTTAATACTCCAATAGATGTTACTCCAGAGCAATTTCCTGGGCTGTTATCTTAATGCCTAAAGCTAAAAGTATTGAGTTTATTAGGGAGCTTGTCGAAAAAAAGGATGGTTATCTTTTAAGCGATTTTTATCAAAATTGTAACACCCCATTAAAGATTAAATGTAAAAACAATCATATATGGGTTACTAAATATAATAGTTTGAGGAAAGGTTGTTGGTGTATAATATGTGTAAGAAGAATAACAATTGGTCATGCTCAAAAAATAGCTTTAAAGCGTGGAGGAAAGTGTTTATCTAAAGCTTTTAAAGGCAGTTATACTAAACTTGAGTGGGAGTGTAAATATGGTCATATTTGGAAAGCTCTTTATAAAGATGTTAAATCTAAAAGTAGTTGGTGCCCCTCTTGTTCAACTGGTTTATATGAAAGGTTATGTAGACAATTTTTAGAACAGGTTTTTAATAAAAAATTTCCTACTAAAAGACCTGGTTGGCTTTTAAATTCTAGAAATAACAGAATGGAATTAGATGGTTATTGTGAAGAATTAGGTTTAGCTTTTGAACATAATGGAAAGTATCATTATGAAGATATTCCGTTTTTCACTACAAAGTTATCATTTGAAGGTAGAAAAAAAGATGATTTGATGAAAATTTCTCTGTGTAAAGATAAAGGTGTTAAATTAATTATAATACCTGAGTTATATACAATTCTTCCAATAAAAAAGTTAAAAAATCATTTAAGGAATGAATTTATTAAACTTAATATTGATATACCAAGTAAATTTGATGAGGTTGATGTAAATAAAATAAATTTAAACTCTTCTAAAATTGATGAGTTGAAAAAAATAGCTATTGATAAGGGTGGAGAATTAATTTCTAAGGTGTATTTAGGAGCAAATTATCATTTAACTTGGTCTTGTAATGAAGGCCATCATTGGAAAGCAACTCCTGCTATGGTTAAATTTCAAACTTGGTGCCCTCAATGTTATGAGAATAGAAGAGGTGACACTTTAAAAAAACATTCTATTAACACTTTTAGAAAATTAGCTTTACAAAAAGGTGGCAAGTGCTTATCTTTAGATGAAGACTATGATAAGTTAAACAACAGTAGATTAAAATTTGTTTGTAATAAAGGTCATGAGTGGTTGATGTTAGTAAGTACTATTTTGTATAAAAAATCTTGGTGTCCTAAATGTGCCAAAATCCAAAAAAAAAGAAGCAAATTAGATGATTATTATTAGCGAAGCAACAATTAAAATTTTCATTCGTTTACAATTAGCTTCACAGGTTAAGAGGGATGTTTGTATTGAGAAGGTGTTAGGTCTTTGTGGAGATTTATTTTCTTCTTTGGAAATTGAAGATTGGACTAATGAAATTTACGCTGGTGGCATTAAGGTTAATGAGAAGGTTATAGATAAACTGATGTTAATGCTTGAAGAGTTTGTATCTTTGGAGTATTATGATTTGAATATTGATGACGATGATTTGGATGAAGCTGATAGGTTGAAGATTGAAATTATTGAATCGATTGGTTTATTGGAAGATTAAGTAAGATGAAAGAATTAATTAAAGAAATAGTTAAAGAATATAGTTTATCATTAAAATTTTATAAAGATAAGTTAACTAAGAAATCTAAAAAAGAATTTGTAGATAATGTATGTTGGAAAGAAACGTCTAGAGACCAAATATTGTCAGAAGATTTTATTAGAGAGTTTAAGGATGAAGTAATTTGGATTGATATATCTTATAATCAAAAATTATCAGAAGATTTTATTAGAGAATTTCAAGATAAAGTGAGTTGGGGTTGTATTTCTAGCTCTCAAGATTTATCTGAAGACTTTATTAGAGAATTTAAAGATGAAATATCTTTTCTAGAGGTATCTAGAAATAAAATTCTATCAGAAGATTTTATTAGAGAATTTAAAAACCGCGTAGATTGGATACAAATATCTGCTTACAACATATTATCGGAAGAGTTCATTAGGGAGTTTCAAGATAAAGTGAGCTGGAGATGTATTTCTGCTGCCCAAAAACTATCAGAAGAATTTATTAGAGAATTTAAAAATGATGTTAAGTGGTATTCTATATCTATACATCAAGAATTGTCAGAAGAATTCAGGAAAGAATTTAATCTTGCTCCTAAAGAAGAAATCATTAAAAACGTAACTTTATTATTAAAAAAAGATGCCGACAGGCTTAGAGCTAAAATAGCAAAGAATAATAAGAATTGGATTTAAAAATGAAAGAAGATTTATCACATAAGCAGTGGATGAGAATGTCTGCACGGGAAGATTTAACCGAAGGTTTTATCAGGAAACATAAAAACAAAGTATGTTGGGGAAATATATTTAGACACCAAACGTTATCTGAAGATTTCATTATAGAATTTCAAGATAAAGTAAGTTGGAGTGATATTACTTATCATAGAAAATTGTCAGAAGAGTTTATTAGAAAATTCAAAGATAAAGTAGATTGGCATACTGTGTCTTTTAAACAAAACTTATCAGAAGATTTTATTAGAGAATTTAAAGATAAAGTAGATTGGCATACTGTGTCTAGATATCAAAAAATGTCTGAAGATTTCATCCGAGAATTTAAAAATGAAGTAGATTGGAAAGAAATTTTATCTTCACGAAAATTATCATTAAAATTTCTAATAGAGTTTCAGGATAAAATAAATTGGTTTTATGTTCGCGGAGATTTTAAAAGTTTAAATGAAGATTTTGTAAGGGAATTTCAGGACAAAATTAATTGGAGTCTTTTATTTATGAGTTCTTTGGGTTATCTATCTGAAACTTATAATTTATCAGAAGGCTTTATAAAGGAATTTAAAGATAGGTTGGGTTGAGTTATATAAATCTCGAAAATGTTTTTTTTATTTTTCCATTATTCTTCTTTATACTGGTAATGTATATATATATATACAAACTGTTAAAATTAGCTAATACATTTTATAAATTATCAACCACCCAAAATTGGTACCATGGCAGTCCAACTTTGGGTTTTACTTCAGCGTCAGAGATTAAAGGTAATTTATTTTTTATCACTGAATCTTTTCAAATAGCGAAAGAATACGCAACTCATGCTATGTTATATGGAGCACAAAAAATTACGAATGATGATCCTGTCATACCAACCGTTTATACTATAGGATTATCTTTTCCTTTATCTGTTGATTTTTATGAAGAATTTAAACATAAAAGAGACGAGGCATTATGAGTTTATTAGCATTTGTTGAATATGTATGGGTTGATAATACAGATCCAGTTAAAAAATTACGTTCAAAAGCCAGAATGATGGAGGTTGGACATGAGGAATTTGAGTGGTCTCTTCTTGAAGAAGATTGGAATTTTGATGGATCAAGCACCAATCAAGGCACATCTGATAATTCAGAAAGAATTCTTAAACCAGTTCGAATTTATTCAGATCCTTTTAGAGGTGGTCATAATAAGATTGTGCTTTGCGAAGTAATGATGCCTGATGGCAAACCTCATGAAAGCAATACGAGATCTCAACTAAGAAAAAGATTTGAAGAAAACAAAGAGCTGAAAACTTGGTGGGGATTTGAACAAGAATATTGTTTAATGAAAGATGGTAATATTCTAGGTTGGCCAACAAATGGAAACCCCGATCCACAAGGCCCATATTACTGCGGCGTAGGCTCGAATGAGGTGGTGGGTAGAGAAGTGGTTGAAGAGCACGCACAAGCCTGCCTGGACACAGGAATCATGCTTTACGGAATCAATGCTGAGGTAATGCTTGGTCAATGGGAATTTCAGGTTGGTCATAGAGGTTTTTCAACTGATGAAGAAGCTGATCCTCTTAAAGTTAGTGATGATCTTTGGATGGCTAGATATTTATTGTATAGAGTTGGGGAGAAATATAAAATTTGGGCAACCTTAGATCCTAAACCTAAGAAAGGTAACTGGAATGGCTCAGGTATGCATACTAATTTTAGTGATTGCCGTATGCGTGACGAAAAATATGGTAAAACTCGTATTAAAGATGTTTTAGCTCATTTTAAAGATACTCATTCAGAACATCAAAAATGTTATGGGCATAATAACAGTGAAAGATTAACTGGAGAACATGAGACTTCCCCTTTTGATAGTTTTAGTTATGGAGTCGCTAACCGTGGATCATCTATTAGGATGCCAAATATCACCAAAGAAAAAGGTTATGGGTATTTAGAAGATAGACGTCCCGCAGCTAATGCTGATCCTTATGAGGTTATTGATAGAATTTTAAAGACTCTTGTTGAAACTAGGACGGTTATATTATGAAATATCAGGTTAAAAAGTATCAAAGTTTTCCTGGTGGAACTGTTCATTGTGTAAAAAGCTATGGTTCAAGACTGACCAACTCAGCATCCGAAGCTTGGTTTGAAGAAATTTGTCATAGAGAAAATTATAAACTAGTTTTAAAACTTGGTTGGTTTATTAAAGATTATCAATGGTTTATTGATGGAGAAGAATTTAATGAAAAAATGAAAGGTAAGTGATATTATGGCAATAGATGATGCATTTGATGTAAAACTGCAACCGAAGGTAATAAGGTGGAAACTTGATAAAGTTAATTGTAACTATTTTTGGAATGATTTATGTGATTTTTTATCTGATGATAATGAGCCACCTCCAGTAGTTGAATTATCGATAGAGCAACTTTACTCTTTGGAGTTACCTACATGTGGCTGTGGTGATTTATTTATGTCAATGGCATGTTTTGTTTGGGCTCTTCATGGTTGCCAAGCAGGTAATTTATATAGATTATCGGAAATGCTTAATGATTGTCATGTCCACCTTCTTTTAATGGTATTAGAGGATGCTGGTCTTATTATGCATAGTTATAGTACTTATGATGCTAGTTTAACATTAGCGGGTCGTTCTGCTCTTTACGCTTTTCATAAATATGGTTTTTCTCCTAAGGTTTTTGATAAAGTTAGCTGTGATGAAACATGGCCATTTGATGAACATGGCGATTTAATAATGTAAGTATGGTAAAATAATAAATGATTACATTAACAGATAAAGCAAAAGCCAAAATTCTAAGAATAATTGAAGAGGAAGAATTGGAAGATCAACATCTTAGAATCAATATTTTAGGCGGTAAGTGTGCCGGCTTTTCTTTTGATTTGTTTTTTGAAGAAGTAAAACCAACAGATGATGATTTGATATTTAATTTTGATAGCATAAATGTTGTTATTAACCCATTAGTAGGGTTATATATTGATGGCACCGAGATTGATTATATAAATTCATTATTTGGTGGGGGTTTTAAATTTACTAATACTAAATTTAGTAGTCAATGTGGATGTGGGAACAGTTTTAGCTTGTAATAATATGGTATTAAAATTATGAATAAAAAACTAGCAGTAACGACTCCACAGATTTTATCATATTTAGCTGGGTTTGTAGATGGGGATGGTTCCATTACTATAATAGCAAGAAATGATGGAAAAAAGACTGGTTATAGACCAAAATTAACTGTGTATAATTGTAACCCCAAAATGGTTCAAATTATGAACACTTATTTTGGAGCTGGGTGAGTTAGGGCTAAAAAAACAGGTAAAATTAAACACGATAATTGGCGCCCTGTTTATGAATGGTGTATTTATAATGATAGAGCTGTTGCTGCCATTAAAAGCATTAATCCATACTTAATAATAAAAAAAAGACAAGCTAGACTTGTATTAAGATTTAACAGAATAAATAAGAAGTATAATAGAACTTTAAGACGTTGGCATCCAAAAATTAGCGATAAGTGTTTTATTTTGTTTGGTAAGCTTAAAAGTGAATGTAATGCTATTAATTGTAGAGGTATTAAAAAGGCTATTAGGAAAGCCCCAGATTCTGATTATATTAATGAATATGTTGATTCATATTTTGCTGGTTTATTAGATTCTGATGGGTCTTTTGTTATTTATGGGAAGAATAATATGCCTAAAGTTAATTTATCTTCAAACAATTTGCAAGTAATCCATATTTTTAATGAGTTATATGGTGGTAGTTATTATGTTAGAGATCGTAAAAATAAAGGTTGGAATTTATCTTATCAATGTGATATAACTGCAGTTGCCTCTAAAGTTCCACTAAAAAGAATAACACCATATTTAATTTTAAAAAAAAAGCAAGCTAAATTACTTTGGGGTATAGTTAATGTACGTAAATATTTTCAGTACAACCGCGATCCTATTGCTAAAGCTAAGAAAAATAAAATATGTGGTATTTTAAAAGAGAAATGTTCATCTTTAAACAAAAAATCAGTACAAAACCAACAGATGATGATTTAGTATTTAATATTGATAGCATCACTGTTGTTATTAATCAATTAGTAGATTTATATGTTGATGGTACTGAAATTGATCATGTCGATTCGTTTCTTGGCGGAGGATTTAAATTTACTAACGCTAAGTTTAGTAGCCAATGTGGTTGCATGAAAAGTTTTAGTTTGTGATATTTTATGAGAGTTAAGATTCAGCAATTTTTATTTGGTAATACACTTATGTCTTGGGCAATTGTGGGCCAAAACATAGGTCGTTCATTAATTAAATTAGGTCATGATGTAGAGTTTGTGTCTACAGATGAACCTCAAGATAAATATATTCCAAATGATTTAAAAGAACATGTTAGGAAAACACCTACAGGTGTTTATGATATGCAAATTAGCTATACGGCTATGCATAATTTCCCTAATTATTTACGTCATGGCAATAAAAATAGATTTGGGATTTGGAATTTAGATTCTACGGTAGTTCCTAAAGATATGGTTAAGTGGCATAATTATTGTGATCAAATGTGTCCTTCATCAGATTTTGCTAAGCAAATCTTTTTAGATGCTAATATTCCTGAAAGTAAATTGGTGACAGTTCCTCATGGTATTAATATAGACGAGTTTAAAACTGACAAGAAATATAAATTAAAAACAACTAAGAATAAAAAAATCTTACTTAATATTGCTACTCCACATAAACGAAAGAATATTAAAAATACTCTAAATGCACTTGGGAAAGCTTTTACCAATAAAGACGATGTTTGCTTGGTCATTAAAGTTAATACAAAAAAACAAAGAGATGCAAAATTTCATGTTAATTTTATTGACTTATTATCTAAATTCAAAAAGAAATTCAAAAACCATCCAGAGATTGAGCTTGTTCAAGGTTTCATTCCAAGTTTAGCTGAACTTTATAACTCTTGCGATATAATTTTTATGATGAGCAATCTTGAATGTTTTTGGTTGCCTGGATTGGAAGCTTTGGTTAATGGTAAAATTGTAATAGCTACCAATCATGGAGGTCAGCTACAATATCTTAATAAAGATAATTCCGTTTTAATTGATGGTAAAATAATTAGAATGCCCACAGATTATCAATATTGGGTACCTTCTCCTCATGCTAAAATGTTTGATGCTGATATAAACCATGCAGTTAAGCAATTAAGATATGTTGTAAATAATTATGATGATTTGTTAATCAAGTTAACTCCCAATATTAAAAAAACGGTTGAACAGTTTACTTGGTGTAATGTTGCTAAACAATTTTTGGAGATGTGTAAATAAATGAAAGAAAATATGAAAGAAGAATTAATTGTACATTGGAGTAATTCGGCCCACAAGTCAGATGTTATAATTTGTTGTTATGATGGTAGATGTATATCTTTTTTAGATATAGTCGGCCGTGATCTACCTGAAGGTGTAGGGTGCGTTTTATCTGAGGATGATGGTGAAAAGTTTTTTTCATTTGATCCACGGAAGGTTACATGTAAAGAATGTAAGAAATCTTCAGATTTTTTATTTAATTTAGAGAAGGAAATGAATAAAGAAGAGCCAATTATACATTGGTTTTTCTCGTCCTTAGTAGGGCCATCTATAAAAACACCTATTTGTCAAAAGTATACATGCGAGCCTAATGTTTTTAACGAATGTTTATCAAGTATATGTGATGATAAATGTAGTGATAGTATGGTTGATAATTCTTCTTTTGATTTCAAAAAAGTCACATGTGAAGAGTGTAAAGATAGTAATGTTTTTAAATTTTTAATTACAGGAATAGTTTAAATATTATATTCAAAGAAAGAAAATATGAAAGAAGAAAAAGAAGAGTTAATTGTACATTGGTCTAATTGGGCGTCTCAACCTACTATTATGGTTAGCTGTAGTAAGCTCGGGTATACAGTGCAACCAAGAAAAGAACATTTACCAACATATGTTTGTATAGCGCTTGGTCCTGATGATAAAATTATTAACTACTCATTTGATACTCGTGAAGTAACATGTGAAGAATGCAAGAGAAATAAATCATTCATTAATTATTTAGAAAAGCGTTTAGATTATGATGAAAGATTAAAAGAAAGCGGTTTATCTGAAGATGATTATATTGAAAGTTTAATTAAAATTAGGAAGAACAGGAAGAAAAAAAATGAAAGAGTTAAGTATCATAATACCTGTTTTCAATAATTGCCAATTTACTAAAGCTTGTTTATCTGACTTATCTAAATTAGAAATAGATAAAGAGATTATCATTGTTGACAATAATAGCTCAGATGATACTTTTAATATAGTTTCTCAATTTGAAGATGTTATTTATTTAAAAAATAATATTAATGAAGGGTTTTCTAAAGCTAATAACAAAGGTTATAAAGAATCTTGTGGTGAATACGTATTATTTCTTAATAACGACATTAAAGTTTTAGATAGAATAAAAGATTGGCCACAATTATTAATAGATTCATGTGATAATGGCGTTGTTGGTACTCAATCTGGGTTAATTGATTCCAAATATAAGTTTGTTAAAGAAGGTAAATTTGATCCTAATATTAAAGGTGGTTATTTGAGTGGATGGTGTGTTTTAGCAAAACGTTCAACTTGGGATAGTTTAGTTTTAGATGAACAAATAGGTCCATGGAATAGTTTATATTATCTTTATTATGAAGATAATGATTTGTCTTTCAGAGTTAAAAAAGCAAAATTACCATTGAAAATAATTGATGTTCCCGTACATCATTACTCAAGAGTTACAGGAAAAAAATTCAACATGTTTCACCACTTAAACAAGTCAAAAAGAATTTTTAAGAAAATCTGGAAAAATATAGTTTAGAATTATGAATAAAATTAAAAAAGCTAAAGAAAAAGCCTTAAGCAGAGGGGGGGAGTGTTTATCTGAAACATGTAATAAAGTAACGGATAAACTTAAGTGGATTTGTGATAAAAATCATACATGGATTACATCTTATAGTACCGTTATTAACAGTTCTTGGTGTCCTGAATGCAGTTATGAAAAAAAAAGGTTATCTATTGAAAAAATAAATAAAATAGTTGGTGATAAATTTGGGGGTTTGTGCATTTCTAAAAAATATAAAAATAACCAAACTAAGCTTTTGTGGCAATGTAAAAAGGGGCATATTTGGAGTGCTATTTATGGAAATATACAAAACCATAATCGTTGGTGCCCACATTGTGCTGGTAATGCTAAGTTAAATATTAATCAAATGAATGAGATTGCAAGCAAAAGAGGAGGTAAATGTAACTCTATTAAGTACACTAATAATCACACTAAATTATCTTGGGAGTGTTTTATTGGGCACCGATGGGAAATGAGACCTAATGATGTAATTCAAAAAGGAAATTGGTGCCCTGAATGTAATAATTCAATTGGAGATAGGTGTTGTAAGATTATATTTGAGAAATCTACAGGTAGAATATTTAAAAAAATACGACCTGATTGGCTTAAAAATCATAATGGAAATAATTTAGAGCTTGATGGTTATTGCTCCAGTTTAAATATTGCGTTTGAATATAATGGGGTTTATCATAATGAATTAGTTTTTACTTTTCATGACGAAAACGATTTAAAAAAAGTTAAAACTCATGATGAAATTAAAAGAAATATTTGCGCAGATTTGGGTATTAAATTATTCGTAATAAATGAACCTCGCCCATTTTCATTAAAAAAAATAAAAGAAGAAATTAAAAGAAAAGTTGATTTTAATGTTGTTGATGATATCAATAATATTGATTTGTTAGTTTATGCTAATGATAAGTTAGAAAAATATAGAGAGATAGCTAAATTAAAAGAGGGAAGCTGTTTAGATAATAAATGGATTAATTCTCAATATAAATTAAGATGGAAATGTAAGAATAATCATATTTTTGAAGCAACTCCAAACGGAATACAGCAAGGTAAATGGTGCCCAAAATGCAAGTAAATAAAATTATAATCTTATGTTTAAATTGGAACGGTTGTAGGTTGTTAAAAAAATCAATCCCGTCACTTAAAAATAACTTAAAAAATTTAAAACAAATTAACTATGAAATATTCATTAGAGATAATGGCAGCTCTGATCAATCAATTAATTATTTAAATGAAAATCATTCAGACGTTAACTTATTGGAAATTAATCATAATCGTGATTCTTTTTCAGTTGGAGTTAATTCTTTATTTAATTTAGCTAAGCCTAATGATAAAGATGTTATTTTATTATTAAATAATGATATTGAGTTTAAAGATGATAAATCCCTTTATAATATGATTAATGTTATGAATGAAACTGGAGCAGCTGTTGTTGGCGCCCGACTTTTGTATAAAAATGGAAATATAAGTCATAATGGAATTATATTTTCGCCTAAATATGGGAATATGCCTTGGCATTATAGAGAAGGTAAAAGGTCACGACCTTTTGATCTTTGTTCAAGAGAATTCCAGGCGGTAACAGCTGCTTGCTGTCTTATTAAGGTTAAAAATTTTAAAGCAGCGGGGGGGCTAAATGAGAATCTGAAATGGGCATTTGAAGATGTAGATATGAATTTAGAGATTTCAATTAATCAAAAAGAAAAAGTAATATGTTGTGGGAGTACAAACATAATACATCTAACATCTGCCTCTTTAAAGAAAAACCCAGTTAATAAATTATTTCTAAACAAAAATGTTAAATATTTTAAAAAGAAGTGGTTTGGAAAGTATAGTTTGGATCATGATAAATACTTAAATGACTCAAATTATAAATTAATTAAATGAGTAATAAGATAGTATCATTCCCTTGGTCTCCTGGAATTCCTTGGCAACTTGATTATAAAAGCTGCGTATCTCCAAAATTACCATTTGATTTATTTGAAACGGTACTTGAAAAGAAAGAATTAGTCGTAGGAGTATATGGAGGATTGTTTGAGTCTTTCTATTCTTTATGTTTATTTGAAGTCTTAAATAAGAACTTAAGAAATACTTTAAAGTGGTGTGGTTATCCAGAGTATTATGGTTTACTTGAAGCTCAAGGGTTAGCTGTTCCATTTTTAGAGAAAGTTACTCCTTATGACATGAAAAGGTTTCCTACTCCAATATTCTTTGATAAAAATGAAAGGGCTTATTTTAATTGTTTAAATAACTATTTGATAAAAACTCCTTATCATTCTACTTTCTTTTCAAAGGGATTCAAAAACCCTAAACCAGTAATACAACAGATTGTTGAGAAGGTAACAATTCCTTGGGACAGAAGTTGTTTGCCTAAGTTTAGATTTGAAGAAACTTTTGGAGATTTTACTGATCTTTTTAAGATGAGAAATATTTCTTTAAAGAAGAAAACTATATTGTTGATGCCTGATTCAACTGAGTTATCTATTCATAAAGAATCTAATATTGATTGGAATAAACATCAAGTAAAATCTTTTATTGTTATGGCTACTCAAGCTAATTATCAGGTTATATTATTAACCAATAATTCAGAAGCATATTGGGGAACTCTTGCTAAGGTAATTCCTTTTTCAATTAATATGTTTTTTTCTTTAATTGAACATGTTAAGTTTTTGATTGCTAAAGAGGTTGATTATTCTTTAATAGCTTTAAGTTATGATGTTAATATAATATCAAATGAACGCAAATGGTTTATGAAAAATGAGGATGATCCTCGTCTTAATTTAGAGAGAAATGTTAAGTTTCTTAAGTCCTCTTCAGTTATATATACTGAAGGAGAGGTTTTGCCAGAAACAGCAATTAAATTCATGTAAGGAAGAAAATGACAGCAAGCATAATGATGGTAACCTATAATAGGTTAGATTTAACAAAAGAAACTTTGGATAATTTATTTAAAAACACAAAATATCCTTTCAATTTAATTATTGTTGACAATGGTTCGAAAGATGAAACTGTTAAGTATTTGGACAAGATCTTAAGTAAAGAAATGGAAGGTAATGAAGCCTTCAAAGATTATAAAGTTATTGCCAGCAAAGAAAATTTAGGTATTGCTATTGGTAGAAATTTAGCTTTATATGAAGCTATTAACAAGTATGACTCTCAATGGTTAGCTACAATTGATAATGACGTTGAAGTTCCTGAAGGTTGGCTTGGAGAAGCTATTAGTGTCATGGAGTCTAATCCAGCTTATGCATCTATTGGTGTTAACATGGAGAGAGTAGAATACCAAATGGTTACTAAGAATGGTAAAACTTTTCAAAGTAAACCTCAAGGTAACTTAGGTACTGCTGCTATGGTTTTTGGTAGAAGCCTGCAAAAAATGCTTGGGTTCTTTAATTATAAGGATTTTAATTTTTACGGCCAGGAAGACAGCGACTGGGGGATGAGAACCCGAGTTCTTGGTTTAAAGCTTGGTTATATTGAAAAAATGGGTAATCATCTAGGAGAAGGTAAGCGTGATCAGGGTGAATATCGTGAGTTTAAAACTAAGTCTCATCAAGACAACATGAAAGTATTTAATAGTAATGTTAGAGAGTACATGCAGCGTAAACGTCCTTTATTTATTAACTTTTCTCCCAGTGATATAAATGCAGTATGGAAATAAATTCTGGTCAACTTAAAAAATATATAAGCTCATCTAAATCTGTTAATTTAATGACAGATGGGTGTAAGCTTTTACCTCGTGTTGGCCGTGTACAATTTGACTTTTCAGATTTTAGCGGTATCACCAATTGCAAAGTTAGAGCTAAAAGATTATCTGGAAATGGTAAGATAAAACTTGTAATTGGAAATAAATCTAGTAATATAATTATAGCATCTAAATCATCTTTCACGTTTAATATTGAACTAGGAGAAGATAAATTATTTGAAATATTAAGACCGCCAGATAGCTCTGGAGAAATTAGTGTTATAAGTATTGCGTTTGATCCTAATATAAAAGAGGCACCAATGGCAATTAATTGGAAAGGTTTAATTCGTAGATGTGGTAAATATAAAAATCTCAGACTTATCAAAGGTAGGTTATTTGCTGGTTCTGGAGGTTTTATTGAACGTGGAGAAATGGTTTCTGAAATTGAAACTAGCCCGCCTAATATGTTTAAATATGATGGTGGTAAATTAATTTTTATTAACTCTTGTGAGGTCACCAATTTAGTTGTGGGCATGGGTGTTAAAGCAAAAGAGAATTTAATCAAAAATCTTTATGTAGAAAGGCAAGCTCCTACCAAAATTGAGGTAGCTCAAAATTTAGTTCCCAAGCAAGCCACACCTAAAGGACAGTTGCCCCCTATTCCTAGGCCAATTGTTGATGGCACTTTTAGTGGTTTGGAGAATCAGATAATTTTTGACTCTAATAATATCAATTTTACTAAAACAATTATAGGTAAAAACAAATACGTTAAACCTATTAAAAGTCTAGGAAAAGATTATATATTATTAAGGCAAAATGGTAATTTTAATATTCCAATTTCAATATTAGAACCTAATAAAAATTATATTTGTGTTTTTTACGCCAAAAAACTTAATGGTAATGGTAAAATTCGTGTTGGCTTGTCGGAAAATGATGTTATTAATGAATTTTTCGGAGAAGTTCAATTCTCTAAAAATATAAATAGCAAATACGTTTACCTAAGAACCAGCAATGATGTAAATCAAAAAATTCATTTATCAATGCCGCCCACATCTTCTAATGGAGAAATACTTATTAATCGTATTGTTATTTTAAATGATATTGATTTTAAGAGTGATAGGTATAACTATTTTCCACCTGTTTATGCACAAACTATTAAAACGCCTGTTTCTTTAATTAATTATAATGTTACTATTTCTGAGTCTAATGATGAACAGTACATTTCTTCAAAAAGATTTTTAAGGTATTCTAAACCTAAGCAAGCTGTTAATGCTGATCAAATGTTTAACGGCAATATGTCTGTTAGTTCATTAAATAGTATGATGTGGTTTAATGAGATGAAGAGTTTTTGTCCCAAAATTTATATTGATGATAAAAATCCTGATAGTGGATTAAGTATTAGTGAAGTAGGCTCTATTAAAAAGAAAAATAATATTTGGTTGAGTGTTTTTAATTCTATATCAGATACGGATTTATCTATATTATCTAAGTCTAAAAAAGTTTTTTCTCCATCTCTATCTAATTACCAAGAATTAAGTAAAAAACTACCTAACACAAAGGTGGAGCTTTTTAAATTACCTCTACCGTGGATTAAACCTGAAAGCCAAAATATTTTTAATAAGTTTGAATTTGTGGTAGCTTTTAATAGGTGCTCAGCTTCTACTTCTAGAATTATAGAAGCTTGGTCCAATGACCTTCCAAAATTAGTCTTAGTAGGAGCAAGAGGTAATTATCCAGATTTCGTAATACCAACTAATGAATATATAAAATATTCTCAGTTAGTTAATATTATTAGTAAAGCCAAATGTGTTATTGATTTGCCAATGATTAGAGATTACGCATCTTCTCTTTTAGGTTTATCTTTAGCTGTAGGAACACCTGTTGTTAGTACAAATTGGTTTATTTTTAATGAAGATAATTCAGTTTTTCTTGTTGGAGAAGATAAAGTAGGAAATATATCTATTCCATCTGTTGATAATATGAAAAAAGGGCTTGAAAAAGTATTTCTACTTAATAAAACCCAGGTTAGCGATTCTGATTTAATTGATTATAGTAATACGGAAATTGAAAGATTTAAGCGTATGTTTTAAACTGTTTCCAATATAATTTTATATGTTTTTTCATTAGATGTCAAATCATAAAACTTTTTAGTTCCTAAAATGTCATTTTTAACTGTGTTAACATAATTTTGATGATCTTGAGCGGAAAAGTCTTCTAATTTAGATAACAACTTGGGCTTATTAATAATCCAATCTTTACCTTCTTTTCTACAGTACTCTCTTAAGTCAATATATGATTCTTTTGCTAATCCAAAATCATTTACATTATGACAACCAAAGTATATTGGAACAGCTCCAGTTTTCCAAACATCAGGCATTTTCTCAGTAAAATAATTATGAGTAAAAACTGGATCGTAAGAGTTCTCAGTACATACAGAGAATTTGCTACTTTCTAATAACGTTTGCTTATTTTTAGCTTTTCCTTTATAGTAATCTCTCTTAATGGGAATTTGACCATACCATTCTACTTTAAATTTTGATTGCGCATGTAACATATCAGCTAATAACAATCTAAAAGAGTATAATTCAGAATGATGTTGTGAAGTCTTATTATTTGCGACAAAAATTATTTTGTTTTTTCTTTTTGACCACTCTGGCCATTTATCAGTTATTCCTGGTCCAGGGATTTGGTGATAAGTTGGATGAGGTATTTCAATAACTTTTTCTCTTAATTTGGAATTAAAAGCTTTTGATGCCCAAGTGAAAATATGATCAAATCCTCCTACATATTTTGATTCATAATCTCTTTCTAAAACACAATAAGGCTCAACTACCAAGATGCTTTCACCAGGCTTTGGATCCCTAATTGAATACCAACCCATTCCGATATTAATTTTATTCGGATCTCTTTTGTTGTTATTCCAAATTTCACCAAGTTCATTTTCAAAAACTTTGCTTGGAGCACCAGTTCCAGGTGCGTAAACTATATTAATTGATTTTTTTGCCATTTTTTCCTTTTTCAAGACCTACAAAATACTCATATGATATATATCATATCAGAGGTAATTATGCAAAAAATAACAGTAGTAATACCATCTTATAAAAATGAGAAGTGGTGCGAGAAAAATTTATCATCAGTATTATCACAAGATTATGATAATTATAAAGTAATTTATACAGACGATTGCTCTCCAGACAAAACGGCTGATAAAGTAGAAGCATTTATCAAGCAGCATAAAGCTGGTGATAAAGTTGAATTAATTCGTAATACTACACGACTAGGTGCTATGCATAATTTATATAATATGATTCACTCTTGTGATGATAATGATGTGATTGTGACTACTGATGGGGATGATATGCTTGCCCATTCTAGGGTATTACATAGGATTAATGAAGAATATGAATCTGGTGAAGTATGGATGACTTGGGGATCTTATGTTGACCACCCACAAAACACAAAAGGTTGCGCAAAACCAATTCCTCAACATATTATTAATGCAAATAGTTTTAGACGTCATCCGTGGTGTTTTTCTCATTTGAGGACATTTAAAGCTGGTATTTTTAAAAAGTTGCCAGAATCAGATTTTAAAGAAGGTGATAAGTGGATGATGGCTGGGTGGGATTTGCCAATTATGTTTGGTTTGGCTGAACTTTCAGGTAATAGAATACGTCATATTCCTGATGTTTTGTATTTATATAATAACTTAAATCCAATACAAGACTTTAAAATTCGCCTGCATGAACAACAAAGAATTGAGAGGCTTGTTAGGGGAAGGAGACCTTATGATCGAATTAAATAATAATATAATTGCAGCTTATAAAACAGGAAGAACTGGTCCTGATATTTCTAAAGAGTTTAATGTATCAACATCAAAAATATATAGAATACTCAAAAAAAATGGGATTATTCCTAGAAAAAAATCAAAATTAGAACTTTTTAAAGGTGAATTAATTAACAAATACAAATACGGAAAATCTATTGTTAGTCTTGCTAATGAATTTGTGGTTTCGCAAGAGTGCGTTAGGAATTTGCTTATTGCCAATAGTGTGCGCTTAAGAGGGCCTAAAGAATATGGTAAAGAATATGGTAAAAAATATAATATTAATGAAAATTATTTTAACGATATTGACTCAGAAGTTAAAGCGTATGCATTAGGTTTTATTTTAGCAGATGGCTCCTTAATTTCTGGCAGTGGGAAATCTCGTAGCCATATGGTAACAATAGAAATTCAAGAACGAGATCGTTATATATTAGATTTTATCAATAAAAACATGTGTCATAATAGGCCTTTGTATGTTAGACGTGCTAGGCAAGATACTTGGCAAAATACCGTTACGTTAAAAATAATTAGTGATAACATTTATAATCAGTTGCTTAAGCTGCAACTAGGCCCTAATAAATCATTTAATTGTAAGTTTCCCTTAATTAACAATAAATTAATTAAGCATCTTATTCGTGGAATTTTTGATGGTGATGGGGGAGTTTTCTTTAAGACACCTAGGTGTGGCGAAGTTAGTTTTATTGGGTCGGTTGAGGTATGTGATGCTATTCAAAAAATATTAATAGAAAATAAAATATCTTGTAGATTAGTTAATTTAAATTATTATTCTAAACCGCTTGGTAGGGTTTTAATTGAAAGAATGAGTGAAATAAAAAAAAATTGCAGAATTTATTTATGAGGATGCATCTGTTTGTTTGAGCAGGAAGCGGGATACTTTTTTTAAATTTGAGTGATTAAAATGACTGTTTATTTTAAAGAATTGGGTAAGCTTGGTAGAATGGGTAATATTCTTTTCGAGTCAGCGGCGGCAATTGCCTTAGCTTTAAGGACAAATGACTCATTTGGTTTTCCGACTTGGGAATATCAAGATGATTTTAATTTACCTGAAAGGAGCAAAAACAATGTTATTACTAATACAGTTAATTATGATGAGCCTAGCTTTCATTTTACCCCTATTCCAAGGCATACTAAGCATGATTTAAATATTCATGGGTATTTCCAGAGCGAACTTTATTTTATTGATTATGAGGATGAAATTAGGAAGCTTTTAACACCAAAATATAAAGGTAATCATCAAGAATATGCATCTATACATGTTCGTAGAACTGATTATTTAACTCATGTTGGTTGTTATAATATTTTGGATATGAATTATTATGAAAAAGCTATGGAAGCATGTCCTAGTAAAAAGTATTTAATATTTTCGGATGATATCGAATGGTGCAAGAAGCATTTTATAGGAAATCAATTTGATTTTTCAGAAGAGAAGCATCCAGTTAAAGATTTTTCCAACATGATCAGTTGTACTAACCATATAATTGCAAATTCTTCCTATTCATGGTGGGCCTCCTGGTTAGATAGCGATTCCGAGACTGTGGTGGCACCAAGAAGGTGGTTTGGGCCTAAGTTGGCACCCACACATGACGAAAAAGATTTAATCCCTTCTAGGTGGCTTAAGGTGTAAAAAATAAACATGATTAAAGTATTATATCTCCCATTAAATTTTGGCCAAATAATCCAAGAAGGAAATTACGATGCGTTCCGGGAAGCTGGATGTCATCTTGATGTATTTGATTATTATACTATTTATCTTAATAATAATAAAAACATCAATAAAGTTAGAGAGTTGTTTATTAATGTGGTTAAGAAGGTAAAACCAGATCTTCTTTTTATGCAAATTCAACATACAAATATTATTAATGGTGTTACTGTTAATAAAGCTAAGAGACTAAATCCAAATATGGTTGTATCCAATTGGACGGGTGATTCCCGAGGGTTTGTTCCTAAAACATATAAGGATGTAGCTCGGGTTTCGGATTATAATTTTATATCATCAACTGGTCAGTTGGATATGTTTCGAAAAGAAATTGACAAACCGGTAAACTATTTACAAATTGGGTATAACCCTAAGTTATATTACCCAGATCCTAAGCCTAATAATAATTTTACCTGGGATTGTATTTTTGTGGCTAATCACAACCCTAAAGAAAAATATCCAGGAACTAGAGAAAGAACTAGGACTTGTGAATTGTTAAGAAATAAGTTCAGAGAACGATTTTGTTTGTATGGAGATGGTTGGTCAAGAAAGCTTAGATCGAAAGGTTCCATTGATCAAAAAGTTTTAGCGACAACATATCATAAATCCAAAGTTTTGATAAGCGTTTCTCACTTTAACGATATCGATCATTATTTTTCTGACAGGCTCTTAATGTGCATGGCTTCGGGTCGTCCAACGATATCTTATAGATTTCCTAAATACGAATCTTATTTTGCGAATAAGGGCGATCTTGTTATAGCAAATACTATACAGGAAATAGGAGACAAAGTAGATTGGTTAATTAATAATCCAGATATGGCTGATTTTATTGGACGATCTGGCGCTGCCAAAGTATTTGCCGAACATACTTATTTAAGTAGAGTTAATGAATTATTGAAAATGGTTGGGCTTAGGTGAGTAAAAAGTTAGGAATTAGAACTTGTCGAGAGGCAGCATTGCTAAACAATGGGCTTTGTTTAAGCGATAAATATGGCAAGATTCAAGACGCTTATAAGTGGAAGTGTAGCCAAGGTCATGTTTGGGAAACATCATTCGTTTCAGTTAGACAGGGTTCTTGGTGCCCAAAATGTGCATTTAAAAGCAATAGAACAATTGATAATTGTATTGATTTGGCAAAATCTCGGGATGGTTATTTTTTAAGCGAAGAATACACAAATGCTAAAACTAAATATATCTGGAAATGCAAGGAAGGGCATATTTGGAGAGCCACTTATGATTCAGTATCTTCTAAAAAAACTTGGTGTCCATCTTGTTCCAACCGAAAAAGAAAAACAGTAAAAGACTGTCAAAACTTAGCCATTAAAAATGGCGGAAGTTTCCTTAATGAGAGATACTCTAATGCTCATACTAAATATAAGTGGAGGTGTAAAGAGGGGTGTATTTGGGAAGCCACATATAATCAAATAGAACAAGGTTATTGGTGTCCGAAATGTTATGGCGCAATTAGCATTCAGGATTGTATTGATATTGCTACCGCTAAAGGTGGGAAGTTCCTGAGTGAATGTTATGTTAATAACAAAACAAAAATGTTGTGGCAGTGTAAGTATGGGCATCAGTGGGAGTCTAGCTTAGCGTCTATTAAGTATAAGAACCGCTGGTGCCCAAAGTGTCAAGGTTTTAATAGCAAAAGAAATCCTCCAACCACACAAGATTGTAATAAAATAGCAAATTCTAATGGGGGCAAATTTCTTAGTAGTGAATATGTAAAATCAAATTCTAAGTATTTGTGGGAATGTAAAAAAGGTCATAAGTGGAAATCAACATATAATGCTGTTCAGCAAGGATATTGGTGCTCTAAATGTAGAGCCTCTAAAAGTCAGAGATATATTTATAATATTTTAAAAGAGCATTTTAGTGCTTGCACAGTTATGTTTAACTATAAAGATTTTGATTGGTTGAAAACTTCTGCTAGGGGTAAGATGGAGTTGGATATATTTGTTATTGAGCTAAAGTTAGCAATAGAATATGATGGGGAACAGCATTTTATGCCTGTAAAGTTTGGTGGTATGTCAGAAAAGCAAGCTGCAAAAGCCTTCAGCAAGCAAAAGGAAAGAGATATTATTAAAAACAATCTCATTAAACAAAACAGCAATGATGTTAAGTATTTTGTAAGGTTTAATTATAAAGAAAATTTAAAAAAAGAATACATTATTGATAAGATTAAGTTAGTAACACATGAAAATCTATAATTGTTTCCAAGATATTGTTAAAAAAGTTGAATAATTAATTAATAATCCAGATATAGCTAATTTTATTGGAGAATCTGGGCGGCCAAAGTTTTCGCAGAACATGCTTATTTAAGCATAGTTAATGAATTATTAAAAATGGTAGGTTTAAAATAAATGGCAGACACAAAAGAGCATCTGGATTTAGTTGATCGTTTTTGTAAGGTAAACGATGTTAAGCATTTAACAACAAAGTACCCACTTGATAAAAGTAGTGTTATTTTTGATGTTGGAGCTTATACTGGCGGTTGGGCATTGCGAATGTATGATTTATATGAGTGTCCAATTTATTGTTTTGAACCAGTTAATAGTAGTTTTTTAGCCTTAGAAAAAGCTACCAATCATTGTGATGATATAGTGAATTTTAATTTTGCTCTTAGTGATAAAAACGGTCATCGTGAAATAAATGTGCAAAAAGATGGTTCTAGTTTCTTTGTTTCTTCAGGCGAGTGTGAGTTGGTTAAAGAAAGAGATATGGTTGAAGTGCTTGATGAGCTAAATTTAAATCAAGTTAGCCTTCTTAAAATAAATATAGAAGGAGCTGAGTTTGATTTATTAGAACACCTCATTGCAAATGATAAACTAAAGGAATTTGAACATATTCAAATACAGTATCATAGAGAAGTGTTAAATTTTGATGTGAGACGAAATTTTATACAAACTGAGCTACATAAAACTCATAATAAAAATTATGACTATGCTTTTGTGTGGGAAAGTTGGAGCAAAAAAACATAATGAAAGCATTAGTATTAACATATGATAAGAGATTTGAATTTTCTGAATTAGTAGTCAAGTCATATAATACACTTGCACCTAAGCACCAGCTTGAATTCCTCATCCCATACAATGATGTTTTACCTTCTTATGCATCTAAGTATAACAACATTACATGGGTTAAGGCTGAGTCAAGCGTTAAGAAAACTATGGCCGCCCTTTTGAAGGGAATACCAGATGATGAATTTATTTATTGGTGTTTGGATGATATCTATCCTCATAAAATATTAGATCTAAATTTGTTTTATGCTATGCATAACCACGTTGTTGCTGGCAATGTTAAATGCAACGCATTGCGTTTTATTAATCATGACACGCTTAATGGGGCTGAATCTGGAGTAAATACTCAGCTTGGAGATATGGTATTTGTTAATACTAATTTTTCAGTTTATGGGTTTTGGTTTCATCAATTCATGCAAGCTAAAATACTCAAAAGATGTTTTTTGTCTGACAGAATAACAGATAATCATACTATGGAAAAAATTGGAAATGACAGGGATGTTAATCCTCATCTTTATACTCATAATATTTGTGTTCCTCGTAAATATATAGCTATTTTTGGTGAAACAACTCGGGCTGCCAATATTATGACCAAAAATTGTAAGGAAGCTTTTGAATTATACAACATTAATTATAAAGATAAGCAAATGATGGAAAGCGTTTTCAACAATAGACCAATTCGTTTGTTGGATAAGGTGGTTATTGGGTTTTTATGATGTTTAGTAAGGTAATATTTTTCAATCATCATCATAATGGTGATTTGCATTTGTCACGTGGTTTAGTAAGACATACGATACAGGTGCTGTCTGGATTAGATCCAAATATTGAGGTAGTGTATACTCATAGTAATGGTCCATATGTACTAAAAGATATTAATGCTAAGTATGATGGTAATATAATTAATACCCTTTCGCAATCAGCTGGGTCGTATATTAAAGATAATTGTTTATATATTAACACATGGTATGGTGCTGATAACTTTATATTTTTGAATAAGTATGGTATTAGTTTTGATTGTTTATTCTTTATATTTGATGAGTTATTTAAAAAACACTTTAATCTCACTTTACATAGAGATTTTCGTTCGCTTTTTCCAATAATTTCGTTCGATGAATATCGAATTAATTCTTCTAAGCAGTGGTTAGATGATCATAAAAACTTTAAAAAAGTTCTCGTATCAAATGCTCAAGCAAAATCTGGGCAAGCCCCAAATTTTAATTTCATACCAGCTATAAAATCTTTAGCACTCAGCTGCCCAAAAACAATATTCATAATTACTAATAAAGAACCAGGAATTAATTTTAAATCACATGCCAATGTAGTTTTTTCTCCTGATATAATTAAATCAAGTGATACAGATCTTAATGAAAACGCTTTTTTAGGAACATTTTGTGATATTATTGTCGGTAGAGCATCCAGTGTGTTTACATTTTGTTTTAATCAGAAGACATTATTTAATCAGGATGTAAAAATGGTTTCGTTTTCTTATGAGACCGAAAATTACGCACATTATTTAAAATCTGATTGGCTTGGCGAGTCGTTACGCAGTAAAATTGATTACAAAACGAATATTACGCACTCATCAGCTAATAATGGAAATGCAGCTTGTAAAATCATAAAAGGACTTCTTAATGGTAAATAAAATATATGTTACATTTGTGAATAAGCCGGATGATTATTTAAAAAATCACAGCGCGAACCCTGCTATATCACATTTTGTTTATCATGCCATTAAAAAGAAGTTTGGGAAACGAGTAGTATCAGCATTGTGGACTGATGATCTACCCCTAAGTGGTAACGATCTTTTAGTTACCATACTTCCAAATCAAAATTTAAACAAATGGAAAAGAAGTATCGTTGTTACCAATGATACATTTGATGTTGATAAATGGAAACATGGCAGGTTTAGGAAATATGGTTTAAATCTTCAAACAGATCATACTATTTCTTACAATTGTCAAATTAAAGATATTTTGGCAGGATTTTGGATGACAAATGATTTAGCTATTAAAAGGTGGAATGCAGATGATCCGCAGGTAGCTGAAAAGAAGAGGTGGTTACAAGCAAATACTGGTAAAACAGTATTAACACAAGCGCCTCTTGATAAGGATTATTTGAAGCGCCTTTACGATCCAAATAAGCGATTTAATGATTTGAGAATGTTGATTTATCATGACGGTTGGCGCAAAAATGCTCAACAATTAATCACTTTGCTTAATAAGCATGGTTGTCAACATAAATTCGATGTGATTAGCAGTATGGATAAAGAAGATGACAATAATGTGAAAAGATATTTGGCCAAGTACGCTTATTTAGCACATACATCGGTTTCTGAGGCATTTCCATATTTCGCCAGCGATTTATTATGCCAAGGAATATTGTTGTATGGACATGAAGAGTGGTGGCATGGATATGGTAATGATTGTCTTACTTGGTCATATGATCCTAAAAAAGAAGAGGAAAATATTACTAAATTAAAGAAAATATTATCAAATCAATTTATTGGAAAATACCATGAACTTCGTCAGAGTGTTTGGGCAAAACATATGGGGCGAACGGATAATAACTGGGATTACTTCACTGATTTAATAGTTCAAGAAGTAGAGAAGCACATATGAAAAATACGAAAGAGAGAATCTATCTTACAAAAGATAACCTTGAAGCTCAGCGAGGTGAAGCGAGATATTGGCGACACATTGAAAGATACATATCGGTTCGTTCTGAGGTATATGGCAATGTTCTTGATTTAGCATGTGGGGTGGGTTACGGAAGTCATTTACTTGCTATGAATCCAGATGTTGATTGTGTAATTGGTTGTGATATAGATGAAGAAGCTATTGAGTTTGCTAATAAAGAATACGCTAGTGATAAGGTGCTTTTTTGTTCAGATGTTAAACAAAAAGATTTGAAAATAGATGTTCTTGTATCAATAGAAACTATAGAGCATATAAAAGACATAAATATATTACCACAGATGGCTAGAGATCTTCAGATTCCAAAACTGATAATATCATTTCCTCATATTAAAAGCACGCATTTTAACTCATATCATTTTCATGATTTTAACACACAACAGATAAAGGATTTGTTTCCAGAATGGGTACTTATCGATGAGAATAAGATACATCATGATGTAACGATTTTGCAGTTTGTTGCCAATCCAAAAAGCTGGAAAACAACAATCAATGATACCGATTTATAAACCATATCTACCAAAAGCAACTTTAAGGTATTCTCATGACGCCATAGATTCTGGATGGCTTTCCAAAGGGAAATATATAAATATTGTTCAAGAACGTTTGCAAGAACTACTTGAGGTTAAACACGTTTTGTTAACGAATAATGGTACCAGTGCAACTCATTTAGTAGCTAAAGCGTTGCAGAAAGAACATCTTGACTCATCTCAAGGTGAGTTTAAGTTAGAGGTTCTTACACCTGATAATGTGTATGTTGCGGCATGGAACTCTCTTATATATGATCAGGATTTGATTTTAAAGCCTATTTCAGCAGATGTTGATTCGTGGAATTTTGATTTATCAATTTTAGATGATACAAAAAATCATAGAGATGCAATATTTGTTGTTCATAACTTAGGTAACATAGTGAATGTTCCAGAGCTACAGCGTAAATATCCAGAAACGGTTTTTGTGGAAGATAACTGCGAGGGTTTTTTAGGTAAATATGAGGGGCAGTATTCGGGAACAGCATCATTAGCTTCTTCTATTTCTTTTTTTGGTAACAAAAATATCACATCTGGAGAAGGTGGGGCGCTAATAACAAACAATACTGATTTATATGAGTATGCAAATTGTATTCATGGACAAGGTCAGTCAAGTGAGAAATTTATTCATAGTCATCTTGGTTATAATTATAGGATAACTAATATTCAAGCGTCACTTCTTTTAGGGCAGTTAGATGTACTTGATGAGATTATTGAGAAAAAACTTGATATATTTGAAAGTTATAGAAAAGCTTTTTTTGATAGAGAAGATATTAAAACCCAAAAAATAGATTGCAATACAGAACATTCCAATTGGATGTTTGCAGTTAGGATAATTGGAAGTCATGGGTATGCCCATGCAGAGCAATACTTCAAAGACAAAGGTATAGAAGTTAGACCGATGTTTTATCCTATAATAGCTCATAAACATTTGGCCCATCATGAAGGTATTACATACGTAAATACAGATACATCAGAGTTATTGAATAAAGAATGTTTTGTTTTACCAAGCTACCCAGAATTAACGCAAGATGAAGTTAATTATATAGTTGTGTGTGTTAACGAATACGTAAAAACACTATAAATAAAGTGCGTTGTGAAATATGAATATTTACCTTTGTGGCTATAATAAGATAGGTTGTGATGTTTTGAATTACCTACTTAATGATTGCTTATTTGTAGAAAATATAGCTGTATTTACTCACAAACCAAATATGTTGCATATTCCAGATATTAGGGATATAGCTAGTAAAGCTGGGTTATGGCATACTACTAAAAGCGTGAATGACATAGAAGCTCCTTTTAAGCCTGATATTATTGCCAGTGTTTATTATCGTAATATTATTAAAGATCATATAATTGATAAAGCTAAGCAGGGATGTTTTAATATACATCCATCGTTGCTCCCAAAACATAGAGGTTGTTCCTCGATTCCTTGGGCTATAATTGAAGGAGACAAACTTACTGGTGTTACGTTTCATTATATAGATAAAAATATTGATACTGGTAATATAATTTTACAGGCATCTATTCAAATTGACCAACAAGAGACTCAGAAAATATTGTACGAGAAATGTATGCGAAAGGGTGCTGAATATTGGCCTGCCGCTTTTCATTTGGTTTGCAATAATTTTAAAGGTTTTCCGCAGGAAGGATTGGGCAATTACAATAAACGTGGTGTTCCATATGAAGGAACGATTGAGGATTTTTTTGCTAAAGAAGAAAACGTTTTAGATTGGAGAATAAAGCTTGATAGATTTTTAAGGGCTATGAATTACCCACCATACCCCTACGCTACATATAAGGGTATTGAGGTGAAGACTTTGGAGGAATTTGCCAAGTTGGAATACAATATTTGTAAGGAGATTAAAAATGGCTGATACATTAGGAAGTTTAATTGATAAATTGTGCACTGTAGATTTGAAAATGTGGAATAATCAAGAAATTCTTTATGAAATTCGTAGAATGACATTTGATGAGTATAAAGAAAAATATTTTTCCAGTAAAGATGGTGCTGAAGAGCTTTGGGTCTGTTTAAAGAAAGTTTGCGATCTTAATGTACAGAGAAATCATCTTATAGATGAAGTTGACGAGAAGGTTGTTGAAATAGTTAAAGCCGCTACTAGTGGAGAAGAACTAGATAATGGTAAGTTTATTCAACGTAAACATAAAACCTATTAATAGTAATATTCAGGTTCAAGTTTGGAGATTAGCATGATAAGTAAAAAAGAAATTAAAATACACCCTTTATCTTCTTTAGGTGCAGTAGGTAAATTATTAGATGGTGCAGGTTTGCTTTATTTTTACAAAGGTCGCCTTTTAAGATCTCCATTTAAGGAATATCAAGATACTTTTGATAAAATTATTGGTATTCCTTTTATTCAAGAAACAATTAAAACAACTTTAACTCTTGACTGGAATGGAGAACATTTGCCAGTATATGCACATAAGCATTACATTCACCCTGTTAGGATAGATGAAGTTTCGCATTCTCGTAGAAAAGATTTTATTAAAGCTATCTGTTCTATTAATGCTGAGGCCGTCAAGAAAAATATTATTTGCACAGATATACATGAAAATAATATTTTTGATACAATAGATGGAATTAAGTGGGTTGATTTAGGTGCATTTAAACTTTTATCACAAGGAAATATTAACGCATCCTTTTTATATACATGCGCCCTTGTTCATTGGCATATTCTTCATACTCATTCGCCAACCAATAGGGATTTTAACACTTATTTTACCGTTAATTCTATATCTGATGGGCCTTTAAAAAAAGCTGTTGGTATGGATTTTTCTAAATCAGAATCTTGGGAAAAACTTAATGATATGGTTTCGAAGTTGCCAATTGGCCTTGGAACTACTGAATGGACAAGGTATCCTGATAAGATGGTTGCGCTTGATAACCCAAGTCACAGTATTAAATCTAAAATAATTTGGGAGCTTAATCGAGATATGAAAGATGTTAAGTCAGTAACTGATGTAGGGTGTCATATTGGATATTATACATTATTAGCATCTAAATATTGTGATTCTGCTATTGGTATTGATATTGATGAAACATGTATCACTAGAGCTACTAAGTATGCTTCTGATTTGAATCTACCAGCTAAGTTTTCTTCTCAAACGGTTGAGAGTCTTACTGAAAATAAATTTCATTTATTCAAAAGGTTTAAGTCTGACATGGTGATGGCACTTGCCATTATTCATCATCTTCACAAAAACAACAAAAGCACAACACCAAGTAGATTTGTTGATTTGTTAAAAAACCTTAGTAATAAGTATATCCTTATAGAGAATATTACATTAGAAGATTTAGCTGTTTATGATAAAGTATTTGATAGTAAGGGTATTAAGCGAATTAAGAGGTTTGATATAACCCCAGATGATAGAAAATTAACTCTATATAGGATAAGGTAATATATGTCAATTTGGCCAAGAAAAAGCTGGTCCCAAATGGGAGAAGATCTCATTTTGGAAAATCTGCTTAATGAACGGGGAATAAAACCCAACGAAGTTATTTATTTGGAAATCGGTACGAATGATCCGTGTGATTCTAATAATACTTATTTGTTTTATATGCATGGTGCCACTGGTGTTTTGGTTGAGCCTGATGAAATGTATTGGGGTAGAATTAGCAAACATAGACCTAAAGATAAGTTAATAAAAGTTTGTGTTGGTGACTATGATGGAGAATCTGATTTCTATATTATGACAGCTAGATCTTTAAATACATTAATACCTGAGGTAGCTAAGAATGTAGAACAATCTCCTGGATATGGTAATCAGAAGATTGAGAAGGTAATTAAAGTTCCTGTGAGAAGCGTTAATGCAGTTATTCAAGAAATGAGTAAAATGCCTAATTTATTATCTGTTGACACTGAGGGAATGGATTGTAGAATTTTATCTTCTGTTGATTGGAAAAAATATCCAATTAAAATTGTTTGCGTTGAGGCTGGGGCTGATAGAGCAGCTATAACTAGTTTAATGAAAAAAAATGGTTATGCAATGCTGTGTGATAATAATCTTAATATAATATTCGGAAAACTGTGATGAATAATATATTGTTATCTTATCCAAGAAGTGGAAATACATGGATTCGATATGCATTAGAGTGTGTCACTGGGCAACCTACTTCTATTGAAATGGTACCAGATTGTCAAGAAGGGTTTAATAAATTAGATTCGATTGGAAGCACCACTAATTTAAATGTTGATGTGTTAAAAAAATGCATTGTTATTAAACGTCATAGGGCTGATCATCATTGGGATTCATTTACCAAAGAAAACACTAACTTAATACTAGTAGTTAGATCTTATAAAGAGGCAATCATACGTCATCTTATCACTCAGAATTACAAGGATAAAAAAGTTATTGATAAAAATATTGATGATTATATTCATTGTTTAGATTTCTATGATAGTTTTGATGGAAATAAAGTCTTGGTTTATTATGAAGATTTGATAATTAATGAAAAAAAGGAGTTTGAAAGAATTTTCAATTTTCTTAATCTAAATAAAGATACATACCAGCCTTTTTTTAAAAATATAAAATATCACCGAGTTGAATCTATTAAAAACTACCAACCAGGATCTGTTACTCAAGGTGCAGCTAATAAACTAACCTTCCATTCAAATAGATTCCGACGTCTTTCATCTATAGTAGATAAAAAAATAAGATATTCACCAATGTTTAACAAATATCTAAAAAGATTTACCTAAATAAGTTTTATTAGTGATATAGAACTATTTAGTTATGCGCTTAATATCTCGTAGAGGAAATACTTTTGGTAAACAATTAGAAAATGAAAACACCACAGGTTATATTCAGCATGCATATAGTTTAGGGTTCGATGTTGAGGTTGATTTTCGTTTAATTAATGGAGAGTGGTGGTTAGGGCATGATAAGCCTGAATATAAAGTTGATGAACGTTGGATCTTAGAAAATAAAAAATACTTATGGTGTCATGCTAAAAATATTGATGCTATGTATCGTTTAATTACATTTGGAACTGTTGAAGCTTTTTATCACCAAACTGATGATGTAACATTAACTACTGGTAAATACTTATGGACATATCCTGGCAAAAGGCCACTTACCAATATATCTATAGCTGTTATGCCAGAGACGGCAGATTGGAATATGAAAGAGTTTTCTGAATGTGCTGGAATTTGTTCAGATTATATTGCTGGTTTTAAGGTGGAAGAATGAATGATAAAGTTTTTTGCGTTGGTGGTGCTGGATTTATTGGAAGTCATGTAGTTGATCTTTTAGTTGAGGAAGGTTTTAATGTTATTGTTTTAGATAATTTATCTACAGGAAGCACTGAAAATATTAATAAAAAAGCTGCTTTTTATAATGTTGATATTAGAGATTACGATTCCCTTCTCGAAATTTTTGAAGAAGAACAACCAGATTATGTTTTTCATTTTGCTGCACAAATTAATTTAAGAGATTCAATTAAATTTCCTGTTAATGATTGTGAAAATAACATTATGGGAAGCATCAATTTAATTGATATAAGTTCAAGAAATTTTGTTAGAAAGTTTATATTTAGCTCTACTGGAGGAGCTATCTACTCAGCTAAAAATGATTTTCCTTGGGTTGAAACGCATGTTGTTGAGCCTACTAGCCCTTACGGTTTAAGTAAATTAACTGTAGAAAAATATCTTGAAATGTATAGAAGTTTAAGAGATGATAAATTTTACAGTTTTAATTATGCAGCATTAAGATATTCAAATGTTTATGGCCCGAGGCAAAACAGTGAAGGTGAGGCTGGTGTAGTTTCAATTTTTATTGACAAAATTAATAATAATGAAGATCTTGTTATTTTCGGAGATGGGTATCAGGTGCGCGATTTTGTTTTTGTTGAAGATGTAGCCAAAGCCAATTTGTCAGCCCTTAAAAATGATTTATACGGTATTTATAATGTTTCTACCGATAAAGGCACTTCAGTTAATGAAATAGCTGAGGGTCTAATTAAAATATCTGGAAAAGAATCTAAAATTGTTTATAAAGATAAAATTCCAGGAGAGCTTTATCGTAGTGTTTTATGTAGTGATAAGATTGGTAAGATATGGAGTTTTAGTGTTGGGTTAAAGGAAGGTCTTAGAAGAACTTTTGATTCAGTTAAAGATATAGGTGGTTATGAAGACAGCTAAAGAATTAGGTATGAAATCAGTATGTATTACTGGAGTTTGTGGTCAAACAGGAAGTTATTTGGCTGAGTTATTGCTTGACCAAGGTTTTGAGGTTTGGGGTTTAAAAAGAAGCGCAAGCAACTTTAATACTCAAAGGGTTGATCATATTTATGATAATCCAAAATTTCATTTAGTTTATGGTGATTTATCTGATTATTCCTCATTAGTTTCGTTTGTTAAAAAAGCTAAACCAGATTTATTTTTTAATTGTGGTGCCCTTTCTCATGTTAAAGTAAGTTATGATATTCCAGAGTATGCTGCTGATGTAACCGGAACTGGAGTAATTCGTTGTTTAGAGGCTATTAGAGCATTTAATCCTAAAATTAGATTTTTACAATGTTCAACCAGCGAACTTTTTGGGGACACTTCCCCTCCCCAAAAAGAAAATTCTAGGTTCAGTCCGCAATCTCCTTATGCATGCGCCAAGTTAGCTGGATATTGGTTTACGGTTAATTATCGTAAAGGTTATGATATGTTTGCTGTTAATTCTATTGCTTTTAACCATGAAGGTCCCCGCAGACCAGAGAATTTTGTTACTAGAAAAATAACCCGAGCTGCCACAAGAATTAAACTAGGACTTCAGGATAAACTTGTGTTAGGTAATTTAGATGCAAAACGAGATTGGGGGCATGCCAAAGATACTGCCCGCGCTCTTTATATGATTTTAACTGCTGATAAACCTGAGGATTTTGTAGTTGCAACTGGTAAAATGTATTCTGTAAAAGAGTTTCTTGAATTAACATTTGGCAAATTAAATCTCAATTGGAAAGATTATGTGGAGTTTAATCCTAAATATCTTAGACCTGCTGAGGTAGATGCTTTATGTGGCGATGCAACTAAAATCAAAAACACTTTAGGTTGGGAACCAGAGATTTCTTTTGAGCAGCTGGTTGATGAAATGATTGATCATGATCTTAAATTAGCCCAGAATGAAAAAAATATTATAACTTGGGAAAAAGTAATTGAAGAGAATACTTATGATAAATCTTGATGATTTTGAAGAGTTTGGTTGTGAATTTCAGTCAACTATGGAAAAATGCCAAAAACTAGAAGGCACCCCTTTAACTAATTTGGTTTTACTTCAAGTTAGGAGTTGGTTTAATTTTTTATTTAATAGATTTGAGTATTGTAATTTTGTTGAAACTGAAGTGACTTCAAATGTTTTAGATAGAAGTATTACGGTTGAATTTTTTCATGGAGCAGAGCGGAAAAAGAAAGATTATGAAATAAAAGAAATTAATAAACTATATAATTGTTTAGTGTTCAATGATCAAAATCATTATTTAGGAATAAAATGAAAATATTAGTTACAGGAGCAGGTCCTAATGGTTTTTTAGGTTATCATGTGAAGGAGGCTTTTAAAGGTTTAGATGCTTTGTTTTTTGGTTATGATGATTATGATTTAACGTATTCTTCTCAAGTAGAAGATATGTATTATGACAACGAACCGGATATTATTGTACATATGGCAGCTGTATGTGGTGGTATACTTGCTAACAAGAACTCACCTGCAGATTTTATAACTCAAAATACCGAAATGAATATTAATATTTATAAGTGTGCTCAAGATTATAAACGAAATTCAAAAAAAGAACTTTATATTTATACGTTGGGCAGCGTGTGTAGTTACGCTCAATTCTGCCCAGTTCCATTTAAAGAAGATGATTTGTGGAATGGTTTCCCAGAACCTACAAATGCTCCATATGGATTAGCTAAACGTCACCTTTATATGATGGGAAAAACTTATCGAGAACAACATGGCATTAAAGGTGCTCATTTAATTCCAGTTAATATGATGGGACCAGCAGATCATTTTGGTTTAATTAATAGTCATGTCATTCCGGCTCTGATCAATAAGTTTGTTAATGCAACTGAAAATAATTTACCTGAAGTTCCTGTATGGGGAACTGGTACTGCTACAAGAGAATTTTTGCATGCTCGTGATTGTGCTAGAGCAATTAAGTTGGCAGTAACATCTAAGTTAGATTATGAGCTGCCAATTAACATTGGTACTGGAGTTGATATATCTATAAAAGACTTAGCTTTCTTAATCAAAAAATTAACTGGATTTAAAGGCGATGTGAAGTTTACAGGTGAAGTTTCAGATGGCCAGCAAGAGAGAAGGTTGGATGTTTCTAGAGCTAAAGAGGTTTTGGGTTTTGAATCTGGAATTTCTTTGGAAGAAGGTTTGATTGAAACTATTAAGTGGTACAAAGATAATGGAAAATATGAAAGACGAACAAAGTAAAAAAGTAACAATTGGTTATGGGCATGATTCTTTTTTTGAAGGAGAACTTGCTGATGCTAAAAAAGAACTTGAAGAAGAACTTGCTGATGCTAAAAAAGAACTTGAAGAAGCTAAAGCTAATTATGATAAGCTAAAATTAACTTCCGATGGAAATCAAAACTATACTGATTTAACTAAAATTGAAAAGCTTAATGAAGATTATAAAGAAAAACATGGGTTGAGTGATATTATTTTGGTAAAAGAAAAATTTGAATTATTAAAAGATAAGAAAGATACATTGGAAGATTTAATGAAAGAAATTGAGGTAAGTCTTCCTAGATTTAAATCTATTCAAAATTTATCATTAAAAGAAAAACTTGCATCAATAAAATGTACAGAAGATTTCATGGAAGAATTTGTATTAAAAACTAAATTAATGTTAAAGGAAGAAGAAGAAGAAGAAGAAGAAGAAGAAGAAAAAACTTTTCAAATGTTTCATGATAAAGCCACTGAAGGCTTAAGTAAACCATCAAATACTTTTAATAGAGAAAACGGAAGTGGATGGGTGGAAAATTTATCAAAATCTAGGAAAGGTTATTTTTTAGCTAATATTGATAGGGTTACAAAAGATATATTGCCTTTTTTTGAAGATCTTGATAAGGAAAAACCTGAAAATAAAATTGATGTTATTATGCCTGTTTTAAATGAATTAGAAGATGACCCCACTAAATCTAAAGAATCACTTAAGTACCATACCTCATTTAGAAGAGGTAGTGATGAAGATTGGGGCAAATGTTTAGATAAAAATAACAAAAGAAAAGTTTTCACTGCAGAAGGTAAGCATGTAGATTTTGATTTTATACAAAAAAAGGTTTATGCTATTGATGAAAGAAAAATAAAAAATATTACAGCTACTTTAGGAGATCTTAAAATTAAGTTATTTAAAGAACTACATATTTTAAATGAAGTTCAAACTAAAGTTGATGATTTAGAAAAAGCAGTTAAATCCAAAGAAGGTGCCCTTAAAAATATACTTGAATGTAAATTTTAAAACAAACAAATCCATAATGGAAATATAATGAAAAAGAAATTATTAGTTACAGGAAGTTGTGGGTTTGTTTTTAGCAATTTCATAAGACAATCAGTTAAAGAAAATCAACCTTATGACATTATTAGCATTGATAAAGTTACTAAACCAGAAAACTTACATAATATCTATGCTAATCGTAGTCATAAGTTTTATTTAGGAGATATCTCAGATAAACATTTTGTAGAAACCATCTTCAAACTAGAACAACCAGATGTAATCATACATGGTGCAGCAGAAGCTCCCATTAATCCACCAAATCAGCCTCACAGTCAACTTATCAAGTCCAACATAGGTGGTACTCAGGTCTTAATTGAAAGTGCCTTAAAATCCAATGTAGAGCGTTTTATTTATATTAGTACAGGTAGAGTTTATGATCAACTTAAAGACAATGATCAGTCTTCATTGGAAAATTCTCAATTACATCCTTATGATTTTTATTCTGCAACCAAAGTTTCTGGAGAAATGCTTGTTAAAGCAGCAAGCAAAACTTATGGATTAAATTATAACATAACTCGTTCTTGCAATATTTTCGGTCCTAAACAATCTTATCAGAATTTAATTCCCAAAGTTATTAGATGCATTCTTAATAAAGAAAAGATCCCTGTCTATGATCAAGGTTTGCAAATAAGAGATTGGATGCATGTAGCAGATAACTGCTCAGCAATATTTTCAATCCTCGATAAGGCACCAACCAATCAAACTTATAATATCAGTTCAGGATGTGAAACTACTAATTTAGAATTGGTTAATGATATTTGTAATATAATGGAATTAGGACATGATCTTATTTCGTTTGTCGACAAACCATCAGGTTACGGTTTTAGATATTCAGTAGATAACAATAAAATAAAATCTTTAGGATGGAAACCAACTTTTAAATTTAAAGATGGACTAAAACATACAGTAAGATTTTATTTGAAAAATAAATGGCTGCTTAGGTAAACAGTTATTTTTCTCGTTATATCAATAATAACACATGTCTTTTTACGCATTAAAAGACATATGGTTAGTTGCGTAAGTATTCGTAATTCTTAATGAAAGAGGAATTTTATATGGGTGTAAAGACTGAAAATATAGGACATGAAGATGATGAGATTGTTGATGATCTGTCGGATGTTCAAGTTGAATCAACGTCTGATGATGGTGAATCCGTTGATGTAGATAAACTCGCTGCTTTAAAAGCTAGGATGGCAGCAAAATCTGGTAAGAAAGAAGTTAAAAAGGAAGAAAAGGAAGAAGAGGAAGAGATGCCGATTCAAATTTTAGAAAAAAAAACAAGAAGCCTTGAATTTGGGGTTATTGGTAGCGGGCAAGCGGGTTCAAGATTAGCCGCTTCGATGCATCAGCTTGGTTATGACGCAGTTGTTTTTAATACTGCAATTCAAGATTTAGAACATATTAATATTCCAGATGCTAATAAGTGTTTGTTAGAATACGGTCTTGGTGGAGCTAGTAAGGATCCTCAAATTGGTCATGAAGCTGCTGAAACCCATAGAGATTATATTTCCGCTAAGATTCATGAACAATTAGGTGATGCTGATGTGTTTTGTTTTTGCACATCATTAGGTGGTGGCTCTGGTGGAGGCTCAATTGATATTATGATTGATATCATGTCTTCAATGGGTAAGCCAATTGTTGTTATGACAGTTTTGCCAATGACCAATGAAGATACTCAGACAAAAGACAACTCTCTTCAAGCTCTTCAAAAATTAGTTGGTTATCTTAAACAAGGTACAATTCATAACTTAATAGTTGTTGATAATGCAAAGATTGAAATGATCTTTAGTGATGTTAGCCCTATGAATTTTTACAAGGTTAGTAATGAAGCAATTGTTAATTCTTTAAATGTTTTTAATACTTACTCTTCAATGGCTTCGGAAGGTATGAAGGTAATTGATCCTATGGAATGGACCAAAATCTTAATTGATGGTGGTGGGTTATCTTTGTATGGAGAAATTAGCGTTCCAGATTATGAAGAAGAATATGCTTTAGCTGAAGCCGTGGTTGAGAATTTAACTTCAGGTTTATTGGCAGAAGGTTTTGATCTTGAACAAACGAAATATTTCGGAGTTATGTTTTTGGCCAATGATAAAGTTTGGAGTAAAATCCCAGCTTCATCTATCAATTATGCTATGACTATGGTTCAAGAAGTAGCAGGTACAGCTAAAGAGTTTAGAGGTATGTATGTTGATAATAGTATTGAGGATGATGAAGTTAAAGTTTACTCTTTCTTTAGCGGTTTGGCTTTACCTGATTCTCGTGTAGATGAACTTAAGGAGGAAGTAGCTACTCAACTTGCTACTTTGAAAACTAAAGAGGTTTCTCGCAATCTTAGTCTCAATTTAGATATTGGAAATAAGACTACATCAAAAGCAGACGAAATTAATAAAAAAATTAAATCAAAGAAATCTAGCTTCAATAAGTTTAAGCAAGGGCTTATTGATAAGCGTAGAAAATAAATGATTCAAATCATAATTAATGGTACTAAATGTTCCATTAAAGGCGAGACCGATACCGAGTTTCTTAAGAAGCTAGATAACGAACTCGCCTTTAAAGTTCAGGGTGCTGAACATACTCGTGCTTTTAAAGGTTATTTTAGTCATGGGGAATTTGTTAAGTGGGATGGAATTCATAGAATCCTCACACGTCGCTTAACATTTCCTTATGGCTTATTAAGTAGAGTTAAAAGTTTTTATAGAAAACATGGTCGTCCATTCAATGTAGAAGACCAAAGAAATACGCCTTCACCAATTCAAACCATTGATATTCAAAAAAAATTAATTGAAATCAATAAAGATCCTTATCCATATCAATGGGAAGCTTTAGAGGCGGTGAAAAATAATGATTGTGGAATCATTCGTGCAGCTACCGGTTCAGGTAAAACCTTGGTAGCTGCAATGATGACCTCATATTTTGGAAAAAGAACAATTATTTATGTTATTGGAAAAGATCTCCTTCATCAATTGCACAAGTTTTTCTCCCAAATTTTCGATCAAGAAATTGGTATTATTGGAGATGGTCTTTGTAAAATTAGAGATATTAATATTGCCAGTGTTTGGTCGGTTGGCCAAGCTGTAGGTGTAGAGAAATCTAAATTACTTTTAGATACTGCTGACTCAGAAAAGAAGATTGATAAAAATAAGTATAGAAAAATTCTAGACTTAATGAAAACGGCAAAGTTGCATATTTTTGATGAGTGTCACCTTGCTGCTTGTGATACTATTCAAAAAATATCAAGGAAAATTAATCCAGAATACATATATGGAATGTCCGCTTCTCCTTGGAGAGATGATGGAGCGGGTTTATTAATTGAAGGTATTTTCGGTTCCAATATAATAGACATTTCAGCTAGTTATCTTATTAAAAATAACTACCTAGTAAAACCTTATATTAAATTTCTTAAAGTTCCTAAACTTAATGTTAAGCTTCCCAGAAAATACCCCACGGTTTATAAGCATTATATAATTGAAAATGAAGTCAGAAACAATAAAATAATCAAAGGAGCTAATAAATTAGTTGAACAGGGATTTAAGCCTCTTGTTTTGTTTACTAGGCTCAATCATGGTAAAAAATTATTTGACGAGATTTCCAAAACTATTCCCTCAGTTTTATTGAGTGGAAAAAGTAAAACAGAAGATAGAGAAAAAGCCAAAGATCAACTTGAGAGTGGTGAAATAAAATGTATTGTTGCCTCAACAATTTTTGATATTGGTGTCGACCTACCAGCTCTTTCAGGTCTTATTATAGCAGGTGGAGGCAAATCATCCGTTAGAGCTTGCCAAAGAATTGGAAGAGTGATTAGAAGTTACCCTTCTAAAACAATGGCTGCTGTAATTGATTTTTATGATCAAGCCCCGTTTTTAAGACAACATTCAGCAATTAGATATAAGATATATTCATCGGAAGAGGAGTTTGATGTAACATGGCCAGCATAGCGCAAGATAAAGAATTTTTGGATTTATTACCATCAAAATGGTGGGTTAATTTTTTTAAGAAGTTTGATCAAATTGAAGATCTGCCACTTGATGAATGGAAAACTCATCATTTATTAGCACATTTTTCAAAAAGATACCAAAACCATTTTGGCAAACGTTTCTCTTTTACTATAAAAGGCCGACCTTCTTCTTGTAAGGAAGTCTATCAAATAAATCACCTAATGGCTGTGTTAGGTACATCTAATCAAGAAACTGTTAAAAATTATATTGATTGGATGTTTGATACAAAAATAATTCCTACTAAAAGAAAATTAAGATCAATAGGGTTTTTATCAACTGCAGATTTTTGCAACGAGTTTAAATTAATAGTCCAAGCTAAGAAGAAAATTGATAGAACAACGGAACTTCCCCCAGATTACAAGCAAATTGTCGATGACCTCGATCTTCCCGTTAATACTTTTGGAGATTTAGCATTTGCTAAACAAGCGTTAGATGTTAATTCAGATGGTAAAAAAGTTTATGAACAAATGTTTAATAAATTATATGCCGTTGGTTTTAATATCCAAATGTTACAAAACCTGAGGTAGTATGGCAAAATTAATTAGAAGTGGTTGTTTCTCCAGTATCCCTGAGAGGAAAAAGAATCAGGTATTATTATCAACTTTAAAAGCTTGTGAAAAATGCTCTATAGAAGAAAATATTACATTGTCCAATGCTTGTACTCGTTGTGGTGCAATTAATACTGCAATGAGAAGATTTGAAGAAGCTAACATTCCGCTTAGATATTGGAGAATATCTATGGAGAATGACTTTTATGGAGATTCAACATTATTGAATTTATATAAAGAGACTACAGGTGATCTTAATAAAGCTTATGATGAAGGTTTAACATTTTGTCTTGCTGGTAGTCATGGAGTAGGCAAAAGTATGACAATCACTTCTATTCTTAAAAAAGCCGCTGTAAAAGGCTTTACATGTCTTTATACAACTCTAAGTGACATTGTTACTGTTACTGTATCAGCTCCAAATGAAGATAAGTTTTATGCTCGTAAAGAATTGCTTTCAGTTGACTTTTTAGCTATTGATGAATTTGACCCAAGACATATGAGCACCGGAGCTTCATCAGATTTGTTTGGGAAAACTTTAGAAGATGTTTTAAGGAAAAGAGTTGAAAATCAATTACCTTTGTTTTTATGTACTAATTCTACAAATGTTGTTGAGAGTTTTGAAGGTCCAATTAAGCATAGTATCCAAAGTTTAATGAATTATGCCAGGATTATACCGGTTTTAGGAAAAGATTTTAGAAAAGGTGGTAAATGAGCGATTTTGATAATGATAATGATAATGATTTTGATGATCTTTATGATGAAAAAGAGCTAAGAGTAGAAGAACAAGATCTTCGTCTCATCAAAAGTATTGTTACAGATCAAGAAATTGCTAGGAATTTCGCCAAATCCAATGATAGTAAGCTTTTTATAGGTGATGCTTTTAATTTTGCTAAGCAAGCAATTGATTATTATAAAACATATGATTCTCTACCAACTCGTAGGGTAATGCTTGATGCTGTCAAAAACGAACCAGATCTTTCTGATACAACAAATCAAATTTGGGATCATTTAGATGATCTTACTTTTGATAAATCAGAGTTCAATTTTGATCTAACTAAAATTAAACAAAGGTATAGCTATCAAAAAGTCGCTTCAATTAAACGTGCTATTGAAGCAGAAAGTGATCTTGATGAAATTCTTCTTAATATTAAACGTGATTTAGATGATGTTGAAAGAGTTAAAAAAGGAAATAGGAAATCTGCTTTTATTCAGAAGACAATAAGGAATCATATTCCTGACTTTAAAAGTAATTATATTGAGAAAACAAAGAATCCCGAAAAAGGTCAAGGTATTCTTACTCATTATTCGTTTTTAGATTATATCACAAATGGGTTAGAACCATCTGACATGCTTGTAATTGCCGCTGAAAGCGGAGGTGGCAAAAGTATGCTTCTTTCCAACATGGCAATCCAAATGTGGATGCAACTTAATACCATTGAATCTGCAACTTATTCCAAAGGATATAATGTTCAATATTTTTCCTTAGAAATGCCTTTTGAGCAGTGTTTTAGAAGGTCTTTTGCTAGGATTGGGGATTTGCCTACTTACGGCCTTAGAGATGCTAAAATTACCAAGCCAGCGATGCTTCAAAGGATGTCGCAGGCAGCTAAATTTATTCATCGTTACCCAAGTGAGTTTGAGATTATTGATATTCCTAGAGGCGTTACAGTTGAGGATATTGAAGACCGTTATTTAGATGCACTTTCACGAGGTATTAAACATGATATTATTGTAGTTGATTACCTTGGACTTATGCATAGTAGCAATACGGAAGGTGATGATTGGTTAAGATTGGGAAATATAGCTAGTCAACTTCATGAATTTGCTAGAACTTATGACTTAGTGGTTCTAACCGCTGTTCAGCTTAATAGAGCTTCTTCCAGGAAACCAGAAGATGTAATTGGTATGCATAGAATCGGAAGATCCTCTCAAATTATTCATCATGCATCAATAGGTATTCAAATTGAAACTCGTCATGATGAGGTTTCTATGCCAGATTTGAAATATCATGTTATTAAAAACAGAAATGGTGAACATGGCAGTCATATTCTTGAAAAAAGATATAGAAATGCAACCATCGTTGATTTTAAAGATAAATATACTCCCAGAATTGATACATCTTCATCATTTGTTGCAATTAACCCAGCTTTAGAAGATATCTCAGGAATACTTGAAGGTTATGGATGGCCAATATGAAAGAAAAAGACAAATATAAACCAGTTGCTACTGCTGTTAGAGTTGAATACAAAGAAGATAGCGATACTATGTATTTAGTTTTCGAAATTACTGATGAAAAGTTTAAACAAAAAATAAAAAAAGATTGGACTCAGGATATAGATCTTAAACTGGATGGTAAAACACTTAAAGAATTTAATGAAGAATAAAGGAGAATTATGCCTACTTATAGACACAGATGTAATGATTGTAAACATGAATGGGAGATGATTCAACGAATGTCAGAGGATCCCTTAACTATTTGTGTGTCATGTGGAACTGATGGGGAAGTTATTAGGATAATTTTCGCTGTTCCTTGTTCGGGAATTCAATTAACTGGCCCAGAATTAAAAGAAAAAGTATTTAAAGATGCTATTGCTGCAAGAGATAGGGCTAGAACTGATGAAAGTTTTAGGGCAAATGTTTTGGGAGACTCATATCATGAAACTCAACTTAAAAAAGATGCCCTAACTGAAAAATTAGTTAAAATTGGAAAAGAAGCTTCCAAAATTAAAAGCACTGATATTAAAAAGTAATTTGTTGTGTTTTATATTAATGGCAAAAATCATCTGCTGAAAATACTTAAATTTTTATTAGAAGTCGATGATGTTGATGTTATCAAATTTTCTTTAGAATCATTGATTGAAAGTTTAGAAGATGATGACGATGATGAAGGAGAAATATGAGCAAAATAACTAATAAAGAAAAAGATCAACTAGCAATAAAATACCTGGAACTTGCCGCAAAAGCAAAGGGCGGATTAGAGGAAGATATTAAAATCTACAAATCATATCAAAATTATTGCATTACTAAACTGAGTTCATTAGTTCTTTTTCGAACTGCTAGATATCGTAAATTTTCCAATTACCCAGATTTGGTTCAAGATGGTTTTGAGGCATTATTAATGTCGTTAAAAACTTTTAAACCTGAAAGAGGTAGTTTTGGGGGTTGGGCTAGTTTTTATATTAAAACTAAAGTCAGTCGACAAGCCAATGCTCATTCGACAATTAGAATTCCAATCAAAAAAGCTCAAACAATTAAGCCTCATAAAGTTGAATTCAAACCAATTATGATTGAAGGAAAATCTGATTTCGGAATGCAAAAAAACCCTTTTGAGCAAGCTGAAGAAAATGAAAATAGTTCTAGCTTATTAGATGCAATTAGTTCGCTTCCAGTTGATCAACAAGAAGTTGTTAATATGACTTATGGATTAAATGGAGATTGTCCGAATACGATTGGGAATGTAATGAATAATCTCTCCATTACAAGAGAGAGATATGGTGAGCTTTTAACTCAAGCCAAACGAAACTTAAAAGGTTGTCTTAATTTAGATAGATAAGGAAATAGAAGATGGAAGATAAAAAAACATACACTTATGAAGAAGTTCTTAAGGCTTCAAAAGAATATTTTGGTGGTAACGATTTGGCTGCAAGGGTTTTTGTTGATAAATATGCTTTACATAATAAAGAAGGTGATTTGTTTGAATTAACTCCAGATTCTATGCATGATCGTTTAGCTCATGAATTTGCTCAAGAAGATGTTAATCATGGGTTTGATTATCAAACTAGATTTGACCTTTATAGAAATGCTATGGATAAGTTTGCTAGGATAGTTCCTCAAGGATCTGTTATGTCTGCCGTTGGAAATTCTCATCAAGTTATTAGTGCTTCAAATTGCGTTGTTATTGATTCTCCAAAGGATGATATGGGGAGTATTGTTGACTCTGGGAAGGAATTAGCTCAGCTATATAAAAGACGCTGTGTTGAAGAAAACTCTTTTGTTATAACAAAAGAAAAAGGGCATCTTTATATTAAAGATGTAAAAGTTGGTATGCATGTTTTATCTTTTGATATTAAAAATAAAAAAAATGTTTATAAAAAAGTTTTAGATAAATTTGATGCTTTTGTTGAACCAGAAGATAGGATTTCTATTAGGTATTCTAATGGAGCAACTTTAAATACATCTAAAAAACATCCTGTTTTAAATTTAAAAGAAAAATATGAGTATAAATTAGCTGGGTCTATTGAAATTGGTGATATTAACTTACGACCACCAATTGGTGATGGGTGTAAAAAAGATTTAAATAGTTTATCTGATACTGGGTGGTTTATTGGTACTCATATAGGTGATGGATCATGCGGCATTCGTATGCAAAAAGGATCTAATAATAATAGATATAAACATTATAGATTTAGGATTACTGGAGATAATGAAAAAGTAATTGAGGGTTATAAAGATGTATTTAACTCAATAGCTGGAACTAAAGCTAATTATCATATTTCTCATAGGAAGGATTATAAAACTAAATGTTGGAGTTTTGCTTCCTCCAGAAGGGGCAATAAAGAAATTGCGGAAACTTTACTTGATCATCAGGTAGGTAGCAAAACATATTCTGCTAAGATTCCTTCTTTCATTAGAAAAAATAATTTATGGTGGAGTTTTATTGCTGGTTTAATTGATTCAGATGGAACTATTAAAGAAAATGGGACACAGATAGTAATTGGATTATGCGCAAAAGATGTTATAGAAGAAACAGCAGCGTTCTTACAAAGTAATGGAGTATCAACTCATTGTTATACTAGAACAAATGTTAGAATAAATGAAAAACCTATTCATATGATATGTATGCATTATTCTTATGATATCTGGAAGATATTTTCAGAATTAATGCGGCATGACGTAAAAGTATTAGCTCTTAAAGAAAAATATAATAGAGAAAAACATGTTTTTCATAGTTTTAAAAAGCCAATAACAAATTATGAGTATAATAATATTTTAGATAAATATAAAAGTTTCAAAAAAAATAACGCTATTGGTAATAGCAAATTTAGAAATCTTATCTCTGCTAATTTATCAAATTTAAAAAGTGATAAAATAAAAGGGCTGGGTTTGGCTGGTATTAATTCTTTTGTAAAATCTGAGCTATTTTCTAAAGATAAGGCTAATGAAATATTACAAAGAGTTAATGTAAAAGAAATATCTGATAATTCATCTTATAAAAAGTATGTTGATATAGAAGTTGAAGGAACAAATAATTTTTATTGTGGTAATTTTGGCTTTGTTGTTGTTCATAATTGTGGAGTTGGGGTAGATATCTCAACCTTAAGACCTGAAGGTGCTTTTGTTAACAATGCGGCCAGAACTACTACTGGAGCTTGGTCATTTGCAGACTTTTATTCTTATATAACTAGAAAGGTTGGGCAAAATTCGAGGAGAGGGGCTCTTATGATAACTCTTTCGGTTCATCATCCTGACGTGTTTCATTTTGTCACAATGAAGCATGATAAGACTCAGGTGACTGGAGCTAATATATCATTGAAGTTAAGTGATGAGTTTTTGCAAGCTGTTGATGATAATACTGATTATGAGCTAAGATGGCCTGTTGATTCTGACAATCCTAAAGTTAGCAAAATGGTTAGGGCTAGAGATGTTTGGGATGTTATTTCAAAATCAGCAACAGATCATGCAGAACCAGGGATTATCATGTGGGACAGCATGGTTGATAACCTCCCAGCTCACTGTTATGAGGGGTTTAGATGCATTTCGACAAATCCATGCAGTGAGATTGCGCTTTCTGCTTATGATAGTTGTAGGTTGATTTCAATCAATTTAACTGGTTATATTAAGGATCCATTTAAAGATAATGCAAGTTTTGATTTTGATTCTTTTTCCAGTGATGTTAGGTTAGCTATGCAAATGGCGGATAACTTAGTTAGTATTGAATTGAAGCTTATTGATCGAATTAAAGGAGTTTGTGAGCCAGGTTCTGAGCTAGAACTTTGGGAAAAGCTTTATAATTCTGGAGAAAAGGGTAGGAGAGTTGGTTTAGGAACTCATGGTTTGGCAGATACTTTATCACAATTATGTGTTAAATATGATTCAGATGAAGCTTTAGAAGTTATTGATGGTATTTACAAAACTTTACGTGATGAAGCTTACACTAAATCTGCCGAATTAGCTAGAGATAGAGGAGCTTTTCCTGTTTTTGATTGGGAGCAAGAGAAAGATTGTTTATTTATTAAAAGGCTTCCACAGAGTGTGCAAGATTTAATTATTAAGCATGGTAGAAGAAATATTTCTTTGTTAACTCAGGCCCCGACAGGATCTGTAAGTTTGCTTAGTAAAGTGGGTAAATTTGATGCTTTTAATGTTTCATCAGGTGTTGAACCGGTTTTTAGGAATTCTTATATTAGAAGAAAGAAAATTAATCCAAATGATAAAAATGTTAGGGTTGATTTTGTGGATTCTTTAGGGGATTGTTGGGAAGAATTTACTGTTTATCATTCTAATGCTTCAAATTATTTTGAGACTTTTCCAGATGCTGAAGAATTGCCTGATTATTTTGTTACATCAGATCAAATTAATTGGGAAAAGAGAGTTGAGTTGCAAGCTGTTGAACAACAGTATATTGATCACAGTATTAGTTCAACTATTAATTTACCTAAAGGTACAAGTTCAGATGTTGTTAGTGATATTTACTTATCTTCTTGGAAAAAAGGTTTAAAGGGTATTACTGTTTATGTTGATGGTTCTAGGTCTGGGGTTTTGATTACTGAGAGTGAGGAAAAATTAGATGAGAATGGCCGACCAAAAAACATAGTAGCATCTCAATCTCCCAAAAGGTTAAAGGAGCTATCAACTGAAATTCATCACTCAACCGTTAAAGGTGTTAAATGGACTGTTCTGGTGGGTTTGTTGGGTGGAGAACCGTATGAGCTATTTATGGGAGAAGCTGATAATTTCAAGGTGCCAACTAGATATACAGAAGGTAAAATTGTAAGAGTTAAAAAAGGTTTTTATAATTTGTTGTCTGTAAGCAATGAGTTGTTGATTGAAGATATTCTTAAGATATCTGATTCTGATGAGGGGGCTTGGATTACTAGGATGATGAGTGTGGCACTTCGTCATGGCGTTCCAATTGAGTATTTGGCTGAGCAGTTATCGAAAGATGGATCTATTGTTGATCTTAATAATGTTTTGTCTCGTTTATTGAAGAAGTATGTTAAGAAGCGTGATGAGAAAGAGGGTGAGTTGTGTCCTCAATGTGGTAGTCACTCAATAGTTTATGAAGAAGGTTGTAAGAAATGTACTAGTTGTTCTTTTTCTGGGTGTGGTTGATATGAAAAGTGTAATTAAAATAGATAAATATGGAGATAAACGTTGGAGATTACCAAATGGAGATTATCATAGGGAGAATGATTTGCCAGCTGTTGAATGGACTGATGGAACTAAAAAATGGTGGGTAAATGGTAACCTTCATAGAGAGAATAATAAACCTGCTGTAATTTTGGTAAGTGGGCATAAAGAGTGGCTTGTAAATGGAAAACTTCATAGAACAAATGGCGCAGCTATTGAATATTTTAATGGAGAGAAAGAATGGTATCTTGAAGGTGTTCAGTATTCTGAGGAAGAGTTTAATGAAAAGATGAAATGATTATGAAAAATGTAATTGAAACAGATAAAGTAGGAAATAAGTTTTTCAGATTAAACGGAGTTTTTCATAGAAGTAATGATTTGCCAGCTGTTATAATGTTTTCTGGACATAAAGAATGGTATAAAAACGGGAAACTTCATAGAGATAATGGTAATCCGGCTATTGAGTATGGAACTGGAAGTAAAGAGTGGTGGATTAATGGTAAACTTCATAGAGGTAATGATTTACCTGCTCGTATTAGTTCATGCGGTTCTAAATTTTGGTATAAAAATGGCTTAATACATAGGGATAACGATAAGCCAGCTGAGGTGCAGGTTTGTGGTTTGAAAGGTTGGTATATTAATGGGAAACATAATCGAGAAAATGATAAACCTGCAATAGTTTTTCGTGACCAAAAATCTTGGTTTAAAAATGGTATTACTTATAGGGAAAATGGGAAGCCAACTTTTATTAGTGATGAGTATAAACATTGGTATGTTAATAATAAAAGGCATAGAGGTGATGATTTACCAGCTGTTATTAATTCTGACGGAAGAAAAGAGTGGTGGATTAAAGGTAGGCGTCATAGAGATGATGGCAAACCTGCTATAGAGCGGGCAGATGGTAGTAAAGAATGGGTTGTTAATGGAAATTTTCATCGAGAAGACGGTTTACCGGCAATTGATGTTATGACTAAAACTTATTGGTATAAAAACTGGTGGGTTAATGGAGAACTTCATAGAGATGATGGTCCTGCAGTTGAGGGGTCAGATGAATTTAAAAAATGGTTTCTTAAAGGTATAGAGTATACCGAAGAAGAGTTTAACAAAAGAAGATGAAAATATCTAGGTTAGCAGCACGTGATAACTTCCGAGAGGTTGAGGAAGAATGGCGATGGGAGTTTGTTTTTCACGTCTTAACCAGCATTGGTATTCCAGAAGAAGAACTTGAAGAGTGCGTCCCAGAAGATGGTAATTTTCTTGAAATTGAACCAAAGCATAAAATATCTCTTCGAAAACACATGAAGAAACGTAATGTTACCATTGTAGATGATCATGATGGCGGAATTAAGATTTATGTATATGTTGATGAATTGGAAGAGCAGATAATGGTAGCAGAATGGAAAAAATGTAAATTTATTTACAAAAAAGATATAAAAGAAATAGATCCTAACAAACGTATTTATATGGAAGTTCAAGCAGATATTTGGACTTCTTTTGAGGATGAAGATGATTGAAAATGAAGAAAAAATTTCTGATGAGGACTTGAGAGTTCTTTTGGAGTTGCAAAGAAGACAAGAGGTTGCTTTAAAAGATGAAGAGATGTCTGAATTAAAGCATAAACTTTCTGTATTAATCAAAGAAAATGCAAATTTAACAAGAAAAAATACAATCTTGAAGATATATTTAAAGTATAACTTAACATCTAAAGATTCTATTGATCAAAATTCTGGTGCTATTGCTAGAGTTGTAGAGGAAGAAAAGGAAGAAAATTATGACACCGTCAAAGAAGAGTGAACTGGCAGCAGAAATTGCCATCAGAAATCATGCCACATTAATTATAAATACTTTCAGAGGTTTTACTTCTAAAGAAGAGGTAAAGCTGTTAAATGCTTATATTTCCATGGTTGATAAGAAAACTGTTGCATCTATTGTTGCTGGAACAAATAGCGTTGAGGTAAAACCAGTTGCCCCATCTAAAAAAGATCTTGACATGGCTGAAGCTCGTGCTAAGATGAGACATGAGAAAGATTTTCCAGCACAAGTTGAGAGAAAGGTGGAGGAAGTGAAACCAACCCCAAAAGTACCAACAACAACAAAAAAGAAAAAAGCAAAAACCAAAGCAAAGGTGGCTCCTAAAGTTAAGGCACCAAAGAGTGTAGTGAAACGAGTTCTAGATTGATTTTTGGCCAAGACTCTGGTATGAGTCCAATTCAGTTGGTTCATTTGCATAATGAAGATTGGATTGTTAAGCAAAGACATGCTGGATTTGTTGTTGCTAAGTGTTTGAGTAATTTTAAGGAGATGATTAAAGAGCCTGGTGTTAACCTCAAAGACGTTGAGCGTGAGTCTGAGAAAATAATTTCAGATAATGATTGTCTTCCTACGTTTAAGGGTTATAATGGTTTTCCTGGAGCTGTTTGTTTGTCTGTAAACAAAGATATGGTTCATGGAATTCCTAAGGATTATGTAATCAAATCTGGAGATATTGTTACTTTGGATTTGGGAGCTACATTTGGTGGTGCTATTTCTGATGCAGCTTTAACTGTAATTTCTGGTAAACCAAAGAAAAGAGAGCATGTTGATTTAGTTGAATCATGTAGGAAGGCTCTTTATAGTGGAATTAAAGCAATTAAGTTGGGTAACAACTTAGGTTGTATTGGAAATGCGATTGACAAGTGTAATAAATCTAATTTTTACAATTTCTCTTTGGTAACCAATTACGGTGGTCATTCATTAACATGGGATAAACCTCATTCAGATCCTTTTGTAGCAAACAAGTCTAAGAGAGATGAGGGAATTCATATTATATCTGGTTTAACGTTGGCAATTGAACCTATGTTGGTAATTGGATCTAGCAAGACTAGAAAATCAAATGATGGTTGGACAATTTCTACTTCTGGTTTGAATAGTCATGCAGAACATACTATTTTTGTTCATGATGATTGTGTTGAAATTATGACATGGAGAGAAGAAGAGTCTGAAGAAATTTCGAATAAGTTGTTTTTTAATTTAAAACTGGGAATGGTTTAAAAAAAGGTTATGAAAGAGTTAATTGAAGAAATAGCTAAATATTTTGATTTTTATGATTTAAATTTTAATTCAGATGATACTTTAATAGTAGAATCAAGAAAACATTTTGTTAAACTTGTTGATTGGTATTATTGTTCTCAATTTGAAAATTTGACTATAGACTTTATAAGAGAATTTAAAAATGAAGTAAATTGGGAACATATATCTGGTTGTCAAAAACTGTCAGAAGATTTTATTAGAGAATTTAAAGATAAAGTAAATTGGATTAATATTTCTGAATATCAAGATTTATCTGAAAGTTTCATAAGAGAATTTCAAGATAAAGTACATTGGCATACAGTATCTATTCAACAAGAATTATCAGAAAATTTCATTAGAGAATTTCAAGATAAAGTACATTGGTCGCAAATATCTTATAACCAAGCATTATCTGAAGATTTCATAAGAGAGTTTAAAGATGAAGTAGATTGGTATTGGGTATTTGAATGTCATGAAGTTTCCGATGAATTTTGGGAAGAATTTAAGGGTAGGTTATGAGAGAATTAATTGTAGAAATAGCTAAAGATTTTGATTATGATTCAAACTTGTTGAGTTTTAATTCAGACAATACTTTAACAGTAGAATCAAGAAAACATTTTGTACGCCAGGTTGATTGGTGTTATTGTTCTCAATTTGATTTGCCTATAGATTTTATTAGAGAATTTAAAGATGAAGTAAATTGGGAGTGGGTGTCTTTTTGCCAAAAACTATCTGAAGATTTTATTAGAGAATGTCAAGATGAAGTAGATTGGTGTGGTATATCTGAAGGTCAAGATTTATCTGAAGAGTTTATCCGAGAATTTAAAGATAAAGTAGATTGGTATTATATATATAAATATAAAAATTTATCAGAAGACTTTATTACGGAGTTTCGAAGCGAAATAAATTGGCGATATATAGATGACCCAGAATTTGTAGATAAGTTTAAAGTTTAAATATGTTATTAACAAAACCTTTTTATAAACATAAAAGAATTGGTTTGATTTTCAATCAAGATCTTTTTGTTGGAGCTTTTGATAGTTTCACCTGTGAAGATTGCAATGGTAAAAGAGAGTTTAGCGATGTTTGTATTTACACATCTCAATTTGATGTAGCTAAAAACAAAACCAAAACTGTTTTAAGTTTTATTTTTGCCGAAGTTCTAGATTTTGATAATATGAAATTTAAAATGATTGATGATTTTGGTTTTGGAACAATGGAAAACTCAATAAATCTACTAATAAATGATTCTAATTGTATTATTAGTAAAATAGAATGGCATAAATGCCCAGAGGATTTTAGATATGCGAATTGAATTTGACGAAAATGGTTATGATTTTTTGGAATTTAAAAAATCGGAGGGAGGGATTTCTATTATTATATCCTCTAAAAGTGCATCTGTTCCAAGAAGTTCAGTTATTAATTCAGCAGAGGTGTCAGAGGAAGAATTTCTTAAATTATTATCAGACCTTAACTTAAAAAATGATTCAGTCGATGACTGATCAAAAACTCCCTTATTATAAGGGAAGGATTCATAAGAATCCAAATAAAACAAAGAAAGGAACTCATATTATGAGTACTGTAAGTAAAAATGTTACCAAAATGGTAAATCAAATTAGTCGTAGGACTTTAACCAATGATTCTCAGAGAGCTTTGCTCACCCTCCTTAAGCCTAGGTCTAAGGATGGTTGGGTAGCGCGAACCGCTATTCCGGTTAATTCTATTGCTAGTGTACGAAGTTTGCGTACATCTAAGTTTGGCGGTTTTGATGTTGAATGTGTTACCGCTGGTGAGCTTAAAGAAATTAGCCCACGTAGAAGTGTTAGCTCTTCAGTAACTGATCAACAAACTTTTTATCGTGTTGTGCCAAGTTCAGTTACTGAATCATCACTTCGAGTGGTTTTTAAGGGGGTGATTAGCTGAGCTAATTAATTAGCTTAATTTTAAAGGTTCAGTTTTGCTGGACCTTTTTTTTGTTTGCTGCATGCATATTTGTGTATTAATTTGATATTCTGGTAGTAATTTTACACATATAAAACAGGTTCAATTTGTCTTTTTCACAGTATCCAGATCAGTTAGATAATTCTACAACTTTACCTCCTTCAACGGATTTAGTTACTTATGTTAAAGTAGAGGTAACCAATAGGTTAAGAGATTCTGTATTAGCTGTTCAAGCTGAACTTGGGACTACGCCTAGTGGAACGTTTTCTACTGTTAGAGCTAGGTTAGAATCATTGCGTATTTTGGCCGAGAACGCAGGTGTAGCAGCCGCCAGCGCCCAAGCAGCAGCTGACACGGCACAAGCCGCTGCAGACACAGCACAGGCAGATGCGAATACCGCACAAGCTACTGCAGATGTTTCCGCCACTACATTATCGATATCATCTGGTGACACGACTCCTAGCAATCTTGAAACTAAGTTAGTCGCTGGAGAAAATATCACTCTTACCAAAATTAATTCAGGAGCAAATGAAACTATTGAAATATCTTCTCAAGGTAATGGGGGAACTGGTGTTGTTATAACTCCTTTGGTGGCTGGAACTCAAGATACAGGATCAACTACTCCAACTGGAGTTGGTGCGTGTATACTTAATCCAACAAATTTAGGTTATCCAGAAATAACTTTAACTTTAGAGGTAATTTTACAGGTTTCAAATTCTTCATTTGATGGTTATTTTGAATTATTTAATGTTACGGAAGGTTTTGCGGTTACGCATGATGAAATTAGAACAACTGCATTAACTCCTACTATTTTTACTGCGACATTAACTGTTGGATCAGGTTTCTTTTTGGAGGCAGCACAAGATAATTTACTTGAAGGCAGGTCTTGGCTATTAACTGAAGCTGGAGTTTCCGATAGGGTAATTTGCAAATATGCTATTATAAAATCTGTACCAATAACTTAATTGGATTATTATGGCTTCAAGACTTCCGCAAGTTAGTAAGATTTGGCAAATTAACGCTAATGTTTTAGCTGCTAAAAGTGAATCTACATTAATTAACAACCAAAATACTCTTTTTACTATTAAAGATATTTTAGTTAATTTCAATAGTAACCCATGGACTATTGTTCGTTCGAGTGATTCTGTTGGTGTAGCAGATTTTGATTTATGGGTTGATTACTCTGATATTATTTGGTCAACAGGTAATTATTCTTGGATTATTCTACAAAAACCAACAACTAACTCACAAATATTGATAGATTGTGAGCGAGCATCTTCTGTTGATTTAAGAATGTATTGGTCTCCAGATGGTCTTTATACTGGTGGTGATATTACTAATAAACCAACTGCGACTGATGAAGTAACATTGCAAAGCTCTGGCAATTGGAATGGTAATTTATCTTCTTATAGTTCGTGGGTTCATGCTTGGCACACTGCTGATGGGGCATTAACTAGAATTGCCGTTTCTTCAGATCAAGATGATCCAACTGCATTTTGGGTTTTTGATGAGGTTGAAGCTCCTTTATCTAGTCAATGGACTAATCCTGAAATTGTTTGTATTTTTGAAGGCAACACATCTACTGAGAGAGATATAATATCAGCTTCTCCTGTAATTACTAATGCGGCCAAAGGTTATGATAGTAATTTAGGATCTTCATTTGATATAGTTTTAGGTGCAATGGGAAATGATTCTCAAGCAGTAGCTTTTCCTGGTTCTAGTTGGATGACTGAGCAATTTTATGGAGAGGTTAAAAACGAATTACAAACTGAAAATGGTTATCCTATTGCTGGTGTGATTGTTTCTAGTGATACTACTGGAGCCAGAGGTATTCATGGCAAAATTACTGATATGTGGTGGGGCCATGATAACAGAGTTTTAGGCACAACATTTCCTAATTCAACAACAATTAAAAGATTAGCTAAATTAAATCAAATTGTTTTACCATGGTTTAATGATAATACTATTCCTTTATTTTCCCCTGTTGTTTCTTCAACTGTAACGGATCAGCAAGCTGTTAATAATGGAACTTTAACTAGCATGGATTTATTTTCTATTGTTGATGATAGTCCAGGAGGAGGTTTTTCGATTAAATCATTTGCTTTTGATGGTGCTTCTGATTACATTAATATGGGAAATGTTTTAGGTTTTGAAAGAACAAATGAATTTTCTGTTAGTTGCTGGTTTAAAACTTCTGGAAACACTATTGCTTTAGCAGGTAAAAGAGATAATTCTGCTCCATTTAGAGGTTATGGTTTATTTATTAACGCAAGTGGACAAGTAGCAGTTCAAATATCCAATACAGTTGCCACTAATTATATTGAAGTAAACACATCGTCTACTTATAATGATAATATTTGGCATCATGCAGCTTTTACATATGATGGATTATCTTTAGCTTCTGGAGTTACTATTTATGTAGATGGTTATACTGGAACAGAGACGGTTGTAGATAACACATTATCTGCAACAATTGTAGATGCTACTGTTGATTTTCAAATTGGGGCATTTAATACTGGTTTGCTTTTTAGTGGTGAGATTGATGATGTGGCTATTTATGATATTGAATTAACGCAAGATAATATTACTACAATTTATAATGAAGGTATGCCAAATGATTTAACTATCAATGGCCCTATAGGTAATTTATCTAGTTTTTGGTTAATGGGAGATGAAAATTTAGTTTCTGATTCTGAAATAACAGCAGATGGCAGTTTTATTGGAGTTAGTTTGGGGAATGAGGCGGGAAAAGAAACTGTTAATTACATTATGGTTGGTATAGATTCTGGAGTTCCTTCTGGTCAATATCCGGCATATCATTATTGGACTGTTCAAGGTGTTCCAGATTCAAATGGAAATAGAGCTGGAGCATTGGAATTTGGTGGTCCATTAGTTGACATTAATGTTAGCGCCCAATATACTACAGTGGAATAATATGTCTGATAAATTACCTACATTAAAAAATACATGGGAAATTAGTGCTAATAATGTTGCTGCTACTTCTGTAAATCTTTTAGACTCATATCAAAAATCTCTTTTTGTTATTAAAAATACATTAGTTAATTTATCTAGCAATCCATGGTCAGTTCATTCATCCAGTAATTCAGTTAATTATACAGGAGATGATCAAATAATAGCTTTACCTATGCCTGATCAATCTCCTAGTGGATTTGATGGTGTTCCGGTTGGTATTGAAGATTCTAATATTACTTCAGATATTCCTGGAGGAGCTTTTTCTACATCATCTATGACTTTTAATACTTCTAATGAATATGTTACTATGGGAAATGTCCTTGGTTTTGATAAAGAAGACAGTTTTTCAATTTCATTTTGGTTTAAGAAAAACGCAGGCGGTTCCACTTGGGCTATTACCAAATACACAGGGGCAGTAGGTTATTATATTCAGGTTCTTGCAGCTGGAAATATACTTGTTAGATTTAATAATCCTAATAGAATTGAGGTTAATACAACTGCAGGTGGTTTTGATGATAATGCCTGGCATCACGTTGCATTTACATATGATGGTAGTGAAGTTGCCGCCGGAGTTAATATTTATGTAGATAATACTGATGAAGCATTAACTGTTGTGGCTGACACATTAAGTACTTCTATGCTTAATTCTAATAGTTTTAATATCTCTGGGTTTTCTAATGGTATTGGCGAGTTTGGTGGGAAAATAGATGATGTAGCTGTTTATAATAAGCAATTAACTTCTGGAGAAGTGTCAACTATTTATAATAGTGGTATACCAAATAATTTAATTTTAAATGGCCCAGATGGATATTTAGTTGGTTATTGGTTAATGGGAGATACTGGAATTACATCAGAAACACCTGGTGACACATGGTTTCAATCAACAAATTTAATTTGGGCAACAGAACCAGCAATTCATTCATGGATTGTATTACAACATCCAAAGCGAAGTTTGCAGGTTCTTTTTGATTGTAATCAATCAAGTGTTAGTGGGCGAATATCTAGTATGTTAGTTTCTTTTGGTGGAAATTTCTCTGGAGGTGATAATAATAATAGACCTAGAGCTTGTGATGAGATCTCTGCAGGAGATGGTCAACAATGGTTAGGTCCAATTGTTAGCAGTTTTGATTCTTGGGTTCATGTTTGGCAATCTTCTGATGGTTATAATACTAGAGTTCATGTTTCTACTAGTTCAGGAACTGGTCAAGGAATGTTTTGGTTATTTGATAAATTTGAGACTAACTCAGATTTATGGTTTGAGCCACAAGTAGCTTTAATAGCCTTACATAAAGGCACTTCTGGCGGATCTGTTTTTAATCTTAATAATTGGATGACAACTGATTCCGGATCAAATCTACCTGGTCAAATATTAGGAGTTGGAAATAGGATAACACTTTTGGGTTCTCCACTTAACGATCCTACAATTGATTATTTTTCTAATAGATCTATTATTTTTAATAAACCAGGAACAACTCAAAATGAATATATTACTATGGGTAATGTTGGTGAGTTGGAGTTTGATAGATTAGATTCTTTTTCGATTTCCTTTTGGTTTAGAGCACTTCCTCATTCAACTGATACTAGTATTATTTCTAAAAGATCTTTTGGTGGTACTAATATTGGTTATGATATACAATATCTTAGTACAGGAAAATTAGTTTGGGAACTATGTAATAACTCTGCTGGTGATATTGCTTCTATTAGTACCGATTTAACTTTTATAGATGCTAATTGGCATCATGTTGTTTGTACATATGATGGCACTTCCAATGCTTCTGGTTTGTTGATTTATATTGACGGATCATTAACTTTATCAACAATTGATGATGATACATTAACTGGAACTATTGTTACTGTTGATGCTTTTAATATTAGTGGAGTTGATAATGGAACTAGTAGAGAATTCTTCGGAAGTATTGCTGATACTTCAGTGTTTAATATAGAATTAACTTCTGGGGAAATAACTACTATTTATAATAATGGTATTCCAACTGATTTACGGCTAGAAGCTTTTAATAGTAATTTAGTTGGGTATTGGTTAATGGGAGATGGTGACAGGCACACAATTATTAAAGACAGATCTAATACTACTTCCATTTTGGCAGCCTCTTTAATAGTTGATAGAACTTCAAACGGAAATGATGGTACTCCAACTAATATGGAGGATGCTGATTTTACTACTGATACTCCAGGTGGAATATCAGGTTTTTCATCTACATTAGATGGCGTTGATGAAGATATTAGGTTTGGTAATGTGACTGATTTGCAATTTGAGCACACAGATCAATTTTCATGTTCATGTTGGGTTAAATTCACTTCAACTTCTGGCGTTATTGTTGGCAAAATGCTTCCTACTGTAACTGAACGAGGATGGTCTATTTCTGCTGGTGCTTCCGGTGTACTCTCAGTTATTTTGCGGAATAATGCTGCAGGTTCTTTATTAACCCAAGTAACTACCATTAATACAGGTTTTAATGATGGTGCATGGCATCACGTTGCTTTAACTTGGGATGGCATTTCTACTCAAGTAGCAGCCAATATAACTTTTTATATAGATAATATCAATCAATCATTAACAACTAATTCTGACAACCTAACAGGTACAATTAGTTCAACTGCTGAATTTATTATAGGATCAAGAACCAGCGATTATTGGGCTGGGCAAATTGATGATGTAGCTATTTATAACAAAGTTCTTACTTTAACAGAAGTGTCAAATTTATATAATTCTGGTGTTCCTACTGATAATACATTATTAAAAACTGAATTTAATTTAGTTGGCTATTGGGGACTTGGAGAAAGTCATAATGATGGTACTATGGTTAATATGGAAGATGTTGATATTAAAGGGGATTCTCCTTCTAACCCATTGTTATTATTTAAATTAGGTAGTCAAAATTGTGCTACTGGTATAGGAACTTTAGATATGGTAACTGAGAGAGCAGCAGTTAATGTACCTAATGAATTAGACACACTTTTCCCAACTATTACAGATTTATCACCTAGTTTTAATAATGGTACTGCGACTAATATGGATACATTAGATATTTCTGGTTATACTCCTGGTGGAGTTTCAGAATATTCTTTGTTATTTGATGGTTCAAATGATCATGTTGTTGTTGGAGATGTAGCTGAATTAAAATTTGATGTTGGAGATGCTTTTAGTATTAGTGTTTGGATTAATACAAGTGTATCAGCTTCAATTCAAAGAATAGTATCTAAAAGATTAAATGGTGGAGTTAATACTGGTTATGATTTAGCTTTAGAGGTTGGTGGTGAGCTTAGTTTTCAATTTATTGATGATAGTACTGTTCCGCAAATCACACGAGTTATTGATACAGCGGCAACAAATTTAGCAGATGGTATATGGCATCATGTGGCTATAACTAAGGGTTTAACAGAAGCTGGAAATGATATTAATCTTTATATTGATGGTAATTCTATAGCTGCAACTGTTAGTGATGATACTTTTATTGGGAATGGCGGCACCAGTTTTGATACTACTACACCTTTTCAAATTGGATCAATTAATGGAACTGGCTCTCCTTTTAATGGGAGAATAGATGATGTAGCTGTTTATAATAAAGAATTAACTTCTGGGGAGATATTAGCTATTCATAATGATAGTGTTCCTACTGATTTAAGTTTAGATAGCGGTTTAGTTGGGTATTGGTTAATGGGAGATTCTGCGGGCGTCCCCGCCTTTCCAATTGTTCCTATTTCGGTTATTTCTGGTTATGGATATAGAGGAATGCATGGTTTTATTGATGATTTATGGTGGGGATCAGATGCTTTAACCTCCGATCCTGGAACTACATATCCAAAAAATTCTAATATAAGAAAATTAGCACAATCAAATGATGTTATTATGCCTTGGACAGGTGATAGTACAACTCCATTTTTTGGAATTAATACTGTTCAACCATATGAATCTTATGATGGTCATTTTACTGGAATTGATGATTCTCCAAGTGCTCAAGTACAATATTATCAAATGATTGGTATTGACTCTGGTGCTCCAATCTATCCTACCTATACATCTTGGGTTGTTAGGGATATTCCAGATGCCAACGCTTTGCAGGCCACCCCAGATTTTGGACCAGTAATTAATGTTCAAATTTCAGCTAAGTGGATTGAGGATATATAATATATAGAAAGGAGGGTAATTATGTTAGAAAAAATGAAACAAACTCTTAAGAGTAAGTATTTTTGGTTGGCGGTATTGGGAAGTGTTGTTCTTTTGTGCACTTTACATTGCTGATAATCAAATAAAAACATATTTAAAAGAGATGTATTTTATACATCTCTTTTTTTTTATAGCATAAATAGGTATAAGAATGAGGTAAATTATGATGGATATTTTAAAATTAGCAGAACAGTTTGAAAAGTTAGCCACCAAGGGTGAGAAAACCAGCCTTCAAAAAGGAGATATACAAAATACTCTTGAAAAGAAAGGATTATGGGGTGGAACTGATGGTGGATTTAACCCAAACAGCAAAACTGCAAACAAAGTCTTTAAGATTTTAGATAAGTATGCGCCTGAAGAAGGAGCTTTTAAAGTTAGCTGTTCAATTCTTGTTCCTAAAGATATGAAAGTTCAGATTGTTAAGGTTAAAGCACCAAAACACGCAAAAGAAATTGAAAAAGATCTTAATAGAGTTTTTGGGCCATCTATGTCTTCAGCTGTCAAAGGTTTAATGAAGAAATTTGACGCTCCTGCCAGTGACCTAACGTTAGGTTGGCTTTCAGGTGTTGGTTATTAATGGGTCAATTTGAAAGATTTCTTTCTTGTTTACAAGAAAAAATGCCAGATTTAAAAGTTAAGTATAAAAATACCTCTACTTTAATGAAGGTTATTAGTTATATTTTGTTTTTCAACAAAAACTTTATGACTAGCTTTACGACTACACTTGGAAGTACAATTTATTTTCCAAGTGAAGAGTATGTAAAAAAAAATGAAATGGGAGCGGTATTAACTTTAGCTCATGAATATGTTCATGCGAAAGATGCTAAATCAATTAGCGGTTTTCTTTTTTCGTTTTTATATTTATTGCCATTATCTTTAGCTCCATTAATGTTGCTTTTTGGTTTTGTGCATTGGGTATTAGCTTTAGTATTGTTCTTGTTGTGTTTAGTTCCTTTACCTGCTTATTTCAGAAAACGTTTTGAATTACGTGGATATATTATGAGCCTTTTTGTTCATAATGAGCTTTTTAAGGAGAGAAAAGCTTCTTTAGAAGCTAAAAGACTTACTTTAGTTCATTTAGCTGATAGGCATAATAAAAATTTCACTGGTGCTAATTATTATTTTATGTGGCCATTTGGGGTTAAGTTAGAATTATTAAAAGCAATTGAGGATATTCTTTCTGAAGATATTCTTTTTAATGAACCTTATTATTTAGATGTTAAGTCAGCTTTAAATAAAAGAAAATAATATTCACTCGTTATATAATATTGATATCTAACAGGTATCTTAAAGGTGAATATGTTTAAACAATTTGATGTGTGTATTATTGGCTCAGGTGTTGCCGGAACATTTGCTGCTTTGCGAGTTTCAGAAAAATATAATAATATTAAAACTCTTGTAATTGATCTAGGAAAGCCTCCTATGAAGAGGCGTAGACAATTAGAGGGTTTTTTAGGTTGTTTTCCAGTTGGAGATGGGAAAATTTACCCTGGAGATTTAGAATTAGTTAAAGAAGTAGCTGATGGTAGAAGGGCTCGGCCGGCTTTTAAATGGGTGTTGAGTCATCTATCAAAGGTGAACCCAATGAAGCTTGTAAAATGCGCTAAGCCTACCGTAATGACTCAGGAAAAGGTTGACTCGATGGGTTTTGAGTCTTACTATCATGATCACTATCAGTGGAAGCCAAAAAGTGTTCATGATTTCTCCAAAATAACATCTGAACAAATGGAAAACCGTAAGAATTTAGTTTTCTCTTTTGATAATATAGTATATTCTGTTAGGAAAAATAAAGATGGTTTGTTTCAAATTGTAACAGAAGATGGAGATTATTTAGCTAAACGTATTGTGATTTGTGTTGGTCGTTCTGGTTGGCGTTGGGCAACTAATCTTTATGATGATTTAGGTATTATTTCTAATGATGATTATGCGGAGTATGGAGTTAGAATAGAAACTTCAGCTGGTCTTTTAGCTGGTTTTAATAAAGCACATATGACTATGAAAAAAGGAGATATGACTATTGGTCCTTTATCATGGAATGGTTCGGTAATTCAAGAAGATCATTCAGATCTGGTAATATCTGCGTTTAGATCGAATGAAGATAGATGGAAATCGGATAAAGTTTTGTTTTCTTTTCTGAAATCTGTTTATCATTACGATCAAGGTAGTGTTCAAACTGATAGAATTGGCAAGCTAGCTGGCATTTTAGTTAATGATAGAGTTAGTAGAGAGAAAGTAAGCACTTTTATGCGAGGAAACAGTCAGCTTAATTTAGTTCCTGAATTTGATTGGTTAAGATCTGAATTTGAAAATTTAGAAGATTTAATTCCAGGAATTCTTAAGAAAGGATATTTTCATGTACCAGACATTAACCCAAAACCAGCTGAAATTAAGATTGGTTCTAATTTAGAGACTGAAGTTGAGGGTATGTTTGTGGCTGGTGAGGCTGCAGGTATAAAAGGAATTGCCGCAGCAGCTATTATGGGAACTATTGCTATTGATAGTGCATGTAAATAGGTGATAAATGTCGACTTCCGAAAATGAAATAATGAAACAACCAATATTAAACAGTCAGAGTAATGAATTATTTGATGAAGATTCTCATGTAATTCATAAATTAATTAATATAAAAAGAATAAGTTTGCCTCAGAAAGGTGAGGACTGGCAAGTCCTTGAAAATAATAAGGTTGCTTTTACGTTAAAAGGTATTAAGATGACTCAGAAGGAAAAAAACGTCCTCTATACTTTGGAAGGAATCCAATTATTGATTAAAGAGTATAAATTGGGAAATAAAACTGTATCAGGAATTAAGAAAAAAATTAAAGAATTAATTAAAAGAAAATAACATGAAATCATTAATTAAATATGAAGGAATTAAAATTAGTAATAAGATTGGAGTGATTTCTTTTTCAAATGAGAAAAATGAAAAAATAGACATTCCAATTTCCGAATTTGATGCTCGTAGAATTGCCCTTTATTTAGATAAGTTAACTACAGTTGATCGTAAAATTGTTGAGCGGAACAATGATGAAAAGTCTGAGTGAATGTGGCCTGTAGTTAATTTTAAAGATTCTTATTGTGATATTTATATTGGCAGACCTTCCAAGTGGGGATCTCCATATGTTATTGGTCGAGATGGTTCTCGTGAAGATGTTATTATTATGTACGAAGCTTGGCTTCAATCTCGGCCTGATTTAATTGCTGAGGCTTGTAAGGAATTAGAAGGAAAAATTTTAGGATGCTGGTGCAAACCTTATTTTGCTTGCCATGGAGATGTTTTGGTTCGAATTGTTAATGGATGGCAACTTGCTAGACCTCTGTTTATATAGAAAGATTATAAAATGAAAGAATTAATTAAAACAATTGCAAAAAGTTATAACTGTTCAGAAATGAAGTTTGACAGTAGTGGTAAGCTAACAAAAGAGTCAAGAGAAGAGTTTGAAGATAAAGTATCTTGGTGGGGTTTATCTATTAGGTATAGAGAATTATCTAAGGATTTTATTAGAGAGTTTCAAAATAAAATTAATTGGGTTTGCGTATCTGGTTATCAAAAATTATCTGAACGCTTCATTAGAGAATTTCAAGATAGAGTAAATTGGGTTAATATTTCTGAATATCAAAAATTATCTGAACGCTTCATTAGAGAATTTCAAGATAGAGTAGATTGGGTTTGCATATCTGAAAGTCAAAAATTATCTGAAGATTTTATAAGGGAATTTCGGAATAAATTAAGTTGGACTACATTATCTTATCATCAAAAACTATCTGAAAAATTTATTAGAGAATTTCAAGGTAGAGTTAATTGGCCTGAAATATCTTGTAACCAAGTATTATCAGAAGATTTCAAGGAAGAATTTCAAAATAAATTACATTGGACTAGTATGTCTAAACACCAAACGTTTTCTGAAGATTTTATGAGAGAGTTTCAAGATAAAGTAAATTGGGATTATGTTTCTAATAATCAAAAGTTATCAGAGAATTTTATAAGAGAGTTTAAGGGTAAAATAGATTGGACTAATATATCTTATCATCAAAAAATATCTGAAGATTTTATTAGAGAGTTTCAAGATGTGGTTAGATGGGATTATATATCTAAATATCAAAAACTATCTGAAGATTTTATTAGAGAGTTTAAAGATGAATTAGATTTGAATTGGATATCTATATTTCAAAATTTATCTGAAGATTTTATTAGAGAATTTCAAGATAAAGTAGATTGGGATTATATATCTTCTTATCAAAAATTATCAGAAGAATTCAGAAAAGAATTTAATTTAGATAAACCTGATCCTGAAACAAATTGGTTATACAAATCAGTTGAAGATAAATTAAAATATATTAAAGAAAATACTAATTATGAAATTGTAGATAATGAAACAGCAATTATAGCATATAAATCAGTAAAAGAAGATGGTCATAGTGTTTATAATTTTCAATATAAATATGAATTAGGCGGAACATATGAATGTCATTGTGATATGAATATTAATAATCAAAATTCATTTGGTTTATCTTCTTGGACAATTGAAAAAGCAAAGAATTATTATTCAAAAGGAAAAATATTCAAGGTAAAAATTCCGATTGAGAGTATTGGAGCAATTATACATAATAACAAGAAGATTCGTAGTTCAAAGATAGAGATATTATCGGAGGTTAGTTTTAATGGATAATGGAAGTGGTTATGTTATATATGTTTTTGATACAGAAACAACTGGCCTTGATCCTGTTGAAAATGATGTAATTGAAATTTCTATGTGTCGATTGTCAATGAATAACCCTGATGATATAGATCAGAAAACCTGGCTAATTAAACCTATCAATCCAATGGCAATTGATGATATAGCTCTTCGTGTTAACAAACACAAAAGAGAAGACCTTTTGCATTTTACCAAATTCGGAAAAGAAAACTACAAAGAACCAGAAGATGTAGTTGCTGAAATTGAACAATGGATGGCTGAAGATGAAGTGTCTATTATTGATAGAGTAGCTGCTGGCCAAAATATTGATTTCGATTTAAGGTTCATTAAAGAGTTATGGAAAAAAGTTGGCTCTGAAAATACTTTTCCGTTCTCAGTTGAAAATGGTAATCGTACATTTGATACCAAAATGTTTGCAATGATGATTGATCTTTGCACTGGGAGAAGAAGAAGGTTTTATAATTTAGGAGCTTTGGTTAGTGCATTTGGAGTTAAGAAGTTAAAAGCTCATAGAGCAGATGCAGATACTAAAATGACAACTGATCTTATGGTTAAGATGTTAACGCCATTGTTTAGTGTTATTAGAGAAGTGTTTAAAGATTGTTATTCTGATAAAGATCAATAAAAGGTATAAATGAAAAAAATAATTAAAGTAATTGCAAAAAAGTATAAATGTTCAGAGATGAAGTTTGATGATAGTGATGAGGTGATATTATATAATATGACTGGATTTCAAAGATTTTTATGGTATTTTTTTGGTTAATATAGATAATCTCTCATATAAATGAATGATTAACTTGGAGGGTTGGATGGCAGAAGATAACTTAGAAGAATATGAACTTAATTATGAATTAATAAATAAACTTTCTGAAAATTTTGAAAAGGTTATTAATGAATCTTTAGAAGGAGTTGAAGATGGAAGAGTTGAATTATTAACCTTATTATTCTCTTTAACAGCTCAATTATCAGTTGATTTAGGTCTTGATAAAAAATCTTGTGTAAATATGGTTTCATCTTGTTATGATGAATCAGAAAGAGATTTAGAAGATGAAGAAATGTCAGAAGAAGAAATTAATGAACTAAAAACAGAACCCAATAAAGAAGATGACAACAAATATAAATGGAATTGAGGTATATATGGATTATGAAAGTCAAGACAAAATGAACTCCTTTTTACGAAGCGTTTTTAGATACAAAAAGCTACTCGAAGGAAAAGCACCTAAAACTTTACTTGTTTTAGAAGAAAATCTCCTACAAAGCAGACTTGAAGACCTAACTACAAAAGAACTGTTCACTTCAGTAATGTCATGGAATGATTATTATAATGAAACATCAGTAACTGAAGAAATTGATGATGAAAAAACTATGCGTGATGTTAACTCTTATCTATTATCTCTTAATTAAGACGGTAATATTTATACATAGTACTGATATGAGCAAATTAACCGATTTATCAGATAAATTCAAGGATCATCTTGGAAAAACTGCAGCCAGAAGTAAACCCAAAACTTCTCGCAAACAAGTTCTTAAAAGGATTGATAAATCCAAAGCAACTTACCAAGTTGAACGCAAAAAACTTAAAAACTTAGAGAGAAATCTTAAGAAAATTGAAAATGATATCAATTTAGCAAAAGGGGTGCAGAGAACTTCTCGGTCAGATATGCTTAAACTTAAAAAAGTATTAAGCAATATGGATCTTGCTGACTGTAATTATGTTATTTTATATGAAGATAGTAATGAGTGTGGTTACATTGTTGATGGAGAAGAACGAAGTTTAGATGTTGATGACGATGGAGAGCTTTCATTTAAATTAATGAAAGAATATCGAAAAGAAAAACGTCAAGCCGAGAAAGATGCTCAAAATGCTAGATTAGCAGAAGAGACAGCCGACGAAAAAGCTTCAGAAAGCAATTCAGTCTCAGATGAAGAGGAAGAAGGTAAAGAAGAGGAAGATGAAAATTCTGCCGAAGATGATTTCACTATTCCTAACCTTAGATTTCTGGAAGAATAATGTCTATTCGTCCTTCAGGCGCAGTTGTATTTGTTAATAATGATTTAACAAGTAATGTTCAAAGTTTTATAGTTAAACAACTTCATATTACTGAAGTTATTGATGGTTACACTTTTGATGCTCGCATTGCTTCTGATTCAGATTATTTAACTAAGTTATGTCAACTTGATCTTAGAATTATGGTTGTTAGATCTTTTGATGAACTAGAAAATCGCTCTCTTGCTAGTGTTGTTATTTTTGTTTCTCATGGTTTAGCGGCCATTTTAGAGAATAAATTAGGGCCACCAGGATTAACCTTCCCAGTTGTTGATTTAACTTGGGGAAAATTATGTGTTTTCAATTGATTATTGCTATTAATTGCACATATTTGCATGAGATTACATCCTGGCTACGAAAAAAAACCCGAAGATCCGAATTTTATTGATGTTAAGAAAACTCCTTTAGATGAAGGAGCTATTGCTTATTATTTACGCGAAGCTTGGAGAGATATGCATGGTTCATATCCTTCAGAAAATACGCTCGCCATCGCTTGGAGCCAAACAGTTCTAGAAACTGGCAGAAATGCCCGCTCAATGATGCGTAATAATAACTTTGGTAATATCAAGCTGAATCTTGATTACTCACCCTGCTATACCAGTTATAAAGCAGGAGAATTCCTTAATGGTAAACACGAATTATTTTATTCATACCATCCTCAAACTATGTTCGCAGCCTGGAGAACTCCATTAGAAGGAGCTTTTGGTTATTTAACTTTTCTAAGTAAAAGAAAAAGGTATACAAAAGCTTGGGTTGAATTAACTAAGGGTAATACTGTTGGTTATGTTAGAGAACTTAAAGCTGGTGGTTATTTCACTGCTCCATTAGATAAGTATACTGCAGTTGTTGTAAGGCTTACCAATGAGTTTAAAAAGAAACATGATAAACTTATGCAGTGGACTCCTCCAACTCCAGAACCAGAGTTTGAAAAGGAGTTAGAGCCTATTGAAGTGGTCATGATAGATGAAGTTGAAGCTCATTCAGAAGAAGAGATTGAGGTGATTATTGAGTCTCCAATTATTGAAGAACCTGTTGAGACATTAACAGATTTAGTCCCACTCCCACCTGGTGAAACAAAATTAAATTACCTTATTAGAACATTTCATATGATCTGGAGCTATGTTGCTCAAATGATTGCTCGTTATAAGAAATAATATGAATAAGAAAATTTGTATTAAATGTAATGAACAGAAAAATGTTGAGGGTTTTAGTTTCAGATCTGATTCAGGAAAATATAATAATACATGTAAAAAATGCAAATGCAACATGACAAAAAAATATTATGAAAATAATACAGATAAAGTTAAATATTATCAAAAAAAATATGCTGAAAATAACAAAAGTAAAATTTTAAATAGAAATAAACAATATTATGAAGATAATAAAATTGAAATTAATATTAAAAATACAGAAAGACGTAAAAAGAACCCTAATTATCAAAAGGAAAATTATAGGAAAAACATAAAAGATAGGCATTTATACTCAAAAGAGTATAGAAACAGACCTTATGTTAAAAAAAGAAGAAACGAGAACAGGAGAAATAGGTTAAAAAACGACATTGAATATAGACTAAAGTGTAGAGCCAGTTCTTCTATAAGAAAATACCTTAGGAAAAATGGATATTATAAAAATGGCGGCTCTTTTTTTAAGAATATTAATTATACACCAACAGAACTCAAAAATCATTTAGAAAGTAAATTTGAAAAATGGATGACTTGGGATAATTGGGGTGTTTATAAAATAGGAGAAGAGAGAAGGTGGAATATAGATCATATCATACCACAACGTGAGTTATTTTATGATTCTATGAAGCATCCTAATTTTAAAAAATGTTGGAGTTTGGAAAATTTGAGACCTTTAGACGGTTTAGAAAATATACAGAGGAATTATGAGTAAAAATACATCAATCAAAGTTTGTGGAGAAAGTTTTGATACAGGAGTTAGAGTTGTCCTTTGGGATGAACCAGATGGACTTAATTTTTATCCCGCTAGAAAGTTTCATGCAAGAGATTGGGGTCTTGAAGAAGCAAGAAAAAAAATAAAAGCTTTCTACATCCATCATAGTGTCACATTTACGGCTCACTCTACTTTTCGCGGACTCAAAGCTCGTGGACTTTCATGCAACCTTATGATTGATGATGACATTGACCCCGAGACCGGAGCAGCCACCATTTACCAAATGTTGGATATAAAAGACGGAGGATGGTCTCAGGGAGGGGTTCATAATCATAACGGAGCAGGAGTGGAGATATGTTACTACCCCGACTCTTGGAGAAAACCATCTCGTTATTCATCTTACAACAGAAAACGTTTTGGAGTACATAAGCATCCAGTTGTTTCAGATACGATTCATGGTCATCACTTTAAAAAATGTTGGGGGCCAACTGCGGCTCAAGTTAAAGCTTGCAATCATTTAGCCGCAGCTTATTGTTTAGCTTTTCCAGATCTTCCTAGAGCATTTCCTAGAGATGATGATGGCAAATTGATTTCCACAGTAGTACCAATGGAAAAAAGAGTTGGTTTATTGCATCATTATCATGTTAAACGTGGAAAAGTTGATGCAATGGGATTTCCTACAGATCAATCAGAAAAAGATATTAATGAATTAGTTAGAAAAGCTGAGTTAGATTCAAATCTTAGACGTGATAATGTTATTGACACTTTAAAAAAATCTGGTGAATAATTATGGATCAATCAACTGCCGTTAAGCAACTTCAGAAAGTGTTTAATACATTTCCTTGGGATGAATTAGGTAAACCAAGACCAAATTTGTCTTTGGATGGAATTTTTCAAGGCAAAACAAGACAATATGCTGAGTATTTAAAGCAAGTTGGTGAAGATTTTAATGAACCAAATCTTAAAAAGATGACTCAGTATATTCTTCAAGAAGATTTTGACAATGCTCAGTCAGTTGCCTATGTTGCCAAGAGCCAATTAGATAACGCTCTTCATCAATTTAGAAAAATACCATCTGAATTAATTGAAAAGCATCCTGATTTACGTAGGTGGACTCAAGAAGAAATGAAAAACTATATGAGAACATCTTCTTATCCAGGATATTTCCCAAAACCATGGGCTTTATCAAGACTTGGAAAAAGAGATTTTGGTGGAAAATGGAATTGTACAGGACCAAAATGTCAAGCTTCTTATTATGAAGAGTTTATGAATTGGAGGCCAGGTTCAAATGGCATTGGTGGTATTTATGATCCTAGATTGTATCGTAATATGGATAAGCATCCTAAAGTATGGTCAAATAAAATGATGAAGCAAAGAATAAGAGATAAGACTTCATCACCTCATATACCTTCACCTGGAATAGGTCATTGGATTGATATTAAAAGTTTACCTGCAGGCAAAGTCTTTTTAGATAAAGAAGATGAAGTTGAATATATGAGATTGCTTAATCTTTATAAGCAATTTGTTCAAGAGGAAAAAGAAAGAGGGACGGCAATTATTTTACCGCCCCCAACTACTAAAATAGCTAAATTAACTGGTAAATTAGTTAAGAAATATTATCTTTAGAACCTAATGACCACATATCAGGATCGAAACTGAGGTCTAAGAGCGGCTCAAGTTGTTCTGGACCTTTTTGTCTTAAGTATTTAAGCACCCCTTCATGATGAAGCAAAGGCGCCAACTCAGGATCAGCAGCTAAATCATGTAAATCTACTTCTTCTGAAGTTCCATCTGGTCTTTTTAGAGTAGCCATTCTGTGCATTAATCTAATTGTTTGAGAAGGGTCTAGGTGAGTTCCTCTATGTCGAAAGCCAGGACGTTGCCAACACTTAACTCCTGGTGTTATTCCGGGCCCTGAAGCGTTTGTTCCACACCATCCGTAATTACATGCGATCCAAGCTCCATGAAGCTTTCCTGCACCTACCAGAGCGTTTATTAAACACCAATATTTTCCAACACAAGATACTAATTTGGAACCATCATCTCCACCTAATGATTTGATTTTATTTTCAATTGCATCATGAACCCATTCAATATTGCAAGTCGCAACAATATGTCCATTAATATTAACAATTGAATCAAGTTTTAGTTCTGCTTGAAGCCAAATAAGATCAATAACTTTTGGAGTCATTAACATGCAACTTAAAAGATCTGCAATTTCTTGTAGTTCATAAGCACTGGCCGGTAATCTGACTCCATTTCTTGTTTCGGTAGTTAATGTTACATTTCTATTATATTTAAGATTAGGGACATTGTTAAATTTCATAGCATCCCTAAATACCTTAATTTCTAATTCATAATCATTATGTTTTGAAACAACAGTTTTGAATTCATAATAAGCTTTACCTTCTTTGACTAATTTAACTATGTCCATATTTACATGTTTAGTTAGGCATAATTTTCAGTAATTTGTGCTACTTTTCTATCAAAAGCTATTTTGGTTAGCAATTCATTATTAATGAAATAATATTTTTCCCCATTTGCTAACTCAACAGCTGCCCCATTAATTCTATGTAATTTATCATTTACATACCATTGTTTGTCCCCATTTACATGTTCATAAGCTGGACCATTTTTTCTATTAAGCTTTCCATTCACAAACCAAGATTTAGATCCGTCAGGCCATTCAGCTGCAGGTTCATCATTATCTCTATGTTGTTTACCATTAATAAACCAGTGCTTATCTCCATTTGCCTATTTAATAGCTGGTTTATTATCTTCTCTATGAAGGTTGCCATTTATATACCAACGTTTAGAGCCATCTGCCCAAATACTAGCAGGTTTGTCATTTCCTCTATGAAGTTTACCTTTTAGAAACCAATTTTCTTTTTTGTTTTTAATTTTAACTGTATATTTCATTATTTTACCTCATAAAGTTTTACACTAATGCCTTGTTTAATTAAATTTTCTTCAACCAAAGGAAGTAACTGATCCCAAAGCTCATCTTTATGAAAATGAACGGTGCTTCCATAATCTTCTGCCAAACCTTTTAAACTTAAAAGACAAGACTTTGCGGTATCTTCATCCAATTTATCTTCATGAATTGTTATTAAGTTAACAACAATTAAATCGCTTCGAATTCCAATATCTTGAATTAAACCTAATTTGAAATATTTTTGGGATATGTACCCTCTTCTATATTCTAATTTAGCTTTAGGCCATCTTTTTTCAAGGGCTAGATGGAATTCATTATTTTCGTCCCAATCTCCAGAATCATCAACTAAGTTAGCAACAATTCTATGACCTCCCGCTTCAGGCAAAGAAGCATCTCCGGTCATATTTTTTATTTTTCCTGGTGTAATTCCTGTTAGCATAATTTTATTATCTCTATGTGTTTAATTTGTTTTTTTGCTGCTTCTGATAAAGGCCAATCAAATACCCAAGCTGGATTATTAGAAACAGGTTTATGTTGATCTAATATATCAGTCGCTCCTTGTTTTTTACTTTTAATCATTTCTATAACAGATAATATAGCACTAATACCACTTGATAATACTGGAGCATTAATCCAATCATCTCCATCAAAAGCTATGAATCTTAATCTAGAATCATGTCCAAAGAACCAAACAAAACAGAGGTCTTCATCCCCAGTTACAAAAACTCTACAACTGATATTAGCTATATCTTTAGGTTTAGCTTTATAGTAAAGATCTGTAACAACTTTTTTATATGATTTATTTTCAAATGAATCTATTCTTTTGTTGCTACAAATCCTAATAAAGTTACCTAAATTATCTCCCCATTTTAACCAACCTTTATTTAAAGGTCTTAAATCACAAAATCTAATAACGCTTTCAATATCTTTATGATTTTTTAAGAAAGCTTTTGCACTTTGAATAGCTCTTCCTCTTTTCATAGTTTACTAGTATTCTCTAAAAGATATAAGAATAATTCATCAGAAGTTTTATAGCCATGAATTCTATCTGTTTTAGATTTACTAGCAGGATCTCTTGGTTTTAATATAAAAACCATTGGAACTCTATCTACTTCAAATCTTTCAACTGACTCCTCATCCATGTCTTCTGTATTAATTTTAAAAGCGTAATATTTTTTGTTAATGATTTGAACTAAACCTCTATCAGTAAAAGTTTCATCAATCATTTTTTTACAATAAATACAATAATCATTATAAAAGAAAATGAAAATTAATTTATCTTCCTTAATTGCTTTGTCAATATATGCTGTTATTAAGTTTTTTCTCCAATGAACTCTTGTAACTTCAGTAGGAGCCTCTCTTGGAATAGTTCCAGGCTTAGCTGTAGGCACCGTGAAAGGTTGCTTTTCATCATATGTTAAAAAAGGGTTAACTGTGGCACAACTTGTTAAAATAAGCAACAATAACAGTGAAAAAAATCTCTTCACTTAGACACCTCATAAAAGCCTCTAAGAGTTAAGCAAATGTTACCTTGAAATTCTCCTTGAAATGTAATTGGTAAAGCATGTTCTGAATAAGTGTTGCCTTGTTTTTTAACAACCACAAACATAACAGCTGGAGTTTGGACATAATCACTTGGCAACCAAACTAATTGTTTTCCAGATGTTTTTCTAAGAAATTGATAACCTTTTCTTCCAACCAAAATAGGCACATAATGATTTCTTAATTCATCTTGAGCACATTTACTATCAAGTTTATCGGATAAATCTTTTGTTAGTTTAATAGATAATTTATCTTGCTTATCAACCATAACAATTAACAGCATTTTACCTTCATCTCCAGCTTTTTTAATAGCTAGAAAGAAGTTACTCTCATTATACCAGACAACTTCTTCAGGAGTTTTTGTTTTCTTATCATAACAAGGTTCACATGGGCTTTTAGGCAAACCAAACCACTTTGGGCATATACATTCTAAGGGACACTCTGGAAAAGCGTGGCCAGGCATATTTGTTAAAGGGATATCTGTTAAACCAATTAATTCTTTTTCAAAATTTGGTTGAAGTTGAGTTGGTGGAAGAATATAACATGATGTTGTTAAAAACAAAACAAGAAATAGAAATAATTTTTTCATGATTTTACCTTACTAAGCCGGGGATTTGTTTTAAGTTACATATTGGTATATTAACTTGTTTATGTTTGGTTAACTTCTCTGATTGATTTAACTTGGCGATTATTTTCCTTTGTCTAGAAGTAAACCGTCCCCAATCACGAGTTTTTGTTGGATCAATATTGGAAGATAAAATCCCGGTAATATTTTCTTCTTTTAATGCCCACCGGATTTCTTCAAAAGTAAATTCATTTGGAGATTCTGTATTAAATATTTGCTCTTGATTATATATATTGTTTTCATTTAACATTTCGAACATTTGTTTAATTTCTAATAAATTTAAATTAGCCAATGGTAAAATATCTCCAGTAGACCATTTTTTATAAAGCCTAGCTTCATACCATTCTTGAGATAACCAACCAACTACAATTCCATTATCCATTGAAGCAAGATTATCTAACATAGCACCACCAATTTCTAAATCTAATTCAATATTTGGTATTAAAATTTTTGCTTTGAATAAATCTGAAAATGAACTATCTAAATCATTATAATCTTCTGTAATAAATCCAGTGTTAACACCTGATTTAAAGCACAAAATAGCAGTAGTTAATGAAGCTATATTATCTGTTTCTAATTTTACAACTAATGAATTTTTATTATGATCTTTGACGTAAGATCTTATCCATTCAACTGTTTTTTTAATTGTTTTATAAACATTAATAAGCATTTCAGTAGCCTCCAGAATTAAACCATCCACTACCTTTTAGAACGAATCCATTTCCTTTTGATATTAATCTTTGTGCGGTTTCTTTTTCACATTCAGGACAAATGGTTATTGTATCATCACTTATTTTCTGCATCTCTTGCCAACAATGTTCACAATCTTTGCATTTGTATTCATATGTAATCATATTCTTCTCTATCTTTTAATATAACGTCAAAAAAAAAGATGACGAAATGCGTCATCATAAGTTAATTGTCTAATGAACGTATAAGCGTTCTACTGGTAGCATTTATAGTAGTGCTGCTGCTAAAGATCCAAGTAGCGTAAAAACACCACCGGCAATAGTTATATATAATTTCCATTTACCATCAGATTCAGTAGGTTTCTTCTGAGTAACAAACTCTTTCTTGGAAACCAAAACGTCAACCTTCTGTTCTAAAAGCGCTACTTTTATATTTACTTGACTTCCGGCATCTGAATCTTTACTAACATACTCTTTAATATCTTTAACTGACTGTTCTAATAATGCTAATCTGGTTAAGACTGAACCAGAATTGCCGCCTTCTCTAATGATTGCTGATAAACTCCTAACATTTTCAACTAGGTGTTTTAAATCTGCCTGTATGACAGCGGCACAAACTTTACTTTCTCTAATCTCATCAAGAAGTGCTTGGACTTGTTTAGCTGTTTGATTTAATTCTTGAATAAAATCTTCAATTAAATCTTTTTCAGCTGCTGATACTTTCTTTTCCTCCGGCTGCATCATGCAATTCTCCAAGTATAGTGTTAATTTCTTTAAAAGCTTTATTACACTCTGTTTCCATCATTTTTCTTTTCCCATAATCATCTGAAACTTCTTTATTTAATATCCTTAGCTGCTTTCTTAATTTAATTAACTTAGCCATTCTAATAGACATAACGTTATCACCTTTTGAGGTTGAACTATCTTCTGTATAACTTAAAATTTTAGCTTCTTGATTCATTATTTATGGTTATATGATGCAATACATTTAGATGACTAAAAATGCCTATTCTTCTTCCATCAAAATTTTAATTAAACCATCTTTTTTGAATTTTGGATGAATTATTTTTGACAAAATTATAAACTCCTTATTAAATTTCAAAACATACTCTTCAAGAACCATATCTGACCAATTTTCCATGACTTTACGTATCATTTTTTGAGGTCTTGATCCTAAGCCTCTGCCAAAAACTTTACTTTGTAAATTCTCAGCTATTTCTAACAACTGTTCAGGGTTTAAATGGCTCATCATATGGCTAATATTATTTTTCTTAATAGGATTAGATAAATACTTATCAGGTCCTTTAGCTAATAATATAGATAAACTTAATGGTATCATATCAAAAGAAGCTACTATTACTATTGATTGAAGCAAATAGTCTGGATATATATCAGCAGAATGTTTTATTAACTCTATAGCTAATCTAACTTCTAGATCTGATATCTCACCATCATCAGATTTATTATACCTCCCGGTTTCTAAAAGCTGATTTAACCTATCTTGCCATTCTTTTTTCATTCTTCTGCCAAATGATGAGGGTATCGTTTAATAAAATCAACTTGATTAAGTCCTGACTCTTCAACACTCTTCTTCCAATAAAGATAAAGATTCCTTGCATCAGACTCAGCATTATGAATACCTTTAACAGTTTTAATATTAGCAAATTTTAAAAGTGTTCCCAATTGATTATTCTTAGGCTTAATTCCAGTTCTTAGCGCCCATTTTTTAGCCACATCCATAGTATTAAGCCAACAAATAGCAGGAAATGTTTTACCTACACTTGCCCACAAAGCATGACAAAAACGTTTATCAAAAGGAGCGTTATGAGCAACTATACAACGGTGTTCTATAGTTAACTCATCTTGATTGATGAATTTTTCGAATTTTTCAACAACTTCTTCTTTTGCGTCTCCTTTCATTAAGTCAGCAATGGTCATACCAGTGATCTCTAAAGCTCTTCCATCAGCTCTATCAGGGTATTCACACTTAATCCTTTTTGTTAGTTGAACTCTGTCATCATATCTAATGATTGAAAGCTCAGTCATTTCATGATACCCCGCTTTCAATCCACAAGTTTCAGAATCCAATACATAATACTTCAAACCAGACATAAATTTTTCCTTTCAGTTATTTTTTACAACCACAACCATCATCATCGCTTGGAAAACTACATGAGCCTCCAGCATTTTTTCCACCTAAACCGCCAACCCCACCTGCTCCACCTAAACCACCAACATTACTGTTGACTGCTGCTCCACCTTCACCTCCAACACCTCCCGTTCCCACAGAAACGGTTGTTGAATCACCTCCTTGGCTACTAGTCGTAGTTTGACTCATTCCACCATCTCCTCCTACTGTAGTTGAAGCTGACGGAATGTCTACCATTTCACTTCCTGGGCATCCAAAAGTTAAAAACCCAAAACATAGTACCATTACACTTAACACAATTGCATTTCTCATTTAATATCCTCTTGACTAGATTAATAATAGTTCAAAAACTCAACTGCTCTCGAAGCTATTAAAAGGTATATATCATTTTAGACACATTTAATTATGAATAAGTTTGCTCAAATTTTAGAGTCTGACATTGACTCTCTCATCTATCAATTATTAGGCAAAGCTGTGCCTTCAAGCTCAGAAAGTGTTGAGACTGATACTGAGGCAAATAAAATTGATGAAAGTTACCAGCTGCCAGTTAAACATACTAAGGGAGGCAAGGATATCGATGAAGATAATAAACCTTGGGTTGTGGGGACTTACCTTCCGGGTCAATATATAAATGTAACCCATATTCAAGGGCATGAGGGGATCGATTTAAAATCTGATAGAGGTTCACCTATTTATCCAATTGCTTCTGGCATAGTTACAGAGGCGCGAGACTATCCTAAAGGTGGTAAAACCGTTAAAGTCTCCCATGAAGACGGCAAAGTTGTCTCATACTATGCTCATATGGATGTTGTTCATGTGTCTCCTGGACAAGAGGTTACTCAATCATCTGTCATAGGTAATATGGGAGACACTGGAAATGCCAAAGGAAGAGGTGCTCATCTTCATTATGAAGTGAAAATTGAAGGAAAAAAGATTGATCCACAAAGCATTACTGGCAAAAGAGTCGGATCATTATCTAAACGAGCAGAATTTATTGCTAATATTATTAAGGGTTTAGATGATATGGTAGGAAGAAAAGGTAGCTTAAAAGATATCATCGATTACCTCAAAAAAAGCTCATGATATTATACATATGAGCAGAAAATATTCAAAAAAGTATTTTATTAATTTAGCTAAACAAAAAGGTTTCAGATTATCATCTGAATTCCTTGGTCTACAAAATCATTTATTAATTAAATGTATTAAGTGTTCTTTTATTAGAAAATTAGCCCGAGCAAGATTTCTTTTAGATTGTGATATTTACTGCAAGCCATGTTATAAAACAGCTGATTTCATTAAACATTCAAACATAACTCACAATAACAAATATGATTATTCTTTAGCTAAATATATTAATTATGATGTTAAAATTAAAATCATATGTAGAGATCATGGTATTTTTAAACAAACTCCCTATAATCATAAATCTAGAAGTGGTTGTCCAAAATGCTCTCTTCAAAAAAAGACTTTATCTGAAGATGAATTTATTAATCTTTGTAAAAAGATACATGGAAATAAATATGATTACAAATTAGTGAAGTATATTAGTAATAAAAGTAAAGTTCAAATAATATGTGAAAAACATGGAGTTTTTGAGCAACGAGCTGATGCCCATAAAGGAGGACAAGGTTGTTCTAAATGTATGTCAGAAGGCCAAAGAACTACTAATAAAGATTTTATTGATAGATCTAACAAGGTTCATGATAGCAAATATAGTTATTCAAAATGCAAATATATTAAATTGAAGAAAAAAGTAAAAATAACATGTAAAATTCATGGAGATTTCCTTCAACACCCATCAGATCATTTAAATGGCTCTGGATGTAAAAAATGTGTCGGACGAATATCTAAAAAAGAAACTGACTGGTTGGATTCTTTTAATATTAAAATTAGAAATAAAATTATTTGGTTAAATTCAAAAAAATATATTTTTGCAGATGGTTTAGATGAAGAAACCAATACTATTTATGAATTTTATGGTGATTATTGGCATGGGAATCCGAACGTTTATGATCAAGATAAAAATTGTTTTACCAATCAAACATTTGGGGATTTCTATAAAAGGACAATTAAACGCGAAAAATTAATTAAAAAAGCAGGATATAATCTTGTTACTATTTGGGAATCTGATTATGATTCTAAATAAATTTAAAGAGATTATCGATTCTCTTAATAAAAGTTAGTGTTATTATATAAGTATGACTAAGAAAAAGAATTATTCAAAAAAGTATTTTGTCACCTTGGCTAAACAAAAAGGTTTTAGCTTATCATCTGATTTTACCGGGCTGCAAAATAATTTATTAATTAAATGTATTAAATGTTCTTCTTTAAGAAGTTTAATAACGGCAAAATTTTTGTTGGATTGCGATATTCAATGCAAATCATGTCAAAAAACCAATGATTTTATTGAATCTGTGAATTTAGTTCATAAAAACAAATACGATTATTCATTAACTGTATTTGTTAATCGCAATACTAATATCAAAATAACTTGTAAAAAGCATGGCGTTTTTGAACAGCTTCCTTACAAGCACAAGTATGGTGATGGTTGTATTAAATGTGATAATGATGAGAAGAAGGTTAAATCAAAACCAGTTCGTAAGAAAGCGGTTAAAAAAACTACCAAAAAGAAAATTGTACCTAAAAAATCAGCACCAATAACAGCTAAAGGTGATTTTATTAATAAAGCAAATGTAGTTCATGATAATAAATATGATTATTCAAGATGTAATATTAAAAATAAGGAAGTTATTATAGTTTGCAAGAATCATGGAAGTTTTTCTGAAACTAAAACCAATCACTTATCAGGAATTGGTTGTAAAAAATGCGTAGATATGGTGACTAAAAAAACAGCTGCTTGGTTAGATCAGTTGGGTATCAAAATTAGAAATCAAACAGTATGGATTAGACATGGCGAATCTGTTTTTGTTAACGGTCTTGATAAGAAGACTAAGACAATTTACGAGTTTTATGGTGATTACTGGCATGGTAATCCAAATGTTTATAATCAAGATAAGGAGTGTTTCCCTAATAAAACATTTGGAGATTTTTATAAGAGAACAATTGAACGTGAGGAGCTGATTAAAAAGTGGGGATATAGCTTGGTTACTATTTGGGAGTCTGATTATGATTCCAAACAAGCTTAAGGAATTCTGATAAAGCGGTTTGAATATCATCTATACGTGTTTCAGACTGAGTTGATTCATTGTAAATGATCCAGTACTGTTTATTGTTGATTGGCCCAATTCCATTTAAATGAATGTTTTTATGGAAGTATGATTCTCCCATATGCATACCATCCAATGTTAATTTTATGGCTATTTGGATTGAGTTTTGTTTTTTATTTTTTAAACTAATCATAACATTTCTGAGCAATTATATTCTTTTGTCATTTTTCATAATGGATTTTTTATAAAATCTTTTGACATTTTTGTAGGGTAAGATATAGCAATTCAGTTTATTTTATTTTGAAATTCTACAGTGAATTCTTTTGATAATATTTGAGTTTTGGATATTTTGTCCCAGTTTACTTTATCTTGGAATTCTCTTATGAAATCTTCTGATAACATTTGATACCCAGATATAGATGTCCAATCTAATCTGTCTTGAAATTCTCTTATAAATTCTTCAGATAAATCTCGTCTCCAAGATATACTAAACCAATCTATTTCATCTTTAAATTCTTTCACAAAACTTTTAGATAAATACTCATTACTAGACATAACCTCCCAATTTATTTTACCTTTAAATTCTTTAACAAAATTCGAAGATAACTTTTGATTCTCAGATATATAAAACCAATTTACTTTATCTTGAAAATCTCTTATAAAATCTTCTGATAATACTTGGTGATAAAGTATCCCCCTAAAATTTAATTTATCTTCAAATTCTCTAATAAAATCTTCAGACAATTCTTGATGTGCAGATACTTGATGCCAATCTACTTTATCTTGAAATTCTCTTATAAATTCTTCTGATAACTTCTGACATTTAGATATAAAATACCAATCTACTTTATCGTGAAATTCTCTAATAAAACTCTCAGATAATATTTGACTTTCAGATATCCTCCTCCAATTTACATAGTTTTGGAATTCTCTAATAAAATTCTCTGATAATACTTGGTTATAAGATATCCTATTCCAATCTAAAATTGATAAAGCTATTTTATATAGAGTAAAATGAGATTTTATTTTTTTTAATATTGTTTTAATCATAATTTATTTCACATCAAAGTTGATTCCAGCCTCTTTAAGCTTTTCCTTAATTTCATCAATATTCTCCAATTGAAACTCATTAATTTCATCTTCATAATCCAATGATATTCTTAGAAAATCTACATGTGCTTTACTTGTTAGATTCATTCCAGCTTTATTAAGAGCAATAACCATTTCTTTAAATTCAATTTTGCCTTCTTGATATTCCAACATTAATTCATCTCGAATTTTCAATCCATAAGCATTAAGCTCTTCAAAATTCTCCTTAAATTTCTTTCCAACTTCTTTAGGCCACATGCATGATTGATTATCCATAAATTGTTCGGTAGCAGTTTCGCTACATAAATCTAAATAACTTTTTAATACATCTAATACAACATCTTTATCATGTTTTAACATTAAACTTCCTTCCCTATAACTAAAGTATCATAATTTGCTGAAATGGCATATTCAAAAAGAGCTAACTTCAAAGTGTCTATTGATAATTCTTCATCCGCAAACACCCAATCATATCCGTCCCAAGTAGCTACAAACATTTCTTGGTCTTCCATTATCCAAACAGCTTCTTTCTCTGTTTGAAATATAACCATTGGCGCCCCTTTTAATTTTAGTTCACGTTGCGCCTTGGGGATCACCCTCTCTAATAACTTAGAAACATCTTCAATATTCATAATGATTTTCACCCCAACAAAAACATAACCATCTATATCTAACAAAGCTTTGCTGGTCAGGGTTTTCAATATACCATTTATGTAATTTATAGTCTTTATAATAAAATTTCACTATTTTAAAATCATACTTTCCAATATTTAATTTCATATTAATATAAACCTGAGCCATCATTTTTAGAGTTTTCAATAGCCGCTTGTAAATCTTTTGCATTTACTAAAACTTCTACATCACCAATAGCAATAGTTATTAAACTTTTTCTTATATTACAACTGCCTACTAATAGTAAATACTTACTATCTTCTAATGTAAGACTGTTTGTATCATGTTTAATTGTTTTTACTACATTTTTTACTTTAATCATTTTATCCCCATCTTTCTAACCATTTTAATTCACCGCAGCGAGTTTTCTTATAATGCCCCCAGCATAAAAATAACCATCTATATCTGGCAGCGTAATATCTTTCGCTAGAATGTTCTACATGCCATTTTACAGGTCTTAAAAACATCATGCAGTGTTTAAAAGACATATGAAATTCATATATCCCAATTTTTAATTTCTTTTCATATTAGTTTGCCATTGGTGATAGTGTTTTAGCTTCAGGTACATCATCAACCACTCGAAGGCCACGTACTAATAATACAATTTCTTCTGGAGTTAACATTCTATAATCACCAATGTATTCAATATTTTCAAGTAGTTGGTTAAAACCGATTAAACCTTCCCATATCCATAATCCATAAATGTTATCTTCATTGGGAGGGGTTAATAATAAATCAGATGTATTATGACAACCTCCTTCTTCAATATCTTCAGCAACTTCTCCATTGCGAGAGTAATCTAAAATCATTCCATCATTCCATGTGGAGAAAAATATCATTATTTGTTCTTTCATTTTATTCCTTTAACAATTGGTTTAATTTTTCATACATCTACTAACTCCGATAATATCTCTATCTTTGAACTTCTAATCTTCTTGTTATTATGTACAATTGCTCCAATACTCTCAATCGGAATTTTTACCTTGAATATTTTTCCTTTTGAATAATAATTCTTTGCTTTTTCAATTGCCCAAGAAGATAAACCAAATGAATTCTCATGATCAATATTCATATCACAATGGCAAGTATAAGTATTTCCTACCTCATACTTATATTGAAAATTAAAAACACTATGACCATCTTCTTTTACTGATTTATATGCTATAATTGTTGTTTCATTATCTACAATTTCATAATTAGTGTTCTCTTTAATATATTTTAATTTATCTTCAACTGATTTGTATAACCAATTTGTTTCAGGATCAGGTTTATCTAAATTAAATTCTTTTCTGAATTCTTCAGATAATTTTTGATAAGAAGATATTCGCCTCCAGTTTACTTTATTTTTAAACTCTCTAATGAAATCTTCAGATAACTTTTGACGGATTGATATATAATCCCAATCTACTCTATCTTTAAATTCTCTAATAAAATCTTCTGATAACTTTTGCCAACCAGATATTGTAGACCATTCTACTTTATCTTGAAATTCTTTAATGAATTCTTCAGATAACTTTTGACACCAAGATATATCATACCATTCTACTTTATCTTGAAATTCTCTAATAAATTCTTCTGATAAAGTTTGAAATTGAGATATATAATACCAATCTACTTTATTTTTAAAATCCTCTCTTGATTTCTTATATAATTTATCTTGTTTAGTGAACCTCATTTCTGAACAATTATATTCAGAAGCTATTTTTTTAATTAATTTTTTCATATAATATTACCAAATAATTGTAGATGAGTAATTTCAGAAAAATAACCTTACAAAAATTAGCAGGTAATTTAACCAATTTTGTTAAAAAAGAATTAGGAAAACTTAAATCTTCCTTCAAAGAAGCTTTTCTTAAGCTACCACCAGGTCTCGAAAGAGAAAAGCTTATTTATGAACAAGTAATCAAAAGTAATTTAAAAGCTAACTTGATCCCAGTTACTATTGATGGACCAGCTGGAATTAAAATTACTTATAGTGTGATGCCTGATTATATTACCATTGATGGAATTAGAATTCCTATGGCAGGTAAAACTGCTCAAAAAGTTGCTGACCATTTTAAAATGAAACTTCCAACCGATAAAATGTCAGATCAAATCTGGGAAGCAGCAGATGTTAAGCTTCGTCCAGCTCCTCTTTCTTCTGGTGGTAGAATTGGTGGTAAATATTATTCTGGGAAAGAAGTTGTGAAATCTAAAATTGGAGATTCCGATTCAGCAGTCGCTTATAGTGAAATGATTGAAGAACAACTTAAAGAGAAAGGAAAAAAAGGATTAATTGCTGGGCATATGAAGTCTGTTATCATGCCTCTTAGACCAGGTAAACTTGGTTTATATGGATGGAGAGGGGAAAAAGGGGATACGATTCAAAAATCACCAATAACATCTCATGACACGTCTATACATACTGAGTACGGAGCAGGAACAAGGTTGGTAGATCGAAAAATCACAGTTACTCTTCCAAATGGTAAAATTATTAAAACAACTATGGATGAAGTAATGAATCACCCAAAACTTTATAAGTATATTTCACAAGTTAAAGGGATTAATAAATATTAATAATTAGCCTATCATAGTAAATTTATTATATTTTAAATTAAAACTCCATCTTACTTTTTTGAATTCTTCGATAAATTCATCTGATAATTCATTGTGACCAAGTTTGTCCCAATATAATTCGTTTTTAAATGTTCTAATGAAATCTTCTGATAGTTTTTGATAAATAGATATCCAATACCAATTTACTTTATCTTGAAAATCAAAAATAAAATTTTCTGATAATTTTTGATAAACAGATATTGCTTCCCAATTAATTCTATTAATCTTATCTTTAAACTCTCTAAGAAAATCTTCAGATAAATCTTGACCTTCAAATATATAAACCCAATCAACTTTATCTTGAAAATCTTTAATGAAATCACCAGACATTTTTTGATTTTTAGAAATGCAACTCCAATCTACTTCATTTTGAAATGATCTGATAAAATCTTCTGATAAATCTTGGCAATTAGATATGTTAAACCAATTTACTTTATTACTGAATTCTTTTATAAATTCTTCAGGTAATATAAAATTCATAGATATATCATGCCAATGTACTTTATCTTCAAATTCTTTTCTTGACATTTCATGTAGCTTATAATTTGAATTAAATGTCATTTCTGAGCAATCATATGTTCTAGCTATTAATTTAATTAATTCTTTCGTATCACCTTTTATTTTTTTTCATAATTCTTTCTCTTCTATAAGAGTTGCGCCCGCCCCTCTATCTCCAAATTCGAAACCTAGTATATAAAATCCCCAGCGACGTGGAAGCAACCTGCCTGGGATCCACTTGATAACACCAGGTCGGTTGCGAAAAAATCCAGCTCGTGAGCCCGACCCGCGAAAAAGAGCTACCCACCAATCCCAAGGTAAAATATGTATTGGCCACTTAATAGATCCATCTTCCTCTCTACATACAATACCAATCTTAACAAGTAATTTAATTAATTTTTTCATTTAACCTTCAATTCTTCTTCTAATTTTATCTAGCTTCTTTTCATCGCCATTTTCCAAATTAAACTGAATGGCATTAAACATATACTTTTTTCCCATTGATATATTTTTGCTTAAATCATCTAAATAAGCACAACCAAAATAATCTGGATGTTCCAATAAAAAGCTTTTAAAATATAATTTTGAAGGTTTTCTTGCTCCAACTTCACAACTTAAATGTAAATCACAACCTTCCAATAATTCAGGAATATTCTCTTTTATATATCTTAAATGAACAAACCCTATATTGCTAAGCAAAGCTACATTATAACCTTCGCTTTTTAACTTGGCCAAATATTTCATCATAATTTCATTTGGAATTAACATTTCATTCCAAGCGTCTATTAATTCTTTGCATTCAAAAATTCCAAATTTTACCTTTAATTCATATGAAATTGTTGTTAAACCAAGATCTTGACGAGTTTGTAAATCACATAAAAAAGCCATTGAATCTTCTATTTGATTTAGATGAAGCTCATTATATTTTTTAAAAAATGGTTCAAAATTAAGCTCCAATAAAACTCTTCCAATATCAAATGCTACATACATAATTATTTAAACCTTTATAACCATTTCTGTTTAGAAGTTCCATTTAAATATTCTTGAGAATATGAGTTAATGTTTTCTTTATCTTCAGTTTTATACTTTTTTACCTTCTCATTATACTTTTCTTCAGTATAACGAATACCTTCAAGCCACCAGTATTTATCTCCATCAGCATATTCAACCGCTGGACCATTTGTTCTATGACATTCACCATTTACATACCAAGCTTTATCCCCACCTACATGCTCATAAGCTGGTAAATCATTATCCCTATGAAGCTTTCCATTTAACCACCATTCTTTAGTTCCATTTACCCGTTCAATAGCTGGTAAATCATTCTCTCTATGATAATCACCACTAGGTAATTTCCAAAACTCATTACCATGTTCATCTATTTCACATATTAATTTCATCTATCTTATCTTTCAAATTAAAAAATAACGCATCCCTTAGCTTATATCCACATTCAAATCGTTTCTCATAAGATCTCTCGACCTCTTCAACGGAATAATGCTCTAAATACTCAATCTGACCCAAATCATCTCCCAAACCTAAATTGCCAACCAAAATACCATTCAATAAAGCTTCAGAATCATTTAAATCAGGAGACACACAAAATCTATTAACTCCAGCAACCAAGCCATTCATTATTAATTGACTCTCTCCACCACAAAATAACCAATTAGCTGAACCAATTTTAGCTTCCCTCAACACCTTCAATTTAAATGGAGGAATGCATCTTAAAATTTTCCCCAACTCATCTCGCCTATTATCATCATTACTAATACCAATTCCATCAAATTTCTCTCCATCAACATCGGAAAAAGGAATCAACCACTCATAACCAGTTTTCAACTCAACACCTTCAACCATTGCAAAAGGAGAACATACAAAAGTTTTTTCAGCTGGAGGTAGTTTTTTAGTGTTCTTACGATCAACTTCTAATAAACCTGTATATCGCATATCTCCATTCTGCCAAAACACACCATCCAACAAATGCACAGGACTGCAGTGCCATAATCTTAAACCTAATATACTAGCAAAATTTGACACAATCGGATCATAATCACAAATTACCAAATCAGCATTAAAAGCATCCATTTCTTTCATTAATAATAAAGCTTGATCATAACCCATTAATGGTAAATGAGGATGATTGAATAATTGATTTAATCTAACACGAGCTGCTCCTGTATAGCAATTGTAAACTGAATCCAACATCCAGTCAACCTTATCAACAGATCGGCTGCTTATATCATAAGCTGCCACCTTTATTTCATGGTCATCACCACAATTAGATAAAAATTGCTTTAATAATAAATCAGCTCCAACTCGCTTACCAGCCGAATAAATAATTTTCAAATCTTTAATCCATTATGAAATTTATGTCAATCCAAAAAATAACATCAAAAATATATAAAGAAGATAATCTAGCTAATGCTATTGCCATTATCGTTATCATTATGATAACTATCAAGCTTTTCACAAACTGTTGGAGGAACACGAAGAGAATGGTAACTAGTTTCCAAATCTGAAAAAGTTTTTGCCAAATCATCTCTTTCATTTTCCCACTTCTTTAATTTTTTAGCGTCTGTCTTTGATTTGATTTTCAAATACTTCACATGAAGCAAACCACCAGACACAGTTAATAATAACCATAACCAACCGAAATTAAAACTTTTTATAAAAAATACATCTGTAATTATTCCAGATAATAAAACTAATAAAAGCACAGGGATCCATTTACCAATTCGTTCTATCATACTTCACCAAACCTATTTATATACCATTTTAGTAGCTATTTATTACCATTTTTACTCCCAAAAATTCTTAAAATAATATACAATATATAAATTATTTCCGTTATTGATAGAATAAAAATAAACAACTTAATCCAAACGCTTAATATTGCCCCTTCCAACATCTGCTGTCATTTAATATAACAACAATGCTAGGTTACTCAACCTCTTTTTTATTGTGACCAATATATAAGTTAACAACAAAGCTAACTCCAACAACACAACAACTTAAAATAAAATTTTTCATAACCACTTTAATCCTGTATTATCATCTTTGTAACCTTGAGAGTATGAATTATTCTCTTGGGTAGGAATTGTTTCTACTTTATAATCTTTTACTTTTTCGTTGTACTCTTCTTCTGAATATCTTACACCTTCAAGATGCCAATATTTACATCCATCAGCATATTCATAAGCTGGACCATTTACTCTATGATGTAAACCATTTACATACCAGCATTTATCTCCATCAGCATATTCAATTGCTGGTAAATCATTCTCTCTATGAAGTTTTCCATTTATAAACCATTTTTTAGTTCCATCAGTCCGTTCAACAGCTGGTAAATTATTCTCTCTATGAAGATCTCCATTTGGCAATCTCCAATGTTTGTTGCCATATTCATCTATATTGCAGGAAGATACCTCGTTAATAATGCTCATTAATATAACCTTTCTCACCAAAAGGATTCAGCCTAAAATCATCCCCCGGAATCTCAATATAATCACACTCAACCGGAATTTCAACCTCAATCTCAACTCCATCCACTTTAATAATCTGAATGATTGATCCACAACCACTTGGACCACCTATCCTTCCTGCTTCAGCCCCTTCAGGAAGCCTTGGAGATTCATCTACCAACTCGACCTCGTCTGCATCATTAAAAACCTCAGAGTCAACCACACAGCCACCCAACAAAATCAACAATAAAATATATTTCATTTTTTTCCTCACAAACTAGTTAAATAATCTTCTTCAAAAAAATCTTCACACTCAACCAAACCTTCATCATCAATGCAATCAATAAAAGTATTATATTCACATACGGAAACTTCTCCTTTTAAATCTCTTAATTCAACTTTATAATTATCAAAATGATTATAAATATCAGTGATTAACCATCTGTTGCTATCACTCATATATACTTGATCAACCTTTAAATATAGCTCAAATGAACTTAATTCAACAAAATCTACCGATAAATATTCCTTAAACCAACAATCATCTTCCGATAATTGAACAAGGAAATCACTACCAATAATATTTATTAGCGTATACCTCTTGTTATCTCGACAAAATTTCAAACCAATCATTCTTACCAACCGTTTCTGCAACTCCAACAATTAAAATTAACATGGAATAAAGCATACTTATAATAATCTCCACATTTTCCGCAATATACTCCAGATTTTCCAACCTCAGAATCCATTAATCTAAAATACTTGCTAGTCCCAAAGTTTGATACCGCAAAATCAACCTCATCACCAACTTTGTAAACAGTCATTCCATCGCTACCATCAAATCTTACCTTTGCAGTTGGCATTGGGATTCCAAATATTCCAATATTGGATCTTACCTCTAATATTTCAACAAAGTTCTTAACATCATCTTGCCATAAACTCTCAAGAGAATCTCTATACTCCCATTTTTGACCAGCCTTAATGTGCATTGCATTTTTTATAATCACTTTTCTTCCTATATTGTTTTTATAAGCATTTTTGCTCACCTATATAGAAAAAGATTCACATAATAAAAGAATTAAATCACTCTTTAAAATCTGCCAAGGTTGAATTTTTTATTGAAACCTTTTGATAAATCTTTTTGGTACCACTTTATATATTGCCAATATACTTTATTTTGAAACTCCTCAATAAAATCTTCTGATAATGTTTGATATTCAGAAATATTAACCCAATTTACTTTATCTTGAAATTCTCTTATAAATTCTTCTGATAATGTTTGATATGCAGATACATACATCCAATTTACTTTATCTTGAAATTCTCTTATAAAATCTTCAGATAAATGCTGTTGCTGACAAGATATATTATCCCAATCTACCTTGTCTTTAAATGTTCTAATGAAATTTTCAGATAACGTTTGAGAACAAGATGCTTGTACCCAATTTATCTCATCTAAAAGATCCATAATAACTTTGGGCTTATTTTCAATTGCAACTTTTTCATTAAACTCTTCTTCAGTATAATATACTCCCTTCAAATACCAAGCTTTATAACCATTCTCCCACACAACAGCACAACCATCTTTTCTATGAAGCAGCCCATCTACCCACCAAGCTTTGCCACCTGAATCTTCAACAGCCGGGCCATCATCTCTATGACGTAAACCGTTTTTCCACCATGATTTTGTCCCATTATCATATTCAATGGCTGGCAAATCACCTTCTCTATGGCGTTTGCCATCTAAATACCACTCAGTCCTACTATCAAAAACTTTTACTTTATATTCAATCATATTCACACCAAATAATTTAATACCATTACCAATAAAATAAATGAATCCCATACCAAATGCATGATTTGATGAAATTTACTCATATTATCTTTACCCAAACTCTTATGAAAAATTACCAATCTCAATATATTTAAACCAAGTAATATTGTTATCCAAATATTAAAAGGAACAATTATACTAATAAAAAGAAGAATTAAACTTAAAAACATATTTAATCTTGACATAAAATCCCTATTTATCATAACTTGCCTCCATTAAAGGAAAACCAAAAATAAGCCAAATAGATTATATAAAGAACTGGTTCAATTATATTAAGTTTACATTGATTCAACTCACCTTTAACTATTTTATAAAAAGAATAAGTAGAATTTAATAAAAGTAATAAAGATAATAAAGATAATAAAACATTGGGTAAACTGATTAATAAAAAATAAACTGTAAAAATAAATGCATTACCATTCCTAATTAAACTACTCTTCTTTTTAGTTATCCGATCTCCATTCATAAATAAATAAATGAAGCTTAATAAAAATGAAAAAAACATCAAAAATAACCAAATATTACTTAAAAGAATAGCTAAAATTAATGCTAAAACACATATTAATACAGTAAAATAATTCGTCAATTGCTCTTCATTTCTCATATTTATAAAATCTCCTCATAAAATCAATATTATTTAAACTTATATTTAAACCATCTCGACCAATAAAGCTGATCATATTAAAAGATTTTTCACAAATGGTAACCTTAAATGCTGACCTAGTGTTAGCCCAAATATCTCCAACCTTAATTTCCAAAAGCTCCGATGACTTTATCTTACTTAAAGAAAACTTCACTCGACAATTCTTCAATGAATAATCTATGGTATAATCCTCATTAAATACCAAAGCAGTTATAACATCAGCATCAAAAGACATTACTCTTATTAAATATCTCACACTCTCCGAAGGCTTTGCTTCATAATTAATATTATAATATTTTCTAACTTTCATCCTTAAATCCTTCCTTAAATTCATTAGATAATTCTTGATATCTAAATATCATTTTCCAATCTACCTTATCTTTAAATTCTTTAATAAAATCTTCAGATAATTTTTGACATACAGATATACTATCCCACCATACTTTACCCTTAAACTCTCTTATAAAACTCTCTGACATTTTTTGATGTCTAGATACATTAACCCAATATACTTCACCCTTTAACCTCCTAATAGATGCTTCCGATAATGTTTGAAACTGAGATATATAAAACCAATTTACCTTATCTTTAAACTCTTGAATAAAATCTTCACACAAATATTGATGAATAGATATATAATCCCAGTTCACTTTATATTGAAATTCTCGAATAAAATCTTCTGATAATACCTGACATCTAGATATAATTTTCCAGTCTACCTTATCTTGAAACTCTCTAATAAAATCTTCTGATAATACTTGGTTTCTAGATACAGAAAACCAATCCGTTATTTCTATTAACTTATCCTTAAACTCTTCAATAAACTCTTCTGATAATTTTTTATAACAAGATATATCATTCCAATCCATTTTACCCGAAAACTCTCTAATGAAATTTTCAGATAAATCCTCCTCTCTAGATACAGTAAACCAATCCGTTATTCCCACCAATTCTACCAATGCTTCTTTATTCATTTTTAACCTCGAATCTAAAACTTAAACCATCTGGACGATATCTCCTCAAAAATATACCAACTCCCAAACATGACCTTATCCCAGATAACTCACCAATAAAATATATATTGTCGTCAGAATGTTCGCTCAATAACAAATTCACTCGCTCCTCAAATATATCCATGCACCAACGAGTGTCAAGACCAAAATCAACCTCTCCTCCACTTACCACATTCTTAAGCATAAAATATGTCTCAGAACCATCCAAACCTACATGATTCTCAAAACCGTCATATCTAGATGAATATACCAAACATGATACTTCATCGTCAAATTTTTCCAATACCTTAACAATATACTCAACCTTGACTCGCTCAAGCAATTCACTACCTACTCGATCATAAATAAATCGATATATTTTCCCAACCTCAAAATCAATCATTAAAACTAACCTCCGATAATATCTCTATCTTTGAACTACGAATCTTCTTGTTATTATGTATAATTGCTCCAATACTCTCAATCGGAATTTTTACCTTGAATATTTTTCCTTTTGAATAATAATTCTTTGCTTTTTCAATTGTCCAAGAAGATAAACCAAATGAATTTTGATTATTAATATTCATATCACAATGACATTCATATGTTCCGCCTAATTCATATTTATATTGAAAATTATAAACACTATGACCATCTTCTTTTACTGATTTATATGCTATAATTGCTGTTTCATTATCTACAATTTCATAATTAGTATTTTCTTTAATATATTTTAATTTATCTTCAACTGATTTGTATAACCAATTTGTTTCAGGGTTAGGTTTATCTAAATTAAATTCTTTTCTGAATTCTTCAGATAATTTTTGATAAGAAGATATTCGCCTCCAGTTTACTTTATTTTTAAACTCTCTAATGAAATCTTCTGATAATATTTGGTTTCTAGGCACCCATTCCCAATCTACTTTATCTTTAAACTCTCTTATGAACTCTTCAGATAACTTTTGACAATATGATATATTTTTCCAACTTACTTTATCTTTAAATTCTCTAATAAAATCTTCAGATAAATTTTGATTATAAGATATATTTAACCAATTAACTTCATCCTGAAACTCTCTTATGAACTCTTCTGATAACTTTTGACCAATAGATATATCGGTCCAACTTACTTTATCTTGAAATTCTCTAATGAAATCTTCTGATAGTTTTTCATGCCAAGATACCCGACCCCAACATACTTTATCTTTAAATTCTCTAATAAAATCTTCAGATAATATTTGATATAAAGATACCTGACCCCAACATACTTTATCTTTAAATTCTCTGATAAAATTCTCTGATAACTTTTGATATCTTGATATATTTTTCCAATTTACTTTATTTTGAAATTCTCTAATGAAATCTTCTGATAATTTTTGGTAACAAGATACCTGACCCCAACATACTTTATCTTTAAATTCTCTTATGAACTCTTCATATAAATCTTGAGAGCTAGATATATGATACCAATTTACTTTATATTCAAATTCCTCTCTTAATTCTTTTGTTAACTTACCATCCAAATCAAACTTCATCTCTGAACAGTTATATTTATAAGCTATTTTTTCAATTAATTTTTTCATTACCACTTCTCCTCAAAAAATCTCTTCTGCATATTCTCTTGTGTCTCAAATGCCAAACTAGCAATCTTATCAGGTAACTCGCCCCACTCATCCTCATACCTTAATTCACAATCCAACTTCTCATCTGGCCACACTTGATAACCACCCAACCGACGCAAATGCAAATGAGTTGCCTGACAAATTAAACATCTCTTAATCGTCTCAGCACCCCCGTCAAATACAATCCCAATTCGATAATACTTAAATCCTCTCAATATCTTTACCTTACATGCTGCACACTTATGCTCAACTCTAGCACAAACCAAATTCTCATTATATACATCGTATTCATCATCTACATAACTACTCATTTTAATTCCAAATCTTTCTGTTATATTCTTCTTCAGTATACTTAATACCTTCAAGATACCAATGCTTTTCACCATCTGCACATTCCATAGCAGGACCATTATCCCTATGACGTAAGTCATTTACCCACCAAAAATTAGTCCCATCTGGACACTCAACTGCTGGTTTATTATTCTCTCTATGAAGTTTGCCATCAACCAACCACCATTTTTCTCCATCCAGCCATTTTATGGCTGGTAAATCATTCTCTCTATGCAGTTTACCATTCGGTAATCTCCAAAACTTATTGCCATATTCATCTGTTTCACATATTGATTTCATCTTACTTTTCATAATTATAACCATCTCAATCCAGAATGACCATCTCTATACCCTTGTGAATATGAATTGTTCTTTTGAATAGATGTTGTTTCTACTTTATAGTCTTTTACCTTCTCATTATACTCTTCTTCAGAATAATGAATATCTTCAATATACCAACGTTTTGTTCCATTTGGAAATATAATAGCTGGACCATTATCCCTATGAAGTAAGCCATTTACATACCAAATCTTAGATCCGCTTATATATTCAGCAGCTGGTAAATTATTCTCTCTATGTAGTTTACCATTTAACCACCATTCTTTAGCTCCATTTATACCTTCATAAGCTGGTAAATTATTCTCTCTATGTAAATCTCCATTTGGTAATCTCCAACGTTTATTGCCAACTGAATCTTCTATCATCTCACTCTTCATTCTTAAGTGTCTCCTTGAAAAATTGAAAATCATTCAACCAATTTAAATCCAACAAAACCTCATCCGCCCCCTTCAAATAAGCTAAGTCGTCCTCAACAACTTCGCAACGACAATTCCCAGACTCCTCAAAAATCTCTGCCACACAAACAACCCAACCTCCGTAAATCGCCTCGTATAAATCACCAACCTAAACCACCTTACCAGAAAAACCACATGCAGTACATATAAACTTGTCATCAACAACCCAACCGTTCAAGCCACACATCACACTAGGACCCTTAACCCCCTTCCCCATCCTCATCTTCTCACCACATTCACACTCATCATTTATATTGTTTTCAACCAAACCATTTAACTTCATGCCCTCAATTATCTCTTCAATACTCATAACCAACCTCCAACTCAAATCCGTAATCCTTTATCATCGCCACAAAATCATAATAATATAAATCCATCTCACAGCCTCCTGAAGGCTTTATTACTACTCCTCCCACCTCCGCCCATCTACCACTGCAATAACTTCGTAAAGACCCCGACACAGCCCTGGAATCATATCACCATCATACTTATACCTCTGACCAACAAATATAAATGGAGAAAAGCCCTCCAACTTCTCTCAAACCACCTCCCCTAGATAAATATCCAGAACTATATCCCTGATCCTCAACAATAATATCATCTTCCAAATCATAATGACCCATGAAATAATCCAAATCAAGCGTACGATCAGATCCAATATGGATTAAATTAGATTTAAGGTTTATTCCCGTCACTTCGCTAGATAAAAATATACAATCATCTATTGATGAATAAACTTGCTTCCATTTATCTCCAACCTTAGGAAATCTTATCTCATTCCACTGCTCCAACGCTTCCACTGCCAAAAAACGATCTCCAATGTCAAATATATTCATAGACCAAACTACCTCAGCATTGCAACCTTCATCCAAATCAATCTCAATTCCCTTTACCCGTAAATCACCACCATTTCTGTACTTCCCTCAATCATTTCATATACTTATAACCAAATCTCACTAAATTCCACACCGACTTTTTTTAAAATCCTACCCGATCTCTTAACCCAAAAAATAAAAACGAAATATCCTCAACCAACTCGATATTCTCACCAACCAAATACTCAATCCATATCGAATTTGTTACATTATAATAACTAATTACTAAACCATAATATAAAATTATATACCAAACACTACCCAAAAAACTCAATGATATCATATATTTACAAACTTTCTGGCCAAAAATGACCGATGTAATTCAAATTTTCAAAAATATTAATTTTCTCGTTGTGGAATCTAACACCGATCCACTTTTGTGTCAAGATCTCCCATAAAGTACCACAAAATCCCATGAATTCCCATGAAAAAATCATAAATCTAAAAGGTAAGAAAGATGACAACAACAATTATAATCACAACATAAATATAAGTCAATTTATATCTAATCTAAAATGTAGATGTAAAAAGTAAGATGAAGAATGATTAATATATAAAGAAGAGCTAAATTATAAAGATAAAAATGTATAAGATAAAAGGTGTATGATTAAAAGAAGTAAATGAATAAGAATATAAAAGGTATATGATTAAAATGTAAAAGGTAAGAGTAATGTATATATAATTATCTACTTATATAGAATACGCAATGTACAATAAATATATAATCAAACCTTATACATATACACATACTTATCTTGTTCCTTTTGTTTCTACTCTTTTTCCCTTCTTTTTTAGCCATAACTCGTTTTTACTGGGCGCCCTGGGCAACACGTGCCCCATGGTAAACATTCTAACCAGGTCAAACCCCACACCATGGATCATTTTTTACCAGGTTTAATTTACTACCATGGATCTTTTTTTATTCACTGAACATTACTCACTGAACATTACTCACTGAACTAATTGCTTTTACTTTTGGCAAGGTTTTTGCTACGCACATCGCGCACATTGATATATGAGAGAGAAGCGGCCAAGCCATTGATATCATTAGACAATTCCCCAAGTGCGGCAATCACTCCACATACCGCGACCGATCTGTCACACTCCAAGTGCTTGATATCATTGGCATGGTGCGACATGTTTGCCGCATGTGACAATCGTTCCACACTATGCGACAATCCTACCGCACCCGTAAACCATTGATATCATTGGGATGGTGCGACAACAATGCCGCACCATGGGTAGGGCCCAACTGGCGAGGCGAGGCTAGGCGGTTGGCCCCCATGGTACGGCTCCAATGATATCAAGCACTTAGGCTAGTTGGCATGGTGCCTGCATTGTCTGTATTCACCGGACACAACGGCCCAACGCCACTTGGCACGGTCGGTGCATTGTCCCAAGTCGAGGTCAGTAGGTAGCTGGCAAGTTCGATTCTTGCCCTACTTCCCAAGGGACAATGGTGTTCCACATTGTAACCACAACTCCCACAAGGTAGGGTCATGCGTTTTATCCAGCTGTACTAGGTGCGGCACCCACTAGGGTTTCAGTTATTCCAAAACAAGTCAAGATCTCACTATTCAACGTGGGATGGTTTCGCAAGCCATGATGCCGCAAGGTCAAGTTGCCAGAGTTAACACTGTCAATCTCGTAATGGGTTGTCACACTAATACTCTCAAACGTTTTTCTTCCGCTAGTGCGTAGCCAAAGTGGCCAAACTAGGTTGATGTAATTATCAGCGAAGTTGGAAGCGACTAAGTTTTATACGCTTAGCGTTTGAAGTTTTAGAAAGGTGTTCCGAACCATACCAACGGCTTGGGTGACTCGCTAGTTCTTTGACAATTGAATCATGCAGTGAGTAGGTTAACCGCCTAAGTTCTAATCTTCCTAAGGGAAGCACCAAGAATCAAACGGTTAACATTGGGACCGGTATCGGTAAGTCCCCTACAATATTGTTAGTCACTTCTGTATGATCGATGCGTAGGTTAGTTACCTACATTGACTCACACGCTCCACAGTTGGGCCAATAAACGGTTATGATAACCTGGTAGGGTTGTTGTGATTATGGTACGAGTGCAACTCTCGTTTGCGTGTGCTGACTCATTCACAATTAAGTGTTCGAGTTTAAACAACAATTCTAAAGAAAGATAATATCATGGCCCGTACAGCAACAACGATTGACAGTGTCCGTAACTTATTCAACGAAGTCGCACCTAACTTCGAACAGTTTGATGGTGCAACTCTACTTCCGATGAGTAATAATAAGTGTGCTATTCTCAAAGATGGCAAACTTGAAGAGTACTCATGTTCTTCATTGAAGGCAAGTTTGGAGTTTATCAAGAATCATCTAATGGTTCCGAAAGTTGAATCTGATTATGATTCATCTGATGTTGCTCCAATCTCAAGCCCACTTTCTGCTGTTGGTTGAATTCTAAAAAGGTGAGGTGACATAGGCTCACAATGTAGGTTCGACTCCTACCTCACTTTCCAATATATCTAACCCTAACAGAAGGCACGATTCATGCCAAAAGAGAACGAGAACGACTACGACACGATCAAGCGCGAAGCGCAATTCAAGGCTGACAAGCATGGCTTGTACTACCGCATTGAGAAAAGCATGTTTGGGGAATGGGTGTGCCACGCCGTACCATGGCCAAAGAACCAGCACGGTCGAGATCTTGTTGGGGAGCTAGTTAGTCCTAGCACGTATGTGGAATCCCACTATGCACGGCCATGGTTGTAAGTGTTCCACATGTGTCGAATCTTTTGACAATGGTAAACGGTTGTATACAGCTGGTTGCAATTGCAATCATTGTTGGTGGCCAACGCTGGGGAAGGAATCATTGGACATTACCCAACCCGAGTCGTGTCTTTTTGATAAGGGGAAAGTTCAATGAAAGAATTGAATATCGAATGGTATATAAACTCTTTACTTAATTCCAACGATGTGGATGACATGTTTGATTCGAATGATTCGGATGACATGTTTGATCAATCAATTGATTGCGAACGAGATTGCGAGGTTGTTTATGATTATCGAAACCTATAACCGAGAAGATCTTGAAACGAAGCGTGAGCTATTGCCCTGGCAAAAGTTGGGGCTTTCGTATACAAGTACGGGTTATGGTAAAAAGATACCAACTCCGACCATGGTACGTTTGCCAGGATCACCCCGTTGGCGAAGAGTATATTGTTGCATCTTTAGCAACATGGGCACTTGTTATGTTCAAGCCCCAAAGGGTAATTGGATTGTCATTTATTAATTGAAGGAGAAAGTTTCATGTCAGAAGTTATCAAAGTAAACGAAGTAAAAGAGATGCTTATCACTCGTGATGGTAGCAATTATAAAGCTATCTTGACTTGGAGCGAACCAACTTTTGCTGTTCTTTTTATTAAGAACGGTGCTCAAGTTGGTGACTTTCATTATACTGAAGATGAAAGAAAGTTGGCCGATGGTCATGCGGAAGGTTTCCTTTTGGGAAAAAGATGTTGGGAAGATTAAACAATATTTCGCAGAACGCCATATCATTAAAACATAATGGTTGTGTCTACATGTGTGGATGTGCAAGTTCGATTCTTGTAATGTTTTCAAAGTTGTTGAAACAATTCACGAAAGGAATTACGTATGTATACAATTCAGATTCTCAAAGGCGGAGTAGCCAAACGCAATCGGGTATTGTCTTATCTTTTGATGCGAATGGCAAAAGAAGGCAAGTTCACAGCTAATGTGTTTCATGCTACAGACAAGCGATTGCCTAGCATTCATATTAAGCTAGTTCGTTTGACGAAAGCAAAACCCTATTGTGGTCAACATCCTGGTGAATGTTTGATCAACCCATTCTTTGGGCCGCAAAAAAAACAAGTAAACAAGTACTTGGAATGGGAGGATTGGATTAAGTTTCATGCATTCGTAAACCGAGTGTTGAATCGATTCCGAACTCATGCTGATGTGTGGAGTAATCCGCCAGATGCAAAAGGTAAGATGTGGATTCGCAAAGGAGTGAAACCACGAATCAATTGGGATTGGACGGACACATGGGTGTCTGGTCAAAGGGTTCAACTTTGGAACCAAGGAACGATTGATCAATTCATGTCAGGAGCAAACCCATAAGGTGTACAATCGTTCTGATATAGTCGATGCTTATTACTGGTACTTTTTACAGTATCATGGTGGGCAAAACTCACATGAATATAAACGTTTATGTAAGTTGTTAACATATTACAGTCCAAGTCACAGCATGCAGTTTGGCAAGTTATCTTTTAATGCTTGGGGTATCTATGATGGTATTCTTAAGCGTGAGGGAATTGTTGAATCGCAAGCTGACATTGACTCAAGGGAGCATGAATGAATTATCAAGAACTAATCAATCAAAGTTTGGCGGCAAAGGGAAAAGTCATTGAAGCGAAAGATGACCAAGTTCTTAGTACTAATCTTAATGCCATGTGTACTCATGCGTCATGGTGTAGGGGTTACTCACTTTACTCTGGAGAAGAAAACGGAAAGGTTTGGAAAGTCAAACTAACCTTTTGATTATCATGAACAAAAAAAAGATTGACTACACACGATTTCAACATGCCCTTGGTTATTCTATTGGTGGCATGATTGTTTCAATAATTCATCCTAGATTTTTCGATGGTTGTTTTTTGATGATGCTGGTAATGTTGACTCGATGCGGTGCCAATATTATCTATCAAGCCATTGAACGTTTGCGAGAAGAGTAAAAGCAATGCAATCAAAAGTTGTAATGATTAATTGGGAAAGTGATCAAACAGGTATCTGTGGTGAGAATTCTTTGGAGGAAAAGTTTCCTTCTGCTTTTTCTGCTTTGCCCGAACCATATCAAAACGATAATTGTTTGAACTATTACAGCAAAACCGGTGTGTTGTATTGTTGCCCTCAAAAAAGCGAACAAGCTGCTTTGGGTGTTTGGATATGTTTCTTTAATGAAGCCACTTGTTCATGGGAAGATGAAAACAAAAACAATGTTGATGCGAACTGTAAAAGTAACAAGTCCTTATGGTAAGGGAAGGATTCGTGAATTGTTGGCCGACTTTAAACCATACCATTTGATTTAACAATTAGTTAGGAAAAACAATGCGACCGAAAATTGTGATGAGGTTTGGTGATGCGGATCCAATTGAACATGGTGGTGGAGTTGTTTGGTATGCTGGCGATTATTGGATTATTCAATTCACTTACGGAATTGAGCATGATGCTGAGGCAAAAGGAATTCCAGCGTCTGAACATAAGCCAGATAAATTGATTGTTTACACTGTTTATATAAACCCAGTTGAGTCATTGTCGGACCAACTTAATTTAAGTGAATGTGAACCAAACTTATTGTTTGATAATTTTGGGAAGAAAACTAAGTCATCAGTTAAAAAGCTGGCATGTTTGAATATGGCCAAAAGTATTAAAATCATTGAAAAGATTGGAACGCTTTTTGGTTGGGATTCATTGAATAAACATCCTGCTTTAGTGAGGGTTTCCGAGCTTGACGAATCATGGTTTGGGGAAGAAAAAGAATGAAGCAATTTATTAATGGTTCTTTGATGTTTTGTCTTGTTTGCACATTGCAAGCATTCATTTCTGTATGTTGAGATGGTTTAAACATAATGGTTATGCATATATGCATGTAAGTTCGATTCTTGCGATGTTTTCAAAGGTAGAAACAATTCAAATGTCAACATTGACACTTTTTTCTTTGACATACTTATTATATAACTATACATTGTAAAAATGTTACAAAGGCCAAGTGATGAAACTGGTAAACATAAAGAGCTTAAAACTCTTGGGACGCAAGTCCTTATGGGTTCGAGTCCCATCTTGGCTACAAATTAAAGCAAATAAACCAGTAACTAAAGGTAAACAAAATGTGGTATAATTGCAAGTCAGTAAGTTCAAGTGGAATTATTTCATTCATGTGGAATGAGGAGCATGATTTTTGTCTTCTAAAAGAAAGTCAAAAAGTTCTCAGTTCACTTAGTGGTTCTATTGAAGGAGTAAGAATATTTGAAGATCATAAGTTTTTAGAAATATCAACTTATGATGGCCACACTGGTTACGATGAACTTTTTGAATTTTACATTTATGAGTGTAAAGAAGCTAATGTGACTGAATGTAAGATTGCTGAAGAGGAACGTCTTTTAATTGAAAAAATTGAGAAGAAACTGAAAGAGAAAGAAGAAACTGAAAGAATTCGCTCAAAAAGGAAAAAAAACTAACAGAAAATGGTATGACGATGGTAAAAACCATCGAAGTAATACGCCAGCAGTAGATATTTCATAAAGATCTATCAATAAGGTAGTTATGCAAACAGACAAAGAGTTAAAGACACGTTTGGCAGAGATCAAAGAGCAACGGATTGGTGGTTCGATTGATGCGAATGAGGCCAAGTTGATGCGAGAAGATGCTTTTCTTGAAAGGAAGGCAGGTCGAGAAGGCCAAGAATGGCAGAATCACAAGAAATCGACATTGCCAACGCAACCAATTTGGAAGGGTGAGGTATTGGGTTCGGTCAATCCCAAGGAGAAGTTGTTCTTTGATTGTTTGAAACTTCTTAATCTTCTTTTGAAGTCTGGAGTTCGGGATTCGGTTTCTGGGTCACCCCGAATCAAACATATTCCTGCAACGAGTAAGAAGCAGGCTGGCAAAAAAGTCAGTATTAAGCGAATTAAGAAGGTAAATTACGATGTTCGCATTCCTGACGGTCATCATATCTTGTTTGCATTGATGCCAAAGAAGGACGGAACTGGGATTCATTCTGAGAAACATGAAGTTTTCAACCCCAACAATTCTTCTGATCCATTGTTTGCAGCTTACCGAAGGGCAAATCTACTTGAATCTAGCGGTTGGATGTGTGCGATTCTTCGTACTCCTATAAATGGCGAAGCGCCCAAGGCTGGATGGGGTCCAAAGGATCAAAGTTTGGTTAAGCCTGGGGGTATGATTTGCCGACCTAAAGAGCAGGCGTTGTTTGGTTTGCATAATAAGTTGGCTGGTCATAAAGCGAAGGGTTCATTGATCAAAGACAGTGAGAGTATGCGTGATTTGATGATTGAGTGTCGCAGGTTGTTGGTTGATGATCGTTACATTGGCGATGTTGATCTACCTCTTCCTGAGATTGACGGATTGATTGTGTACAATGTTGTATTGGTTGGTCCTATTGTGACTGGGCAGAATGAATTTGAGGATGATGTATGTATGAATACATTTACTCGGAAAGCTCGTCCTGCGACTAATGTTATTAACAAGGATGGTGCAACAATTCTTGGAAGTGGCCCGAGAATTCGGGCTGAGCAGATTGCATTGGATATTGGATTGGGCCGAAACGGAACTGTAACTGCACATAGTGTAAGTTATGATTGTCCTGAATTGGGCGAGGTTGTCTTGGTAACTCGTGGCGAGGCAATCATGAATTTGGCTGAAGAGATTGAGCCAATGACCTTTTTTGAAGGTGGCGAGATTATGGATCTTATTGAATGGGAAGATATGGCGGTTGATGATCGAATTAAGGCGAGTCGGGGCGAGTTGCCACCACCGCGAGATGTTCAGCAGGTATGTCATCAGCGACAAACGAATGTAAATGGTCCGTGGATGAAAGCAAAGGATAGCCGAAAAGGAGGAACTTGGGCAAGGCGAGCTAATTCTCAGGGGTTGTAAAAGAGGAAACAAACGGTAGTGATCAATGATTAAAAGACTAAGTCTAACCATTATGTTTTTATCTCTGATTGGTTGCGGAGATTTAAAACTAACAACAAATGATTTCATGGTAACCATTCGTACAAAATGTATTGGAGAAGAGATAGATAAACGAGCTACTTATATTGTTGCTTGTTCAAAAGCTGCTAATCCTATGAGTGATGAAGAAGAGGAAGATTTGGTTTCAATGTGTAATCATACTTCTAAGTTCATCTGTTCAGATCAATGGGTAGTTGCTAAACACCCAACGTCAATGCACCAACCATTTCCTTGTTTTAATGTTCTTGGAATAGCTCGTAAAGCATGTTTGGAAAAAGGTTGGAATGGTAAAATAGTAGAAGACCTTATCACAAAGAAAAAATAATTGATATGCGACTTTAAACTGAAATTATCGATAAAAACCAAACTTGCCATCTTGGCATTCAAAGATACAAGTTAGTTTACAGGATTGTTGATTTGAAAGGTGATTTGATTCACGAACGAGTATGGTGGGAAGGATCATTGGAATTGGTTCGAACTATTGAAGGAGCCATGGTTCTTTTGGGAAAAAAGAAAGTTGAATCAATCTTTGAATCTTGTAAAATTGATTGCCCAGAGAATAAAGATTTCATTGCTGCTTTGGGAAAGAGCATGAAGAAAGATCATGAAGATTTTGAAAAAAAAATAGGATGACAGACTGATGAGTATTGCAGTAAAATTAAACAATGCGCTTGGAGCTTTGGCAATGGGTCAGAGCAAGGATTTAATTAATGCCATTAAGTTGGCCCGAAGGTTTAAGAGTTGGAATAACTGGCAGAAAAACAATATTGGCAAGGTGATTTCAATCTTAACAGATCGAAAGCATATGAGCATGCAAGTACGTGGAAATCTTGCTTTCGAAACCTTTATTGGGATTTAAACATTATGAAACTATGTGATAAAAACTGTGGTAAAACTGATATCTCTGGTTTCCCGGAAGAAATTGGTTCTTTAATTGAAATTACCAGATTTGGTACTGATTCTTTCATAGTTGAGATTTCGAGTGAATCTGGTGATGATAGAATGCAAGCAGTTCTAACCAAGGAAGATTGTTTGGCATTGGGGACTTTGCTTCTTAGCTTTGCCAATCAATAGAAAGAGCATCTGCCTACTGGTTTGATTTAAGAAAGAATATTATGAATAATTCTCGTGGGCCTCCGGGTATATAGTTATAAATATATAGATAACTAGCTAAAGAAAAGTTAAACCTAATAAATGAGTTAATCTAAATGAGTGTAAACCATGAATAACAGTCGCGGTCCTCCGAGTTAAATTAATATGCATAATTAACCTGGACAAGTTATAAAACTGTCCTCAATGTCTCCTTATGGTGGGAGTTGACGCAACCAAGTTGCGAAATAATATTTAAAGACATGGGCATTAGCTGGAGAATATGTTAATGTTCATGAAAATGTTGGTTCATTTTTTATTATAGTAGTAACTGTTGACTTCGGAGGTTCAATTCCTCTGGGAGGCTCAAGAAAGAAGGTAATTATTAAAAGTGTAATGGAAATAAACTGTTTTGGCAATAAATATTGGAAATTACCAAACGGAGATTTACATAGAGGTAATGACTTACCAGCTGTTGAACGTAAAAGTGGAGATAAAGAGTGGTATGTAAATGGGAAACATCATAGAGAGAATAACAAACCAGCTATTGAATATAAAAATGGAGAAAAGTTTTGGTATGTAAATGGGAAGCCTCATAGAACTGATGGTGCAGCATTTGAAAATGCAAGTGGTCATAAATTATGGTATCTTGAAGGTATTCGTTATTCTGAAGAAGAGTACAACGAGAAAGTAAAAGGGTATAAATCTGAAGGAACTGAAGAAAACAATTCATATTCTCAAGGGCATATTGATGGTCATTCAGGATTGATGTGGTTATGATTATGAAGAGTATACTGGTAATAGACGGTTGGGGTGATAAGCGTTGGAAATTACCTAATGGTAAACTTCACAGAGAGGGCGATTTACCGGCTTATATTAGTTTAAACGGGTATAAATCTTGGTATATTAATGGTAAGTTACATCGAGAGAATGATAAGCCAGCTATTAAACAAATAAATGGAACTAAAATTTGGTATCTAAATGGTAACCTTCATAGAATTGAAGGTGCAGCTGTTGAGTTAGTTGATGGTCGTAAATATTGGTATCTTGAAGGTTTTAAATATTCTGAAGAAGAGTATAACGAAAAGTTAAGCGGTTATTGCAATTAAAGGGACGTAATGTTCTTACGGGGTTCGAATCCCGTCCTGACTACAAGCTTAAACGAATAAGCTGAATATTTAAAAGGAAAAGAGTTATGTTAAAAATTGATTTGGACAAAAAAGAAGCTGCTGCTGTTATTGAGTTGTTATCAAGAAACAACAAGTTCAAAACCCCATCAAGTAAAATTATGATGAGGTTTGGAATGTCTCGACCATTGATTGATGGTAGTGGAGTTGTTTTTTATGATAGAACTGTGGAGGGAGATCGTTGGACCATTAATTATGTTTATGGTTCTTCTGGTTATAGCAATAAAAAATCTAACTTAGATGTTTATTGGATTTCGATTGACCTATCAAAACCAATATGTGATCAGCTTGATTGGGTTAACTGGTTAGAGTTAGATTGTTTGGATCAATCTGATTTTTATGCATGTACACGTCCTGCTTGTATTGATATGGAAAGATGTATAAAAGTAATCGAAAGAATTTTCGAAAAACAGAAATTATGTCAAGATTACAACAACGGTTTAACGGATAAAGCTCCTCCTCCCAACAAAATCTCTTTTGAAAGTCACCCAACTTTATCAATTAATGAAAGTTGGGAACTGAACGAATTTGGTGTAAGGAAAGAATTAAGCTAATGAATAAGCAACATAGTTTCAAGATTAACTGGCGAAGTGATCAAACTGGAGCAATCAAGGGGATGCGTAATTCTTTAGAAGAAAAGGAACCAAAAGCATTTGCTGCATTGCCTGAAGCATATCAAAACGACAATTGTTTAAGCTTCCGTCGTAACGGTAATGGTCTTTATTGTTGGCCCCAACCGAATCAAGTTACAGCTTTGCGGAACTGGACGCATGTTTTTAATGATGAGACAGCTAAATGGGTTAGGTTCGTAGTATCATTTGAAACTCTTTGAGGATAATTAAAAATGTCATTACCTAAAGATATAACTGTTGGCGAATTGCTGGACTATTTGAAAGAATCATTAGCAAAAGAAGAAATTTCAAGAGAAACTGGTGTACTCATAGAGATGTATGTTCTATCAAAAGAAGATGAACGTCTTAAACCTATCGAGGATGAACTTGGATATCATATTCCAGATGATATTGCAGATGATTGTTTTAATTTTCATATTGGTACTTGGTCTGGATCTCCGAATCCAAAAGATGATGGTTCAGCTTGGGTAGCTTTATCATGTTATATGGGTCAGTCTTCATTAAAGAGAATAGTTAAATCTAAGATAGAATAAAATATGAAAAAGATATGGTTAGGGCCTAGTGGTCATCCAATTTGTGGGCATCAGGATCATCCTACTTTTATTCGGCCGATTCATATTGATTTTGTAGGATCGACTGAGGGATGTTGCGAAGAAGAGATTCGTAATCTTGCATGTGGAGATTTGCATGCTATGATTTTTTACGATGATTGTATGGTTGTTACAATTAATGAATATTGTTACGGCTTTTGGGATCGTTTGGATGGTAAGTCACAACAAGGTAAGGTTGCTTTGTGGGGAACTGATTATCAAATATCCAAACGAGGTTTAGATGCAATCAACGAGCATGAAAGACTTAATAAGGCATAAAATATAATTAATTTAGGTGAAACATGCGACCATATGGTATTAATAGATATTATGTTTTAACAACTACAAGTCAATCTATTGGTAGTTGTTCAAGAGATAGCAATATGTCATCTTTTGGAGACAAAGAAATTTGGATTAGTACTGGAATACAAGGCGATACAAATTTGGTTAAGGTTAATCATAACTCAAATGAGATTGCATCGAAAATCGAGAAAGCTGATAAGGCAATAAAAGAAAAATGTATGAAACAATAATCATATTTGGTTTACCAATTTCTGTTGGTTTGGTGTTCGCTACTTTGAAGTTAAAATGTAAAAGCTGAAGAACCTTGTAAAAAAAGCGAAGTCCTAAAAGATCAATCAATTGAAGACTCTTCATATTATGAATATAAGACTGGGCGGGGTTGATATAATATGAAGAGTATAATGACAGAAGACTGGCTTGGTGTTGAAATTTGGCGGTTACCAAATGGTTTAATTCATCGAGAAGATGCCGTTGCCGGCAACGATATCATCTTATGGTGATAAGACTTGGCAAGAAAACGGAAAACTTCATCGGTTGCATGGGGCAGCTCTTATATATATACAGAGAGAAGTTATGATAACAAAGTTTTTATTGCTGCCATTAAGCAATGGTATCTTGAAGGTGTGGAGTATACAGAAGAAGAGCACAGAGAAAAAGTTAAGCAGCTATTGAATTAGAAAATACAAGTAAGCTACCTCCATAGCTCAGTTGGATAGAGCAAATCTCTTCTAAAGATAAGGTCATCCGTTCGAATCGGATTGGAGGTGCTGAGAAAAATGTTACCAGTTAGCCCCAGCTGGTTTTCGCGATAAGTTCGCAACTTATCAGAGAATACAATAGATACCTGCTTTTGAAGACGTTCTTTAGCAAACTGTCAGAGTTATATGGGTCTGTCTACGAAAATATTTTTCTCTTTTATTTTAAGGTAGTTAGTAACTATCTTGGATCTATAGCACAACGGTAGTGCAGAGGTTCCTGAGCATTCGGAAATAAAAAGGCTTATCTTTAATCCCTAAAAGTTTAACTAGGTTAAAAGCATGATATATATATATATATTTATGCTATGAAAAAATGTTGTACTTGCCAAACAGAAAGGAATAAAAAGGATTTTAATAAGAATAAGGCAAAATCAGATGGCCTTAATAGTATTTGTCGAGCATGTTCGCAAGCGAGAAGTAGGCTCTATTATAGAGAGAATCGCAAGAAACACCTAGCAGTTGTCACAAGAAAAAATAAAAAACGAAGAAAAGAAGTGCACCAATTTATCGTTGAGTATTTACAGTTGCACCCATGTGTTGATTGTGGCGAAGGTAATCCGGTGGTTCTTGAATTCGATCATATTAAAGGAGATAAAAAGGATGCTGTATCGTCTCTCATACAAAGACGATGCAGCATTAATACAATTAAATCTGAAATAGATAAATGCGAAATAAGGTGTGCCAATTGTCATCGAAAGAAAACAGCTGTTGATTTCAATTGGTATAAACTGGGTTCATAGCCAAGTATGGTAAGGCAGCGGACTTTTAATCCGAAGAGCGGGGGTTCAAATCCCTCTGAACCCACTGAATTAATATTGTTATGAAAAAAGTAATGACACTAGATAAGTACGGTAATGAAATTTGGGTAATACCCACAAAAGATAAGTTTTGGAGATTACCTAATGGAGATTTACACAGAGAAAACGATTTACAGGCTGTTGAATGTGAAAATGGAGACAAGTGAATGGTGGGTTAATGATTTACGTCATAGAGAGAATAATAAACCGGCTGTTGAATGGGGAGATGGAAGAAAATCTTGGTATGTTAATGGTTTAAGCCATAGAACTAATGGCCCAGCATTTGAAAATGCAAGTGGTCATAAATCGTGGCATCTTGAAGGTGTAGAATATTCTGAAGAAGAGTATAATAAGAAAGTAAAAGATTATGTTTGAATTTATTGGTAAGGTAATTGTTGGGTTAGTTCTTTTTGGAGTTTTGCTTTTTCACACTTCATTGGGAGGTTGGTCTGTATTGGGTTTTGCAGTACCATTTTTGATGGGCAAGTAGAGTTTGATTAAGATTGATGGGCAAGTAGAGTTTGATTAAGATTGATGGTTATTGAAAGAAGTGATTACTATGAAAGCATTTAATGAGTGGTGGGATATTAATATTCAGAATTATTTATGCCTTGAATCGGAGGCTATGGCGACTTGGGAAGGTGGAGAAACCAGTGGCCGTAATTTTATTCTTGAATCATTTAAGATTCCAAAAAAAGTGCTCGTTGAAAAAATACCATTCGATAATTCTAAGTTTCTAGTCCTCATTGTTAATCCTAAAAAGGAAGGTATTAATATTAGTATTAACGCATTTACCATATGGTGTGACAATGAAGCAAAAGCTAACGATATTGCTGAAGCCTTTAATTCGTAGATAATTAGTTTTGATAGTTATAAATAAAACAAAAAGGAAATATTATGGATGATATTCACAAAGATGAATGTTGCGATTGTGTAAGTTACTGTATCTGTTCTGTTAATGCAGAGCGAAGAAAACGAAGATTGCAAGAAGGTAGAGATTTTAACTTGAAATATATGTGTGAACATAATAGTCCACCCCGAATGCATAGAGCTGATTTTCCCGCAATTCTTCAGAAGACTATAAAACATGGATAATTAGGAAATATTATGGATAATTAGGAGATTATGGTTGCGGTTGTTTTCATTACGACTCGTGTTATTGTGCAGACAAATACGAACGAAGAGAACAATATATAATAAGTTATATTTTAAAAATGAAAGGGCATTATTTAAAAATAAGGCATAAATATCCTGAAATGTATGTCTTTAATATGCTTTATGAAGATGAATAATATATGGATAAGATATGGATAAGATATGAATAGAATTAAGTCAATTAAAGAAGTGTTTGGTGATGAAGGCCCTTATGATGGTTTCATTATTGAAACGGAAGATGAAACTATTAAGTTACTGATTAGCAATGGGTATAATTGCTGTGAAGAGTGGGGTTACTTCTTATCAGAAGATGATGTTAATAGTTTTATTGGCAGTGTGATTCTATCAATATCGCTAACAGATAGCGGTTTAGTTACTAAGAAATTAGAATCTTTAGAAGAGAAATTGAATGAGCCTTTAAGTGTAATGTTTGTTACCATTGAGACGAATAGCGGCACTTTGCAATTTACAGCTTACAATAGCCACAATGGTTATTACGCACATGAGGGTTGTGTTATTAGTAGAGAATTAAATCATAAAGAAAATCTATGAAAATCACAAACAAAAAGTATCCTAATTATGATGGTCATCAATGTGTTATTGTAGATGATAAAAACAAACTTGACATTACTGATTGTGATGAAATTCCTATCATGCTTAAGGATAAGTTTAAGATATCAGTTATGGGTACTGATCAGCTTGGAATGAGTCGCCCTTTTTATAAGTCAGTTATTATCTTAAATAAAGAAGACGCTTTGGTATTGGCCGGGTTGTTGGTTGATTTTTGTATTAAAGGTAAATGAAATGAGTATAAGGTCTGATTTTGGTTTTGCTTTCAAGAGTCATCTTTTAGAGGTGATGCAAAGCAAAGAGATTTATAATTTTTTGTTTGATTTTGCTGATGAAACGCATTGTCATGTAGAAGGAACGTTGTTTGTATTTCGCAGCTCAAAAAATTGGGCGGATTCTTATCCTGAGTATGATTTACTTCAGTTGAAAGATGATGATTACTTGATTATACAGGCGTGTGACGAATATCCTTCATCCCTAAAAGGAGATAGGGGTGATTGGCATGATAATCCTTGGGGATTGGGGCGTTATGTTTCAGTTAGTTTAGGTGTGTAATAAAAGGTAAGTATGAAATTATCAGAACTAAGAGAAGTTAGGAACAAGTTAATTGCAAAAGGGTTGCTACTACATAAAGTATCTTCTGATATTCGTTTTCGATTGAAAACAAGGGAAGATGATTTTGTTAAGTTGGTTAATTCTCCTAAATTCAAGACATCTAATAAAAAAGCTGCTTTAAGGATTTTGAAAATGTTTGATGAACTCGGGGGTGAGTTTATTATTGCTGGCAATTTAGTATATCGATTATTAGATGAAGGTGGTTTTAATGATTTGTTAGATGATTGTGAAGTTATTCCTACTGATGAAGAAAAAAGAGAAATCCTAGGATAGATAAAATGAGTTGGTATAAATGTAAAGCATCTAATTCGAAAGTTATTTTATCATTCATATGGGATCATGATAAGAATGATGTAGAGTTTTTTGAGGATTCATTGGTTTTCATTGAGGATACTTATGGGGATTTATTGGATGCTCGCATCTTTACTTGTGAAGATGATGTTAAAGTTTTGCAAGTTGAGACTATCAAACATTCTTCTGAAGAAGAAGTTCATGAGTTTAAGATGATTGAAGTTATTGATTTAGCAAATAGGATTTAAGATGAGTTTAGAGGCTTTAGAGGGGTTTGGTTTTGAAATTAAGAATGGTTATTACAGGTATTTGTTTTATGATGATAAGCAGAGACACTGATTGATAAATAGATTCTTACCTTAATAGGTAAGAGTTTGGCCATGTATTCCAACGGCAGAGAAAGTCGGCTTAAAACCGATCCAGTGTGGGTTCGACTCCCACCATGGCTACAAAAACAATTTAAAAGAAATATAAATAAACAGATCTAAAATGAAAAAAGATGGAGAATCAATGACACCTTTAGAAAAATTAATAGAAAGCAATAAAGAAGATTTTTCAACATCAAATTCTGGTTGGAGAGCTTTATTGTCTACATGGGATTGGCATACAGTAATAATAAACCTTTATCAAGGTTGGGATCATCCTATCGATGACACCAAAGATGTATCTTTTGTTATGTTTGAGCATACAGATTCAAATAAATCAAAAGAGATGGCTGGTAGTTTTGATGATATTGCAACTGGTTTGTTTTATTATCGAGATTGGACTCGTTCTGGTTTGCCATTTACATCAGAAGATGGCGTTTTTTGGTCTGGTTTTTGGTTTCAAAAATTATCTGAAGCTAAAATATTTCATGATATTAATGGTGGAATTGTTAATTGGGAAAATGATTTTGAAGAGAAGCGTTTGGCAATGGTTGAAATGGGGTTTTAGCTCAATTGGTTAGAGCACCTAGCTCATAACTAGGATGTTTCGGGTTCGAACCCCGAAGACCCTACCAAGAAGGAAAATATGAACTTAACTAAAGATGAAGTTTTTGCCAAAGCGGCAGATGGAATATTAAAACAGGGAGTAATCTCCGCAGGAGAAGATGGTTGCTGCTTTAAATACAGAAGCAATGGATTAAAATGCACAATAGGTTTCTTAATTGATGATGAACAATATAACTCTGATTTAGAGGGACAAGATACAAATTCTACTCAAGTAAAAAGAGCGTTAATGAAGTCTGGAGTTGTAGAATGGGATTTGGTTGATGATCTTCAATGGTTACATGATAATGTGGTCCCAGAAAATTGGTTAAGTCTTTTAGTTAAACTTGCTGAGCATCATAAGATTAAATGGAAACCAAAGAATGATATTTGATTTAAAAGTTGGCGATAAAGTTCGTGTAGTAATAATAAATTCAAATTATGTAGATGTAACATTTGAGTTTAATACATCTGTTATTGATATAGATTTAACAGATTCAACCGTTCAGGTTAAAGTTAGTGAAGAGGCGAAAATTAAAGGTTTTCTGTTTGATTCTTGGTGGGTATACGTAAACTCCTCAGCTAATTTAATTAAAGGTATGGGTAAAGTCTTAAGTAGAATTGAAGATGATGTAATTGAAGTTAAAGATAAAAAGAATTTCAGTCCATTAATGAATGATCCATATGGCAAAGGTCCAGAAGGTGAGACAATGGGGCCATCTGGATTGACGTTTCTTTAAGGCAGAAATGAAAATAATTAAAAAGTTAATTATGATTTTATTTTATATTAGCATAATTTTAGGATGTGTTGTAGGAATTATTACTTAGCTTGTCTTAGCTAATGTAAGTTTTTAAAAGGAAAAGTTTAGATATGAAATCAGATGATGCTATTGATTTAATTGTAATAATTTTTTATATTTGTTTCTTGTTTTTGCTTTGTTATGTTGGGGTAACCCATTTTGGTTTAGCTATAGGTCGTGCGGTTGGAATTAGTGCTTGGTTAATTCTTATTAAACTCAAGATCTTATGAAGATTGATTTCGAAAATCCAGATGATATTATTTATGAACTGAATAAGCTCATTGATAGATTAAATCATCCTGAGTTATGTGTTGGCACAACAAGTTTATCTACATCGAACTTGATTAAGTGGAGTAGAATTAAGAAACGGTTTGATGATTTGGTGCTGTTGTTGGAGAATGATTTAAAGGATAAGTGATATGGGTTATGATACGTTGGCTTTAAATGAAAAAGGTGAGAGCGTTAATGGTATTTACGTTTCCCCTTATGGTATTGAGGTAGAATTTTATAAAAATTGGATCTACATTCGAGACGAGAAAGGTCATGATGAAGATGTTTCTTTTTCCAACAATGTTGTAATGGAGTTTCACGAAGGTCTTATTACATACAAAGATACTAATATTGTTTCTGTTAGAGGTCCACAGAATAGTATTTGTGCAGTAATCTGGTCTGGGTATGGTAAAGATGTTACTGGAATGATTGGTGTTAGTTGTTATGGATATGATAAAGATAAATGGGTTGGGGTTAACGAAGATACTATCAACCATCTAAAAAATGAATTTCTTCTAAAAACTGTTAGAAAACGGTTTGCTGTATGTTCATCAGCAAAAACTTTCATTAAAGAGATGAATGAGCATGATAGGAAATATCTTTTTCTTGAAGCTAAAGCAATCAATGGTAATACTTTTAATTATGGTCAGTTTAAATATGATTTACCTGAAGAGTTTCGTTACATTGATTTTAATGATGGCTTAAGGTTTAACCAAGGCGACAAGTTTTTCTCTGACAAGTATGGTATCGATTTGAATTGTACATTGGTTGGTGAATCTAATAAACCTGTGATTGAAGGGTTAATTGAAGGGTTAATTAAAGGAATGAAATGATTGAATATAAAGTAGAAGTATATGAAGGTGGCGAAGTTAATTGGTATCTAAATGATCTGTCTCATAGAGGAGGAGATTTACCAGCCATTGTCCGACCAGATGGTCATAAAGAGTGGTGGCTGAATGGTAAACTTCATAGAGATAATGATAAACCTGCTATCATTCACTCAAATGGTAATAAAGAGTGGTATGTAAATGATTTGCGTCATAGAAATAACAATTTACCAGCTAATGAACGGACAGACGGATCTAGATTTTGGTATGTGAATGACAAGCTTCATAGAACAGCTGGTCCAGCTTGTGAGTTTTCAGATGGTCGTAAATCTTGGTTCCTTAAAGGTGTAAAATATTCAGAAGAAGCGTACAACAAGAAAATGAATCTTAATCAAAATTCTTATGATGGTAAGATGGTTGAAGTTGATGGTAAAAAATACAAACTAGAAGAGATAGCTTAATTAATGAAAGCTAAAATTGAATCAAACTATGTAGCTCTTCAAGGAGTTGAGGAGTTACCAAATGATATTGGTGTTATCAAAGTATCTTGTGATGATGCTAATGATTACTTAACAAAACCTTCTGCTCTATCTTTTGGAGATAGGCTGTATGGCAAGACTGGTTGGAATAGTGATTTGTTTATCTGTTATTATAGAACTGATGCTTGTTTGGCAGAGAAGATTAAGTAATTAAGAAAACATAAATTATGAATGATATAATTTGTTTCAGACAAAATAAGTTGGACATGCATTTTGCAGATGATAATCTTTGGATTTGTGATGGAAATTTAACTACATCTTTCTCTATGAAAGAAGAAGAGCATCATAAATTTATTGCCCTCTTAAAAAGAGCGCTTAATGAACTTAAAGATGAGGATGATTATATAGATGTGCAAGGGGAAAAATCCCTTGCCGCAATTATAAATCAAACTGACAGTTATATGATAGAATTGTTTTTTGACAGAAACTTTATTAGTTTTCGTATTAAACATAAAAGAATGGAAGAATTTGATGGTTTTATCAAAAAAGGTTTCAATCAAAAATTTAGCCCAGTTTATTTTTTTTAAAGAAAAACAGAATTATGAAAAGAAAAAATGTAAAGAAACAGAACAATATCACTTGGCAATCCGACATTGCCTCTTTGGATAAAGGTCACAAGATTAATTGTGAGAATCCTTTCAATAAGAAAATTAAAAAGTAAATGAATAACTTCGATAAGTTAAACGAAGGGCAAAAGGCATACATTAAAACTATGCTAAGTTCTGAGAGTAATGATGCAGCAAAAGAGATTCTAAATGCATTTAGATAAGAAAAATGCAGATTGGCATGTTAATTATAGACTAACACTTGGGGCTGTTACTAACACGGTTAAGTATCCTAATTTGGAAAAAGCTGTTAGTAGTATGGTGTTAATCAGACTTGCAGATGAAATCATTTATGATGTAGAAATTATTAAAACAGTAAACGGAAATCCAACCGTTGTTTATTCTGATGACGATTTAGATGAAGATTTGGAATTGTTTTACTCTTCAATTGAAGATAAAATTAAAGAAGATGAGCAATATGAGTAAGAATGATAAATGTAATAATTGTGGCTGTGATGATGCGTATGAATCATACCAAGGGGACATGTTTTGCGAAACATGTTTTGAATCTCAACAATCTTATAGGAAAAGTTCCCGAGGAATGATTGAATTGGAACATGATATGTCAGATTCTTATTATGATTATCCTGGTGATGATTGTGAGTATGACAATCCACAATTCCACATGTAGGAATTATGATTGAAGATTATCATTATGCAACGATGTTTCTATCAATGGGATTGAGTTGTTTTATTATTGAACTAGTTAAGTTTCTTTAGAAAGATTAAAATGACATTTGTAAAGGGTGAAGGACAGTTAAGGCATCAGTTTTTTGGACGATACTCTGCAAGAATCGCAATCGGATTCTCCGATATGAAATCAGCACTTAGTGCTATTGATTTTCTTGTTGGTAAGTGGGAAGCTATTGAGAATAATGGAAGAGTTGGGATTGTGTTTGAAGGTTCTGATCCTGAACTTAAGAAAGTATTAGATCAACTGGAAGAGTTTGGGGCCCCAAAGGAAAAAGTTTCTAGCCTCAAATATAGTGTTGATTATGGTGAAATTTTTGAGGTAACTATTCCTGTTACTGCTAAAGAACAAGAGAAATTATGGGGCAGAATTCTGAAATAAAAGCTGATGATATTCGTTATATGAAATCTTTTTATAAAAAATCTTGGAAAGAAGCGGAAAAAGTTTATATTTTTTGTGTGATTGGAAGCTGTATAATTTACAGTCTTTCAATCTATTTAGGTGCTAACTATATATACATTATGGTTGGCCAAGCAACCACCATTATAACATTAACTTATCTTTTTAGAAAAGAAACGAATCGTATAGTGAAATCTGAAATTAAATTCTTGGCGGAAGTAAAAAATGGCACATTTAGATTCTAAAGAAGTTGATATCACTAAGCAAGATATTGTAGATGCATTGAGACAACCAGCTAACTTTGCTTATTCTGGTCACAATGAAGACATGTTTCATACTTGGTCATTGGGACCAATTATTTTGAATCATGATTCATGCCTTGTTGATGAATCTAATTATGATATGCTTGAGAAACATCTTGAATCTGATGAAAGTTTATCAGAAGAGTGGGCAATTACTAGGTGTTCATTTTGGGGTGATGGTTGGGTTGATCATATTAGTTTTCGAGCTATCGAAGATTTTAAAAATGATGATGACCCAAAGGTTCCAACGAGAATTTTCCGAGTGTTAACAGAATGGTTTGATACATTAAAAGAATCTTTTATTCTCAATGAGATTGATTATAGTAACAAGATTTTTGAAGCTACAATTGAAAATATTGGTAACGTTGGTCTTTGTATGACCAAAGATGAGATTCCAGATGATTGGATTAGCAAATGTTATTCTTGGTTTGAATCTAATTGTCCTAATGAGATTGAGGACACAGATGGTTTCGGTGGTTATCCAAGCGATGATAAAATGAAAGAGTGTTTGGGTGAGTTGGGTTTTCTAGAAGAGGAAGGTTATTAAATGTATACTTATATTATTGGTTTTATTGTTAATTTAATTCTTATGGCAGTAATTATTAGATGGTTACCTATTGGTAAGTTAGCAAGGCTTGTAATTAAAACAGCTGAAAATGATGCAGCTAAAGCTCATTTTACTATTATGATAATTGGAGGGCCAATTACTGTATTTGCTATATTTTTTTACACATTTTTCAATCTAATTGCTTTTCCAAAGGAGAAAACAATCCCTGAAGTAGAAGAGAAGAAGAGCGAATATAGAGACTGTGCTAAAAAAGAAAGTTAGGACGAAACATGCTTTGATTAGCATGTATAATGGTATGAAGCCTTTACTGATGAGTCCCAAATCACGCACGTATGCACAACAACTTAGTTAAGATAATCTGATTAAGTTGGGTTGCGGTTTATGTAATTATCTTGGGAGATATTTATGTGAGCGAGGTAGAGGTGAAAAAACTGTTAACAACAATGATGATAGATTGTTAATTGGCCACAAGATCATCTGGCATTCATGCATGAGTGTCATTATGCCTGACTGGTTTGTGGAGTTGTATTGATTTCCGGGTTTTGTTATATTCATAGATGCACTTGCTTTGATTTTCAATACGATTTTATCGAAGGTTCAAATCCTTTGACAGGCTCTAGTTAAATAACAAATAAGAAAGATAACATGACAGAACATATTAAGTGGCCAAAGATTACATCATTTCATAATGTACGAAAGGCAGTTAACAAATACCCTGAACTTTGTGGTACTAGTTTAAAGATTTCTTACATAGCTAAAATTAAGCTACACGGAACGAATTCGGCAATTCAGATTTCATCTAAAGATAATTCTGTTGTAGCTCAAAGTCGCTCTAGTAAGTGTCGGCTTTGGTATGTGGATAAAATCAATACTAGATAGATAAAATCAATGCTACATAGACTGTGTTGGTTGGTGAGCCCACACGGCTTCGCTCAATAGCGTATGGCGGTAGCTAGCAGGCCCTACAAAGCCTCCCGTCACCTATGGCAGGGCCCACCATGGCGGCACGGTATGCCGGCCGTGTTCGCGCTGTGGTTAAAATGAAGTTAAGATGGTTTTTGGCGCTGCTGATCACAAATTATATAAAGGTTTTGAATGAGTAATTTAAAAAAAGAAATAATTGATATCTCTATTAAATATGATTATGAATTAGATTTAGAGTTCACTGAAGATAATGTTTTAACAGCTAAATCCAAAAAAGAGTTCGGGGATAAACTTACAAAAGTAAGTACCACTCAAAGATTCTCAGAAAAATTTATTAGAGAATTTAAAAATGAAGTATATTGGTTTTGGGTATCTTGTAACAGTGATTTATCAGAAACATTTATTAGAGAATTTAAAGGTGAAGTAGATTGGCAATGTATATCTCAATATCAAACATTATCTGAAACATTTATTAGAGAATTTAAAGATAAAGTAGATTGGTATTGTATATCTGATGGCCAAACATTATCAGAAGAGTTTATTGAAGAGTTTCAAAATGATTTAGATTGGAACGGCATTATTATGAATCAAGCTTTAAGCATTTCTTTTATTAAAAAATTATCTAATAAAATTAATTTAATCAATTTAGCTATGAATAACGAAAAGTTTACAGAGCATTTAGTGAAGTTATTTTTAACATCTAAGGATTAATATGTATAAAGTATTTGTAAGAAATTGGTGGAAGAAAAATTCTAAATGTCCTAGTGGAAGAGAGCCTGATTCTAATGCAAGAAAAATGATTTTAGGTTATATGTCTTCTGAAAAAGAAGCCCGAGATTTTTGCAAAGAATATAACGAAACTCATGAACCAGGTTATCTAAGTAGGAAAGCGGAGTACATGCAACTCTAATGAATTATGAATTACCGTACCAATTATTTAGCTAAAGTAGATGACACAGACAGGTGCCCATTTTGTGATATTGATGTGACTTATATTCCTTGGCCTAAGTGTTGGTTTAAAGGAAGATTTTTTCCATCAATGGTTACTGTATCTTCAAGAAGTTTTAGTAATGAACTTTTTACTGTAACATGTAAGAACTGCAAATATGAGTGGCAACCTAATGAAAAAGAAGAAGAAGTTAATTTAGAAAATAGATACAATACTACTGATAAAGTAGATGATTTATACAATAGAAAAAAACCACCAGCATTACCTGTACCACCTATGCCAATGATGGTGCAAGGTCAATGGTCAAAAAATAAATGAATAAAAACAAGTTAGAAGCAATCAAAAAACTATATGAATTAATTAATTGGGTTAATGATAATGATGGGAATGTAGACGCTCAAGATTTCGCAGATAATTGTCATGAAATATACCATTTTGCTTGGTCAGATATGGAAAAACCATCTTACCTAGAGCCGGGTTTGCAAACATTAGATTTAGCTTGCTGCATTATTGATAGAAAAGAAGATTTTATTAGTTTGGTTAGTCAGCATAGAAACTTGCCAGGCGGTGAATATTATCAAGATGTTCAAGAAGAATGGTATGATGACGAAGAAGAAAAAGCTGAAAGAGCAGGAATGCTCTACGATTGAAATTAAATAAACATTAACAAATTAACAAGATAGATTTTAGAAAGATAAATAAATGATTAAAAAAATAGAGACAATTGCTTTTTTGAAAGCACAAGCGGCATCATTGGAAGCCGTTGGCGAAAACAAGCTGGCTAAACAAATGTTTAGTAGAATTAAGGTTCTGGAGGCTCAACTACAGCGAGCAAAAGTTAAGAGTAAAAATAAGGTAGTTGTTTTGGAGCCTGAGGCTGAAGTTCAAATGGTTTTTTCAGAGGGTCGAGTTTATTTTAAGACTCCTTACCCTGGTAGCAGGCGATTGTTTGCTTTTAAAGAAAGCCTTAAGGCTGCATCGTTAGATAATGTTGGTCAGACAAATGCTAAGTGGATTAAGAAACTTAGTATGTGGTCTTTTCCTGCAACCCCTAGTGCTATTATTGCTGTCAAGCAAGTGATTGCTAATTTCTTTTCCAATGCAACATTGGTTAATGAGAATGGTGAGAGCGTTGGCTCTTTACCTAAGAGTAATTATGTTGCAGGGTAATTTGTAACAACTAAGAAATGAATTATGAAGAAAATGCGTGGTATTAAGAAATTAAAAAAGGCACTTTCCATTTTTGAAAAATATAATTTTGATTATGATTTAGATTCGTCTATTTTTTACACAACAGAAAATGTTACAATTTCAAAACGAGATTTTAAAAAATTAAAAAAAATGTACTTTTATCCTAGCAAAAGTTTCCCATGTTTTATGGAAGGGAGTTACTATGCAAAAAGAGGATTTGGTTTTAAACCACCATGGTTAAAATGTAATACTTAACAGCTAATTTGGAAAATAAATCAAAAGCTTGGAAATTTATTGGGGAAGGTAATGATAGAAAAGTTTATCAATTACCTTCCGGTAATGTTATTAAGATTCCTATCCCTCATACTAATGGTGAGTTTGTTAATTGTCGAGAAGATTATCTTTGGAAAAATAGAATAAACTATGATGAACAATTTGCTCGTTGTAGATTAATTCCAGGAACATTTTTATTAGTAATGGAATTTGTTAAAACGTTTAGTTGTTCATCGGATTATAAAAATTTACCTAATTGGTGCAGTTACATTGATTGCAGTCAAGTTGGTTTAAATAAAAAAGGTAAACTTGTAGCTTATGATTACGGTTAGGAATGAATTATGATTGAAGAATTAAACATGGAAGATAAATAAAATGCTTTATTGTGTTAATGAAAATTGGGATAACGATGGAAGCATTGGTTACTCCTCTGTAAAAGAGTTTACTGATATGTGTGAAGGTTGTTTTGATCTAGTTCCAGTCTTAGTTGAAGATTGGGAAGGTGATTGGTTTGAGAAACAAGGTGATAATTTGATTCTTACATTGGAGAAGCGTGATGTATAAGATTAACAAAGAACATATTGAGAATTTGCTTAACCGAAATGATGAAATTGGAGTTGCTTCGGTTCGCAAAGCGATGTTGGTTTTGCATAATAAAAAAGATGTTGATGGATTTCATCGAGGTGACTGGTGCAATGGAGCTTTTTATGCTAACTTAGTTGAGCTTGGTTATAAACTGGGTGCTCAGCATTTTAAGAATGCCAAGAAGATGGCTTTGAAGTATTCAGATCAATTGGTTGTGGCAGCTCAGAAAAAAGCTGAAGATAGATACTTTGAAAGTTACAGGCAGGTTAATTTGAATGCCAAGCATTCAAGTAAGATTGTGAGTAATTTAAATGAAATGGAAAGCATTCCTAAAACAAAGCGTTCGAAAGTTGCGTAATATGATTAGTCTTGATAAGTTTGTTGAGTCTGTTTTTAGTACTGAAGATGATTCAGTTAAGATTCCTATGAAGATGTGGTCTGTTGAAGATGATCGTTTGAAAGGAGTTGTTCCTAATCATGTCGCTCAAGGTGATATGGTTTATTTTAGAGGCGAGAAAATCATTAGAACATCTAAGATTACTAATCTATTTTGTGACCATGATGGTAATTATGCTAAGACGGAGTCTGGTACTGTTTACAAGTTGGTTGGATTGAGTCGAGAAGATTTGATTGAAGAGTCTAATAATGAGCTATAGAAATTTAAAGGAAGTTGAGATTGAAACGGATGAAGATGATTTTAACGCCAACTCTGCGCTTCAATTAAATAAAGAACACAACAAAAAAGAGAAGCATAAGAAAAAGCTTATTAAACTTTTTGAATCGAAAAAAATCTATGGTGATTTTATTAAAAAAGTTAAACATAATAGTAAGCAAAGTATATTAGAAATTGGATTTAATTTTTATGATTATAATATTTCTTATAGTAATACTGATGATATTGATTTTTTAAGAGATTATTTAAGAAAAAGCTTGAAGAAAAAGGTTTTATAGTTACTAAACTTATTTATAAGCATATAAATTATAGTATAATATCAGATGATTTCAATGTATCATGGGATGTTTCTGTTAGTGCTATTTTGCCGGAAAATGATTCTGAACTAAACGCAAATCAAGCTGCTTGGTTAGCTAAATTAAATGATGAGAGTATCATAGTAGATTCCCCTCAAGAAATCTACAAAGATAGATTTATTACATTAATAAAAGCTGCAGCAGCAAGAGGTAAAAAAGAAATATCAATGACAGTTGATTTGGATTCATTTGAATATAGATTTAAAAAAGATATTGTTAAGAATCTAGCTGAAATTCTTAGGTTAAAAAACTTTAATGTAAAATACACAATCAAAGATGATTATGATTATGATAACATGATTTTTCACGTTAGCTGGGGTAAATTTAAACCTAAAACAATTGTAAAACCTCAAACAAGAAAAGAAAAAATGGTAAATGTAGCGCAAATTGGATTCATCGCTTTCTGTCTTTCGTTTGCGTTCATTGGGATTCCATTGTGGCTCTTCTAAAATATTATGATAAATATTAGATTAATTAATAAGATTAAATTCTTTGCCAAGCCTATTTGTTTGGCAGCCTTGCTTCCTTTAATTTGTTATATTGAAAAAACTGTTTTCGGATCTATCAATAACAGTTTCGTTGTGTACAGTTTCATAGTAAGCTTGTATCTTATGAAAGCTCCTATGAAGCACTTATCTGAGTTGGTGTTTGCGACTGTCGCTGGTTTAACCTCAGTTTTGTTATGCGTTATTTTTATGGTGACGTTTATGTAGGTTGAAAAAATAATTATGAAGAGTGTAATGGAAATAAACTGTTTTGGCAATAAATATTGGAAATTACCAAACGGAGATTTACATAGAGACAATGATTTACCAGCTGTTGAATGGGCAGATGGAGCTAAAGAATGGTGGTTAAATGGAGATCTTCATAGAGGTAATGACTTACCAGCTATTGAATATAAAAATGGAGAAAAGTATTGGTATGTAAATGGGAAACTACATAGAACTGATGGCTCAGCATTTGAAAATGCAAGTGGTCATAAATTATGGTATCTTGAAAATGTCAGGTATTCTGAAGAAGAGTTTAATGAAAAAGTTAAAATGATTTCTACATATTCAACAAGTGGAAGTGGAGTGGAACATTGGAGATTACCAAATGGTTCTCTTCATAGAGAGAATAATTTACCAGCAAAAGAATACACAGATGGAACTCAAAAATGGTTTTTTAATGGTAAACTTCATAGAACAAATGGTCCAGCTATTGAGTGGGCAAATGGAGATAAATATTGGTATCTTGAAGGTATTCGTTACTCTAAAGAAGAGTACAACGAGAAGGTTAAAACGATTTCTACATGTAAAATATATGAAAATGGAGATAAACGTTGGAGATTACCAAATGGTAAACTTCATAGAGAAAATGATTTGCCAGCTGCTGAATGGTTAAATGGAAGTAAATTTTGGTATGTAAATGGTTTAAATCATAGAACAAATGGTCCAGCAGTTGAATATGCAGGTGGAGATAAATACTGGTGGCTTGAAGGTGTAAGGTATTCTGAAGAAGAGTATAATAATATTAATAAAACCAAAAACGAAAACGAAAATGATATGAAAGAAAATGAAATGGACGAACAACCAGAAAAGAAATATGAAGAAGGTGGCAGCACATCAAAACTTGACAAAGTCAAAAGTGCCGGAAGCAAAATCGGAAGCTCAATCAAGCATGGTTTTGCAGTTGGTGCAGCAACCGAAGGGGCAAATTTGGCATTCAATTTTTTCTTTGAGAAGCTTGGCCTTCCAAAAGAATTCTTAAATGATCCAATTAAGAAAGAAATTCTTATGGGGTTGTCAGTGGCCGCTCTTTATGTAGGGTCTTCTGTTTATGAAGAACAGGTTCCTGGCATGAAAAGATTGCAAAACGGTTGTGAGTTGGTTATCGAAGGTAAAAGCAAAGATAACTTCACAGCGCTAACTTCACATGTTCTTCCAATGTTGATGCAAGCAAGTGAATTAATGAAACCGAATTCTCTTATTAATTCATTAACTAAGCAAGAGAAGCTAAGAGTTGAAAATGTTAACGCAATTTCATCTGGTGAATTAATTAATGAAGAGGAAGGAGATTATGAACAAGCAAACAGTATTACCAGATCATCATGACCTGGAAGCATTTGTTTCCGCATTATATTGTGGAAAATTATATCCTAATTTAGTTCTTATTGATACAATTGAGTTATTTATTAATAATGGATTGATAATTAAAGATGAGGATGATCCTAAAAATTATTTAATAACTGACAAAGCGAGGGAAATGTCAGCAAAGTTGTTGACAAAATTTTCTAAGATGTTAGAGTCAGATGTAGATGAAACTTTAATACTGTGGGATAAATTTGATGCTCAGGAATATTTGACTTATTCTGAAATTAAGGTTTTAATTAAAAACTCTGAAGATAGTCTTGCCTGTTTAGAGGAGTACGATTCTTATTCCAAAGAGCGTGGAGAAAATTTAAATAAACATGGTATTATGATTAGCCAGCGTAGTTTAAAATCTATGCAGTTTCTTAGAAACAAGGATTAAAAATGAAATTAACATTAAAAGATTATAGTGACGAATCCTTTGAGTATTCTTGTTTCGCTATTGAAAAAGCGGTTCATGATGGTAAAGAATGGGAGGCATGAAGTTTAATGATTAACGCTGAAGAAATCGCTCTTCTTGAGGAAGAGCTTGAGGTAAAAGGTGGTTGGTATCCTGAATTGGATGTTAGTTTGGATCAGCTTAAGGTTCTAACTGAATTTCAAGTTGATCTATCTGACTTGAAAAGGCTTTAATTTAAGAAAGATAATCTTTGTTGTCCCAAAGGATGCGGTTGGTATTTCTCACTGTATTGTGATAGCTATATTTTGTTTATTAATAAACAAAATACTTACTCTAATTTTAAGCCATACAGTTTTCTTTTTTGGTTAGCTCAAGAGGCCGCGACTCTTGAAGTTAAATTTCGTGATATTATTATCTACAAATTTTCAGAAGATTTTAAAATTAATATAAGTCACTTTCAATGAGTAAAAAACCTGTAATTCCTGATAGAATCAAACTTCAATACGCAAAAGATATTATTCAATTAGAAGATGAACGGGTTGCAGATATTATGTTAAATTTAACAATGAAAGAATCTCTTAAAGAAGAAATAGATGGAATCATTTGTGATAATTTAAATTTTAATCCTCTTGATTATGATGAAGATGAAGTTTTGATCATAACTAATAATCTTATCCAAGAGATAAAAAGCAAATTATCTTGGGTTTATGTTTCTACTCATAAAACATTATCTGAAGATTTTATTAGAGAATTTCAAGATGAAGTGAGTTGGGGTTGTATTTCTAGCTCTCAAGATTTATCTGAAGATTTTATTAAAGAATTTCAAGATAAAGTAGATTGGAAATTTATATTTTGGTGTCAAAAGTTATCAGAAGATTTCATAAGAGAGTTTAAAGATAAAGTATATTGGAATGGTTTATCTTTGAATCAAAAGTTATCAGAAGATTTTATTAGAGAATTTCAAGATAAAGTAGATTGGATATTTATATCTTATTATCAGAAATTATCAGAAGATTTTATTAGAGAGTTTAAAGATAAAGTAGATTGGGAATGTATATCTTCTCATCAAACATTATCAGAAGATTTTATTAGAGAATTTCAAGATAAAGTAGACTGGTATGAAATATCTCAATATCAAAATTTATCAGAAGATTTTATTAGAGAATTTCAAGATAAAGTAGACTGGTTAGAGATTTCATCAGAGCAAAAATTATCTAACAAATTTCTTTTTGAATTTGTTAACGAAATTGATTGGAATCAAATTTCTGAAAAACAAAAAAATGATTTTTCCAATCATCTTAATGAAGATGATTGGCAGGGTTTACTTTGTTATAAAGTCTTGTCTGAAGATTTCAAAGAAGAGTTCAAACACAAACTTAAACCAAATGAAAAAGAATCAATGAAAAAGTCCTTAAAGGAAGAGATTAAAGATATTGCTTTGTTATATGATGACATTGCAATTGAGTTTGATGTAAATGGAGATGTTATTATATCAGAAGAGTTTTTGGCTAATTTTAGAGATGAGGTAAATTGGAATTATATATCTTGGCATAAAAAACTATCAGAAGATTTTATTAGAGAATTTAAAGATAAAGTAATTTGGATTGATATATCTTATAATCAAAAATTATCTGAAGATTTTATTAGAGAATTTCAAGATAAAGTGAGTTGGGGTTGTATTTCTAGCTCTCAAGATTTATCTGAAGATTTTATTAGAGAATTTCAAGATAAAGTAAATTGGGGTTGTATTTCTAGCTATCAAGATTTATCTGAAGATTTTATTAGAGAATTTCAAGATAAAGTAAATTGGACTAATATATCTTTGAATCAAAAGTTATCAGAAGATTTAAAAGAAAAGTTCAAACACAAGCTAACACAAAAGAAAGAAAAAACAATGAACGAAGAAAAATCACAAATGGATTTGGTAAAACAATCTGGAAAAAAAATCACTAATTCAATCAAACATGGCGTTGCAATTGGAGCAGCAACCGAAGGAGCTAACTACGCATTCAATCTAATAGCAAAGCAACTTGGGCTATCAGAAGAAGTATTGAACAATCCAGTTCAACGAGAACTTCTTATGGGATTGGCTGTTGCCGCACTTCATGTAGGCTCAACTGTATTTGAAGATCAAATTCCTGGTATGGATAAGGTACAATCTGGATGTGAATTAGTTATCCAAGGTAAAAGCAAAGATAACTTCTCCGCAATTGCTCAACAATTTATTCCTATTCTTATGAATGCTGCTCAAATGATGGATCCACAAGTAGCTATGGAAAATATGATGAAGGACGCAAACAAAGTTCGAATTGCTCAAGATAAAGATAAATTGAGAGTTGAATCTAAATTGGTTAATTCTTCTGATGAGGATATTGAAGTTGAGATTGAAAATGAAACAAAGAAAAAGCAAGAGCTAAAAATGGTAGCTAAATAAACAAAAGGTAAGATAATATCTTACCAATACCTCGGTAGCATAAAGGATAATGTAGCTGACTTCTAATCAGTTAAATGAGGGTTCGAGTCCTTCCCGAGGTGCTAGTTAATATGATTAAATTAAAAAAGGAATGTTTAAGTTTTTAGAAAGACTTAAAGATAAATCTAAACCAATCACTTATAAAAATGATGAAGAATATTATTTATCAGATTACTTAATCAGTTGTAATTTAATTAAAGATCATTCTGGTTATTGTTTCTTAACACCAGAAGGTGAAGAATTTTTGAAAAAAGGATGTCATAAAGATATTATGGATATTGAAGCAAACTTAAAAGAGCAACTAGAAATTGCAGACCGTCTTAATAATGATGTGCATTTTAATGATGACGGGAAACGTTTAGCAGAATTAGTTGAAGCAATGAATGAATGAATGGTTTTTAATTGGAGGATTCCGTCCTCAAGGATGGAAAAATGATCGATAAGTTTATGAATGGTTCATTTACAATTATTATGATTGTAACGATTGAAGCTTTTATCTCCGTATGTTAGGAACGTTATGAATATTGGAACTGGTTTATGTTTGTTCTTTATTTTTCTTTTAAGTATATTCTGTATTGTATTGAAATATAAAATTGATATTCTTAGAATAGACATTAATTACGCAAATAAAAAAGCAAACAATGCTATGGATTCTTTATCTAAAAAAAGAGAAATAGATTTAGAATATATTAAATCTATTGATGATTTAAATCAACACAGATTTAATAAAGCCATACAATTTATTGAAGAAGAAGTTTTAGGTAGGCGAGACAAGAATAAAAATATTAACACTGATATTGAAACTGATATTAAAAAATTAAACTAAAAAAATAAAAATGATTACATTAACAGAAGAAAAAGCAAGTGACTTAATGTCAGGGCTAGGTAACCCTGGAGTATGTTTAAGTTGTGATATGATTGATGAGTATGCAGGGTGTGAACCTGATGCTTGCAATTATGAATGTCCAGAGTGTGGAGAGAATGAATTGTTTGGTCTTTCAGAAGCGATTATTATGGATAAGGTTGAGATTACTGGATGACATATCAACTACAAAGACTTCATAAATTAATCACAGCTTTAAATATTAGTGACTTGGATGTTAGTGAGGAAGTAATTCATATTACATCCATGGCTTATGTTCATAATAAAACTTTTATTATATTTAATAGAATTTTTAATAATAGATGGTTCCATTTTGATGTTACGTATATTATAGATAAAAAAATGTGGTCATGCTCTTATATGCATGATCTTGATGTTACCCTAAAGTATGCTAAAGGTAAAAATCCCGAAGAGATGTTTCGTAATCTTACTACGATACTTAGTAAACATCAATATGTTGAAAATAAAACTTGGGATTCCTATCTTGACAAACAGCCAAATAGTATTACTAAAGAATGTAGCGAATGTGTTGAGCGAATGCTTCATTCAGTTCCTACTGCCCCATGGCCAGGAGCCCAATCAAGAGTTATTGATGGCAAAACAATGCTTCAAGTCTCTTGGAGTTATAAAGAGTTAAGTTTAGATATTACTTTCATGGAAGATGAAACTATTGAATATGAATTTTGGAAAAAGATTGATGGCAAATTAGTTCTTGATGATAGTGAAGGTGAAGAAGATGGTGGAAACTTTAATAAATACATCGATGATCTTGTTGGGCACTTGGCTTTTATTTACCCAAGAAGTTAAGGGTTATAAAGATGAATGAAGAAATAACTGATGCAGTAGTTCTTGTTAAGTGTGACCTTGTGCCTTCTAAAAAATGTTTAGAACAAAACAAAGACATTATTGATAAAATCAAATCAAGAGTATTCGCTCGTGACTCTGGTTATAGTGATGAGTGGAGAGAAGCTGTTGGACATGTAGATCGCTTAGAGAGATTGGGAAAACAAAAAATCAATCTTGAAAATGCTTTAAAACAAAATAAAGTTGATTTAAAGAAATTAAAAAATAAAAAGGCTCAAACAAAAGAAGAAGTTCTTAAGTTATGTAGAGATAAACCTCGCGAAGTCTATAAATGTTATGAAGAGGACGATAAAAAATACTGCATGGTAAATGGGAAATATCATAGCAAAAACGATCTGCCGGCAATTGAATATGCCAATGGAGAAAAGTATTGGTTCTGGTATGGTGAGCTGCATAGGGAAAATGGTCCCGCCTGGATCAGTTCAAATGGAAATAAAAAATGGTATGCAAATGGGAAACTTCATAGATTAGATGGACCAGCATTTGAATTAGCCAATGGAAAAAAATATTGGTTTATCGAAGGCAAAAAGTATACTGAAGAAGAGTTTAAACAACAAATAACAAAAGGAGTTTAGTATGAAAAGTATTTTAGGTAGATTAGTTGGTTTGGTTTTAAGTTCGGTTAAGGCAAGAATGCAATTGGTTAAGAGCATTGGGAAGAGATTCTTTTGGATTGGGTTAACTGTTGGGCTGGCTGCTGGATTGCCTATTGGATTCTTACTGTCATGGCTTGTAGGTTTGGTAATGTAGAGTAATGAATAATGATATGGAATCAACACTTACCATAGATAAATACGGTGATAAAAGCTGGGTATTACTAAATGGAAATCTTCATAGAGATAATGGCCCAGCTTTTGAGTCTGTAGATGGTGATAAGTGTTGGTATGTTAATGGTTTACGTCATAGAATAGATGGCCCAGCTTATGAAGATTGTGATGGGACTAAACTTTGGTACTTTGAAGGTGTTCAGTATTCTGAAAAAGAGTTTAATGAAAAAATGAATCCTGAACAAGAATCTTGTAATGGTAAGATGGTTGAAGTTAATGGTAAGAAATATAAATTAGTTGAATTAGAATAATTATTATGATTGAGTATAAAGTAGAAGTTGATGATAACAATGCTATTTGGCGTTTAGATGGTAAATTGCATAGAGAAGGAGATTTGCCAGCAATTGAATATGAAAATGGAGATAATATTTGGTATGTAAATGGGAAACTTCATAGAGAAAATGATAAGCCTGCTATTGAGTCTACAAATGGTTATAAACAATGGTATGTAAATGGGAAACATCATAGAACAAATGGTGCAGCTATTGAATGGTCAGATGGATCCAAAGAATGGTATCTTGAAGGTGTGAACTATTCTGAAGAAGAATTTAATGAAGAAATTATTAGACTAGGCATTGCTATTACAGTTAAAATATCAACTGAAATCAAAAGCAAAACCAATAACGAACACAAAAGTTTTTATCAATTAAGACTTAAAGAAAGCTTAGAAAAATCTAAGCAAGAAGAAAACAATCGTCCTTCAGGTCCTTACGAATTTCTTTGAAGGAAAATTAAAATGAAAAACAATATTATACAATTAAATTGGGATTTAATTTCTAATAAAATTGATGTATCATGTGAAGTAGATGATATTGAGGAGTCATATTATGATGATAACATCTTTATTGCAGATGATGAAGAGTGGATGGTATTAACTAATTCAGAAGCGAACGAAAAAGCTAGTGAAGTAATTAAAGACTTGGTTTGGTCATTCAATTCTTCATTCTTAAGTCAAGAGACTTGTATTGATGAGGAAGTGTTTAAAGCTATTCAAAGCAATAATAATTGCGAAGATAATAATCTCGCAATGCTAAGCATTATTAAAGCTACTTGTGGTTTAGATGAATTTATTGAGTCAGCAATATCTTCTGATGGGCGAGGTCATAGTCTTTCTAATTATGATGGTCAAGAGATTGAGGTTGAAATTAATAGTAAATATTATTATTTCTACCGAGTAAATTAATATGATCCCACTATGTAAAAAATGTTCAAGACCAACCAAGCTGTTATTCATTTCATCAGTTTGTGATTGGTGTGATGGTGTTACTTATGATAAATGTATATACAAAGGTTATGTTGTATGGAGACCATTAAGAGCAACACGAATCAATTATGTTTTCAAAACAATTGAAGACGCTACTAAATGGAGGCTAGCAAATCAATTAGTGTCATTTGATATTGTTGAGGTTTCATCTGAAAATGAATTCATTTGGCGTGAGACATCTGGTAATTTAAAAGGAGTTAATTTAGCTGATCGTCAGTACGAAATTTTCCCTGACCATAATTTTCATTATAGTGAAACTGCAGCATGGTTATCATAAAGGTTATATATTATGTTTCTTATTAGTGTTATTATTGTTGCCGTTTTGGTTAATGTAACCGTTTCCTTAATCTATCTCTTAAAAAAAGACAGGCGTTCTTTTATTATAGGCAGCCAAGCTTATGGTAGTAATTACAGAACGGCAGCAAGTGATACTGACATTATTCTTTTCGTAAGTGAAGAGACTGGCGCCCATTTAAGAGAGCTTCATGGTGGAAAGAAAAGAATTAAATCTGGTAATATAGATTTAATTATTGTCACAGATAAAAAAGAATTTGATGGTTGGCACGATACAACAAATAAACTAATTAACAAATCAAAAATTAAAGAAGTAAGCAGAGAGGAAGCTAAAACTGCTTATCAAAAAAACAGAGGCGTAAGGAATGGTTATTTATAATGGGATATAATACAAATTAAGTATGGGTTGTGGTGACGATGACGATGATGAAATTAAAATTAAAAATCAACTTGATAAAGATAATAAGTGTTTTTTGGGAAGCTGCGTGTTAGCTTTATTATTAAGATCGGACGAATGGTACAATGGCAAATGGGATAATAAAGAAAAAGATATGAAAAAATTATCTGAAAAATTCCCAACAGTTTTATTTGAACTAGAATGTCATGGAGAAAAAAACGTTTGGTTAGTTTATTATAAAGGTACCGAAGAATTGCACACTTTATATGTAAGCTGACCAGAGTTTGACGAATTTAAATTGGAATAAATAATGAATAAATATATTAACTTAACACTATTCGCTTGTTTGGCTGCTAGTTGCGCTGCAGCTCCAAGTAATTATATTGATGATGACGATGGAAAATCTTTCAATAACACAATTTCATCTGGTGGTAACACCTCCAAAGGAGGAAACGATAGCTCAACAACCTCAACCACTTCAAGTGGAGGTGAATCTAATTGCGATTGTCAACTAGATAATGCGTTCACATCTTGTCTTAATGAATATTGTGTTATTGATAAATGTGTTACAGGTTTTACAGATTGTAATGGAGAATTATCTGATGGTTGTGAAACATCAGCCGGCTCGGATGTTATGAATTGCGGCTCTTGTAATAATCAATGCGCTTCTGATGGAGCTGAAGTATCTTGCAATGGTGGGTTCTGCTCTTGCAGTTTAGCTCAAGATAACACTTGCCTTTGCGACTTTAGTAAAGGAGATTGTGATTCAAGTAGAGGCAATGGTTGCGAATCTGATTTTACTTCCGATGAAACATGTGGAGATTGTGACACAACCTGTGTTGGTAGTTCATATTGTTTGAATGGATCTAAATGCAAATGTGATTCTCTACCTTCTTCTCTAAATGATATTTGCACATCATGTTTGGGAGAAAGATGTTGTGATGAAATGGATTCGTGTATGAATGATTCTGAATGTGTTAGTCACTATAATATTTGGGTTAGTTGTAGATTGAATAATCCTAACACTCCTGGTAATTGCGCTTTTGGTACTGGTTTTACTAATTCTAATTGGGTAAACCTTAGAAATTGCAAAACAAATTCCAATTGTTTTACATGTTATTAAAATGAATTTTGAACATTTAAAAGAGAATGAACTAACAAGACCTATTCCTACAGATGGCCCAAAGAAACCACCAAAAGAAAATAGGCATCAAAAATTATTGGATATGTTTTTCTTTGGTATTGCTACATGTTTGTGATTCTAGTTATCTTAACTGGAATAGTATCACTACTATCTTTAGTTTTTAGATAAAACAACTTGGCATCTACGCATATAGATGCTATCTTGTATCAATAGATTAATGGTAAATCAATTCATTCTAAACGAATTATTGCAAGTTCGATTCTTGCTTGATACACAACGGAGAATAAAATGGCTAAAAGAAAAAAGAAACGTAAAAAGAGAATCAAAGTAAGGAATTCTTTTTTTAGTGTAATGATGAGACGTTATCCTAGAAAACAGATAATGAAAAATAGAAACAAGAAACGTTCTGATAATAAAAAGAATCATTGGATGAAAGATTGGGAATGATTTATAGAACACAATATAAACCCGCAGTTAATAAAAACAAATCTTTAAAAGTAAAGCTTCATAAGTTATGGTGCCACAAATTAAATATTGGTAAATGGCGTGGTGAAGTTGAAGGTTGGATTGATGAAGGTATTGTAATGGCTGGTTATCGATGTCATAAATGTGATGAGCTTGAAGGTATTCATGAAGCTCATAGAAGATGGCCAAGACCTGGCAGTTTAGGCTCTTGGTATTCTAAGTGTGTTAGTACTAATTGGGGAAGGAGTTTAGGAATTGACTAATTATTTAATTTTTATATGGAGTACTTTTTGTGGTATAGGTTTATTTGGTGCAATCTATATTGCTTATGAAGCTACTACATATTAATACAAATGTAGTATATGAAGGTTGTTTAATTAGCCATGGGATAGGAGATCATAGCGATGGTGCATGTGATGCTTTGTGTTATGGAACTGCTAATTACAGTGGAATCATTTGTAAGTGTAAAAAACAGATGAGCGGCAATTGTACAGAAGAAATGTTGAATGAAAGTAAAAAGTAAATGGAACGTAACTGTACTGAAATTAGATCTGTAGCAGGTGAAAGTAAATATGCAGAATTCGATCCAGAGTTTGGATTCTGGGGTGTGTTCGGTGAGGACTCGGGGTTCTGTTTTGGTCAGTTTAACACAGAAGAAGAAGCAGAAGCTCATTGCTAGCAATTAAAAAGAAAGAAAATAATTATACGTGGATTAAAAAGTGAAGACCTTGTTGGGAAAACTATTAAAAAAATTAATGTTGACTGCGTCAATGTTGTTACGTTAACATTTGAAGACGATTCCAAATTGGAAGTTTACGCAGAAGTAACTCGTTTACCTAATTGTGTTGGGGAATTTGGAATCATTGTAACACCTGAATAATAAGAAAGATAAAATATGATTGAATATAATGTTGACTCGAAACTAATCTCAACTAGAGATGCAGACACTTTAACTTGCTTATTGACTCTCCCAAGAGTTATTACAGTTAATAAGTTTGATGAAGACTCAGCCAGAGATTTTCGTAATGATTTTGCTGAGGCTCTTAACACGAAACAAGATGTTGTACCAATCGTAATTGATTCTTATGGAGAACAAGTTCATTCTCTTTTCAGTATGATTGATACAATTAATACATCACCAGTTCCTGTTGCGACAATTGTAACTGGAAAAGCGATGAGTTGTGGGGCTGTGTTAATGACTTGTGGAACTGATGGTATGCGTTTTGTTAGTAAACATTCTACTGTAATGATTCATGATGTTTCTGCCGGAACTTGGGGTAAAGTGGAAGATATGAAGCTTTCAGTTAAAGAGTTTGCTCGTCTTGGTAAGTTGTTGATTGGAATGATCGAGAAGAATATTGGTAAGTCTCCAGGTTATATTAATGATATTTTGGAGAAGAAAAATAGAGGAGACTGGTATCTAACTCCAAAGCAATGTGTAAAACATAACTTGGCCAACAAAGTTGGGATGCCTAAGTTGACAGTTTCGATTAAGACTGAGATGTCTTTTGTTTAATAAAGAGTAATATGGCACATTTAATTATTGACGAAGAAGAGTTTTTATCTATTGAGAATGAATTAGTAAATTGTTTATCAGTTGGCTCTACTATCATAGTACAAAATAATCAAGATTATCTTAGGAAGTTTTTGGTTGATGACTCTATCACCGAACCTGGAAATAATTGCCTGAATCTTATTATAGATTTTGTGGAAGAAAAGAAACCGTTTTCAAAAAAAGACAAAGAAAAATTTGACAAATCTCTTACTACAGATAATGTTATTGATTTTTTCTTACATCATAATAATAAAGACCGCACTCCAATGAGAGAATATATATCTTACAGTGATTTTTTAGATAAAAATTTCTCCAACATTATGAACAATGGTTTTCATACCTTAAAAGATGATACTACGGTTGGAGGTTTCTTTTTAAAAATCAAAAAAACTGATGATTTATCTTTAGTTAAAAAAGAGATTGAATTAATCTTATCTAAAATTAAAGGTATGAATTTAAAAATTAATGAATATGATTTTTCTATTTTAGAGGAATCATGTGGACAATATGGTTGTTATAGTTTAAAAACATTGTTTAATAATCAATTTAGAATTGAGATTATGTGTCATGGTCAAGCATCAGATATTACCAATTGGGACACACTTGATAATTCTTTAATGTTTATTCAAAACAATTTTTATTACTGCTATTAATAAAATGAAAGATAAAATCTCAATTCATATTGAAGAAGCCAAAAAGGCTATGATTGAATATGAAAAATGTATCGCTAAGATTTACTTGTTAGACAAGCAAAAAGCTTTTAAAACAATCAAAAATGATGTTGATGCTTTAAAGGATATGTGTAATGAGTAAGCCTTTTGATTGCTGTAATGATGAAATGGTTATTACAGATCCAGAAACTGAAAGAAGAAGAGAACTCATTCGTAATTATGATTTTTTAGAGGATGAAAATATGGACTCATACAGAAACAAACCTTTGAATTTAGATACGGTTGATGACAAGTTAGATATTATTCTAGACGAATTAAAAAGGGTAGAACCTAAAAAATCTAGTCCAATTTTTTATGCAATTGGATCTAAAATAACAGATTTTGATCTGATAAATTTTGCATTTACTATATTTGTAATAGTATGTATTTCAGCAGCCATGTTTGGAATTGGGTATAGTGTTTATAAATACTCATTGTCTAGTAATGAAATAACATCTTGTAAATTTGACGTTAACACTTCCGATCCTAAAAAAACCACTATCTATGCTTATAGTGAGTGGCATCCAATCTCAAATTGGGGTCCTTTTAATAGTTTGGATGAGGCTATAACTTATGCTAAGTTAAATGGTTGTCCAAATATGGAAGAGTAAACAATTATGCCTCTACTAATAAACACTATTATTTTTTGCATTGTTTTTATTTTAACCTATCGTCTTTATAGAGCGGAGTCTCAAATCAAACAGATGAAAAACATAGTAAAACTTTTGGGGCCTTTTGTAAAGTTTAAGGTGACTCCTAAGAATGCAGTCTATCTTTTGATTAACAACAGAGTGGTTGAGGTGGATGGTGAATACATTCAAGTTATAGATATACCATCTGAAATAAAGAAAAAAGGATTGTTTAGAACACCTTACATGAATAAAAATTGTGATGACGGAAGCCCTTTCATTTCAATTATTAGTACAGGTTTTTATTTTACTGAATCTATTTCAGATTATTATGATTCACGAATCATTTGGGGAGACTTACTAAGTATGGAAGAGGCATGTAACGAGCCTGATGGTTTTAAGAAAAACAGTTGGTTTAATAAGTAATTTGGATAACAAAATGAATAGACAACAAGTATATAATAAAGCACGTTATTGCCTACTTAAACAAGGCAAACGTGCTGAGCGAAATGGTTTACCTACTCTTTTATCAAAAAGTAGAAGAAGATGTTCATTAGGTTGGCAATTTTCTCTGGAAACGCTTAAGAAGTTTGAAGTAAATTTTCCTGAAATTTTAACAAGATTAAAACAACATGAGAATGATTTCTCACAACTATCTAATACTGCATGAAACGCATTATTTGGATATGATGCTCCAGAAAAACATTTACAAACCAACAAAGATAACATGGAGTTCATTACTAATTTAAAAAATATTCATGATATCCCAGTTGAACCAGCAATAGGTCAAGATAGTGCTGATGATACAGCTACTCCATCAGTTACTATTAGAGTTTGGCGTATTAGATTTAATGAGTTTGCTAACAGGTGGAGTTTAAAACAAAATGAATAAAAATTCAACAACGTTTCTTAGTGATAATAATGTTTGGATATCATTGAATATAGATATGACTTCCGCGATTGAACGAGCTATAATGGAAATGTCCTTCTTGCAACAGTAAAAATAAAACATATTATATTGAATATGATTTCCAATGGATGAGATATGGAGATCCAACAAAAGGGTTTACTTTATATTGTAAAAAATGTGAAAGGGAAACTTCAGTAATCATTACATTTGATGTTACATTAAAAATTGATGTAGTGTAAAAGGAAATCAGAAATGAAAATTTGGTTGGATGATGTTAGAGAAGAACCAGAAGGTTGGGTTAGATGTTACTGGCCTGAAGAGGTAATTGCTTTATTGAAAACCAATGAGGTAGAGATTATCAGTTTGGATCATGATTTAGGAGATGATGATCATGGTACTGGCTATGATGTTCTTCTTTGGATTGAGAAGCAAGTGGTATTAAATAATTTTAATTATCCTGAAATGATAATTCATTCTGCGAATATTTCTGCTAGACATAAAATGAATCTGGCAATATTCTTTATTGAAACGAGAAAAATATGATTGAATATACAGTAAAAGTTGATGATAACAATGCTATTTGGCGTTTAGATGGTAAATTGCATAGAGAAGGAGATTTGCCAGCAATTGAATATGAAAATGGAGATAAATGCTGGTATGTAAATGGGAAACTTCATAGAGAAAATGATAAGCCTGCTATTGAGTCTACAAATGGTTATAAACAATGGTATGTAAATGGGAAACATCATAGAACAAATGGTGCAGCTATTGAATGGTCAGATGGATCCAAAGAATGGTATCTTGAAGGTGTTCAGTATTCTGAAAAAGAGTTTAATGAAAAAATGAATCCTGAACAAGAATCTTGTAATGGTAAGATGGTTGAAGTTAATGGTAAGAAATATAAATTAATTGAATTAGAATAATTATTATGATTGAGTATAAAGTAGAAGTTAACGATGATGTAACAAAATGGTATTTAAATGGTGAACTTCATAGAGAAGACGATCAGCCAGCTCTTGAATATACTCAAGGACTTAATATTTGGTATGTAAATGGTAAACGCCATAGAGAAAATGGCGCAGCGGTTGAGTTTCCAGATGGAAAAAAATATTGGTGGCTTGAAGGTAAAAACTATTTTGAAGAAGAGTTCAACGAAAAAATCAAATACAAACAAGATTCTTGTAATGGTAAGATGGTTGAAGTTGATGGTAAGAAATATAAATTAGTTGAATTAGAATAATTATTATGATTGAGTATAAAGTAGAAGTTTATGATAATGAAACTGTTTGGCGTTTAGATGGTAAATTGCATAGAGAAGGAGATTTGCCAGCTGTTGAGAGGTCAGAGGGTCATAAAGAGTGGTGGCTGAATGGTAAACTTCATAGAGAGAATAATAAACCTGCTAAAATACTTTCAAATGGCTCCAAATTGTGGTTTGTAAATGGGAGGCTTCATAGAACAAATGGGGCAGCTATTGAGTGGGACAGATGGGGTAGAGAATGGTTTATTGATGGGTTCACTTTTTGTGAACACACATACCTTACAGGTCTTAAACATTTTAATAAAAATTTAAAAACCAAACAAGAATCTTGCAATAACAATTGTAGTTGATGGTAATTATTATGATTCACACATCAGATTCTCTACTTAAAGATATTAGAAAGCTAACCAAAGCTATCAATAAAGCAACTACCGATGAGGAGTGTGCAGAATTAGGAATCAAACTTGCATCTAAATTTGAAGACTTAGATGTTTGGATGAGCGAAGGTGAATATCCACCAATAGAATAGCTAAAGAGGTTTGAATTAGGGGTTGGAAGTTATCTACACTAACCCGTTAGATGACAAGGTAGGCAATGGGTAGCCGGGTTCGAATCCCACCAACCCCACTAACATTTTAACATATAAACATAATGGTAATAAATAAAAATATTGTAATTCTAGATAGCATTTTTCAAAACCTCAAACTTCTCGAAAAGATTGATGAATCCAGAGAGAACATTAAAGAACAACACAAACAAAAAGAAATCCTTAAACAATATCAAGAATGTACTAAGCAATTGTTAGATTAAAAGAAAGATAATTATGAATGAAAAAAATATATGGTCCCGTCCACCCCGATTCGCTCTCAAAGAAATTCGTCAGAGAGAGCATGCAGAGCGAGCAAAGGCTCGTGCCAAGTTGACTATGGCTCAGAAGCTTAAGGCTCTTGACGACCTCCTGGGGGTCGGGCAAGGGGCCAAGAGAGAACGAGCCAAGCTCGAAGCTCGTCTTGCCAAGAAAGGTCAACCACGAGAAACCAAAAGTGAGCAATAAACTTAGTTTAAAAGACTTGTTGGTTTTGGCTGAAGATGTTAAGATGTCTTCAACTGAAATAGAACAACAACGTAAAAGTTTTGCTAGAGGTTTAATTCCATTCAGAACCAACGAAGATCAAAAATTAAAAGTTATATCTTTTGGTGGATTAATGTTGTTATCAGATCTTGATTTTAATTTTATTAATCAAGTAATAGAACTTGCTTGTGTAGACCAAGGCGTTTATGATTTAATGAAGCTATGGTCTGAAGAAAAAAAACAAGAAAAAAAAGATAATATCCTTAATGACTTAAAGAAATCTTTGATTGATTATGAAGTGGGCACGTAAAAAAATAGGTGAATCTGGTTATTATTGGTATCGAGCAAGTATAGAACATTGTTGGTGGCAAGGTATTATTAAGATTTATCGGCCGGCAACTGTTGGTTTATTGAAGAGTAACCTAACTGTTTCTGGCTGTCATTGGACAGATGATTTACTTGAGTTAACTTCAGATTTAGATGCTGATTGGGCAGGACCAATAACAGAACCAGAGGAATAAATGGAAGATGAGTTCCCAGATTTTAATGAAGTAACCATGTGGCGAATTGATTATATGAGAGATGGTAAATTCTATTGGATTAAATTTGTTTCAGAAAACAAAATGAACATATGGCTTGAAGAGAATAAGCCAAGAATTTTTACCAAGACTAAAACAAATGGTAGTTTGGTAGGTGGATAAATGAGTTATAGAGAAAACGCAAAGCAAGAAGAATTAACTGTTGATAAAGCTATTATATTTATTATTTATAGAAATGACAATGAAATAATTGTATGTTTGTTTAGTGATGAACCCCAAACTGTTAAAGAATATTTCACTGAAGGTGGACGGTCAGTTGATGATTATGATCGTGAACTTATTAGTGGTAAAAGTTTCGCTATTCTTAGCGAATTAAGAATTGATTAAACAACAATAATGTTGTTAATTATTAAAACAGTAGTAAATTATTTATTAAGGAAAAACAAAATGGCACGTAAAAAAGTAACTTTTGAAGAGGTTAAAGCAGATTTTCAGAAGGTTAAAGGGTTTCTGAATGTTTCAGCAGACCTTAAACCAGTTAAGGGAAGCAGCACTGATTGTTGTATTGTTACTGGATCTTCGGTTGAGGTAGTAACTCTTAGTTCAATGAAGACAGGTCTTAATGTTGTTAAGTTCTTGGTTGGAGTTGCAAACACTAGTGATGATGATGATGATCCTGATGTGGGTGAAGCTAGCGTTTGATTTATTTTGATGGTAGTACAGGAGAGCCGCGAAAGCCTACTTAACAGCGGCAATTAGAATTATGCAACAAGAATTAAATTTAGTTGAGTCAAAAGAATTATCTCTTGAAGAGATGTTATCTGTTCTTAATAAAGAATATGATAAGAATAAAAAGAATATTTTTAGTGGTAGCAATATAAAAAAAATGCTAAATATATCTGATTTTAAATTTATTTATCATTTAAGCTCATTCTTAAAAGAAAATGGATGGGTAACTAAAACTAGAGTTGGTTATATTAAAGATAAGTTAAAATCTAATGAATATTTATTGAAAATGAACAGTTATCTTTCTGTTCTTAATAAAGAGTTTAATAGAGAGAATAATTTCTTCTCTATTAAAGATATTATGTTGACGCTTCAAATAAAACGTCAAACACTTAACACAAATTTCTTACCATTCTTAAAAAGAAATGGTTGGATGTCTAAAAATACTTATGGCTATGCCCCTCAAAAGTACTTTGAAGAAAAAGCAATTTCTAAATCAAAGAATAATTCAATTAAATCACATGAAACTTTTAATCATGCTGAGGTTGAGCTAGCAATGGTAGAGAAACCAACTGAAGAAATGATCAAGAAAGATCTTGCTTTTGCTCAAGACATGTACTATAATCATATCAGAACTTTGTTTGATGACATCAGAGCTGCATCAGACAACCCAGCTTTAGAAAAGTTTCGAGATGAAATTGAAACTTTTTCTAAAAACACACAACAACATTTAATAAAGGTAATTGAAAGACTATGACAAATTTTACAAATCAACACAAAGCAATTGAAGTTCTTCTCGGACGTTTTATGCGTACTCGCAAAATCAACCAAAGAGCAACTCTTAGTCACTTTGTGTCTTATCTAAAGACCAACAAGGACGTTAAAACTCAAATGAAAGGCTTTGGTCATCATAGATTGCATCGAGTTGTTTCTCATGCACTTGAAGCTGGAGCTTATTCAGACTTCCGTCTGAGTATGGGTGTTGGTATTGTTCCAACTAATTACGCTAAGCAACTTAGGTTTAGTACTTTTGAGCCCACTCTTAATCAAAGGAAACGTTTAGGTCTTTGAATTAAATAACAATTAACTTGACATGGTATTATTTATTTAGCCATGTCAAGTTAATTCTACGCATAAAGAAAATAATAATGATTTTTTATTTTGAAGAAGAAGGTTGCGCAACTGAAATTGAAGCTGATAACGAAAAGAAAGCTATCACTAAGTACTTCAGTGATGTTTCAATTGAAGATTATATCCCTGATGCAAACAAAACTATCCATGTAGAATTTTTAGTTTCATCTAAACAGCTTAATTATGGAGATTATTGCCCATCTAATTATCACAGATTAGATCCTATTGCTGACAGTTGTACTGGTGATGGTCACAAGTGGACTAGCCCTTATGAAATTGTTGGTGGGCTAAAAGAGAACCCTGGAGTTACTGGTAATGGAGGCGGACTAATCATCAGAGAAATTTGCAAATATTGTCAGCTTGAAAAAGTTACTAACACTTGGGATACAAATCCAGAAACTGGCCAAAAAGTTGAGACCATTAAGTATTTAAGAGGTGATGATGGGTGATTTTTTAGATGATGATCCAGAGATTGCACGTAGGATTTTGTTCTATGTTGTATTGATTGGTTTTATTAGTGTAGGTATTTTCTTCGTATCAGGCTGGTTACGTCCTGTTGGTCTTGCAATGAAACGAAAAACTGACGTACAAAGCCATCAATATGTTGAAGCAAGGAAAACTGAGCTTTCAACATTTGTTGAAACGTATGATGAATTAGATGTTGATATTGCTAAGTATGAAGACTTGGGTAAAGATAAGATCGTTTTAGGTTTGAAGGCTCAAAAAAAATCTTTGAAGAAGAAGATTCGAGCAACGTTAATTAAAATTCCAGTAAGTGATCGTCCCGCAGGGATGGAAAGGTTTCTTAGATGATTAAGAATAATATTTGTTTGATTGCAATTTTAGGATTGAGCGTTGTTGGTTGTATGGACTCTGCTGAAGATAAAGACAGAGAAGCCGTTGCGGATCAACAAAAAACATATCAAGTAGCTCAACCAATTCCTAAGTTTGATCATAGTTCAGAGCGAGCAGTAGCAATTCAGCTTTATATTGCTAGGAATAACAAGGTAGCTACACATACAGTGTGGCGCTCTGATACTGGAATTGTAGAAGGTGATTGTCCATCTGTTGGTTATCCTCTTCCCTATGATACCAGTTTAACTAATCCACTTAAAGTTGCTCGTTCAAGTATGGAACATTCCAAAGTGCTTGAGCAAGCAGAACCTAATGGTCTTTATTCTTCTAAGAATAGCACTGCTACTTGGGTTCGATGTGTAACTTTGGTTGTTGGTAAAGATGTTGAAGCTCCAATTTATGTTGAGAGTAAAGTGACAGCTTATCCATTCCCAGTTGAGGTTGATTACAAGACTAATAGAGTCAAACCTGTTGAAGGAGCAGTGCCAACAGTTACTATTAAAAACACTAGTAAGTAATATTTAACAATTTAATTAATGCTTAATGATGAGATAAATGATGTTGCACTTGCTTTTACTTTTTGGGCAGTTATATTTTTACTTTATAAATTTCTTTGAGAAAGATTCTGATGAATAAAAGAATAAAATTTAAACGTAATGATAATATATTAACATTCGCAAGTGCTAATTATTTAAATGGCAAAGGTTTAATTATTGAAGAGAAGCTTCATAAAGGATTCTCAACAGATGTTAAAACTAGATTTGGTCTAACTATCAATGATGCTCGTGAACTTCGAGATTTCCTTAATGTATTCTTAGGAGAATAATATGAGTGATAATAAAAAGCAACATTGCTATAACTGTGAAGATGGTTATTATAAAGAGATGACAGGGCCAGGTAGAAAATACTGTTTATTGAAGGGCGTTTATTTAGAAACACCTTCACATATAACAACTATTGAATGCGAATGCGGGTCTTCTCTTTCCACTGTTGAAGAGTGTGAAGAGATTTGTGATATCTTATATAAAGAATTAGCTTTAATGATTAAAAATTATGTTAAAGATATTATAATTAAACATAATTCTCCTCAAGAGGAAATTGAAAGAGGGTTAAGAGTTAACCCATTACTGTTTCCTAAAATGATTTCTGGAGAAAAACTTCCTACAGGTCAAATTATTGGCATGTTGGATTTGTTTTTAAATGTTCCAGGAGCTTTTGAGCACTTAAGGTTTAATAATGAATAATACATTGGAATTTAAACGTGATGATAATATATTAACAGTGGTTAGTTCCGAAGATTTAGGAAGGTGTTGGGATTGTGGGGGTTATTATAAGTTAGCAACTGGTTTAGGTAGGAGATATGAAATGCTACGTGGTGTTTCCTTAGAGATCCCTGAAGACTTACCTACTATTGAGTGTGATAATTGTGATGGCGGGCTAAGCGATTCTCTTTTCACAGGAGCAGTTCAAGTTGCGTTGGAGAAAAAGTTAACTTTAATAGTTAGAAAATTTGTTAGTGATATTATAGAGAGACATAATACTACTCAATATGAATTTGAAAACGCATTAAAAATTAATCGTTCTTACTTTTCTAAGATTATGGCTGGCATGGAACAACCAACAAGTATTATCATTAGCGTGTTGGATATGATTTTAAATGTTCCTGATGTTTTTGTTCGGTTAAGGCTTAAAAATGAGTACTGATAAATTAGATAAGGCGGTAGATAAATTAGCACAGTATCTACCAAAACTTAGTGATGATGTTGTAACCAACACTCAAGTCATCTTAGCAGGAGTTGATGAACTCAAAAGATTAAGAGCAGAAGGCGAGTTGCTTAAGAAAGCCTTAAAAGATATTGGTTATGCTTGGTCAACCATTAATTCAAAAAATCATGAAGTAAGTTTGATTTTGGATCAGTTTGTTTCTAAACCTAAGTACTGGGTTGATTTTTTAGAAAAAGATGATGAATAATGAAATGAATAAAAAATATTTTCTTAACCACAATAAATTAAATGAAAATAACTAAAGAAGAGCTTGAGGATGCTAGGGATTTGTTAGTTAAATATGCTAAAGACTGGGACAGATCTTTAGAAGAATCTATTTTAGTTTTTGCAGAACTAATTAATCAATTAACAAATATAGATATTCCTAAAGATAAATTAAATTAAAGCAAATGAATATAGATAAAGAAATTAATTGGAGAGAATTTTATTCTAGGTGTTGGAATGTTTTAATTAAGCATGCTGGCGTTAACAACAGTATGAAAAATCATTTTATTTATTGCATGTTGATAGAAGAACATCCCACAAATGAATATAGATTTGGTGGTGTGTTTGGTATGGGTGGTAAATTTTGGCGACATAATAGTAAGATCTATATCAATTACTATCATGAAGACCGCTCATCTAAATTAGATAAGGTTCAAAGTTTAATTAATAATTATCTTTTAGAAATTCAGGATGAGTTCTTGGGTAGTAATGTGGGATTATTTGGTCCGCCTATTAGGCATAATAAAGAAATAGAGTTTAATAAAAGGAATGATTTTCCTTTAGAAAGAAGTTAATGGAAAAATTATTAAGTTGGATACCGTCGTTTGTTTTTTCTACACTTGTGGTAATTTGCGTAGCTTTACATAATCCAAATTTTGCTATTTCATTTTTTACTGTACCAGTAATTACTGGTTTGTTTGCAAAGGTTTAAATGTCATCAGTATATATAAATCCACGTCCGTTACTTCAAGTTGAAAAAACTGGCGCCCAAGGTCTTGGCAACTGCTATCGAGCGACTTATGTTAAGATAACGAGTCTAAAAAAGATTAGCGAATCTAAAATCAAAGAGATGTACAGTCTTGGATTACTGCATGGTGGTGGTCAAGAATTTTACATTCATTCTCAGTGTGACGGTAAAGAAGAGGCAACTGGACATGATGAAGTGTTCAGTATTGATTCCGAAACTGGGGAGCGAGCTATTAATAAATATAGTGGAGAAGTTAATAAAGCTTTATTATACCCTTATTATGAATATAATGTTGAGTACAGAGTTGATTCAGGCGGTTAAAGGAAAATGAAATGAAGAGATTAAGTTTGTTATTGCTGTTAATTCCAGCATGTGCTATTGGTGAGATTGAAGAGGTTTTTGAAAAAGTAGATGGAGCTATGAAGAATCTAGATGCTTCTTCATGTATCCTTGTCTGCAATGAAGGTGATGGCACTGAAGCTGGTGGCGCTAAAGAATGTAGAGATGAGTGTGATGTTTACGGTGATCAATGTATGGTTGAGGTTAATCTTTGTGAAGAACAAGGGTTAGCTATCTGTGAACAAGCATCATCTGATAAGGCGTTTGATGATTGTGTTGACGTAATCAAGAAGGATTGTGATCAAAGATGTGCTGATTTGGAAGAGATGTGTGAGGAAACATGTTTGGATGTAGCTCTTCAATGTGTGTCTGCTTGTGTTAAGGAAATGGAGGATGAGTTTAAGGATATTAATTTAAAATGAGTGAAAATAATAATGGGTATTTGTTTTTTGGTATTAGTGATTACGATAATTGCGGTGATTATTTTAATATAATTAAAAAATTAAAACTACCGATAACGAATCCAAAGGATGATTATGATTATGGAATATTTTTAATAAATAAATCCTTACCTAAAGGATTAAAATGTGGTTATCATAATAGATATGATAGACCTATGCCAATGATTTATATTCTAAAAACCTATTTAGATACTTATGAAACATATCCAAAAAGATTTAAGGAGTTACCTAATGTTAACCTGAAGTTAATTAAAATGCTGGAAGTTTACGCACAAAAACTTGGTTGGAAAAATCCAAGTTGGATGATTGCTAGTTGTATCGATTGATTAATTGATATTAAATAATTGTTAGTTTTATTGAAAGAGTGAGTTATAGTTATGAGTGATTTTGAACGAGATGATAATACAACTGTTGACCTTTTAAGTGAGGTTGGGGTTAATGTTTATGAAGAGGACATTGCGGATTGGACTGATAAGCAAGTTCAAGAGGCTGAAAATTGGGCTTCTGCAATGTATGCGTCTACATTTAGTGGAGTAGAAGTTCCTCCCAGACCTGAGTGGATTGAAATAACGGCTGCTTAAATTAAATGCCGGGTGCGAGCCCGGCATGATTTGTTTATTTATTATGATTGATTTAATTAAAAAGATTGCTAAAGACCATGATTGCATAGTTCGTTTTGAAAACGGCAAATTAACTGATTACTCTAGAAAAGAATTTGTATCTAAGATAAATTGGTTGAATGTAGCTTGTAATAAAGAAATATTAACTGAAGAGTTCATTAAAGAATTTCAAAACAAAATAAGTTGGTGGGCAGTATCCTCTTATCAAGTCTTATCAGAAGATTTTATTAGAGAATTTCAAGATAAAGTAGATTGGGATATCATATCTTTTTCTCAAGACTTATCAGAATCCTTTATTGTAGAATTTAAATATGAATTAGATTGGGAATGTATATCTCAATTTCAAAAACTATCTGAAGATTTCATTATAAATTTTGCCAACAAAATATATTGGAAAAAGTTAGGTGAAAATTATAATATCTCTGAAGAATGTAAAAGAAAATTCAAAAAAGCTATCAGACTTGCTATCAATCAGGAGAAGCGCATGAAAAATTCTTTAATAGAAGAAATAGTTACCATTGCTAATGAGATAAATGTGGGTATATTTTTCGATTCTAATAATAAAATTGAAAGTGATTCATTGAGTACATTTATCAATCATTTAGATTGGCAAAAAACGTGTGAAGAAAAAGTTTTATCTGAAGATTTTATTAGAGAATTTCAAAATGAATTAGATTGGGATGCCGTATCTTCTTCTCAAAAATTATCTGAAAGTTTCTTTGAAGAATTCAAAGATAAAATGAATTGGGAGTATATATCTAGATCCCAGAAATTATCAGAAGGATTTATAAAAAAATTTAAAGATAAGCTAAATTGGACTATAATTAATAGCAACCAAATATTATCTGAGAATTTCATAAGAGAGTTTCAGGATGAAGTTAATTGGTCCACTATATCTAGTTATCAAAAACTATCAGAAGAATTCATTAAAGAATTTAAAAATAAAGTAAATTGGGTTAATATATCTTTTAAACAAAAATTATCTGAGGATTTTATGAGAGAATTTCAAGATGAAATTGATTTTACTATGCTACATAGTATAATTTCAGATGATTTTCATCAAGAAATGACTAATAAAATTAGTCAAGTTGATAGCAAACCTGAAGGTAAATCTATGGATGAAGAAATGATATTATCAAATAATATAGAAGCAGTTCGTAAAAAATATGGGCCTGAAGTTTTGCTTTTAATAAAAGAATCAATTGAAGATTTACCAGAGTGTGATACTTCAGCAGAATACAAAGAAGAATATCTGTTAATTTATGATACAATTGATACTTTAGCAAAAAAATCTACGATCTCATATAAAGAATCAAAAGAAGTTTTTAGTTTATTAAATAAACTAAATAATGATCCCAATTCAAATTGGATGGTAACACTTCAAGATTTTGAAGATTGGGAAAATTCAAAATCTAAACCAACTGTAGAGGATTCTTCACAAGGAGCTGAAGAAGAAGAAGAATTAGTAGGACCAGTTGTAAAAGAGAGCCGTGTTAAATACGGCGAATTTATTTTTAAAAAACCAATAATCTTAAAGGAACTTAAGCAGCATTCTGATTCCTTACAGACTGAAAAAGAAGTTGAAGCTGAAGCTGAACCAGTTGCAGAAAAGAATTTCGATACTAGAAACATTAAAGGTTGGGTGGATATGACTAAGCCATTTTGTAATCCTGAATGGCTTAATACCACAAAACCAATGACAAATAATGAACACAAAATACACTTAGCGAAAAAATCTGGAAACATAATTAAAGACTGCGTCAAACATGGAGTAGCAATTGGAGCTGCTACAGAAGGCGCTAACTATGTTTTCAAGTTACTTTCAAAACAATTGAACCTCTCAGAAGAAGCTCTTAACAACCCAGTTAAACGAGAACTACTTATGGGACTAACAGTTGCCGCACTTCATATGGGATCAACAATCTTTAAAGATAAAATTCCCAATATGGATAAGGTACAAACCGGTTGTGAATTAGTTATCCAAGGTAAAAGCAAAGATAACTTCTCCGCAATGGTTCAACATTTAGTCCCTGTTCTTACAAACGCGGTTCAAATGATGGATCCCAAGTCTGCCTTTGAGAAAATGTTTAAAGAGCAAGAGAAATTAAGAATTGCAAATCTTAAAGATATGCAACTAACTAATGAAGCAGAAGAGATTGAAGTTTATGATGAATACAATAATCGTCTTTTAGAAAGAAACGCATAACAAAATAAATTAATTATTAGCAAGAGAAATTCTTTTGTTAATATGCCCTGGTAGCTCAGTGGATAGAGCATAACTTTCCTAAAGTTACGGTCGGAAGTTCGAATCTTCCCCAGGGCGCCAATGAATTATGAAACAAGCGTAGATTTTTGGGGAACCAAAAGATGGAAATTAAATAAAAAGCTTCATAGAATTGAAGGCGCGGCTGTTATTTTCGTTAATGGAAATAAATATTGGTATAAAAATGGGAAGCCTCATAGAGATAATGGCCCAGCAGTAGTAACTAATTTCACTAAAGAGTGGTGGGTAAACGGAAAACTTCATAGAGATGATGGTTTGCCAGCTATAGATCATTCAGACGGAAGACAACATTGGTATGAAAATGGTCTACCTCATAGACTTGATGGACCATCAATGATTGGTGTTGATGGATATAAATGTTGGAATGTAAAAGGTATTATACATAAAGTTGATGGGCCAGCTATAATTCACTCTGATGGTAGAGAGTCTTGGTTTGTTAATGGAAGACTACATAGAGTAGGTGGACCAGCAGCAACTTATCCAGATGGAACTCAAAAATGGTTTGTGAATGATATCCTTCATAGAAAAAACAACCCAGCAATTGAATACCAATCAGGTAGAGAAGATTATTATAAGAACGGAAAACTTCATAGAAAAAACAAACCAGCTATTATATTTCCTGATGGAAGTGAAGAATGGTTTTTGAATGGAGAGCGTCACTGTTTAACTGGACCAGCAATTGATTGGATTAATGGTGATAAGGCATGGTTTATAAATGGCAAAGAGTTAACTGAAAAAGAATTTAAGGAGATTAATATATGAAACATCTAATTTTATTACTGGCATTAAGTGGCTGTGCAATTACAGGTGCACACAAAGAAGAAGCAGAAAAGCAAGCTCACTTATGGGCAAATAAAATGGAACTAAAAGATCCTAAAATTCATTGCGTTAGCGATGATTCTGATGGTGATGGTTATGTTAGTTGCACCATCTTAAGTCAAGATAAAATTCATAGTATTGAATGTACTGGGGCATTTACACTTAATGATGGTTGTCGCGCTCCTAAACTTAGACTAAGGAATTAGTATTAATGATTAATGTTTGTCATGCATTAGATATATTTTCAAATAATGATAAGATGGATTTTGGCATTGGTTTAATGGTTAAGGTAATAACTACAAACGATTACTCAAGATACTTTGTTACTTGGCCAAAGTCTACTAATAAAATTATTGGTGGTTGGTACAGTTCAGATAATATTATAATTTTAGGATAAAAAATGAAAATGGTTTTTAATAAAGAAGAAGTTGAATCAACTTTAAGAGCACACGTTGAAAATTTAGGGGTAGATATTGATAACATTAGTGAGGTTAGTTTTGGATTAAGCGATTACGAAACTAACCTCATATCAGCGTCAGTTCAAATAAAAACAGATGATAATAGTGGTCATCCATATAGGTAAAGAAAGAAAAATTCATAAGTCATTCTACAGTATTAGTCTGCGTTTCCTCTAAACAATTATCAGAATCTGGTAATATTAATAAGGCTATCTCTGATATGTTAGCTCCATATTAAGAAAATAATATGGGAGATTGCCCTTCTAAGTATATGGAGTTTAATGATGAAGAAGATAGTTATTTAAAACAATATGAGAATGAGACAACAAAAATGATTAGAACTCCAGAAGGAGAACTTTTTTATACTTGGGATGATAAGTTTCAAATCAAACGAACTTATGGCCTTAGTTTAGGATCTGATAATCGTGCAATTCCAGATGATTGCGTTGAAGTGGACATATCTCATAAAGAACGTTATGAGTCATTTGAAGAGTTTATGAGTGATTGGATTGGTTATGAAGAGCGAGATCCAAAAACAAATAAGTATGGCCACTGGGCTAATCCTAACTCTAAATGGGATTGGAACACAATTGGTGGGCGTTGGAGTGGGCAGCTTCTACTTGTTAAGGCAGGAACTGATCTTTATTGCAAAACTGGGACAGGGAGATTCGGTCAACCTGAAAAAGCTAAACCAAACACTACCGATATTTGTTTAATTTCAGAATTAGATATGCCCAGAATCAAAGAGGAAACCGATAAAGGAGCTTCTGTATTTTGGAATAAGTATGTTTATCTGCGTAAACATGGAGAAGATGAAGTTAAAGATGTATGGGGCGAATCACGATCAACTGCTATGTCTTTAGGATTATGTAAAATCATTTTTAATGATCCTAAAAAGGCTAAAAACTTAGGTGGTTTTAGATGGGGAGATAAGACAAATTTTGTATTTGGCGATAAGAGGGCTCATAATTATGATGTTTATAATCTAGATATTACTCGTGAAGAGTTTATGTATAATTGTGCTGAACATTTTAATCCGATTGTTACTTTCGCTGTATTAGACGAAAGCGGCTGGCATGAAGCAGGAGAAATGGGTTGGTTTGGTTGCGACTTATCAGATCCAAATGATAAGAAAGAATTTACCAAAACCTTTACCAAGAAATTTATCTTGGACAAAGATCATGATACAACTTTGGTAGTTGTTGATTGTCATATTTAAAAGATTATTATGATTGAATATACAGTAAAAGTTTGGGATGAGATAACGAAATGGTATTTAGATGGGAAAATTCATAGAGGTAATAATTTACCAGCTATTGAGTATATAAGTTCCGCAAATGGGTATAAAGCTTGGTATGTTAATGGTTTACGCCATAGAGAAAATGGTCCAGCAATTGAATATGCAGATGGGTCTAAAGGATGGTATCTTAAAGGTTTATACTATACTGAAGAAGAATTTAATGAAAAAATGAATCCTAAACAAGATTCCTGCGATGGTAAGATGGTTGAAGTTGATGGTAAGAAATATAAATTAGTTGAAATATATTAAATATTATGATTGAATATACAGTAAAAGTTTTCGATAAAAAAACAGAGTGGTGGTTAAACGAAAAACTTCATAGAGAAAATGATTTGCCTGCTGTTGAACAAATAAATGGAACTAAAATTTGGTATATAAATGGTTTACATCATAGAGTAAATGGTCCAGCAGTTGAATCTGCAGATGGAGATAAATACTGGTGGCTTGAAGGTGTAAGGTATTCTGAAGAAGAATATAATCAAAGAATAAATCCCAAACAAGAAATTTATAAAAATCAATCAATTATAATTGATGGTAAGAAATATAAACTTATTGAAGCAGAATAGAGTAATGAAACTATTAACAACCAATAACGCATTAAGAAAAAAAATAAATGAAGAACTTAAACAAAGTAATTTCCATATTAAAAAAATATAACTTTAAGCATGAGCCAAAAGTTAATGGTTTTAGTCAAGATGAGAATGTAGATCCGGCAGTATCATCTAAAGATATTGCAAAATTAAAAGAGCTTAACTATTTCTATGCAAACTTCGGAGAAATTAATTGGGAGTGTGATGGTTTGTCAGGCTTTGTTTGGAGAGATCCTGATGATCATATGAATGATAAAGATTGTTATAGATTGAATTTAGACATCCGTACATATATGAAACAAAATAGTAATCGTTTTATTGAAACTCTTGATAAAGATAGATTATTTCATATAGAGGTTTCTCAACCTGGAATTGATGCTGCTTGTCATGTTGATGGGCATGATTATTATCATACAATGCTTGTACAAGCTGTCAGTGATTATATCTTTATGCATGTAGAGGATATCCCCACAAGCACATTTAAAAAAAGATGAATAAACTAATCAAAGAGATAGTTTCTGAATATAATTGTTTAAAACTTAAGTTTACTAAAAAAGGTAAATTAAAAAAGAAATCACGAAAAGAATTTATAAACAAAGTACATTGGGGTTATACTTCTAGAGATTATACATTATCCGAAGATTTTATAAGAGAATTTCAAAATGAAGTTATCTGGTATTATATATCAAAAGACCAAATTTTATCCGAACCTTTCATTAAAGAATTTAAAGATAAAGTACATTGGTGGTTAATACCTGCTGATCAAGTCTTAACTCAAGATTTTATTAGAGAGTTTTGGAATAAAACAGATTGGAAATGGATATCATCAAACCAAATTTTATCAGAAGATTTTATTGAAGAATTTAAAGATGAAGTATGGTGGCAGAGAATATCTCAATATCAGATATTATCTGAAAATTTCATTAGAAAATTTAAAACTGAAGTGATATGGAATTATATATCTCAATATCAAACCTTATCAGAAGGTTTCATTAGAGAATTTAAACATAAGGTAGCATGGAGTTTTATATCTCGTTATCAAAAATTATCAGTAGAGTTTATTAGAGAGTTTCAAAAAGAATTATATTTAGATTTAATTCTCATTTATCAAGACTTGTCTATTGAACATATTGAAGAACTTCAAATTAAGTCAAAGGAATTACATGAAATTAATTATCGCAACAAACGAAGGCGAAATAGTTGGTGAAATTCAAGACATAGAAATTTATAAAGCCACTATGAATAACACAACCAACCCTTTAGTTTTAAAAATTAAAGAAATTATTATTAGAAAAAGAGAAACGGTATCATTAATGCCTAAGGTAACTATCAATGAATGAAGAAAAAGATAAGATTAGAAGTAGAAGAAATCGCAAACGTAAAGATAAGTATCGTTCTGATAAAAAGAAGAACATCTCAGATGAGATCTATTACAATCATTTAGATGCAGAAGTAGATGATGAACTTCCTCCTTCAAGACCAGAATGGGATTATGATGAAGAAGGATACGGCAGTATCCTCTAAAAATATTGCAAAATTAAAAAAGCTTAACTATTTCTATGCAGACTTCGGAGAAATTAATTGGGAGTGTGATGGCTTGTCAGGCTTGTGAGAAAACTGAAGCTAAAATTCTAAAATTAGTTTAACTTGTTATATGATATTATGTGAAGGTAATTCATAAAGCATATAAACTTCGGCTTAAACCAACCAAAGAACAAAAAGTTTTGCTTAATAAACATTTTGGTTGTGCTAGATTTGTTTATAATCATTTTCTTAATGAAAGAATTAATCAATATAAAGAAACTAAAAAATCAGATAATTATTTTAAATAAGCTAAATCTTTAACAGTTTTAAAAAAACAAGAAGAGACTAAGTGGTTAAAAGAAATAAATTCTCAAACACTTCAGGCTTCTTTAAAAAATTAAGACTCTGCTTATAAAAGGTTCTTTAGGAAAAATTCAAAGTTTCCTAAATTTAAATCAAAGTTTAATAAAAATAGTTTCCATGTTCCTCAAAATGTTAAAATTATTAATAATAAACTTTATATACGTAAGTTTAAAGAAGGAATTAAAATTAATCTTAATAGAAAAATAGAAGGAACTATTAGAAACGCTACTATATCTAAATCTCCTACTGGAAAATACTTTGTCTCAATTTTAACAGAACAAGAATATATTCCTTTTAAAAAAACAGGAAAGAAAGTAGGAATAGATTTAGGTATAAAAAATCTTGTTATAACATCAGATTATTTCAAGTACAACAACAATAGATTTACTAAAAAATATGAGATAAGGTTAGCTAATCAACAAAAACATCTTTCAAGAAAAGAAAAAGGTAGTAATTCGTTCGAAAACCAAAAACGAAAAGTTACCTTAGTTCATGAAAAAATTGTTAATGCTAGAAAAGATAATCTTCATAAAATAAGTTTAGATATTGTTAAAAACTATGATATTATATATTTAGAAAATCTAAATATAAATGGAATGGTTAAAAATAGGAAATTATCAAAACACATTTCAGATGCTGCTTGGGGAACTTTAGTTAGTTTCATTGAGTATAAATCAGAATGGAACGATAAAGAAGTAATCAAAATAGGTCGTTTCTTTCCAAGTTCTAAGAAATGTAATAAGTGTGGTTTGATAAAAAAAGATTTAAAACTTTCAGAAAGAGAATGGAAATGTTTAGGTTGTAAAACTTTATTAGATAGAGATTACAATGCAAGTATTAATATTCTCAAAGAAGGTTTAAGGATACAATCGGCAGGGACTGTCGATTACACTGGTGGAGAGAAAAATAAGACTTCGAAGACAGTTGTTGTTAAGAAGCGTATCTCAGTGAAGCCAGAAGTTGAAAGCAACATTGTTGCAAGTAGATAGTTCATAAAATAACTTTGGTCATAGTTTGGTCATTGTTATTTTTAATTATATTATTAATTAAAAGATTTTATTTGGAGTAATTTTATGGAAAATATTTATGATTATAATTGGGAAGACCATTACACCTGCTCCTCTAAAGAAGATGCTTTATTTTTAGTTGCAGCTAGGGCACAAGAAATTCTTAATTTAGATGATTATGATAAGAAAGAGCTGGAAGATTTTGCTGGGAATTGGGACATTCCTTTATGTTTAGATTTAACTGTGATTATGGCTTCTGCAAAATTTCAAGAAAAGTGGTCATCTTCTGGAATGTTATGTTAACATGATTGTTTTAATTGGAAGTAGAGCCGCACAGTTTCATCACCCAGAGCATTGGAAACAATGCAATGATTATGATTTGATTGCAACGCTTGATGATTTTACAAATTGGTTTGATCAACATAAGGACAACGTCAAATCTTGTTTCCCTTTCGATAAAGGTAAGAAGTTTTATGTTAAACTTAATGATGACTCCATCATGGAGTGGGAAATTGCTCATAAAGGATCAACTGGAGAGAACTTTCTAGTTTTATCAGCTGAGAGCTGGCAATTTTCGACCCTATATGGGACTAAGGTGGCAATCCCTAGTATGGATTGGTTGTTCACACTCAAAGCATCTCATAAGTATCTCAAAAATAGTCCTCACTTTGAAAAAACAATGCGTGATTATCACTTGATGAAGTATACTTTAGGTTGTAAAGTGACCGACAAGTCTTGGTTTAAAGATAGAGAGACGGTCACGTACACGTACGCACATCCAAAACTCAATCAATCAAAAGGCGATTTCTTTTCCAATGATGGATTGGAATATGTTTATGATCATGATAGTATCCACAAAGCAATTGCTAAGTTTGGTTTTAATGATCGCCCTGCTTACACATACTACATGATGGATGATGAAGATGTTATGTGTGATAAGAAGAAATGGGATGCCCTTCCAAATGAGATGAAGTTAAGAGGAGCGCTTGAAGAAGCGCTGGTGTTAGCTTTAGAACGATCTCAAATACCTTATCGAGATGAGATTGATCCTAAAGATAGTTTCAAGATCGCTTTGATGAAAACATGTAGTTCAATTACTTCTGGTTGGTTTAGAAGGTTTAGTTATTTGAATTACTATAAGATATTAGATATGTATACTGATGATTATGTTAACTGGTTTGATAAAGGTTTAGAAAATAATATTGTTAAACCTTTTAAAGAATAAAGAAAGAAAAATAAAAATGGAAAAAGTAACCTATGTTTGCGCAGTAACTCACCAAGAAGTTGCTGGAAGTCCTACTGAGCTACCAAGTGGATGGATGATTCCTCCTCATGATGTATCTCGTGATGTATCCTTGACACCTCTTGATCCAGGTGTTATCTTATGTTTGTCATCCAAAGAAGTTTGGCAGCAACACCTTAACAAAAGACTTACCGATAAAAACTAATAAAGAAAGAAAATATAAATGACTAGTAAAAGCAAAACCGTTACCCCACGTAATATTTACCTCCGTGATATTCATAACTCTCCTGTAGGTTGCGTGTCTTATGCAGACTTACATGATGGTAATTTTGCGTATGGAGTTTCGTTTCTTAATCCTGTAGTCGACCAGGTCGATAAAAGAATGGCATTGCATATTGCAGATGGTAGGTTAGGTTTAGCCATTCATAATATAACGAATGCTTCTCGTAAACATTGTCAAGGAAGATTTGGAATTGTATCTGTTAAAGGATCTAACTTTAATGAGAAGGTTGCTAATCTTATTTCGCAAATTAGAGAGCAATCATTGCATCGCAATGATGATGTTGCTAGTAGAATGCGAAGTGATCTTCGAGATTGTGAGCTTCGCTTACTTACCAAAAGATCAACTGCTGCTTAAATGACAACCACAATTAAAAATGTGGCAACTCTTAAAGGATGGATGGTTTTGGCAGGCCACCCATCCATTAAGACAAGAACTGTTTTGATTGGCAATGTTTATAATCATCCTTTATTTGAGGATGGTGAGTGTGTTAGGACATCTAGAATTACAGATATACTAGGAACCTTTGTTATAACAAGGTCGGGTACTTTGTATTTACTAGAAGAACCTACACAAGGATATAAAATTTGGTTAAATCAATTCGGATATGAATATGATTTTAATAATCCAATCATAGAATAAGATGATATATCAATAATAAGACAGTGTTAAGCTGTCAAAATAGAGTCGTTGCTGGGGGTCCGGCAGGAATACTTATAGATTTCCGGGAGAAATCCAGAGGTTCAACTCCTCACGACTCTACCAATTTAAAGTTTAAAATTGAATTAGGACGGGTTTCCGCTTGGAGCGGCCGTAGTAAGAAGCATCCCTGCGAGTGAAAGTTCGACACCTTCCCTGTCCACCAAAAGAGAAATAAATGCTATTAGTATTTGCAATTGGATCTATTTTAATTTTATTACTTGGAGTATCATTTGGTTTATATTCCTATATAAGATTTGAGAAAAATGTATCAATCGCTTATTTGATAATGCAATCTGTTTTTAAATTACAACTTTGTTGGTTGTCTTTGAGTATTTTTATTGCTATTATTTTATCTACATTTTAAGGATAGTTTATGTTATTAACAATGGTATTAGTTGGTGTAGGAATGTTATTAGCTATAGCTAGTATAGCTTGCTTACTTTGGCTTATTGAAAGTTATTTTGAAGATGCATTATCTAAATTAACATTTAGTTTAATGATTTTCATATGCTCTTCAGTAGTTTGGTCAGTTTTTGTTTCTTGTTGTTTTTTCATTGCGAAAGGTATTTTATCATGAGAAATTTTTGGAATAGTTGTCGAGTAGTTGTTGCGGAAGAAGGTGAGGATGCCAAGATTGTTTGGAAACGATATCGAGATAAGGCTCATAGAAATAAAGCCAAAGCATATCGTAGGAAGCGTGTAGTGGCCGGTGCTGCCTCCGATAGGGTTCGTGTAAGGCGACCCCGCTTCTACCGAGTCAAAGGCCGTAAGGCACATACTGCGGCCGAGCAATCGGCATAAGAGAAACGCATGGAAGGCGTTGACTTCATTGGCCTGCGATTTCAAGCAAAACCTCAACTAATAATTGAAGAATGTTTGAAAACCAATGATCCCACTGAGGAGGTCAGGTTTGCTATTTTCGTTTTGATGGTTGTCGGATTAAAATCTACGGCTGACAAAGTAGCTGACTTGACCTCCTCGTTTGGAATTAATATTGAATTGGAACAGAATTTTGAATTATATTGATAGAAAAGATATATTCCCAGCTGAATATGGCGAAAAGATTGTAGTGTTTGGATCTGTAACAGAACAGTTCAGGCCAACCGTTTCTCACATGGAGTGGTTAAGTAATGAAGTTCGTTGGGAAATTGAACTGCTTTGGGAGAGTGGATGCCATTCTAGAGTATATTCTTCTGACAAAGGCAACGTTTGGATTAACGAAAGTAAGTTCAAACCAACTGAATTGAATTAATATGCGTAGAAAAATTTGGAATTACTTAGAGATTGCTGGCCGAACAGCATCAAAAAGAAAGCATGACCAACGTGCTTATTGGTTGGGAGCAGCAGCGGAACGATCTGATGGAGTGATTGTTACAAGTTGCAATGGGCCATCTATTAAAAGAGCGCGCGAAGTACATGCGGAATATCGTTTGTCTAAGAAGTTAGATTATGGAGCAACGGTATATGTAGCTAGAGTTCGGGCATTGGATGGTAAATTTGGAAATGCTAAGCCATGTAAGTCTTGTGAGAATGTTTTAAGAGCACGCAAGGTTAAGAAGGTTTATTACACGATTGGGCCGAATGAGTTTGGTGTACTGTATTTGTGATAAATATTTTAAGAAAAGAAATTTAGAAGATGAAAAAATCAATAGAAATCATTGCGAAATTTTATAATTGTTCAGAAATGAAATTTAATTAAGATAACAAGTTAGATATGGACTCTAAAAAAGAATTTATATCTAAAATAGATTGGGAATATATATCAAGAAAACAAAAATTATCTGAAGATTTTATAAGAGAATTTGAAGATAAAGTATGTTGGGTTAATATTTCTTGGTTTCAGAATTTATCTGAAGCGTTTATTCGAGAGTTTAAAGATGAAGTAGATTGGGATGGTATATCTGAGCATCAAAAATTATCTGAGAATTTTATTGAAGAATTTAAAGAAGAAGTAACTTGGTTTGGTTTATCTGAACATCAGGATCTGTCTGAAGAATTCATATTAAGGATGATATAATGCAAGAATTAATTAGAAGAATATATAAACAATATAATTGTTTCATAGAGTTTAATTCAAATGGTAAATTAACTAAAGAATCTAGAAAAAATTTTGAGAGTGAAGTAGATTTTAATTGGATTATTAGAAACATGACTCTATCAGAAGAATTCTTAATAGAATTTAAAGATAATTTTCATTGGCCTGATGTGTTTTCTAATAAAAAATATTCAGAAAAACTCATTAAGTATATTTATACATCTATATCTTTTAATCATTTACATGAAGATTTTAAAAAATTTAAAGAAAAAAGATTTTGGGAAACAGTTTCTTATCATCAAAATTTATCTGAAGATTTCATTAGAGAATTTCAAGATAAATTAAGTTGGGGTGACATATCTTCTGGCCAAATCTTATCTGAGGGATTTATTATAGAGTTTCAAGATAAAGTAGATTGGGATATAATATCTTTGAATCAAAAATTATCAGAAGATTTTATTAGAGAATTCAAAGATAAAGTGAATTGGGGTTGCATATCAGATCGTCAAATGTTATCTAAAGATTTCATTAGGGAGTTTCAGGACAAAGTAGATCGGACTTTATTATTATAAGAATGATATAAGGAATAAATAGATGAATGAATATAAACTTAAAACTTGTACAATTTGTAGTGAAAACTTTAAATCCTTAACAAATATATTGGATAAGTATAATTTTGATGATCCTATATGTTCTGATGAATGTTCAAGAATAGCTCAAGGAAAAACTTGGCCAAAAGAAGAGGATTGTCCAGGTTGTCCAAACAATATTAATTTGGATCATAAGTTAAGTTGTTCATATCGAGGTGGTTATATGAAAATTCCCATGATTCTAAAAAAAGAATAAATTAATAGTTATATTAAAAACAATGCGTAAACATCATTCTCAATACGGAATAACGTCACGTGTACTTGGACGTGAGTACATGAAGGTAGTTGATTATTTTAGCAACCTTAAGATGATTGCCAAGTCATATCCATTTCGCAAAGTTCCATCTCATTTAAGAGAGATTTCAAAAGAATTAGCAATGGAACTTGCAGAAAAGAATCAGTAAATTGAAATGTATATTAATAACATTATTGTTAATTGGTTGTCATGTACCACCAAAACCAGGACCAAATTGTTTATCTAAATGCGAACTAGATAATTCTAACTGCATAGAAGATGGTAGGAAGAAATGTTTGTGTTGTATTAACCATAGAGACTGTGTTAGGCATTGTACTGATGAGAAAATTAATTGAAGATATTGCTTCCGAACACAATTGTTCACCCCTTAAATTCTACTCAGGTAGATTAACTAAAAAATCAAAAACCATTTTTGAAAATGAAGTTGAGTGGTTTTATGTTATAAAACGTCAAAGAAATTATATATCAGATGAATTTATAAGAACATTTCAAGATAAAGTAAGTTGGTTTATGATCTCTCAATGGAGATCTTTATCAAAAGAGTTTATTATAGAATTTAAAGATAAATTAGTGTGGAGTACATATTGTTATTGTAACCTACCATCAGAGGATTTTATTAGAGAATTTGAAGATGAAATATCTTGGAAAACCATATCTAGTAGATCAATCTTATCTGAGGAATTCATAAGAGAATTTCAAGATAAAGTAGATTGGATAAATATATCTTGGTTTCAAGATTTATCTGAAGAGTTTATTAGAGAGTTTCAGGATAAAGTAAATTGGTATGAAGTATCTAGATATCAAAAGTTATCACATTCTTTTGCAGTAGAATTTAAAGAAAAAATTGATTTTTCCATTCTATTTAGAAGAGAGTATTTTTTAGAAATACTTATAGAAAAATATAATAATGAAGAAATTAAATGAATTAATTGAAGATGTTGCTGCCAAATATAACTGTTCAGAGATGGAATTTGATTTAAATGGTAAGTTAACTAAAGAATCAAGACAAGAATTTGAAGATAAAGTAAAATGGAATGCGTGTTGGCAGATTGATCTTTCAGAAGATTTCATTAGAGAGTTTCAAGATAAATTAACTTGGTATAAAATATCTCAATGGATAGATTTATCAGAAGAATTTATAAAAGATTACCAACATGAGGTAAACTGGGATGATGTTTCTGAATATCAAGTACTATCTGAAAATTTTATTAGAGAATTCCAAGATAAAGTAAACTGGGATAATATTTCTAATAATCAAGACTTATCAATTTCCTTCTTAGAAGAATTTTTTGATAAGATCACATATGTAAATGTACGTCAATATGAAAACTTATCAGAAAACTTCTTTAGAAGATTTAAAGATAAGTTTTGTTGGTCTGATATATCTTACAGACTATTATCAGAAGATTTTATTAGAGAGTTTAAAGATGAATTAGATTGGGATGATATATCTTTTTATCAAAATCTATCTGAGAATTTTATTATTGAATTTAATAATCGTATCAATTTCAAATTGTTATTTAATAACAATAAACATTTTAAAGAATTCCTATTAAATAAGTATAAATATAATGAATAAATTAATTAAAGAAATAGCTTCTTACCAAACAAGGTAAGTTATATAAAAAATCAAGAAAAGAATTTGAATATTATGTAGACTGGATAGGTATATCTATATACAAAAACTTATCAGAAGATTTTATTAGAGAATTCAGTAATAAAGTAGATTGGAATTGGATATCTTATAATCAAAAATTATCAGAAGAATTTATTAGTACATTCAAACATAGATTAAATGTTAGTAACATTTAGGAATAAATATAATGAATAAACAGCTAGAAGATTTTTATCTTAACAATGGAACAGATGATAAAGAACGAACGCTTGAATTCATCTTAGCCCAAGATGATGAATGGTGGGAGTTTACTCATGATTTTATTCAATGGGTTTTTCCTACTGCTACCAAAAGCGGATTCAATCCAAATGCCCCTTTATTGATTAAGGATTCAGTGATGTCTTATCAGCCAAATAATTTAAATGATAATTATAATTTTGAAAGATCCTGTCTTAGATTTGTAAGATTCTTAGAATTAGATTCCGATAAACCTTGGTGGGTAGATAATGCTCCACATAACTATCTTCGTATCACAAGATTTCTTGAATCTATTAAAATAGTATTATTAAGACAAATAGCATATGGAGATTTGTACACCCCAGATATGATTAAAGTAATATCTCCGCAATTAAAACGAATTGCAGAGAATAACCCAAATGATTTACTTTACGTATATAACAATTATTGGGCGCCAGCAGGAGGTTTAGAAATAATTAAATAACATGGAAAGAAAAATAATAGGTTTTTTAATTCTTTTTGTTGTAACTGTAACTTTGTTTTTACTTTATAAATATAGAGAAACAACAAAGTTGACACCAGAGCAAAAGAAAACACAAGGAGCAGTAGAATTCATTAACTCTTATCTTAATGATGACGAAACTCAATCCGATTTTACCGACAAATCTAAAGAAGAGTCAGTAGTAATTGGGCAAGATATTCTATGGAAAGAGGCAAAAGTTTTTAGCAAATACTTATCTCTCTCTATAGTTGAACAAACAGAGCTTAACTTTAATAAAGCATTCGAGTCCGCACTTAGAATTACTAAATGCGTACATACAATGTCTATTATACAAACCGGTGGACCGCTTAAAAGTGAGAAACCAAAACCTAAATCTTAACTTAAACATTAAACATTTTAACAACAAACATTTTCAATTAAGGAATAAAAATATGAATATCGATCTTACACCTGCAACCTCTGGCGATTCGTCAGACACCACTGAAACCACTAACACTGAGGCTTCCAGCCCAGAGGTCAAGCCAACCAAAGGTAAGAAAGGGCCGAAGAAGGTCTCAGAAACTGAGCTTAGGTTGGTTTTTGCAGCTATGAAGAAAGCCCTCAAAGCCAATGGTCTTGCCCTTCAAGTGGATGAAAAATCACGCTGTACGGTGGTACATGCATCAGAAGATGTTGCCGAGGTTATTTGCGGCCCCATGCCTGGTAGTAAGTTCTTGGCTTACTGCAAGGGTGCAGAAGTCTTAGTTCCGTTTGCTAGGTAAACTGAATTGGCAATCAACAATAAACCTCGGGAAGTATTTGACTTCCCGAGGTTTTTCTATTAAGGTTCTACTATGAGTTCAATTGACGACAAAGTAATTAAGTTAATCAATCTATCTAAAAATAATAGTAATATTAATGAAGCGGCTGCAGCTTTTGCTAAAGCTCAAAAATTAATAACTAAATACAATTTAGATAAAGCAAAATTATTAAAATCTGACGGAACAATTTCAGATTCTATTTTAAAAGAATCTTTATTTTCTGGTAGACGTAAATCAAAATGGAAAACTAATGTTGCCCTAGCAACCGCTAAAGCGAATAATTGTTTCGTTTTTTCAGAGAGAGATACTCAAGGTAACTTTTCTCTTATAATTGCTGGGACAAAAGAGGATTTATATTCGACTCGCTATATGTTCGACTCGATAATTAATCAACTCGACATTATAACTAAACATTTTATGTCATTACAAAACATGGGTAGAGCTGGCGCTAAACGTATAGCTAACAGTTTTAAGCTTGGGGCTACCAAGGTTATTTACAACAAGTTAGTAACAGCAGTTGAAGAAGTTGAAGAAGAGTATAAAGGTACACAAGCATTAACAATAGTTAAAAACAAACTAACCCAAGCTGAGAAATGGGTTAAATCAAGCACCGATTTAGTTACAGTTAAACAGCCACAATCAACCATAGACCGAAAAGCTTTTGCTCAAGGAGAGCAGGCTGGACAAAGAATTCAAATTAATAAAGCGATCTCAAAATGAAACTAGAAACAAACAACAATAAATGTAAAATTGGGGACATTCTATCTGAAAAGAAGTTTGTAATTGGAAACTCAGCACTCATCTTAGAGTACTTACGCTCTAACATTTACAAAAATCCAATCCAAGCTATTACTAGAGAAGTTCCTTGTAACGCCAGAGATACTCATAGAGAAGTTGGAAACACTTCTCCAATTACAATTACACTCCCAAATGAGTGGGATCCAAACTATTCAGTTCAAGATCATGGTTTTGGTATGCCCCCAGAAAGGGTTGATATTTTTGTTAGTTTTGGAGACTCAACTAAGAGAGATTCTAATAATGAAACCGGTGGCTTTGGATTAGGTTGCAAATCACCTTTTTCATATGTAGATACATTTACAATAACAACTATTTTTGATGGCGTAAAATATTACTACAGTGCTATTCTTGATGGTGGAGATGGAAGAACTGTTCTTTTCAAAAAAGAAGACACTGATGAACCTAATGGAACGACTATCACCATACCTGTTGCAAAGAAAGATTTTCAAGCTTTTATTGATCAAACTTTGTTTGCTACACAGTTTTGGGATATTAAACCGATCCTAAAAGGAGTTTCACCACAAGTAGAATATCCAGAATCAGAAGTGTCTTTCAGTGGGACTGGTTGGGAAATTAGAACAGGTTATGAGTCAGCTAAACATACTTTTTTAACAATTGATGGAATTCAATATGAAATTGATAATTATGAAATTGATTCCCTTGAATATACGGAAAAGAAATATTTTTATATTCCGTTCATTTTAAAATTTAAAGTTGGTGAATTAGATCTTGCCCCTAGTAGAGACAACCTTCGTTATACTGATAAGACTAAGAAAGCAATTGCCGCAAGTATTGTAAATGCTCATAAGGAAGTTTCCGCTCAAGTTTTAGATAGAATTAATAAAGCGGAATCATTTTATGATGCTTTATTAATTTATAATAATGTAAAAGATTTTAACCAGTATCTAGCATCATCTTTTAATTATGTTAATTGGGAGAATCATCAATTAACTGATATTATCAACTTAAACCAAATTGGCATCTATGCAACATGTAATCATTTTACAGACATGTACAGTTTTAAGGTTCGTAAAGTAAATACAATCATTAATGTAATTCGAAATACGAGAATTTTAATTTTATTCAATGATAATAACGAAAAAGTAAAACGTGCAAGTATTGAATTATTAATTAATGATCCTACTAATAATTATAATGAAGTATGTATTATCTCTTGTCCAAACAAACCAACATCTAGAGCATACAAAGATGCTGTTAGTCGGGAGGCATTTTATAACAGAACAGTCAATGTTTCTTATAACTTAGATGTAATCAATCGTTATAGAATAAAGAAGCTTAGTAATTTTACCTTGCCAACAGTTCCCAAGAGTGTTAGTATAACTGCAGCTAGTAATCGTGGTAGGCAAAAAGCAGCTACCGGATATATTATTGGTTATTCTTTAGATAGAACTACTTATGATAATATTAAAGTTAAACCTATTGAATTAAAAAATGATGGGGGAATTTATGTTTTTGTTGATAGCTCAACAAAGAAAATTTCTTTTAATAATAAATTCGTTTCATATTACCATATAAAAGAGTTTTCAGAATTTATAGGAAAAGAAATTTATGGTTTTTCAAAGACTAGAATAAATAAATTAGATCCTAAATGGATTTCACTCAGTGACGCTTTGCAAAATAAAATAGATGAAGTTTTAAAAGAAAACCCATTAAATGATTTATTAAATTCTGAATTTGATTATGAATATCATTTTGATAGACATTTCCAAAACATTCCGTTTTTATCAAACAGTTCATATAAACTACTTGATGACAGTCTAATGTTAGAATATATTAAAAAATCTAATAAAAACATGGAGTTATATAAAGAAATGGCAAACATAAAACAAGCTTTAGTATGGCTTGGTAGTTATTCAAGAAAAGAAAAATCAACTTCAGATTTACTTAAATTAAATGAAGAGGTTCAAAAAGAATACCCAATGATAAAATTTGCAAGAGAGCATTGGAACATTTCTACTTTGGATTTCGAAAATGATATTTTAAATTACATTAACTTAATTGACTCACAAAAAACAAAAACACAAACTGCTAAAAAAATAGCATCTTAAGGAAATAAATATGAATTTTACAATTGGCTCAGACGATACATTCACTTTTCATATGGATGGGAAAACAAGATCTGTTAGAACAGATCATCCAAGCTATAAGAAAATTCTTGAAGCTTTACAAGAAAATGATTGGGATACCATTCTAAAACTATCAGACCCAGCAAAGGCTGTTGAGATGGCTTCAAATGGAGAATTTAGAGTTGTTGATGGTCAAGTATTTACTAATGACTTCGATGGTAATGAGTTTGAAGTTCCGTTAGGTCTTAATGAAGAGATTCTTAAATATCTAAAATTGAATCTTGATTATAAAAGATTAATTCTTTTTGCTCGTAGATTAATGGGCAATCCAAGTTATCGAGCAATTACCATGCTTTTTGAATGGATTCAAAAAGCAGGACTGACTATTACTGAGGAAGGAAAATTTATTGCTTATCGTGGAGTAATGGTTGTAACTGATAAAGATCGTAGTCGACCTTCTTTTCCTGATAAACTAAAAACTGCCACTTATATAGATTGGCATTCGAGATCTTTCGATAACAGCCTGGGACAAATAGTTTCGATGCCACGTAATAAAGTTGATGAGAACCCAAGTCATTCTTGTTCTCCTGGACTTCATGCGGCTACATATGATTATGCTCATAGGTTTTCTAATGGTAACGGCGGGGTTGTTACATTTGTGGAAATTTGTCCATCTGATGTTGTGGCAGTTCCAGATGGTGAGCCTTATAAGATGCGTGTGTGTAAATACACAGTTATAGGTCTCTCGGAAGCTCCTATGGATTCTCCTCATTATGATGAAGAGGTTGATGAGGTTCCTGATACTGAACCAAACACAGGTTTTCCTGAAACTGAGGATGTTCAATTTACTAAACACTCAACTCTTCAAGTACCTAATGATGATGATGACGAGGATGAAGAGCTTTGTGATATGTGTGGGTGTCATTTTGATGAGTATAGTTATTGTGCCTGTTATTAAATAAATCTATGGGAGATGGAAAGTTCCATCTCCCATTTTATTAAGTTATTATATTATGAATTTAAAAGATAAAAGATTTAAAGATGTTGTTTCTGTAATTGAAGCTACTTATTTTGAGCAAATAACATTATGGGGTCTCAATAATACAAAATTAAATTGGAAAGAAGATTATTCAGGTCTTCTTATAGAAGTTGGTTTATTAAATAACATGGGAACTTCTATTTGTATTACATTCGCAACTATCCTTGATAGACTAATATGTTTTTACGAACCAACTTCATTGGTAGTTGATTATAGACTTATTAATAATTGGATTAAAGATAATTTTAAAAACATATCGAAACATGATGCAATGAATTTTAATAACTGCATTTTACATGTTAAAGATCTTAATGCTAAAGAAATAAAAAATGATTAAAATAATAATCGCAGTAGCTGCCGCGTTTGGTACATGGACAGCTCTTAATGAATATACCATTCTACATAATGAGTTAGCTGGTTTAGGAGTTAGTTATCTTAATGTTATCACATTAAGCGTTGTTTGTTTAACATTAAGCCTTGGAGGTAAATAATATGATTGGTATAAATAACACACTAGAATTAAGCGAAGATTTTTTTGATAACTTCTTAAATAACATTGAGAACTTATTTACAAGTAAAAATATGTCTATTGTTGAATGTAAACGTAACTCAGATAATGAAATTTTCTACGCATTAGCTGCTACCAAAATTAACCCATTAACAAAATCATTAGACTTCACGCCAATTTGTTTCTTTTGGAATAAAAATCCAAAAATGGAAATGAAAATTACAAGTCAACCTTTAGTATCTTCTCAAAAAACTTTAACTGAATGGATTCAAGAAGCCGATATGACAGTAGTTAATGTTAGAAACTTAAATTAAATGAATATAAATAAAAAAGTTCCAATTCGTTATTGGATGTTAGGATCAAAATATCACTTAGCTCTTGATGCTATGGAGTTTGCATCATCTTTTCATACTGGATTAAGAAAAGATGGTAAGACACCTGAGTTTGAGCATCAACTTTCAATCGCAAACTTCTTGCGAACACTTGAGAATTCTCTTGACAAGCCAGAGGAAACTTTGGCAGCTGCATTTCTTCATGATGTTTGTGAAGATTATGATGTAAGTTTTGAGGAGATTCATTCTAAATTTGGAGATGAAGTTGGAATAGCTGTCAACTCTTTAACTAAAAAATATAGAGGCTACAAAGAAGATATTAAAGTTTACTATAAAAATATTGCTGCAGATAATATTGCTTCGATTGTCAAAGGTGCAGATCGAATACATAATGTACAGTCAATGCAAGGTGTTTTTTCTTTGGATAAGCAACGTAAGTATATTAAAGAGACTAATGAATTAGTTTTACCTATGTTAAAAGAAGCACGTCGTACATTTACAAAACAAGAACCTGCTTATGAAAATATTAAACATGTTCTTAAAACACAATTAGAATTAATTGAAGCAGTTATTTTAGCTTCGGAAGGTCAAATAAATGAGTGATAAATATCCCTGGTCAGATTATCAAAAAACTATCTTTAATGAGGTGGCAACGGGTGAAGGTCATGTTATTGTTGATGCTGTCGCAGGATCGGGCAAGACCAGTTCGATCATTGAATCAACAAATCATATCCCTGATGGGAAATCTTGGCTACTTGTTGCTTTCAATAAAAGTATTGCGGAAGAATTAAATTTAAGAATCCATACTTTTAGTGGAGATGTAAGAACTCTTCACTCATTAGGGCTAAGATCTTTATTTAAAAAATTCCCTAATATTAAAGTAGCTAATGATAAAGTTGATAAAATCATGATTGATGTTGTTGGCAAAGATAAAAAACTTTGGGATATTAAGTATCAAATAAAAAAGACGGTAAGTTTATGTAAAGCATATATGATTAATGGAGAAGGGTTCATTGATCATATTATGGATGATCATGATATTGATACATTTGAAATGAAACGGGATATTTTTATTGAAAAAGTTCAAGATATACTAAAAGAATGTGCTCTTAATACAAAAGAAGTTGATTTTGATGACATGATTTGGATGCCTTTAATTCATAAAGTTGATGTTAAAAAATATGATTTTACAATTATTGATGAGTGTCAAGATCTTAACAAGGCGCAACTTGAATTGGCAATCAAAACTTGCAAAAGAAATGGAAGAATAATAGCTTTAGGAGATCATAAGCAAGCAGTGTATGCCTTTAGAGGTGCAGGTTTGGACTCAATTTCAAATTTAAAAAAGAAGTTAAACGCAAAAAGTTTACCTCTATCAATTACTTATCGTTGTCCAAAATTAGTTGTTAAGGAAGCGCAAAAATATACCAAGCAAATTATGGCCGCACCAGATGCAAAGGAAGGTATTGTAGATCATATTAGTGTTGAACAAATGCTTAAAGGAGCACAACCAGGATGTTTTATCTTATCAAGAATTAATGCACCTTTGGTTAGTCATGCTCTTAATTTTATTAAGAGAGGCATTCCGGCTTCTGTTCAAGGAAAAGATATTGGTAAGAACTTAATTAATTTGATTAAGAAATCAAAAAAGAAAGAGTTGTCAAGTTTTCTTGATTGGCTTTTTGATTGGCAGAATAAAGAGGTTGCTAGGTTAAGCGCAAAAGAACGTAATTTTGAACACATTGTGGACAAGGCTAAGTGCTTAAGAGCAGTTGCTGATAGCGCTAGTAGCTTATCAGAATTGAAAACTAAGATAATTGACTTGTTTGAAGATACAGAGGAGGAGGATAGAATCATATTAAGTAGCGTACACCGGTCTAAAGGTTTAGAACGAGACACTGTCTATCTTTTATGGTCCACCTTTAGAGGGGGTTGTGCGTCTGAAAGAAACATTAAGTACGTGGCAGTAACCAGAAGTGCACATGAATTATATTATGTTACTTAATCTACAATAACATGTTTCCAATTTTTGTTATATAATATATTATTTATGTTACCTTGTGATGTATTATATTTTTCAGATAATTTTCTTGATATAAATGTTTCGTTATTTTCTTTCATTGTTTTTATATCTTGTTTTATTGAACGCACAGTTTTTTCATTTAGCTTAGCAAGCACCCAAGCTTCTCCAAATGTCCTATCTTTAAGATTAACACCTGGGAAATGTTTAGTTGTTGCTTTCCAGCATTTCTTATTAAGAATATTGCAAATGGTATTTTTAGCCATACTGTATTTTACAGCCAAAGAAGATGCAGTGACAGAATCATTATCTAAATATTCTTGATAAATACTTATCACTTGAAGTTTAGTCAGCTTAGCTGTATGTCCATCATCTGAAAACTTCTTTCTAAGATTTTCTTTTTCTTTTTTAGATACTGTTCTTCCAAAATTAGGATGTAGCACGCCCTTCTTTCCAATAAAAAAACTAGTTACTTTTAAAGTATCGCTAATTTTTTTTCTAGTTTCCGCGGTTGGAGAATTATTACATCCGCCTAATTCTAAATTATATCCATTTGGTGCCAAGGTTTCAAAATAAGAAATAAAAAATTCTTCTGCATCATTAGCGTCAGATAAATTATCATGGGTTTCTATAATTATCCAAGTAAAATTTTCTGGGCCATACTTTTTAAGAGCGTGATGAAAAGCGAAAATCTTTTTTTTATTATTATTAGATTTGCTTATTTTAATATGCTGTTTTTTTCTTATTAAAAACTGCTTAGTTAATCCAATATAAGATTTATTATTGATAAAGCATGTTGCGCAGTATATTGAGTACATATAGTTACTATAACACAAATAACAGTTGAAAGAAAAGATATGATTGAATACACAGTAAAAGTTTATAATAGCCATACAAGTTGGTATGTAAATGGCAAACTTCATAGAGAGTGTGATTTACCTGCCATTGAGTGTACAAATGGATATAAAGAATGGTGGTTAAATGGTGAACGTCATAGAGAAAATAATAAACCAGCTATTGAATATGCAAATGGTCGTAATTTTTGGTTTCTTAATGGGTTGGTTGTTAGTAAACAAGGTTTTCTTGAAACATCTTTCACAAATAAATGTGAAACAGATAATTCATTCAACATAAATAATAAAAATAATTTAACGTCTTGTTATGGAGATGATGATGAATAATGATTTAAAAAAAGCTAGAGAGTTATATTTTGAAGCTGGTGGGATGGAGTCTGATTTAGGACCAAGAGACAATCCAACTTGGTATTACAGAAGAGCCGCAAAATTATATAAAGAAAAATATCAATCAAAAGAAAATATATATGATTTGATATCTAATTATGTAGATTTTGCGCATATTTCACGAACTAAAAAACTATCAGAAAATTTCATTAGAACATTTAAAGATAAATTAGATTGGGATACTATATCTTATCACCAAAAATTATCAGAAGAATTCATTAAAGAATTTCAAAATAAAGTATATTGGGATACTATATCTTATCACCAAAAATTATCAGAAGATTTCATTAGAGAATTCAAAGATAAAGTAGATTGGGAATGTATATTTTACTGTCAAGAATTATCAGATGAGTTTAAGGAAGAATTCAAACATAAAAATGTCTAGTTCATTACAAGAAAAATACGATTTATTATATTCCAATTTAGAATGGAATTCTATATCAAGAACTAAATACTTGTCTGAAGATTTCATTAGGGAATTTCAAGATAAAGTACATTGGTCTATAATATCTATAGATCAAAAATTATCAGAAGAATTTATAATCGAATTTCAACATAAAATAGTGTGGGGCTTAATATCTAGATATCAAAAATTTTCTGAAGAATTCATCAAAAAATTTAAATGTGAATTAAATTGGGGCTACGTTAATATGTTTCAAACGTTATCAGAAGAGTTTATAAGAGAATTTCATAATGAAATAGATTGGGGTAAGATATCTGGTAATCAAAAATTATCTGAAGATTTCATAAGGGAATTTCAAGATAAAGTAAATTGGTATCATATATCTGGTTTCCAAGTATTATCAGAAGAATTCATTATAGAGTTCAAAAATAAAGTAAATTGGAGGCAAATATCTGCCGGTCAAAAGTTATCAGAGGATTTTATTGAGGAATTCCAAGATAAAATATATTGGAAAGCTATATTTATTCGCCATCAATCATTTGATGAATCATTTAATGAACCATCCGAAAAAATATCCGATAAATTTATGAAACGATTTTATCATAAATACAAAGAGTTTAAAGATTAAAAATGTTTACATTACAAGAAAAATACAATTTATTATATTCCAATTTAGATTGGAAACGTGTATCTTATCATGATAACTTATCAGAAGATTTCATAAGAAAATTTCAAAATGAATTAGATTGGGATGCCGTATCTTCTTCTCAAAAATTATCTGAAAGTTTTATTGAAGAATTCAAAGATAAAATGAATTGGGAGTATATATCTAGATACCAGAAATTATCAGAAGGATTTATAAAAAAATTTAAAGATAAGCTAAATTGGACTATAATTAATAGCAACCAAATATTATCTGAGAATTTCATAAGAGAGTTTCAGGATGAAGTTAATTGGTTTACTGTATCTTTATATCAAACATTATCTGAAGATTTTATTAGAGAGTTTCAAGATAAAGTAAATTGGTTCCAAGTATCTGGTCACCAAATATTATCAGAGGGTTTTATTATTAAATTTCAAGATAAAATATACTGGGATCAAATATATGATAATCAAATATTATCTGAAGACTTCGAAGACAGATTTGATAATGAACTTCACGAACACTTAAATTATTAATAAATTATCTATTAAGAATAGAAACCTGACCAAACTTTGGAATAAAATCTGTGCTCTTTCTTGTTATTCCCCAAACTACTTGACAAGGAGGAGCTAAAATTGCAGGTGGAGATAAAAGAAAACCATCTGTGATAACAATGATTACATCAAATTCAGAACCCAACTTCTCTTGATACTCATTAAAGAAACTATTCATTGAAGTACCACCACCACCTTTAACATTAGTTGATTTCAAATCGGAGGAGTTCTCAATTTTTTGAACTGCATCCCAATGAACTTTAACATCACAAGGTACAACAAACCCATCTGTATCATCTCCTAAAGATTTCAATTGAGATATACCAAAGCTAATATCTTCATCAGTCATTGATCCACTAGTGTCTAAAAGACATAACCATTTAGGTTTAAAGCTAAATTTACTTGGTAAGTAATGACCTAAAGCCAACCATCTTCTTCTTGGCCTCTTCCAGTTATTCTTAACTCCATTATTATTTACTCGATTGAAGATTGCCATCTTGATAATATCAAGAAAATCAAATTTAGGATTGGATAACTTCTGCAATTTAGTTTTAATAAACTCTGGAGTAGAACCAGGTTCCATAATTTCAGCCGTTTTACTAGCTCTTATTAATTCTTCTTGGAGTTCATCATCATCATCTGATTCGGTTGGTAAGTGAGCATCCATAGCTTCATCACCATCAAATCTATCATCTAAAATTTCTTTAGGTTTATCAGCTTCATTATCTTCCCAACGCTTTATGATCTCATCATAAATTTCATTAACATTTTTATGATAGATATTAGGATCTGAAAATATACCACTTTTACCATCAGCAGCGGGTGGGAGTTGAATTTTCCCCTCCAGAAATTTTAAGAAATTTCCCAAAGAAATGCTGGGACCAAATGCTGAAATTGACCAAGCAGATCCTGGCCTTCTTAATAACTTATGATCTCGTTCTAAGATTGAATTAACCACATAATCAATAGCTATGTTCCATACTTTAGGTTCTTTACCAATAGATCGTTCTACATGCCTTAAAACTACATGCCAAGTTTCATGATTCATTACGGTTATAAGATCCTTAGTAGGAACCCTACCAAGAAATTCTGGATTCCAAAAGAAAACTTTACCATCGGTTGCTGCTGATGTAAACTCAGCTTGATGAAAACCTGGAATTTCATTGGCTAAATAATGAGGTTTAGTTCCACACAAAGCAAACAAGAATGGGTTTCCACCTTTTTCAGTTTTCCCAGCCATTTTCAATAAAGCTTTATCAATTTTTAAACTGAGTTTTTTAAACTCAGAATCATCAACTAATTTATTAGGATCTGTTAAAGAAGTGAACATTATAAAGATAATTCTTGAATCTGATTCAACATCAATTGAAAGTTATCACAATCAAGTAAATTATTCGCTTCAGCATATTTATTATTAATAGTTGATTTAATAGAAGCCAATATAAATGATGGTGGCATAGTTTCAGCCATCCAACCAAATACATTTTCAGCTAATTCCAATTTATCTTTCATTTCCATATAAAGAAATTTAACTTTCATTTTTGAAATAACAGCTGTCGCACATATAATTTGTCTATCAGATGTCAGTTCTTGATCAAGCTTACCTTCATTTAAAATTTGATCAATAAAAGGATCCAGTTCTTTATAATAAACCAACCAAGTTTTCAACTCAAGCGCTGCAGATACACCAACTCTACCAGCAATCAATCTGAATTGATTATTAATATATTTCGTACTAATTTCATCATCATTAGACTTATCACTATCATCTAATGATTTTTCATTTTTCTTAATTTTGTTTGAGAATTCTTCAAAATCTAAAGCGTCTAAATCTTTTGAAGCTAAAGTCCAAGCTCTTGGAGAGGGATTACAATATGCAGTAGGATCTCCTGACTCATTTTTGTTAAGTAATAAATCTTGTCTGGTTTGTAAGAAAGAAATAATTAAAGGATTAAGTTTATTTTCAACTGCCCATTTCCTCCATGAGTTAAAATCAATTTTAATTTTAAATATTGAACATCGATTTGTTAAAGCATGACTAATCTTCTTTGAGAAAGCACCTTCATCAGGCATATTAGCCGTACAAATAATAGCTTTAATATTTAATGGAATTCCGTTAATAGATCTAAATTGAAATAGTTCTAAGCAAGGGTTTTGTAATTCCGGGGCAGCTTTATCAATTTCATCTAGAATTAGAACAATAGGTTTAACTTTATCATTTTTACCAGGTAGAAACTCTGGAGTAGCATAAGAAGTTCTTTTATCTTTAATCTGAGGTAATCCAATTAAATCTGCACTTTCGAGTACAGATAAGTTTAAATACATATACTCAACATCATTTCTTTTGGCTGCTTGAAATGACATTACAGTTTTACCAATGCCAGCTGGTCCAAATATAATAATATTGTTGTTAGTTTGGATGTTAAAATCATACATCTCAGCCAAACCTGTTTGATTAATTTCTAGAATATCAGTTAGCATAAAGCCCTCACAAGGATATATAACGATATGTCAATGTTCAAAGTCCATACACCAAAATCTAATCTACTAATAAAGAAGATACATTTTGTAGATATAATTAGAAAGTTAAAAGTTTTTTTTAAAACTGATGATCAAGTTCAGAAATCCAATAATATGTATTTCTTATTAAGAAAATTTGGTTGGAGAATTAAAATTGATATAAAAACTGGTGATATAATTTCTTTAATCTACGCAAGTGATGATTGGAATAGTAAAGCTAACTCATCTTTAATAGTATTATGTAAACATGTAGAGCCAGGTGGTTACACTCAGGTAATAAATGACAAAATTCAAAAATACTATGTGTATAAATTTGACGGTAAATGGTTTCAAAGAACTCCCTTGACAAGAGTATTTGTGGACTTAGATTCTAAATCTGAGGTGTTAACGTTTTTGAATCAAGCTATTGAGGCTGGGATTAGAAAAGGTTTGTCTAAAGATGATGTGATTAGTATGTATAATAAAAAATTATTAAATGAGTATATTTAGATGTTTAGGTGTAAGTTATGAATAAATATGTTATTACAATGACTAGTGGTTGTTATGATGAGTTTCTATCAATAGAATTTTGTATAGTTGAAACAAAAGAAGAGGCAATTAGATTTGTTGATCTTCTCAGCAAGTATACATTGTTTCGTGAGACGTTTAAATATAACACACAACACTGTGTAGATGATTCTTCCACAGATTTCAGAAAGGATGCTCAAGATAGAATAAAATTTTTGGATAGTTACAAAACCCCATCAGATCTAATTGAAATAGAGAGTTTATTAATGAATACCAGAGCTTGGTTTCCTCCAGGATGTTGGGGTGATGATACTGCGTTTGAATATGTAGAGTTGCCAATTTTAAAGTTAGGAAATATAAAATGTGTTTAATATGTTTAGAGTTAGATAAGTTAAGTTTTGTTGAAGGCGTCTCCAACTTAGGAGAGATGACGGAATCAATTGGTGAAGAGCATACTGTTGAGGTAGTAGATGAGCTACTTGATTTATTAAATGTTAAAGATTACTTAACAAATAAACTTGATTCGTTGGTAAGAGTAATTAATAAGTTATCCAAAACAAACCAATTAAAATGTAATAAATTGATTACTAATAAAGAAACTGATTTACTCCAAAAAAATTGGGGTTATCATGTCGAATAACATGAAAGAGCATATATATAAGAATTATAAAATGATTTTCGAAACTAGGAAACAACTATTAATTTCCAGTCAGCTGCTGACATGAGGTAGGGTGGTGTAGGTGCTTAGGCTACCTCAAGAAAGGCACCTAAAAGGCGCCCACAATCTTGACAGGTCCTAGGAGGTGATTAGATTAGGTAGGTGAGGTCGGAAGGCCAAGCAGACGAGCAGCTCGATATTGAGCGAATTTTAAATTAAGGAAACGTTATGAAAGTATTTGCAGATTCATTTTTATTAGATATTACAAACATTTTAGTTGACAAATGCGTAGATGGAGCTTGTGTTAAAGCAGGAGATATTTGCGAGAACCTTTCTTTGGATGAGAAAGAATTTCGGGGAATTATTTCTGCCATAGTTCGAATGGATTTATTGCCAGAATACAAAAACTATTTAGGTCCAGGCCGAGGAATTGGAAGAAAAGATTGTCCACCTAAGAAGTCAATTCAATCAACTCAACCTAAAAATTTAGTTATTCCAGATCATTTTTTGGATGAGTTAAAGGAAGTTCTTGAATCTTTGTGTAGTAATGGTAAGGTTGTTCCTTGTGCAAAAATTGCAGAAGAGATGGAGACTGCAGTTGAGAAGAATTCAAAAGCAATGGTAGCTGTAGCCGTTAGAAGGCCCGAGTTCTCTCTGTACGAGGTTAAGGTTGGGCGGGGTGGCGGAGTGCGTTTAAAGCTTACTCCAAACACGCCAGCAAGGGTTTTGAACCACCCTGTTAGGCCAACTGAAGATATTGCTCCGGTTGTCACTGAGAAAACTAAAGAAGAACATCGGTTGAATTTAATTAGCAAGGTGTTATCATGAGTTATCGTGAGACGGCTGAGTCAGATGGAGAGCAAAAGAAGAGGTTTTTTGAATCAGATCAAGTTACTATCTTGATCTTAGCAAGTGTGATATGCTTTACTTTAGCGGTATTATTTCATAGTCCAGGATGTGTAGAAGCCGGCACAATAAAATGCAATCATCATCATAACAACAAAACCAAAGTTACAGAATAAAAGAAAGATATTATATGAGTTTAAATTTTAGACAAGGTATTCACTATGTTCGTCAGCTAATTTTACAGAGTGAAACAATAATTAGAAATATTCCTAAGAGTGAAGATAATACTCCCACTAAGATTATAAAAAGTTTAAACTTAGCAGAAAGAGGTTATTCATATTTTTTTGGAGAGTCAAGACCTGCTTTTGATTATTTAGATACTTTAAATATTCAAACTAAAGTTGACATGAATTTTGTTAATATATTTTTTGATGTATTAAATAATAACTATCCGTTTAAATCAAACATGATTGATAAACATTATTCATGTATTATAATTCCAATTCCTGATAATGGCACATTGTATTTTATTGATACATCAAAATCTGCTGCGTATTCCACTAAACACGCTCCTACATTTGGTTATTCAAAAGGTTTTGATTTTAACAAACTTATTTCAAGTTTGTGGGAAAAATATAACGGCAAAATCTATATTACCACAAAAGAAAATCCTTTTTATAGTCACAGAAAACTAACCAAATACACATCACTTAAAACATCAAACAATCAGATGTATGGAAAATCAATTGATTTATTGAAAGAGATTCAAAACAAAAATAAGCAATATAAAAAAAATTCTATACCTAAAACCTATTTGTTTTTAGGGAAGCCTGGCACTGGAAAATCTTCTTTTGCAATTAAGTTGGCAGAGGAAAAAGATAGAATAATTAAATTTGATGCGAAAAGTTTTAACTCTTTTGATTCTTGTTATATAGATTTCTTATTAGGTGGGTTAAAACCTAATTTTATTATTATTGATGATATTGATAAGGTTCTTTATGGTTCTGAGATTTCAATCTTACTATTCATTTTAGAAACAATTAAGCTTAAATTCCCAGACACGATTGTAATTTTAACAGCTAATGACCTTTACAAAATGGATCCTGCTTTAATTAGACCAGGAAGAGTAGATGAAATCTACGAGTTTCATTGTAATCCTTCGGATCGTAAAGCGATCATTAGTGGTTATTTAAAAGATGAATCATTAACATTAAGTAAAAAAGAGCTTAAATTAGCTGTTGAAGCAACTAAAGGATTGAGTGGTGCTTATTTGAAAGAGTTTGTTATTCAATTAAAATGCACACCATTCAAAGATATTATAAATGTATTTAATAGTAGAAGAAGATTATTAGGTATGTTTAGTGAAAAAGAGAATGATGATTATCACCGATTAATAAATATGAACAAAGGTTATGTTAAAAACAATATTGAATCAGAAATGGCACCTCCTTTAATTGAGTGTGATGAAACTGCTCCAACTGTATACAATAAGAAAAGTTTTGATAAATTAAGAGCGGAATTAAAAAAGAAAAAGAAAAAATGAATTTAAATAATTACTTAAATGAAATAGGAAAAATTCCATTACTAACAAAGGAAGAAGAAGAATCCTTATTTAAAAAACTTAATAATACTAACAGTTTATCTATCAAAAAGAAAATAGTTCGTCATAACCTTAGGTTGGTTGTTAGTATTGCCAAGAAATACAGATCAGCTCATGGTACTGATATGGATCTTATCCAAGAAGGTAATATTGGTTTAATGAGAGCAGTTGAAAAGTTTGACTTATTAGCTAATACTAAATTCAGTACATACGCTAGCTATTGGATTAAAGCAACTATTCTTAAATATATTATGAATAATTCTCATCTGATTAAAATGAACACAACTCAAAATCATAGGAAATTATTTTTTGCCATGTCTAAAGTTAGATCTAGACTCGAATCTCAAGGAATCGAAGCAACCAATATTGCTATCTCTAAAGAACTTAAAGTTAAAGAATCAGAAGTAGAAGATATGATTATTAGATTAAGTTCAAACACTTGCTCTATTAGCGGTTCTTCAGATTCAGAAGAAGTTGATGCTGGAGCAATTGCGTTAGATAAACATGATTTAAAGAATCAAAACCTAAATTCGCCAGCAGTATTACTAGATACTAAAAATAAAATCAATAATATTAGACGTTTGCTAAATGAATTTCATTCTAAATTAGATATTAATAATTACAAATACGTTTTTGAACGACGCTTTATGATAGATGAACCTGACAAATTAGAAGAGATAGGTAAGGTAAAAGGTTTATCTAGACAAAGAATTCAGCAATTAGATATTAAATTAAAAACAAGATTAAGAAAATTTTTAATTATGAATGGTGTTTCAAGATGAGTTATGTAGATAGATATTTTGCTAAAAAAGAATGTGGTAAAAACTTCAAAGCGTTTTCATTTAGAAAAATTCATAAGTACATTGGGGAGGGCACTCAAGGAACAGTATATGAATATGGTAAAAATCAGGTAATTAAATTTACTAATCACTACGATTTTTCTTCAAAAGAATTCTTGACTTTAATTAAAAAAGCAAAAGAATATAAAGCGTTTCCAAAAATATATAGTTACGGGTCAATTAATAATTTAAATTGGTTAATCATGGAGAAGTTACCTATCCGAGCCACTAAAAATGATAATAATTTTATTTCTTCTTTAGATGATTCTGAAATAGCTGGCATTGTTGATAGTGTTTTACCTATAAAATGGAAGAAGTTAGCAAGATCTATAATTAAATTTAATAAAAATTATAATTATATTTATAGAGATTTTCATTATAATAACATAATGTTTGATTCAGATGATAATCCAAAGGTAATTGATATAGAATCATATTTATTATAGCAAAAGATATGTTTAAGTTATATACTTAGGCATGACAACATCAAAAATGGCAGTAGAAGCTGCTTTATATCACATGGGTCGCTGCAAAGCTCCAGGTTTTTTAGCGCCAATTGAATTTAATATTATAGAAAGCACCAATGATATTGGTATTATAGCTAAGATTACTACATTCCCAAATTATCCAGGTGGTGATATTGTAGCTTTTCAAAAAGTTACTGATTTTGATTTTGCATCATCTATGAATATTTCAGAGACTATTTCTATTGAAACTGAAAAGTTTAAAAAGAAAACGTTTATTGTTAAATTTGTAATTAGTAAAGATCAAATTTTAAATAAATCACTTTATGAAATTTCTGATTTGTGTAATATGCATATGAAAAGATGTGTAGTAGATCTTTGTAAAGGTATGTTAGATGATCTTTTGGAATGTTAATGAATAATTTAATATACTAATATTTAACAAGCGGCCTTGGTGTAATGGTAGCACATGAGGTTTCCAACCTTTCAGTACGAGTTCAAATCTCGTAGGCCGCTCTGAGAACAAAATGATTCTCAATATTATAAGTTAAAGTTTACAGATACTTATCCTGTCATCATGATGCAGATATCAGATCATCAACCTAATAATACTGAACATTGTTTAAACATTATTGAAGATTTAACAAACTTTTTTTTGAGAAATTTGATCAAAAACTTGGATCACGTGATATAGTTCCTAACGAAACCCCGTCATAATTAACGAAGTGAGTAGAACGAAGTGATACGAACGAAGGGAATTATGACTTTTATTACTTAATATTACTTACTTACTTACTTACTTACTTACTTACTTACTTACTTACTATTTATATTAATCATCAACTTAGTATCGAATGAACGAACGAAGTGAGAGAATGAGATCTAAGTTGATCCAAAAAATTTAACTATTTTAAATTTGATATTTTAGAAAGAATAATTAATGACAGACTTTAAGAATTATTGTATTAGAGTTCTAGGTAAAGTACATCCTAGATCAACATTCTTATCAATTAAAAATTATAGGAACAACTTCTCTGAGATTTCAAATTTCAGTGTTGTATTTCATGCAAGTTATTTGAATGCGATTAAAAAATCTAAAAACTTAATTAAGACAGCTGAGTATTCAAACAATAACAGATTTAATAAACTTAATTTTGATTTAGCTAAAGAGGAACTATTAAACTCTTTTGATATGACTTTAAGTGGATATAATCCTTTGTACACTTGCCAAGGTGTTTATAATACAATATTAGGATCTAATAATAAACCTATACCTGGAATCAAATTACATATTAGACAAGGTATTGTTCATATAAATGCTTTGAAATTTAGGAAGAAGATAATTACTCCAGGTATATATAAGAAAGTTGATTCATCTCAAAAAACAATAGCGAAGCGTTATCTAAAAAAAGTAACTCCGTTAAATAATTGGATTCAGTTTAAATTAGAAAAGAAAAGATTTGATAAATTAACAGTAGAACATTTAATAATAAAAGGATAAATATGTTTAAAAAAATACTTCCATTAATTATGGCTCCATTGGTTTCTTGTGGGTGTCCATCTAATACTACTCCAGAAACTCCAACAGAACCTATTCCATCTGTAGTAATTCCTAAACCTTCAGCATCAATTCCTGAACCATCATCTAAGCCAGAACCTAGACCAGTACCAAAAATTTCCTGGAAGAAGTCTACAGATAGAGAAATTATTGATATGATTGAAGAGAATAAGAAATGTTTTGTTCTTTTATTTAAGAGTAATAAAGAAGAGATGAATGTTTTATTTGATAAAGTTTTCTCTTCACCTGAAATTGTTTCAGTTATCAATGAAAGATTTAAATCAATTCTTTGGGTAGGTGAAGATGAAGTTAGGGTTGAACAATTTGGAGTTGAGGTTAATCAATCTGGTTTGCTTTTAATCCCAACTGATAACTCTAATTATCTTTTATTTAACCCTTTTGATGAATTAGGTGTTCCAAAAAGTAATGTTGATGATATTAAATTAAATTTACTTAAAGGATTATCGTCTCCATATTTTGATAAATGTGAATCAGGTGCAGCAGCAGATCCTATTTAGTAATATGGGATTGAATTTTCTTCAAGTACTTCAACAACTAAGTCTCGGTGTATGTAAAACATCGCACCAGGCATAGCTCTAGAGATAAAAGAAGCAATGCCTAATAACTCCCCTTTATCATCAAACAAACCTGATCCAGATGATCCGTTAGTAGCAGATGTTGTTACATGAAGAACAAAGAACCTACCTTCGTTTCCACTAGGAAATACTTCCATGTCCCTTATTTGCGATACAATACCTTGAGTGTAGTTATATGACATCCTAACTGGGTGACTCATTGTATGAATTCTTAATCCTTGTCTTATGTTTTTCTTATAAAGCTTAGCAATACCATGATTAATCTCATCTTCTGTTTTTAAAATTGCAATATCAATATCTGTACCGAAGGCAATTACCTTAGCTTTATAAATTTTTGAGTTTGAATTTACAGGATAATGTCCATCAAATTCATGATGAGTTTGGAATTTAAATTCATCCCCTACTTTACTTTTACCTTCATCGTTGCTAATACAATGTTTAGCTGTAACAAAACTTGATTCATTAATCCAAACTCCACCACAAAAAGATTTTGTTCCCCAAGGATCTATTTCAACAAACATTATTGTTGATCTGTTTAGATGAGTGATAAGATTTTGTTGGGTTTCAGGAGGTTTTATTTTAATTCCTGCGCAGCAGCCGAAGCTAAATAATAAACATAAGGTGGATAATAGTGTTAGTAGAGTAAATTTTTTCAATTGATACACAACCTTTAACAAGAATTAAGAACATTAATTATACAAAATTATTAGTTCTACCATTATCTATAACATAACAAGGAGATTAAATAAATGGGAATGAGAAAATATTTTTACTGTGGGCCTTTACTGAAGTGCTCTGAAGAGTATTCAGGAAGTGGTAATTTGGTTGAGAAAATTTTTGAGCGTTTGACTGAAGTAAACAATATTATTTGTTTAAACGGGGTTGATGTTTGGATTCCAAATATTGAAGGATATGGTTTTCGTGAAGATGATTTGGATCATGATAGTTTAATGATTTTTTCTGAAAGTTTAGTAAGTGAAGAATTAAATAAGTTTAATGATCAATTTAAAGAAAACGTGGAAACATTAAGAAAATTTTATACTTCTATCGATATTGAATTTGGACTTGTTAGTTATTGGATGTAGAATTATGAGTAATGAAATATATTATATAGTTGGTTTTATTGAAGATAAACCTTTTGTTGAAGAGGTTAATTGTGATTATTATGAAATTAAAAACTGTGATTTTATTAAGAATAATAACATAAAAGTATACAGAGTAACTAGGCATAATAAATATATAGTCTTTTTTAAAGATAGTGATTATTATGTAGAAGCTTCATCTCATAAAAATATTTATGATCTTAATTTTTGGATTAATGAAGAGTATTTTACTATTTATAGTTTAGATAAAAAAGAATTTATTAATTATCCATATTGGAATAAAAGAGATGATGTTAAATCTGTAGATGAAGCTTTAGAATTGTTACCATTTAAAATGGTAGATTCATTTGGTGAATTAAGTATAGAGATAAAAGAAATGGAGAAGTTTGCTTCTAAATGGAGTATTCCTTTTTCGGGGTATAGTTTAAAAAAGTTTGAAGATATTTTTAATGCTAGATATCCTTATTGGGATAGTAGCAGTAGTAAATGTTAAGGAGAAAGAATGTTTAGAAAAGAAAATGGTGTAAAGTGTATTTTTTTTTGGTTTTGATGATGATCCATGTGATATGATAGTTAAAGTGGTAACTGTCCCGTATGCTTTCGGTGTAGATTTTTTCATGAAAAAGATGGTTGCCGAATCTGAATTAAAGCATTCAGGATGGGCATACTACAAAAATTATGATAGGTTTGTATCCATCTGGAAAAATAGTGATATGTATCATGATTATCATTATTCATACAGTGAAGCTGCAAGTTATATTATTGCTGAAGGTGCTGATGGCGGGGTTGTTTTTAACCAAGTAACTGGAGAGATAACTCCAGTTAAAATAATTGAATGGAAAGATCGTGATAAAGCTAAGTCATCTCAAGAAGCGATAGAGTTTATTTCTAACTATTTAGCTTATGATTTTGGTAAGTTAAATAAACTAGAAGAGGTTGGGGAATATGCGGCAAAGCATAATATTCCTTTTAGTTCTAGTTTAATGGAAAATTTTGTTGATGCATTTAATTTGCATCAACCACAATGGAATTCAAGTTCCGCATTTTGTTAAAGAAAGAGAGATTATTATGGGATATTTAGTAGGATATGATATTGATGAGCCAGGTGAGTTATTAGTAGAATTTTGTGAGCTGGAAGTTCCTGAGTATGGAGAAGAGGGATATGATGAATATCGTAGTAAAATGTCGGGAGAAATCAAATGCACTCTAGATCAGAAACCTCATTATGAAGAAGCTAAAGAGGCCGGCATGACCCACTGGACTTATTATTATGATTATGGTGATAATTTGACTATCTCTTATAATCTAGGAAATGTTCCTTTTGTAGAAGGTTACAGTAGTTATGATCATGGTTGGGAACTGAGTAGAGAAAGTGCGCCCAGAAGAAGTTATGATTATGTTTTTGTTTGTGGTCAGGATGGGGAAATAGAAGATATTACTCTTCCAAATTGGGATAATAAAGATAAGGTTACTTCTAATGAGGAAGCTATGAAATTTATGTCATCAAAATTATCTGAGTCAACTAATCTTAAAGGTGATGAGTTAAAAGAAGTAGAGGCATTTGCTTTGAAATGGGGAGTTCCGTTTTGCGGAGAAGTTCATAATAATACATTTGAAAATTTTAAGATTGATAATCCTGCTTGGAACTCAAGTTCAGCTTATTGTTAAAGGAAATTATTATGGGAATTTTAGTCGGATATAATATTGATAAACCAGAAAAATTATTAGTAGTTGAATGTGATCTTAAAGAACCAGATTATATTAGTCATAATCAAAACCAAGCAGGTTTTAAAAATTTGGGGGAATTTACTGATAAGCCTGAAGAATTACCAGAAGGTAAAAAGCTTTTCTATAAAGAGGCTGAAGCTGCAGGTATGACTCACTGGTCATATGCAAAAAATGGTGATCATTTTGGGGTTTATTATAATATAAAAAATCATCCTGAAATAGAAAGTTATTATTGGGGTGATTATGGTAATAAAAGAGTTTATGAAGATGCTCCTAGAAGAAGTTATGATTATGTTTTTGTTTTTGAAAAAGGGGATAGGCCATATAATTTAACTCTTCCAAATTGGAAGGATAAAGATAAAGTAACAACTAGTGAGGAGGCGGTGGAATTTTTAGCTTCTTTATTATCAGAATCGCTTGGTGTTAAAGATGGCAAATTAGAAGAGGCGGAAGTTTTTGCTTTAAAATGGAAAATTCCATTTTGCGGTAAGTTATATAATAAAACTTGTAGTAATTGGGAAAACTCAAATCCTTCTTGGGATTCTAGTTCAAAATATTGTTAAGGATAAAATTATGAAAACACAAGCAACATTATTAGGTTTAGCTATTGGGGACGCTCTTGGTCAACCATTTGAATTTTCAACCGCAAAACAAATAATTGAAAGCGGTTGGAAAGGTGATTTGATTAATAGTTCTTTTGGTTATGAAGGAATGTTTAAATTAGATCAAGGGCAATGGACTGATGATACTAAAATGGCTTTATGTATTGCTAACTCGTTGATTGATCAAGATGGTTTTGATATTGATGATTTGGCTAAGAAATACATTGCCTGGGTTGAATCAAGAGATGTTCGTGGTATTGGAATCAGAACTGAGAGTTCAATACATAATATGATGCGAGGTATTTCTCCATTAGAATCTGGCACTAAGCATGCAGGCCGAGCTAAGCCAAGTTTTAAACGTATTAGTGTCGCTATTGAAGATTCTGATTCTGATCATTTGCATGGTCCAGGGGATTTTTGTGGATGCGGCACTGTAATGAGATGCGCTCCAATTGGAGTATTTTACTATAAATCAAATGATAAATTATTATTAATTGATGCAGCTCATAAAGATGCTACTATTACGCATAATCATCCTGATGCTCGTGATTCCAGCAAGTATATTTGTTTAATGATTAGTCATTTACTTAACGGTGTTAGTAAAGAATCTTCCGTTAAATTACTTCAAGATTCAGAATTTGAATACGATCACATTTCGCGTTTGACTGATGAGGCAATTGAAACAGCAAATGATCCTGAGTCCACCTTTGCTAATGGTATCCAACTTGGAGTTGCTGGAACTGCTCATGAAACATTAGCTTCAGCATTGTTTTGTTTTTTGAAATTCGAAACTTTTAAAGAGGTCGTAACTTCAGCAGTGTTAATTGGTGGGGACACAGATTCAAGAGCAGCTATTGCTGGAGCGTTAGCTGGAGCTTATTATGGGATTGAAGGTATCCCAAAAGAATGGGTTGAGCAAGTTGAAGAGTCTGAAATGATTCAAGATTTAGATAAAAAATTGTTTAACAGATGATATAATATTATTATGATATGAACAAAATATTAGTTTTGGTTTTAATATCTTTAACTTTAGCTGGATGTTTTCGTATTTATGATTTGGAAGAAGAGTTGAAAACAGTTACTTCAATTGCAGATTTTAAAAGATTTAAACATATATGTGTTGAGGTAGATAATACTCAAAAGAGATTAGTTTTCACAGATATACAATCATCTTGTATTCATATTAATTTAATTAAAGCTAATAAATTATCTGAAAGATGGGGATTAGGTGCTATGAAAGCTATTTGGTTTCATGAGTTGGCACATTTAAATCAGATAAAAGATTTCGCAAGTATATATTCAGATGTTAGTTATAAAATTTTAGAATTAAAAGCAGATGAGTATTCAGGTTGTCAAATGAAAAAACAAGGCGTTAATCCTAAATATATTATTAAATATTTGGAGAAGAAGTATCTTCCAAATTCCAGACATGGTATGTTGAAGGAGAGGGTGTTGGCCATCAAATCTGGATTTAGTTGTTGTGATGGTTGACAAAAATGGTTGTAGTGTTTATATTGTAAGTGGTTAGAGGATAGCAGCGGATTTACATAAAAGAAAGAAGAATAAAATGAAAAGTATTGATACTGATGAATTGGTTGAGTTAAATGTTACTACTTATGATATTAGTAGTAGTAAAGAGAATCTAAAAAGGGCAGTTAATTTTGTTTCAGATAGAATGAAATTAGCTAAACGTTTATGTGATAATTTATTTGGGTCAGAAAATTATAAAGCTATAAATGTTTTTGATATGTATAATCATATAATGAGTGAAAATAAGATTCAAACTATTATTGAAATGGCCAAGGAAAAGATTAAAGAAAGCAGTTCCACTTCTCACTTAAGTTCTGTTCCAGATTTTAGAGGCCCACAAGGTAAAGGAGATGTTAATTAGTTGAGTGATAATTATAGAAAACCGTCACTTATATTAAATAAAATTATTACTTGTAGTTCTTGTCGGGATCCTTTTGATTGTGATAAAGAAGATTGTGATATTTGTAAAGAAGATTTTAATGAATCTAGAACTTCAACTTTAGATCATAATATGTGCTCTAGTTGTTTGATAGATTATGATCAGTTTTGTAACTCTTTTAATCATCGTTATGATAATAATGTTATATGGTTTTTGTTATGGATCTTTTTTCCAGTTATATTAGGAGCTTATTATGGGTTTAAATGTTGATTTAGTTTGTATGCTTGGTATTGATGATTGTGTAAAATGCCCTAGATGTCAAAAAGAAAACACTCAGTCTTTTGATGACTATGATATTGAGTGTGGCAATTGCAATAATGATTTTGGTGAATGGAAATTAGATTGTTATTGTGCAAATTGTGAGTATGAATGGTCTTATTGTTTTAAACTTAAAGTTACAGAAGAAGAAAATGAGGAGCATTAAATGCTTACCATAAATAAATTTTATTAATTTCAGAAAGATCATTAATGCTAAAAAAAGAAGTTGCTGCTATTAAACCTTCACCTACTCTCGTCATAAATGAAACTTGTCGACAAATGCAAGATGAAGGTAAAAAAATATATAAACTTGGATTAGGTCAATCTCCATTCCCAATTCCTGCAAAAGTTGTTGATAAACTAAAAGAATATTCTACAATCAATTCTTACCTTCCAACAAAAGGTTTACCAGCTCTTAAAGCTTCTGTTAAAGATTTTTATCAGCGTCATTACAATCTCTCTACAGAAGAAGATCTTGTTATGATTGGGCCAGGATCAAAAGAATTACTTTTCTTATTTCAAATGTCAGTTAATTGGACTGTGCTATTACCTACTCCTTGTTGGGTAACGTATGGTCCACAGGCTCGTTTATTTAATAATGAAGTTATTAAGATTCATACATCGCATAATAATAAATGGAAACTAACTGCAGAACAATTAGAAGAAGCGTGTAATAATTCTAATAATTCTACATCAAGAATGTTATTATTAAATTCATCTAATAATCCTACAGGGCAAACTTATTCAACTAAAGAGCTTAAAGATATTGCAGCTATAGCTACTAAGCATGATATTGTTATTCTTTCAGATGAAATTTATTCTTTATTAAATTTTGAAGGTAATTGCCAGTCAATTGCTTCTTTCCATGATAAAACTGTTATAGCTTCTGGTTTATCTAAATGGTGTGCGGCTGGTGGTTGGAGACTTGGGACATTTGTTTTTCATAAATCATTAAAGTATATTCAAGATGCTATGGTTGCAATTGCTAGTGAATCATTTTCATCTGTATGTAGTCCAGTTCAGTATGCAGCAGTAACAGCTTTCTCAGAAGATTTTTCTGATTACTTAGCTGGATCAAGAAAGATTCTCAAAAGCTTAGGGAATTATTGTGCAGTTCATCTGCAAGATTCCGGAGTAACTACATCTATTCCTAATAGTGGTTTCTATTTGTTTATTGATTTTGATAAACATAAAGAGAAATTAAATGAAAAAGGAATTATTACATCAGAAGATTTGTGTAATACTATTTTAAATGAGGTTGGTATTGCTTTGATTCCCGGAGCGGCATGTGAAAGAGATCCGAAAGAATTATCTGCTCGTTTGGCCTTCGTTAATTTCGATGGAGAAAAAGCTCTGCTTGGCCTAGGTTCTTTGGACAAGGAGGTTGACACAGCCTTCTTGGAGGTCTATTGTGTAGAGACACTGGCCGCCATTGACGCTCTTGTTAACTGGCTAGAGAAAGATTGAATATCATGGGAGTTAACTGTCAAGCTGTACTTCATTACGGAATCATATTAAGCAATGATGAAATTGAAGATATTTTATTTTTAGTAAATGGATTTATTGAATTTGAGGAAGATGAAGATGATATTGCCGAAGTTTTTTCAAAGAGTTTTAATATATGCTATTCAGAAATTGGTTATAAGGAAAATTACGGAGATGGCCCGCATGTATTTGGCCCATCATATAAATTTATTGGTGAGGAGGTTAAGCTTGACTCGGAGGAACTAGTTTCGTTTAAGAAAATGTTAAAAGAAATTAACTGTAAAAAAGAACCTAAATGGCATTTAGGAGAGATAGAATGGAGTTAACATGTTAAAAATAATTGAAGGTGATTTATTAGAAGCTGATGAGAAATACATAGTTCATCAAGCTAATTGTGTTACAACTGGAGCTGGAGGTTTGGCAAAATACTTATTTGAAAAGTATCCCTTCTCAGATATCTATTCCAAAAGAAAAAAACCCGACAAACCTGGGCATATTATTATTAAAGGTGATGGAAAAAAAGAAAGATTTATTATTAACTTGATGGGTCAATTTTATCCTGGAAGATCTAAGTATAATGAAGGTGATGATGGGCCCAAAGCTAGACAAAAGTATTTTTTTCAAGGTTTATTAAAGATTGCTGAGATTGAAAATCTTGAGTCAGTTGCTTTTCCGTTCATGATTGGTTGCGGTTTAGCTTGTGGTGATTGGGATTGGTATTTGAAAATCCTTAATAAGTTTGCAGATAGTCTTGATCCAAAAGGTATTGATGTTATAATCTATAGGTTGCCCGAATGACATTAAAAAATTGTGAAGTAGATGAGATGCTTCATAAATTAGAGATTCATTTTGACGAGCCTTGTTTGCCAGTTTCAATGGTTAAAAATATTATTGAAGAGTGGGCAGACTTAGTTGAAGAAGATTATTGTTTGAAAGATGATGTTCCTTTGTGGGTTACTCATCTTAATATTGTTGTTAATAAAATTAAACATAACATGTCATTCAAAGATGAGTGTGTTATTTTTACAGAAAGTAAGGAATAAAATGTGTCCTCATTGTATTTTGTATGGTATAATTGGATTTATTGTTAGTTTACCAATTATTAAACGCTTATTATCTATTTGGGTTAGAAGGATTAAAGCTCATAGTCATGATGATTGTGAAGATTGTGACTCAGATGAAAATGATTAAACTATTAGTATTATTATTTATTTTATTAATTCCTAATTTATCTTATGCTCAGCATCAACATGATGATTTAAATGTTGAGTTAGGAGTTTCTAGTGGTCCATCATTAGTTATTGGAGATGATTTTGGTCTTAGTTTGCATAGTCATTTAATGATGTCAATTCCTGAGACTCTGGTTAGTTTGGGTTTTGGTTTTGAAAGATTGTTTCATAGTCATGCTCATAACACATTTGGAATTGTGTCACAGATTAATGTGGTTGATAATTTAAATATAGCAATTTCTCCTGGTTTAACTTTTGATGATTCATTATCTGAGATGTTAGGATCAATTCATTTTGAAACAGTTTATAATTTTATGATTACAGATACATTTCACTTAGGCCCAGTTGCTGAGGTTGCAGTTGATGCAGAGGATACTCATATTAGTTTAGGTTTACATACTGCTTGGGATTTTGTATTATGAAAAGTGTATTAAAAATAAGCAAACATGGTGTTAAATGTTGGAGATTACCAAACGGTTTGTGTCATAGAGAAAAAGATTTACCAGCTATTATATTTCCTGATGGAACTAAATTTTGGTATGTAAATGGCAAACGCCATAGGGACAACGGACCAGCTGTTGAGCGTATTAATGGGGATAAAGAATGGTGGTTTAATAATTACCGTCATAGAACAAATGGTCCAGCAGGTGAATATATAGACGGAACTAAATATTGGTGGTTTGAAAATATTCAATATACTGAAGAAGGGTATAACGAAAAAGTTAAAGACTACAAAGTTGAAGTAACTTCTACTCAAGAGAATAATTCATACTCTCAAGGGCATAAAGATGGTCATTCTGGATTAAGGTGGTTATAATTTATTTAGAAGATTCTTTTAAGAATAAATCTATTAATTTCAGTAACTTAGCGTTTTTATTACCATTATAATCGCTCATAGCTTGGCGACATTTTTTACATCTACATTTGTATTTTTTATACATATGCAAAGTTCCATGTCTAGATTTAGGTTGTCCATGTTCATTTTTCTCACGAGTTTTATCTCTATGACATGAGCTACATAATAATCTACATTTTCTAACTTCTTTTTTTAATACCGCTTCAGGAGCGTCTAGTCTATCAGCAATTCTAAATTCTTTTCTCTTTGGGTTTTTATGATCAAAATGTAAATCATCTTTTGTTCCACACCTTTCACATTTTCCACCAAGAAGATCTATGAATTTTTGTTTGCGATTATGACGTCTGGTATTAAAATATTCTCTATCAGCCATTACATAACTATGTCAATTTATTAATATGTTTAATACTATGAGATCTATTAGAAAAAACACATTAGAGAATTTTGAAAAATATAAACAAAAATCTAAAATTGACATTAAAAAAACTTCCGAGACTGCCTCTCATTGCTGTAGATTAGTTAGGAAGGGAATTAATTGTGGAATTATTATTGAGCTTAATAGTGATCTTGATGAGACTTATTCAATAATAATAAAAGCTCTCGATATAGCCGAGATTCCAACTCTCTCCGCTGGAAGCGGAGGTATCTTAACTAAAAGTGGGTTTTACATTAGAGTGTTTACTAAAAGCACTGAGATGCATGCTAAACTTTTATTAGGAGATGATGCAGTCATCTTAAATGCTAAAGATGGAGATCCTAGAGCTAAGGCGATGAATTTTGTTTTAAATTTATAATTAAATAAAGGAAAGAAAAAATGACAGTTGATATTAAAAAAGTTAAAGAATTAAGAGATAGAACCAATGTAGGGTTAAGTAGCTGTAAAGCGGCTTTAGTTAAAGCTAACAATGATGTTGAGAAAGCTATTGTCGAACTAAAAAAAGAAGGTAAGATTAAAGCAGCCAAAGTTAGTCATAAAGAAGTTAAAGCAGGAAGTATTTTTAATTATATTCATCATAATAAGCAGACGGCTTCATTTGTAGAGATCTTATGTCAAACTGAAGCTGCGGCTAATACAGAACAGTTTAAGGATTTTGGTGAGTCTGTTTGTTTACAGATTGTTAGTATGTCTCCAAAATGGTTGAGTAGCGCTGATGTTCCTGAAGATTTGGTTAATGAACAGCGAGAAATTTTTGAGGCTCAAATTGGGAAAGTTCCTGAGGATAAGAAGGTTCATGTTGTAAATAATAAATTAAAGAAGTGGTTCTCTTTGGTTTGTTTGATGGATCAAAGATCTGTGGTGTTTCCCGGTAAAACAATTGAAGCTTTGCGAGAAGAGTTGGTCCAGCAAACTCAAGAGAATGTTGTTGTGAAAAGATTTGCTCATTGGAAAGTTGGGGATTGAGTTAAATGATTTCTAAATGTAAAATAGAAGAGTTTGGTAATAAACGTTGGAGATTACCTAATGGAGATCTTCATAGGGAAGATGATTTACCAGCAGTTGAAGCTATAAGCGGTTCTAAATCTTGGTATAAAAATAATAAACTTCATAGGGATAATGACAAACCAGCTTATGAAGGACCCTATGGAGATAAATTTTGGTATATTAATGGAAAATTTCATAGAGACGATAATAAACCGGCAGTTGAATATGTTTGCGGGAAAAGGTGCTGGTATGTAAATGGAGTTTTTCATAGAACAAATGGCGCAGCTATTGAGAATCCTGACGGATCTAAAGAGTGGATACTTGAAGGTGTAAGATATTCTGAAAAAGAATATAATGAAAAGGTTAAGAAATATTTATGAATGATTTATTTGGTAAAAATATAGTTTTTAAATACTCTTGTTCTTTATATCTTGGTAAAGATCCGGTTAAAAAGAAAGAGTGGCATAAAGATGGCGAACTTCATAAACTAAATGGCCCAGCTATTGAATGGGGTGATGGGAGTGAATCTTGGTCTCTTGAAGGAATAGAGTATTCTAAAGAAGAACATAATGAAAAGATTAAAGAATATAAAGCGGAAGAATTTGAACTGGATTATATAAGATGACGAATGGATTTGTTGGAGTACGTATGTTAAATTGTATAAAAAGTGTAATGAAAGTAGATTCAGTTGGCAATAAAAAATGGAAATTACCAAATGGAGATTTTCATAGAGAAGGTGATTTGCCAGCTATTGAATGGACTGATGGATCAAGAGAATGGTGGATTAATGGTTTTAAACATAGAGAGAATAACAAACCAGCTGTAATTTTGGTAAGTTGGTATAAAGCTTGGTTTCTAAATGGGAAACATCATAGAACAAATGGTGCAGCTATTGAATGGTCAGATGGATCCAAAGAATGGTATCTTGAAGGTGTTCAGTATTCTGAAGAAGAGTATAATGAGAAGGTAAAAGACTATAAAACAGAAACAGCCCTAGAAAATAATTCATATTCTCAAGGACATAAAGATGGTCATTCTGGGTTGAGATGGTTATAAAATTAAAGAAAGATTAAATATGAACTATAATACAATTATTACAGATTTATTTTGGGGAGACTCTGGCAAAGGAAGAGTTATAGATTATATGGCAAATGATTTTGATATAATTGTCCGCTCTCAAGGTGGAGCAAATGCAGGTCATACAATTATTGTCAAAGGAGAAAAATTTATTCTTAGACATATTCCTTCTGGAATTTTACATGATAACATCAAATGTGTTCTTGCTCCAGGAATGGTTATTGATCTTAATGTGTTGGCAGATGAAATTAAATCTTTACAAGATAGAGGAGTTACATTAAAAAACAAACTAGTTGTATCAAATAAAGCTCATATTATATTCTCAAATCATAAAGAGTCTGATGATGTAACAGGTAAAATTGGAACTACTAAAAAAGGAATTGGTCCTGCTTATAGTTCAAAAGTTAATAGAATCGGAAAACGTTGGGATGATATTGTTAAAGATCATTATTTTGAATTTCAAAATGCTATTGATATCATTAAACCATTTGTTATGGATACAACTTATTTGATTCATACTTATTTAAAAATGGGGAATGTTTTATTTGAAGGCGCTCAAGGAACCTTGTTGGATATTGATCATGGTACTTACCCTTATGTAACATCTTCAAATACGATTGCTGGCGGTGCTTGTACGGGCGCAGGCGTGGGCCCTACAATGATTAATGAAGTTTTAGGAATCACTAAGGCTTATGTCACCAGGGTTGGCAACGGTCCTTTCCCAACAGAGTTTGATGATGAATTAGCTAAAGATATTAGAGACGTTGGAAAAGAATATGGCTCTGTTACTAAACGTCCACGTAGAATTGGTTGGTTAGATTTACCTCTTCTTAAATATTCAATTATAGTTAATGGTTGTACTTCATTAGCTTTAATTAAATTAGATGTGTTATCAGGTTTAAAAAAGATTAAAGTTTGTACATCATATAAATATAATGATATCGACACTGACATAGTACCAACAAATCTAGATATTGCTAAGCCGGTTTATAAAACATTTACTGGTTGGTCAGAAGATATTTCTGAAGCAAGAGTTTATTCAGATTTACCTAAAGCCGCACAAAATTATATTGATTTTCTTGAAGAGGAACTTAATTTAGATATAATTTTAGTTTCAGTTGGCCCCGAAAGAAATAGTATAATTGATAGAAATAATTAAAAAAGTATTGTTATTAGTTTTATTGTTATTGTTGTTTGGTTGTGATAAAAGTTGTAAAGATACTAACGCTTGTAAAAATTACGGTCAATGTATAACTGTTGATGATAATATTTGCGTAACTGGTTGTGAGGATTTGTGTGAGAGATTAGGTCGTTGTGTTCCTCACCATCATGGTAATAGGGTTGAGTGTGTGACTGAGAGTGTTACTGAATGTAAAAATTCTAAGATTTGTTTATTCTCTGGTAAATGCAATTCAAGGAATGGCAAGTGTTTTGCTATATCAGATGATGATTGTAAGAAATCTATTAATTGTGAATGGGAAGGTAATTGCGTTGAAAATAATGGTGAGTGCGTTCCTGGTTCTGAGTCTAATTGTTCTAAATCAAAATATTGCGCGTTGTTTGGTAAATGTATGAAATCATCTGATGGTTGTGTTTCTAATTAAGAGGTTAATAATATGAGTTTTGAAAGTAAAATTAATAAGTTTTTGAATAGATTTTTTGGAGATAACATCCTTTTTCATTGGCAAAATTTAAATGATTTACCTGGTATTAAAGATAGACAAGGTCATCCATTTTGGCACGGCAGGTCTTGGTTACGTTTTAATGAAATATAAATCTCTAGGTTTTGAGTGGTGTTTAAAATCCAAATCATGTGGTATGGGTATTGAATTTAGTCTTTATGGAGATAGAGACATTAATTTCTATTTTGCTTTACTTCCTTTTGCGTTTTATTTTAATATTGATGGTTTTATTCCTAAATGGTCAGAGTATGTTGAGGATAAAGAGATTGGATGGAGTATTCATGATTGGACACTCTGGGTTGATTTATGGGCTAACAAAAATAGTTGGAGTTCAACTGACCCTAAATGGTGGAGTTTTAATATAAACATCAATCCAAAAACTTTAATATTAGGTGAAGTTGTTTATTCATCAGAATTGTTAAATGAGAAAGAAGTTAACGTTCCAATGCCAGAGAAAAGCTATAAAATGAATGTTAAATTAACCGAAGATAGCTGGACTCATAAAAGAATACCCTTATTTACCAAAAAAATATTAAGAGCAGAATGTGATTTAAAAGAAGGCATTCCATTTCCTGGTAAAGGAACTGCTTCATATAATTGTGGAGAGGATGCTTTATATGGTTATTCATGTAAAGCTTCAACTTTTGAAGAGGCAATTGGTGAAGTTGTTACAACTGTTTTAACAAATAGAAGAAGGTATCCGTTATAATGGGGAATATAATTAGTTTATCTGGTTTAGCAGGTTCTGGAAAAAGCACAGTAGCAAAAATTTTAGTTAATGATTATAATTTTATTGAGATTGCTTTTGCAGATCCAATTAAAAGAGCTGTAATGAATTGGTGGGATTTTACTGAAGATCAGCTTTGGGGTTCCAGTGATTTAAGGAATCTACCTGACGAAAGATATCCAATTGATAATGGTTTTCTGATTCCTCGCTCAACACTAACTACAATAGGATCAGATATCGCTCGCGTTCTTGACAAAGACGTCTGGGTGCGTTATGGTATAAAGACAGCTAAGAGGTTGCTTGAAGAACCATATTCTCTTAATTATAAAAGAACTGTTGGGATTTTTAATGAGAAGCGTAAAATTCCAATTGCTGGTGTTATTATTTCGGATGTAAGATTCACAAATGAGTTTATAAGAATTAAATCTGAAGAAGGAATTATTATTAGAGTTAAGAATGACAGAGCTGGTTTATCAGGAAAAGCTGCGGTTCATGTTAGTGAGACGGAGCATCAAGCTTGGCCTGATGAGAACTTTAATGTTTTGATTTATAATAATGGAACTTTGGAAGAACTTGATGTTAAAGTTCGCGAGATGGTTGAATCATTTGTTGGCGAGTCTGTATTGTTAAAAAAGCAACTGGGGTTATTTGAATGAGAAAAGAATTAGAAGATAAATTGTTTAAGACCTATCCTAAGATTTTAGGTAAGGTAAAAAGTATTGAGTGTGAAGACGGTTGGTATGATCTAATTAATACAACTTGCAATACAATTCAAGATAAAAATTTAATTACTATGGGGGAAATTAAAAAAGATAATGGTTTATTAAGTTTTCATTATTATGAAAGCGGCACAGTTTTTTCACATTTTTGGGGTATTCTAAGTATGGCTGCTCACATGTCAGCATTTATTTGTGAGATTTGTGGAAACTCTGGTAAATTGAATGAGGAATCAGAGTTTGATGAAGGGGCAGCGAAAGTTAGATGTTCTCAGCATAGGTATATATATAATGAAAAATCGATTACAAAGAAAAACAAAGGTGCAGTTAGCATTGATTTTGATGGGGTTATTAATAGTTATAAATCGGGATTTGTGACAGTAGATAATATTCCAGACCCACCTAATGAAGGAGCTTTTGAAGCTATAAAAAATTATCTTAATTATGGTTTTAAAGTTTATATCTACTCTACCAGAAATGAATGTACCGAAGGTAAGAAAGCAATTAAAGAATGGTTGTTATTGCATGGGTTGGAGAAAAAAATAGTTGATAAGCTTCATATTGTATCTGGAAAACCAATTTCAAAAATTTACATTGATGATCGAGGTTGGCATTTTTCGGGAAAGTTTCCTTCAGTTGATGAAATTAAATATTACAGACCATGGCATGGCGGGAGTTCATCTTCTCAATGAATGAAATTAATAAAAAAATTAAAGAATATTTTAAGGTTCAGGATAAACTAGTTAAAGTTGAAGATATGTATTACGGAATGGGTGAAAGTGATATTATTCTTTTGAGTGCAGTTAATGATATCGAATATCATGATTATCATGTTTATTTGTTGGTTAATAAACATAATCAAATTAATAAAGATGGAACGAAAGTTAAACAATGAAGCAATCTGTTATTGAAGAATTTATTAAAATTGCCAAAAGGGTTGACCCAACTATAACTTCAATTGATTCAGTTATAGTTTCAACCTTTGATGATTCATCAATTATATATTCACTTAGTGAGTTAGAGAAAATTAAAAATATATTAGATTGGGTAAAAGCTTCCCAAAAACCTAATGTTTTATCTGAGGATTTTATTAGGGAATTTGCCAACGAGGTATGTTGGCATAATATATCTTATTCTCAAAAATTATCTGAATCTTTTATTAATGAATTTCAAGACAAAGTAGATTGGCAACAGATTTGTTATCATCAAAAACTATCCGAAAATTTTATTAGAGAGTTTAAAGATAAAGTAAGTTGGTATTTGGTATCTAAATATCAAGATTTATCAGAGAATTTTATTAGAGAGTTTAAAGATAAAGTAAGTTGGAAAATATATCATATTGTCAAAAATTATCTGAAGATTTTATTAGAGAGTTTAAAGATAAAGTAAGTTGGTATTTGGTATCTAAATATCAAGATTTATCAGAGAATTTTATTAGAGAGTTTAAAGATAAATTAGATTGGACTAATATATCTTATCATCAAAAAATATCTGAAGATTTTATTAGAAAATTTACTGGTAGAATAAATTGGTATCATATATCTAGTTCTCAAAATTTATCAGAAGATTTTATTAGAGAATTTCAAGATAAATTATATTGGACTACATTATCTATAAATCAAATATTATCTGAAGATTTTATTAGAGAATTCAAACATAAACTTAATAACGAACAACAAAACAAAGAGGAACCGAAAGAAAAAATGAAAGAAACAACAAAGCTAGATTTAGCAAAACAATCTGGAAATAAAATTAAAGACTCAATCAAACAAGGAATTGCAGTTGGAGCAGCTACCGAAGGTGCTAACTATGTATTTGACTTAATATCAAAACAACTTGGATTATCAGAAGAAGATCTCAACAACCCAGTTAAAAAAGAACTACTTATGGGACTATCAGTTGCAGCTCTTCATGTAGGATCAACCGTTTTTCATGACCAAATTCCTGGGATGGATAAAGTACAAACTGGATGCGAGTTGGTTATCCAAGGTAAGAGCAAAGATAATTTCTCTGCAATGGCTAAACATCTTGTTCCAGTGTTAATGAGTGCATCTCAAATGATGGATCCAAAAATGGCTCTTGAACGTATCATGAAAGATGAACAAGAAGCTTCCAGGTTGAGAGTAGAAAGTCAAATGATATTGGAAATTCCACCAACCGAAATGGAAATTGAAGATGAGTTAAAAGAAAATGAATCATTAAATATGATTTAAGAAAGTTAAATATGATTCTTGAAGTACAGAAGTTTTTACATAACAACGGATTAGATAAACTTCAATCCGATTATTCAATTATAGCCAGACGCCATTCAGAATATAATAATCTTATATGTTTAAAATATAATATGATTGATTCTCCAATGGCAAAAACCATTTCGCAAGAATGTAGAGGTCTTATTCTTGATGAAGATAATGATTGGTCAATTGTATCTTATCCATTCAATAAATTCTTCAACTCAGCCGAAGGGTTAGCAGATAGCATTGATTGGAATACAGCTAAAGTAGTTGAAAAATGTGATGGCTCTTTGATGACATTGTATCACTATGATAATAAATGGCATGTTCAATCATCTGGTACTGCAGATGCAGTTGGCCCGCTTAATACAGATATTCCTTGGAGAGAAGATGGTAAGTTAGTGACATTATCACCAAATAGTTTTGCTTCTTACTTTTGGAAAATTGCAACTTTAACTAAAATGGATATTAATCCTTTAATGAAAAGCATTCCAACTGATATGTGTTTTATGTTTGAGGTAATGGGCCCGTTAAATAGAATTATTGTTAGACATGATATAAGTAAAATTGTATTAATTGGTGCTAGAAATATTAAAACCGGAAAAGAATTAACAGTTGAAGATGCTGTCAAGTTATTACCTGGAAACGTTCCAATTGTCAAAACTTATTCTTTAAAGACAATGGAAGATATTAATACGAGTCTACCTAACATAAACCCTTTAGATCAAGAAGGTTATGTTGTTTTGGATGCTGAGTTTAATCGTGTTAAAGTTAAAGCTCCAGCATATGTTGCTATGCATCATGCTAAAGGTAACGAAGTAACTTTCAAAAAACTATTGGCTATTGCTGTAGCAGGTGAAAATGATGAATGGGTTGCTTATTTTGATGAGCATAAAGAGGATATGGCTATAGTTAGAAATGGATTGAGTGATTTGATTTTTGAAGTTGAAAGTGATTATAAGGAAATAATTTCTGAGGTTGGAGGTGAAGCAACAGCAAAAGAATTTGCAATGTTAGCCAAAAATACTCGTTGTCCTAGTGCGCTTTTCGCTTTTCGTTCTGGAAAAATTGATTCAATTAAAAGTTATATTAGGAATATTAGACTTGATAGTTTGATTAGTTTAATTGATTTTGATTAAATACATATTTTTATATTCAATTATGATAGATGGAAAAGCACGAGCGTTTTGCAAAGCTCTTAGTTGGAGATTAATTGCTAGTTGTGTGTTAGCCACAATTGCTTGGGTTTTGATTGGTGATCTTAAAACGGTTGGTTTTGTTACTCTTATTTATAATATAATTCAAGTTGTAGTATATTTTATTCATGAAAGAATTTGGAATTATATCATTGGGGGAAGACGAAAGGATTATTTATTCAGATGACTGGTATGAGTGGTTCTGGAAAAACTACAATATCAAGGGCGGTTTCTAAAAAATTAAAAGCTAAAGGTTTTCTTTTGGAATTAATTGATGTAGATGAATATAGAAATAATATAACTAAAGAGTTAGGTTTTTCTAAAAAAGATCGATTGGAGAACATTCGTAGGTTAGGTTTTATTGGTAGGATTCTTTCAAGAAATAATGTTATAGCAATATTAGCAGTTATTAATCCTTATAAAGAGGCAAGAGATTATTTATCTAATATGAATGCTAAAACAGTTTATGTTAAATGTGATTTGGAAGAATTAATTCGCAGAGATCCTAAAGGGTTATATGCAAAAGCAATGTTGGCAGATGATGATCCAAAGAAATTAAATAACTTCACAGGCATATCTGATCCATTTGAAGAGCCAAGTAGTCCAGATTTGATTTTGGATACTAAAAAAGAAGATATAGAAGAGTCAGTTAATATATTATATAATTTTATTTTAAACAACCTTTAAATAAAAACAAAGAAAGATTATAAATTATGAGTTACCAAGCAAGAGTTTTAAAAGATTCAATTAACCATTTAGATACTAGGCTTATTACTATTGAAGTTACTATGCCTAGAATTGTTTTAGCAGAGTTTAATACTCACAGAATGCTATCAAGGAGTTCCGCGAGTTCGAGGGCTATTAAAATCGAAAAAATGCTTAAGATGACTAGAGAGCACCCTTATATTCCAGAAAAATGGGGCAAGAATCAAAAAGGAATGCAAGCATATCAAGATCTTCTCCCTGAAGAAGCTATGGAAGCCGAAAAAGTTTGGCTTGAAGCTAGAGATTTAGCAGTTAAACAGGTTGAAAAGCTTCTTGAGATTGGAGTTCATAAGCAAACTACAAATAGATTGCTTGAACCCTTCATGTGGCATACGATTATTTGTACCGCAACTGAGTATGATAACTTTTTTCACTTAAGAGATCATAAAGAGGCTCATCCAGCAATTCAACGTCCAGCTAAATTAATTAGAGAAGCTATTAAAAAAAGCACTCCCGAGTTTCTACCAATTGGCAAATGGCATACTCCATTATTAAATATTGGTATGGATGATGAAGAAGAACAAATTATTTCTTTATTAGGAGAAGAGGCCCCTATAAAAGTTTCTGTTGGTCGCTGTGCTAGAGTTAGTTACTTGACTCATGATGGAGTTAGAGATTTTAATAAGGATATTAAACTTTATGATAGGTTAATGGGTAATTTCCATATGTCTCCTTTAGAGCATGTCGCAACTCCTTATGATCCAACAAATGATGAACACCGAAATGTTGTTATGGTTAAGTTAGTTAATCCAACAGACTGTTGGTTTGGAAATTTTAAGAGTTGGGTCCAATACAGAAAGCTAATCCCAGGTGAGTTTGATATGTTGGGACATATTCAGAAAAAAAAGGAGAAAAATAATGGCTAAAGATATTAAAGAGATTGAAAGAATCTGGATTCTTCCAGAAATGCCGCCAGAAGAATTAACAATACATAAAATACCTCATTTAATTTCATATATTTTTTCTGAAAAAGAAGGTGAAATGAGAGTGGTTAGTAGGTATTTACCCGAAGAAGATGATTCTTTAAATAATCTTCCTTTTATAAAAAAAGATGGAGAGAAGCAGGTTGTAGGTAGGTTTTTCTTGACAGTCAAGAGCCGAGGGGATATGGTTAGGGATGAGTGGGAAGATAAGAATCTACCCGAGTGGGCCTACAAAATCCTAGCAGCTCAAGCTGTATGTGGAATATTAAAAACTAGACATTTTATTAAGTATAATAACTATACTTTAGAGGTTGATGAATATAGCACAAGGTTTTTTGGTGTTAAGAGAGTATCAAATGATATTAAAGGTAAAGTTAGGTTGGAGTGTGAATTCGCTTCTGAAGAAGAAGCGAATAGATTTAAGTTGCCCGAATGGGCAAAAGGTGCTGTTGAAGTAACATTTAGAAGAGATTTTAAAAACTCAATAATTGCCAGCGAGGGTTGGCCGAAAGAATAATTATGGATTGGAATTTATTAAAAAACACAAAAAGAATCATTACTCATTCAAATTGCCCCGATGGAATGGGTTCAGCAATAATTTTAAGGGTTGTATTTCCTGAAATTGAACCTGAATTCTATCATCATTCTCAAGATGAATATTTAAATTTAAAAGCTGAAGAGGGAATGTTGTTTTGTGACATTATTCCTCCTGAACATCGAGCCCAAGAGTTTGTAGATGTTAATTCAATTGTTTTAGATCATCATAAAGGTGTAGAGCATATTGTTGATATGTTTGGGGAACTTGGGATTTTTGCAGATGAGAAAAAAGAACCTGGTGTATCTGGAACTACTTTGGCTTGGCGAGAAGTGTTTGTTCCTTGGTCTCAAGAGTTAACTGATTTTAGTAAAGAAGATTATTTTGGACAGCATGCTGAAAGTTATAATCATGAATTATGCTCTTGTGAGGCTATAAGAGAATTTGCTATACTAGCAGGAATTAGAGATACTTGGCAAATTAATGATCCGAAATTCAAATTAGCCAGTGAGCAAGCGGCAATGTTAACATTTTTTCCTTGGGAATATTGGAAAAACAAAGTAAAACATTTCTCTTTTGAAGGAGAAATGTTAGTTGGACATAATATTTTGAACAAAAGATTAAGAGACGCAGCAGTATGCGTAGATAATTCAGTTGTTTTTGACGTTAATGGTTACAAAGTAGCTGTATTTAACGATCCTGATAAGTTATGTTCGGACACATCAGCTTTACATATTGAGAATGGTGTAGATGTAGTTGCAGGTTTTTATTACTTTAGTGATTTAGACGGTTTGCATATTACTTATTCATTACGTTCTAATGATAATTTCAGTGTAGGAAAGATGGCTAAATCATTGGGTGGCGGAGGTCATACTAAAGCTTCTGGTTTTAGTTTAAAGACTGAATTAGAAGAAGTTAATCCTTTTCTTAAATTTAAAGAAATTTTTGAAGAATATTCTAAGAATGTCCGAGTCTAATTTAGATTGTATTCGTCCTTATGATGTTAGTTTACCTGTTGTTATTAGCGAGAATCAGTTTTTAATTGGTTTAGGTGTTGAGTTTGGGCCATTTCAGTCAGGGGATAAGTGGCGTCAATCTCGTATTCCTTTAGGTTGGTCTATTAAACGAGATGGTAAAAGTGATAATCATATTTATTTAGTAGATAGTAATAATAGTTTTCGTTCATTTATATATACTAATAAGAACAGTTCTAAAGTTAAGATTATGTTTAGGTTTCATTTTGGGATTGATGAATCTATTTTAGACAGAACTACTAAGGTTAGGCTTTGCGTTTGGGATAAATTTGGAGCAGGTGATAAATTAGGTAAAGTTGTGTTTGAGGTAAGTTATTCGTTACCTAATTTGAGAGTTAATAAAAATGCTCATCAAAGGTTACTGGAATCTTTTAATAATAAAGATGAATGTGGAAAATGGTTGAATGATAATTATCCAGATTGGAATGATTCATCTGCGTATTGGGAAGTGTTATGAAGAAATTAATTAAGAAAATTGCTAAACAGTATGACTGTTTGAAAATAAAATTTAAATTTGATGGTAAGTTAAAGAGAAAATCAAGAAAGGAATTTGAAGATAAGGTTTGTTTTTATCACGTTTGTAAATATCACATGTTATCTGAAGAGTTTATTAAAGAATTTCAAAAAGAATTAGATTGGGAAGGTGTTTTTATATTCCAAAAATTATCTGAAGAATTTATTAGAGAGTTCCATTATAAAATAGGATGGCGAGATATATCTCAATTTCAAACTTTATCAGAAGAATTTATTAGAGAGTTTCAAAATGAAGTATATTGGGAGCATATATCTAGACATCAAGAGTTGTCAGAGTTTTTTATAAGAGAATTTCAAGATAAATTATATTGGACTACATTATCTATAAATCAAATATTATCTGAAGATTTTATTAGAGAATTCAAAGATAAAGTAAATTGGTATTGGATATCTATTTATCAAAATTTATCAGAAGATTTCATTAGAGAATTTAAAGATCATGTAAATTGGCGTTGCATATATAAATATCAAACATTGTCAAGAGAGTTTAAAAATGAGTTAAAATGAATTATTATAAAAAAGTTAGTAATAAAAACAATTAATGAAGATATATAATAAATTATGACGTACTCTCTTGGTGAAACACAGGAGGCGTATGAGGAGCCTTATAGTTTTAAGATTACTAGAAAGTTACCTATAGTTATTCGAGCTAAGCTCAGAAATTACAAACGCCTTATTCAAAGTTTAGAAAAGCCATTTAGCCTCGAATTCTCAGAGGTTATGGATCAAACTACATTATTTGCAATTGGACAGATACAAGATGCTGTATTTGGTTATTGTCATAATGATGAAATTATTTTTATTTTAAAAAACAATGAACAACCTCCTTGGTTAAGAAATGATATTCAAAGTATTGTATCTATAATTTCAAGTTTTTTAACTGATGGTTTTCGTCAGTCTCTTGAGATTTTTGGAGATAATATTAATTTATCTGGCAATATCTCATTTGAAGTTAAAGCATGGGCCTTGCCAAATTTAAATGAGGCTGTTAATTATTTAATTCATAGACAAGATTCTTGTATTAAAAATTCAATTAATCGAGCGTGTGGTTTTGAATTAGAAGTTAAAGTTGGTAGAGATAAAGCTTCTGCACTTTTTAGAGACAAATCTTACAACGATAAAGAAGATATGCTTCTAAATTATTGCGGGATTGATTTATATGAGTATTACCCTAATAATTTCATTTTTGGTTCAGCTATTTATAAAATTAAATCAATTAAACCTGATAAATTATCATCTAGAAATCGCTGGTATGTTAACAATGATATACCTAATTTTATTAATGATAAAGGTTTCTTATCAACTATCTTAACAAATGGGGCTGACATATTTCGTGCAGCACAACTTAACAAATAATTTGGAAATAATATATGTCACTTAATAATTTAAAAATTGATATCAACCCTAAATTTGACAAAGATGATAATGTTTATCATATTGGAAAGCTTAAAGCTCCAATTTCAATTGATTTATCTCAAGGGGTAACGTTTTTGATTTTTTTAGCAGTATCTGGAGAAGAGGAGTTACAAATTGCAGTTAATGATAAAGAATCGGCAAATTTTAGTAGACTTAAAGTTGTTAAAAATAAAATAAAAATTGAAATGGACAAAAGGGTTGACAAGGATGACCGAGCGTATTATGTTTGTAAGGTTCGCTATCCTGGCGTGATCAACTGCTTTGAGGAGGCTTGCTTCTTGGCTTTTACCTCAAGGGAAGAAAATGAAGAACTTCAAATCACAGGTTTAATTGAGTTAGATGATAAGTCTGGTAGAAGTAAAAGAAGAGAAATTGAGATACTTAGAAGATGAAAAAAAATAATTAAAATAATTGCCAAATTTTATGGTTGCTCAAAGATGAGGTTTAATAAAGAGGGTAAATTAAAAAAGAAATCCAAAAAAGAATTTACAGAATCTTATAAAGTTAATTGGATGGATGTATCTAAATATAACTTATTATCAGAAGATTTCATTAGAGAATTTAAAGATCATGTAAATTGGGAATATATATCTATAAATTAAATATTATCAGAAGTATTTGTTAGAGAATTTCAAGATAAAGTAGATTTGAGAGTTATACTTTGTTATCAAGAATTATCAGAATATTTTATTAGAGAATTTCAAGATAATGTATATTGGAATGATATCTCTCGTTATCAGAAATTATCTGAAGAGTTCATAAGAGAATTTCAAGATAAAGTAGATTGGGTTTATATATTTGAATATCAAAAATTATCTGATAAGTTTAAGCTTGAATTTAAAGAAAGATTAAAAAAATGAAATTTAATTTAAAAGACAGAACAATATTATTAACTGTTGCCGGTTCAAGAGCTTACGGAATTAGCACTCCAGAATCTGATATTGACATTAAAGGAGTAGCAGTACCAACCAAAGAATATTTTCTAGGTTACATTAATAAATTTGAACAAGCAGACAAATCATCTCATTTAACATGTTTCCTACCTTTATTTTCAGATGATGAACGTGATATTATTTCAAGAACCAAATTAGAAGGATCAGTTTATAACATCAGAAAGTTTATTAAATTAGCCGCAGATGCTAACCCAAATATTCTTGATGCTCTTTTTTGTCGAGAACAAGAAGTAAGATTGCAAACTAAAGCAGGTAAACTTCTTAGAGAAAATAGAGATCTTTTTATATCCAAAAAAGCTAGATGGACTTTCAATGGGTATGCAAAAAGTCAGCTAAAAAGAATTAAAACTCATAGGAAGTATTTATTGAATCCTATGACTCATAAACCGACAAGAGATGAATTCAACCTTCCTCCTACCTCTAAAATTCCTAAAGAACAATTGAATGCAGCTTTTTCTGCTGTTAAAAAACAAATTGATAATTGGGAAATTGATTATAATGAGTTAGATGAGTCAACTAAAATGTATATTGAAAGACAAATTAGTGACTTGTTAACTGAAATCTCAGTTGCTTCTAATGAAAAATTTGCTGCGGCTGCTAGACTTGTTGGTTATAGTGATAACTTCATTCATCTTCTTAAAAAAGAAAGAGAATTTAAAGTTGCTTCTACTCAATGGGTTCAATATAATGATTGGAAAAAGAACAGAAACCCTTTGAGAGCGGCAGATGAAAAGAAGTACGGGTATGATTGTTATACTGATGATACAGAATTTTTAACTAAAAATGGTTGGAAAAATTTTGATTATGTAGAAGAAGAAGATGAGCTAGCAACAGTTTATATTGGGGAGGATCTTACTAATAGGAAATTTGGTAAAATAGAGTATCAAAAATATAAAGATAAGTTTCAGGGTGTTTTTTCTGGAGATTTGTACAATTTGTTTGGGTATCATATTGATACATTAGTGACGCCGAATCATAGAATGTTAATTAGAAAAGTAGAAAGAAAATCTAATAAAAAATATGATTGGCATTTATGTGAAATGGCAAATTTACCAGATACATTTGAAATAATGATGTCTCCAGTATCAAATAATAAAAATTATTCTAATAAAGATTATTTTAATGATATAAACATTAAACCTGAACCATTTATGAGATTAATGGGTTGGTATCTATCAGACGGAACAGCTGGTTTTAATTATAATAAAGATAATGTTAAAACAGTTAAAGTAATTACTATTTCTCAAAAAAAAGGGGGAGATTTGTGTCATAGCATGCTTAGGTTTGCTAATAAATATAAAAATGAAGCTAGCTGTTCATTATATAAATATATAAATAAAGGTGATGGAAAATTTAGGGATTTTCCCATTGAAGAACATAGATTATCTGTTAGAGATAAAAACATTATTAATAAGTTATATTTAGGTTGTGGCCATGGCTCCCATAATAAAAGAATTCCTAGATGGGTGTTTTCTTTATCAAAAAGGCTTAAAGTGATTTTGATTGATGCTATGGTAGCTGGAGATGGTACTATTAGAAAATGTGGTTTTAAAAGTATAATTTACTATTCTTCATCTAGAGATTTGGCCAGTGATATACAAGAATTATCTATGAGTTGTGGTTTTGAAACATCTTTATATGGTCCTTATGAGTCTGATAATAAAGGTTATTATACTCTTATGTATCAAGTTCATATTAATAAAAAAGCCCCACAAATTAAAAAAATGGTTAGAGCAAGAAATGTAAAAAAAATACCTATTAAAAATCAAAGAATCGTATGTTTTACAGTTCCAAATGGAACGTTGATTACTAGACGTAATGGGCATATAGGAATTCATGGCAACTCAAAACATGGTGGGCACCTTTTTAGACTTTTAAAAATGGCAAGAGAAATTCTTGTTGATGGCAAAGTAAATATTTGGCGAGAAGACGCGGAAGAGATTTTGGCCGTTCGAAATGGCGAATGGTCTTATGAAAAATTGGTTGACTTTGCAGAATCTGAAGATAAAGAGATGCAAAAGTTATATAATGATTCAAAGCTACCAAACACACCAGATCAAAAAAAGATTGATGAGCTGTGCATTGAAATTGTGGAGAGTATGTTGTGATAAAACATTTTGAACATTTGTGGGAAGAAGCTGAAGTAGTTGTTTCTAATTTTTACGAAAGTAAAAGTGAAGATAATATGATTGTAGATTTTACATCATTGACTTCTGCTAATAATCTTTTAAAAAAACTTACATCTTCTGGGAATAAAGAAGATCAATATGAGTGTATGGGGGATTTAATTACGTTTTTATGTTTTTATTCAAAGAAATATGATATAAATTCATATGCAGCATTAAAAGATTCAATTAATAATATGAAAATTGATATGTTAGATGAAGATGATTAATAAAGAGGAGGATTTATGAAAAGAAGAGGGTTTTTAAAAAACTTAGGTTTAACTTCTATTTTGGCAGGACCTGTATTAGCCTCTAAAGTGGTGGAAGCTATTACGATTGAAAAGAAAACAATTAAGAATGACTCTCCAGAGCCGCTTGCTTACCCAGAATATGATGAAAAACTAAAGATTTTAGAAGATGTTGGTATTATTTCTAATCTTGTTAATATTGATATTATATCTAAAACTATAAGTATATCAAAACCTTATAATTTCGATTATATTTCAGGTTTATCATTTTATAGATATATAATGGATCTGTTTAATGACGCTAAGTATTTAGTTGAAGCAATCCCAATGTTACATCATACAGATAGTATATTTGAAATGTTTAATGGATGGAAACTTTACGGTATAAATAGTTTATCTAGTTTTTCGGTTAAATGTTCTGATAAGCTTCATTATATGAATGTGTGGAGTTGTGGTAATATGCCTAAAAATGCTAAATGTAAATGGCAGGTAATTGAAAATGGTTATATTTTTGATGAAGGGCGTTTTTCTAAAAAAGGTAATTTTAATGAACCAATCAGAGTTCCTAGTAACACAAAGGATGTTTCAGTGAAAATTTATTATTCATTAAATGAAAGACAATATGATGAAATTATTTTTCCTCTAAATGGATCTGTTCAAGGATCCTTTGCTTTTCCATTTTTTGTAAAAGATAGAGCAAGAGAAAAATGGTTTAAGGAAATTTCCTCTGCCACTTGACGCCTCACAGATGATGATTAAAATATCATCATGACACGTATATTTTTATCACTTCTAGTCGCGGCATTATGCCTCAACTCACAAGCTGTTAACAAGGCTTTTGCATCTCCTACCGGTGGTAGCATGGAGCCGACCCAGGAAGAGCGTTTAAACAACCCCCAAGCTCTTTCTGGCCCATGCTCACACGTCAGCATCATCGAATGGAGAAGCACAAGGGGGAAAGCCGGTTCTGAAATTAATAAAAAAAATATTGCTATCTTAAAAAAGACTTGTAAATTGGTAGTGAATAATTTTGAATCATTCATTAAACAAAAAAGATTTTATAAATTTAAAGGAGATGTATCTAAATTCAATGTTGAAATTTGTTTAATGCCTTTGAATTCTAAATCAAGAAATTTAAATGATCTCAAAGGTAGATTTTTAAAACGAGCAGTTCAAGTTCCAGTTTGGGGTTACTATCAATATAGTAGCAATAATATTTATATTAGAAATGATGTTATGATTAACAAAAGAGTTAATAAAACATTTGTTAAGGTTTTCGCACATGAATTATTCCATGCAATGAGTTCTCAATTTGAAATTTATGATCAGCATTCTTTAGATCCTAAATTAGCGAGTAAATTAGAAGAAAAAATGGCGAGAGATTTTACTGAGTTTATTAAGTTAGGAAGATGATAAAATGACAATGGAAAGATATTGTAGATGCTCAAATTGTAAAGATGTATATCTTTATTTGTCTAGTGGAGTGTGTGGTTATTATACTAATCATAAAGATAGTAAATATTGCGAAGAGTGTCATGATGTAATTATTAATGCATTAAAAAAAATACCCCCAAAATATAAATGTATTTGGGTTAAAACTAATGATGTGGTATTAGAAGATTTAGAAAAATGGGTGACAGACGAAAAGGTAAATAAATTATTTAGAAGGTTGTCTTTTCCTTTATTTAGATTTGGACCTAAAGGTCATCAAGCTAATATAAGAGAAATAGTAAATGGTGTAGGTGAGTTTTCTGAACGTGTTTTTAAATATTCATATTGGGAAAATAAAAATAAAAAAGAAGAAATTGAAATAACCGAAGAGGTTTGGTTGAATATTAAAACAGGTGAAACGACCCCAGTACGAAAGTTGGTATAATGCTTAAAGTTCAAGTTCCAAAAGGAACTACAGTTACATTTTGCGGGGATGTTCATGAGCATGAAGACCAGTTTCTTAAGTTAATTGAAGAAATAGATCCCAACGAAAAAAGATTATTTGCTTCGGTTGGTGATATTTTTGATAAAGGTCACGGCACAGAAGCTGCAGAAAGAATTTTAGATAAAATTAAAGAGTTGTCAGATGATAAAATTGGTTTTATGATTAAAGGAAATCATGAATTAAAACGTTTAAGACATTATAAAAGGCATAAATTAGAATTATCTCCTCAATTAGAGTGGGTAAAAAAACAACCTACTGCAATTCTATTTGAATTTCATAATCGTTCAAGAGTGCTTATGGTGCATGGAGGAGTTACTCCAAATTATTCTTGGGATGATATTCATAATAATATTGAAACTTGCTATGTTAGGTGGGTTGATGATAAAGGAAACCATATACCTTTGAAAAATAAAATTACTGATGGTAAAATTGATTTTTTCCCAGCTAAAACAGGTCCCATTTGGCATGAAAAATATGATGGCCGATTTGGTTATATAGTTAGTGGGCATTTTGTCCAAAAAGATGGAGAAGCCAAGTTTTATAATTATTCCTGCAATTTAGATTCAGGTTGTTATTTCACAGGAAAATTAACCGCCCAAGAATTTACTGATACAGGAACTAAAGGAAAAAAAATTGTTATTACTGGACCATCTAAATGGTCTGATGCAAATCAGGTTCACGAACAAACCGATCGGAAAGGAATATATAAATGAATATTATTTTAGAACGAGGTAAAATATGGTCTTTAGAAGAACTTCCCCCATATTCAATTGCGTTAGATGGTGCTGTTCAAGGTCCTAAAATTGATATGGAACAACGGAGGTATAGTTTTGATCATCATGCAGGTTGCATGAGGTTTTGCACTGTATCATCTACTTATCAAGTTTGGATGGCGATATTATTAGGATTAGATCCAGCAAAAATCAAACAGGTTTACATTAATGATGTAGATCTTGATGTGTCAGGAGCTTTCTTTTGTCTTAAGAACCCAGATCGTTGCAGCGAACCAAAAGTTAAAAGGTTAGTTGAATCAATCTCTTTAGGTGATATGCATGCGGGAGCAATTCCTTTAAATGAAATGTCCAAAGTTATTAATTGGATTAGTAGCCCACAAACAGAATCAATTAGAAATGGAGATTATCATAAAATTTCTAATGAGGGCCTTTTAACTATTCTTGAATCAACTTTACATAGAATTGATAAGTATATAGATGATAAAGCCTCAGTTGAAATTGCTGAACAAGAGCTATTTTCAGATTTTGAAATAAAGAAAAATGAAAATGGTTGGGTTTTAGTTGAATCTCTTAACCCTTACATATATACATTTTTATATAGAGCTGGTTTTGATCGAATTGTTTTGGTTAGACCACAAGATGATGGATCAAATGCAATCTCTTTAGCTAAAAGAAGCGATTTTATTGATAATTTCCCTTTGGAAAAAATATATAATGAATTCAATAAGTTAGAGCCTGGTTGGGGTGGTGGAACTTCCGTTGGTGGAAGTCCAAGAAATGATGATGGGTCAAGATCTCGTCTTCCATTATCAACAATTGTTGAGGTAGTTAATGCTTGCGTTGAAGGTAGAGAGCCAGATGTAAAGAAAACTACCAAGAAAAAAACAACCAAGAAAGTTTCTAAAAAGAATGCCTGATTTTTATCCAGACGTATATGATTATCAGAATGCTATGACAACTAAAGACTCTGTTAATGTTGAGGGTTTGGAGTTTTTTGTTTTAAAAGTTAAAGCTAGTACTGGTTTAAGCTATTTTACTTCATCAGAAATGGTTAGGTTGTTTTTTCAAGAGATTCGTAATAGTATGCTTGATGGAGATATTGTTAATTTAAACGAGTTTGGTAAATTTTTCATTTCAAAACCAGTTACTCAAGGGTTTTCAAGAGCTTTCCCAAAGTTTAAAGCTTATAAAGAATTACGTAAGAGGTTTAATGAAAAAAAATAATTTAATTGATGAAGTTAAAGATGCCGATTCAAAAGTGTTAGCTGCTCATGTTGTGGTTTATAGAACACTTGGAATTAATAAAGAGTTAGCTAAAGCTTGTATGAGGGAATTATCTTCAAGAAAAGATGATTTTGATCATGAAACTTTTATAGAGGAAAAAACGGCAGCAATGCCAAAACCTAAGAATATGGATTTAGTCAAAGTTACTAAAGATATTCAAAACCAAGTAAGGAATCTAAATGTCAGAAAACCTGTCAAGGATGTTAATACAAAGAATTCTAGCTAATATTGGAGCAGTTCCAGATAGCCCCGAAGCCGCTTTAAGAAGTAGCGATCTTCTTTTAAATACACCAATGAAAATTAAATACGAAGGTGGTCCAATTAATCATAATATGTACGCTGGGCAGCTGAGTATAGGTGATTCTAAACTGAAAGGTCTTTTAATTGATCTTACTGTTGATGATTATTCAGAGTTTTTATTCTTATTTAGAATGAGTGAGTTATCAATTCATGCAGTTAAAACTTTATATGATCAAACCGATCTTGGTGAGACATATTTAAAATCTTATAATTCTGAAAAAGATAGTTGGAATGAATTAAGTATAGAATACAAAGGTCGTTTAATGGCAGATTTTGATAAGTTTACTTCATATGGTTTTCTTTGGGATGATTGTGATGATTATGATGATTTATTCCAAGCTGCGATTAAATTAATCAATTTACAGAAAGGGTAGTTTATGTTTGCAAATTTTGTTGCCGAGTATATTCAAGAATGTTTAAAAGAAGGTATTAATAATCCTTCTGGTATGCGTTCAAAAGCGGAAGAGGAAATTAAAAGTTTACAAAAAGAAATTGATAGAATCAAATTAATAAAAGAGAGGCAGCAAAAATTAAGAGCTGTTATTAAAAATCTTGGAGGAGGAAATTGTAGAGAATCTAATAATGATTCTGTGCAAGACTTTAAAGCTCCAGAAAACCAATTGCCAGATTCATATAAAAGTATTATTTATGATATTTGCGATGAAATTAATGTTTCTCATCCAAAAGGAGTGGAAGCTAGTAAAATCATTCATGAAATTGCAAAATTAAATGATCATAAAAATGGTTATTCGGCAATTCAATGGTTGGGTTTTAATAAAATCATTACTAGAGATCCAAATGACCGATCTGTTATTAAAGGACCAAGGTGGGGTAAGAGGCCAGTACGTGAGAATTAATAAAGATAATTTGATAAATACTATTCATGAACGTTTTAATGGGGAGTTACCTAAACAAACCGTTGATGATGCTATTTTAATTATTGCTGATTTGTTTTCAGATGTTTTAGTTAATGAAGAATCTATTACTATTCAGAATTTTGGGACAATACATACTTTCATGACTCCTAAACTTAAGTACATAAATTTTTTCACTAAAGAGCCGGGAATTATTCCGCCACAGAAGAAGATTAAATTTCTTCCTCATATTATTTTTAAATCTTTAATACAAGAAAAAAAGATATTCTTAGAGAGAAGAGATGTTGACAGAGGTCCAATTTAGGGTTAATATGTTTGTATATTCAAGCGTTGAAAGGAAAGAAAATTATGAGTGATGAAGTTAAAGCTACTAGAGGTCGTCCGGCAGGAGTTCGAAGACCAGTTATATTTATTTGTGCAGCTATTGTTGATGGAAATTTAATTCAGGAAGAAGTTAAGGTTCCAGATCAAGAACCTGGGTCAATTACAGGATCTTTTCCAAAGGAATTTGCTATTGTTAAATTTAAAGAACAGTATAATGTAGATCCTGAGAAAATTTCTGGGCCAGGATATATTAAAAATGAAATTAAGAAAGTTTCAGTATCTAGAAAGAGACTTGTTATTGATAGAGATAATATTGATAAGTACACATTATCTACTGATCATAAGAAAGCTCAGTGTGGGTCTTGGAATGGATTAGTTAATTTATGTGTTGATAGTCCTGAAAAAGCTTTTTTTATTCCTCTTAGCAGGATTGGTGATTTTAACAAGAAAACAAACACTCCAGCTGCTGGCATTGTTAATGTATCAGATTTAGTTTTTGAGTCTGAGAATATTGAGACAATTTCGTCTGAACAATCTATTTGAATTTGAGTAAATATGGATGAATCTTTTACCGAAGAGTATGAACATATTCTTCAAAACGCACCACCAATAGATATATTTTCTAAATTAATAGAAGATAGAATTATTTTTTTACATCAAGATATTGATACAAATGTAGCAAGTAATTTAATTGCTACTATTATTTATTTAGATAACCTTGATCCTGAAGAAGAAATAACAATTTATATAAATTCTATTGGTGGTGATCTTTATTCTTTATTTGCTATTTATGATGTTTTTCAGGGCGTATCAGCACCAATTAAAACTATTGCAATTGGAAGAGCTTTCTCAGCTGCAGCGGTTTTATTAGCTGCTGGAGAAAAAGGTAGTAGGCTTATTTATCCTAACACTCAAATTATGATTCATAATGTTCAAATATCTGAAATGAATGGAAGTGTTAAAGAAGTTAAAGAAATGATTCAGAAATTAGAAACAGAAAACAGCATATTAATTGAAATGTTGGCGCGTCATACTGGTCAAACGTTTAATAAAGTTAATAAAGATTGTATGAAAGATATGTATTTATCGGCAGAGGAAGCTGTTGAGTATGGAATAGCAGATAGTATTTTCTCACTTAAGAAAAAAGAACCTCCTCTTAAAAAAAGAAGGGCTCGTAAAAAGAAAAAGTGATTATTTTAGCATGATTGTATGAGTAATTTGCGTAAGAAATTATTGGCAGCTAAAATAGAGTCTTTTGAAAAGACTGGTAGCTCTTTTTATCTATCTGGGGCGCCTGATGATTATCAACAAATTAAATCAGCAGCTGATTCATCTTGGTGGGGTGCTAGATTATGGTCACGTTTTGGTTTATTAGGTCTTCCAAAAGAAGAACGAAAAATTCGATTAAACATGATTGCTGCTGGTAAAGAAACAATTAAACGTTTGGAAGATATTGAGCTTAGATTGACTAGCAAAGATTTTCCTGGAGCAATTTCAGAGTATCAAGAGTTTATAACTCCATTTTTGGAGACTTTTATATCTAATTTCAAGCAGTTAGCTACTCTTGAAGGTAATAGATTAATTGAAAATCAACCAAAAGCAATTGAAAAGTCTCCAGAACCAGAAATAATTTATGAAGAAGCTCCACCTCAATCAAATTTAGAAGATAAATTACAGTTATTAAAAGATTTACGCGATAAGATTGATCAAAAATTAGTACAAAAAGTAACAACTATAGCTCAATCTAATCTATTTAATAAAAATAAGGTTAAACTTTTTAAAGTTAGATCCAATAATCTTTTAATGAATGTATCTTCAGCTATTAATAAAAACAATACTGAGAGTTTAGATTATTTAATTAAAGAATATGATTTGCTTAACGATGAATTAGATAGTTTTTTAGAATCCATTGCTGAAAAAACATCATATTTAATTGATGAAGATTTTAAAAAAGTAGCGCATAATACCATTAGAAGGTGGATTAAAAGAAAATTAATGGGTATAAATCCATCAATGATGAATCAATTATATCTAAAAATTGTAGATGATTTATTAACTCTTACTCCTTTGATTGATAAAGTAATAGATAGTCTTGGTGATAAAGAAATTTATATTAAAAATATAAATGGTGAGATTCAAAAAATCCTTTCTATTATTAATTCTGTTAATAGTAGGCTTAGGTTATTAGTAGATCATTCTTTATCAACTCAGAAAAAACCTCATTTTAAAGATAAAGTTAGAACAAGACTTAAGGATATTTCTAAACAATTAGACTCATTTGAAGAAGAGGGTTTGTTTTGAGTAGAAGAATAGATAAAGTAATTATTGGCGATCATGAATTTGAGACATTAATTGCTGTTACTTTTAAGGAATTTGAGTTAGGTTTAATGTTTAAAACATGGCCGCCACCAATTATGGTGTTTCCATTTTCTAAAGCTAGTTATACCAAATTTTGGATGAAGAATACCCCTTCACCTTTAGATATAATCTTTTGTAAAGAGGGATCTGTTATTGATATTTTAAAAGGAAAACCTTTTGATACTACTTTAATAGGACCGAATTTACCTATAGATTTAGTTGTAGAATTACCTTTTGGTACTGCATCATCTAAAGGTATTAAAATAGGTAATGTAGTTGAAGTAAAATATTCTTTTGATACTTTAATTAAAAAAATGAAGCAGCCCAGGTGACATTTTGGTAGCGCTCGGCTGCATCGTGCTTATATTGTAGGTAGGAGACGGTATGTTAGACATAACCAAATGCTTTAGTATTTTAATTGCATCAGAAAATGGTTCTAGATGTAATGATTTAAAGAAGATATTAAAGAGTGAATTAAATTATTTAGATGAAACTACTGGAAAATATAATGTAGTTATTATGAAGTATGGAAAACTTTCTATGTCTAATGATTATAAAAGAATTTCTAAACGTATTGCGGCTGTTGTTACCCCATTATTTAATGATGTTGACGATTATTTTTTCTCAATTGATTTGCAAAAAGAAAGATTTGTTTAATTTTGAATAAAATTCTATATCACCCTAATTTCAATAAGTTACTTTATAATTTTCCTTTAATATTGGATTCCAAAAACCCTAAACATATTTTTGTTTTTAGGAGAATGCTGGAATGGTCAATGACAAAAGGATTTTGGGCAGGAGGGATGGCGGATATTTCATGATTGATTCACTTAATAATATTTTAAAATCATTTAAAATAAAAGCTGAATGCGTTGGAGCAAAAAAACATCGTCATTTTGCTTATTATGATGTTACACTTGAACCTGGCACTCGCATTAGTCGGCTCCAGAGGTATGCTAACGAGCTTGCGATAGCTATGCGTGCAAACTCATCTATAATTATCAAGCCAATCCCTAGAGAGGGTATTGTAAGGCTACAAACTACTACATCAAAAGCTAAGAAATTAGATTTTAATGAACTATATAAATTTAATAAAGCTCCTTCGGATCATATTCTTCCTTTTCTGTTAGGGGAAACTGATGAAGGCAAACCATTATGGATGGATATAGCTAAAAATCCTCACCTATTAGTTGCTGGAAGTACCGGATCTGGTAAAAGTGTTTTTCTTCATACATTAATTGCTAATGCGGCTAAACGTCATGATGTTAGTCTTCATTTAGTTGATACTAAAAGGGTTGAATTTAACATTTATAGAGAAGGTTTAGCGGATGTGGTTACTAGTGTTAGTAACACTTATGATGAAGCTATTAATACATTTTCTTTTCTTCATGATTTGATGGAATCAAGGTATTTATATATGTCTAAAATTGGTGTTAAAAGCATTGAAGACCAACCAAACATATTTAATAAGATTGTTTTGATTGTTGATGAAGCTGCTGATCTAATGCTTTATGAAAAAGGCAAGGTGTTTGAAGATTTGGCGATTAAATTAGCTCAAAAAGCAAGAGCGGCCGGTATTTATATGGTTTTTGCAACTCAAAGACCATCTGTAGATGTTTTTACAGGCTTGATTAAGGCTAATTTTCCTGCTAGACTTTCCTGCAAGGTAACATCGAAGGTTGATTCTAAGGTTATTTTGGATCAGCAAGGCGCAGAGAGTTTAATTGGTAGAGGAGATGCTATTTTAAATAACTCTAATTTTGATATGACACGTTTGCAGGTTGCTTATTCTGAACCTGCTGAAACTATATTGGGGAATTGAATTTGATTAAAGAAGAAATTTTTGATGAACTTAAAAAGAAATCTGCTATATTAAAAGAGTCTGATTTTAATGAATGGGTAATTCCTTCATTAATAAAATATTATAATTCTAAATTTAAGTATTTAGGTGGTCATGCTTATAATTTAAAACCTTATGAAAGAGGTTTTGATTTGGCTATTAATTCATTTAAAGAACAATCCAAAGAAAAACTACATTCTGCTCTTAATACTTACTTTTTCAAAAAAGAACATTGGAAAGATAGTAATAGGAACTTAAATGCTTACTTAAATATTACTTTAAAGAATTTATCTTCTGCAATCTATTGGGAAAATAAAGCCTCTAAAAAAACATCAAAACTAGTTTGCCCACTTTGTAAAGAAAGTAATCGTAGAGAATATCTACATGCTGAAAACAAAAAGTTAAGATGTGATAATTGTACTAAAAAATCTGAAGATATTCTTTCTGAGATTAGAAAAGGTAATAATAATCATAATTTACAGCAAGAATTTATTATTTTGTCGGCTTTTTCTCTTCATTCAAGCGAAGGAATTCGCTGTTATGGATGTATGAAATTCATTCCTAAATCATTAGCTAAAGATGATTTTATAACTTGCCCTTATGAAAAATGCGATGAGTTTGGAGATATAAATTTGTTCTTAAAAATGTCACATCCAAGAGGATTTGCGGTAAGACAAGACTTATCTTTAGATAGAGAGTTTGCTTCAGATAGAGAGTTTGCTTCAGTAAGATCTTCTGTTACTACATTACATGATTATTTAAAATCTAATTCTATTAATTCTAATTCTTTTGATTTAATGGAAATGAAATCGGATCTTTCTTTTAAAGTTAATTTAATTAAAGAGGTTATTGATTCTCAAAAAGATACAGTGAAAAGAAGTGATAAAAGCACAAAAGTTCAAAAATTGCTTATGTATGATGCAATGTGGGAAATGACTGAAGAAGTTCCAGGAGATATGGTTAGATATTTATGTCATAGGAAGTTTTTATCATCAGATCCTTTGCAAGCAAAAATTTTCCAGAAGTATGGAAACTTGTTAGAGAACTATTTGCCATTTACTATGATTAAAGGTGGTAGGGAAATTGACATAATGTCTTTAACAGCGCCTGAGTTATCATCATTTTCTGGAGTTAGCGAATATGAGTCAAAGGTTGATAGTGATATAATACCTAATGAGACGAAAGAAGAATATATTGGAGGTCGTAAATATAAAAACTACGGCCCATGTTTTATTGGCAAGTTGATTAGTGTATATAATTTAAAAACAAATGAGTTTGTTAATGAAAATGTTGTAGAATATACATTTTCTAAAATAATTGTTCGAGACTTAGAGTCAGGCACTCCAGTTAAAGTAACTCATTTTCGGATTCCATCTCATTATGAAATGGAAGGTATGGTATTTTTACAACGTATTAGGCGAAAATTAGTAGATTCAATTTATTTTAGACTTAACAATAAGAAAAGGGAGATGAGTAGATGAGTGCAAAACCAAATGTTAATATTCAAGATATAGTTTCTCAATTAATGAAAGCTTCAGCATCTGTTCAAAAAGAAAAAACAGACTGGTGGAAAAGTCTTTATTTTGATGAATCAAATAATAATAGTTTATTTCGTTCATCAAGAAATATATTATTCAATAACGCGCTGATTAATAATAAAACTTTTTACGAAAGTTGCGAAGAAGTCGGTGATAAATTTTCTTTTGATAAATCTATTTTTGATACTTTTAATTCTAAAGTTGAATTAAAAGAAATTTATATTGATTATAGTTATGTAAGAGATGCTATGTATTCAATATTAGTGTCTGAAAAAAGTGTAGTTGAACTTCAGTTTTCTACATCTTACCAAGAAAAAGCTTTAGGAACGCTGTATTATTATATAGCCTCATATGATTCTAAAGAGTTTGATATGCTTATTGATAAAATCAAAGGGATAACTGCAGTAAAATGAGTAAATGGAGACCAAATAAAGATGGTTGTATTTATGTAATACCAGATATTCATGGAGCTAGCAAATCATTAAATATTATCTTAAAAAGAATAACTCCTTTAAGAAAAGTAGATAAAATAATTTTCTTGGGTGATTATATTGACAGAAATGTTGATTCTCATAAAGTTATTCAAACAATACTTGATTTAAAAAACAAATATAAAGATCAGGTAATTTGTTTAATGGGTAATCATGAATTAATGATGCTATATGGACTTGGTCTTATCCCATCATCATCTAAGTATTTTGCAGATAATCAATTAGATATGTGGTTAATGAATGGTGGTAGAGAGACTATTTATGGCTACTTAGATAAATCAGGTTTAAATAACGAAAGTTTTAAATCAGATGATTTGTATGTTTTTATGAGTAACGTTAATGCTATGAAAAGCGTTATTCCAAAAGATCATGTAGAATTTATGATAAATCTATTGCCTTATTATGAATATGAAAATTTTACTTTTGTTCATGGAGGTTGCCATCCAGATAAATCAATTTCAGATTATGATATGGACACTTTATGTTGGGATAGGTCATTAGTTAAATTAGTTGAAACATTAACTAATAGAGGATTACCATTAAATTGGAATAAAATTATTATAACTGGTCATTCAACTAGAAGTAAACCAGTTATTCGCGATAAATATATGATGCTTGATATTGGTAGTAGACGTCAATTATTAGTAGTTGAAGCTTATACTAGAGAAGCGTTTGTGGCTAAATATAATAAAGGAAGATTAGTTAAATATGAAATTAAAACTAGTCAACCTAAAAAGAGCTTATTTAGAAGAGTTGATGATAAATGACTAAAACACTTGTAATTGTAGAATCACCTAGTAAAGCCAAAAAAATTGGGAGATTTTTAGGTAAGGACTTTATTGTTCAAGCAAGCATTGGTCATATAGTTGATTTAGTTTCACGAAGTAAGAATAGCTTAGGCGTTCATGTTGATAGAGGTTTTATTCCTATTTATGGAATAATTCCAACTCAGAAAAACAAAGTTAAAGCTTTAATTAAATATGCGTCACAAGTTGACCAAATCTATTTAGCTCCTGACCCCGATCGTGAAGGAGAAGCTATCGCTTGGCATTTATATGAGATTATCAGGAAGAAAAATGATAAACCAATTAAAAGGGTAACTTTTCAAGAGATTACCAAGAAAGCGGTATTAGCAGGTATTAATTCTCCAAGGGAATTAGATAAGAATCTTTTTGATGCTCAACAGGCCAGACGTGTTTTAGATAGAATTGTTGGTTTTTCTGTTTCTCCGTTTCTAATTAACAAGTTCAATTCTCCGCTTTCAGCTGGTAGAGTGCAGTCTGTAACTGTTAAAATGATTGTTGATAAAGAAAGAGAGATTAACGCTTTTAAACCTGAAGAATATTGGAATATTAATTCTCCTTTATCTAAAAATGGTGAAAATTTTACCGCTAAATACATTAAAAAAGTAAACAATACGAAAACCGCTCAACAAGTTAAGTCAGATTTAGAAACGGATACTTATAAAGTTGATAAAGTAGATGAATTTGAGCAAGAAAGAGAACCCTTAGCTCCATTGATAACATCATCTTTGGCATCTGCTGCTGCAGGTAAATATAAATTTTCGGCTGCTCAAACAATGAAGGCTGCCCAAGCTTTATATGAAGCCGGTTTGATTACTTATATGAGAACTGATTCAACTCGTTTAGCAAAAGAATCAACTGATTTTTGCCGTCAGTGGTTGGAAGAGAATAAGTATGATATTCCAGCTAAAACTAATGTTTATGTTTCTAAAAAGAAGGCTCAAGATGCGCATGAGGCTATTAGGCCCACTAATGTAAATCAAACTCCTAATAATATTTATTTGCCAGATGAACAGACTAAGATTTATGTATTGATTTGGGAAAGATTTGTTGCTTGTCAAATGAATCCAGCTCTTTATGATAATGTTAATGTAACTATTAAAACATCCAGTAATCATAAGCTAAAAGCTTCTGGTAAGATTCTAAAATACAAAGGTTGGCTTGAGGTAATTAAAGATAAAAGCAAAGATATTTTGCTTCCATCTTTGAAAGAAGAAGATAAGCTTAAATTATCATCCAAAGTTTCTGCAATTCAAAAATTCACCAAACCTCCAGCAAGATTTTCCGAAAAAAGTTTAATTGAAGAACTGGAAAAAAAGAGGATTGGGCGGCCGTCTACATATGCAGCTATTATGTCTAAAATAACTAGTCGTGCTTATGTTAATAAACCAAGAAATAAGATGTTTTTCATTCCTACTGAAAAAGGTATGCAGGTTGTAGATGAACTTGATAATTTTTTTGAGTTCATGAAATATAGTTATACTGCAGAAATGGAAGATAAGTTAGATCTGATTGCAGAAGGCAAATTATCTTATGGAGATATGATGGAAGAGTTTTATTCTCCATTTAAGATAGAGTTAAATAAAGCTTATATGTCTGGTCAAAAGGATTATGGGTTTAGATGTTCTGAATGTGAAGAGGAAGAAACTATTATGTATTTACATAATGGTACGTTTGGTTATTATTTAGCTTGTGTTAATTATCCTAAAAATTGTAATAATACATTAAGCTGCAAAATGGTTGGGCAAGAACCTGTAGTTACAGATAATAAAGGAGAGCCTTTTGATGGAGCTAAATGTCCAAATTGCCAATCTCCAATGCTTAAATATGATGGTAGGTTTGGGCCGTACACTAAATGTATTGAGTTTCCGATTTGCAAAGGTAAAGGGAAAGTTCCTTATGGAAAAAAATGTCCAGATTGCTATAATGAATTATATGCAACATTTTATGAAAATAAAAATGTGTTATTTTGCACTGGATATTATATTAATGAATGTCGATACTCAGAGGAATTATCAGCAGATGAGTTAGTCAATCCTGAACATGTAGCTGTTTTAAAGGCTAAACCTGTTATACCTAAGAAAATTGACGCTTTATTAAAAAGGTAAGTCGACACACAAGATATTTGGTTATATTAAGAGTATTACCCACAAAGGAGTTTTTATATGAGTAAAGAAGCAACAGCCCCGGCACCTTATGATGAATATGCAGGAGATCTTTCTCCTCTACAAGTAGAGATTCGATCTGATTTTGAAAGCGGTTCTCGTTATTTCAAATCTATGGTTCAAAAATCTAAGATTCTTAGTTTATATAAGAAGAATCAATCTTTTGAAAAACCTTCAGAAAAGAAAAGAAGAAGAAAAAGAGAAGTTATAGAACGCGAACGTATTATCAAAATGAGAGATCGTATGATTGCCTCAGGAGAATGGGATAGAAAACAAAAGGCTAGAGATCAAAAGCGTAAAGCTAAAATGGATCGTCTCAGGAAAGAAGCTCAAGATTCATTAAGTTAACAATGAAAAACATAAAGTATCAAACTAACCCTGCGCGACTTTTGCACAGGGATTTTTATTCACAGGTTAGTAATTACGAGCCTGAATATAAGAGATTAAATGTAGAACCAGCACCATTTATGGACGTATCAAAGGATTTTATGAATAATAAATTTAAACGCGGCATGCCAAGACAGCCCCCACGAGTTCAGGTACAAGCTGTTCAAACCCAACAACCTAATAAACAACAAGCTCAAATAAGAATGCAACCACAAGTTGCGAATTTATCTGGTAGAGATCATGATAATCTTTGGGCAAACCCAGGTGGTTTTGATGATAGTAGTGTTCCATCTCCACCAGTTAATCAGTTTTCAAATGAAACGTATGAACATGTAGATAGGTATAATCAGCAGCAGTATGCTTCTCCACATCAGTTTCAAACGCAACCGCAAGAATTTCAAGATGAACAATCATATTCTTCAGCTATTTCTCAAGCCAATGAGGGAGATTATTGTGTTTTTATCAAAAATCAATTAGTTTTCTCTACTCCCTCATTAGAAGATGCTGATGAAGCTTTAAATGGTCTTATTTTTCATAATCAAAACCCAGTTGATTCTAGAAATATTACTGTTATGAGAAAACTAACTCTTAAACTTGGAGCCTCTATAAGGTGACTGAGAAAAAAAAAGCAACAGATGTATTATTAGAAATACAAGATAAAATAGATTTGTTATTTAAACTTTGTGAAGATTCTAATAATAATATTAAACACTTAAGAAAAGATTTTAATATTATAAAGATAACAAAAGCTCCTATTATTACACCTATTATTGATAAAGTTAAACAGATTGTTAATCAAAAACCAACAGTTACCGCTCCAACAGTTGAACCTCCAAAAGAGACCAATAAGCATTCAATGATAGAGCAAACGGTTTTTTATAAATCAAATCAAAGAGCTGTTATTTTAGGTAATGTTAAAATCTATGATATAGAGACTGGAAGTATGGTGAAAGAAACATTAATTGGTCAAAATGGAAAATGGACGGCTTTGTTACCACCAGGTAAGTTTAGGGTTGAGATTAAAAAAGGGCCAGTAGGTGGAAATAAAGGTTTTATCAATACATTAAGTGTTGAGGTTAAGGGAGAAGGTGCTCCTATTATTTTAGAAAGAAATTTGGTATGAAATTGTATTTAGCTTCATATTTGGAAACACATAATTTTGGAGAAGGTAGGATTATTAACATTGCAAATGGAGATAAACCAGATCATGTTGAATGTGATTTGGTTTTCCCACACCTTATTCCTTCAAAAGAAATCACAATTAAGTATCGTGATGAGTCTTTAAAGGATTATAAAAAGGCTGGGCCTGCGTTTGTTAAATCTTTTAAAGAAGAGCTTGAACTTTTTGTTAAAGATGTTGAAGATGCCTGTAAAGAGGATAAAAAAAATCCTCAAGAAATTTTACCTTTTAAGGAAAATGACACTTTAGCATCTTGGGAAAGAAAACATTTTAATAATTATAGAGGTTATGTAGCTGAATGTCTTGAAAAATTAGGTTATGAGGTTGTTTTAAACTGATGTCAAATAAAAAAGTTAAGAACTTCTTTGCTTATAAAAAAGATATCGTTTCCGAAAAGAAAAAGATAAAAAAGCTTAACATTAAAAAAAAGAAAATAAAAGAAGAATTAAATCAACTTTTAGAGATGTTTGATTTACCAACTGCAATTAAAAACAAATTACCAGCTTTTTCTTTTAATTCTGAATATGAGCCTTTGTTTAAACAAGATAGTGATTTGCTTCCTTTGTTTGAATTAAGGAAAAAAATTATAGCTGAACATCAAGATAAGATAGATGAATTAGAACAAGTGTCAATTGACATTAATAAATCGCAACTCGAAATTGTGTTGGCTAAAATTAAGTACATGGAAAAAGAAATTAGTTAAAAGGAAAAATATAATATGAGCCGTTTTAATTTGATTTTGGGCGATTGCCCATGGAGTTTTTCGGATCCTCTTACCATGAGTGACACCAAAAGAGGCGCCGCATCTCAGTATGATGTTTTAACAACTAAAGATATAATTAAATTAGATGTTGAGTTAATTGCTGCCGATGATGCTGTTTTGGTTTTATGGGTTCCTTCTAGTCTTCTTCAAGAAGGATTAGATACAATGAAATCTTGGGGCTTTAAACAAACTCAAACTTTTATTTGGGTTAAAACTAAGAAAAAACCTTTAATAGAATTAACCAAAGAAGTTAAGAAATTATTAAAAACTGAAAGTGGAACTAAATTAGTCCCAAGTATTATTAATAATTTTAATTTAAATAAAGTTCTTAATTTTTTCATGGGAAGATTGTTTAGGCAAACGCATGAAATTGCGCTTGTTGGTAAACGAGGGAAACCTTATGGCTCTTTAGAAAACAAGTCTCAAAGGTCTGTAATAGTAAGTGAGACTGATGTTGTTTTCGATCCTAACTTTAAACATTCAGAAAAGCCTGAAGGTTTGCAAGACCGTTTAGATATAATGTTTCCTGATGCTAAAAAAGTAGAACTTTTTGCTAGACGTCAAAGACCAGGATGGTTATGTTTAGGTAATGAGATGCCTGGCAAAGAAGATATTAGGGATTCAATTAAAAGAATTAAAGAAGAAAAAGAATGAAAACGCTGTTATTAAGTTCAACGTATGAACCAATGAAGTTTATTTCTGAAAGGAAAGCTATTAATCATGTTCTTAATGATAAAGTTGATAAAATTTCGGCTTGGAACTCTGGTTTTAAATATAATAACGGTTATTGTATTGTTTGTGGTAGCAATTTAAAATTTTACACTAAGACTAGTGATGTAATTTACCAAAACTCAACTTATAAATTTTGTGGTGAAGATTGTTCTGAGTATTTTCAGATTGAACCTTTGGGTTATTTGATGCCAGCAATTTTAAGATTAAAGAAATACACTCCACGTCACATTAAAAAAAGAAGATGTAGTAGAGGAGCTATTTTTAAACGTGATAAAAATTTATGTCAATACTGCGGTGATAAATTTAAATCATCAGTTCTAACTATAGATCATGTTTTACCTAAAACTTTAGGTGGTAAAACCTCTTGGATCAACTGTGTTGCTTGTTGCTCTTATTGTAATAATAAAAAAGCTGATAAAAAGCTTGATATAGCTGATATGAAATTGTTAAATAAACCTACAAAACCAACTACAGCTGTTTGGTATGATTATAATTCAATAATCAATAAACATGAAGATTGGAAGCACTATATTAAATCTTAATATTCAGTTGGGTAATAAGCGCTATTACCAGGACCTTTAATGGCGCCCAAAGGAAATGGCATAATTTTTCTTGGCTCATATTGATTATTAAATAACCCAGGTGGCAAATCTACATCTTCTTCAACTTCATATGCCATTTCTCTTGGAGGCCCTGAGGTTATCATAGTTGTTGGAACGTCAATTCGTTGAGGAGCGTTTCTTTTGGAAGGATAAAAAACTCTTGGTTCAAAATTATCTAAAGAATTACCAAAAGATTGATGCCATTCACCCCAAGCATTAGAACCAGGGATTGAAGATAATCCTTGGATAGCTACTTTTAGAGCTTCTTTATATCTTTTGGCAGAAGCTAAATCCATACCAGCTCCTTTGGCAGTTTTGACTAAATGACGGGTAACATTTAAAAGAGTCTGTAAATATCTGAGGACTTTAAAAGAATCTTTAGAATTTGTTACAGCAGATTCCATCCAGGCTCTTTTATTCCACATTTGACTAGCTAATTGTTTTAACCAATCAATATCAGCATAATTGCTTTGACGTCTTTTTGATTCCTCTAAATCATAATAAATATCTTCTTCAGACTCAGCTAATTTAATTTTAAAATGTTTAGCGACCTTATGCAATTTTTTAGTCATGTTATTATGTTGTATTATTGCATTTAGATAGGAATGAATGATTATAATAGATTCGAAGATCCAAAACATATTAAATGGGCAAAAGATGTTAAAAAAAGAGACAGATTTTCATGTCGAGTTTGCAACATTAAGAATGTATATTTGAACAGTCATCATTTGAACTCTTTTGATATTTTTGTTAGTCAAAGATTCAATATTGATAATGGTATAACTTTATGTCAAGTTCATCATGATGATTTCCATCAGATTTATGGTCATGGAAAAAATACAGTTTACCAATTTTTAGAGTTTCTAGAAATAATTAATATTATTAAGATAATAACGAAAGAAGATTATGATAAAAAAACAAGACGATATCGTCCCAGAATTTAAGTTTGCGTTAACTGATGATTTAATTGAAGCTTGTAAGGAAAGCGACTTAGAGCCAGAAGATTTTTTACCAACTAAAGCTGAAAATAGAGCTACAGGTTGGGATGTTAGATGTTCTGTTTTAGGTGGGGTTAATATGAAGCAAGAACAATATTTGAAAGTTCCTTTAGGTATTCATATGCTAGCTCCAGAAGGGTGGTGGTTAAAATTAAAACCCCGATCTTCATCTTTTACTAAAAGATATCTTCATGCTTTATATGGTACCATTGATGAGACTTATCCAGGAGAATTAATTTTCGCATGTCAGTATCAACCATGCAATAGTTTGATTATTAGTTCTGGAAAACCGCAAAGAATTGAATTTGGAGACCGTATTGCCCAAGTTATTCCAATTAAACGTCAAGAAATGATGGTTTCAACTACCACATTAGAAGAATTAAAAAAAGAACATAGCAGAAGAAATTCTGAAAGAAAATCGGGGTTTGGATCTAGTGGTAGTCGGTAATTCAAGCTCCAGTGAAGCTAACCTTTATGAGTTATTAAAAAACTTAAATAAAGAAAGTGAGAGTTTAGTTAAAGAATTTTTATCTAATAAAAGAACTTCAAAAGCTTTATGTTTAAAAGATCGTTCTATTATACTGGAAAGAGCTAAAAAAAATCCAGATGATGCCTTAAGAGTGATTCTTAATAATTACGGATTTAGAACTAACACCAGATTTCGTACAAATATGGTTCCAGAAATCGATTTACCTCCTCAATTACAGAAATTAGCTATTATTAATGGCGATTATAAGTTTCAAACAGGTAATTTCAGGGATGCTAATTGGGTTAAAACAGGTTGTTTAGGTGAGATGGCTTTTGTGTTTTTTATGAACTGTGCTTTTCATTTTTTTAATTTTGATGTGGATCTTCCAATGATAAATACTCAATCTCTTTTGTATGGTGGAGATGGAGGAAATGATTTTAGGGTTGGTAATTCCGATCTTGATATAAAATATAGAGATGATAATCCGTCAAAAGGAATGGCTTTGCAAAATAGGTTTTTAAAAAGTTCGCTTCGAGACCCAGATGGCATTTTGTTACAAATTAGTAACATTACTAACGATAAAAAACTTGGTCATTCTGTAGTTAATACTCCTATTGATAAGATTTGTAAAGATTTACCTTTAGCTTTAGTTGGGTATGTGTCAATTGATGAGTATAATAGAAGAAAACAACCTTTTGAGGGTTATAGTGATTGGATTGTTGATGATCTAAATGGAGTTTCTTCATTAATTATTAGGTTGCTTGATGAAGTTAATCAAAATGAAGGGATGTTTGAGATATGAGTAAATTTCAGACAATAATTAAAGCTTTAGAAATGGGGATGGTTGTTGATTTATATAATAAATTAATGTATAAGTTAAGTGGACTTCATGATGACCCCATTCTTTTTAGTCAATATAAAAATGATGATATAGATTTTTGGCATCCTTCTAAAGAAACTTTTAACTATATGTTTGTTCAATGTGAGAAAATTCCAGATGATTATATTAAAGATTTAAAAGCTGATATTGTGCTTAATGAATTAAAAGTAAAAAGAAACATTGAAAGCAAATGTTATAAATGTAAAAAATTTAAACCAAGAGAATTCTCATATTTTACAGCCTCTGTTTGGTTTTGTGAAGATTGTATAGAAGGATAATTAAGTTATGAATGAAACAAAAATGAAAATTGTGTTGGGGGCTGCGTTAGTTTTACTATTATTAGCTGTTGGTTTTATAATTAAACAGCAATGGGATGGTAATCAGCAAAGAAAAGCTTTATCTCAACAAGTTGTTGAAATGAAACAACTTCAAGACGGAGTTGTTAGAAGTCAATCTAAATATCTTACCAAAAAAGATTTTGATGATTTTGCCAAAGATATGGATATTGATTTAGAAACCATTCAAGATGATTTAGATAATTTTAATGCTGATATAAAAGGTCTTAATAAGATTGTAGCCTCATCAAAAGGTATCAGAGTAACCGGTATTGGTTCATCAAACACATCTCCTAGACCAAAAAACCCCAATAATCCTCCTCAATTACCAACATGTCCAGATGGAACTGTTTGTAAGGACCAGTTTGGGTATTTAACAAATTCTCAAATGTTAGGATTACATGAACCATTCAATGATTTTAATGTACCTTTAGGATCGATTAAATTTGAAGCTTGGAAAAGTAAACCTTGGAGCATTAATATTCATTCTAGAAAATATGTTGTATCTACGGTTTTAGGTCAAGATGAAAATGGGAAACATTATGTTCATAATCGTTTTAAAATTGGCGTTAGCGGAAAAGAGTATATTATTCCAATTGAGCAATCTGAATTTGTAGAGAAAGTACCGGAAGCTTCATTTAGATTTGATCCTCATTTTAGCTTAGGTTTAGCGGTTGGAATAACTGTAGCTACTAGTTCTTTAAATCCGAATGAACCAAAGGTAAGAACTGAAGTACAGCCTACATTAGATATTTCTTTTATGTCTTATAGTGAAACTAAAGTTAATCCACAATGGAAGTTTTTAGGTGTTGGTTTTGGTTATGAAACTCAGAATAATGATTTTGCAATTGTTGTTAATCCAGTTGATTACAATGTAGGGAAACATATTCCGGCAATGGATAACCTTTACCTGGGGCCGACTGTTGGCGTTGATCTTGGTGGTCAGATTTTTGTTGGTGGTGGAATTAGGGTTGGTTTATAATAAGTTTGCATTTTAGTGAATGTTTTATAGGAGCAGTTATGAATGATGAGAAATGCAAGAAGAAGGCCAAATTTGTTCAGAAATACCTTTACGTAGAGGACTATGCGTTTATAATGGGTACTTCTACAGAAGAGGAAGAGGAATGCGATGAAAATCGCGGAATTATAATAATAGATTTATTAGAAAATGGAGAATAGTACACTTTGAAGAAACAAAAAAGTTTAGATAGAATCTTTGTAAACAAAGACATTAGGTCAAGGGAAGTTCGCTGTATTGATAAGGATGATAAAAATTTAGGAGTTATGTCAACCTATAATGCTATTAAGTTAGCTCAGTCAGTAGATTTAGATTTAGTAATGATTTCTCCATCTGGGAAAAATCAAACTCCTATTTGTAAAATTATCGATGCTGGCAAATATAAATACGTTTTATCAAAACGAAAAAGAGATTTATCTAAAAAAAGAAGGGAGACGGCGATTAAAATTAAAGAAATTAAGTTTCGTCCTTCTACAAATGTTAACGATTTAAGAACAAAAGCAAAAAAAGCTCAAAAATTCTTGGAAGATGGCTGCAGAATTAAAATTGCAATCAATTTTAAAGGAAGAGAAATTTCTCATAAAGATGTTGCTTATGACCGATTGATGGAATTCATCGATTTGGTTGGCGTAGCTGAAATGTTTGAGGATCCAAATATGTCAGGTCGACAGATGACATGTATGTTATCTCTTAATAAGAATCATAATAAAGAATTGAGACAAACTGCGTGATTATAACTGATGAAAAACTTCTTCGTGTTAAATGCGAAGAGGTTTTACCAGATGAAATTGATTCTTTAAGAGAAGAGTTGGAAAAAGAGCTGAAATTCTCTGGAGAATTGGGCCGCCCTGGAATTGGACTGGCCGCTCCACAGATCGGAATCAGTAAAAATTTTGCAATCATTCGGATTAATACTCAAAATGGAATTAATTATAATGTTGATTTAGTTAATTGTAGGATCTCTGACAAACACGATGAATTTCTTTTTAAGAATGAAGGATGTTTATCATTTCCTGGTGAACAAGTTGATACAATGAGATATAAAGAGATTGTTGTGGTTGATAATATGGTTAAACCTCATTCATTTATAGCTACAGGTATTTTAGCTGTATGCATTCAACATGAATTAGATCATTTGCAAGGTGTATTATTGCCAGATTTGAAAGTGAATAGGTAAAATAATGAATAATGAAATAGCAGATTTAAATCTTGATATGGGTAATTTAAAATATGATGTGGATTCTTTAGAAGATGATGTAGAATTTTTAAAAGAAAAAACAGAAGAAGACAATGTTCCTAGAGATCAGATAGCTTTGCAAAGTTTTTTAAGAGTTGCGGCTTTAGAAAAGACATTAATAGAAGCTGGCATAATTAAAGAAGATGATTTAGTTAAGAATCTAGGAATATTAGCTAATGATTTAGTTAGTGTTATTGAAGCTAACGGTAATCAAAAATAGAAGGTGATAAATGCATAAATTAAAAAATGAGTCAGATTTCGATGTTGATAAAGGTTTTTTCGCGGTTAAGTTTGAAGCTACATGGTGCATGCCGTGTAAATCTTATACTCCTATTATTAACAAGTTAGATGATGAATTTGATGATGTGTCATTTATTACAGTAGATATTGATGTGGTGCCTGAGTTAGCTCAGAGGTTTAAGGTTAAGACATTGCCGACTTTAATTTTGATTAAAGATGGAGATGAAGTAGATCGTATTTTAGGGAAATCAAAAATAACACCTGTTAGAAGTAAGTTAAAGAAATTAAGTAATGTGTAATGAAAAAATTAATTAAAAAAATAGCGAAAGAGTATGATTGTTCAAAAATGAAGTTTACTAAAAATGGTAAATTAAAGAAAAAATCAAGAAAAGAGTTTAAGTCTAAAGCAGATTGGGAAATTATATCTTTTAATCAAAAGTTATCTGAAGAATTTATTAGAGAATTTCAAGATAAAGTAAATTGGATTAGTATATCTTGGTATCAGAATTTATCTGAAAATTTTATTAGAGAATTTAAAAATAAAGTGCATTGGCATAATATATTTAGTCGTCAAGAATTATCTAAAGATTTTCGTTATGAATTTTGGTTAGAAAATTAAGTGAAGAAAACTACGTTAGTGATATATAATATTTTGGAGGAATTGTAATATGACAAAATCAGATGTTCTTTGGAAAGAGATTAAAAATTTACCTATTGAGATGTTTTCTTTACCAAATCAAAAAGTGGAATCTTATGTAACAAGGCTTGTTGGTAGTCCTGAAGAGGTACTTTTAAAACTTAAAAACTCAGCCACTTTGCCGGCTTTAGAATCGGTCTTAAGGTCCCATAAGGAATTTAGGAAAGAGAAGCGTTATGACCGCCCACACGCAGAACCAGAGACTGTTGAAGTTCAGTATCCTAAATACGAAATGAAAGAAAATGATGGTGGTTATGTATCCATTACTAGGTTTGTTAACCCAAAAGATAAGAAAGAACTCAAACCATTAAGAGGAGATTATTTTGTTTTAGGTAAAGATAAAACAGATTCCGAATCTGATGAAGAGGTCAGAAAAGCTATTAAGACTAGCAAAGATACTAAAACTAGTAAGCCTAGCAAAACTGCTAGTAAGGTTGTTAGCAAAGATGATAAAAAGCAAGAAAGTTAATGTGTGAATGATGGAGTTTACATTGTACTTGGATGTTTTGGTCGGTGTGATAATGATTTCGTAAGCTGTTCTGGTTTGCGAAACAAAATTCTTTTTTTAAAATCATCTGATTTAAATTTTTCAGACTTGATGGATTATTTAGATAATATGAGACTTTTTGATCGGGTTCTTTTGGATTATAATGCGGTTAGACGTTTAATATTCAAAGTACAAAATGATTTTGATTTGCCAACAAAAAAAGTTTGGCCAGAAAAGATGTTTATGCTCTATCAAAAATTTGTCATAGATCATAAGGATTGTGGCCTTTTTATTGATTTAGAGTTAAATGATGAGTCAAACCAGAAAACAGATGCTCAGACAAATAGTTGAAATGATTTTATCAGATCAATTTGATTCCTCATTGGAAGAATCAGCCAAAGATCGCCAGCAACCAAAAGATATTCGCTTGTTTAATTGGATTCAGCCAGGAGCTGATGATAGTAAGCAAACACCTAAATAGGATAACTATGAATCGAACTGTAAAAGAAAATTTTGCCAATAGACTTTTGCTTCAAAAAAAAGAAGCTGATGTACAAGGACTTACCAAGGTAGCACAAAATCTTGATCATGTAATGGATGATTTGGAAATCAGATCCAATGATGAATCGTATTCATACGAAGAAAAAGATGTTAAATCTGATGTTCAAAAATCTTTATGGAGTGCCGCAGTTCGTGTTGCTGATTATTATGATTGCAACATTGAGGCACCAGAAATGCAAGAGATTTTAGAAAATTTTGCTAATAATCTTATGCATGAAGTAAGAGTTCAAGGTGGCGTTAAACATGGCGTAGGTGCTTATGAGTCTTCAGTACCTGGAGAATCATTTGAAAGACCAATTATTGAGATTGAATAATATGAACGATAAAGATCAAAGATTAATGCTTGAAAGCAGAACTTCAGAAAGCAGATTGGCTACCAATTCAGGGCTTAAAATTGGAAATAAGAAAAGTGTATTTTCAGCCAAACAAGAGTCTAAACAATTGTTTGATCAAAAAATTGATAAGATCCAAACAAATCAATCTGATTATTTTCAAAAAGCGGGAGATCTAGCTTTTAAGTTTAAAGCTCTTATTAGCGATAAAACTTTACCAGAAAATAAGGGTCCCCTAATTCAATCTATGGAAAAAGAAGTTTTATTAGATTGGCAAAATTATATTTTAGAACAAAACAACCCAACAGATGATAATTTATCAACTCCAGAAGGGTTTGGTTCTTTAAGTGCCATCTTAATGATTTTTAATTCTTTACTCAAGATGAGAGATAAAGATAATTTAGCTGAATTTAGAATTCAGGCATTAGAAGAAGAGATTAAAAACCTAAAAGCCGCCAAAGAATAATTTAACATTGTCGAGCAAGACGCTCATGAGTAGCAAACATTATACAGCAGTAAGTCAAGATCAGCTTCTTTTCCTTCTTTCCGAGGAAAAAGATGAGTATAATACTTACAAAAGATTATGCAGCCTTTATCAGATAAACCTAGATCCAATAGCGTCGGCAGCTCATCAGGCAAAAGTTCAAGTTTTGAACCAGTTATTGGGTGGAAATCTATTGGTAACGAATCTAATTCAAAAGATGAAAAACAAAAAATAATAATTGCTGCTAATAACATTCTTAGTTTAAAGGATGTATTTTCTCAATATAAAGTTCGGCTTGATGAAACATATAGTTCATCTGGTTGGGCTTTTAAAGGGCAATGTCCTTTTGATGATCATAACGATAGCACACCTTCTTTTGGATACAATCCAAATTCTAATGTTTTTAATTGTTTTGGTTGTCATCGTGGAGGAAAAGCTGTTGAATTCATTGCCTTCAAAGAAGGTATAGAGCGAATTAAGGTAGCTAGAAGGATCCTTCAAACACATAATGTATCAGATTTAGATATAAGTGAAATAAATGGGTTTGATTTTGATAAATTAAAACAAGTATTATTTGATTACGCTGATTATGTATTATTATTTAAGAAAAAACATAATAGTAAAAAAGCTTTAAAGTATGAAAAAGATGTTAATTGGAATATTGATGTTTTTTTAAGAAAAAACTCGTCAATTACAGATATAGAATTAATAAATTTAGAAGCGAGAATTGAAATATTAAAAGAACAATTAGATTTGTTTGAGGAAGATGAATGAGTGAATTAATAGTTGGAGATGTTCATTTAGGAGCAAGCCTTTCTCTTGGAAAACCAGGTTTAGGAAACGTTCTTAATAGTAGAGTTGTAGATCAAGTTAAATTATTGGACTGGGTTGCTGATACCGCAATTGAAAAAGGCACCGATAACATAATTTTAACTGGTGATATCTGTGAAGATGTTAGACCTGAGTATATTTTAATAGAATTACTTGTAGGATTCTTTAAGAAGTGCGATTCATATAATATTGATGTGCATATTGTTGGTGGGAACCACGATCTACAAAGAACAGGCAATAAATATACTTCATATTTGGATTTAATATCCTCTTTTGAGCTACCTAACGTTCATATCTACAAAAATATGGCAACAATCTTTATAGGTGATACAGGTTATACTTTTATGCCTTTTAGAGATATGCGTTCTTTAGAATGTGAAACATCTCAAGAAGGTTTAGATAAACTTTCAGCTATGTTAAAGTATGAGCTAGTTAGTATTCCTTTAAATTTCAATAAAGTTATTGTGGGACATTTAGCAATTGAAGATTCTATTTATTTAGGTGGCGAAATTGATGAAACGGCCAATGAATTAATGTGCCCTGTTAGCATGTTTGAAGGATATGATTTTGTTTTTATGGGCCATGTTCATTTTCCTCAAGAGATGAATGCAGAAGATCCTTATGTAGCTCATGTTGGAAGTTTAGATACTTCAGATTGGGGAGAAATCAATCATTCAAAAGTAGTTATTAAGTTTGACGCTGATAAACACTCGAAATTTGAAGAGATTATTGTGCCAACAAGACCTATGAGAAGTATATTAATCAATGTTCCAGCTAATGTTGACGCTACTACCTATGTTTTAAAGCAAATTAAAGCTGTACACAAAACAAAATCTCTTAAAAGAGCAATTGTTAAAGTTGAGATTAAATTATTAGATGAAAACTCTGATGGAGTTGATAAATCAGATATAAAAAATGAAACTTATAATTTAGGAGCTTTTCATACAATCTTATATGAATCTAAAACGATTGCTCCTATAATACCTACTACTCAAACAGTTGAAAGTAGCGATATATCAACCAAAGAAGCTGTTAAAGTTTGGGTTGATGGAGAAAATTTTGAATCTGATAAAGAAAAATTAGATTTAACTAACGCTTTTAATGATTTAATTTTAGAATTAGAAATAGAAAAATAATGGAACCAGTATATCTTTTAATTGAAGACTTTATGTCTCATCGTTATTCCGAAATTGACTTCACAAAATTTCAAAGTGCATTAATTATGGGTAGGCAAAAAGCTAATCCACGTGAATCTAATGGTGTTGGTAAATCTGTTATCTTTCATGCCACTGAATATGTTTTTTTTGGTACATACCCTACTAAAACTATAGATCAAATAGTTAGAGAAGGTACTGATTTTGCTCAAGTAACTTTTGTTTTTACTAATGATGATGATGAAAAATATAAAGTTGTACGTAAACGTAAGCTTAATAAGTCTTCTGATGTTCAGCTATTTAAGTTCATAGAAGATAAGTGGGCTTCAATTTCAAAACGAACACCATCAGATACGCAATCTTCTCTCCTAAAGCTAATTAAAATTAGCGCCAAATCGTTTAAAAACTCCATACAGTTTTCTCAGAACAGTTTAGAAGGTTTGGTATCAACCAAAGACAAAGAGGCTACAGCAGAAGATAGGAGGGCTATCTTTGAGGAAGCAATTAATCTTTCTGATTATAAAAAATTGGAAAAAATGGCCGGCAAAAAAGTTAACGATTTAGTTAAACGGATTAATATTAAAAAAGCTGTAGTTGAATCTATTGGTGAACCTCAAAAAGAAATTGATAATTTCAAAAAAGAAATTGTAGAGATAAAAAAAGAGATTATCAATGATGAATTGAGAAGAAATGAGTTAACCGTTTCAATTAGTAGTGAAAACAAAGAGTTAATTGACTTACAACAACTAATATCAACTGAAGCATCTACTGTTCATGAGAAGCTTTCTGATATTAAAACTTCTAGAGATGAGGTTTTAGGTAAAATTAAGGTTGCTAGAGAAACTATTATCGGAAATGAAAACAAAATAGCTTCATTAAACGAAAAATTAACAACTAAAAACAAAGAATTAACTGAATTAGAAGCACGAAGCACGGAAGTTAGATCAAAAAAACAACGATCTATCATTAAAGTTAAGAAAGATTTAGAATCTACTTCTGAAAATGAAATTAATGGTAAATCTTTTATAGGATCTCTTGAAAGAAAAGCTCAAGAATTAAAAAAACCACTTCCTGATGGGCATGATTGCTATGCTTGTAGACAACCATTAACGGCAGAATATAAAACTGCTTGCGAAAAACAATTAAAAGATGAATTAGAAGATATTTTAAATGAAATTGCAGATAAAAAACCTAAATTAAAAAAGGTTACCAATAAAAAAATCAAACTTCAAAAAGAAATTGATGAAATAAATAATATAATTGCTTATATTTCTTCTACAGATGACAAAATTAAAAACAAAAACAAAGAGTTATCAAATGATAATGATTATATTAATAAATTAAAAGAATTAAATTTACATCAAAAGTCTGAATTAGAAATTTTAGGTAAAAAATTAGATGGATTAAATAAAAGAGAAGTTAATTTAGAAGAGTCTCTTAAAGATATCTCTAATGACGAAATAGAAAAGAAGATTTCAAAAACTAAAAGCAAAAAAATTGAATTAGAACATCTTAAAAGTAACACTGTTGAAAAGCTTAATAAAGAAAACTCTAAATTAGGAGCTTTAAATGCTAGAATTGAAGATAGAGAAGTTAATTTAGAAAAATTAAATAAAGAAAATGAAAAATTAAATGAATTAAATTATTCCCACAAATTACAGAAGAAAATTAGACAAGGGTGTAAAGCGATTCCTGTTATGATTATTCATACCGTTTTAGATGATCTTCAAAAAGAATCTAATAACTTCCTTAATGATTTAAAACCAAGTCTTGAAATCAAGTTTACACCAGAGCTTAATCTAATCTATAAACATTATGGTAAAATTAGAGACTTCACACAATTATCTCAAGGTCAAAAGTTCTCAATCGCCCTAGCTCTGAAGTTAGGGTTATCTTCTATTGATCAAAAAAGAGCTGGAGTTAATATTAAATTGCTTCAATTAGATGAAGCAGATAAGCCTCTTGATGAAGCTGGAGTAGAAGCTTATGCTAATGCTATCAAAAAACTTCAAGCTAAAATGAAAATATTGGTCATTACTCATAGCAAATATCTTAAAGATAAATTTAAGAATGTTATTACGGTTGAAGGTGATGAATCTAATGGGGCTACAACAATTTTAGAAACATTTTGATGTATAATTTAACATTATAATAGATGGTTAAAAATCAAATTAGTAACAAAGACAAAGAGCTTAATGTTAAGCTGTTACGTAAATTTGGAGAACAAGGTCTTTATAAAAAAGCTGTTGGCGTTGGTATGATGCAAGCAGCTATTAACCATAATTATGATATTGAAATTTTAAATCTTTCCAATTCTTTTTTAACTTTGTTTAGAAGAACGGGTAATGAAGATTACGCAACTATTAGCCGAGTGTTAAGAAGAACCGCCCATACTTTGCATAGGCAATTGTTAAGACAGAAGAAAAAAAATACCGATCCAAGATTTTTAACTTTAATTTAAGGTTAATATTTTCACATCTTGATATGAGCCGATTATTATCTGTTAGCCAACGTTTTTCTGAGAAACTATCTGAAGCAACCTTTCCAGAATCTCAAATTAAACGTATATCAAATAAATTTAGTTTAAAACTAGCTCAGGCCCCTAGAACCACTATTCTACCAAAAGAATATTATCCAGAGTTTGAAGATGATACAGAAACATCACCTTCCTCTGAGGAGTTCTCAACCATTCCTGCTCCACCTAAGCCTTTTAGAGAGACTTTAATGTCTCCCTCAATGGAAGGTGAGTCACGAGGTATGCCTGGAGAAGTTAATGTGTCTCCAGTTGTAGGAGATGTTATTGCCACTTTGGGTCCACAAGTTGTTAATAAATTCTTAGCAACGAAAATGCAAAGCGCTGTAGGGAATGATGGACAAAGGTACGTCAACTTAACAATAGACGACCTTCCGCTTGGCCAATACAGAGTAACTCACATACCTGAAAGCCTTCATTTGCCTCAAATTCATAGAGCACCAATTGATATTCACAATGTAGAATACTCTTTGGATGAATTAATGAACTGGGTTAAAAAGGATTCTCCAGCTGAATGGGAAATGGCTAACGATATTATGACAAATCCTCGTTAAGAATGCTGATTGCTTCATTAACATGCTCTGTGTGCAACCCAACTGAGTCTTTAATGTATAAAAACTGATTTGAGAAATGCTTTATGATACCTTCATAGGGCGTGTCATCTAGAATTAAAAACGACTCTATATCATTATCTTTAAGCCAAAGGTTAATTTCATCCCCTCTGTCTTGAATAACTCCATCTGGAGTGCGACTTAAAAGAACAGTTTGTGAAATAACTTCCCCAACAAAACCTTTTTTTAACATCATTTTTTCTATTTTATCAAAAGGATGTATAATTCTCCAAGTAGATGAAATTACTACTTTAGCATTGGTTGCTTTAATTATTTCATTAAGCAATATTATATATTTAATATTTAAATCATTAACATCCCAAAGCAAACCAACGTTATTTGTTAAGTCCTCTTCAGAGTTAAGAACTCCGTCAATATCTAAGAATATAATTTTCATCTTAAACTAATTTCATTGGGTATTTAATAATAATTTCAATATCAAATCGCGCTGATTTGTTATATTTGGCATTACACATCGGGCAAGAATCATTCTTAACAGCGAATTCATCAAGACCCCAGTCTCTTAATTCAACCGAATCTTTTTGACAGGTATGATAAATATGCAATCTCATTTGAGATTTTTTTTCTTCCAATAATAATATACCGACAGCCATTAACTTTCCAGGCTCAATTTTACCTTCTTCATATATTAAAGTTGATGAAGGTTCTTTAATTAAATGTTCAATATAATGCCATTCAGCATTTGTTAATTTTAATTTTGATTTCTCTAATGGAATTGTAAACATTTGTAGCAGTGGTCAGAATCGAACTGACGTGAATTTACGTATGAGATAAACCTGAGGGCCAACACTCACACTGCCATTATATGTTCTATATCCTATCAAATAATATATTGGTATATCACCATGAGCAAACTAAAAAAAATAGCTGCAAAGTTTGAAAAATTATCTCAAGTAGCAGAATATGATATGGGTACTCAAGAAAAACCTGATTTGAATAACATAGTTAAAAACATTCAAAATTTAATTGACGCTTTCAATCATCTTTCAAAAGATGTTAATACTTTAAAAACAAAACCATCATCAAATGACATAACTCAACAGCTTCAAAATGAAGGAATCACAATCAATCAATAAAATTTGGCATAATATCATATGTTAATATGAAAAAAACAAATGAAATTGCTAGTAAATTTAAGACTAAACTAGCACAACCTTTAATTGTAGAAAAAGATATTGTTAGTTCTGGTATTATTGAATATATGGGCTCTGCCAGTGAGCCTGATGTAGGTATTATTATTGAAAATATTAAAACTCTAAATGATAGTAGAGTTGATATGATTAAATATATTGGAGAGCTTGAAAAAAGATTAGCTTATTTAGAGAATGATGAGCAAATAAAATATCAAGATGAAGCTTTAGAAGAAGGACCTATTGAACCAGATATGATTGATCAGGATATGTAAAAATCTCCTGGATTAATAATATGAATATTTTTATTGTTAGTTTTAGCATATTCTAAGCAGTTTCTTGTACCACCCAATCCGCCTCCAAAGATACCCAGCATTTCATCTGAATAATCTACAATCATTTCATTTCTTTTTTGAAGCAACGCCGGGTATGATAATCCATTGCTGGGCGCCACTTCCACCTTAACGGCATTTTTAAGTATTTTATGATACTTATCTTGTGATTTGGTTGGCCAAGCCTTATAAGGTGTTTCTGATGGAAGCATAGCAATGAAAGGAATTTTCATAACCATGCACCATTGAGCTGCCCATTGATCGACACCCAAAGCCATTCCAGTAACTAATGTTTCTGGTTTATGTTCTTTTAAGAAATATTTAATTGCATTGATAACAAATAAGTTTCCGGGATCTTTTTCTCGAAACCCATATAGTTTTTGTGGTCTGTGACCTGTAATTCCTAAAATCATTCTTTAGACAATCTTTCTACCAAATATATTGCCATTTCCCATCCATAATCTGTTGGTTCCATTCTTGCAATTGGACTTAAATGTTCTCCTTCACAAAAATGCGGATCTAAAAATGATTCTGTAGTAATAGCTCTTATGTTTTTATTGTAAACACAAACTTTTATTCCTCCATAATTTTCGCAATCTGGATATAATAATTCCAAAGCTGCATGAGTATCAGTACTAAAATATCTTAATATTTTAAAATTAATTGGATTTGGTTCTGGGTTTTTTGGTTTCTTTTTTGGCGGGGCTTCTTGAACATCGTAGTAATCAGTTCTTTCACGAGGATCGCCATCATTACAGCCACATCTAGAAACTCCTATTCCTATTCCCATTTTAATCCTCCACCAAAATTAACTTATATTTCTTACCATCAACTTCAACCATCTTACCATCACAAGAATTTTGATTAAGATTCATTTTCTTGTTGTACGCTTCTTCTGAATATTTTACACCTTCAATATACCAACGTTTTGTTCCATCTACATATTCAATTGCTGCACCATTTGTTCTATGACGTTTCCCATTTAGAAACCAAGCTTTATACCCATTTACCAAAATTACAGCTGGTAAATTATTCTCTCTATGTAGTTTACCATTTAACCACCATTCTTTATCACCATTTGTTGACCATTCTCTAGCTGGTAAATCATTCTCGCTATGTAACTTACCATCTAAACGCCATTCAGTTCTGTTATTAAAAACTCTTACTGTATACTCAATCATAATACTTAATCCATTTCAACTAATTTATATTTCTTACCATCAATTTCAACCATCTTACCATCATAAGATTCTCGCTTAAAATTAATTTTTTCATTATATTTTTCTTCAGAATAACTTACACCTTCAAGATACCAATATTTATCTCCATTTGAACATTCAATAGCCGCACCGTTAGTTCTATGACGTTTGTCATTTACCAACCAAGCTTTATATCCATTTTTACGTTCAATAGCTGGTAAATCATCTTCTCTATGCAACTTACCATTTACATACCAATGTTTTGTTCCATTTGCAAATTCAACTGCTGGTAAATCTCCTTCTCTATGCAACTTACCATCTAAATACCAAATAGTTCTACTATCATCAACTTTTACTGTGTATTCAATCATAATTATTCTTTCAATCAATTGCCATTTTTATAAACTTTTTTAAGCAAATCAGTTGGATCTAATAGTTTCTTCGGTTTATTTTCCATTTTTTCCCATCTTAATCTGTCTTTTACTCCATGATCATAAAATTCAAAATGAAGCATAGTCATTGGGTTTCCTTTATACCTTTTCATAACTGTAACTACTTTAGCAATTACTTGGCCTTGTTTAATTTTATCTCCAGGTTCCACCAAAGGTTTAACCTCTCCGTAATTAATAACACCAGATTTCCCTTCAATTAAAATAGCCTGAGTATCATTCCACCAACTTGTGCCAACTTTTGATCCAGTAAAATCCAGTACTGTAACTACAATACCATCTTCAATAGCAAGAACTTCAGTGTCAGGCTCGCAATATAAATCTACTCCAGAATGAACGTATCCTCGTCTTTGATATCCAAAAGTTCCTGGTTCATTATTAACTGGAATTGGGTAATCTTTAGTTGCTAAAGGCCAAGCAAGCGATTTATCTTCACTACTATTATAGGCATCTTTCAAGATAAGCGCAACCTCTGGCCTGGTAAATTCTTCAGGAAGATCTTCTCCATTTTCAAGCATTTTTCTTACTTTAGTTCCACTTAAAAATAATTTTGTTTCAGATCCACCTGGAGCGGTTTTAACACTGCCCATTCCTTTCATCGTCTTTGAATAAAAAGTATGCTCAAAACATAAAGGAATAATCCCCAATTCTCCAGGAGAAAATTCATCAAAGATTTTTTGAGCATCATAAGTCCCATAATAATCACCTACTCCAGCATGATCTCTGCCAACAATAAAATGACTACAACCATAATTTTTCCTACAAATTGCATGATGAATTGCTTCTCTAGGACCAGCATACCTCATTGCTGCAGGGAACATTCCTAAAACAACGCTATTCTCTGAATAATAATTGTTAATTAAAGCTTCATAACAAGACATTCTAACATCTGCATCAACATCTCCAGCTTTAGTGGCTCCAACTAATGGGTGAATTAATAAACCATCACACATTTCTAGTGCACATTTTGTTAAATACTCATGTGCTCTATGCATTGGATTTCTTGTTTGAAAAGCTACAATTCTTTTCCATCCTCGCTCTTCAAAAATCCATCGCGTTTCTTTTGGTGAAAAATCACCATTGTCTATATTAAAAATAGAAAAAACATTAACTTCACCACCTAAGTAAACATCTCCTACTTTCATAACATAAGAAACTCCAGGATGTTCCATATCAGTTGTTTTGTAAACTTCTTGACATTCTAGCTCTTTATCAGGAGTAAATTTGTCAGACACAGTCATAGTACCAACAATATTACCACTTAAACCTATTAAGTTAATTAAACTTCTTAATTTGATTTTTCCAGCCTGCTCCTGACTAACCGGCAAAACAATAGGTATAGCCCAAGGTAATCCGTTCTCCAAACGCATTTCTTTAACAACTTTTAGATAATCTTTTTCATTCATGAATCCGGTTAAAGGACTGTAGCCACCTTCGCCAATCATTCGTAAATCACAAGCCGTACGTTCATCTAATGTGACTTTAGTAAAACTAGAAGCAATCGCAAAAATACTTTCTCTATTAACCAAAGTTCCTCCATGAGGAGCGATTAAGCCTTTTGTAGTGGTAGTATTTGTATTAATTAACCCTAATTCTTGAAGTTTATTTAAGATTTTATCTAAAGATTCTTCAGCAGTTTCTGTAAATGTATTTAATGTTATTTCTGGATTAATAGGTTTTTCATAAGGAGCGTCAATTCCAGTAAAACCTTTAATTTCTCCAGCTAAAGCTTTTTTGTATAAACCTTTTGGATCTCGTTTAATTAATTCGTCAAGTTGACAGTCGCAGTAAACTTCCACAAAGCTACTTACAAGTGCCCTCTGCGCGGCTCTGACGGCCTTGTAAGGGGAGATTGCAGCAGTGATGGCGCACCCTCCTGAGTTGGCCACTAAACTCGCTACAAAGCCAATGCGGTTGATATTAATATCTCTATCTTCTTTTGAGAATCCAAGACCTTTTGATAGATTTTTTCTAACAACATCTCCATCTAGCACTTCTGTATGAATTCCTTGATGTTGTAACTTTGCAGATAACATTGCTGCAAGAGTTGATTTTCCTGAACCACTTAAACCTGTAAACCAAATAACAAAACCACTCATGATAACTCCATTTTTAAAAATTCTTCTTTGGTATATTCTATACCTTCAAGATACCACCTATCAAAACTTATCATTTTACCAGTAGAAAAATCTAGATGTTGACCGCCTTCAATAGCTGGTCCATCTTTTTTATGATAAAATCCATTTTTTAAATGAATTGTTCGGGAAGTACCTTTAAATGTTCCAGTTTCTTTTTTAACTCTATGAACATCTAAACCATCAGTATATTTAAAACAATCCCAATCAATTAAATCATCATAAATTTCATTATAAAAATTACGAATGGCGCTTAGATTATAAGTTATTGTAAAAAATGGCTTAGCTTCTTCTTTGCTAAGTAACCCTTGAGATAAACTATCTAATAAAGATAAATTATTTTCATAATCATCTTCTATTTTTAATAAATATTTTTCATAAAGTGGGAATTTTTTTAAATCTACAGGATCTGAGTTTTCTTCAATTGAATTATTATGCATTTCCCAAAATATGTATTTGTTATCTTTATTTATTGAAACAATTAATTTATATTTTTCATCATCATTTTTAGAGATTACATAAAAAGCAACTTCAGCAACATGATCATAATAAAATTCAGGGCTTGAAAAAAAATATTTTAAATCATCACATAAATGTAAAATTGATTTAAAATTCATTGGCTTTGAAATTTTAACCTTCTCATCTTCAAAAACATCTATAATAACTAATGACATAATTTTTAAATTAAAACTAATTTATACTTCTTACCATCAACTTCAACCATTTTACCTTCGCAAGTTTCTTGTTTGGGATTCATTTTTTCATTGTATTCTTCTTCAGTGTAGTTTCGACCTTCCAGGAGCCAAAATTTAGTTCCATCATTACATTCATAAGCTGCACCATCAGTTCTATGTAGTTTCCCATTTACATACCAATACTTTTCTCCATTATCTAATTCAATTGCTGGTAAATTGTTTTCTCTATGAAGTTTACCATTTACCCACCATTTTTTAACTCCATTTAACCATTCAGCAGCTGGCAAATCATTTTCTCTATGAAGTTTACCATTTTTATACCACTCTTTAGTTCCATTTTTAAATTCAATTGCAGGCAAATCATCTTCTCTATGCAACTTGCCATCTAAACGCCATTCAGTTACGTGATCATAAACTTTTACTGTATACTCAATCATAATATTTAATCCATTTCAACTAATTTATACTTCTTGCCATCAACTTCAATTATTTTACCTTCACAAGATTCTTGTTTGGGATTCATTTTTTCATTGTATTCTTCTTCAGTGTAATTAACACCTTTAAGATACCAACCCTTTTTTCCATCTGGCCATTCCATAGCTGGGCCATTTTCTCTATGACATTCACCATTTACAAACCATTTTTGAGTTCCATCTGTGTATTCTTTTGCTGGTAAATCTCCTTCTCTATGAAGTTTTCCATTTAAACGCCAAATAGTATTGTTATCATCAACTTCTACTGTATATTCAATCATAATTTATTTCTTTCAAATGAAAATTAACAAAAAAAAAGCTCATCAAAAAATGATAAGTTTTGAAAATTTAAAATATCTGAGTTAAATAATCATTTTAAAGTATATATCAAAATGCTTGTGTGATTATTTTTTTATAGATATTTTGGCGGAGAAACCAGGAATCGAACCTGATGCTTGTAAAAGTAATTTAATTGTTTCCTTTTGATATGATCTTTGGGATACGAGGCAGAACTTTGTTTAATATTTATCCAATTAATAGTTGGGTGCAGAACCATCCTGCTATATTTCTCCAGATTAAAGGCATTCGAGTTAAAAATATTGTTTTATGTAATAACATACGGGAATTGAACCCGTTACTTTCAGCCTTTTAGGCGGACGCTCTACCAGATGAGCTAATGTTGCTTGTAAATATTTTAAAGGTTTGAATGCCTTAGAGCACTTGGAAAGGTTCGCACTTTCAATGCATGTTTGCATTATTCTAACAATCAAGTATATTTTAAGATTTATTAAATCTAGGAGCGCGAGCAAGATTTGCACTTGCGACCTCTAGGTTATGAGCCTAGTGAGCTACTGACTGCTCCATCGCGCGCGGTACCACAAAAAGGGCTTGAACCTTTGCCTCTCATAACTAAAAAGTTATAAGCGCTCTACCTGTTAACAATCTATTAGCCGGACTCATGCCGGTCAATTATTTGTTTGTCTGAGCTATTGTGACTTAAAAAAACTATTATTCGAGTATTAATATCTGTTTAAAAGATCATTTTAATATGATTGCCTATACCATTTTGGCTATTTGCCCACTAAGTAGGTAAAGCAGGATTCGAACCTGCAATTTTTGCTTGTAAGATATTAACTAATGAATATTAGTTGTGGAGAATCCAGGAATCGAACCTGATTTGCTTGTAAACACTAATTATTTGCTCTTCAATAAAGAACGAGTTTTAGAGTTGTTAAAATTCTTTTTCCAATAAAAGTTGAGGGCCACCCTCAATTAATTCCCCATTCGGTTATACTATAACCATTTATGCCTAGTTGTCAAGAAGTTTTTTTAAAAAAAGTGGCAACCAATTAAAAACAATAATCCCGTAATGAATAATTATTGGTTGCCACCTAAACCTATCACCACATGCTATGATGAGCAAAAATCACAAGTTGTGCCAGACTTGTCCCATCCGCTTGAGTGTTCTTTGTAACCCCAAGAAAGACCATAACGATAACTTAATGAATTAACACAACGTTCGCAAGAATTTGCGGCTATTAAAATAGCTTTACTCATTTCATAAGTTTTATTCCACCCATAACCTCGTAGTATAGATTTTATCCTTTCTTTAAATGAAGGGCGTACTAATGCTATAACCAAGTCTTGAGGCCATGATGAATTTCCACTCATTATTTTTTTTGAACCTTTAGATCTCCAATTATTGCTCCAAGATTCTTTAATGTTTTTTACTTGGGTTCCTTTACATTTCTTACACTCTCGGCCTTCTAAACCTTCCATCCAACCAAATGTTTGCTTAATATGTTCATCTAAATGGTCACAATTTTCAACTTCATCTTTTTGAACATTTTTAAAATAATTCCTATTAAGTGTAGTAGGAGATTCGCTTACTAGATAAACGTATCCATCAGGCTCAATATCTGAAAAGCTATTTAACGGAACCCATTTATCTCCATTGGAGTTTTCATACCATATCGAGTGTAATTTGCTTTCATCTATAATCATAATTAACCTCTGACTTTCTTAACTTCCACATCTACTATAACACCTTGGTTGAGAAATATCAAACCTTTATTGCACCAGCCGGGCTGATTTGGTAGTTAACCATGCGATTATTAACAATAAATTCATGTACAGATTGTGCAAAAAAAGATGAAACAATTGCAATAAATGCCAAGTGTTCTCCATTTTCACAGGTTGCGGCACCAGCGGATGGTTCATGATCAATTTTAAAATGTTGATCCCACATTATTTGTCCAAACTCTCCATTGGCAGCTAAACCTCCATGTAGACAAGGGACATTATTTTGACGAACATAATTTTGAACTAGGAGCCGAGCTTCGGCATTATCTAAACAATCAATAATAAGATCTGATTTTTTTAAAAGCATATCTACATTATCACTAGTAAGTTTATGAGGTATAATATTTAATTTAGTACCAAACATAAATTTCATACTTTGTTGCATTGATTGCACTTTAGATTTTCCAACAGTTTTAACGCTGTGAAATTGGGACATAGTATTCGTTTTTTCTACTCTGTCAAAATCAATTATTGTTATATTAATTTCTTCATTTCTAATAAACTGAATAAGATGAGAGCCTAAAGCTCCAACTCCTACAATTGTTACATTCATAATTGAATTTCTTTAATGATTTCGGTTACTTGCCGAAGGGCACTTTCGGTCTTAAGCTTATACGATTCATTTGTACATCTTCAGTTGAAGGAAATCTATCTACTACAAAGTCATTAAAGTCTGCAACTGAATCTGTTGTAATTCCTGGCACATCGCCATTATTAACTGCTTCGGTTGCCCAAGATTTAATTTCTTCATCTGAAGAGTCAAAATGAACTGGTTGAAGTAAAGTTCCGTTTAATCCTGCAAAAGTAATATTTAAAACTGCTTCTGTTGCTGCTAATTCTTCTGTCATTGTATTTATCCTTTAAAATAATATTTAGGTCATTTGTTTTTTAAATTCTTTTCTGAATTGCTTTGATAGTTTTTGGACCCTATATATCCAATACCAATCTACTTTATCTTTAAACTCTCTAATGAAATTTTCAGATAATATTTGATCTATAGATAACACAGTCCAATATAATCTATCTTGAAATTTTCTAATGAAATCTTCTGATAATTTTTGATTAAAAGATATATTATCCCAATATACTTTATTTTGAAATTCTTTAATGAATTCTTCTGATAATTTTTGGTGATAAGATATAGTATCCCAATCTAATTCATTTTTAAACTCTCTAATAAAATCTTCTGATAATTTTTCATATTTAGATATAGTAACCCAGCATATTTTATATTTGAATTCTTCTCTTAACTTATTTTTTAATTTACCTTTTTTTGTAAACTTCATTTCTGAACAATTATATTCAGAAGCTATTTCTTTTAATTGTTTTTTTTCATAATTTAATAATTTGATATTTTACGTAATTCATCAAACCAGTCTGGTTTTTCGGAGACTACATGGTATATGTAATCATATTTTCCTGGTCCTAAGAACCTTGTGATGATCATATTATCACCACTAATGATGGGCCAGTCAAGCTTTTTTCCTAGTCCAATTTCAACTGCTGAGAATGTTGTAACATCTGTCCAAGAAGGAGAAGGTATTCCTAAGCCCGGATGGCTATGAGCAAAGCCCGAAATGTTATCTCGATGTTCCCAGATTACGTTCCATAAATCTAAACTATCAGGTAACTCTGATATTGATCGATTATGAGGTGTATGAAAATAAAGAGGTTTTCCCTCTAAATCTAATAAAATTCCTGCTTCCATCATGTTTATTTACCTTACCACTCAGATGAAGCTAACCAGCCACGACCTTCGCTTTTAACCCAATTTCCAACTGTTTTGTTAATATCTTGATTGGTTTCTTCGTTGCCAATATTTATCATTGTACTATTTAATATTAATTCACAATCAATATTTGGAATATCTTCTTCAAGACGTTCCCCTTCATGTTCTTCTAAAACTTTCCACGCATCAATTTTGCTTTTTGCAATAACTAATTCTGAATTATATAGCCTAAACATATTTAATTTTTCTTTGTTCATATTAACCTCTTCTATATATAACTAAAACGTCTTTATCAATCGCTTCTTTAATAACTCCAGGGATACTTTCTAATGTTAACCAAGTATCACCTTTGGTTCCTACTTCAAAATCATTATCATAATCATGTTCTTGTAAACATACTCCAGAATCTATAATTCTTAAAGTTGTAGAATGACAAACGCATTCCAATCGTATGTTATTAAATTTATATTTAACAATCATTTCTTGATTTCGAATTCCTTTCCTATGATCTAAATAAACAGCTCCTCCAAGGGAAAGAGCAGCGACTGCTGCTTGTCTAAAATCAGTAACGGCTATTTGTCTTCTAATCAATCCAGTACCAAAAGAATCTCTCATTTGCTTTTGAAGTGCTTCTTGTCGAATTTTTTCTTCTTGAGCTTTTCTTTGATTTTCTATTTTTATTCTTATATAATTTTCAAATTTAAAAGCTATATCTAAAGCCGGTGTTACTTCTGAAATATCATCAACATTATCTTTTTGATCTAAAAATGAATTTAAAACCTCATCTTCTGGTCCCAATGGGAATTCTTCTCCAACAAAAATTAAGGGGCCATTTTCATAAATTCTACCCACTTTTATTCTTGAAAATCTTTCTATGCCAGGTTGAATTAAATAAACGAATTCAAAATTAGATGACATTTCTTCAATAGAGAATTTTGTTTGAGTGTCATCTGTTACTAATCTACCACCAACTAAATACCCAGTAATATATTCATAGAATATTTCTTCATTTGAATCTGATTCAGATTTTAAATTAGCAATTCTGTTTTTAACATAAAAAGTATACCAACCATGTTCTGAAGGTAAAGTTCCTTTAATTTTCCAAGTGCGATTTTTGGTTTGAAGAGATCTTCCACCTACCCAAGGGATAGATAATAATTCTTCTTTTATTTGCAAATGATCTTGCCAACCCATTTTAATCCTTTAATATTCCTTTATGTTTGAACTCTTCAATGAAATCGTTTGATAAATTTTGATATATAGATATATATTTCCATCTTATTTTATCTTGAAATTCTTTAATAAAATCTTCTGATAATGTTTGAGAACAAGACACCCATCCCCAATCTAATTTATCTTGAAATTCTCTTATAAAATCTTCAGATAAATTCTGATAAATAGATATATTAAACCAATCTACTTTATCTTTGAATTCCCTAATGAAATTTTCAGATATTTTTTGATAAAAAGATATTTCATACCAATCTACTTTATCTTGAAACTCTCTAATAAATTCCTCAGATAAAATTGATCTACTAGATATGTCATACCAAATTAATTCATATTGAAACTCCCTAATAAAATCTTCAGATAAATCTATCTTCTTAGAAAGGTGCTCCCAATTTATTATTTCAGAATGTTTTTTAAAACAAATTTTATCTTCTTTAGTAAACATTTTAATCTTCTTTTTCATTGAATTCTTTATGAAAATCGGTGGGTAATTTTTGATATCTCTGCACCCAATACCACACCATTTTATCTTGAAACTCTCTTATGAAATTTTCTGATAACGTTTGGTTTAAAGATATATTGTGCCAATGTACTTTATCTTGAAATTCTCTAATAAAATTTTCTGATAACGTTTGATATTCAGATATTTCATTCCACCAAACGTTATCTTTGAATTCTCTTATAAAATCTTCTGGTAATTCTTGAAGAGATAGGCGTTTCCAATCAATTACGTTTTTAAATTCTTTAAAAAAACCCATTTTTCTTTTGATGAAAAATCAAATTTTTCTGGTTTATAAATTTTCATATTATTAACTTTTAATTTTTACGTATTTCTTTCTTAAACTTAATTCAATTTTAGATATTTTACCCCTGCCTATTTTTTTATTTGTTTAGATTTAGCTATTTCAATAGCGTTAATGATTAATTCTTTTGGCGTGTCACTCATCTTTTTTTAATTCATGATATTCGTAGTCTTCTACACATACAACAAGCCATTTTTTAACTAAACAAGCTACATCATCATTATTTAACTCATCAATAGCTTTAAGAACTTCTTTTGTGCTTATTTTATTTGATTTAACATCACCCCAAAAATTCCAAGTGTAATGCGTATCAGATTTTTCTCCTCTACTTAAAAGAGAACCAATAGCGTCAAATAAGTCTTTCTTTTCAAGAAGAGGATTCAATTTATGCCACCCACATTGGACGTTCCAATAATTCAGTCTTCATAATCAATTCAGCCAAAGAAACTCTCTTCTGAACAACTCTACCAATAGCTTCACGATTAACTGGAGTTGATTGAATTAATGCAGACAATGTTCTTGGAAGCTGATAAACGTCTCCAAAAATATTTTCATCAATCATAAAACAAGGAATCCCTAAATTAGTAGCAGTATTTTGTACCGCAAACCTATTATAACCCCAACCTCCGTCAACCTTCAAAAAACCGAAAGCAACAGGATTTAAACCAGATTTATTAACCGCTCCTTGAAAATCAGCAGCACCCTCATCTCCAATAAAGATAAAAAGAACATCTTCATCTACACTTGGCTTATTATGTTGTAGAGCCCGAACACCACTTCCATAATCTGTACCACCTCCAGCACTGTAATTACTAAAAGCTTGACGAACTCCAACACCAGTTGAGCTTCTTAATTTAACTTCCTGACCCATAGTATTGAAGACAGAAATGTGAATTTTATCCATAGGAAACGCTTGTAAAAACTTTTCCAAATAAACTTTAGCTTGCTCAATTGCACCTTGCATAGAACCAGAGATATCAACCATAAAGTAAATTCTGATATTATCCATCTCCTTTTCAACAGCCGCCTTAACAGCCGTATCAGCAGCTTCTTGAAGTTTATCCTTCGTGCTTTGATTTTTAACACGGGAAGCAATGTTAGCAGCCCTTGTGTCAGTTGCAGTTTTCATTGCAGCTTCCCAGCGATTTTTAACTTCAGGATCTTGCAAAAGACCTAACTCTTCCAATGTCGGAGTTAGAATAATTAAATCCTTATCTGAAAGGCAATGAGCCTCAATTGAAGCTGCAACAATTGCTCGTGTCAACCCAACACTAGCTGGAACCATACCAACAATGCGCTTATAACTCAGAGGATTCTTAACAATTCGCTCACAAATTTCAGCTTCAGAAAGACCTTCCCATGTCTCAGCTGTTGCTACAGCCTTACCAATAGCTATTTCACGTCTACCATCTTTGGCTTGAGCCTGCTTCCACCGCAAAGTTTCGAAGTATTTTGGACTAGAAGGCTTGTAACCAACTCGTCTTGATAGTTCCATCACAGTTTTGCGAAAACCAGCTTTAACCAAACCATTTAAAAGCTTAGAATTATCTTCACGATAACGAATCCACTTTTCAACCGCTTTGTGCCAACGACCATAAAATGGCTTGCGAGCAGACCGCCCAAATCCAAGATCGCGATTAATTTCAGCAATCTCAGGAAGAGAAAGTAAATCATGAATTCGAAGAAGAAGTTTAGGGTTTAGATCTTTCTTATCTTTACGATCAACAGTTAGAATCATGGCTTCGCCAACATCACGAAAATCATCATCAAAGAAAACAACTTCTCCATTTTCTTTAATCGGAATTCCTTTGCGATTTTGAACAAGCATCAAAGCTGCCAAAACAACTTTAAGATCTCGATGGTCTTGTGTAAAAGCGTAGGATGCCCAGCGGGCCGAAAATTCATTATTCATTTTCCAAACGTCAGCAGCTTGCTTATACATCCACGCTGCGACCTCAGGATACAATCCGGGTTTACGATATTCACCAACTTTTCGCGCACCATCTTGAACGGAATTATCATCTTGCAATTCTCCCATTCTAGTTTGGTGAACTTTTCGCCCAATTTTATTAAGACTATAAACAATTTTCTTGCCATCTTCTTCTTTATGAGTAACCGGAATCCACTTAACTCCAATTGGGCTGGTAGCATCTGGAATAACTACACCACACCTTCCATGATAAAGATGGTCTGTGTAAGATAATAGCATATTGATGGTCCGTTCTGCAGGACCGAGTGTTTCTGTTGTTGTATTGGGCATAATTTTCTCCTTTGTTTGCTTAATATAACACCTCTAGGCGTGGCGTCAAGCTAAAGTTCAAACTGCTTTCTTACTTCATCTATTTTTAGTTTATTATGAAAGTCTAAATAATGTAAATGTACAATTTTCGTAGTTTTATGTTCAAGTAATTTATCGAAAACCGCTACATTTTCGCTATCAAAATTTGATTCTTCTTCTAGTGTACACTTATTGCAAATACGAGTTTTTATTCCTCGTATAGGTTTTAAATCATACTCATACCCTTCAAAAATTTTTGTTATTGCATAAATTAATTTATGATTGCAATTAGATTTTATTTCTGATATTAATTTCTCTTTTTTATCTTTAAGTTTCAATAATTTCTTGTTAATTTTTTTAATTTTATTCTTCATTTTATTTCCTTAATAATTAACAAATGTTTAAATTCATTAATCAAATCTTTAAAGATATTTTCATTAATTTCAATGTTAATTGAATTATATGGACATCCTTTAATTAATTTAGCTGAAGAATATTTATTTGAAACATTTTCCCAAATATTAATTCCACAATCTATATCAACTAAATGTTGATGCAATGTTAAAGATATAATCATTAAAAATGAACCTTTCCATCATCATAACATTTATTGCTACATTTTGCATGTTCAGATAAACAACTCTTCTTTTTATCTTTTATGCAATCACAAAAAACATGATCACAAAAATGCCTACAATCATTTGGATCTTGATATGAACTATGGCAATCTCCATTAGTTTCATGTAATGGTTGAGAATTAATTACCAAAAATAATATCAAAAATAACATTTATCTCCAAAAAGCAATTGCTAAAGCCGAAATGCTAGGACCATCTTGCATCTCTCCACTAATAAGCATTTTCTTGATAATGTCAATGGAAAAATACTGACAATCAACAATTCCCTCTTCTTCTTGACGATTTTCTCCAATAGAAATTATATCTTTAGCAATGAATATATGCCCAATATTATTGGATAAACCAGCTCCAATTGGGAACTTAGCAATTTCTTCCCATGAATTTGCGATTAACCCAGTCTCTTCTTGCAACTCTCGTTGAGCCGCAATCAATGGTTCTTGCCCATCTGTTGATCCAGCAGGAACTTCCCAAGACCAAGTATTAGTAGGATATCTAAATTGTTTTATTAAACAAACTTCTTTTAAAGAATTCATTGGTAAAATAAAAACTGATTCATGTTTATCTACTATGTAATAAGAGCTACTTTTACCATTTGGTCTGACTACTTTATCTTCCCTAATTGAGAAATAAGGGTTTGAGTAAACTCGTTTTTGGCTTAATGTTTTCCAATATGTCATATTTTACCTCAATAAAATCCCATATAAGGGATGAAAAAGATATCTAAATTAGCTAGAAGGTTTAAGAAATTAAGTGATGATTTAAAAGCTTCGGCTCTTAAGAACGCTACAAAAAACATTGGGTTTAATATTCGCAACAGATTAATTGATCAAGGTGATTCATCTATAAAATTCAACGTTGTTCAAGGTATAAGCAAATCACCCTCAAACTTTAAAGAAACACCATATATTAAAATGACTTTTTTTGTTTTTGATCCTATTCATGGGAATCATGAAAAAGCTTTGAAACAGTTTAATATGGTTATAGCTTTGTCAAAAAAACTACATCAAATGTTTGCAAAAGATGTTTTGAAAGATTTAGTTATTGAAATTAAGAATGGTGACATTCCAGGTGGAGCAAGTCAAGTAATTAAGAATTGAGCTGATGGAGGGAATCGAACCCACAACGTATCATTACAAAAGATATGTTTTACCGTTAAACTACATCAGCTAAGCGCAAGGTATCTAATGATACCTTGCAATTATATTACCAGTACCTGTTGTAAGGCAAAGTTCCGTAAGGAATGTTATCGAATGATGGGAACGCCCATGGTGGGAGTGCGCCAGGAGGAGCAGAAGGATCAACTACCGCAGCAGTTAAACGATGTAGGAAGACGAACCTAAGAAGCTCTTTTGCATGTTCACGACTTCCTGAAAAGCCAATTCGCTCAAAATATTTAGGAGCAAGTATTTCGTGCATCCTTAATGCAATTTCATCAAACAGCCTACTAATACCAGCTGATGCATGAAAGTCATAAGGATCAGAAGGATTTCCATCATCTTCTAAATCATCTGGAAAGAAATCATCTGAAGTTAAACCATCAGCTTGAATTGAGCCTAAAGCTCCCCAAAATGCACCATGAAGGTCAAAAATCCATTCTTTTGCATGATCAATATCTTCTTTAACTTTTGCTCCTGAAGAAACATTAAAATGTCCCCACACCCCTTGTTCGCAAACACCAGCATCTGCTAAACCACCTAAGTAATTAAGTAAAGTAATCATGCCGTCAACATTTTGCACAACAGACATATTAACAAATACTAATCGACCAGGCTGGAGAATATCAACTACCATACAGCTTTTACCAGGAGTAATCACAATTGAATCAGCTGGAGTATGAGCTACAGCAACAGGTGTATGTAATCCAAATTGATGACCGTCAAACATGAACGTACCATCTCTCTTACGAATAACTGTAACACCAGGAATTTTGAAAATAGGAGTTACTAAAGGTAAATTATTAACTTCAACTTCTCTTAAATACCATTTGCTAACAATAACTCTAATAGAAGGGTCAGCTAACTTAAGACCTAAAAGGTTACCAGTATGATCCGCATGAGGGTGACTAGGAACCATAGCTCCAATCGGTTTGGTTGGATCTAAAGCCTCAATTCTAGCTAGAAGTTGAGCAAGTTCTTTACCTCCACCTTGAAGCTGACCATTAACAACAGGAGCAAACCCACTGTTATGACCACCCATATCTACAACTAGCTTCTTATGTGGACCAACCCAAACTAACGTTTGAAACAAGCCACACTGCACAATGTATTCTTTTGAATGAGTAGTTGTGGCTAGTAGTTGAGTATGACAAAGCTGATCGACATATTCTGATGAATCAGATGATACTTGATACCTTTCACCATTTGTTACTTGAGTTGATGATTCAGGAATAAAAACATCACTAGCTAAAGGAACCTCGGTTGGACTAGCAGTTACACTATCACACACTTGAGGCCCTGGAAGAGGTGAACTGCCCCCACCTCCTTGCGACATATGTTGACTAACAACTCCTACCGTTGGAGTTTCATTTGAGGTTGAACACCCCATCAGGGCTAAAATTAAAAAAGGGATTACTTTATTTAAACTCATATTTTGTTTTTCTCTTTCTGTTATTGTTTTATTAATGTTTATATTTTACCTTTAAAATATAAAATTATCTTATATATTATTTATTAGCTCAACTGCCAAGCAAATAATTTCCCCAAGGCATCCATTTTTCTGGTGACCCTGCCTTCTTCCATATATCTTTACTTATTAAGGATTTACCCATTTCTACTTCATTTTCTTCAATTAGTTCAAAAATTTCTTCTTGATCTCTAAATCCAACCACTTCAACCCCTGGAGAAGCGAAAATAAATTCTAATTCAGAATCACTAAAAAAAATACTATTAAAAATTTCTATTTCAAAATTATCACTCGCTACTTTATCCTCAAATTTACCTGAAGCTCATTTAATTTGCTTTGTTTCTTCATTAAATGGAATTATAGATACCCAATTAAGATTGGGATCACTTTCTTCATCACCATTAATGATATTATGACTTTTAACAAAAAGTCTACAATCTAAATCATTAATTTTACACTTATGAATACCGTCATCAATTGAGTATGTAAAATAATTTTGTATTTTTTTTGCTTTTAATAAGTTTTCACATAGAAAAGCAAATTCATAAATATACGCCATATGTCTCTCGCAAAAGTTTTGTTGTCTTTCTTGCCCCTACATTAGTGTTCAATGAAGCTTTTGTCAAGGATTTTTCTACTTAATTCACCCAGGTAGTTTTATCACTACGATGATTGATCGTATTATAAAACTAAAGAATTAATAACTAATAAATTATCATAATTACGAAACTTTAATTATTCTTTTATGGGTACAAATATGAACGTTGGTTTTAATACAAATTTTAAAAAGGGTTTTGATTCAAAGTTTGTTGTTAAGAATAATTCAACAAAAAGAACGATCAAGATTTTTGGAATGAAAATTGTAGTTGGGGCAACTTATGACCTAATGAATATTCCATATGTCTCTGAAGCCGATATTAAGAATTCCTTATTAAAAGGAGAACTTCTAAAAAAGATTCAGCAAAACATTATAACCATTGAAGATTCTTCAATTGATTTAGTCCAATATAACTCAGAATTTGCAACATTCTTGGAAAATGCTGGTGCTGATATTGGAACGGGAGATCTTAAAGGAATGCGGGGAGTAGCTAATGTTTTAGCTTTAACAGCTTTGGATATTGGTTTGTACCCAAATGGTTCTGTAATTTCTGTTTCAACATTAGATGATTCTTTTATACTGAAAAAAACAGCTGCTGACACAGCGGATGGTATTACAATTGTTAATACAAGCACTGGAATAGGAAGATGGTTTAGGCAACAAACAGAGAGTAAACGTTGGTTAAACCAATCAACTTGGTATGTTAACGCTTCAACAGGAGATGATGAAAATGATGGTTTAACTTCTGATGAAGCTTTAGCTTCATTGGCTGAGTTTAATCGAAGAATTGGCACTGGAACTGTTCCTAATTTTACATTTTTAACAGTTGAAACTGATTTAAATGAAGAAGTCCCAGGGTTTGGGGTTACAGCTTATACTTTTGAAGGTAATTATAAAGTGGGCCTTTTTGTTCAGGGAGATCCGACAGTGTTGGGAACTGGAACGCTTACTGATGTAACAGCTTATGATGAAACAATGTCGCCAGGAATTACTGGGATGATTGAGGATACTAATATACCTGTCTCTTGGACTGCTAGTGGATTTTTTAGTAAATTAATTAGATTAACTTCAGGATCAAATTCTGGAGCTATTGGGTGGATTATTAAAGACCTTGGTACTAAACAAGCTAGATTCAGTCCTCTTTGGAGAGATAATTCATTCGCAACTGTTACTCCAACTATTGGTGATGATTATGAAATTCTAGATCTAATTACTCTTCATGGGGGCCCAATTAAAGCAGCCCCAGCAAACGGATCAGCAATACAGTTTAATTATATTCATTTTACTAAACCAGATCTTAGCTCAAATGATTCTAATTTAGAATCTGTTAATGGAAAAGTTTTCACAACTGGTTGCTGGTTAGAGGCGCCTCATTGTACTCAAGACAATGGTTGTTCAAACGGAGTCCACAAAGGCTCATTATTTGATCAAAATGGAACTACTTATCAAGTAAGATCTGGACAAGCTGATTTTTATGGTTGTTGTTTTGCAAGTGTTATAAGAAGTACAGGCACAAGAGGTAACTTAGCAATTATTGCTCCTTGCGTAATTCAAGCGGGTATTGGCGGAGTTCAGCCATTAGGTGTTGATTTAAGATTTGGTGGGCATTTATCAATTAATTCTGGAGCATGGTTAGCAGGTTTTGACCAAACTTATACAGTAGACCCTGTTATTAGTGTACATAGCGGGAGTGTTGCTAGATTAATTGGAAAAGTATGGGGAGTAGATTGGGCTGGTAGAGGTGCTTGGGTTGATACTTCAGGTTCTATTTCTTATTCTACAGGCAGTGATTTAGTAGATCATTTAGATGTAGCTGGTACTGCAGAGGAAATTCAAGTTGGTGGTGTGTCAACAACTTATGCCGCAATTGGATCTGATGGGGTTTTCACAACTAATAACGCAATTATTGCGCCAGCTGCTTTTGCTGCAGCAACAGCAAGTCCTGTAATTTACCCCACAACCAGCGTAACAACAACATACGCAGCTTTAAATATTAATGATGTAATTTTGTCTGATGCAACTGGTGGATCATTTTCAGTGACATTACCTTTGGCCGCCGAATCTTTTAAAAAAATTATAATTAAAAAAATTGATGTAAGCGGAAATACCGTTACTGTTGATGGTAATGGAGCAGAAACAATTGATGGTCAATTAAATTATCAGTTAACACTTCAATATGAGTCAATCACTATTATAAGTGATGGTACTCAGTGGTTTATTATATAAGGATATCATATGACTTACATCCCAAAACAAAGATTAACTGTTAGTAATCTCCCAAGCGCCTCTTTATATGTAGGTAAAACTGTTATTGTTACCGATGAAGTTGGTGGTGAGGGTACCGCTATTAGTGATGGTGCTAATTGGAGAAGAACTGCTGATAATAGAATTGCTCAAGCTTTTCCGTTGACTGTTATCATTAATGGTCAATCAAATGCTGCAGCTGTACCAGAAGGTACTCTAGGAAGTTCTCGCACAGAAAATCATTTGGGAGCTGATATTTTAGCCTGGGGCGAGACCGCAGGTGCGTTTGTACAAATGGTGGATGGTCATGCAAGTGCAAAATCTACCCTTGGTCCTGGAGGCGGAGCTATGGGATCATTGCTTCTTAGAAGGTTAGCTGACGCCACTGGACAAACAGTTAGAGCTTATACGCTTGCTTACACAAGTCAAGCTATCTCTTATTTTGAACCTGGAAGCGCAACCAACGCTTTTTTTGGTGATAACTCTTAACATGGCTCTTTAAATAATTATGATTTAATTAATAGTTATGTAACTAGTAGTGGCATTGTTCCAGAACTATATGTTTGGGTTCAAGGGGAGGCCAATGGTGCATCAACGCAAGCCAGCTACTACGCTTCGCTTAAGGCTATTTATGATCAAACCCAAATAGATTATCCGGGAATCAAATGGGTTATTGTTTCTACTATTGGAGACGCACAAGCCCGAGGGAGTAGTTTGCTTCCTGTAATTGGAGTAAGAGATGCTCAAAAGCAATTAGCAGATGAGAATCCAAATTCAATATATTATATTGATAACACTGATATGGAAGGCTCTACTACTTATTTTGATAGTGTGCATTATGGTTACTATGCCGGATATGACGAAACAGGCGAACGAATTTTTTCAGCCCTCAAAGGCGAAACAAGAGATGATGTAAAGCAAATTTTGGATATCAAGGATGTTATTTCTTGGACAGAATTTTTTACTAATAAACATACGGTAACTTCTGGTAATGTAGTTCAATGGCAATCTGATATATCTCCAAATACAACGGTATTGGTGCCACATACTAATGCCCCACTTCATATTGGATCTGATCCTGAATTTAATAATAAAACAGTTATTGAGTTCGATCCTGATAATGGTGAAACACTAAAAGTAATCGGATTAACTGGCGAAAATGATTGGACGATTTTTAGTGTGGCCAAAATAGATGATTTAGTTGGAAATCAATATTTAGCAATGATTCAAGACGTAAGCTCCGCTAATCGAAGTGGCCTTCTTATTAACGGTGGAAGCAATCGTCACACCTATTTTTATGACGGGGGAGCGTCAGATTTTGATTTGCTTCCATCTGCATTTGATGTTGGCGTTCATACATTTTGTTTTACTTTAGATACCACTGGTGGAGAAGTTAATCTTTATGTTGATGGTGTTTTTGCAGGAACAGATTCAATAGCTAGTACGGAAACTGGTATGACTGAGGTTTGGGTTGGATCTCTATTGAACACTTCAATTATTAACGGACGAATCGCTGCTTTTGGATTTATACAAGGAACAATTGCAACAGCAACTGAAGCTGCCAATATGCATGCTTGGGCCGCTGTTGAATATGATTTGCCGGGATAAATTATTTACTAACAGCGATGTTGTTTTATGGCTTAAAATATGCTGTTACATTAAACTCCATATCTTATCCCATTTTTCAGTCATTTCATCACAATAATGTTTATAATTTGATGCTTTATCAATTATTTCACCATCATCATTAATAATTACATCATCACCATGAAAAAATCTTTTTACTTTAAAACTATTAGTATTAGTTACTAATACCCATGAATTATTACATTTCATGTTTGATCGTAAAATTTCTTCTTTATCATCATCTCTTTCGGTAATTTCATCAAAAGTTTCTACTTTACCACTAAGATAATGTAATCCACTAGTTTTTATTTTTTTAGATACAAAATCTAAAGGTGCATCATCTTCATCTAACTCTAGATATGTTTCAAAATAAAACCCATATGGTTTAGCACTGTATCTTTCTGAAATGTTTTTTGACATTTCAATTGCTTTTTTAATGTCCCAAGTATTAATTGCTTTTGATGATGATTCGCTAAATAAAGTGCCAGGCGACTCAAATACTACATAATTACATTCTTTTGTTTTCATTAAGTTTTCTTTCTATTAACTATTAAATCTTCTATATCATCAATAAAAGAGTTAAAATAGATCCAATATGTTTATTAATTGATAAATTTTCTAAAAGTAAATCTTCACATTCTTCTTCATTGTCTGAAATTATGAAATTATAACCATGATCATAAAATAAAGCATTAAGAATTCTAGATAAAATTTCATTATTAATATCATTTAATTCTAATTCTTTAATTTTATTAATTACATTTTCTCTTACAGTTACGGTGCTATGCCATCCTATTTTTTCTTTTCTCCAATTCTCAAATATTTTGACCCAAGGTTCCCATACTTTAATAAAATAGTGTTTATAAGTATAAAGTATTTCTTCACCAAAAACATGAGGATTAGCATTATATGCAAAATTAAGTTTATGTTTTATTAATTTAATGGTAAATTTAATATGATTTTCATTCATATCTTTAACTTTACGCCCATTTTTGGTTACCTAAAATTCATACATCTACTAACTCTAAAATTTCTAATTTGTTGCTTCTAATCTTCTTGTTATTATGTACAATTGCTCCAATACTCTTAATCGGAATTTTTACCTTGAATATTTTACCTTCTGAATAATAATTCTTTGCTTTTTCAATTGTCCAAGAAGATAATCCAAATGAGTTTTCATTATTAATATTCATATCACAATGACATTCATATGTTCCACCTAATTCATATTTATATTGAAAATTAAAAACACTATGACCATCTTCTTTTACTGATTTATATGCTATAATTGTTGTTTCATTATCTACAATTTCATAATTAGTGTTCTCTTTAATATATTTTAATTTATCTTCAACTGATTTGTATAACCAATTTGTTTCAGGGTTAGGTTCAGGTAAACCAACCTCTTCCATGAATTCTTCAGATAGTTTTTGATAAAAAGATATTGCAGACCACCAACCTTTATCTTTAAATTCTTTAATAAAATCTTCAGATAGTTTTTGACATCTAAATATATCATACCAATCTACTTTATCTTCAAACTCTCTAATAAAATCTTCAGATAATTTTTTATATTTAGATATATCATACCAGTTTAATTTATCTTGAAATTCTCTTATAAAATCTTCTGATAAATCTTGATATCTTGATATATTTTTCCAATTTACTTTATTTTGAAATTCTCTTATAAAGTCTTCTGATAACTTTTGACCAATAGATATATTAAACCAATCTACTTTATCTTGAAATTCTTCTCTTGATTTTTTATATAATTTACCTTGTTTGGTGAAATTCATCTCTGAACAATTATATTCAGAAGCTATTTTTTTAATTAATTCTTTCATATTATTTACCCTAAAATCCACTCTGCATCATGAGACATTTTAGTATCATAAATTGAAAACTCAACAATTTCCTTCTCAACCTCAAATCCCTCATTAGATAATTTATTTTTGATTTTATCAAGATGAGATTTAAATTTCTCAAATACCTTTTCATAATCACGATATGTGATCATAATATTAACAATATCATCATTAACCTTCTTAAATATATTTTGAGATTTCCTCGCACCAAACTCACAAGCAATCTGTGCCAACTCTTCCAATCTAGAAGTAGGAGCACAAACATTAAGATGACATTCGAAATAACAATGTTCAGGCATTATAGGTTGCTGGTGTTTTTCGGAAGGTGCTGCAGGGTGCCAAGGAATTGTCTCAATCTTTTCCCTTATAACCTTCCAACCTTTAAGATTTAAACCATCTGAAATTCTTTTCATCTCCTGAAAAGCTCCCCTGTTATCACCCATAAATACAGAAGATGTCATTAAATCCTTAAAAACAGCTCCATCTTTCAAATGCAAATCAAGAAGAATAGGTTTGATTTTAATATCCAAACAGTTCTCTTTAAAATATTCAAGCTTATCTTTAGATGATAAAGTATCAAAACTCTCATTAAAATCTACTGTAATATGAATTTCATAAGGGATTGGGTACTTAACTTTACCTTCACGAGCTTGAAGATCAGCCCATTTTTTAGATTTAAGATTAAGCATCTCTTCAATTTCATCATCAGTTGCCTCTAATTCATACGCAATTGATAAAACTGTTAAAATTGTATCACAAACCTCTTCAATAATTTTCTTACGTCCAACAAATCTATGAATAGTTCCCGGAGCATTATCAAAAGGCAAAACACATTTAGCAAGTTCACCAACCTCTTCACTTGCTTTTAATGCCTTTTGGCTTAATGTCTTCTTGTCATTACTTGTTAAATGACGAATGTAATCTGATAATTTTTTTTTTCTAACATTAAATATTCTTCTTTCCAACTTTTGTATTGAGGTTGACTTTTTTTTTATTTCTTTTATTCTAAAACCTACATCTCTAATAGTTTTTTGTAATAATAAATATCTTTCTGATTTTTCTGGAGGAGCCAATCCTAGCAATGAAGATCGAATTTTTTCTTCATTATATGAATAAACTAACTCATTTCTACATTATATCCAAATGCGCATAATTCCAAAAACCTGCACTCTGTGTCGGATTCGAACCGACATTATCCTGATTGAAAATCAAGAGTCCTAAACCAATTAGACGAACAAAGCAGCTCAGTGGCTTCTAGGGAATTGAACCCTTATTTGCGCATTGCTACCAAGCAACAAAGCCACTGGTCCCTGATGTTGGTTATGCTCCAACCTTTCACGTTCTTCAAACGCGCACTTTCACTAGATTAGTTTATCAGGGTTTTTGAGAGATAAATCTCTCGGTGATGCGACCAAGAATCGAACTTGGAACAATTTCCATATCAGGGAGATAAGGCCAACCAGGCCGTCCCGCATCATTTTTCAAACTTTAAAACCGAAAAACCCCTGGTTCGTTGTTGAGAACCAAGGGTTTTATCCTAATTATTCAACAACAAAGTCATGTGGCTTCATTAAAAAAGTCTTTATTATTTTCAATAATATTCTCACTAAACTGTTCAATCACAGCAAGCGTATCTTCAAGTTCATTAATTTGAATCGCCTGTTCCTTAAGAGTAAGATAACACTTATCATCAAGCTTGTCAAGCCTTTTTTGTGTTAAGATTATGTTGTTTTCCGTTAGCATGTGTATGTATTATAGCGTTTTATTGATTGATGTCAAGTTTTTTTGTGGAGCCAACGAGATTCGAACTCATTTCTTCGATGTGCAAGACCAATATTTTCCCAATTAGTACTGTGGCCCCGACGCACATACTATATCGAGTTATTTGTGTTAGTTTAAGATTATCTAAATTATTTCTATCAAAAATACTGTATATAATAGTTATAGGAGATAAATATGTATTCTGATAAAATTCTACAAGCCGCTATTGCATTTGCTAAAAAAAGCTCAGTATGTTGGGTTTCCACATCAACCTGAATTAAATCATGAAAATATCGTTAAAGAAATCATGAAAGTTGCTCCAGGTGAATTGAGAGGTCAAGAAAGATTCATTACTACTAGTCTTGGTGGGAGTTATGATGATTACTATGAAGTAACTATTAACACGCCTTATTTAGAGAATGATGTTCGTTCAAGAGTTGAAATTCAATTAGATTCAACTTTTAATGATGCAAGATATTCAGAAAAAGGTAAACGAGTTGAATTTCAGATATCACATTGATATTTTTTAATATCTTCGTAATCTTCCTTAGTCATTATTATTACAACATTACCATTTTTATCACAACCTTGAACTAAACCATCTTCATATTTAAAATAATCAATATTAAATTTACTTTGAAACTCATCAATTAAATCAAAAGCTTTTTTAAGGTCTAAAGTTTCTTTTTCCATTTATTATCACTCCCAAATTAACGATTTTAATTTGCTTTGAGCCTCTTTTTTATCTTCCAAATTATAAAATCTAGATGACCAATTCCAACAAATTTGATGAATGTTGCAATTTTCTTGATCTTGATAAATGTGATCTCCTATCATAAGATCATCTCCACAGTATTGACAAAACATACCATCTTCTTCATTATAAGAATAATATTCTAATTTATCTTCTGAAATTGTTGACGCATTAATAATTAACCCATTTGGAAAATTAAGGAAACTACCGCACCCACCAGCAACAAAAGCTTTTAAGATAAGGGTCCATTTATTTAATTCCTCATCTTTTAAGCAGGAGTTATTTTTAAAATAATTCAAAAGATCAGTTTCATTTCCTGAATGAAACCAACCTTTATTATGAATTAAAATTAAAGTTTCCAATGAACTTCCAATAATATTAAGCATATCTAAACCTTTAATATTAATAACTGAAGAATCTCTTTTCATTTCTTTAAAAGGATGAAAGGTGCACGTACAGCAGCATTGCCTGCTTCAGCAGCCTTGAGGGCATTCAGAATCCTTTTTTCAGGGTTCCACATACCTTTGGTCACATGCATAGCTCCAAGGGCTAAATCGCTCCCTGAGCCTACCGAACTAAACCCATCATTATTAGAGCTAATTTGATAGTCACCATACATACCATGAAGCTTACCATGATATCCAAATAAGAAATATGGCTCTAAACCACTTTCACCTACGTCCAAACATTTTTGAACAGCTTTAGTGAATTTTTTAACTAGAAACTTCATATCATCCATACCTTTGGGGTGATTGGGAATTTCTAATGAATGAGCTAATAATTGGCCCATCCTAAAAGATCCACAGAAACCAATGATAAAATCTTGTTTAATAAAAACTTTTTTTATCAGATCTACTTTGTTGATGCATGTCAGATCTAGTTCCCGCGCTATCTCCACCCATCCAAACTTTACCTTTATGTTCCACAGCTATAATACAGGTCATGATTATTCTCCTTATTTTTTTGTTTCTTGAACAGCCCAGCCAAATTTAGGCTTCAAAGCCATGTCATCAAATTGTTCTATACCTATTATACCACCAACAAACTCCATGTCAAATGTTTTATCATGGTATATCCATTTAAATGGCACTTTGGAGAGACCGCTAGGAAGCTCATCAAAACCAGTTCCAATCCAACCTTTTTTAACAAAATTATCATTCTTTTTAAAATTATTGGGTCCATCTTTAAGATAAAGGAAAAACGTATTTACCCAACCATTAAAGTTTGGTTTACCTGAGCCGCCATTCATGTTGTATATGCTTTTCCAAAATTTTTTATCTACATTTCCTTGAGACGCCTCTACAAATTGATCTAAAACCGGTAACAGATGATTATCAACCCAATCACTAAGGCCGAATTCTCCTAAGCATTGAGCTTTTGATCTTAATAATTTCCAATCTTCAACTGTTCCTTCAAGAGTGATTGATGGAATTCCGCACCAAGTATAACATTCATAACTAAAATATGACTTCATAGAATCCATCAAAACAATTTCAGAAACTGCTTTTTGTAATGGTCCAGTTGTAGAAAAATTAGCTATGATCAAATCATGTTTCTTACCAATGTAATCTTTTATTTTAGAAGAAAATTCATCAAAAGAGTCTATCCAATTGTTTTGACTACCTTTAATATAATTATTTCGTACTACTTTTATGGTTTCTTTACCTTCGTGATTTACAAAATGATGACGAAGTTCTTCAGCATTCATTTCAATATGACGCGCCAATGATTGAGAAATTGCCAACCAAATACAATCAGGATCTAAAATTAATGGACGATGTTGATCAAAAGCCATATGAATAGCTCCAACCAAACCATTATATCCGCAGGTAACAATTGTCTCATCAACTCCAGAAAAAGATTCTGGAACACTGTATTCTGGAGCGTTTTTCTTTTTACCACTCACTATTCTTTCGAGGCGGTCTTCTCTACTTTCTGGTTCTGGTATATGCAATAACTTAAAGCTTTTTCAGTTGATACCTCTTGAAGTTTGTGTGTGGCAACTTCTACATCTGCAACATTAAATTTAATCATATTATTTTTCCTTCTAACATCTTACGTTATCTTCATAACTAATTTCACCAATAGAAATTAAAACATTATGAGCCTTATTTAATTCATCTTGATGCTCTTGATCTCCAAAAGAGGGATCAATTTCATGAATAAACACCATTCTCAAATGACGTTGAATACATTCTGATTGCTCTAAACTGATGGTTTCTTTATTTGTTAGTTCAAAATACCCACTAAGCCAATTGCAAAAATCTTCACTGGTCATTCTAGCATCTCCTTTTTGTTCTATCATAGCCACCTGAATTATTGTCTTTAAAAAAGATGTTTGGGTTTTTAGGGGTGTTTAGGGGTGTTTAGGGGTGTTTTAGATTTATAATCTTCTAAAACAATTGATTCTGCCTCATGAATGAAACAAGAGTGTAATCTCTCTTTAATTTTAACTACTTGCTCTTTAGAGATTTCTTCTGAATTATCTAACTCAAAAAATCCTTGGAGCCAAAAACAAAAATTTTGCGTTTTCATAAATTATTCCTTTTTCTTTCTTTTCATTTTAAAGCGTTGAACTGAAACAAAGTCACATCCATTTTCATAATAATTATCATCAATTTTAACCCACCCACCTTCAAAATGAGTTTGTTGAGCCAATGCGCATTCAACGGCTTTTTTTCTTTCATTAAAAATATCTACAATGTTTGAACCCTCAGATTTTTCGCCTCGTGATATAATATATACCTTCATTTTTTTTTTCTCTTTTCTTCAATAATTTTTCAAATTCATCTGGATTACCTGCAAATAAAATGTACTCTCTCCAAGTCAAGCTTAAATATTCGTGAAGGTTAAGTTCAGAATCACTATTATGCCACCTATCAATAGCATCGTCAATTTCTTTTAAATTTTTCATAATTTATCCCTTTTCATAATCAGCAGTTATTTGCCGTGATAAATATTATAAATATTATAAATAAAATCAGCAGCTCGCGAACCTGGCTCATTAATGTAATTACACTCATTGTTTTCATCTAATGATTTAAAGTTAACCATTACATTAAAATCACTAGGAACAGCTTGAGCATTACCTTTATCATCAACTAAAAATCTAATACCATTTACTGATGTAATTTTAGCATCATTTAAATCAACAGAATTTTTAACCGTATAACAGTTTCCTTTATCGCTAATTTTGCCACATTTTTGATTTTTTTCAATATAATTTATATTAACAACAACCCCAATTTCTTCTGGATATTCAAAATCTTCATCAAATTTATGTTCATTAAGAAATGCGTATGCGCTTAAAAAATCACTAAACCAAACTATCACTTTTTTTTCTTTAAGAATATGATCTGTATTAGTTCCTCTACTTAAAAAAACAGAGTTAAGCTTAGGTTTAACAATAACAACTTTTTCTGCACTTTCAGCTCCATAAACTGAAATAGACCTTATCACTTCATACAAAGTTTCGCCAGTCCTTTTTGTTATTTTATGTCCGTTAGGAACGCAACCTACTTTAATTAAAACACCAATATTATTTTTAGTATTCAATTTGTTAAGCTTTAATATTTGAAATATATTGAATAGCATCACACCACCCTTTTTCACTAGCAGGAAATCTAGCTGCAGGAGATGGAGCTTCATCCACAGCTCTTTTTTCTTTTGGATCAGAAAAGTGCGGATCAATCTTCTTCCATCTAATCACATCAAGTTCGGTAACATTTAGGAAAGCCATTGTTTTAGTTCCTTCGTAGCTACATTTGGCACAATTTGGGTACCTAGCTTGTATAACTAAATGAGGTCCTTTTCGGCATATTTTTTCTATTACAAATTGATAGCTATCTGGCGTGTTTTGGTTTATATTTTCTTGAGAGTGTTTTTCAACTAACTCTTTAGCTTTTTTAAGCTCTTTCTTGAAATGTGTTGTGTTTGGATTTCCTAAGAAATTAGTAACCAAATCAATAGATTCTGTTAATTGATCTTCAAAAGATCCGCATTTAGGATCGCCCCACTGATGTCTGCATGTCATTATTATATCTTTCTTTAATTAAAAATTAATTTGTAGCTCTAGTCGGATTCGAACCGACACATTAAATCTTTTTGAAAGATCCTCCTCTGCCGTTGGGATATAGAGCCATTTTAGCATGCCGCCAGGGAATCGGACCCTGCAAAGTTGATTTTGGAAATCTACTTGGTTACCCAGACCGCGGCACATTATTTATTCTTTTTTTAGCTTCATGGGAATTTTCACATAACCTCCTCGATATGAACAACTTAACTTATGATCCAAATTAATATTGTTTGGACAACCTGGACAATCCTCTTCTTTTGGCCAAGTTTTTCCTTGAGCTATTCTTGAACATTCATCAGAACATATAGGATCATCAAAATACTTATCCAATATATTTACTAAACATTTAAAGTTTTTGCTACAAATAGTGCAAATTTTAATTTTATTCATTTTTTACTATTTCCTATTGTAGGAACTAAACTTCTATAATAAGCCCCTAAATCGTCTTCAATTAAAATATTAACCTTCCACTCATCATCATAATATTTTATTTTACCTATTCCTGTATGCATTATTTATCTTGATGGAGGCGGGGAATCGAACCCCTTGGCAGCTTTCACAGAGCAACCCGCACCCAGTACTACCCCCATTATCAGGAAAACCGAATTTGAATCGGCATTAAAGCGCACCAAACACCCGGTGTTATCTTTTTACACTATTTCCTGGTGGGCCTGGAGGGACTCGAACCCTCGATGTGAAATATTTGATTAAAAGTCAAGTGCAATCGCCACTATGCTACAAGCCCAGTTTGTTATTTATTTTTTCGTTTCATTGTCATATCTATTTATTATTTCTTCTAAAACCCTAAGTCTATCTATTTCTGAATGAAATTTTCCTGATACAGACGGAGGATTGCTGCTATGTAGCATACTATATCCTTCTTCTTCTTTTAATTCCTCACTTAATTCATTAATTAATTTTTGGGAATCTATAGCTTGCTGTTTTATTTCATCCATACTAAAAGTTCTTAATATGGATTTTTTCAGTTTTTTGTCTTTTTTGCTCATTTTAACAGGTCTTCAATTTCACTCAAAGCATCATCTGTTTTTGCATCTTCACTCCTGAGATTTTTAAGTTTTTTCTGTAAACTTTGTAGTTTCTTTTGCTTAACATTCCAAATAATAGTGTCAGCTCTTAACTTTAAATCCTCTTCCCAATCTTTAAGACTGTACCCGTACCATTCAAAAACATAATCATCAACTCCTAATCTTTTGGCCGCCTCTTTATGATTGTTTTCTTTTTCTAATAAAAAAGCTAAAGCTTCTACCAAATGACGTGGGTCGCTAACAACAGTATTTAAATTAAAATAATTATTACTATCAAAACGAAATAACCCATTTGTATTTAAACTAACCTTAGGTTTTTTACCAAGAGTTTCTTTATCGGTTTCAATTTTACTTAACAGTTGTTTGATTTTATCATCTTGCTTTGACATTTTGATATTTACCCTATTCTAATTTTTCTCTTATGTTCATTAATAATTGTAAGTGATACTACACTGTCTTCACGACTTTTTGGCAAAACATAACCTATAAAATCATCTATAATTTTAACAAACTTACCATCTTCAAATATAACAGTAGGTTTTTTTGACATTCTTAACTCAAATTTTCGTTCATACCCACTTAAAAAACTATAATTGTTTTTATAGTATTTTCTTACAGTATGATATTCTCCTTCATTTTTAATGAATGTTGAGTGACCATAATGATAACTAGTCGCTTCCGTTTTGCTAGCAGTTATTTTAACTGGAGCAGAGGCAAAATCAGTTTTTTTATATTTCTCAAATAAACCAGCAAAACCAGGTAAGGCATCATCTCCTATTTTAGCAACAATTTTCGTAAAACCAGTCTCAATCATATACCTATTTTCTTTGTTATTTAATGGAACAAAAACATGTTTCTTTTGACTTCTGTAAGTTAAGGTATCTGCTTTTCTAACCCATGACCAGTAATCCAATCTGCCAAGATACATCACTTCTTCATTACGTTTATTTAAAAAACAAAAACCCTCTTTAAAATCAACCCTCTTGATTTTTTCTTCACAAGCTTTTTTGAAAGTATTAGAATCTTTATATTCTTGACTACTTACAGGTAGAAGTATTAATTGTGCTCCTGACCATGCATAAACAAATTCACCTTCTAAACCTTTACCTTTAATAGATGAACATTCTTCAAGAATAAAGATTAAATTATCAACACCAATTTCAAACTCAAAACCACGAGGATCATAAATTCTTACCCAAGCTTGACGTGGGTTCCATCCACCACCTCCATCACCAACTTTTTTATTAAGAACAAATCCATCAGTAGGTATATTTTCAAATTCTTCTGGATCAATATTTTGATTTCTCCATCCATCCCAAGATTTCTCTTTTCTAAGGACTCCTTTGTTATCAGTATAAACAACGAAAGCTAATTTCCCTGTGTAGGTACCTTTTCTTTTTTGAAACCCAACATTGATTTTATTTGGTATGTTAAACTGACTTTTCATTTTTTAAAAACCTTTCTTGTTCTACCAATTCTTCCCGAACTTTCATTAAAACTTCACCGAGCCAATTTTGACCTAGCCATTTTTCCGGTTTAGTTGCATTTGGATCATCCTCTCTAAGACCAATTCCCCATACCTTATCATATGGACTAGCTTCTACAAGGATTTTATCTCCAGTGCTTAACAAAAGATTTTGCAAGTCTTCATGTTGAGAAAATCTCGCCAAATTTCCTTTAAAAACAATTTTTTTAGCAACATAATTCCATTTCTCTACATTGAAATTTTTTACTTCTCGCCCAAATTGTTTTTGTTCTTTTGGTGAAGTAGATGCCATTATCTTTTTTTTCATTTTCAACATCATCAAATAATCTAGCTTTTTCTGCCATCATATATTGTTCTGCACAATTATAGGTAACGCCATCGAGTTTAAACTCATATTTGCGCCATTGAGAAAAAGGATGTTTCCAGAATAACATGTATTTACTTTGCATTTCTTTTCCTATCATCTTTATCGTGTTCCCAAAGCCAATCTTTTAACTCTTCAGACATTTCATCTTTAGAAACTCCGTTATAAGCCATTATTTTACCAGATTCACAAAGTAATCTTGTTAGTAAATTTATTTTAGTTCTTATTTTATCCATATCAGTTTTGAGATGTTTAATCCTCTCTTCTGCAATATTTGTACTACTATCTCTTGAATCGTAACAAGGCATAACTTTCTCCTTTTATTGTTTGTGAACTTTAAAAAACAAACCCTCTATTATTAAATATGGCATTTTATCATTTACTTAATTCTTATACCGATTATTGTGTTACCATAATCATCATCTAAAAGTTCAATAATAATAGAATCGTTTTCATCTTTTCCTGTGCGTCTCCATAAGAAACAAATTTCAGTCTCTAAGTCTGTTTGTTCAGATAAAGAAGCAACAGCCTCTTTTAAAGAGGCAAGATCGTTTATCACAAATTCTTTTTTCATTTCTTTATTAATCTCATCAAGTTCATCAGGATCATATATATATTGAAGATTGCTTGGTTGCCATCTAACATCTATGTCAGGTCCTTTTTTATGACCAAAATCCGTTAGACCTTGAACAATACCAATGCATTCTCCAAACTCTTCAACATGCTTAGAGCTACCATTTGCAATATAGTGAGCTTTGAGTTTTTGACTCATTTTTACTTTTGTTCCAGGTTTCATTGTGTTAGTTATCCCAAGATGGTAAATTGTCTTCATTTTTGTGTTCGCAATCAATTATTGCTTGACATTCTGCACATGGAAAAGCCCATTCATGTTGGTCGGTCCATACTACTGCATCAGCTTTTCCTGTTAAAACTAACCAGGCACCTTTAATCTTTTCTTGTAAAGATCCTGATAGAGGTCTTGATGGCTCCCATTTTTCATTTGTTTTATATTGAACTTGGGAGGCTGATTTCATTAATTCTTTTAGTTTCCAGATCATTTTGTTGCATTTTTCTTTTTAATATTTTGTACCCAGAACAGGATTCGAACCTGCACTTTTTAGTTTCTAAAACTAACGACTCCTACCGTTGGTCTACCTGGGCATGGTCTGAGGAGCCGGAATCGAACCGGCCAAAAAAAGCACGTTTCCAAAACGCACCCGCCACCTTGACTGTTCCCCCAGATTTTTATTTTATCTTTCTACATATTTAGGCAAATCATTAAAATCTTTATCAATATATGCTATTGGAATGCAAAAGTCATAATATTCTGCCACTATTAATTTACGTCTTTTGCTTTGCGAGGATAAAGATAATTTAATAAAATTATCATCGTTAATAAAACTTTTGATAAAATCTAACTCTTTTAACTCTTCTACTGAAATTATCTCACCTTCAGGTCTTGGTTTAGTCTCATAAGCCGCAAACATTAATGGCAAGTATTTTCTTACTTTATACATTTTATTTTGTCTCCTTTATAACTGTTTTACGGATTCCTACTGACAATACTCTGCTAAAAAAAGTCTTTATTAATCCAAGTATCATTATCATTTCTTTTTTATTCTCAAGATAAGAACTTTTAAAATCAGACTTATTAACAGCTAACTCATTTTTCACACACATAAGCTCTCTACAGCTACAATCATCATTGCAGTCACATTTGCCACTTGGGCCACTTGGGCCACTTGGGCACTCATTTGCATGATTGCAAAAAATAGGTGATTGATATTTTTTCATTAATAACTCCTTAAAACTTAAAAAACCTGAGTAGCTCAGCTACCCAGGTTCAATATAGTCATGATCCATCAGATAGTCAACAAGTTTTCTCGCACGGTTTTGGGAGATGGCTTAAGACACACCACGGCCCTAGTTGCGGCAGCAACTTATGGGAATGCTTATGTGTGTTTGAGGTTTTCATTTTATTTATTTGTGGAAGTGAACGGAGTCGAACCGCTACGGCTAAAAAACGTTGGGTTTACAGCCCAGTGAGCCCGCCAATGCTCAGCACTTCCATACCATCTATTATAACCACTTATTAGTTGTCGTCAAGATTTTTCTCAAATAAAATTTTTGTTCTATAAACATTACCTACATTTGCGTCTTCAATATTTCGAATTGCTGAGGTAATTGCTTTGACAAGTGTATCACCTTCTCTATCAAACTCTATTTCACAGACATTGTTTATTAACGAAACTAAAGCATCGTCACATCCGTTTGAATATAATTTGTCAGCAACATCTTCATACGTCAAATCAAATGTGCTAATTAAAAAAGAAAAATTAAAGATAGTCATACTTTTCAATTCCTTTATCACATAATTTTATAATTTTTTTCTGCTAGAACTTTGTTAGCTTTATATTCAGTTATTTGCCTACCACTATTTTGAGGAACCCAAATTTTATCCATCTGATTCATGTTATAATTAAAATAAACAATTTCAGCCATTATATCAGCTAAATTAGTTATTTTAGGATTATTAGGTTTCATCCCATCTTTGGTCATCTCTTCAATTAAAGCCATAGATTTTGTAAGATTCAAGCTTAAACCCATATTATAAAATTTTGAAATCATTCTTAATCTGCTTCGCTGACAAAGTTGTCCGCTTTTAAAATTATTAATACGATAAAGTTCTATAATTGTATCATCAATCATTTTTTTAATTTCTATTTTAGTAGGAAGACGTAAACTATCATTCATTTCTAAATTCAAAACGGTTTGATAAATATCTTCTAAAACCATAACATAACCAAACCATCTAGTACCAAATAAAAATTTAAGATAAACCTCTTCATTTCTCAACAAACTGATTAAATCATCAAAACCTTCTAAAATTAATTTATCACCAGTTTCTTTATAAACCAAATCCTTTTGTAAAAGATCCATTAAAACCGGAACATATTGTTCTGACTTCATATTTTCAATCCAACCATAATCATTATAAACACCTTTAATAGGCAAGGAATAAGGTTGCCATAAACCGTCGCTACTGCACCTATTAAAGCGAATGCTTAAATTATTATTTTCAATTAAATTATTTTTAACAATTAAAAACAACCTAACAGAATCACCATGAGTTATTGGTAATTGACTAATTAAACAAGTTTCATTAAAACATCCCATTATTTTATTTCTCTCTTTCTTTCCAGTTCATTTAACCTAGCGCTTGTTAGGCATACTATCATGGCATTAATAACCGTAATAATAACAGAATCAGAGCGTCAAAGAATTTCCGGGATCCCAGAATTTGTAACTATAATTACAAGCATACCTTCAACTATTTTTTATACATTTGACGGAACTGATCCAAATACATCTTCAGATATCTACGTTGGAGGAGAATTAAAAATCCCAACTAACCAACCTAGTGTAACATTTAAAGTTTTGGCAACCAACGGAACTGATTCTTCTGCAATTATTGAACGTTTTTTTCGTCCTAATATTATCATTGTTAGAAAAAGTCATGATCGAGTTGTCGTCAACAACTGCGGAGACTGTGGTGATTGTAGTACCTGCAGCCCAACAGGTCAAGGACAATGGACAAGTTTCGGCCCTGATGACCTTATTGTAGACAAACCATCTGTAGAAAACATATTCGATGGCTATGATGGAACCGCGACTGGCACTCCAACGGGTGGAACAGATTTAGATTTATCTGAATATTTAATTAAATTTTCCGATTCTAACAGAGCCAATACTGAAAGAGGTCGAGGGATCGGGACTTTACCATCAGAAGTTACTGTAGTTATGCCACCACCACCACCAACATTTTCAGATCGTAACAGTAGCTTATTTAATCCTAGAGCGCTAGTTATTTATCAAGATTCCCGTGAGGAGCCAGATGATCCAAGTGTTGTTAATATTAATAGGCAATTTTTTAGTTTACAAAATCCAGAAACAACAAAAGATGGTATATTATTAAATACAACCGCTTTTGAAGGAAATACAATTACCGGCTCTTTATTAAGAACACATTTTAATCCTAGAGAAAATACTTTGACTTATTATTATTTCGATAGTCATGCTCTTCGTTGGATTATTTCAATAGAGCCGTTTACTCCAGCTTCTCCAAGAACATCAGGATTGCAAAAAATCATGTTTTCTTCCAGGAGCGCAGCAGATCAGAAAGTATTTAGATGGATCCCATTTAAGGGAAGAAGTTTAATGTAAATTAAGAAGTAAATTATGACAGAAAAAAAGAGTCTAGCAATTATACTGGACGGTAAACCTAAGAAATTTAAAGGTTTTTGGGCAAGTGTGTCTAAATTTAAAACCTTTAAATCTTGTGCCGCCAAATTTAAATTTAATTATCTTGACAGATTACCTAAGAAATACCATGATTTTCATATTCTTGGGAAATTTGCGCATTTTAATTTAGAACAATTTCACCTCAAAAGATTAGCAGGAGATATTAGACCTGACAGTACTTTGATGAGCGAATGTTTTAAAGAAGGAGTTGAGGAGTTTAAGGAGAAATTAACATCTGATCAAAAGAAAGAAGTATATCAGATGATGATTAAGTACCTAGAAATACTAGCAAAACAGCGTAAAGAAGGTTCTCTACCAAAAATATTAGAGGTAGAAGAAGAATTTTATATTACTCTTGATGGTCGTATTTTATTAATGGGATTTATCGATAGGGTTCAGCTAGATGCAGATGGAGTTTTGCACGTTGCTGATTATAAAACTTCAAAAAGCAAGACATATTTAAAAGAGGATATTTTTCAATTAATAACCTACGCATACGTAAAATGTTTGCAGGATCCTTCGATAAAGAAAGTTAGAGCTTCATATATTATGCTTAAGCACAACTTTGATTATATTACATTTGAATTTTCTCGCGAGGAAATAATGAAGATGGAAGAAAAATTCATGGGTGATTCTGATACTATTCTTGATGAAAAGTTATATAGACCTGAACCAAGCCCATTATGTTCATATTGTGACTTTATGGAGTCTTGTGCAGAAGGTAAGAAATTTCATGAAGAAAGAGAACGACAAAAAGAAAAAAGAAACAAAGCAGGCTCTACATGGGGTCGGCAGAAATGGTAAGAAAATATGACGGTTGAAGTTAAAGAATTAGAATATTGCAAATTACAAGTAAGCTACACTGCTGATTCAGATGTGGTATTAGAGAAACGTGAAGAGGCATTAGAGACCTTAAAAAGATCTAATCCGAAAGTGAGAGGGTTTAGGAATTTACCTTCTCGTTCCAAAAAAGGAAGAAATAAGATTAGAAGGAAAAGCTACGTAAAACCAAATGTTAATAAAGGCAAATTATTTGACCGTGCTTTGAAAACTCAATTCAAGAGTTATATTGAAAAAACTGTGATTAGTGAGTTGGTTTCTGAAGGGTATGATGAAACTCTTTATGAAACTAAAGTGAAGCCAATTGGTTATCCAGAAGTATCTAATCATACATTAGATAGTGATAATTTTAGTTGTGAAATGCTTTTGCTTCATAAGCCAAGTTTTAACCTTACTGAGTATAAAGAATTTGACATTCCAAGTCCAGAGGTTGAAGATGCCGTTGTTGAAGCGGAGGCAATGGTTCAAAAGTTACGTGAACAACATGCTGATGTTTTACCTTTTAAGAGTGAAGATTTTGTTCAAATGGGCGATTCTTTAACAATGGATATTAAAACTCTTGTTGATGAAAAAAAAATTGATTCATTAACTAAAGAAGGTTTATTTTATACTGTAGGAAGTTATACAAATGAAGAGTTTGATAATAACTTATTAGGAATGAAGGCTGGTGATAAAAAATCTTTTACAATTGATTTTCCAGATGGCGAATCTATTAATCCTAGTTTAAGGGAAAAGAAGGCTATTTTTGAAGTTGAAGTTCATATGGGAACCAAAAAAGTTCCTGCACCTTTGGATGATGAACTAGCTAAAAAAGCTGGAGCAAAAACAATTCAAGAATTACGCCAACACGCAGAAGCTACGGCTTCTCAAAGAATTGATGTAAGAAAAAACATTAAGTTAGCTGAACAAGTAATGAAACGTCTTGTTTTGAAACATGAATTTGAGGTTCCTGCTTGGTTAGCTTTGGCAGAATCAAAAAGAGGCGCCGCTTCTTTAGGAAAGAAATGGGACGATCTTTCTACTGAAGAAATTTTATCTTTAAATGAAGCTGCTAAAAAACAAGTTAAGTTGTCTCTTATTTTAGATTCCATTCGAGAGGAAGAGCCTTCAGCTGTTTTTTCAGAGAAAGAGTTGGTTAATCAGCTTAAATTAAACCTAGAAACCCAAGGATATCCAGATGCGATGTCTTTAATGAGAAAAATGCAAGTAGACGGTTCATTAATTGGACACATTGCACGAATTAGAGATGAAGCAACAGTTCAATGGATTATTCAAACCTGTAACATTGTAGAATAAGGAAGAAAAAAATGGCAAGAAAAAAGAAAGCAGCAGTTCACCCAAGTCACCCAGAATTCCCAGAAAAGTTAGGAAAACACCTATCTGAAGTTTGGGTATCAGAAGCTGAAGCGATGGAACGTGAAGAGATGGATAAATGCATTGTTTCATGTGAAATGACAATTGAAGCTACTGAGAAAGATGTAAGTGATGATTCTAAAATTCAAGACTTAAAGGAACAACTTAAATATCTTAATGAAGGATACAAAGGTGTTTTGGTGAGTCAAAAAGCGAAAATTAAGTTTTTGCTTTATTTGATGAATTCTAGAGGGTATGACGTTCCACTTAATACCGATGTTAAAGAAGATGACGAAGAAGAAGAGTAGATCAAAACTTCAAGAAGAATTCTTTAAATTTGCCAAGCAAACTGGAGGTTTTCCGTCCGGTTTGCTTGCAAGTGATTCTTTACCTGGATCACCAGGATCTGTAATTCAATTTACAGATATGGAAATAGATGAAGATGGCACTGAGATTTGGACTCTTAATGGAAAATTACATCGAAGCAATGATGAACCAGCCGTTGTATCTCCTTGTGGTTATAAAGAATGGTGGCTTTATGGTAAAATACATAGAGTTGGTAAACCTGCAATTGAATATCCAGATGGAACAAGAGCTTGGTATGTTAATGGTATGAATCATCGTTTAGATGGGCCAGCTATGGAAAATTTTGACGGAACTAAATATTGGTTTATTGAAAATGTAATGTATACTGAAGAAGAATTTAATAATTACAAAAAAATCTAATGATTAAAAAATATATAGTTAAAGCTTGTTGCGGAAAGCAATCTTATATTTTCCAAACAGATAAGTCAATAAAAAAATGTCACTTGGTCTTTTTTGAAAATAAAGGATATGTGGCACCAGATAATTTTAAAAATCATGGTCTTTTTTACGTTAGAGGTAATGGAATTTCTGCCAGCTGCTCTTTTGGAACAAATAGAATTACAGTTCGATGCAGCGGGAGCGATTGCCCACAAAAAATGGAAGAGTTCGGAAAACTTTTAGAAAAAGCAGTTAGCAGTTAAAACATGAATAAATTCGTTAGTTTACATAATCATACTTGTTATTCATTAATGAATAGCACCATTAAACCAGAAGCTTTATTTAAAAAAGCTAAACAATTAGATCATCCTGCTGTTGCGGTTACTGATAGCGGAACGATGTTTGCAGCTTTTGACGCTTTAAAGGCTTCCAAAAAAACTGATGTAAAATTGATCATGGGTTGTGAATTCTTTTTCACAGAAGATTTAAGTGATGAAAACAGTCAAATAACAAATATTATTCTTATTGCAAAAAATTATAAAGGATACAAAAATCTTCTATTAGCTCATAGATTAGGTAATGATAATTTTATTGTTCGTTTTGGTAAAGTTATTCCAAGAATTGATTGGAAAATTTTGGAAGATTGTTCAGATGGATTAATTGCTTTGACTTCAGGTGGTGGAGGAATTCTTTCATCCCTAATTAATAAGAGACAATCTGAAGAAGCTTTTGAAAAAGCAAAACGATTAAAAGTTATTTTTGGAGAAAATCTAGGTTTAGAAATTCAACCACATAATATGATTCGTCAAGCCAGTCCTTATAATGGTTATGAGGATCAAAGATTAGTTAATAATAAATTAATCAAATTCGGAAAAGAATTAGACATTAAAGTCGTTGCTACATGTGAAGCGCATTATTTAGAGAAAGAGCATCATAAAGCTCATGATGCACTGTTATCTATTGGGTCTGGGATGCCAGTTAGAACAAGGTACAGATTGCGATATGATGTGCCGGAATTTTATCTTAAACAAAGAGAAGATATTATTAAGTTTTTTACTCGTCAAGGTCATAAGAATGCAGCAGAGTTTTGTGATAACTCGATTTTCTTTTCTAATTTATGTGAAGAACCAAATTGGATTGAACCTAAATTCTCTAATCCTTCTGGTCAAGAACTTCCAGATTTTCCAGTTGGAGATCAGGAAGATTATTCTGAGTTCAAATCTTGGTTAACAGATCAGTCAAAAGAAATTCAGGATAGTTCTGAGGAATCATCTTATATTAGGTATTTATGTCTAAAGAAACTAAAAGAACTTAATAAAGGTAATGATCAAGAATATCTGGCTAGACTTGAGAAAGAGCTGGATGTATTTAATTACAAAGGCATTAATGGGTTCATGTTAATTGTGGCTGATTATGTGAATTGGACCAAAAATAACAACTTACCAGTTGGCCCTGGCCGTGGCTCGATTGGAGGATCTTTGTCAGCCTACTTACTTGGTATTCATGATGCTGATTCAATCAAATACGGCTTAATCTTTGAAAGATTTTATAATAAATTAAAAGTTGGCATGAGTGATATTGATGTTGATTTTGGTCAATCCGCAAAACCTTTGGTTCAAAAATATATTCAAGAAAAATATGGATATGATTATGTGGCACATGTAAGTAACATCAACACTTTTACCCCAAAAGTATATTCTAAAGACATCGCTAGGGCTTTTCAATTTGGTGGAAGCAGAGAAACTGCAGTTGAAATAGGCACAGCGATTGCAGATTCAATTCCAGATGGTTTCAATACAATTAAGAAAGCTTTGGTTGGGGCTCCTTTATTTAAAGAATTCGCCAATACTGAAGATTATAAACAGATAAAGGATTTTGCAGATTGTTTAGATGGACTTCCAAGAGCTAAAGGTACTCACGCGGGTGGTATTATCATTAGTAAAAGACCTTTGCATGAAATAGTTCCAGTTAGAAAAGATAAACATAATAACTATGCCATTGAATATGAAAAAAATCGAGCAGAAGATGTTGGATTAGTTAAGATGGATGTTTTAGGATTATCAACTTTAGATATTATTGTAAATACTTTTAAAATTATCAAGTCAAGAAACAAGGAAACTCCTCCTTTACCTTGGGATTATGATCTTAATGATGAAAAAGCATATGACTTAATTGGGGAAGGTAATACATATGGAGTTTTTCAGTTTGGTACCTCTGCAGGAACAATGGATTTATGCTTCAAAATGAAGCCGAAAAATATGGAAGATCTTGCTATGATTACTTCAATGGCGCGTCCTGGTTTTCCAAAAGATGTTATTGATGATTTCGTTCTCAATAAAAAGAATGGTAAAATTGCCAACTTAATTCACCCCATATTGAAAAACTCATTATCTCCAACTGTTGGTTATGCGCTGTTTGATGAAGTTTTGCTTCAATTAGCATATGATGTTGCCGGTTGGGAACTTGACGAAGCAGATAGATTAAGAAAATTCATTAAAGATAAAGGTAAATATCCAGAAAAAGATAAAAAACTACAAGAAGATTTTATTAGAGGAGCTGTTGAAAACAGAAATCTTTCTTCATGTGATGCTAACTTAATTTGGGATAAAGTTGTATCTAATTTTGGAGCTTATATTTTCAACAAAGCTCACTCAATTACTTACTCATTTATTAGTTATCAAACAGCTTATTTGAAAGCACATTTTCCAACTGAATTTCTTGTTGCTAACTTAATTTTTGAAGATAACTCAAATACTCAACTTTCACCCAAAAACAAGAAAAAACTCAAAAGAGAAATTAGAGGTTTAGGTGTTAATATTTCACCACCTGATATTAATAAATCTGATAATATATATAAAATATTAGATGAAGATAATATTCTTACAGGGTTACAATCTCTTAAATTTATGGGTAAAGATGCTATCCCTGAATTATTAGAGAAAAGACCATTCACCAGTTTTCATGAATTAATATCTAAAATTAATGGAAGATTAGCGAGAATCACAGCGATTCAAGCTATGGCAGCAAGTGGAGCTTTAGATGATTTTGGTTTGACTAGAAAGCAAATGTTTCTTTATGCCAGTGATTATAGAAAAAAATGGCAAGCTTGGGAAAAAAGAAAAACAAAAAAGGGTGAATTTAATTATCCTTGGCCAGATATTGATGAATGGACAATGCAAGAAAAATACGCAATGGAAACCCATTATTTAGGAGAGGCTTTTTGTTGCGGTTTTAAAGAGGCTTATGGTGATTTTTTTGATAATTGGGCATTAGATTTCTCTAAATTGGAAGAGATATTTCCTAATGATGATGGTAATTCTAAATATCATTTAAGTCGAGCTGACGGAGGAATTGTTGAAGGTGTTATTGTTGATCTTTTTGAGTTTACTGTTAAAAAAGAAGGTTCATCAATCTTCGGACAAACAATGATGAAGATATCACTAGAAGATATATATGGTAACGTAGTTCCTATGACTGTATTTCCTGGTGGAGTTGAGGATCTTAACAATCGTTTACGTATGCTAAGCGGTGGTAAGATTAAACTTGAAATAGGTACGGCTCTTCATGTTTCCAGTTTAATTCAATGGTATGAAGGTGATATTTCATTGATATTCAGCAACTTAATTGCTGCAGCACCTCTTCCACCAAAACCAAAAAATTTAAAACATCAGAAAGTATCAATGAGAGTTGTTAAAAAGAAAAAAGAGAAAACGAGTAAATTAGATCCTAACAAATTTTTAGATGAAGTAGAAGACGATCTAATTATGACAGGAAATTCTGATATTGACGTTGATTGAGGTAAAAAAAATGAAATGTATGAGTTGTGAAGCAAAAATTCCATCAGAATGGAAATCAGCTATTCAAAATAATAGTTGTCCTGCATGTGGTGGGCAAATAATGACAGATGAAGTTAAATCAGTTTCTGATAATTTATCTGCTGTCATAGGTCAATTAATAAACTTAGGTGAAGAACCTATGGATTTATTACTAGATTCAGTTGGTTTAATAAGAAAACCGCTTCTGGGTCAAGGAAATGTTAGAATGCAAAATAATGAATTACCGGCTAACTTTAAAATTGCGGATAATTCTGTTCAGGACTTTTTATCTAGAACCAACTCCTCACATTTAAATAGAAGAGATACAGTTAAAAATATACTTAGTCGAGTCAACAATGCCAACGATGATAATATGGTAACTGATTATGTTGATGATTATGAGGCTATTCCTCAAGATTATCAATCCACAGCAAGAGATGCTCTTGTAAATAACTCTATGACTACTGGAGGGGTTCCTCCTACTTCAGAAGAAACTGCCCTTTTAATGCAAGCTCTTGGTGATAATAACAACTTATCAGAAACGGATCAGATACACCCTGCACTTTATAAACAAAGAATGAAAAGATTAGCTAAAAGTAGAGAAGTAGCAAATGGTGGTGGCGGTGGTGGTAAATATAGATTTTCTAGGAGCGGGTAGTTTAAATGCTTAGGATTATTGATAATAAAAAAATTGATTTAACCAATGAAGAATGGACTTTATATCAAAAAATATGCGAGTCATATGATGTAGAGAGAAGGGGAGTTAAAGGAAAAGATCTTTTCACCGATTTATTTGAAACTAATAAACAAGGTATTATTATTTTCCTTAAACCACCTAAGCAATTAACTTCGATGGAAGTATACATGTTTTTAGTTAGTATAATGATTCATCAACATTTAGGCTCTGCTTGCGATCATGTTGACAGCTTAGTAAATAAAATGAACGAGAAAATGGACAAGTTAGACGAGTTAACAAAAAAAGTAGAAGCCTTATTAAATAAATCAGAATGAGTCGATGAGGCAGCTAATAGGCAATTTAAGAATTAACAGATTAAGGAAAGAAAAATATGACTTGGGAAGAACAAAAACCAAATACAGAAAGTTTAACATTGAAAGATTTGCCAGATAATTGGGATGGTTTTACAAAAGAAGGGAAAGTTCAGAAAAAATTAGATGTTATTCAAGAGCAAATGGCAAGTGTAAGAAAAGGCACTTTTGATATTTCAAAAGGAGACAGAGTCGCTGCATTAATATTAGAAACTCAGTTAGATTTATCTATTTTTATGAGTGATGAAGAGGCTAGAGCTAAAAGCTCAAAACATATAGCTGAATTTATTGAAGCAGAAGTTGGTAATGATATAGTTAAAAATTCAGAAAAAAAACCAAATGAAGCAACGATTAAAAGAGAATCTTTAGTTTCTGACAAAGTTAAAGACGCAAGGGCTACAATAATAGACAATGAAAAAAGTTACAAAAAATGGCGCTGCGTTTATGATATTTTAAGAGAAGCTCATATAATGTTTAGAAACATTTCAAGATTATAATGGTGATACATGGTTAAACAAGTAAAAATAGATCTAAATAAAATCTTAGGTTTGGCTCGGGCAGATTTTAAAAACAAAGAAAATGGTTTAGGTAAACAAATGATTCGAGGCTCGGAAATTTACATTCCTAGCAAACCTGAAGATTATATTTATTGGCCTAATAGCCCTTTTCATATCATGACTGGTGTCCCAGGTATTCCATTCGGAAAAATTATTCAAATTGCTGGAAAGCCAGATTCTGGGAAATCAACACATGCTATGAAGTTTATGAAACTTGCTCAAGATCAAGGTCATACTGTAGTTCTTTGGGATCCAGAAGAGAAGTTTAGTGTAACACGTTTCGAAAAACATTTTGGAGGTTCGGCCCCAGATCTTCTAGTAGTAACTAATAAGGTTATCTTAGAAGGCGGGGATATGTGTGTGGCCCTTATTTCATCAATTCTGGATTTATATAAGAACCAAAAAGTTCTTCTTTGTTGGGATTCGGTTGGCGGATCAATTGCAAAAAGTGAAAACTCGAAAAATTTACGAGAGTCAAATCAAATGGCTGAAGCAGCCAAAGATAATGGTAAGCTTATGCGTGGTTTAGTTAGCCTTTCTGAAGAATTTAGGAAAGATAATACTAAAGAGCATAGATTAGCTGTTTTATTGATTAACCAAACTTATTCTAACATTGGCGCCCCTGGGCAAAAAGAAGCTGGTGGACAAAAAGTTGAATTTCACTCTTCTTTAATCCTTCAGCTCCAAAGGAAAGCAGATCTTTTTAAGGTTAGAGATAAGGTTAAGAGGAAAATTGGAATAACAACAAGAGCGCGCGTTAAAAAGAATCATCTTTTTGATGGTGAAGACACAATTGCAGAAATGATACTTGATATATCAGCTGGTGGAATTTCAATTAATTCCAAAGATGGTGCTGCAAAACTAGCGCCAGAAGCTGTAACAAAAGGAGGAGAAGAATTAATAGAAATTGCAGATGATGCAGAATGGGAAGAACAGGTAAGTACTTGATATTATGAAAGAAAATAATGATAATAAAAATGACGAAATAAAATCTTTTTCGTCGAAAACTAATAATAAAATGGCATACTTATTACTAGTTGAAGATGTTTCTGTTACTAAAAAACAAAGAGCATTTATAGGCACAGCGCCTGCTTTTGAGTGTGACGGAGTTGTCTTCAAAGGGTATGAAATTAGTTGGTCTGATAAAAACAAAATACAAAGTTTCGATGACGCATTAAAAATCGCTAATAAAAATAACAGTCCTAAGGACGCAATTGAAATTAGATATTTTAGCGACAAAGTGATTAACATCAGAAACGTATGTTATAAAAGAAGTGACGTATAAACAAAAATAAAGGAAATAAAAATGGCAATAAAAGAATTTGGATTAAAAAGTTGGTCGGATGTTGGGGAAGCAAAAGCTACAGACTCAGGGTCTAAAAAAGGAAAAGATGATTTTATGAGATGGGAAAATGGTAATAATGACGTTAGAATTATTACAAATCCTTATCAGTATAATTATCATCAGTTTAAGCTTGAAGGCGATAGTGGGTATGGAGTCAAATTAAAATGCCCGATGCAAAATTGCGATCTTTGCAAATTAAGAAATGAAGACGGCAAGTTAACATATCGAGTTTTACAACGTTGGTATGTGGGAATTATTGATCGAAAAACTGAGGCACCTAAGATTTTTGATATGAGTTGGTCAGTTTGTCAACAACTATTAAAGTTAAAAAACAACCCACGAATTGGCGATCCAATGAAATATGATATTAATATTGTTGTAGATAAAAACAACAAAGCAAATTATTATACTGTTCAAAATAATCCAGCACTTCCTTTAAGTGAAGCAGATGTTAAATACAAAGCAGATTTTGATTTAGACACTTTGATTAGAATGTGTACTCCGTTAACTTCTGAGCAATTAACAGAAAGAGTTGCACAGCATTGTGCTAAAAATAAAATGGCTGTTCCTACTCCTGATACTGTATCAGCCCCAGCCACCCCAGCGCCTGCTTCAAGCAGTGAAGAGGATGAAGAGGATGATGACTTCACCTTTACTGATGCAGAAGTTTAAACATTAACATTTAGTGTGAAATAAAACCTCAAAGAGAATTCTCTTTGGGGTTTTTTGATATATACAAAGTATGAAACGTGTTTTATCTCTTGACGCAAGCTCAACAACAATTGGATTGGCTATTATTGATTATGATGATCAGTCTATGACTTTAGTTCATAAAGAATACTACAAGCCTCCCAAAAAAGGAAATTTATTCGAGAGACTTTCTGCTGTTCGCATATTTATTCAAGACAAGGTTGATGAATTTAAACCTGATTGTACTTCTATGGAAGATATTGTTTTGTTCATGAAATTTTCAACGGCAAAAACAATAACAACATTGGCAATTTTAAATAGAACAGTTGGGTTAGCCATCTATGACAAGATAAAAAAACCCCCTTATCTATACAATGCTTTGAGGATTCGTCACGCCATCAAGCCAACCAAGGCCCTTCCACCAAAAGAAGACATACCAGATGTTGTGGCTAATATTTTGAATTTTGATTTTGATTTTAAAATGAGAAGGTCCAAAGGTAAGCAAATTCGGGCAGAAGAAAATTATGATATCGCTGATGCTATTGCATGTGGTATATGTCATGTTTATATGGATAGAAAAGGGATAGCTGATGAACTTCAAATCAAAAAGAAAAAGAAAAAAACTAAAAAGAAAACTGTAAAAAAGACTATTAAAAAGAAAGTTAATAAGAAAACATGAACAAACAAGAAGCATTATCAATTTTAGGTTTGGGTAATTCTGCCAACGAAAAAGATATTAATAAAAAATTCAGAACTTTGGCAAAAGATAAACATCCAGACAAAGGTGGAGATGCAAATGAATTTAAAAAAATATCTGAAGCTTATCAATATTTAAAAAACCCCCAATTAGAACCAGCATTTTCTCAACCAAATTGGGCTAAAGTACAAAATCCTTTTTATGAAAATGTCAATCCTTTTGTAAGCACAAACCCTTTTAGGACTGGCTGGAAAGTTAATTATGTCCAAAAATCTTCTGCAGCTCCTCCAACAATACAAACAACTGTAGATTTATCTTTCAAAGAATCCGTTTTAGGATGTGAAAAAATTATTACAATTGATAAGAAAAACAAATGTGATGATTGTAATGGACAAGGAGAAGTTAGCACAGAAGAAGAGTGCAAACCTTGTAGAGGAACAGGTAAAGTTACTCAACAAATGAATTTTGGAATTATTGTAGGTATTTGTGAAGCTTGTAGAGGTAGAAAATTCGCTGTTAACAAATGCAATCCTTGTAATGGTGATGGTAGTATTTTATCTGAAAGTAAACTTAATATTAAAATTAAAGGCGGACTAACCAATGGCAATCTAGTTAAATTAAATGGGGCTGGACATTACTATAATATACAAGGCCATAACGCTAAAGGTAATATTCTTATTAAAGTAGTTATTCCTCCAAATCCCAATATGCATTTATCAGGTATGGATTTATTTTCATTAATAGATATATCTCTATTAGAAGCACTTAAAGGTGTCGAAAAAAATGTCTCAACAATTGATGGGGAATCTATCTTATCAATCAAACCTAATGCTAGAAATAAAGATCAGATAATAATGAATAAATTAGGAGTCGAGAGACGAGGAAATCATATCTTTAACATTAACGTAATTTACCCAAAAAACACAGAAAAACTAATAGAACTACTTGAGGAGAAATAATATGTCTTTTAATATGCAATGCAACCAATGTTGGCAATATCAAAACCCAGTCCTAGATGTAATCAAAGATCAAAAAGGAAATATTGATTATGCAAACTCAAAAGTCCTTTGTACAGAATGTGATAAGCACATGGATCATGTAACTCACTTCACAAAAGTAAGTATGCATGGTTTGGGGCAAATTAAAAGAAGCACTGGTACAAAAAAAGCATTCGCAATAGAATGCAATAAATGCCAAAAGAAAGATCAGCCTTTACTTATTAACAAAAAAGCGGTATGTAAGCATTGTAAAGGAGTTCATGAACAAATATCGGGACCTTACCTACAAACACTAATAGAATTTTTAAAGTAATAAAATATGGATTTAAGACAATTTGCTAATGATATTAAGCGAAGATCTGAACTGTTAGCAGAAGTAGTGTCAGCTTCCAAATCTTTACTTTGGAATTCTCCACATGCTATTGAACATTTAAATTATATTCAAGGAAGATTAACTAATAAAGAAATAAAGAAATATAATGTTGGTTGGTTTCCTTCAAATAATAATATTAACATACTGTTTGATTATATAAGCGAAGCCACAGTTAATGAGCTTAATTTAGTTTATGACTACATGATTAAAAATAGAGGTCATTTTGATTTAATTAAAAGATCTTTTTTTCATTTTCATAACCTTATAATTCCTTTAATAGATGATTATGGTAATATAATTACATTAGCCGGTAGAACAATTATAGATGAAGATGAACAAAAAAATCTTAAAATAAAAAAATATAAAAA